>Ga0308164_10000117_pt1 | contig 226730 bp, 199 predicted proteins | sample PhyTR2_FD_201031 | JGI IMG/M metagenome (GOLD analysis project Ga0308164, IMG submission 201031) | Phyllosphere microbial communities from UC Gill Tract Community Farm, Albany, California, United States - DLSLT.R2 | ecosystem: Host-associated > Plants > Phyllosphere > Unclassified | place... | reverse complement strand
TGGCATTCCAAATGATTCTAAGATTATATTTGCGTTTTCGATTAACTAATTCTAAAGTATTTTTAATAAATTGCCATTGATTGTCAGTAACGTTTGTGGGATAGTTTCTCATGTGACTTAATTGATTAGATACCAACAAGTTACGAAAAACAAACAACATAAGCAACTGACAATCAATTTATTATAAAATTGTTTTCTAAAAATAAACCCATTACGAATTTTTCTAATTTAATTTTTAAACAGGCTCTAAAAATTAATCTAAGGAATAAGAACTGAATTTTGAACTTCAAATTCTTCCGATGCAGAAAACTCGTTACCATACATATCCTGAGCTTTTACCTCAACTTTATGTTTTCCAAGTGTTAATTTGTTTCCAAATCCTCCTGTCCAGATGTGTTTCGACTGTTCAGGGTTTGAAGGTCTTCTTCCCGGAAACAGATTGTCTGTATTATCCCATTTGAAAACGGCTTGTGCAAAATTCGGGTCGATGGTTTCGCTGTACTCCATTTCTTCCCATTTTCCGCCATCAATTCTATACTGTACTTTGTCTTTTTTGCTTCCTATAAAGAAATTCGCCAAAACTTTAGCCGAAGTTTTCGATGGATACGGAATCACTTTCGGAACATACAATTGAATTTGATAATCTTCAGGTTTTCCTGCTGTTTTGTACTTTACTTTGTACTGATTGTCATTAAAACTGATAAAAGAATACCCTTTTGCCGTACCGTCTCTCATCGTAGAAGTGGGCAAACCAATTTCATCTGCAGTTCCTGACCACCAATCCCCACAAGTAGTTCCTACATTGTATTCATGAAGATCTTTTGCGCCGTTCCAGCCCTGAGCTTTTCCGTAAAAAATCTGTTGCTGAATGTGAGTGTGGGCCGACAACATCAATGCATTCGGAAACGGAGTAAGCGCATCAAACAATTTCTGACGGTCTGAGTTTCTGAAATTATCTTCATTGTTATGCTCCAAAGGAATGTGGAAAGACATAACGATTAACTTGTTTTTGTCAACCAGCTTTAAATCATTTTGAATAAACTGCATCTGGTCTTTTCTGAAACCTCCCCAATATCCTTTTCCATCTCGTGGATCCGGATACAGAATATCGTCAAGTACGATAAAATGGACATTTCCGTAATTGAAAGAATAATTTGCAGGACCGAAAGTAGCTTCAAAAGTTTCGTCTGAAAGCTGATCTTCTTTCGCATCGTAATTCATATCATGATTTCCCATCACATTGTACCAAGGCAGCCCGATTTCCTTCATCACATCGGCGTAAGGTTTCTGCAAACTCAAATCGTCACCTACCAAATCTCCCAAACTGATTCCGAAAACTGCATTTTTCTTATTTGATTTCACCTCATTGACGATCGCTCTTTTAAAATAATCAAGCTGTTTCTCTGTGTAAGGTTGGGGATCTCCGAAAACTAAGATATCGAAATTTTTACTTTCGTTTTGTTTATTCAACCCAAAATTTAATTCCTTCGGAAGTGTTCCCGTGGGTGCGGTTCCCTTATATTTAAAATCTGCAGGAGAACCTTTTGGTTTGTACTGATAATAATATTGCGGTAAATTATTTTGATTTAAACCCATCATATAACCTGAAGGTTTAATCACAAAAATCGTCTGTCCATCTGTAATCGGCAAGCTGTATTTTCCGTTTTTATCGGTTAAAACAACCTGAGCTCCGTTGGAAACTGCTACGTTTTCAATGCCTTTTTCACGATTTTCTTTTTTCTGATTTTTATTGATATCTTCAAAGACATATCCTGAAACTGAGGTTTGAGAAAATGCCATCGCTGAAACCATTAATGACGGCAATAAAAATTTTATATTCATTATAATTTTGATTATTGATTAATTGGTGATTACTGATTCCACCACATTTTTGTATTGATATTGTCGCCACCCATATTTTGAGAAGCCGTTACATAATTATCATAATTCTGAACTTTTGTAACCGTCGGATAAGGCATTCTCTGAGGCATTTTTGCGTTATTCATCAAACCTCCATTATTTGGCAATACAGGAAATCCTGTTCTTCTCTGCTCATACCACTGTTGATGATCTACAAAGAATAATCCCACATATTTCTGAAGCATGATTCTTTCTAAAGTTCCGTTGTAAGCTACTTTAGGATTGGTAAAATAGTTTGAAGGCATTATTGCTCCCCACTGTTCAAGAGTCGCTTTCACTCCACTTTCGTAAAACGTTTTTGCACTTCCCGGAATAATTCCTTTAAAAGCCAATTCAGAAAGAATAAACTGAAGCTCTGCATAAGGCATCACCAAAATTTTCAGCGGAGCTTTTGCTAAATTTTGATTCAGATTTGAAGGTTGATAATCAAACGTAGATCCCAATGTGTATCCAGACGGAACACCTTTATAACCAATATTTGCATTTGCAGGTGGAAGACTTTTAGCCTGAGTAAAAAACATACTTAATCTTGGGTCATTGTTGTCTACCAAAGTCTGAGTAAAAAATCCTCCTGAAGCTCTATATGCTGTAAAATCCTGAGGTCTTGCAATCGGTGGCATCAAAGGTGCAACTCCTGAAATATCTAAAGCTGCTCCATCTACATTACTCTGAAAAATCGGGTAAACTGTAGGATTACTAACAATCTCATTGATTCTGGCGTGCACATCTACTTCGCCATTTTTATTTAAAATCCTTGTTAATAGTCTTAATGAAAGAGAATTACAGAATTTTTTCCACTTTATGATTCCGGCTGTGCTTGCGTTGGCCTGAAAGAAAAGATCACCTTCACTCAACGTTTTTGTGGTATCAAAAAGTGTATTAGCTTCTTTCAGATCATTCAAAAGGAATAAATAGATGTCTTTCTGCTTATCATATTTTGGCTTCATGATGTTCTCTTCAAGACGTAAAGCTTCCGTCATCGGAACATCGCCAAATGCATCAGTAAGATTAGCCATAATCCATGCATTTAGAACTTTAGAAATTGCCAGATAATTATTGTTTTGCTCTTTTTTTGCAGCTTCATTCAGTTCTCTTACCTGTTTCAGCCATTTGTAGCTTGTGTTCCAATATCCGTTACCTGTACTTTCCGTTAAATAATAGCGGCTTACTGTGTTTCCTTCATTAGGAAAATCCAGAGCAACCTGCATGATATCAAATGTAAAATCATCAGCTCTGTTGTATCCGTAAGATCCCATTTCGTATTGAATCGGAACCAGAAAACTTCCTACAGAAGGCTGTTTTATTTTGCTTGTATCTGTATTGATCTCTTCAAAGCTTCTTTCACAAGAATTCATACTAAAAACTGAAAGAGCAATTGCGGTAGATAAAAATATTTTTTTCATGAGGTTGATCTTAGAATTTTAAATTAACTTGAAAACCGACAGTTCTTGCCGTTGGAAGCTGACCAATTTCAGCACCTGGAGTAATTGTAGAGTCATTAAGAGCAGCAACTTCAGGATCAAACATTGGGAACTTCGTCCACATCCAAAGGTTTTTACCAAAAACTGCCAAAGTAAGCTCAGTAAGTTTTAGCGGCGCTATCACATCTTTTGAAAATGAATAGGCGATTCTTGCGTCTCTCAATTTGATAAAAGAAGTATCAAAAGTATTGGTCTCAATATTGGCTCTTCTGTAGTAATCACCGTAATATGCTGCTAAACCGACTGCTTTTGTATTTGGACTGTAAGTTCCGTCAGAATTTAAAACAACACCTTGTCCTACAATCGTTCCACTTGGATTATCTCTTCCCATCAAAGTATTCTCAAGTTTACCTTGTTCAGACATTTTGTGATGGGTTTGAGAGTAAGCCATTCCGCCATACTGACCATCAAATGAGAAACTGATCTGCCAGTTTTTAATTTTGAAGTCATTTTGAAGACCGGCTCTCCATTTCGGAAATGCATTTCCTACTTTTTCTACTCGATCAGGTCTTGAAGGAAGTCCTGTTGTAGGATCATAAACAACTTGTCCATCAGCATTTCTCACCAATTTAAAACCATAAAGATCTCCCAAAGAACCTCCTACAACCGCATTATAATATAAAACTCCGGCTACTGTAGAGATTGTATAATAATTATCACCTGTGTATTCTTCAGGAAGTGACATTACTTTATTTCTATTCATAGACCAATTTGCAGAAACATTCCAGCTAAAGTTTTTAGATTTTACCGGAATTGCATTCAACCCCATTTCAATACCTCTGTTTCTTATTTCCCCTGCATTGATAATACGAGTTGTATACCCCGATTCTACAGGAGTGGAAACTCCTAGGATTTCATCAACTGTTGTATTTTGATACAATGTGAAATTGTAGCTTAATCTATTTTTCAGAACGGAAAGATCCATTCCCGCTTCAATATTGGTATTTTCCTGAGGTCTGATGTTTGGTGTTACATACGTACTTGGAGTTAAAACTGATCCTACAAAATCACTTGGTGTATAATATTTATCGATTTGATAAGGTGACCCTCCAAGACCGACTTGTGCCCAAGAAGCTCTTAATTTCCAATAATTAAAATTCGAGCTTGATAATTTAAATATATCAGAAAGAATAAAACTTGAACTTACTGAAGGATAAAAAAATGATCGATTATCTTTATTTAATGTACTGCTCCAGTCATTTCTTGCAGTAACATCTAAAAATATCAAATTATCATAATTAGCACTTACTAACCCATACACACTGTTCATTTGCTGATCATTAGGTTTAGGAACTTTTGTAATAAGCGCTATGGCATTATTAAGACTATAGTCGCCTGCTACCTTTAAGCCTTCAGCACGGAAGTCTGTCATTACATATTGATTGTAACGAATACTTGCTCCTGCATTTGCGCTCACATTAAATTTGCCGTAATCTTTTTTGAATGTAAATAACAAGTCATTATTGAACTCATTATTCTTAATATATTGCTCTCTGTAGAAACCTTTCAGATAATTAGCTGAACTATAAGGTCTTTTTGTCGTTCTTTCTTCATCAAGCATTTCGATTCCTGATCTTAACATCAAGTTGAAATTTTTGTTGAAATCATAAGTTGCAGAAATATTTCCGGTGATTAATTTCTTTTCTACACCATTCAACATTTTATAAGCAATCAAATAAGGGTTATCAATAAACGAACTGAATGGATGAATCTGATCTATTTCTTCCTGACCCGGTTTCCAGATTGGTTTATACCAAGCCAAATCAACATTCGGATTCTGGAAAATCATGAAATAAGAAATAGACTGGTTATTGTATCCCGTTGCAGGAAGATTATCACTTTGTGTATTGGCGTAGTTGAATTTGGTTGAAATTCTGAATTTATCTGTTACTTTATGATCTAATGAGATCGCCCCATTAAAACGGTTAAAACCAGTATTCGGCATCATCCATTTGTTATCCAGATAAGTTAATGATGCTCTAAAGCTTGTTTTTTCTGTACTGCTTTCTACTGAAACATTATTAGAAGACGTCACACCCGTTTCCCAAAAACCTTTTATATTATCTTCATATGGTCTCCATAATTGTCTTTCCGCACTTTGTCCAAGCAAATTAGGATCGTATTGGAAATAAGACTGCCCGTTAAACTTTGGTCCAAATGCGCTACTCGTTCCTCCTGTATTTACACCGTCTGCAGAAGCTCCGTAAGAATAGAAAAATTCTCCTGCTGTATTTTTAGTTAAAGTTCCCTGACCGTATTGATACTGATAATCCGGCCATTTTAAAACCGAGTCATAGCTTAAAGTAGAATTAAAAGAAACAGTAAGCTTACCGTTTTTACCTTTTCCTGATTTTGTGGTAATCATCAAGGCTCCATTCGCAGCTCTCGATCCATACAATGCCGCTGCAGAAGCACCTTTTAGTACAGTAACCGACTCAATATCATCCGGATTAATACTGTTTAGACCATCACCTAAATCGACTGGTAAATCTCCTCCGGTTCCTGCACCATACGCTGCGGTTCCGGTGCCTGTAGTTGAATTACTTAAAGGAACGCCGTCAACAACAATCAAGGCATAATTTCCAGCAAAACCAAATGTTTTTTCTCCTCTAAGTGTTATTCTCGCCGAACCAAGAGGTCCCGCTCCCGCAGTCTGTACTTTAAGACCTGAAACCCGGCCTTCAAGACCTTGAGCCCAATTGTTATTCTGAATGTTTTCAAAAACTTCTGAGTTTACTTTTTCTGCCACATAACCTAAAGATTTATCCTGTCTTTTGATCCCGAGAGCTGTAACTACAACCTCTTCAATATTCTTCACGGTATCTTTCTTTACCTGTTGCTGAGCAGCCACATTAACGCTCACCAATCCCAATACGGATAATAGAAGTAATTTTTGAGTTTCCTTACGCATATCTATTTTTGTTTGCGCAAAATTAGAAAGCTATGACGAGCATAGCTTTAATAGGATTTTAACATATTTTAAATAATTCTTGAACGCCATATTAATTTATGATTAACAGAAATGCATAAACTTTTAATTGACAGCTATTTAAAAGAATGAATCATTTTTAATATAAAAATGAATTATTTTCGCATACCTTTATTGTCTTTTTTTGAGAGAATAATTTCGAATTATATTTCTATTAGACAGTATATAATTAAAAACCTGCCTCACAAAAAAGACAGGTTTGAATAATATAAATCTAAGTGAAAATTGACCGGTTATTTACCTTTCAGCTGATCCGGAGTATTGGTTGTAATAAAACCGATTCCCTGCTTTTTTAATTCGTCATAAACAGCAACATCATTTACCGTCCAGGCATTTGTAATCAATCCTAAAGCTTTAGCTTCAGCAATCCATGTCGGGTTTTTCTGGAAAATACTGTAGTGATAATCAATTCCGTCTAAACCTTCGTCTTTGATCTGCTGTGGAGACAACTCACCTTTCAGATACTGAACTTTGAATGTTGGCTCTAATTTTTTAATTTCTTTACATATATTTAAGCTGAAAGAAATAAATTCACTTTGAGATTCAAGCTTTAACTCTTTTACCAATTTGATGGTTTTTGCAGTTAACTCATCTTCTTTTTCTTTCGTTTTGTCTGGCTTGATCTCAACAATCAGCTTTAAAGATTTATCTTTTTTTCCTGCTTTCAAATAATCTTTTAAGAGAGGAAAATTTTCACCATTTGATAATTTCAGTTTTTTCAATTCTTTAAAATCTGTCTCTGAAATCTCCATTTTACCGTGATGCTCATCATGGTTTACGACCAAAACACCGTCTTTGGTCATTCTCACGTCAAATTCAGCTCCGTAAATCTTTAGATTCTGTGCATTTTCTAATGCCTTAATTGAATTTTCTGTCGTAGGAGGAGTGGTCTGCCAATATCCTCTGTGTGCGATAATCTGGGTTTGTGCGCTCATCATTGCTGTACTTAAAACTGCTAACCCTAAGATAAAATTTTTCATGATATAATGTATTAAATTAAAAGCTCTTTGATCATCTTTCTCTTAAAGACTTTTTAGATTTTTCTTAATTACAGATCATCTCCGAGCTTTTAAATATATTGATATTTAATAATATTTTTGATTAAAAAGTATATTTTGCACCTAACTGAATCTGGTATGGATTACCTGATAAAGGCTCTAAACCACTGGTATTTTTAGCATATTGAAATTGCTTTGTAACAGGATCAAACCCTGTAATTCTGTACAATGCTGTATTTCCGTAAGATTTATTTACTCCCCATTCTTTGTTGAGCATGTTTGCCACGTTGAAAATATCGACAGAAAGTTCAAAACCTCCTATTTTTTCAAATTTAATTTTTTTGGCAATACGTACATCCCAAATTCCGTAAAAACCATTTTTACCTCCATTTCTTTCTGCAATCTGGTTGTTGTAATCTGTAATATAGTTTTTCAGTGCTTTGCCTACTTCAGGATCATCAACTAAAGCCTGTGTAATCGATGGGAAAATATATGCCAAATCGTTGGTATCTACAAAATCTCCATTGATGTTACCTCCAGAAGTTACCGAGAAACGTGTTCCTCCAATCCCCGAATATCTCAATCCTAATGTAAATCCTGCAATAGTAGGTGAATTCCCATACAATACTACTTTATTTCTGAATTGGTTATCAGAATAAGACATTCTTAAATCTCTGGGATCACTCTGAACCAAAGTTGAAAGCGTTGCAGAGTTGGCTACGTTACCGTTGTAAGAGGTGTTGTCTTTAATATCTGACCACGTGTAACTAGCAGTGATTTCTCCATCTTTCCAATAACGGTAGCTCGTGTCAACTACAAATGAGAACTGGTTTACTTTTCCGTCACTTACCAATTCCAGAACTCTTCCGAACTTTTTATTGATAGTTCCATTTTTCCAACTCATTGTTCCGTTTGCATTGATTGATGCTGCTGGAACATAAACGCCTCTTCCCCCCTCATTATTTAAAGCAAAGAAAGGATTTGCAGCCATATTTCTGTCATAATAGAAATAGTTATTTCTTCCTAAAGCCATATACCCTGCAACGCCCGCTCTGAATCTTTCGTTAAAGAAATGGGTATATGAGATGTTTGCTTTATAAACAATAGGCACTTTCGCATCTTCACCGGTATAATTGATGGTTGGAAGCTGATATTGAGATAACGAAGGCACTGTACTGTAATCATTTCTATAGCTATTAAAATCTGGAGTAAGACCCGCAACAGCAGGATCTACATCTACTGTTGCCAAATGATTTCCGTCAAAAACCAAATTATTAATCACCATGTAGTTGTTGATATCTGAAGAGAAAATACCTGCACCAAATTTCAGGAAATCTTTATTGCCTTCATTAATATTCCAATCAAACTGGAATCTTGGCTGAATAATAAAAGACTTGATATTATTATCTGTTCGGATTCCCATTTCATCAAATAATTTTTGATTAAACTGAGCTTTTGGATAGCCGCCGTAATCAAATCTTATCCCTGCCATTAAATCCAAGCCTGTTGCGATTTTAGTTTGCATCTGTCCGTAAACACCAACATTCCAGATCGATGATTTTACTGAAGGGTCTTCTACTAAAGGTACTTCTCTGTAATATCTATACGGTTTAAGAGCATTAAAATTATCAATTCCCAAAAACTGAAATCTTCCGTTGACCTCGCTTCCGTAGACAGATTTAGATTTAGTATACATTAAATCTGCACCGAAAGTATATTTAATCTTGTCTGTATTGTAGTATAAATTGTCTACAATCTGAAAAACGTTATTTTTAAAACCCTCTTGTGCAAAACGGTGGCCACCCATCTGAATATTGGTAGTCAGACTGGTTCCGTCAATAGAAGAAGATACACGTTCTACAATTGCTCTTGGAACCGTTCTTCCCAACTCATCGTTTTGGTAACTGTTTTGGAAAGTGTATAAATGCTGTACTTTTAATTCGTTGGTTAAATTAGGCTTTAGATTTGACCTCAATGTCAGTAACAAACTGTTGTCAAGGTTTTTATCATTGGCATACGACTCAAAGAAATTAATTGCGGTATTATCCTGCAGTCCGTTTTTATTAAAATCGTAAGTGAAATTATTTCTAAGAGTCAGCAAGTTTTTTTCATTAATCTGCCAGTCTAGACGCAAAAATCCTGCATCAGAATTTCTCACTCTGTCAAAAGATCCAAACTGTGGGGTGTTTCCAACACCATATTTCGCTCTTCCGATATCTAAAACCTGATTCAAAGATTGATTGGTTACCCCAAGTCTTAAAGCATCTGCATTCGTCTGCACATCAGCAATAAGCAATGGTTTTGAGTCGATCTGATGATCCCAGGCAGCAAAAAAGTGTAGTTTATTTTTGATAATCGGGCCACCCAAAGAGACCCCAAACTGAGAGGTAGAGAAGTCATTCACCCGTTCATTTCCTCTGATATCGTATTTACTCGACAGCCATCCTGTTCTTAAATATTCCCAGGCGCTCCCCGTAAACGTATTCGTCCCGGATTTTGTCACTGCGCTTACAGTACCACCACCACTTCTTCCTAACGTCACATCGTATTGGTTGGTCGTGATTTTAAACTCACGCACCGCTTCAATAGAAATTGAGTAAGGCGCACCGCTTCGGCTCGTAGTAGAACCCGCAGAAGTCGGGTTTTTCGCTGTCATTCCGTCTATTGTAAAGTTAGTTGAAGATCCTAACTGACCCGATAAGTTACCACCTTTACCGCTCAGAGGAGATAATTCGGTAAGATTATTAAAATTTCTTCCGTTCACAGGCAAGATTCCAATATTCTTTGCCGTAATTGCCGTTGCAGCACCTAAGTTTCCAATCTTATTTTTTAAATTTCCAACAATGACAACCTCTTCGATTTGCTTTTCACCGGAATTCCCTAAACTCATGTTGACCGTCACCTGATCACCGAAGTTGACATTATAACCTTCTCTTTTTTCGTCATTGACGATTACAGTATAAGGTCCACCCAAAGGAATTTCTTTAAAGACATACTCTCCTTTTGAGTTGGTCTCCGTTTCAGTTTTGAAACCCGTCGATTCATTAATAATGGTCACCTTCACTTTTTCCTGCACGCCGGTAGTGGTAATTTTCCCAACAATTGAGGCTTGCGTGGTTTGAGCATAAGCGATTGTTCCAAATCCTAAAAACAATAATCCTATAACGATTTTTACTTTTTTCATTTATTTCAAATTAACTGACTGCAAAGGTATACCGACTTTACAAGCCCTCTGTTTACGGCACTTTTAACATTTTTTTAATTAAATTGAAACTAAATATTAACGTATCATAAACACACAATTTATTGATTGAAATATCAGCTACTTACAGGGTGTTAAGCGATTTTAATGATACCACATCATTTAATTATCTTATTTTTTAAAATTGAAATTACTTTGGTTATTTTTGCTCTAAATAATTTTCCCGATGTCTGAAAACATTCAACAAAAGATAGAACAACTCCGTAAAGAACTCAACCAGCATAATGAAAACTATTATCTGATGGATGAGCCCAGCATTTCTGATCTTGAATTTGATTTATTATTAAAAGAGCTTCAGGATCTGGAAGCCAAACATCCGGAATTTCACGATGACAATTCTCCGACCGTGCGTGTCGGGGGTGGTGTGACGAAGATTTTCCCGACCATTCAACATCAGTTCAGAATGTATTCTCTGGATAATTCTTATGACTTTGATGATTTGGCAGACTGGGAAAAACGCATCATTAAAACCATCGATGAACCTGTAGAATTTGTTGCTGAACTAAAGTATGACGGCGCGTCAATTTCCATTTTATATGAAAACGGAAAGCTGGTTCAGGCCGTGACCCGTGGTGATGGTTTTCAGGGCGATGAAATTACGTCCAATGTGAAAACCATTTCAGATATTCCGTTAAAACTGACCGGAGATTTTCCTGAACGTTTTTTTATGCGCGGTGAAATTTATCTGACAAGAAAAAATTTCGATAAAATCAATAAGCAACGTGAGGAAGAAGGCCTTGATTTGTTTATGAATCCGAGAAATACAGCAAGCGGAAGCCTGAAAATGCAGGACAGCGGTGAAGTAAGAAAACGCAGATTATCCTCTGTTCTGTATCAGTTTGTTTCGCAAGAAGTTCCGGCAGAAAGCCATTGGGAGCTGCTTCATAAAGCTCACGATTGGGGTTTTACAATCTCGGCTCAGGCTAAACTCTGCAAAAATTTAGAAGAAATAAAAGAATTCATCAACTTCTGGGATGCGGAAAGACATAATCTCCCTTTTGAAATCGATGGAATTGTACTGAAAGTCAATTCATTAAAACACCAGAGACAGCTCGGTTATACTGCAAAATCGCCGCGTTGGGCGATGGCTTATAAATTTAAAGCGGAAAAAGTAGAAACTGAACTGGAAAAAGTAACCTATCAGGTCGGAAGAACGGGCGCAATTACGCCTGTTGCCAATCTTAAACCGGTTTTATTAGCCGGAACAACGGTAAAACGTGCATCTCTTCACAATGAAGACATTATTAAAAAACTAGGTTTGCACGAACATGATTTCGTGTACGTGGAAAAAGGTGGCGAAATTATTCCTAAAATCGTCGGCGTCAACGAAGAGAAAAGAACATCAGACAGCAAGGAAATTGAATACATCAAAAACTGTCCGGAATGCGGAACTGAACTGATAAAGCTGGAAGACCAGGCGATTCATTTTTGCCCGAACGATTTGCACTGTCCGCCTCAGGTTATCGGGAGAATGATTCATTATGTTTCCCGAAAGGCTTTGAATATTGACAATCTGGGAAGTGAAACTATTGAGCAACTTTATAATTCAAAACTGATTGAAAACCCGGCAGATTTTTATGCTTTAACGAAAGAGCAGATTTTGCCTTTGGAAAGAATGGCAGAAAAATCGGCTCAGAATATTATTGACGGAATCGAAAAATCGAAAGAAATTCCGTTTGAAAAAGTACTGTTCGGAATTGGCATCAAACACGTTGGAGAAACGGTTGCCAAGAAACTGGTGAAAAATTTCAACACGATTGATGATTTGAAAAAAGCAACTGCGGAAGAACTGTGTCAGGTAGAAGATATCGGGATGAAAATCGCAATAAGCATTGTCGATTTTTTCAATAATCCTGAAAATATTCTGATGTTGGAACGTTTAAAATCTTTCGGTGTTCAGTTGGAAAAAGGAGAAAACACGAATGAAGTTTTATCTAATGCTTTAGAAGGAAAAACGTTTTTATTTACCGGAAAATTATCGCTTTTCACGAGAGAATCTGCTGAAGAAATGGTGGAAAAACACGGTGGAAAAAACATTTCTGCAGTTTCTAAAAACCTGAATTATCTTGTTGTAGGCGAAAAAGCAGGAAGCAAACTGAAAAAAGCGCAGGATATCGGGACGATTACGATTTTGGATGAGCAGGAGTTTTTGGATTTGATTGGGTAAGTTGAGCAGTTAGTTAATTAGTTAGTTGAATGGATTTGAAGTTGAAAAATTGGCTGAAACTCCCTAGCCCTGATTGCAGCGGCATCCTTTTGTGATGAGGTACGAAGAGCAAAAGATATAGCGGAAAGCAGGTTCCCGGCTCCTAATGCAAAAATCTCAGATTAATTTCTGAGATTTTTTTCTTTTATACATTTTTTCTTTTCATCTGAAAAAACACACCTTTAATTGTAATATAATTTATTACAATTAAATATCTTTGTCTAACTTTAAAATTATGACAATGAAAAAAATATTTGCAATTTCTCTGTTGGGCTTGCTTTTCTTCTCCGCCGGAATGAATGCTCAAAGCAAAAAAACGACACAAGCCGATTTGGATTTTAACAAAAAACTGGTAACGGATTTCTATCAAAAGATTTTTGGAGATAAAGATTTTATGAATATCGACCATTATCTGCTGCCAAATTACATTCAACACAATCCGAATGTCGCTGATGGTGCTGAAGCTTTTGAAACTGCCATCAAAGGCTGGCTGAAAGGCACTCCGAAAACGAAAGTAGACGTGCAGCATATCGTTGCGGAAGGAGACCTGGTTTTCATCCACATTAAAAATGTTTTGCCTGACGGGAAATTACTATCTGTGATTGACATTTTCCGAATTGAGGATAAGAAAATTGCAGAACATTGGGATGTTCACGAAACCGTTCCTGAGAAATCTGCGAATAATCATCCGATGTTTTAAGGATAAAAAAGCTCCGAAAAATGAATTTTTCGGAGCTTTTATTATTGATTTTTCTTCAGCCATTCCAATCTGCGCTGGTCGGGGAGATGTTTTACAGAGAAGTTTTCGAAAGTCGCTTTGAAGCCATCCCCATCGGGACTGGCTGCCATAAAACCGACCTGAACAGGCGTGTTGTCCTGCAAATAAGCATTACGCATCATCACATAGTTTCTATCATCGAAGGAATAGAAGATTTCAACTGCATCCAATCTTCTCACGGCTTTTATCCATACAAAAGGTGGCGTTTTTTCGAGGACGATAACGCTCCAGTCACTGGTGTTGTGAGTAACGACAGTGCTTAGATTAAATTTTCCATCAACGAATTCTACTCCGGCTTTGATGTAATTTTTTTCGTCAATCCTCAACATCAATCCCATTTGGTCGAAACGGGCTTTGTAATCTCCGGTGATTTTCACTTTGGCTTCGAATTCTCCGCCGTAAGTGGAGTAATAAAAAGGTGCGTCGTCCACCGTGAAACCGTAGTGCGAAATTCTCCAGTAATCACTTTGTGGAGTGACGTTCATGATGAGTTTTTTGTCTTTGATTTCCCATTGCTGAGGCTCGTTGAACCAAGTCATTTTCTCAAGAGATTGTGCTTTTAAACCTTGAAACAGGCTTAAAATTATAATTGATGAAAGTATTCTTTTTTTCATTTTGATTTTAAAATTTGATTTTGCTCTCGCAGATCTAGCTGATAATGCAGATTTTTCTTTTTTAATCTGCTATATCTGCACAATCTGCGAGAATTAAAAGAATAAAACATTTCTAAAGTTCACGAATGACTTTACACGGATTTCCAACTGCCAAAACATTGGCCGGAATGTCTTTTGTGACCACGCTTCCCGCTCCTATCACCGTATTGTCCCCAATCGTAACACCGGGAAGAATGCTGCAGCCTGCGCCAATCCAGACATTATTTCCAACCGTGATTGGATATGCATATTCCAAAGCTTTGTTGCGTTGCTCCACGTCAAATGGATGTCCAGCTGTGTAAAAACCACAATTCGGTGCAATCATCACATTGTCTCCGAAAGTCACTTTTGCGCAATCCAAAATCACAACATTCACGTTGGTGTAAAAATTTTCACCAATCTCGATATTGTAGCCATAGTCACAATAAAAAGGTTGTTCGATATGGAACTTTTCCGTGCTTTTTCCGAAGAGTTTTTTAATTAATGCTTTTCTTTCTTTGAGCTTTGAAGTTTGGAGATGATTGTACTCAAAACAGAGATCTTTGCAGAGATTTCTTTCCTGTATCAATAGTTCATCTGTGGCATTATAAATTTCACCGCTCAGCATTTTTTCTTTTTCGTTCAGATTATTCATTGTATTTTTACGTTGATAATAGGCAAATTTAAAAGGTTAAAACTTGGAAACCAATACTGATTTATAACCATTCTCAATGAAAAATACCCAATCCGACCTTAACGAAAAACTCCTGCAACAAAAATTTGCTTCCACTTCCGAAAGCGAAAACCTGCAACTCAAAAAATGTCAGGAAATTGCCCAGAATTTTGTGAATTTAGAAAACGGAATAGCCGTTTTAAGCGATCTTCAAAACAATAAAAGTTATGTTTACTCGGGAAAATTGGCTGATGAATTGAGTGTTTTTCAAGATTATAGCACTCAGGAGATTGAAAGCATTTGGGAGGAAGAACTTTTTGCAAAATTGAATTCTGAAGATGTTTTGAAGAAGCATTTGCTGGAACTTCAGTTTTTTCAGTTCATTAAAACTATTGCTTTTGAACAGCACAAAGATTATTGTGTGGTCAGCAGACTGAGAATTGCTGACAATCCCAAGCAAAATGCGCTTTTGCACAAAATGTTCTACTTTACCAATGCCAATGATAAAAATGTAGAACTCGCACTTTGCCTCTATTATTTTGATTTTCTGAATTCTTCTCTTCATCACGGGATGATCATTAACACAGCAAACAGCTCGGTCATTCATCAGACTGAAGCAGGAAATTCCTCATTTTTATCTGTTCGTGAAAAGGAAATTTTAAAAATGGTGCAGGATGGAAAAAGAAGTAAGGAAATTGCCGAACAGCTTTTCATCAGCATTAATACCGTGAATCGTCATCGGCAGAATATCCTGGAGAAACTGCGGGTGGGAAATATGACTGAAGCTTGTACAATGGCAACAAAGTTGAAGTGGATTTAATATTTAGATTTAATTTAAACGAAGAATAGTGTAGCATATAAATTCATTGTTTTTTAAATTCATCTAATCAAAATTATTGTAATTTTAAAATAAACAAAAAAATGGATTTTCTAAAAGATCATTCGATTCAAAACGAACTGGTATTGATTTTTATTTCCGTGATTCTTGGGCTTTTTATTGGTGCCGAAAGAGAATACCGCAATAAATCTGCAGGTCTGCGCACCTTCATTTTGGTATGCTTCGGGTCTTGTCTTTTCACTATTCTCTCCATAAAAATCGGCGTAAATGATCCAGACCGTCTGGCTGCAAATATTATTACAGGAATCGGCTTTTTGGGTGCCGGAGTTATTTTTAAAGGAGATAATAAAATTGACGGGATTACAACGGCTACCACTATTTTTGCAACGGCTTCCATCGGAATGGCGGTGGGTTCAGGATACGTTTACCTATCCTTAACCGGAACAGTTCTTGTGCTATTGATTTTAAGCTCACTCAGTTATTTGCAGAATTTTATTGACAACAATCACAAAATCCGGGAATATAAAATTGTTGTAAAAAATTTTGAAGATGTTGCTTATTTTGAAAATATATTTAAAAATCATCATTTGGAATTTTTCATTGTGAGACAAAAATTCAATCAGGAAAACATTACCACAACATGGATGTTAACAGGAAAACATACCAATCATGATTTGTTTATTCAGCAGCTTCGAGGTGACGAAAAAGTAAATGCCTACGAATTTTAATAAATTAAAAAAGTCTTCATATAATTATACGTAAACCATCATGTAATTCAATTATTTTAGATTTAAAAATACTGAAAAAACGCTGAATATCAGATGTAATTTACTAATTTTACATCCATATTTTATGGAAAATTTATTACATTTTTACGTTACCCGACTAGGAATTTCCATGGAGGATGCAAAACGTCAGACGGTCAAATTTGAGGAAATTAAAATTCCTAAAAAAACAATTATATTAAATTCAGGGGAGACAGAAAACTACCTTTATTTTATTGCTGAAGGAATTGTAAGATTTTTCATGTATAAAACCCATCCTACAGAGCCATCTAAAGAAATTACTTTTTCATTTATTGCTAAAAATATGTTTTACAGCGCATATGATTCTTTCATTACAAGAAATCCCTGCGAGTATAATGTTCAGGCATTACAAGACACTGTTGTTTACAGAATCCATCACAAAGATATTCAGGATTTATATGAAAACACAAAAATTGGCAATTACATTGGCAGAATTTCCGCAGAGCAGCTTTATTTAAGAAAAGCACAACGTGAGATTTCATTGGTATCGCATAATGCAGAAGAAAGGTATTTGAATTTGCTTAAATCCTATCCGGAATACATTCTTCAGATTCCTTTAAAATATATTGCATCATATCTGGGGATTACCCCACAGGCACTAAGCCGTATCAGAAAGAATATTTCTTAACATAGATTCATTTTCTTAGACTGATAAAATATTTACTTTTGTTGCTACTTAAGAGGCACAAATGATGAGATTTATTTGCCAGATTAAGTTAGATTTTTCAATCTAGAAGATATAAATCCCAAGCCCTTTCAGAATAAAAATTCGGAAGGGTTTTCTTTTTTCTAAGAAAATTAAATCCGTATTTTAGACAAAATTTTTTTGTAATGATAAAACGTACTATTTTGATTGCTTCAGCATTCTTCAGTTTTTCTTGGGGAATGGCCCAGCAATACGGCGGAATGTGGATTCCCACTGAATTGAATGAAAAGGAGATGAAAGATTTGGGAATGAAAATCTCTGCCAAAGATATCTTCAACACTCAAAAACCAAGTATAAAAGACGCCGTAGTACAATTTAACGGAGGTTGTACGGCTGAAATTATTTCGCCAAAAGGTTTACTTCTTACCAACCACCACTGTGGATACGGACAAATTCAGGCACACTCAACAGTTGACAATGATCTTTTGTCTAACGGATTTTGGGCTAAAAACATGGGAACTGAACTTCCAAATCCCGGAGTTACCGTTGATTTTATCTTAGATATCAAAGAAGTTACGGCTCAGATTTTAGAAGACACAGACAATCTTCAGGAGCCTGAACTCTCAAAAAAAATTGCCGCTAATATTGAGATTTACAAAAATTCTCAGAAAACAGAACCGTATCAGTCGATTTCTGTAAAATCGATGTATTATGGTAATAAATTTTACGCTTATGTAATCGAAACGTACAAAGACGTTCGCTTGGTAGGTGCACCGCCACAAAGCATCGGAAAATTCGGAAGTGATACTGATAACTGGGTTTGGCCAAGACATACCGGTGATTTCTCCATGTTCAGAATTTATGCGGATAAAAACAACAAACCTGCTGAATATTCTAAAGATAACGTTCCTTACGTTCCGAAACATTATCTTCCGGTTTCTATAAAAGATAAGGCTGAAAATGATTTCACCTTTGTATTTGGTTTCCCGGGCAGAACAACGGAATATCTTCCGGCAATTGCTGTTGAGAAAATCATGACAGAAATTGACCCTGCAAGAATTGCAGTGCGTGACGTTGCTTTGAAAACTTTAGACGAAAAAATGCGTGCTGATGATGCTACACGGATCAAATATGCTTCAAAATTTGCATCTGTTGCCAACTATTGGAAAAAATGGATCGGTGAAGTGGAAGGTTTAAAAAAATCAAATGCCGTTCAGAAAAAAGTAATGTATGAAGGTTCTCTGGTTTCTAAAAACCCACAAATAAAAACGACTTTAGACGAACTTAATAATTCATATAAAGATCAGGCGCCTTATGCTCTTAACAACGCATACTACACTGAAGTGATAAGAAACGCTGAAACTCTTTCGCTTGCCAACCTTTTTTCTAATTATATCACTTCTGTTGAAGCCGGAAGAATGGATGAAAAGGGAACTGCAGCTTTTAAAAACAGATTGACTTCTTTCTATAAAGATTACAGCGCAGAACTGGATGCTAAAGTTACCGCAAAACTTTTAGCCTTGTATGCAAACAAAACGGCTCCTCAATTTTTACCGGCTGGCTTTGACAAATATAAAAATGAAGCTCAAAATATCACCAATTTTGAAGAAATTTCTAAAAACTCAGTGATCACAGGAAGATCTGAAGTTAATGGCGCTTCTATGAATGTTGATATCGATAAAGCATTTTCTAATCAGGATAAATTAATTAAAACAATTAAAAAAGATCCTGTTTATCAGCTTTTCATGACTGTGAAAGATACTTATCTGAAAACTGCTGATCCACAGTTCACTTCTTTGCAGGCAAAAATTGATGGCTTGCAGAAGAAATATATGGCGCAGCAAATGTCTACAGATAAAGACAGAAAATTCTTCCCGGATGCCAATTCTACGCTTCGTGTAACGTATGGAAAAGTAAAAGGATCGACTCCGAAAGATGCAGTAACTTATGATTATCAAACTCATTTGGCGGGCGTCATGGAAAAATATGTTCCCGGAGATTATGAATTTGATGTTCCTAAAAAACTGATTGATCTATACGACAAAAAAGACTTCGGAAACTATAAAGACAAAACTGGCGATGTTCCTGTAGGATTTACCGCAACCAACCATACAACAGGAGGAAACTCTGGAAGTCCGGCATTGGATGCGCAGGGAAATCTTGTAGGATTGAACTTCGACAGACAGTGGGAAGGTACAATGAGTGATATCAACTACGACCCACGTTTCAGCAGAAACATCATGGTTGACACAAAATACATTCTCTTTATCGTTGATAAATTTGCCGATTCTAAATGGCTGATTGATGAGATGAAAATTGTAAAATAAAACTCAATTTCATGTATAAAAATAAAGCGGGCGAAATCTTTGATTTCGCCCGCTTTATTTTTTGTTTAAAAGTCAAATTCAGTTTAAAAACTAATAATCTAAAATATTCTTCTGATTCAATTTAGATTAATTTAAATATAAAAATCTGCTTAATCTTAAATCTGCGAGAGAACAAAAAATTAATATCCAAAAATCTCTTCCAATTCAAGTTCTTTAAAATTTCCCATTTGCTCCACAGCTTCCAGATTCAGATTTTCTTTCTTCCCGATGATGGCTGTATTGAACTGTACAGGCTTGATAGCGGTCTGATAAAACTGCTTAATATCGTCAAAATTTAAGTTTTCAATCTGACTGTAAATATCTTTTCTGAAATCGTGAGTGATTCCCAGTTTCTGTAGCTTTAATGTATTAAAAAATATATTGGTTCTTGTAATTCTTGTTGATGCAATCTGCTTTAATGCGGCATTTTTTGCATTTTCAAACTGAGTGGTTACTTCGGGAAGTTCATCCATCAGTTCAGTCATTGTATCAACAGCAATCTGCAGTTTATCAGGCTGTGTTCCGACATACGTCGTAATATAATCGGGATGTCCAATTTCTGCATTTGGAGAATAGGAAACATACGCCGAATACGCTAAACTCTTACTCTCACGAATCTCCTGAAAAACAATCGATGATAAACCACGCCCAAAATATTCGTTAAAAACATTGATTTTACCAAAATTCTCTGTGTTTACATGATGCCCCTTCCCTATTTTGCTCATCTCCATCTGCACCATATCGTAATTGGTGAAGTAGACATTTCCTACCGTTTCCGGCTCAGGATATTTCTTTGGATCAGGAATGGTTCGGCTTTGGGTTTCAATAAAACCTTCTATTTCTTGCTTAAATTTCTCAAAATCTTTTCCGTAGAAAAATATCTGATACTGGAATTTAAATAAACTTCTAATTCGTTCGGTAAAGTCTTCAACTTTTGTATTTTGAAGTTCATCTTTGGAAAGAAAATCTAAAAATCTTGAACCTTTACCTAACTTTGTATAATTCGTCAAAGCCGTCATGATGCGATTTTTGTCTTTCTTTCCTGCTTCACGGTTTTCCAGAATTGTTTCTACAAACTGATTGTAAATTTCCTGATCAGGCTGTACATTTTTCATCCAGTGCTGCAGCAGTTCAATACCTTCCTTCATGTTTTCTTCCAATCCGCTGAGCGATATATGAAGCTGATCTGAAGTGGTTTTAAAATCATTGGTAATCCCGATTTTAAAGAATTCTTTTTTCAAATCTTCGGGTGAGAATTTTTCTGTTCCTAGATATTGTAAAATTTGGGTTGAAATTCCCAGCTCACGGTCATTATCGCTTCCAAACGGGAAAATAAAATGTACCTGAGCAATTTCGTTGTATTTATTTTTAACGAAACTTATTTTCTTATCTTTCACAACGTCTGTCGTAATTTCTTTATGATAATCAATAAATTCAGGCTGAATATCTTCAGTTTTTTCATTAACGATTTCCTTTAAAAATTCAGACTGTGCCTCACGGTTAATCTTGATGGCTGTAATTCCGGGATTGTCAACTCGCAGCAGTTTATCATTCACTCCTTTCTCTTTGTTGACGACCACATAATTATCTTTAAAGAAATCATTCGCAAATAAAATCACTTCTTCTTTGGTAATTTCAGCATATTCATCCATTTCGTTCAGCTCCTGTTCCCAGGTTCTGTCTTTAATATAGGTGTCGTAAAGATTATTGGCCAAACCACCTGCAGTTTCCAGGGCTTTCATTCTCTGAAGCTTGAAGTCATTGATGATGGACGGCAGCATCCAATCAGGAAAATCTCCTTTTTTCACCAATTCAATTTGCTCCAGAATCATTTTTCTCGCTTCCAGTAAAGTCTGATTTTCTTTCGGAACGGCTACTATTGAAAAGAAACCGTAATTTTTTAAACCTAAAGAATACGCCTGTGCCCAAAGCATTTTTTGAGTCTGATTGATATGTAAATCGAGCAAACCGGCTTCTCCTCTGTTGCTTAAAATGTTGGCAACCACATCGGCAAGCATCGCTTCTTTAGAACCATAACTGTCGGTTCTCCAAGCCAGCTGAATTCTCGGCGTTGTCGGACTGTAAACAGTTCTTTCAACAATTTCAGTCATCGGCTCTTCAATAATCGGCTCTTTTTTTGGCAATTCTTTATATGGAATTAAACCAAAATACTGGTCGACAAGCTTTATGGTTTCTTCAAAATCTAAATCCCCCACCAAAACTATTGCATAATTATTGGGAACATAATATTCATCAAAATATTTATGAATCGCCTTCATGGAAGGATTTTTCAGATGTTCAGGTTTCCCTAGAGTCGTCTGCTGACCATTCGGATGCGTTGGGAAAAGTGCTTCCATCAAAGCATCATTTACCAAACGGGAATCGTTGTCCTGCGCGCGGTTGAATTCTTCATAAACGGATTCTAATTCGGTATGAAAAAGCCGGAGAACCATTTCTGAAAATCTTTCTTGCTCGACTTTCAGCCATTTCTCCAATTCGTTATTCGGAATATTATTTTTATAAACCGTTTCATCAAACCAAGTGTGGGCGTTAGTTCCACTTGCTCCAAGAGATGAAATGATTTTATCGTACTCGTTGGCGATTGCAAACTGGCTTGCTTCCTGAGAAATTTCATCTATTTTTTTATAAATCTCTTTCTTCTTTTCTGGATTTTGTTCCGCTTTATGCTGCTCATATAAATCTGAGATCTGATCAAGCAACACTTTTTCTTTCGCCCAGTTTTGAGTTCCGATTTTTGACGTTCCTTTGAACATCATGTGTTCAAGATAATGCGCTAAACCCGTATTATCAGAAGGATCGTTATTGCTTCCGGTTCTCACAGGAATATAGGTTTGAATTCTTGGAGCGTCAAAATTTTGAGCCAAAAAAACTTTCAATCCATTTTTTAGAGTATAAATTCTGACTTTATTTTCGTCATGTGTGACGGTGGTATATTCGTAATTATTTTGGTCTGTATGAATCGTTTCCTTGTATTTTCTGTCTATCATATTTAAATTCATTTTCACTCTTTTTTAAAATCAGAATGCCTTACAAATGTAAGGATTCAAAAAATAAAAGCTACCACAATTGTTTATATTAAATCTATGGTGATGATTTAGTTTAAGTGTTAATTAAATATATTTCTTACATTTAATTCAAATCAATTTACGTTCACCATGAAAATTGAACTTATCCCCGTTATTGAAATCACCAATTATAATCAGGATGTTCCCATACCTCCTATAGGACCGTATTGGAAATTCCCAAATGAATGGGAAGAATATCATATTTCTGCAAATATCAAAGCAGGATATTCTGAAAACTTAACACCCTTCATAAAAGGGTCTTCATTTTATAAAATCAGCGAGATTAATGATAAAGATGTATTGAAAATTATTCACAAAGAAATTGCCACTCAACAAAGTGACGAAAATTTAGGGATAGATGACTTAGAATCGCCATTTTATGGCGGTTATATTTTGAAAATAGATGATGCTGATAAATATTTACCTCAATGCTGTGGAAATTTAGGCGACTTTAAAGTTTGGGTAGATTTATTGGATGAAGAAAATAGTTATTTCTATGCTGGTCATCCTTCGCCACGAATTATAAAAAGAGAAAATTTAATCATCTTCGATTTTCTCAATTCGGAAATTCAGGAATCATACGTTCCACCAGTTTTGGAAGACCAAATAGAAATTGACAGTGATCTCCTGAAAATTGCAATATATGATGCTAAAAAAGAACTTGATAAGTTCGCACTAAAGCTTAATCGAATCAACAAAAAAGAAAACCTTAATATACCTGAAATCGATAAAATATTGATCTACGGAAAAGAGAATTAAAATTACTGATACAAAATAAAAAATGACTACAACCTTCTTCCCCACTCAACAAGACTTCCGCAAATGGCTTGAAGAAAACCACAAAACAAAAACGGAACTATTCGTGGGCTTTTATAAAGTCGGAACTAAGATACCCTCCATGACCTGGTCTGAATCTGTGGATCAGGCATTATGCTTTGGCTGGATTGACGGAGTGAGAAAATCAATAGATGAAGAAAGCTACAGCATTCGTTTTACGCCAAGAAAACCGACAAGCATCTGGAGTACAATCAATATTAAAAAAATGGAAGAACTGACCAAAGCAGGTCTTATGAAAACAGCAGGCTTCGATGCATTTAAGCTTAGAAAAGAAAATAAATCCGGGATCTATTCTCACGAAACTGAAAACATGAAACTTTCTGCAGAATATGAGAAACAATTTAAAGCCAATAAAAAAGCCTGGGAATTTTTCGAAAAGCAGGCACCATCTTATAAAAAAGTCATGACCCATTGGATTATGAGTGCTAAACAACAAAAAACACAACTTTCACGTTTAGAAAAAACAATTACAGAAAGCGAAATTGGAAAGAGAGTTTCGTGAGACCATATTGGCTACAGTTTAATCTCACTAAATTTTATTATTTTTAAGCTTCAAACTAAAAATATGAAAGAAGTTTTTGCGGCCATTATCCTCATCTTTTGCTTTTCTTGCACTCAGCCTGAGCCAAAGAAGGAAAAACCTGAAACAAAGACTGTTCCGCAGATTAAAGCAAAAAAAGATTCAATAAAGCAAGATACGATTGAGTTTGTTTCTTACAATGATAACTTTGACTATACTCAACTTAACGGTAGAAAAGGAAAAAAAGAAATCGATTTTGTTAATGATAACAACAACGACCGTAGTTTTCTTCGGGGTGATCTCATCGCTATAGAATGGAAAAATGACACGATATACATTGCAGGAGACGGAGAGACTCCGCAAATTGCACAGTGGATTGTTTCTGCTAGAAAAATCAAAGACGGAAATGTTTCAAGGTTCAGAAAAGAATATGGTAAGCCCATCAAATATCATTACTCAAAAGAAGATGAAATTTCAGATTCTTATTTAGACCATTTATATGATCTCGCAGAATATTATATTGCCAATTCCAAGAATGATTTGGTTAAATTATCCCTGAAGAACAAGAACGACCTTGCCTACTCCGTTGAAAAGCAGGTAAGAGACAACAAAGAATATTATGTTTTGGGAATTTATACAGAGCCTGAACATAAGATCAATACATTTCAGTGGCTTTACATCAACCCCGAAGATGATAAAATCTACGAATATGATTTACCCAATGACCACCTGATCTATTTCCCTTAAATTTTAAAACTAAAACACCATCATGGCATCAAAAAAACAGTTATCAGAAAGAGAAACTGCGGAACTTCTGGATATTCTGCAACAACGTTTTGAAAAAAACACCCATCGTCATCCAAAAATGAATTGGTCTGAAATTGAAACAAAACTGCAAGCAAATCCTCAAAAAATGTGGTCACTCAACGAAATGGAAATTTCAGGTGGTGAACCCGATGTGGTTGATTACAATAAAAAATCTGATGAATATATATTCTTCGACTGTTCTGCAGAAAGTCCGAAAAACCGAAGAAGTTTTTGCTACGACCGTGAAGCATTGGATTCGAGAAAAGAAAACAAACCGCAAAATGATGCATTGACCGTTGCCGCAGAAATGGGCGTAGAAATTTTGGATGAAACCCAATATCGCTTTTTACAAACCTTAGGTGAATTTGACCTGAAAACATCAAGCTGGATAAAAACGCCAAAAGATATCAGAGCTTTGGGAGGCGCGCTGTTTTGCGATCGTCGTTATAACACGGTTTTCGTGTATCACAATGGCGCTAATTCTTATTATGCAGCCAGAGCTTTTCGTGGATTTTTGAGGGTTTAGTTTGAGGTTTAAAATTATATAATATTTTCGTCAGTTCGAGTAATTTTTCGAAGAAAAATGTATCGAGAACTTGTGAGTTTCTAACAAATATTCTTCAAACAAAAAATTACATTGGTTATAAAGTTCTCGATACGATTTTTTCAAAACCTACTCGAACTGACGATTTCTAAACTTTGTTATTCTGTAAAATCATAGAAAACTTTTTATATAAAAACTATTAATCTTACCTTTGACGCTTCAAAAAAATCAGACATGAATACACAGACTTTAGATTTTTGGGTAGGAAATTTTAATTCGGAAGAAGATTTTCTGCAGTTTGTAGAAGAAGATGACAATTACTATCTGAGTGAAGAAGATGATGATAATTACATCTCAAAATTTTCAGAATCTCAAGATACAATATGGTTTGACGGTGACTTGGCAGAATATGGTTTCGAAAATTTAAGCAAAAATATTTATGAAAACTTTTCAGAATATTCATTTGCTGAACAGTGGCTTCCTGAATTGGTACATAAAATCAATCTAACGGAATTGAAATTTGACATCAATTCTCTAATATTTGTTAGCCAAGGACAAATTCCAAAACCAGTTTCTGTGGAATCTGATGATTTTTCATTGGTATATATGGGCGGGATTGAGATTGAATATTAAATTTCTATTTTTTCTCAGAATCATAAAGTCAGACGGCCTCACACCCATCGGGTAAACCATTTTTATTCAAGAATCATTTCCATCAAATAATCATCCATCACATATCCATTTCCAATATCAAAAACACCTTCATCATAAACATTATATCCTTGAGATTCGTAAAATTTCTGTGCTGAATTGTATTTATTTACATTTAAAATAATTCTTTTGTCATCACTTTCTTTCACCTTTTCATTAAGAAATTCAAGCGTTTTTTTGCCTAAACCCTTTCCTTTACTTTCGGGAACGAGATAAATTCTGTGAAGTTTAGTCGTTTGATTTTCATAATGATTTTCATAACCTAAAAATCCGTCAAAAACATTTAAAACTTCGTCGAAAACTAAGTAATAATGGTAATTTGGATTTTTTAAGTGCTCTGAAATTTCAGCTTCAGAATACATTGTATCCAACATATATTTCATCTGTTCTTGCGAAAGAATTTCGGCATACGCATTTTCCCAAGACCTTTTCGCCAAATTCTTAATTAATGGAATATCTTTTTCTGTTGCTTTGATTAGTTTCATACTGATATTTTTACCACAAAAGTCACAAAAGCTATTTTTTTAGTTTTAGAGCTTAAAAATAATTTTGACAAACACAAAATAGAAAATATAAGATTTTCAAGAACTTTAATGTGCTTTAAAAATTTTCATTTCATCTTTACCATTATAAACTTTTGTGACTTTTTTGGTTATTTTTTTTTAGATTAAAAAAGTGAAAAGCATCCACTTTTCACTTTCAATATTTTTTAGTTAAACGGAAAAATTCACTATTCACTTGCGAAGCAAAATTCACAATTGACTTTTTAAATTTTCGCTATTTCAGCTTTAATTTTTGCATAAAGTCCTTCTGATGCTGGAACAAGAGGAAGTCTCAAATAATTTTTAATCAATCCTTTTTCTGCCAGAATCACTTTAATTCCGCAAGGGTTTCCTTCTGCAAAAATCAGTCTTGTGATTTCAACCAGTTTGTTGTGGATTTCATAAGCCTCCTCCACTTTTTTATCAAAAGCCAACTGAACCATCGCCGAAAACTCTTTCGGATAGCCTTGCCCGATCACAGAAATTACTCCTGCTCCACCAGCTAAAGTCACGGGAAGTGTAAATTCGTCATCTCCGGAAACTAAATTAAAACCTTCAGGTTTTTTTCTCAAAATATCGAAATACTGAAGAATGTTGGGTGCCGCTTCCTTAATTAAGAATAAATTCGGGAATTCTTTTGCCAAACGCAAAGTGGTTTCTGCCTCAACATTTTGTCCGGTTCTTGAAGGAACGTTGTAAATGATAATATTTTTTCCGGTAGAAGCCAACATTTTATAATGCTGATAAAGCCCTTCCTGATTAGGTTTATTGTAATATGGAGACACTGATAAAACGGCTGTGAAATCAGATAGATCTGCTTCTTCAATCTGCTGTTTGACCTCAAGAGTATTATTTCCGCCGATTCCTAAAACTAATGGAAGACGTTTATTATTAACCTTAATGATGTGCTCAACTACCTGTTTCTTCTCGTCTGAAGAAAGTGTAGCAGCTTCCGCTGTAGTTCCCAAAACTACCAAATAGTTGGTTCCGTTTTCGATGTTGTACTCAATGAGTTTTGTCAAACTTTCGAAATCTACGGATAAATCTTCATTAAAGGGCGTTACCAAAGCAACACCTACTCCTTTTAAAATGCTCATCTGTTCGAATTATTTTCCCCAAATTTAATAATTTCATACAAGAATTTACACTATTTAATCCTATTTTATTATACATATAATTATATTTGCATTATACTAAAGATATTATGCAAAATAAATTCTTATTACTAGGAATTGCCTTGTTTTCGCTCACAGCCTGTAAAACGACATCGTTGCAGGTGGCCAATGTGCAGACGCAGAAAAATATTTCTATTAATCAAGACCTGAAGGTTAATGAAGATTTTGCTCAATTTATCGAGCCTTATACAGAGAAACTCAACAAAGAGATGAATCAAAAAATCTCTTACACTCAAGTTGATTTGACGAAAGAAGGCGACAACAGTAATCTGGGAAATCTTTTGGCAGATTATACTTTTGACGGAGCCAATGTCTGGGCAAAAGCCAATTTGAATAAAAACATTGATGCAGCATTAATCAACATCGGCGGGATTCGTACGACGATTGGGAAAGGCGATATTCTTCTGAAAAATGTGTTTGAAGTGATGCCATTTGAAAATGAAGTGATTATTGTAAAATTCAAAGGTTCAGATTTGCAGGGACTGTTTGATTATTATGCTAAAAATCAAAAGAATAACCCCGTTTCTCATTTGTACATTGAAACCAATAACGGAACGATTTCTAAAAGTTTAATTAACGGAAATCCGGTAAATCCTAATCAGGATTATTATATTGCAACTTCTGATTATCTGGCTTTGGGTGGTGATAACATGAAGTTTTTCGCAAAAGGGGAATCAATTCCGACAGGTATCAAACTGAGAGATTTATTTATTGAATATTTTAAGAAAAATCAGCAGATCAATCCTCAAGAGGAAGTTCGTTTACAATTTATTGGAAAGAAGTAATGAATAGAAAAAGTTTTTTAAAAACGATAACAGGCGGAACTTTAGCGATGACTTTAGCTCCGAATTTGGTAATGGCAGAGGAATTAAGTTTAAATTCTTTTTCATCAGCCAACAAATTGACCATTCTTCATACCAACGACCAGCACAGCAGAATTGAACCTTTTGATTCGAGCTATACCAGAAATCCCAATCAGGGTGGTTTTGCAAGGAGAGCGACTTTAATTCAAAAAATAAGAAGCGAAGAGAGCAATCTTTTGCTGCTTGACTCAGGAGATATTTTTCAGGGAACGCCGTATTTTAATTTTTTTGGAGGTGAATTGGAATTTAAACTGATGTCGATGATGAAGTATGATGCTTCCACCATGGGAAATCATGATTTCGATAATGGTTTAGACGGATTTTTAAAGGTTCTACCAAACGCTCAATTTCCTTTCATCTGTTCTAATTATGATTTTAAAAACACCATATTAGACGGAAAAACTTCTCAGTATAAAATTTTCAACAAAAACGGAATCAAAGTAGGAATTTTCGGAGTAGGAATTCAGTTGGATGGTTTGGTTGGAAAAAAACAATACGGAGAGACGGTTTGGTCTGACCCGATTGATGTGGCACAACATTACTCCAACTTTCTTAAGAATGAGAAAAAATGCGACCTCGTAATTTGCCTTTCACACATCGGATATGAGTACAGTGACGAACCTGAAAAATTAAACGATAAAATTTTAGCTTCAAAAACAGAAAATATTGACTTAATTTTGGGAGGTCACACCCATACTTTTTTACCGGAACCTCAGGCTTTTAAAAACCGACAAGGAAAAAATGTTTTGGTAAACCAAGTGGGTTGGGCAGGTCTTCTTTTAGGAAGAATAGATTTCTTTTTTGATAAAAATAAAAATGTCCAACAGATTTCTTGGAGCAACCAAGCTATTGACAGCAGTATAACAGCATAATATGAAATCGCCGCGTTTTGGAAACATAACACAGATAAATATTCAGCGATTGCATATGACCTTTAAAAAAATATGATTCTACATATGAAAAAATTCTCTATAATTTCTCTTGGTATTTTGGCAACTTTCCAGATGGTAAAGGCTCAGAATATTTCATCAAAAAAATGGGCAGATCTATTTTCTTACAATAATGTTTTGGCATTGAAAGAAGATAACGGAAAAATAGTTGCTGCCACAGAAAATGGAATTTTTTATTATACCGTTTCTACAGGCGAAATTTCAAAACTTTCAAAAGCAAACGGACTGCATGAGGTGAAAATATCCGCATTTGATTATAATCCACAGACAAAAATTGGTCTTGTTGGCTATCAAAACGGTTCTTTGGATGTTATTACGCCTCAGGGAATTACATATGTTATCGACATTCCTATTGCAACCGGCTATAACGGAAGCAAAAAAATCAATCATATCTCAATCACTGGCGACAGAGCGGTTGTTTCTGCAGGATATGGAGTGTCTATTTTTGATCTGAAAAAGAAAGAATTCGGTGATTCTGCATTCTTTGTTACCGGAGGAGTTTATCAGGCAAGTAACGAAGCTACCATTAAAGACAATAAAGTTTTTTCTGTAACCAATACAGGATTAAAAACCCACGACCTGAACACAACATTTCCGGTATTCACTACATGGATTACAGAATTAGCTGGAAATTTCACAGATATAGATTCTGAAAACACAGTCGCTTTTTCATCCGCTACAGCAACTTACATTTATAATAATGGAGTTTCTACACCACTTGCACAGGCTTTTGGAAATGTAAGCGATGTGGTAGTGAATGCTGACAATATTATTATTACAGACGCCAGCAGAATTTACAGCTACAATACGAACGGAACTTTCACAGGATCAGTAACCGTTGGGGAAAACTGTAATACGGCAACAAAGGTTGGCTCAAAAATATTCTGCGGAACTATTTTATCTGGTTTAAAGAGTGAAGATAATGTTATCTATAAACCGGATGGCCCATACAATAATATTTCTTATAAGATATCTTTGCTCAATGACCAAATTTGGGTTTCTACAGGAGGCAGAGATGCTTACAATCAACCCATCTTCAGAGATCTCGGTTACTATCATTTTGATGGAAGCAAATGGAATTACCCGGATTATTTTGTAAATAATCCTATAAATTTCAACGTGTTAGATGCAGTGGCAAATCCATCAAATCCTAGCGAAGTATTTTTCGCCAATTATTCATTCTCGAATGGTGAGAAAGGGATTTACAAAATGGAGAATAATGTTTTTAAGAAAGTTTATAAGAATAACGATTCCGATCCTGCTTACAATCGCCCGATAGGTATAACATTTGATGAAAACAATAATTTATTTGTTTCTGCCGGTCTTATTGAAAATGTTTCTGCAAATGCAGGATATTATTTCTATAACAGGACTGCAGATGACTTCACTCTGGTTCCTATTGTTGGTGCGATATCTACTCAAAAACCTTTTACGAAAGAAGGATATATATATATACCTTGTCCATATTTTGATCCTGGCGGATTAATCATCAAAGAATACGGTAGCAATCCATCGTCAACAACATCACCATTTAAGATTATACGTAAGGAAAATAACTTGCCTGCAAACGGAACTGTATCAGCAGCAATTGATAAGAATAATGATGTATGGATTGGTACACGTATAGGTCTCAGAATTCTTTCAAACCCAAAATCAGCAATTACAGAGAACAATCCTCAAACTACTCCTATTGTCATTGAACAAAATGGTATCGCTGAGGAACTATTCCGTGACAACAGCATTCTTCAAATTGAGGTTGATGGCGGAAACCAAAAATGGGTTTCAATAGAAGATGGTGGCGTTTATTACCTATCTGCATCTGGCGAACAAGTTATCAAGAGATTTACCAAAGAAAATTCTCCTCTTCCAACCAACAATGTGACTGACATTAAGGTCGATAAAACCAACGGAAAGGTTTACTTTGTGACCCTGGATGGCATCGTTACTTACCAAGGTGATGTTGCCGATGTAACTTCGGACTTCGGAAATGTGTTAGTATATCCAAATCCTGTAGTTTACGCTCAATTCAAAGGCAAAGTGACTATCAAAGGACTGGCTGAGAAAACAAACATAAGAATCACTGACGCAGCGGGTAATATTGTACACTCTGCTGTTGCAAGATCCGGCTATTATGAGTGGGATCTGAATAATCAAAGAGGGAAAAGAGTTGCTTCAGGAATCTATTTTGTGCTGATGACCAATGAAGATGCAAGTGATAAAGCAACTGCAAAAATAGCCGTTGTTAATTAATGAACTCTCAAAACGGTTTTTTACTTTCGTTTATAAAATATGGTGAAAACGATGCAATCTTGCATTGTTTTACCGAAGAGGAAGGCTTTCAGACTTATTTTCTAAAAGGTATTTATACCAGAAAGAATAAGAAGAAAGCCTTTCTTTTGCCATTAAATAAATTAAATTTTTCGATACGAGTTGGCAAAAGCGGCAGTATGCAGACAGTATCTAATCTTGAAATCCTTAATCTGCATGATGTGTATACCGACATCAAAGCCAATACTGTCGTATTCTTTATTTCAGATTTTTTAAATCAGATTCTTAGAAACGAAAATAAAAATTCAGCGATATTTTATGTGATTGATGAATTCATAAGCCAGCTCAACAACAAAAATTACCAGTCACACCTTATTTTTTTAATTAAAGTATTAAAAATTCAAGGGGTTGCACCACTCTTAGATGAAGGGAATTTCCTTGATCCGGAAACCGGAATTTTCTCTCCTTTTTCTAGTCACCTGCTGTTTGATGAAGAAATTTCTTTATTTTGGAAGACCATTATTTCATCACCAAATCCTTACGACAATAAAATTCCATCTTCAAAAAGGAAAGGGTTTTTAGACAGTATTCTGGTGTATTATCATTATCATATATCAGATTTTAAAACTCCGAATTCATTAGAAGTTATTCAGCAGATTTTTGAATAAATTTTAAGAATTGGCATCTTTAGACATTTCGGTTTCAGATTTGGCGATTTCTTTTTTAGTAAATCTGGGCTGAAGAATTTTCGCGATCAAACCCGTCCATCCTGTTTGGTGTGATGCTCCTACTCCACGACCGTTTTCCCCGTGAAAATATTCATAAAACAAAATATAATCTTTAAAATCAGGATCTATTTGAAATCGTGGATACTGTCTGTTGAAAGGCCGGTTTCCATTTTCATCTTTTAGAAATAACTGAGCCAATCTTTTGCCTAAAGAATCTGCAATTTCATCTAAATTTGAATAGTTTCCGCTTCCTGTAGGATATTCTACCATAAAATCCGGGCTGTAATAAAAGAAAAAACGCTGAAGACTTTCAATAATTAAAAAATTAACCGGAAACCAAACCGGACCTCTCCAGTTGCTGTTTCCACCGAAAAGTCCGCTGTCACTTTCTGCAGGAGTATATTTTACCGAATAATTCGTTCCGTTTACATTCAGCTCGTAGGGATTTTCTTCATATTCTTTGGACAGAGCACGAACTCCGTAATCACTCAGGAACTCATTAGGATTCAGCATTCTGCTCAACAATCTCTTTAAACGGTGACCGCGAAGAAGCGAAAGTAAATGTTTAGAATCTTCCCCTTTCACTTCCCAATGCGAAACCAGAGCAGCGAGTTCAGGTTTATTTTCAAGAATCCATTTCATTCTGCTTTTGAAGTTGGGTAGTTTTTCGATCATCTCGTCATCAATCACCTCAACAGCAAACATCGGAATCAATCCTACAATCGATCTCAATTTCAAAAACATATTATCACCATTACTCGAAGAGATGGTATCGTAGAAAAACTCGTCTTCCTCATCCCAAAGACTGAAATGTTCTTCTCCCATATTATCCAACGCACTGGCTATGTAAAGAAAATGCTCAAAAAATTTCGTAGCCATTTCTTCATAAATGCGGTTGTACTGCGCCAACTCCAAAGCAATTCTCATCATATTAAGTGCAAACATTGCCATCCAGCTTGTACCATCAGACTGTTCGAGCTGTTCGCCATCCGGAAGTATGGTATTGCGGTCAAAAATCCCAATATTATCGAGTCCTAGAAATCCGCCTTCAAAAATATTATTTCCATTGCTGTCTTTCTTGTTGACCCACCATGTAAAATTCATTAAAAGCTTTTGAAAAGCACTTTCCAGAAATTCCAAATCGGGTTTACCTTTTATATATTCATCGATTTTAAACACCCTGAATACTGCCCAGGCGTGAACCGGAGGATTTACATCACTAAAATCCCACTCATAAGCCGGAAGTTGGCCGTTGGGATGCATATACCATTCAAAAAGAAAGAGTTTTAATTGATTCTTTGCAAAATCAGGATCAATGAGTGAAAAACTGATGGCATGAAAAGCTAAGTCCCACGTAGCGTACCAAGGATATTCCCATTTATCGGGCATGGAAATGACGTGTTCATTATTGAGTTGTTTCCAGTCATCATTGCGGATTTTTTCTCGTGATTTTGGAGGTTTAGGTTCTGAAGGATCTCCTTTTAGCCATTTTTCGACATTATAATGATAAAACATTTTATTCCATAGCATGCCAGCGAAAGCCTGTCTTTGCACCAATTTTTCATCATCCGTTTCAATTCCGTTCTGAATTTCGTCGTAAAACTCATCTGCTTCTGTTTTTCTGAAATTAAAAATTTCATCAAAATTTTCAAAAGGATTCTTTAAATCCTTATCAGAAAGCCTGAATTCAAAAGTTTTGTTTTCTTTTGGATTAAAATTTTCATCAATCAAGAAAGATGCTTTTGTCCCTATATCTTGCGGATTTACCGATGAAGAATTTCCATTGATGATAAAATCGTTGATGCCGTCTTTACAATACTTCGATTTATTTGCAGACTGATAAACTCGTTCATTATTGGTTTCATTTTCACAGAATAAAGCATTCAGAGAATTTTTTGCATATAGATTTTTAATTTCTACATCTTTATGACTGATTTCTATAGTTGAAGATTCTTCCGAACTCAGATGTGGTTTGTAATTATCGTAACCCCAGTTCCATGTATTTCTAAACCAAATTGTTGGAAGTATGATCAATGATGCTCCATTTTCAGATTTATTAATGACCGTCAGCTTCACTAAAATATCATTCTGGCTTTCCTTTGCATACTCAATGAAAATATCAAAGTATTCGTTCTGATCAAAAATCCCTGTGTCTATCAGCTCATATTCAGGTTCGTCTTTGGTTCTTTGCGCATTTGTTTTTAGTAAATCTTCGTATGGAAAAGCATTTTGAGGATATTTATACAACATCTTCATATAAGAATGCGTTGGTGTAGAATCGAGATAGTAAAAATATTCTTTTACATCTTCGCCGTGATTCCCCTGGCCATTTGATAAGCCGAAAAAACGCTCTTTCACCATTTTGTCTTTCTTATTCCAAAAACCGACAGAGAATATCAGTTTCTGAAGATCATCGCAGATTCCACAGATTCCTTCCTCGCCCCATCTGTAGGTCTTTGCTTCCGCAGTATCGTGATTGGTATAATTCCATGCATCTCCATCTGCACTGTAATCTTCACGTACTAAACCCCACTCACGGTTACTTACGTAAGAGCCCCATTTTTTCCATGAAACATCTGCTACTCTTTCTTTTTCGGAATTCATTATTGAATGATTTTTGAAATAAAAACTAAAATTGTACTACGAACTGACTGCGCCCCGGATTGAACGGCATGTCTGAGCTCTTTTTGTAAGCAATGGTAAATGAAAAGGCACAAAAAAGCGAGTAGTGAAAGCCGGAATTGTGCGCCCAAAGGACTATCCTCCAGTAGAAAAGCTTTCTAAACTGGTCATCCCGCCATCCACAAAAATACTTGCTCCGGAAATATAATCTGCGAGATCACTTGCTAGAAACGCCGCCAAATTCCCAATATCTTTCGGCTGTCCGATTCTGTTGTACGGAATGAGATCAAGCAATGAATTAAGAGCATCTTTTGTCTCCCAAGCTTCTTTATTAATAGGCGTTTGAATAGCTCCCGGGCCAATAGAGTTCACACGGATTTTATCTGCGCCGTATTCCTGCGCCAACGTCTGCATCAGCATTTTGATCGCACCTTTACTCGCTGCATAATTAGCATGACCAGCCCAAGGAATAATTTCGTGTACCGAACTGATATGAATGATTTTTCCGCAAGCCACAGAACGTGTAGTATCGATTCCGCGACGGAGAAATTCTTTAATGGCTTCTCTTGAGCATAGAAATTGTCCGGTAAGATTGACACCCATTACTGCATTCCAGTCGTCCAATGTCATTTCGGTAAATTTTGCATCTTTCTGAATTCCAGCATTATTGACGAGAATATCAACCGTGCCGAATTGTGCAATAACATCTTTAAACATTTTAATAACCTCATCTTCCTTTGAAACATCGCATTGATAAGTAATTCCGTTTCCGCCAGCATCGGTGATTTCCTTTAAAACTTTCTGAGCGCTTTCATGAGATTTTTCCGAAGAATGATTGATGATAACTGTGGCTCCGGCTTCGGCTATCGATTTGGTGATTCCTGTTCCGATTCCGCTTGATGCACCGGTGATGATGGCGACCTGATTTTTTAATGATACTTCCATAATGAATATTCAAATAGTGTCTAAACACCATTGAAAGTATCACGCCAAACTGGAAATTTATTTTTAAATTATCCTAGAGTTTTTTAAACAATAAGAATTGAGGTCCGCTTCTGCCTTCTCTCGTTTTACCTTCAAATTCATATCCGCTTTTGACATACAATTGAAAAGCTGAGGTGTTTTTTTCGTTTACTGCTAAAACAATCTCATTGCAATCTGCAAAATGCTCTTTTATGAAATAATCTGCCTCAATCATTGCCGATTTTCCAATACCTTTTCCCTGAAAATCTGGATTTACAGATAACGAACGAAGCAAAACAGAATCAGGATTTTCTGTAAGATCAAATTTATCGTCTCCAAAATCAAGCACAAAAAACCCTGCTACTTTTTCCTCATACAAAATGGTAATCGGGTAAGCAAAAAAATCTCCTTTGAGATTTCTCGCTTCTATTCTTTCTAAAGATTGCTTTGCCGTTGCCGTATACTGCGACTGGATTTCATCCAGAACATAATCAAGTTCAGGAAGATCTTCAGGTTGATAAAATTTTAATTCAGTCATATTTTAATGATGATAAATATCTTCGTACATCACTCCTGCTCGTATTTCTACCGCTAATTTATTTTCATCAGGAACGATCGGGCAATTGTAATCGTACGCATTATAAGCGCAGAAAGGTTGATAAGATTGATTAAAATCTAAAACAATCGTATTGCCGTTTGGAATCTTCAAATCCATATATTTTCCGCCACCATAAGTTTCTTTATTGTTGGTCTCATCATGAAAAGGAAGAAAAAGATGGTCTTTGTATTTTTCCATTTTCATTAAATCTAAACTTTGGTAAATGGTTAAGCTATAAGATTTTTCGTCTAATTCAAAGGTTGCTTTCCCAAACTCCTGATATGATTTTGATTTTCCGGAAGACGTTGGTAAATCAAAAGGCTGTGGATATTCGGTTTTAGTAAATTTTGCAGTAACTCTATATTTTAAATCAATCGGAAAGAAAGGATGTTGTTTAAATTTCGCAAAATTATCATCCCTTAAAGGAGTTTCTTTTGGATCTAAATATTCTTTGTTTAAATCTTTCTGAAATTTCCTAATTTCTTTAATTTCTTTCGATTGCTGTTTATTAATCTGAGAAAATATAAAACCCGGGAATAATAAAAGTAAAAATAGAATATGCTTTTTCATTTAATCTTCTGAGATTTTAATTCTGTAAATATCTGACGAATTTCTCGTGATTGATTTCACGAAAAATCCACCTTCTTCGGGGATAATTTCTTTAAAATCGAAGCTTGTACAATCTTTCGGAAGTCCTGAAAAAATTAATGTAAACCAAAAATCTCTCATGAAAGGAACAGCCGTCCAGTTCGGATAAATTGTAATATTTTCAGCGTGAATCAGCTTACTTTTGTGACTAGAAGAATTGTCTACCAAGTAAGTCGTATTCCAGATCCTGATAAGATTTCCCAAAAACGGTGACGCCGGAAAACAACAATGCACAATCACCTGCTTCTCTTCATCAACCTTTGTCTGAAGAGATTCCAGCAATTCTTTTGCAATAATGGGTTTTACAATGACTTCTTCCATGGGTTATGGGTAATGAGTAATCGGTAATGAGTAATATCAGAATTCGGTCAAATTGCACATTACTCATTACCCATTGCTTATATTTTAATATTTGAGTTCTAATTTTTCTTTACTGTAAGCTCTTACTTTCTCGGTAAGTTCAGGATTATCAGCTAATTTCTGTCCATAAGACGGAATCATTTCCAATAATTTTTCTTTCCACTCTCCATTGATTTTTTCCGGGAAACATTTCTCCAAAACATTCAACATGGCAAATACTGCCGTAGAAGCTCCCGGAGAAGCACCCAACAGAGATGCGATTGTTCCCTGCTGATTAACTACCACTTCAGTTCCGAATTCAAGCTTTCCGCCTTGTTTACCGTCTCTTTTGATGATCTGAACACGCTGTCCTGCAACTTTCAATTCCCAGTCTTCTTCCTTGGCATCCTTCACAAACTCCCTTAAATGCTGAATTCTCTGAGCTTTGGTCATCGCAACCTGCTGCACCAGATATTTTGTCAGCGGAATATTGTGCCACCAAGCCCCGAAAAGCGATTTTATATTTTTTGTATTGACACTTGCAGGCAAATCAAGATAATTTCCTTCTTTTAAAAATTTAGTAGAAAATCCTGCAAAAGGCCCAAATAACAAGGCTTTTTTACCGTCAATAATTCTTAAATCTAAATGAGGAACCGACATTGGCGGTGCATCAACTGTCGCCTGCGTATATACTTTTGCCTGATGTTTTTCTACCAGCTCAGGATTGTGTGTCACCAGCCATTCTCCGGAAACCGGAAAACCGCCATAACCTTCACTTTCCTTAATGTCAGAACTTTCTAATAACGGCAAAGCGTAACCTCCTGCGCCGATAAAAACAAAATCTGCAACGATTTCCTGCTTATGACTGTGGATTCTGTCTTTGACCTTCATTTCCCACTTTCCATCATTTCTTGGGTCGATGTCTTTTACTTCATGATACAAGAACACTTCCACATTTGAATCTTCAAGCAAATGTCTTCCCATTTTTCGGGTTAAACTTCCGAAATTGACATCGGTTCCCAAATCCATTTTTGTAGCTGCTAAAACTTCTGATTCATTTCTTTTGCTCATCACCAAAGGAATCCATTCCCTTAGTTGGTCATGATCCGTAGAAAATTCCATCGCTGAAAACAATGGAGAATCTTTCATCGCTTCGTGGCGTTTCTTAAGATATTCGGCATCTTTTTCGCCAAATACCAAACTCATGTGTGCGCAAGAATTGATGAAATCTGAAGGAGTCGAAATATACTTTTTGTCAATAAGATAAGACCAAAACTGTTTTGAAATCTCAAATTGCTCTGCAATTTTTTCTGCTTTTAAAATATCAATTGTTCCGTCTTCATTTTCCGGTGTATAATTTAATTCGCAGAAAGCTGAATGTCCTGTTCCTGCATTATTCCAAGCGGCGGTGCTTTCTTTGGCAAATCTTCCGAGCCTCTCGAAAATTGCTATTTCAAGATTGGGGTCAAATTCGTGAAGTAAAGTGGCTAACGTGGCACTCATGATTCCGCCTCCGATTAGAACAACATCGTATTTTGGTTTTGGTGTTCGGCTTAAAATTGTATTCGGCATTCCTTTAAATTTACTACGAATTTCGGGAAAAGTTTTTTATTAAATGCTTGTTTAATGATTTTTAACACGATAATTTTGATTTGAATTTTGGAATTTCTTCTCTCGCATATTGAATGATTTCGCAGATTTTTATTTGAACCTGTAAAAATAAAATTATTGAATATCGGTTATTTTTGGTAATGCTTATTTATCGCAAAGTCAAACAAAGAATTTTAAATCTTTTCCGTAATAAGTTATACAAAGGCGTAAACTTAATAAAGAAATACAAGGTATTTTCAGTGATGACAGATTTAGACAATTATCAAAATTATGTATGTCGTCGCTCCGTAGGCGCAAAATGTTGTAGAAATTAACAGTTGATAGTAACGGGAGCTCCGTAGGAGCGGGATGTTTGTATATAATTCCACCTTGCTTTTTACTCTTTAAACATCGAATTACAGCAGCCCGACTTGAACGGAGCTCTTTTACCGAAGCAAAGCGGAGGGAAAAAGCGGAAGCCCTTCGGCAAGCTCAGGATAAATTACAGGTGGAAATAGCTGCCATAAAAAACACCAGCAAATACATGCTGATGTCTATTTTTGATTTAATTTAATTCAAGATATTCTTAATTCAATTTTGTGGTCAGTTTCTTGAATTGTTTCTCTGCGTTTTTACCTTCATACAAAATCGCATAAATGGTATCAATAATAGGAAGTTCAAGATTTTTCTGTCTTGCTGTTTTGTAAATTGAGTCTGCAGCATAATATCCTTCTGCAACCATGTTCATCGACTGAATGGCAGATTTTACGGTGTAGCCTTTCCCAATTAAATTTCCTAAGTTTCTGTTTCTTGAGAATAATGAATAAGCCGTCACAAGTAAATCTCCCAAATACGCACTCTCGTTTACATCTCTAGGCGCTTCGTAAATCGCTTCGAGGAAGGTTTCCATCTCACGTATCGCATTTGACACAAAGACCGCCGTAAAGTTATCTCCGTAGCCTAAACCGCTTGCAATACCCGCTCCGATTGCGAAAATATTTTTAAGAATGGCACTGTATTCATTTCCTAAAATGTCTTTACTGGAATTAACTTTAATAAAATCTGAATTGAAAATTCCAACCAATTTATCTGAAGTCTCATCTTCAACAGTGGCAACAGTTAGGTAAGACAATCTTTCCATCGCAACTTCTTCTGCGTGACAAGGCCCGGCAATGACTGCCTGATTTCTGAAACCGATTTGGAATTCTTCCTTTAAATAATGTGCTACGACATCATTCACCTTAGGAATAATCCCTTTAATTGCGGATACAAAAATTTTATCTCTATACTCACAGGTCATTTTATCCATCGTGTCTGACAGATAAATGGACGGAGTCGCCAAAACTACTACATCGCAAGCCGAAACCAACTCATTGATATCGGTTGTAAGCTTTAAATTTTTAAGGTTAAAATTAACCGCCGTAAGATACGTCGGGTTGTGACCACGAAGTTCGATTGCACCTTTTACAAATTCACTCCTCACGCACCAATGTACTGTCTTACAGTTCTCAACAAGCATTTTCACAATCGCCGTAGCAAAACTTCCGCTGCCGACAACTCCTACGGAAATGTCTTTTTTAGACTTTTTTGAGTTTGCTGATTCTGAAACTGTTTTCTTTTTCGTCATAATAAAAGTGTGAACTGCAAATATATTAAAACAAAGAAATATTGGAAGTCTGTTCATAACATAAACCTCACTTTTTGAGAAATTTAACATTGCTATACAATTAAATATCTAAAAACCCGTTAAATATAGATTATCATAAATTTAAATTAAAGATATCGTCCAAATATTATTTTTAATTAAATTTGCACCCTTAAAACGGTTTTTAAATTCTAAGAAAGAGAAAATGAAGAAATTTTTAAGAAGCAAAAAAAAGGTAAACATTCTGATTGGAGGACTTTTACTTATCGTTTTTGCACAAAGTATTTTTATCGCCAGCTTATTTTCAAAAAAAGATGATAAAAATTACGAAGTTAATCTGGTAAAAATAAACACCGAAAAAGACAGTGTAGATTATCTGAAAATGAAGACAGACCTTAGTTTAGTAGATCAAACAGTAGGACAGCTGAATTCTTTTTTAAAATCTAAAGACATTAAGAACGAAAAACTGATGGTTCTTGATAGCGACAGTATCTCAAACTCTATTTATCTCGCAAAACAATCAAACAGATACAGCCAGTATCTAATGGACTTGCAGAAAAAACTGACGCAGGTTCCTTTGGGGATGCCGAGTGAGGGTTATATTTCATCTAATTTTGGGATCAGAAAAAACCCAATTCCATTCAAGACAGTGTATGCATCGGTGAAATCAACCGCAGAAGCAAAGCCAGCAGTTGTTGCCGTAGCCGCTGCAAAACCCGAAGTAAAAGCTGAACCTTACGAAAAAATCTTAGAAGTAACGGACAGCTACGGAAATAAACGTGAGGTAAAAGTTTGGGTAACGCCAAAAGCGAAAAAAGAAGCCGTTGCCGCTGTACCATCGACTACTCCTTCAACGAAAACTGTTGCTACAACCACATCAAAAGTACCTGAGAAAAATAATCCGCCTGCAGAAGCTGATCAAATGCAGTTTCATAAAGGTTTAGACATTGCCGTTCCGTTTGGGTCTGATGTCATTGCTACCGCTGCCGGAACAGTTATTTTTTCAGGACAAAAGGGAGGTTACGGAAACTGTGTGATTGTTTCCCACGGAAATGGTTTAGCAACGTTGTATGGACACTTATCCCAATTGGTTGCTAAAGCAAATGACAAAGTAAAAGTAGGACAAGTGATTGCAAAATCAGGAAACTCGGGACGTTCGACCGGTCCGCATTTGCATTATGAAGTGCACAAGAACAATACTCCGGTGAACCCGAAGTTGTTTATGAATTTGTAAATATTTGATTTAAATTATAAGAGTATGGGCGGCACCTTTGGTGCCGCCCATACTTATCTAAACTTCAGAAAGATTACTTAATTATTAAACCTTAATTGCTTTAACAACCTCAGCCGATTCTTCTGTTATATTTTTATACTGAAACGTAAGAATGTATGCTAAATGAATTTTACAATTCTTCCAATGGATTCCAAAATAGCTTTTTGAAATTTTTTATTCTAAAATTTTCCACTTCAATTCCTTCAGCTTCCAATCTTTCCTGAAATTCAGGAACCGACAAAGCTCCCGAACTCGAAATTACCCGATGCGCAGGAACATCCTTTGGGCAGCCACCCATCGCTTTCCCCACGTGACGGGAATGATTGGGAAAACCCACTGCTTTGGCAATTACCCCATAGCTCGTCACTCTTCCTTTAGGAACTAATTTGGTAATTTCCCATACCTGTTGTTTAAAGATTTCGTTCATTTTCTGATTTAAATGGATATTCAAATGTAAGAAATAAATCATCTTATTCTATCAGTTTTAGATTAGCCAAAGTTATTATCATTGAGAATCATTAACCTTGACAAAGTTTATAAATGACAGAAAAGAATAGCTTAACACTTAAAGATTGTTGTAAAAAGTAATTCTGGTAAGCTGGGCTAAAATAACTTCTAAAATCTATCTTCTAGCCTCTAATATAACTGTTGCATAATTTTTGAAGGATAATTGTATCTAAATTAAAAGTTATGAAAAAGTCCATTTTCAGGTTACTTAATAAAATCAATAAAACCGTCTTACCGAAACTGAGTGATAAAGACCCGGCAAAACTGACTAAAATACAAAAAGGAATTTTGGCCTACCGTTATTTTGTGCTGACCAACTCTTTGGATTAACGAATTTCTGCGTGAGGGATATGGAAGGCGCAGGCGAAGCCTGCGGTGCACAGCACCGAAACGCAGTGGAGCCTGTAGAAGCCCGACCCGAGCTTTGGAATTGCTTTGGCGAGGGACACGCCCTTATTTGAAACACGAATTTCAAAACAATTTTTGGTAATTAAAAATTTATATTCGTGCATTCGTGGTATAAAAAAACGTCCCAAAAATTTGGAACGCTCTATAACTTCAGACTTCAGACTTTCGTCTTTGTGCTTTATTAATTTTCTAAAATGTAAGAGAACATCAGTGGTGCACAGATGGTTGCATCACTTTCAACGATAAATTTCGGCGTTGTGATATCCAGTTTCCCCCAAGTAATTTTCTCGTTCGGTACTGCTCCTGAATACGAACCGTAAGATGTCGTTGAATCTGAAATCTGACAGAAATATGACCAGAACGGAATATCATGCATTTCCATATCCTGATACAACATCGGAACCACACAAATCGGGAAATCTCCTGCAATACCTCCACCAATCTGGAAGAAACCAACACCTTTTCCTGCTGAGTTTTTCGTGTACCAATCTGCCAAATACGTCATATATTCGATACCCGATTTCATTGTAGTAGCCGTCAGCTCACCTTTGATACAGTAAGAAGCGAAAATATTACCCATGGTAGAATCTTCCCATCCCGGTACAACAATTGGCAAGTTTTTCTCAGCCGCTGCAATCATCCAAGAATTTTCTCTTGGAATTTCGTAATACTGCTCCAAAACTCCAGAAAGAATCATTTTGTACATGAATTCATGCGGGAAATGTCTTTCACCTTTCGCTTCAGCATCTTTCCAGATTTCTACGATGTGCTTTTGCAATCTTCTGAAAGCTTCTTCCTCAGGAATGCAAGTGTCTGTAACTCTGTTTAAGCCTCTTTCCAACAAATCCCACTCATCCTGAGCCGTTAAATCTCTATAATGAGGAACTCTTTCGTAGTGAGAATGCGCCACCAAGTTCATCAAATCTTCTTCAAGGTTTGCTCCTGTACAAGAGATAAAATCTACTTTATCCTGACGGATCATTTCAGCTAAAATCTTTCCTAATTCAGCGGTAGACATTGCTCCAGCCAAAGTAATCATCATTTTTCCACCTTCTTTCAGGTGGGCAACGTACCCCTTAGATGCATCTACTAAAGCTGCTGCATTGAAGTGCAGGTAATATTTTTCTATGAACTCAGTAATCGGTTTGCTCATTATTTTTAAATTTTCACAAAGATAATGAAAGATGTTGGAAGCGGGAAGTTGGAAGTGAAAAGTTCACAGAGTTTTTAAGTTTTATTTGGGCGTATCCCTCGCCAAAGCTTTTCCCACAGCTCGGGTCGGGCTATTCGTTGCAATCTTTTTGTCCCTGTCTTTCCCACTCCAAACAAAAAGGATTTCCTCTGCTATCCCTTACACAGAGCAGTCTTTAATTCAAAACAACTCTAAAATTTAAAACGTCTGTTTTCCTTTTTACTGGAATGTTGTTTTTTCTGCTCAATCCTTTTCTCCACCGAAGATCTCGTCGGTTTTGTTTTTGCCCTGAATTTTGGAATAATTAAAGCCTTATCTACCAATTCCAAGATTTTATCTACTGCGATTTTCTTATTTTGAAGCTGCGTTCGGCTTTCGGAAACACTTAGAAATAAAAATCCGTCCAGATTAATTCTGTTTTTCAGTTTTTCTGAAATTAAATCTTTTTGTCTCTCATTAAAAAATTCAGAATCTGAAACTTTCCACGTAACGGTAACAGCCGTTTCCACTTTATTCACGTTCTGTCCACCCGCCCCACTGCTTCGGGAAGTTTTGAAATTCAGTTCTTTGCTAAAACCTTTCATACTAATTATGTATTATAAAATTCCCCTCCTCTGGAGGGGTGGATCAATTTTCAATAGAAAATTGAGACGGGGTGGTCTGCGACTTCTAATGATAATCAACTGCTCTCAATCATTTGGCGAAGTTCAATTCTATTAACCTTTCCGTTTGGAGTTCTCGGAATTTCATTCACAAAGATAATTTCTTTTGGATTATGAAATTTGAGTTGATAGTTGATAGATATAAGTTTTTGGGTGATAGATTCAGATTCTTTTCCTTCAATTACCGCTATCAATTTTCGTCCCAAACTTTCATCTTTTAATCCCAAAAAAACAATTTCATTCGGAATCTCTTTTTTGACTAATGCTTCCAGTTCTTCAGGGAATATTTTGACCCCGCCGGAATTAATTACATTATCTATTCTTCCTAAAAACCTGAATTGATTGCTATTTCTTATTTCAACTAAATCATTAGTCGTCAATATCTCATCATTCAATTGAGGGGCAAAAATTTTCAAACATCCTCTTTCGTCTTTAGAAATAGAAACATCTTCAAAAACTGTGAAAAAATCATCCTGATTTGTAGATATCTCTTTCAATGCAATATGAGAAAGCGTTTCAGACATTCCATAAGTTTCATAAATTTTGGTTTCAGGACTTAATTCTTGAAGTGTTTGAATGATTTTTATTTTTAAAGATTCCGAAACGGCAGCTCCACCGATGATCAGATTTTTAATCAGATGAAGTCTATCTAATGAATTCTCAACCTGCAAAGGTGTCATTGCACAAAAGTCAATTTCAGTATCTAAATTTTCCAAAGGCTTTACTGCTGGCTCAGAAGTAATGAGATTTAAATTCCTTTCAAAAGCCCGTACTACCATCATTTTCCCAGAAATATATTCAACTGGAAGACAGATGAAGGCTGTATTATTTTCACTCAAATCTAAAAAATCACATGTCATCTTTGCAGAATTCAGCATTTTCTTTTTCTCGATTTCAAGTATTTTCGGAGTACCAGTAGAACCTGAAGTCTGTACTTTAACCGTTTTGGAATCGGAAAGCCATTCTTTAAGAAAAAAAATCACTTTTTTTTCAAATTCTGTTTGAGGATGTAAATTATTAATATCGAGATTATTGAAGTTAATCAGCATGTTTTTGACCGTTAAATTGTACTGTAAATTTAAAGAAAAATTAAAAAATGATTTGCAAATAAAGAAAAAAGCTTTAAATTTGCATCACAATAAAACAGACCCATGGTGTAACGGTAGCACTCTGGTTTTTGGTACCATCAGTTGGGGTTCGAATCCCTGTGGGTCTACAAGCCATCCTTTTCTAAGGGTGGTTTTTGTTTTTATAAAGTTTAAGAAAAATTAAAATTTCTTTAATATTTTTTTGTGGGTAAAGAAAAAAATAAATACATTTGCACCACTAAAATAAACAGACCCATGGTGTAACGGTAGCACTCTGGTTTTTGGTACCATCAGTTGGGGTTCGAATCCCTGTGGGTCTACAAACCATCCTTTTCTAAGGGTGGTTTTTTTGTACATAAATTAAAAAACAATAATATCTTATCGTGCTGCCTGATAATAATTGATTACACATCTTTCAACTTATTACTAAAAAAATCCATAAACATTTCCTTCAAAAACATCATTTTTGTTTCGTCAAACATACCACATTCAACATAAATTCACATAAAAAGGAACGGTTGGCAAACATATTGCTCATAAAAATCAAACAAAGCTATTGTTAATAAGCCGTTACAAACAAAAACACCATGGTAAAACTTATTAAACTTCAGATTTTCAAAATATAAGACTGTATCTAAACAACTTAAACAGCGGTAAATACTACAACATTACCATCATTAAATATAGTATATTGGTCTAAATCGGAAAATTTTGAAACTGAAATTCAACAAAAGAAAAATTCTCAGAGGTATTGTTATTACAATGATCTCTATCGTCGTTTTAATTATACTGCTGATTTTAAGTTTAAGACTTCCGGCGGTTCAGAACTATGTAAAAGATAAGTTGATCGTTTATTTAGAGAAAAAAATCAAAACAAAAGTGAGCCTTGATAAAGTCTACATCGGTTTTCCAAACAGTTTGGTGATGGAAAATCTGTATTTAAAAGGTCAGAATATTGATACTCTTTTAGCGGTCAGAAAGTTTGACGTTGGTCTGGATATGTGGAAACTGATCAATTCGAAAGCTGATCTTACTTCAATTGACTTGGAAGGCGTGCGTGCTAATGTAGTTAGAGATCCAAAGGGAAGATTTAACTTCGACTATATTATTGATGCTTTTGCTACTTCGGATAAGGAAGAAAGCACTTCGAAACCATTCATCATTTCTTTAGATAAAATTAAATTAAAAGATATCGGGTTGACTTTCAATGATCAGCAATCCAGAAACGATATCAAAGTTTATTTTAATTCATTTGATACGAGGGTAAAAACTTTTGACCTTCAGAATAATAATTACGCAGTTAATGACATTAATCTTGACGGATTACAATTAAAACTGAAACAGGATCTGGTAGAGGAAGTTGCCAAAAATGTTGAAGAGAAAGTAGATTCTCTGAATCAGAAGAAGCCTATGAAACTGGGCTTAAACGGAATTAAACTCACCAATTTCAATATCGATTACGGCGATGACAACTCTAAAACTTTCGCAAAAGTTTTGTTTAAGGAATTAAGCACAAAAGTCAACAGCATCGACCTTGAAAACAATGATTACAATGTCGGAAACCTTTATTTAAGAGATGCCAACATCAACGCCAATTTATTCCTTCCAACCGAAAACGCTAATCCTAAAAAGGATGAAAAGCCTGAAGTTTCTACGGTTTCTGCGAAAGAAAAAGTAATGAAAGTGATTTTAGGAAAATTATTTTTGAATAATGTAAAAGTTGCTTATAACAACACCGCAGTTGCTCATACACGATCCGGAATGGATTTTAATCATTTGAATTTTGCTAAATTGAATCTTGATGTCAGAAATTTCAAAATGGAAAATAATGGTTTTTCAGGCTCAGTAAAATCAGCGGAGATTCAGGAAGCGAGAGGTTTGAATGTCCAGAAATTCAATACCGATTTTGTGTATGCTGAAAAAGAAGCGCATCTTAAAAATCTCTATCTGCAGACTCCGAAAACGATTTTGAGAGATGCAGTGGTTTTAAATTACAATTCCATTGAGCAATTATCATCCAATTTGGGAGCGGTGAAAATTTCTGCTGACATTAGAGATTCTAAGATTGGTTTTTCTGACATTTTAAATTTGGCTCCGACTTTAAGAAATACAGCACCATTCAATAAATATCCAAATGCAACTTTAAATGTAAATGCTTTCATCAGAGGAACAGTCAATGATCTGACGATTCAGAATCTGAAAGTTTCAGGTTTAGATCAATTGAAAGTTTTAGCTTCAGGAAAAATCAAGAATGCGATGAATCCGGATCAATTGTATTATGATCTGAAAGTTGCTGAACTTTCTTCGTCATCCAAGACGATTTACAATTTAGTTCCTAAAAATACGATTCCTAAAAACATTACTTTACCGTCATTCTTCACAATCCGTGGGACGGCAAAAGGAACTACGCAATTGGTTGACACCAACTTACGTCTGACTTCCACTTTAGGAAATGCTGCGATTATCGCCAAAGCTGATTTACGTAGAAAAAACAGAGAAACATTTGATGTAAAAGCCAATCTTCAAGGTCTGCAAATCGGGAAACTGATTCAGAATAAAGATTTGGGAAGCATAACAGCCCAAATCAATGCCAAAGGACAAGGATTTGATCCAAAAACCATGTCAGCAAATCTTTCAGGCGATGTGAAATCAGCAACTTACAACGGTTACACCTATCAGAATATGAATCTGAAAGGCAAAATCAACCGTGGTGCTTACGATATTGATTTGAACTCAAAAGATCCGAATGCTAATTTACATCTTGCGGCTTCGGGAGTTTTCAACGACAACCCGACGGTAAAAGTCAATGGAAATATTAATAAATTAGATTTAAACAAGCTCGGATTCTACAGCTCGCCAATGATTATCGCAGGAGCAATCGATGGGGATTTTAAAAGTCTTGATCCTGATAATTTAAATGGATACCTAAATTTACAAAACTTTGCGATTTCAGATACAAAAGAAGTTTACCCGATTCAGGAAATTAATTTGAATGCTGTTTCCACAGCAGATTCTACACAAATCAAATTTAATTCTCAAATCGCTGATGTTGAACTGAACGGAAAATATAAACTGACGCAGATTTTTGGAGCATTGACACAGACTATTAATCAATATTATCAGTTTCAAAAACCCAGCAAAGTTCAGAAAATTGATGCCGGACAGTTTTTTACTTTTAATGCTAAAATTAAAAATGATGATCTGATCAGAAAATTTGTACCCGAACTGAAAAGTTTTGAAACCATCAACATCAATGGAAATTACAATGCAGATTCTCAACAAATCCTTTTGGATGCGCAGATTCCACAGGTTTTGTATGGCACCAATATGCTGGAAAATACAAACTTAAAAATCACCAACGAAAATCAAGCGTTACAGTATGACTTGAGTGTTGCGTCATTAGCCAGCGAAAGTTTTGCGCTTAAAAAAGTGAATATTAATGGTGATGTTGCCCAAAACATCATCAATTATAACATCACGACAAAAGACGATAAAGATGAAACGCAGTTCCTGATCGCCGGAAATGCCAAATCGATGAATGACATCACAGAAATCTCTCTCAATCCAAATGGTTTAAAACTGAATTATATGGATTGGACGGTTGCTGAAAACAACAAAATCCAGATATTCAGTCAGGGAATTGTGGCGGATAACTTCACCCTTTCCAATTCCGGAGCGGAGATTTCTTTACAGTCTGAAAGCAATTCTCCAAGCAGTCCGCTAAATATTTCTCTGAAAGATTTTAAAATTGAAACCATTACTGAAATCATTAAAAAAGATTCTCTTTTAGCAAAAGGAACCATCAACGGAACTGCGCAGCTGAGAGATTTAACCAAAAATATGACCTTCACTTCAGACATTAATGTCTCTGATCTGATTGTTTACGGAAGTCCGGTTGGTAACTTAGCCATTAAGGTCAATAACCAGTCCGCGAATCTTCTGACTGCAGATATTGTGCTTTCGGGGAACAGCAATGATGTTAAGATCCTAGGAAATTACAATACGTCTTCGAGTACATTTGATTTAGATTTAAATATGAATCAGCTTCAGATGAAAACGCTGCAAGGGTTCTCAATGAATGCAATCACCAATACAGAAGGTTATCTTTCTGGAGATTTAAAAATTGCCGGAACGACGTCCGCTCCTAAGATTTTAGGTGATCTTAAAATGAATAATGTCGGCTTGATGATTTCTCAGACAGGAAGTGATTTCAGAGGGATTAACGATAAAATCGGGTTTACCAACCGAGGAATTGAGTTTGATGATTTTAAGATCAAAGACAAAGACGGAAATTCTTTAAACATCGACGGACAGGTTCTTACGCAGACATATAGAGATTTTGCATTCAATCTTGATCTGAATGCGAAAGACTTTAAAGTTGTGAATTCAGAAAAATCAAATGATGCGATGATGTACGGAATTCTGGCGATTGATGCGGCTTTGAAAGTAAGAGGGAATTTAGACTTACCAAAAGTAGACGGAAGGCTGGCTGTTTCAGAAACTACAGATTTTACTTTTGTACTTCCGCAATCGAGTCCTTCTTTACAGGAAAGAGATGGGATTGTAGAATTTATTGATCAAGATCAGGTTGTTTTAAACAAAACCATTAAAACAGATTCTATCGACACGCAAAGTCCGATTAAAGGATTAGACGTAAATGTGAATATTGAAGTCGATAAGGAAGCAAAAATGTCAATCATCATCGATAAAGCTGCCGGAGATTTTGTAAAACTTCAGGGTGAAGCTGATCTCACGGGTGGAATCGATCCTTCAGGAAAAACTACTTTGGTCGGCGTTTATTCTGTGGAAAAAGGAAGTTATGAAATGTCTGTAAGCGTTTTGAAAAGAAAATTTGACATTCAAAAAGGAAGTACGATTACCTGGACAGGCGAACCGACGACCGCCAATCTCGATATTACTGCCATTTACAAAACCGAAACTGCACCAATCGATTTGGTAGAACAGCAAGTTGGTGATGCCGATTTAAATCAATATAAACAGAGAATTCCGTTTAATACACTGTTGATTCTGAAAGGTGAATTGTTGAAGCCTGAAATTTCATTTGACATAACAACAGACGAAAAAAACAACGCCGTTTCGTCCGCTGTAACCGAAACTATCGATGGAAAACTGGCTCAGTTGAGACAGGATGAGAATGAAATGAATAAGCAGGTTTTTGCTTTACTTCTATTGAATAGATTCATTGGTGAAAATCCTTTCCAAAGTAATTCCGGAGTATCTGCGGAGACGATGGCGAGACAGAGTGTAAGTAAAATTCTTTCTCAGCAGCTGAATAATTTAGCTTCAGATTTAATTAAAGGTGTTGATTTAAATTTTGATTTGGAATCCACGGAAGACTACTCTACCGGAACACAAAATACCAGAACTGATCTTAATATTGGTTTAAGCAAAAAATTACTGAATGACAGACTGAAAGTTTCCGTAGGAAGTAATTTCGGACTTGAAGGTGAAGCCAGGCAAAACGAAAACACCACCAATATTGCAGGTGATGTTACCGTTGATTACAGCCTTTCAAGAGATGGAAGATATATGCTTCGTGCGTACCGTAAAAATGATTATCAGGTAGCACTGCAAGGGCAAATTGTAGAAACCGGAGTTGGGTTTATCATCACTTTAGATTACAATAAATTCAGAGATATTTTCCGGAAATCGAGAACTAACCGCAATAAGGAAAGCAGAGAGAACAAGAAAAAACAAGATAACCAAGTCGTAGAATTTAAGTAATGAAGAATAAGTTGAATATATACTGTAAATATTTTTTGGCATCAGGAATGACGGCGGCGGTGATCTCGTGCAGCAACACCAAGTTTTTGAAAGAAGGACAAATGCTCTACACGGGAGCCGAAGTCAAGATTGAAAACGACACCCTTCCAAAAAAGAAAAAGAATGAACTGAAAGCTGCTCTTGAAGAAAATTTAACACCAAAACCCAACTCATCTTTTCTTGGATTGAGACCAAAACTCTATGCTTACAATGCAACAAAAGAACCGAAGAAAGAAAAAGGTTTAAGGTATTGGCTTAAATATAAATTTGGAGAAGAACCTGTTTTGTTGGGAGATGTCGACAGAGAATTTAATAAAGATATTATTGTTAATTATTCTGAAAACAAAGGTTATTTCAATGCCAAAGCAAAGTACGATACCGTTTCAAAAAATAAAAAAGCGCAGGTTATTTATACTTTAAATCCGGGAGCGCAGTATTTGATCAGCAATGTAAATTTTGTAGAAGATTCTACTTTAATTAATCGTGAAATTCAAAGTTTTAAAGACAAAACTTTATTAAAAGCCGGGAATCCGTTTGATCTGGATGTCATTAAAGCTGAAAGACAGAGAATTGACGACGGCTTGAAAGATAAAGGCTTTTATTATTTCAACCCAGATAACATCATTGTTCAGGCAGACAGTACAGTCAGCAAAAATCATAAGGTCGAGATGATTGTCAAATTAAAGGACAATACTCCGAAGTTAGCAACCGAACAGTTTACGATTGATAAAGTGGTGGTTTTCCCTAATTATAACCTCCGTGACGCAAAAAAAGGATTGTACAATATCCCAATGAATCCTGACTCACTAAAAGGTTATGAGTACAATGATATTTACGTAGTTGATCATAAAAAGAAATTTAAACCAAGAATGTTCGACCGGGCATTATATTTTGACAAGGGAGATATTTACAACAGAAAAGATCATAATTTATCACTGAACCGACTGATCAGCTTAGGTGTTTTTAAATTTGTGAAAAATGAATTTGTTGTTTCAGATTCTTTAAATCATAAATTTGATGCATATTACGTTTTGACTCCGAGAGAATTACAGTCTTTACGTTTGGAAGCTTTGGGAAGAACCAATTCTGCGAATTATGCAGGAAGTGAACTAAATTTAAACTGGACGCAGAGAAACTTCTTCCGTGGTGCAGAACAATTTAAGGCTTCTGTTTACGGTGCTTTTGACGTTCAGATTGGCGGACCTGCAGATGCTGAAAACATTTTCAGAGCGGGAGCAAATGCACAGTTATCGATTCCGAGGATTGTGGCGCCGTTTCAATTTAATTCATCAAGTGCTTTTGTGCCGAGAACGAATATTCAGATTGGATATGAATTTCAAAACCGTACAACTTTGTATACTTTAAATACATTTAATGCATCATTCGGATATCAATGGAAGGAAAATGTAAGAAAAGAACATGAGCTGAAATTGATTGACGTTTCCTATATCGATCCGGCCAATGAAACACCAAAATTTTTAGCATTAAAAGAAGGTAATCCTTATTTACAAAGAATAACACAACAACAGCTTATTTTCGGTCCCACTTATTCTTACACCTATTCCACCACGATGCTACCCCGAAAAAACACCTTCTATTATAAAGGAATGCTGGATCTGGCGGGAAATATTACAGGTTTGGTAACCGGAGCGAATGTAAAAGATGGAAAGGAGAAAAAGATATTCGGAGTTCCATTCAGTCAATATGCAAAGATTGAGAATGATGTAAGATTCTATCATAAGTTTACAGAGAAAACATCTTTTGCTTCAAGATTTATAGCCGGAGTTGCTGTGCCTTATGGAAATTCGGAGCACATACCTTTCTCCAGACAGTTTTTTGTAGGCGGAAGTAACAGTATCAGAGCATTTCGTGCAAGAACTTTAGGCCCCGGAAGCTATGACCCGAGAGGTGAAGATAACACCAGAGCAGTTTTTGATCAGGCAGGTGATGTAAAATTAGAACTGAATGCAGAATACAGAGCTAATCTTTATAAGTTCTTAAATGTTGCCGCATTTGTTGATGCCGGAAACATTTGGTTAATCAATGATGACATTAATGAAAACGGTATTAATACAAGACCGGGCGGAAAATTTTCTAAAGATTTTTTAAGCGAAATTGCCGTAGGTGCTGGTGTAGGTTTACGACTTGATTTTTCTATTCTTGTCTTGAGACTCGATTTGGCAATGCCTTTGCGGGTTCCTTATTATGAAAAAGGCGAAAGATGGGCGTTTGACAGAATCAAATTTGGAGATTCAAGCTGGAGAAGAGATAATCTGATTCTGAATATTGCGATCGGCTATCCATTCTAAAAGCAGATGATATTTTGCAAATGACTTTTGAAGGCGATAAGCATACAAATTAATAAACAGAAACGGGCTTTTAGTCCGTTTTTTTAGTTTAAAGCGGTCGATTAAATTTTAATATACGCTTTAGTTAAAAAATATTGAATAAAACTTACAAAAACATCCTTTAAGGAATAGTCTTTGTGTTAATAGAAGAGATTATCTTTTATTCTTTTAAGGATAAATATCATGACCAAATCACACCTATTAATATTCAAATTTATGCTAAAAGAACTGAAATTTTTCTGGGAAACCGCCAAAGAAACATTCACAGAATGGAATAATTCTTCCGCATCGAACGACTCGGCGAGCTTAGCATATTATGCCATTTTCTCAATCCCGGGATTGCTCATTATCATCATTTGGATTGCCGGATATTTCTTTGGTGAAGAAGCTATTCGTGGACAGATCAGCAGCCAAATCAGCGGGCTCATGGGGCAAGATGTTGCCAAAAGTATTCAGGATATGATTGCCGGAGCGTTGATTGATAAAGAAAATATTTTCATGAAAATCGTAGGAATCGGTTCATTGGTTTACGGTTCCACTACCCTGTTTTTCCAATTACAAAAGTCTTTAAACAATCTTTGGGATGTAGAAGCTGCACCTAAAAAAGCATTGGTTAAATTTCTTTTAGACCGGGCCAATTCTTTGGGGATGATTCTTATTTTAGGATTTTTATTAATGATTACAATGATTTTGTCTTCACTGATCGGATTATTTAATGATTTTATTACCAGATATTTTGGCTTAGAAACCTATATTATTGTTGAGCTCATTAATTTTGCTATTGGCTTCGGAATTGTGGTCGTGCTTTTCGCTTTGATGTTTAAAGTACTACCTGATGTAGAAATCAGTTGGAAATCAGTTTGGAAAGGCGCTTTACTGACTGCAGTTTTGTTTACTCTAGGTAAATTTTTATTGAGCCTTTATTTTGGGCAATTTAAACCAACCTCCGCATTTGGAACAGCAGGAACCGTTATTTTAATTATGATGTGGATTAATTATTCCTGTATGCTGGTCTTTTTCGGAGCCGAATTTACAAAAGTGTATACGTTAAAAAAAGGTTACAGAATTATTCCTTCAAAACACGCCAAATGGAGCAGTGCAAAATTGTACAGGGAAAGTCAGATTAAAAATGAAACGCCTCAAGTTTAAATATAAAAAAGCCTCTTAGAAATTCTGAGAGGCTTTTGTTTTACATTCTGTTTACCGTTTGTATTCCGAGTAATTGTAGTGATTTCTGTATTGTTTTTCCGGTTAAATCAGACAGATTTAAGCGATACTGTTTGATATTTTCATCTTCCTGAATTAAGATGGGATTATTCTGGTAGAACGAATTATAGGACTTAACCAAATCATATAAATAATTGGCAACCAATGCAGGGCTTAAACTTTCTGCTGCTCTGGCTACAACTGCTTTATAATTGGAAAGCTGCATGATTAGTTCCTTTTCAGATTGGCTTAACTCTATGGCTTCAGTTTGTTTTGCCACAAAATTCGCCTTCACCAACAAAGATTGAATACGTGCAAATGTATACTGAATGAAAGGACCTGTATTTCCATTAAAATCAATACTTTCCTCCGGATTGAAGAGCATTTTTTTCTTAGGATCAACTTTAAGCATAAAATATTTTAAAGCTCCGATACCGATATTTTCGTAATTGATATTCTTTTCTTCTTCCGTAAAGCTTTCCAGTTTTCCTAACTCTTCAGACTTAGATTTGGCGATGTCAAACATATCCTGCATTAATTCATCTGCATCAACCACAGTTCCTTCACGCGATTTCATTTTACCGTTCGGAAGTTCTACCATTCCATAAGATAAGTGGAATAACTGATCTGCCCATTCGTAACCCAGTTTCTTTAAAACTTTAAACAAAACCTGGAAATGATAGTCCTGCTCGTTTCCTACTGTATAAATTAATTTCTGAAGATTATTTTCTTTAAAACGCTCCACTGCCGTTCCCAAATCCTGAGTCATATAAACAGAAGTTCCGTCTGAACGAAGCAATAATTTTCGGTCTAAACCTTCTTCCGTCAAATCACACCAAACCGAACCGTCTACCTTCTGATACAAAACACCTTTATCCAGCCCTCCCTGAATAAGATCTTTTCCTAAAATATAGGTATTACTTTCATACTGAACCTGATCAAAATCTACTCCGAGTCTTTTATAGGTTTCACCGAAACCTTTGTACACCCATGAGTTCATTTCGTTCCAAAGATTTCGCACTTTTTCATCGCCATTTTCCCAGTCGAGAAGCATTTGTTGAGCTTCTTTCATTAAGGGAGCATCTTTTTTAGCATGATCTTCAGCAATGCCTTGTTCAATCAGTTCATTGATTTCCTTCTTATATTTCTGATCAAACTTGACATAATAATTTCCTACAAACTTATCTCCTTTCACATGATCAGTTTCCGGAGTTTCTCCTTTACCAAATTTCTCCCAAGCCAACATCGATTTACAGATATGAATTCCTCTATCGTTGATAATCTGACTTTTAATCACCTCGTAGCCAGCTTCCTTTAAAATCTGGGCCACAGAAAACCCCAATAAATTATTTCTTACATGTCCAAGGTGAAGCGGTTTATTGGTATTCGGAGAAGAATATTCTACCATTACGGTTTCATTCTTCTTTTCGATATTTGAAAATTGTTCTGTCACCGTTTTAAACTGATCTACAAAAAACTGATTTTTAATTTTTACATTTAAAAATCCTTTCACCACGTTGAAACTTTCAAGCAATTCGGTTTGTTCAGTTAACGCTTGTCCCAATTCTACCCCAATGCTCTCAGGATTTTTCTTCAATTGCTTCACCAAAGGAAAAGTAACAATCGTAAAATCGCCTTCAAACTCAGTTTTATTCTCCTGAATCTCGAGTTGTATATCTTTCAACTGGTAGACATTAAGGATTACCTCTGCCAGTTTCTGTTCTATGATATCTTTAATATTCATTATTCTAATTTGAAATACAAATATACGGAAATAAAAAAACCGCACTAAGGCGGTTGAATTATATAAAACTAATATTATTTTTAATTTTTGTCCCAGAAAATTTTTGTAGTTAATTGATCTCCTCCAATTGCTGAAGCTGCAGCAGAAACATTTGCTGAGTTTGTCTGATATTCAATTACTGGATAATTTATACGTACCGGAACAGTATTAATAGTAGCTGCACTAGCTGGCTGAAGAACTGGATAATCTAATCTTCTCCAAAAATTCCATGAAGTTAAAGGCTGATTATACATAGCAACCCACGCTTGTTGCCCTATCGACTGCTTCCAGTTTGCAGCATTATAAGGATGTGCTGCAATATATGAGGCCGCACTTGAAGCGACTCCCCAATCTGTAAACGACGAAGTTATAGCATTTGCATAGTTCGTGGCAGCAGACCCACCAATTCCCCATCTAGCACTTGCTTCTGCAAGATAGAAAGCAACCTCAGTATAATTTAAAATTATTCCTGGAGTTGTCGGAGAATATGCAAAATCTCCAGGTGCTGAAAATTGCGAAAATGATGCGCCGGTACCGATTATCTGCCCGATATAATTACCTGAAGTACCAACTGGTCTGTAATATTTAGCAATTCTTGCATCATTATTACTATTCATGTAGTCAACCAAAGTTTTTCCACCCACAAAATCATTCCTATTACTAGCTCTTACATTATCATAAATAGGATTTCTATTAGGAGAAGCGGATAAATACTGAAGTTCACAATTCTCTGCGGATGATGTCATAACACCGTTATTAATGGCTGTTGTCGCTGTTTGTTGAGCTAATGTGGGATTAGAATCTGCAATTGCAATACCTAATTTCAGCATAAGAGAATTACCAAACGTCTCCCAAGCATCAAGATCTCCTCCGTAAAACAAGTCAGCTTCGGAAAAAGCATCAGAGCTTGAATCTAATCCTACACTTGCATCAATACTTGTTATATCCTCCTTTAGCCTTATAATAAGGTTAGCATAAATAGTAGCTCCATCATCATACGAAGGAGAAGTTATAGCAGATAATTGATTTGACTGTGTATAAGGTACATTTCCATAAGTATCAACTAAACTTTGATAAGAATAAACCTGCATCATATCAATAATAGCCAATTGATTTTGTTTAATTTTTGGCCAAGTAGATACCTCTGAAGGAATTGGAACATAGTCATCAATCAATTTTTTTGCTTTTTCTAAGCTATTCAGCACATTTACATAATTATTTAAAAAAATCTGATTGGAAACATTTCTGTTGGTGAAATTATAATTACTTTCTTCCACATATGTCGTCTCCTGCCAATACTGCATTGTTAGCCTGAAATTGTTTTCATTTACACTACAAGTATTGATATAATCACTTAATTCCTTTTGGGCATTTGTTACTAATGTTGACGGAATGGTTGTATAAGCTGAGTGAGGGTCAGAATTAATATCATCTGTTGAACAACTGATAAACTGCATTCCTATTAGTATAGATATTATTATTTTTTTCATTACTATTTTTTTTTAAAAATTAACTTTTACGTTAAACGAAAAATTTCTTGTAGTAGGCATAACTCCCGACTGGTATCCTTGTAAATTTCCCGAAGACAATCCTGCCTCAGGATCTGCATAAGGTAAGTTTTTATGTATAATCCAAAGATTACTACCAATAACACTAAACGACATTCCTTGTATAAATTTAGAACCTAGAGCTTCTTTAGATAATCTATATGTGACAGAAGCCTCTCTAAGTTTTACATAACTAGCGTCGTAGACAAATGCGGCTGAAGGCGGATCAGTATTTAACACCTGACTAGACTGAGATTTATCTAATCTGACATTATTTTGAGAATAACTGCCATCAGCATTTTGCACTACTCCTTGTAATATAACACCTCCACCATTAGCTAAAGTATTTCTTATTGGGTTTCCTAAATCATTAAATCCAACGGAATCAGCATAAATTCCCGTGCCATATCCATAAGATTGATCTAATGAGAATACTTTTCCTCCCTGCTTCACATCCACTAGGAAACTTAGAGAAAGGTTTTTATAGTTTAAAGTATTTCTAAGACCTCCAAACCACTTAGCCTGATAACTGCCCAAGTTATTATTTGTAGTAGTTGTTTTTAGATATGCTCCTGTATCTCCGTCAATAACTCTTTGTCCATCGGGAGCATATATATAATCGGAGCCAAAGATTGTTCCGTACAAACTTCCTAGAGGAGCATTTAGCGTTACACCTCCTTGCGAGCCATTAGATTGTAAAGCTAAATTATCAACACCATCTTTCAATTCTGTAACCGTAGTTTTAGGATTAGACCAGTTTGCATTTAGATTCCATGAAAAATTTTCGGACTTGACAGGCACTAATTTTAATGAAAGCTCGAAAGCTTCTGTTCTTAAGTTTCCAATGTTTTGCTTTTGTAAAGTAGAACCCGTAGAATAAGGCACACTTACATTTGAAATCAAATTTTCTGAATCATTTCTATACCATGATGCATCTAACCCTATTCTATTTTTAAAAAAAGAAGTTTCAAGACCAAATTCCATACTTTTTAGTTTTTCAGCCACTAAATCCGGATTTTTAGCAATCGAATTAAATGAATAGACTGGAAGATTACCAAATGGAGCTCCTGCTAAATAGGTATCTATCAATTGATTTGCATCTGTATCGTTTCCTACGATGGAATAGTTGGCTCTTATCTTACCAAAACTCATCCAAGGAGCTTTGATAAGATTTGAAAATACAATACTACCTGAAACAGAAGGATACCAGTAAACATCATTACCTTTTGACAATGCAGTTGTCTGATCTCTTCGTACAGTACCTTCCAAGTAATAAGTATTCTTATATCCTAAACTAGCTTGAGCAAATACCCCTACTACTTGTTTGCTTGTATCTGTTGTCTGAGAAAGTGGTCTATTTTTAGAATTAGATATATCAAAATAATTAGGCACACTTAACCCACCTACCGTAGAATGTTGATCTGAATAAGCAGAATTATATCTTATATTAGTTCCTAAAACTCCATTTAAATTCAAATCTTCCGTGAGATCTTTTTTGTAAGTACCTATAAAATCATAGTTTCTTTCAGCAAATCTATAATTTCCTAGAGCATATCCTGAAGGTTGAGGGTCATTGATATTTAATCCAAAAATATTAGGAACAGAGCCATTAGCTTTTCTTTCTTCGGTAGTCATACTGTAACTGTCATTACTCAATCTTACCAAAAAGTTCAACTCTTTACTTACATCATAGCTTAATGCAACATTTCCATTAAATCTTTCTCTCGTATCACTTTGGTAATTTTGATAACGTTGAAAATAAATATTATCCCAATATTGTGGTGTTAATGTATCTGGTGTAATATTTCCTCCAGCATCAAGCCCTGTAATATTCCATGAATAATTTTGATGGGCTATTTCATACAATTCTTGTTGCTGCTTTAAATCTACATTAGTAGGCCACCATTGTCTAAAACCTGCCATTAAGTTGCCATTATATCCGGTATCATTTCTACCTTTTGTTTTCTGCGTTATATAATTAGCATATAGAGATGCTGTTAGCTTTTCACTAACTTTATAGCTCATATTACCACCAAAGTTATTTTTTGTAAGCGAACTATTTGGCAAAATATCGTTAGCATCTAGATTACTGTAACTCAATCTATATGTAGCTACATCATTTCCACCGTTTAGAGATAAACTGTTGGTGAAATTTGTTCCATTCTGAAAAAAAGAGATCGGTCCATTTTTTGCCATAACCCATGGGGTAGCTTGTCCAAAATTTGAAGCCCCTGGTGTCAAAGCTCCATACTGATAAACCATCAAGTTTGGATCGTATCTTGGTCCATACGAAGCATCATCTCCAAAATTTGCAGTGGGGCCACCATTAAAAGAACCATAACCATCAAAGTTCTCTCCATAGTATCCCTGTCCATATTCTGTCTGATATTCAGGAAATGTCTTTTTATCAATAGAAGATACTGTAACCGAGCTAGAGAACTCCAAACCAATCCCTTTCTGATTTTTTTTACCTTTCTTAGTCGTAATAATAATCGCTCCATTAGCAGCACGAGAACCATATAATGCTGCTGCGGTTGCACCTTTTAAGACATTTATAGTTTCTACATCGTTTGGATTTATATCAGATGCCGCATTACCATAATCTACACCATAACGCCCCGTGTTTTGGCTGGAAGAGTTTATATTATTATTGATAATTGGCACTCCATCAACAACAAATAATGGTTGATTAGTTCCTGAAAATGATTTAAATCCTCTTAAAACAACATTTATAGATCCTCCAAAGTTTGTACTTTGTTTAATATCCATACCGGCCACTTGCCCCGATAAGTTATTTAAGAAGTTAGGAGTTGGATTTTTGTTGACATCTTCGCCCTTGACCTCCTGAGTGGCATATCCTAAAGATTTTTTCTCTCTTTTAATTCCCAGCGCAGTCATCACTACACCTTCGATTTCTTGTGTTTTTAAGGTATCACTCGGTTTCGTTTGTTGCGCGTTCGCAACAACAAAAGACGAGGAAAGTACTACAAGTAGTACACCTGATGTTAATTTCTTCATATTAATACATTAATTTTGCGTTAACAAAGTTGTAAAAACTTCTCGTATAAAACTGTTAAAATTTAGAAAAATTGTTATTTTTAACATAACATTTATGTTTTTACTGCATTTTAACGCTCACTAAATGTTAAAATTTATGGAATTATTAAAAAAATGGTCAGATAATTATATTGAAGCGGGATGTGATGAAGTCGGCAGAGGTTGTTTGTGTGGGCCAGTGGTTGCAGCGGCTGTAATTTTAGATGATAAATTTGAACAGAATCTTGTCAACGACTCAAAGAAATTGAATTTTAAAACGAGAATGGATTTGGATAGTTACATTAAAGATAATGTGAAAAACTTTGCAATTGCTGAGCTTCCGCCTTCTTTTATAGATAAGCATAATATATTGAATGCCAGCATTCATGCTATGCACCAAGCTCTAGACCAGCTAACCATACGTCCTGAATTTATACTGGTAGATGGAAATAAATTTCATCCTTATAATTTCATCCCGCATCAATGTATTATTAAAGGTGATTCGAAAGTTTTATCAATTGCAGCAGCTTCTATTTTAGCAAAAAATTATAGAGATCAATTAATGATTGAGCTACACGAAGAGCACCCAGAGTATGGATGGAATACCAACTTTGGCTATGCCACAAAAAAACACCAAGAAGCCTTGACAAAGCACGGTATAACGAAATATCACCGGCAATCTTTCAGATTAAAATATGACTGATTAAAATTAGTGTGTGAATTATGAGTTAAAAAACATTAACATTTTAAATTTAAAATGATTCTAAATAAAAAAGAGAAGCAATAAACTGCTTCTCTTTTCCTTTATAATATGTTAGGAATTATCATTTTTTATAAATATCCTTCTTAACAGGAAATTTATAAAAAACACATTAAAAAAATGAAAATTTCATTTGTAATTTTTTATAACACTAATTTATTAAATTAGTTTTGATTCCAGAACGGAGTGTATTGATTCTTTGTGAACACAGCACTAGTTGCAAAACTTGGAACATTAGCTGAGTTAGAAACATATTCGGAAGTTGGATAAACCAAACGGTATGGTTTATTACTTTGAATTGAATTTGCAGCCATTGGAGTAACCGGATATCCCGTTCTATTGTATTCAATAAACATTTCTGTTGGGTTAACATTTGTTAAGGCTAACCATTTTTGAGTCATGATCGCTTCTATTTTTTGTGCATTTGTACCCGTCCAGCCTAAACCTGGTTTTGTAGAAATTTGAGTTATATAAGTGTTCATTTGTGCAACAGTTGCACCAATCCAAAGACCAGAAGCACTAACTCCTTCATTAAATGCCGTTAGACCATTACCTGAAAATAATGCAGGATATCTTAGTGCCGCTTCTGCCTGTAACAATTTACTTTCAGCTAAAGACATAATTACACCTGCTCTGTTACCCGAAGTCAAAGAAAGAGCCGCTGATCCTGAAAAATTACCCGCTCCTAATTTTGAAACACTATTATTATCAAGTGGAACTCCCGGTTGTCCTGGAGCGGCTCCTTGTCTGATCCCCTTAACCTGAGGCACCCCATTGTAATTTATAAGTGAAAATAATCTTGATCTTCTTGGATCAACAATTCCATTAAACTTTGTATAATAACTCTCGGTTGCATTATAAATATTTCCATTTAAACTTATTGCAATATGCTCTGACGCTGTAACCAAATTATAATTTTGAGGTGCACTGCCAGCAGAGTTTAACCTATAAGTTAAAAAGAAAGGATTCATTGAGTCATCATTACTGCCGTTGTAGCCTGGGTTAGCCAACACATCTTCATTGATAAATGTAGCCCCTGACAACGTAGCTAATTGTTGATCCCTGTATGTAGCTAATTCACCTGTTACATTAGACATTCTTAACAAGTATCTTAGTTTTATAGTATTTGCAAATGCTTCCCATTTATCCATATCTCCATGAAATATAATATCTGATGCACCCGCATCTTCTGCATTATCATTTTCAATCTGTTTTAAAGCAATAGCTTCATCTAAATTGGCTATAAGTGCCTTATAAATATCACTATCCTTATCATACTTAGGAGCCAAATTCTGCAAACCTTTAAATGCATCCGAATAAGGAGCATTACCATATAAATCAACAATATATTGCAAATAGAAAGCTTTCATAACTTTAGCGATAATAACATAATTATCTTGTTTATGATTGACATTAGCAAAGTTTTCTACTGCTGAAAAATTATTTACATTAGTATAAATCCCGTCCCAAATTTCATCATAAAATGAACTATTAACAGCACTCAATGTAGACTCATCACTAAATGGTCCCCCAAAAACATAACTGTTTCCTGCCCAACTGTTCATCATTAAATTCCCAAAACGCATCATAGTTGTTGCTTGAATTCTATGTGTTTGAGAAATAGCACCTGGTATAATTAATGACGGTAAAATATTTTCTTGATGAATTGCATTTGGATTTTCATTAACATCCAAATAATCACTACAAGAATTTGCTGAAAAGTAAACAGCTATAATTGATATAAAAATTTTAAATTTTTTCATAATTTTTTATTAGAAAGTTACATTAATATTAAAGCCAAAAGACCTATATGTAGGAAATTGACTAGTAGCAACAATACCACCTGCATTACCTGTTGTATTAGAATTTTCAGGATCGGCAAAGTTTCGGTTTTCTTTAGCATACCATGCAAATGGATTTCTAGCATATACACCAACAACTAAACTATTAACAAATGTCCCTGAAAGTACATCTTTAGGAACTCGATAACTTGCTGCTATTTCTCTAATTTTTAATGCAGTTCCGTCAACCACAAATTCTTCTCCAATTGCACTTTGATAATTTCCGGTAAAATATTCAGTAACACCTGAATATCCTGGATCTCCTAAAACAGGTGTTGTATTTGGCGTATAAATTGGGTTAGCAGCAGTACCTGTATTCTGTACTGATCCCGGAATTATATATCCCAGTGATCTATCAAAATCGGCTGTTTTTTCTAAAGCACCTTGACCACCTAATAAACTTTTTGTTTGAGAAATAAAACTATTTCCTGTTCTATAATCAGCCACAGCACTTAAAGTAAAATTCTTGAATCTTATTGAAGTGCTAAATCCTAAAATATAATCAGGATTAACTTTTCCTAATATTTCATAGTTAGAATTTGATACAGGAAGTCCATCTTCATCAACAATAATATTTCCGTTAGGATCTCGCTGATACTTAATCCCTTTAATAACTGGCATATTTTCACCTAAAACAGCAACTATACTTGCAGGAATACCGTAACCTGCATTTGCTAATGTTACCTCTGTAGCACCGGCAGATAACTCTGTTACTACTGATTTGTATTGTGAATAAGATCCTTTAAGATTCCATTCGAAATCTTTACTCTTAAATGGAGTTAAGCCTAATTCAACTTCAAATCCTTTATTTTTCATAGAACCTACATTATCTAAAACAGATCTGAAACCTGTAGAGGAAGGTACTGTTGCATTAGTAATTAAATCCTGAGTCTTAGTTTGATAAACTGAACCTTCAAAAGTAATTCTATCTTTAAAAAATCCTAAACTAAGGTTTCCTTCAATTGTATTGTTAAATTCAGGAGTGATATCTTCTGCAACAGGAGTAGTATCTAATATATAAGATGATAAATCACCGAATGGGTACCCTGTTGGGAAAACACCTACTTGATCTATCTCAAAAGCATCAATACCACTATTTCCTGTTCTGGTAAAAGAAGCACTTAATTTCATATAATTCAATACATCACTTTTAAGTCCAGCAAATGCCTTTGTAGGAATGAATGATGCTCCAATTGAATAATATGGATATCCTTCATTTTTGAATTCATTAGTAATGATTGGTCTGACACTTAGTGCAGACGATTTTTCGTATCTAAAGGTTCCGTTTAGATATAAGAAATCTTTATACGCAACATCAATATTAGTAAACCATGCAGTACTTCTTTTTCTATAAGATCCATTGTTGAGATCAGAAAATAAAGAAGGATTCAAAACATTTAATATATTATACCATCCTGGAATCTGTAAATTATCACCTCCTACTTCTGTATAATCTTCTTTAGTATCTTGAATATTATTTCCAATATTTGCCTTAAAGTTAATATTGTCTGACAGGTTATAATTAAAGTTCAACATTAGATCCCCATAATATTTCCAGCTTTTTGTTAAACGTTTATTGTAAGCAGATATAATTGCAGATGACCCTCCCATAGAAAAATATGTTTCTCCATCAAAATCTGTTCCTGTTCCCGCATACTCTCTTGCGTCTTCTTCTTTAAATTGATCATTATAATCTTCATTTACCGATGAAGTTGTAACAATATTACCATTATAAGTTAAACTAATATTTTTAGTAAAATCATATCCCATAGATACTACACCGTTAAACGTAGTAGTATTATTATTAGTCCTGTAATGATCTCGTAACCAATAAGGGTTGAAAGCATAGCTAGTCCAGTGTCCATCAATACCTGATTTTGCAAATTGTCTAATATCAACATTACTTGGTGCTTGCAGAACTTGAGCATATAAATTTGCTGATGTTTTGTTGGTATTTTGATCTATGAAATTAAAAGTTCCATCAATTCTAAATTTATCAATTTTTTTTCCAGCTTTAAAGAACAATGTATTTCTATTCAACTCATCTCCCTTGATTAAAAAATCATTTTCAAGTCGATTTATTGATAAAGTTGCGTAAGAATCATTACCTCCTACATTCATAGACAGTCCATTTTGATAGACAACTCCCTTGTCGAAAAAATATTTCACATTATTTTTTAGAGGCGAATATCTTTGTTGCAATATACTGCCATCAGCCTGAGGTAAACCAACCGGCACAAGTTGTCCTCCCAATGCTGATGAATATGCAGGGCCCCAATTGGTATTTTCATATTGTGTATAACTAGTTCCGTTATAATCTGTTGGGTCAAATGTATCCCCCGGATAGCCAGCCCCGTAATTAGACTGTTGCTTTGGCAAGTTATAAACGCTTGATATATCGATAGAAGAAGTTAAATTAAACTGAATTTTTTCTGATTTAGAGCCTCTTTTTGTTGTTACAACAATTACTCCATTACTTCCTCTTTCACCATATAGAGCTGCACCTTGTTGGCCCTTTATTACATTGACATTATCTACTAATTCGGGTGGTAATTGTTGAAATAAACTTAAAGTTGATACAACGCCATCAATAACTACCAATGCTTGATTGTTACCTGTTATTGATCTATTACCTCTAATAACAACACGTGTACTAGAATCAACAGCATTATTGGTAGTATTAATTTGCAATCCTGCTACCTTTCCAGTCAAAGCTTGTGCTGCATTTGGATTGGCAGCTTGATTAAGTTCATTTGCACTAATAACTTTGTTGCTAGAAACAACAGCATCTTGTCTTTTCTTAAGACCTAATGCTCCCGTTACCACTACCTCACGAATATCCTGAGTTCTCAGAGTGTCGCCTTGTGTTTCTTGAGCATTTACCATCGCAAAGGAGGATGTAAGAACCAAAGCTAAAATACTTGCAGTTAATTTATTCATTTATACATTAATTTTGTGTTCGCAAAGTTGTGAAACTTTTCCTTAAGAAACGAGTAAAATCTTAAAAAAATTAATATTTTTTTAACAATTTAATTATTCACAATTTACTATCAATTTTCATGTTCTTTTTTATCAATTCATTACAAAAACACAGAGATAATACATGTAAATTAAAAAACATAACATAAAATACCACATTAATCAACTAACATAATTTGACTAAAAACTCTAAAAAAGATGATAATTTAACATAATAGTCCACTAAAATTAAAACTGGACTAATTTCACAACTAATGGAAAAACAACCTAAAATCAATTAATATTTAATGGTGAAAATATGTCTTTTTTATAGGTAAGTAATTATCTAAAAATAGTACTAATGGTTTTAAGAAACCACAAAAAAAGAGAAGCAATAAACTGCTTCTCTTTTCTGTTATAATAAGTTTTATTTCTTTTTGCCTTTTTGTTGCTCTTGCGTTTTCTGTGCATCCTGAGCCTTTTCCATCATTTCCCTCATTCGTTTCTGGAACTTGCCTTCTGCTTTTGGTTTCTCTTTATTTGCCTGAATCTGTGCGTGAATTTTCTTTTCATCCAAAATCACATATTTAATGACTAAGATGATCAAAATATTAATTGCGTTCGACACAAAATAATACCAGGATAAACCAGATGCTGATGTATTCAGGAAGAATAAGAATGTAATTGGAAAAATGTACATGATTACTTTCATATTCGGCATCCCTTCCTGTTGTGGCTGCTGCATATTTCCTGAAGTCATTACGGTATAAATTAAAATTACAATCGTACACGCAATCGCAAATACACTTAAATGCTCTCCTAAAAACGGTACACTGAATGGTAATTTAATTAAATCATCATAAGCCGTAAGGTCTTTTGCAAACCAGAATCCTTGCCCTCTCAAGTCGATAAAGTTTGGGAAGAAGCGGAATAACGCATAGAAAATCGGAATTTGCACCAATGCCGGAAGACATCCTGCCATTTGATTAACACCTGCTTTTCTGTAGATTTCCATAGTTGCCTGTTGCTTTTTCATAGGATCTGCATCCTTGAACTTTGCATTAGCTTCATCAATTTCCGGGCGAATAACCTTCATCATCGCACTCAATTTATGCTGTTTGTACATAATTGGCGACAAGATTAATTTTACGATAATTGTCATCAAGAAAATCACCCAACCGGCAGATATTCCCCAGCTTGCAATAATTCCGTATAACCACATAAAGAAATAACGATTCATCCACCCAATAAAAGACCAGCCCAAAGGAAGAATTTCGTCAAAGTTTTTATCGTAAGATTTTAATAATGGTAAATCTAAAGGCATGAAATACCAGGTAAAATCCTGATTTAATTCACTCCCTGTCATTTGAACAAAACCCTCGTAATTCAGTTTTTTCAAATATTCTCCTTCTTCAATAGATTCCTGACTTCCTTTACTTTGTGTAAAACCATTTTTAGCTTCAATAACTGACGAGAAAAACTGCTGCTTAACACCAATCCAGTTCAGCGTTTCTTTTTCCTCATTCATATCAGTTCTGCCGTCATAATCATAATCTTTATAATTATTAAACGCATAAGCAAATTCTGAGTGAGTCTGTTCCTGCGCTCTACCTTTTTCAAGGTTTCTCACGCTGTAATTCCAAAGGAAATCTGCTTTTGTGTCTGAAGTCACTTTTGCAAGACCTTGTGTTCTTACTTTAAAATCTACTGTATATTTATCTAGTAAAGTATAAATAAACTGAATCACTGCTCCGTTATAATTGGCAGTCAACGTTACAGCATTTCCTGCAACCGTTGGTGAGAAAACCAAATCTTTTGTGTTGACTGTTTTCCCGGATTTATCTTTAAACTGAAAACCGTAGCTCGAATTATTTTTAGTAATCAGATTAAGCGGAAGATCTGCCTTATCGGTTTTATGGTCGTACGCTTTGTATTCTAAAAGCTCAACTTTTGAAACCTGACCTCCCAAGCTTGAAAACTCAAGTTTCAGCTGTTTGTTTTCCAAATTTGAAACCTGAATTGCATTAGGAGTCACATAAGGATTGATATCGGCTGCCGGAGTTTGCTTTACGGGATTTTTTGCCTGTTCTGTTTTCTGTTGCTCAGCTTTCAGCTTTTCTGCTTCCTGATCATTTCTCTGGAAATAGAACATGAATCCGAAAAGGACCAAACATAAAACCGCAAAACTAATAATCTGACTTTTATCGAGTCCGTTGTTCTGTTGCATTTTATTTTAATTAAAATTTTTAAAATTTAATAAGCACAGCAATGCCATACTTTTTGAGTCGACAAAAATACTGTTTTTTTATCAAAACTCTATATTATAATATGTTACTATATAATAAACTCAGACTGACAAAAATCAACCTGAGTTTATTATATAACGTCTGTAATTAAACAATTACTTTATCTCTTTTTCATTTGTAACCTCATATTTTTTTTAATTTGGCCAAATGGAACGTCAATTACATCATCTTTTCAGTTAAATTTTCACTTAGACGTTTCACAAGCCTTGATGAAAGCTCTGAATAATGGATGCGGTGTCGCAACCGTACTTTTGTATTCAGGGTGATACTGAACTCCTACATAGAAAGGATGATCCTGCATTTCTAATGCTTCTACTAAGCCTGTTTCCGGGTTTGTACCTGTTGCCATTAAACCGTTTTTCTCAAATTCCTGTATGTATTCACTGTTGAATTCGTAACGGTGACGGTGTCTTTCAGATATATTTTTAGCTCCGTAGATTTCATTTAATTTTGAACCGTTCTTCAACGAACATTTCCATGCTCCAAGACGCATTGTACCCCCTTTATCCACTACATTTTTCTGTTCTTCCATCAAAGAAATTACAGGATGTTCTGTGGAAGTATCAAATTCCATTGAGTTGGCTTTCGTGTAACCTAAAACATTTCTGGCAAATTCTACAGTCATAATCTGCATTCCCAAACAAATTCCCAACATCGGAACTTTATTTTCTCTTGCATACTGAGCGGTAAGAATTTTACCTTCAATACCTCTGTCACCAAAACCTGGAGCTATCAAGATACCGCATACTCCATCTAAAGTTTCCTTGATATTTTCTTTGGTTAAATCACCACTGTAAACCCATCTGATTTTTACTTCCGTTTCAATATCAGCTCCGGCATGTTTAAATGCTTCAGCAATTGAAATATAAGAATCCTGAAGCGAAATATATTTCCCAACCAAAGCAATCTCCACCGTTCTCTTTGGATTTTGAAATTTCTTTACGAAATTTTTCCAGTCTTTAAGATCAGCTTCTTTATCGCTTTTCAGATCTAATTCTTTAAGAACTACATCATCAAAGTTTTGTTTTTGAAGGTACATCGGAACTTCATAAATCGTTTCCAGATCTTTACATTCAATTACATTATCTAAAGAAACGTTACAGAACTGAGCCAGTTTCGCTCTCTGATCTTTCGGAATTTTATGTTCTGTTCTACAAACTAAAACGTCCGCCATAATTCCGCTTTCCATCAACTGACGAACAGAATGCTGAGAAGGTTTTGTTTTTAATTCTCCACTTGAAGCCAAATAAGGTAACAATGTCAAGTGAATGACCATAGAATTTTTCTCACCCAATTCCCACTTCAACTGACGTACCGTTTCGATGTAAGGTAAAGATTCGATATCTCCCACAGTTCCACCGATTTCAGTTATGATAATATCATAGTTCTGTTTTGATAGAATTTTAATTCTACGTTTAATTTCGTTTGTGATATGAGGAATTACCTGAACTGTTTTTCCAAGGAAGTCTCCTTTTCTTTCTTTTTCGATTACAGTCTGGTAGATTTTCCCTGTGGTAACGTTGTTGTTTTGAGAAGTCGGCGAGTCAAGATAACGTTCATAGTGTCCTAAATCCAGATCCGTTTCAGCACCATCTTCGGTCACATAGCATTCTCCGTGTTCATAAGGGTTTAATGTTCCTGGGTCGATATTAATATAAGGATCCAGTTTTTGAATGGTTACATTAAAGCCGCGTGATTTTAGCAGAAGTCCCAGAGAAGCAGAAACGATTCCCTTTCCCAAAGATGAAGTTACACCTCCTGTCACAAAGATGTACTTTGTATTCTTTTTACTCATTAGATTAGGTTTGTGCAAAGTTAGGGGAAAAAGAAACGCAAAGCAATTTTGTTGCACTTTTAAATTCTGAAATTCATTTAATTTTATTCAAGAAGCCAAATATTAAAAAGAAAAAGGCTTCCCAAAATAACTTTGAGAAACCTCCACCTAAACCAAATTATATATATGAAAATTATTATTCTTTTGCCAGCTCAAAAAACAAATTAACCTCAACATCTTTAGCGACACCAGCTCCTGTAGGATCATATTTAATGTTGTAATCTAAACGGTTAACAGTAAATTTCGCCTGTAAACCAAGAACTTCTTTTCCTTGTTGATTTTTAGCGATCCCACCGAATGTTACAGGAATGCTAACTTCTTTTGTTACATCTTTTATGGTCAATTTACCTTTAAGAGTATATGTATTATCTTTTCCTTTTGAAACTGCCAAGCCTGCAAATTTCATTTCCGGATATTTTTCAGAGTCAAAAAAATCAGCACTTCTCAAGTGTTTATCTCTTGGGTCAACGCCTGTATTCACTGTTTCTGTATAAACGATGAAATCAAATTTAGCATTATCTAAATTTGCTCCAGATGTAGAAACGGTACCATAAAATTTATCAAATCTACCTTGAACAAAGCTAATTCCCATATGCTTGATATTAAAATTAACCGATGAATGCATATTATCAGCCACCCAATTAGTTTGCGCAAATGTGAACATGCTAGCTAAAACAAACACAAAGCTTAAAAGTATTTTTTTCATTTTAAAAATTTATAAAGCAAATGTACATCAGAAAATTCAAAATATTCATTGATGTATGATAAGATTAACAATTTTTCTGAAAAAGGTTAGAATAAAATTTCTCAACTATAAACATTATAAATAAAATAATCAATGCATTAGTATACATCAATATCGTTAATAGATTTTTGCTAATAGGATCAGTAAAATATAAAAACGGATTATTTCCCGAAATGATTAGAAAAATTAAGTAAATGACTTCAAATAAAATCACAATTCTAAGTATTGAATGATAGCTTTTTCTAAAAATAATCACTGTTACCAACCCTACCCCCGTAATTAGAGAGCAAAAAATTAGAATCAAATAAGAATACATTCCAAAATCTCCGCCAGGTAAACCTAAAAGTTTGACAGCCCAATCTGCAAATTGAGAATGTAAAAGAGACATTACCACAAAAATTACAAGACTTTTCAATAAAGTATTTTTCATAAGTGAAAATTAAATAAAATTGGAAAGAAAAATTCATTTTTTTTTTTGAACTTCGCACAATGGCAAAACTCAAAACAGCTTACTTCTGTCAGAACTGCGGTTCACAATATCCTCAATGGACAGGGCAATGTAAAAATTGTCTTGAATGGAATACTTTGGTTGAAGAAATTGTAGAAAAAACATCTTCGAAAACTCCGCCTTTTTCAAAATCGAAACAAAATGTCATCAACATTATAGAAGTTGAAGCCGTAGAAGAACCAAGAATAAAAACCCCGTCTGACGAACTTAACAGAGTTTTAGGAGGTGGAATTGTTTTAGGCTCTGTCACATTGATTGGCGGGGAACCCGGAATTGGAAAATCTACCCTTCTTCTTCAGCTTGCCTTGAAAATGAAAAAGAAAGTTTTCTATGTTTCCGGTGAGGAAAGTGCTTCACAGATTAAAATGAGAGCCGATCGTCTGGCTGAAATTAAAAACCCGAACTGTTTTCTTTACACAGAAACTTCTTTAGAAAAAATACTCCACGAAGCTAAAAAACTGGAGCCCGATTTTGTGATTATTGATTCTATTCAGACTTTGCAATCTCAACTGATTGAAAGTTCGCCAGGAACTGTTTCTCAAATTCGCGAATGTTCTAATGAGATTATTAAATATGCCAAAGAAAATAATGTTCCTGTTTTCTTAGTCGGTCACATTACAAAAGACGGACAAATTGCCGGCCCAAAAGTTTTGGAACACATGGTGGATGTTGTTTTAAACTTTGACGGAGACAGAAACCATCTTTTCAGATTATTGAGAGCCAATAAAAACCGTTTCGGATCAACTGCAGAAATCGGAATCTACGAAATGGTGTCGCAAGGTTTAAAGGAAATAAAAAACCCGTCAGAAATTTTAATTACTAAAAAATTTGAAGAGCTTTCAGGAAATTCTGTTGCGGTAACTTTAGAAGGAAACCGACCGATGCTTCTGGAAATTCAGGCGTTGGTGAGTACTGCAGTTTACGGAACTCCTCAGAGAAGCTGTACAGGTTTTGATTCTAAAAGACTGAATATGCTTTTGGCAGTTTTAGAAAAAAGAGCCGGCTTTCAATTGGGCGCAAAAGATGTTTTCTTAAATATTACCGGCGGTATCAAAACCGATGATCCTGCGTTAGATTTAGCGGTTGTAGCATCTATTCTTTCATCAAATGAAGACATTGCCATTTCTGAACATTTCTGTTTTGCAGGAGAAATCGGTCTGAGTGGAGAAATTCGTCCGATAGCCCAGGTCGAACAGAGAATTACAGAAGCTGAGAAACTAGGTTATGAAAAGATTTTTGTTTCAAATTTAAATAAAATTCCGAAGAGAAAATTTGGAATTAAAATCGAGGAAGTGAGTAAGGTTGAGGATTTTCATGAGCGACTTTTTTAGTTTTAAAATTATTTGAAAAACTCACCACAGCAATAAAAAATCCCTCTCTAATATTTTTAGAAAGGGATTTTTTTTGTTGATCTTTTATTTAGAATCCTCCGCCTCCGGAATCACCAAAAGTGAATGTCGCTGAGATACCAGCTCTGATGGTTGATAACGGGAACGCCGTTGATATCTTATATTTTGAGGTCATCTGCTCGTAGAATAATCTTAAGTTTAAGTTTTCTGAAACGTTGTAATCAGCAGATAATTTTATGTTCATTAACTTCTGACCGCCTGTTACCTGTGAGTCATCCAACAAGATATTCATGATGCTTGTGCGGCTGTCTCTTAATGAGATATCACCTCTGATGTTAAGGTCGCTGCCTTTCCCTCTTCCGCCTCTTGTGTTACCCATGTTTCCTAATCTGAAGTTTCTGACAATATACCCTAATCTTACAACATATTCTGTATTTGAATCTTCCGTCAGTGTATGATTCACCAATCCTAACAATAGAGTTCTCATTCTGTTATACTGCAACCCGAACTGCATATTGTTTCTCATCGTAACATCAATTCCGATAAGCGGTGCAAATGCTTCCACATAACCAACCTGAGAGAATGTGTAAGGGTTGATATAGTCATCATTCACATCTCTTTGAGAACTGCTTACATCATTTTTGCTGTTGAAATAATCTATACTAGACTGTATTCCTGTTGCAGTATATGTTGCATTATAGCTGTGTAAAATATCAAACTTCGTAAACTGTCCGCTGATTATTGGTATGTTTTTTAAGCCTGAATAGACAATTCTCCAGTTTGGTATTGGCATTCCTGCTTTTTTGGCATTGCCAATTCTTTCAGGACTTTTACCTTCCACAGCAGCACGGAATGCTGGTATTAAAACATAAGCATTCGAAATACTGTGACCATCTGTGAAACCATCATTTCCTACAGCACCACCTAATTGTTGCGAAATCACTCTTGCATTTTGTCTGATTGACTCATAAACGGCCTGACCCGTTGAGAATGAAGTGCTGGTAAGAATGACTGAGTTTGAGTAGCTCACCATATCACTTGCAAAGGTCAGATTCGGATTAGAGAAACCATCACTGTCCCGGAAGTTGAAACCGGTTTGTGAGAAGTTCCTGTTATACGTTTGCAATACATTAAAATCGATCCTGAAATCATTGACCGGCATCATCTGTAAGTTGGCCCGGATTTCCCGTGTCGACATTTTCACATAAGGATCTATCATTAATTCTGAATCACTCACCCATCCGTTTTCAATAACGGTACGTCTGATGTCTGCCTGAGATCCAAAAAGGAAACCAATCGTAGGGCCACCAAGAGTCTGCCCGTAACCATATCCATTTGGCGCTGATAATAATCCCGGTAGAACGGTACCATTATTCTCAGAATAATTAAAATCTAATTGCTTAAATGAAGTTAAAACAAACGCTGCATTCTGTAAAATCGATAACTTGTTTTTAAACTTATAGCTTTTAAATTTATATCTCTTTTTATCCCATGCCTGAGTGTATGCATTATTCAATGAATCCATCTCCTGCTTACGCTTTTGAATCGTGGTCGACATTTTTTTGAAGTAATTAAACTGACCAAAGAACTTCGGAATATCTGCCGTTGCCGTTGCCTGAATAATACTTGTATTTTGACCGATTGATCCTAAACTTCCGTCAGGGCTTGATAATAAGGCCGTCGATCTCGCATTCCAATTATATTCGAAACCATATTGCAATTCTGCGTCAATGAAATCTAAATATGGAAGCAACTGGAATGGCAATTTGTAATTCAACTGAACTCTGTGGTTATACAGCACCGGTCTCCCCGCTCTGAACATGTTGCCAAAGATGGAAGAATTATCCATTGTGTTGACATCTACATTATCATTAAGTGTTCTTGTACGAGAATTGATTTCCAGTTTTAAAGATTTAGTAAAATTAAATCCTAAACCATACTGCCAGCCAAAATAGAAGTTCCTGTTTTTGATTGCAGCAAAGTCATCTCCTAAGTTTCCGCTTAAAATAGCGTCGATGTTTCTAAATTCAAGTTCGTTATAATTTCTGTCTAATTCTGTTCTGAAAGATAATCTTGTAGGAATCGGATTAAAATTAAATTCTTTTACCCATCTCAAATACTTCGTCGACTTGGCGGTGTCGCTGATCATTTTATTGAACGGCTTAATCACCCAAGGTTTAAATGTATAGTTGTAGTCTAAGAATCCTCTGAAATACTGTCTATAATTCTTTTTAGTATAAATATCTCTGTAATAATCGTCGTTATACACCGCAGTAAGAGAAAGGTTTTCTACATCATAGAATCTCGGCTTGCTGTTTTCTTTTACCCGTTCCTTGTGCATATTCACAACACCTAAACTTCTCTGTTGAGTGTACGTTCTTGCTACTTTTTTAAGTTCTTCTCTGTTGGCAGCTTTACTGAATTCCACATCCGTATCCAAAGGATTGTATTTCGGATCTTCGATGGTTTGAGAATAAGAATAGTTCACCGGAATTTTCACTCCCGTTTTCTCTGGTAAGAATTTATCTACATTCACCTGTGTATTGATACTGAAAGCTGATTGTGTAGACTGGTTTCTTTCTGCCGGCTTAGAATCTATGTTTCCGAAACCTACCGAAGTATAGGAAGCACTTGTGTTGACAACCGCAAAGTCTCCAAGGTTGAAGTTTAAGCTGGCGTTTCCTGCATAGCCGCCGTCGTTTTCAATTTCTGAAAGACGAATTTCGTTGACCCAAAGAACCCTGTCAAAAGAAGAAGTCACCCTTTCACCAGCGTTACGGATACCCACCATTATTGTCGTTACATTTCCTAAACTCGGGCGACCTTTGATGTAAATCTTTTTAAATGTCTCACCTCCGCCAAATTCTGAGTCTTCATATCTTTCAACAATATTATTTGGTGAATTTTTATCCCTTCTGATTTTAGCATCAACAAAGTTTTGAATTTCAAAATCTACTTCGTTTTCAAATGGCCAAATTTCCATCGGCGCAGTTGCTGATCTTGGAGTAAGTTTTAATGACGCTTCATATTCATAATAATTGTCTGTAGCATCACTACCAAAACGGATGAAGAATTTTGTTTTTTCATCTATTCTTCCAATATTCAAATCTTTGTTGCTAGGATCCTGAGCATGTACAAAAAGTTTCAGCTTTTTATATCTTCTCATATCCAAAGTAGCATTTTTGAAAACACCTTTTGCTTCATTATTTGGAAGTGCTGTGGCTTTCATATATAGAGATGCCTCATTTTGTCTTTGTGCACCTGCATTTCCACTCAATACTTGTCTGTCAATTCCCGGAGGCAATACATAAGGTGGCTGGTTTAATGCATTTTCTTCAATATTTACACTTCCTACTTCGAAATTATTAGGATTAGTATCGATCAATGTACCTTCATCTAATGCTGGATCTGGGGTATTTGTACCATCTGTAAACTTTGCAATATTTTTAGGATATCTTCTCCAGTCTGATCTTACTAAATCTATAGTTCCGAATCTTAATGTAGAAGTTTGCTCAAATCCTGTCATTAATAATCTTGCAAATCTCACATTATTAAGTACCGAAGCATCTTTATCTCCTCCTACTCCAGCTTCTGCATATTTAGAAACAGGAATTCTGAATAAGTACCATTTCACATCATCAGTCTGCCCATTCTGGAAAGTCGCATTGACTGTCTTTACATCTACAATATTATTCTGACCTAATGTTAAATTTGCCTCAGCAAGACTAACGACATATTCGTTGTAATTTTCACTTTGATCTAAGTTATAATCTCTGTTGATATCTTCGGCATCCGGAGTTTGCGAAGCCACTTCCAAAGAGTTGCTTTGAGAGTTGCCTTCCGGGCCTCTGAAGTATTTGTAACGCTGCGTAATCGAAGCTGCCTGACTTCCTGTAAATTTCTCAGACATATAGAATACGAAATCATCAACCGCAGGGTCAGAAAGATTGAGAACAGGATTCACAAATGTACTTGTAGGGAATTTCAGACCTTCCTGATTAGAATTTAAACCATCATATCCGGCATCCTGAATCGTACGATCATCACCTTCACTCGAGAAAGCATATAAAATCGGCGGTTGCTTTGGCTGTGTTCCCCAGTTTGAATTTGATGTTGACGAAGTTTGCGCCGGTGTAGGTAATCCGTTTTCGTACTGCATCAATCCGTCTTTCAAAATATCTTCACTTACGTTTCCTAAATGAAGTAAAAGTTTAGGATCTGTACCTAAATTATTTCCGTCAGCATAAGGATCCATCATCCAGAATTCCACATATTCAATATTTGAATTCACAAAGTTGGAAACCTGGATAGGTCTCATAATTCCCGCCCATCTTTGCTGTACTGTTTCCGAATTTGGATTGACGTTATAAGGACCTTTTTCTGAAGGATAATATGAAATATCAAAAGTATTGGTAAACGTCTGCTCACCCGCTACGAAATCTCTGTTGTTAAAAATCTCTGAAAACTGTACCCTTCTCGAAGCGTGATTAGAAACCGACTGCGCAGTAATTCCTACCGGAGCTCTACCACCAACTCCCCAGAATCTCGGGTCAATATTATACCAGGACAACAAACCTCTACCGTAACCGTTGGTAACATTATCATTAGTTCCTGCTCCTGCAAAAATCGGATTAGTTTGGTTCTTTTCAGGTTTTGAAGCTAAGCTCCACGCTGCAGGTTCTTTTAATGAAATTTTTGAAGTTGTCTGTTCAAAATCGTCAATGTAAGACTGATCGTTTGTTCCTTTATTGATTCCGGGAAGTAAATAAGCGCCCTCCATTTTGAAGTTCAAATTAGATGGAGCTTCCGTATTAATTCCAGGAATTTTATCTGTTAATCTTGTCAGGAAAGGAAGCTGATTGTTGTACATCATATTGATGCCCGCCATGGTATTGTTAACGGCTTCCTGACCATAGTTTACTTTCTGGGTAAGCGGAGATTCAGAATAATTAACAACCGTTCCACCGAAGATAAAGTTTTCACTGACTCTTCTTTCTAAATTTACCCCTAAAAATCTTTTTCTCTGAGTATTGAATGTAAGCTGGTTTTCTAATGAAATATTGATTGCCTGACCAGACTGTTTTACGTTTTCATTGATGATGGTTACCGTTCCGAGCATATAATCAACGGTAAAGTCAACACCTTCTGTCAACTGTACTCCGTTTGCCGCAACTTTTACAGAACCCTGAGGCACATTTACTGCTCCTAAAGAAATCCCTTGTCCCTGAGCACCTTTGTAACGACCTTCCATCGTATATCGCTGGGCAAGGTTACTGGATGTGGCCACCTGTTTCTGCTGAGTATACAAATCTGTAAAGACATATTGTGGATTATTCCCCACAAGGCCGGCCATATAACTTCCGAAAGGTTCTACCTTGGTGTAAATCAGTTTTCCTAATTCCGGACGGATGGTGATTCCGTTGACAAAGTCGAAAACTCCGTCACCGAGAACTCCGTTGTTATTTTGTAAATCGCCGTTCACATTCAGTCGGTCCCAGTTTAATAATTTCAATAAATTAGTATCCTGAACAGAGGTGTTTGGAAGATAATTTACCTTACCTCCTGTTTGTGCATCTCTATAATAAATATTTAAAATAAAACCATCCTGATCAACCTGACCGGCATCCAAAGCATAAATATTCTTCATCATCAATTTCCACATTGGTGATGTTGTTTTTACAGTGGTATTCGGTTTCAGAACTTTAGTTACCAAAACCGGACTTTCTTCAGAAAATTCTCCGACTTTATAAACCTGGTTGGTTCCATTGACCGTATAAGAATAAGAAACTGCTAAAAGCTGATTATCATTCAGCCTTTGATTTAATGAAATATATCCTAACTGCGGATGAAAGGTAAATTCTGTACTTGTTAATCTTCTTGCTTTTCTGTTAAAGATAAATTGTTCGCCATCTCCGTAAGCTTCCGTTCCACCTGTAGAATTGGGAAGAACCTGTCCGGCGATTGTATTGTAAGCAGAATTGGCATCACGCAAACCTGCTCCTAAACCGGTAACTGCTGAATAAATTCCATTTTGAGAGTTATCCGGCAAGCCAGAAGCACCGTCTCCCAAATCTCGTACACCGACGATACTTTTCTGATAGGCTAAATTGGAATTCCCCTGGTCTAAAACCCAGACTTCCATTCTGCTGATGCTGATTCTAGAATTGATCTGTGGATAATTCAGTAACGCATTATCATAATTGTTAAGAAAATAATGACCGATGAAGTAATGCTGATTATCTTCGTAATCAATAGCATTTACTTTAAAAGTATTCATCACACCACCGCCCTGTACAACGATGTTTCTGGCTTCACCTTGTTGTTGTGAAAGCACTACCGTTCCATAAGTTTTTCCTAATTGGAATTCGGTTTTCACCCCGAAAAGTGATTCTGAACCACGAATTAAGCTTGTAGAAAGCGGCATATTCACGTTACCAAATTCAACTCTTTTGATGATTTTGTCTTCACCTCCGGCGCTTGGTTTGTTTACCTCTCCCAAACCTTTTGTCTGAAGATCTTTCCAGCTTCCTTTTGCCTGCCAAACCAAATTCATTCGGTTCTCAAATGCAAAACCGCTTTGTGTATCGTAGTTGGCTTTTAGCTGAAGGTTTTCACCCACTTTTCCAATTAAGCCCAACTGAATTCTTTGGTCAATATCAAAGGTAAAACTCGTTCTGTTTTGAGGTAAAATTAAAGGGTTATCTATTTTCTGATACAAACCAGCAAAATCGAAAGACGCATATCCTGAAGGAATAATTTCAATTTTATTACTGCCAAAAATGGCTTCAAAAAGCCTGTTATTGATCGTTAAAGAAGGAATCAAACCTTTTCTCTGAGCCTCAGAAGTATCTTTTCTGAAAAGCAAACTGTATCGTTCAGATTTATCTTTATAATAAGCTCTTGCCTGCTGAGCCTCCATAAATTCTTTGTAATCTTCCGGTGACATTGCAGTGGGCTGACCCGTAATGGTATTTCCAATTTTAGGATATACATAGTACATCCCGGTTTTGATATCGTAGTATCCTTCGTAATAGGTAGGATCACTTACTTTGTAATCTCTTTTTATCGAAAATGCTTCCGGATTTACCTGCCCAAATAGATTTATTGACAAGAATAAAAATGACAGGAACGAATATAACTTGAGCAACTTATTATTTTTCACCAAAAGTTAAATATTTTTTAAAATTTGTTTTACCAATTCTTCAACCGAAATCTCCGGATCTTGCTTAATGATACGATCAGCAATCTTCTCACTCATCCTTTTAGAAATTCCTAAAACTTCTAATGCTGATAACGCCTCGTCCTTGCTTTTATTATTTATCAGCACAGAATTATTTTCTTCTGCACTGCCGAATTTCTGCACTTTATCCTTCAAATCAACGATGATTCTTTCTGCGGTTTTTGTACCCAAACCTTTCGCCTTCTGAATAACGGCACTATTTTTGGAAAGTATAGCTGTTGCAATCTCAGAAAGGCTTAAAGTGGACAGTAAAATCAATGCTGATACAGCACCAACTCCGTTAACACTTATTAAGAGATTAAACATTTCTTTTTCTAAACGAGTCTTAAAACCGAAAAGCAAATGTGCGTCTTCGCGTATGATTTGCTGAATAAAAAGCATGGTTTCCTGATTCAAAGTCAGGGTTTGTGAAGTCATTAAACTGATACCAACATAATACCCAACGCCATTGACGTTGATTACGGTGTAAGTTGGTGTAAGCTCCTGAACAATTCCTTGTAAAGAAAATATCATCATTAATTTTTATAACTTCCAAATATAGTAATTTAAACTAAGTAATAAATTCATTTAACACAAGAATGATATTTAACTTTTTTTGTCATTGCAAAGACAATGATTTAACTAAAAAAAACAAAAAGCTCTAAAAGCTTTGATTCAAAATAAATATATTATAAAAATAATATGGGCAGAATTCTACAAATTCTGCCCATATTATTTGATGTTTTATTTGATAGGATTTTATCCTATCCTTTATTATATCGTCCCTTCGGGGCTTTAAAATAACTTTTTATTTCTTCCCCTCTCTTCTCTGCGCATCTAAAACGGCAACCGTCGCTAAATTCACAATCTCATCAACACTTGAACGCATCTGTAAAACATGAACAGGCTGTTTCAGTCCCATCAAAATCGGTCCTATTACCTGTGCCACCTTCATTCCTCTGATGATTTTGTACGATAAATTGGCTGACTCCAAATTCGGGAAGATGAATGTATTGGCAGGAGTTGTTCCTAATTTTGAAAACGGATAATCACTTAAATGATCAGCATTCATTGCAAAATCAGGCTGAATTTCTCCGTCCACAATCATTTTCGGGAATTTCTCGTGAAGAATACTTACTGCTTTTGCAACTTTTTTCGAAGTATCAGAAATCGCTGAAAAATTTTCAAAACCTAACATCGCAATTCTTGGTTCAATTGCGAAAGATTTCACTGTGTGTTCTGCCATTTTAGCAATATTCACCAAATCTTCAGCAGTAGGATTTTGATTGATTGAAGTATCTGCGAAGAAAATCGGTTTCTTTTCAGACAAAATCATCATCATTGCCGCCACTTTTTCTACCCCTTTTTCTTTTTCAATAACCTCTAAAACCGGTCTTAGAGTCGAAACATAATTTTTAGAAAAACCAACGATCAATCCGTCTGTATCACCATGCTTCAGCATCAAAGGTCCGAAATAATCTCTCTGACGAACATATCTTTTAGCCTTGTACTCGTTCATCCCTTTTCTCTGACGAAGTTTCCAAAGTGTTTCTCTGTATTTCTTTCTGTTTTCTTTCTGGTCGTCATCACTAGGATCGATAATCGGAACATCGATGTTGATTCCAAAACGCTCCATCTGTTCTTTGACGTATTTTTTATCCCCTAAAAGACTTGGGTAAGCAATTCCTTCTTCATACAAAATCTGTGCAGCTTTCAAAACATTATATTCTTCAGCATTTCCTAAAGTAATTCTCTTCGGATTTGCTTTTGCACGGTTCTGCATCATTCTTACCAACTTCTCGTCTCTTCCCATTCTGTCGAGAAGCTGAGTTTCGTACTCGTCGAAGTCAGCAATCGTTTTTCTTGCAACTCCGCTATCGATGGCTGCTTTTGCAACTGCGCTCGAAACTTTTGTAATCAGTCTGTTGTCAAATGGTTTCGGAATGAAATATTCTCTTCCAAACTGTAAATTCTGAACATTGTATGCTAAAATTACCGCTTCAGGAACCGGTTCTTTAGCTAAATCAGCAATGGCATGAACGGCAGCCAGTTTCATTTCTTCATTAATTCCTTTTGCCTGAACATCCAAAGCTCCACGGAAAATATATGGGAAACCAAGAACGTTGTTCACCTGATTAGGATAATCACTTCTCCCAGTTGCCATAATCACATCTTTTCTGGTAGCAAGTGCCAAATCGTAAGCGATCTCAGGATCAGGATTGGATAATGCAAAAACAATCGGGTTTTCTGACATGCTACTCAGCATCTCCGGCGTCATGACATTTCCTTTAGATAAACCAATGAAAACATCAGCACCTTTACAAGCATCTTCTAAAGTTTCAATATCCGTCTGAGCAATAAAATCTATTTTTTCCGGCGTAAGATTTTCTCTTTTATGATTGATAACTCCTTTGCTGTCGCACATTAATATATTTTCTCTTTTCAAACCTAAAGAAATATAGAGATTGGCACATGCAACCGCAGCTGCTCCCGCTCCATTAACAACCATTTTTACTTCGCCGATATTTTTATTGGCAATTTGAAGTGAATTAATTAATGCTGCTGCAGAAATAATCGCTGTTCCATGCTGATCATCGTGCATCAAAGGAATATCCAATTCCTCTTTTAGTCTTTGTTCGATATAAAAAGCTTCAGGAGCTTTGATATCTTCAAGGTTAATCCCACCGAAAGTCGGGGCAATCCCTTTTACAATCTGGATAAATTTATCAGGATCTTTTTCGTCAATTTCAATATCAAAAACATTGATGTCTGCGAAAATTTTAAACAAAAGACCCTTCCCTTCCATTACCGGTTTTGAAGCTTCGGCACCGATGTCTCCCAAACCAAGAACTGCTGTTCCGTTTGAGATTACTGCAACCAGATTTCCTTTTCCTGTGTAATCATAAACCGTTTCAGGATGATGGTGAATTTCCATACAAGGCACGGCAACTCCCGGAGAATACGCTAACGACAAATCTCTCTGCGAAGAGTGTGGCTTTGAAGGAATAACTTCAATTTTTCCTTTCGGTTCTGCTTTATGGTAATCTAGCGCGGCCTGATTGAAATTTTTTTCGTCGCGTTGAGTTTTATTCGACATAGAATTTTCTGTTTTTATAGTATATATTTAATATGGTAGTTGACTAAACTTTCGATAGGTTTTTGTACAACGTGACCCACATTCAATTGAAGTTCTGAAGCTACAGAACGTAGAATATTTTCGTAATAATAAGCAATTGATCCGATAAAATTGATCTCGGATTCTTTTGATTCCTCGTAAGGAATAACCTGATATTCGAAGAAATTTTTCATCTCTTCGGAAACCATTTGAACAAAATAAGGATGATCTTTTCTCTCTACCACAAATTTATTAAAATCTGCAAGAAAAGCATTAGGTCTTGTGCTGTGATACATGTTTTTCAATGCCTCTTCAATCGTCAGATGATAGGTATTTTCGAATTCTTCATGAAGATCCTGAGGAAGTTTCTGCATAAAAAATCTGCGTACCAATTGTTTTCCAATCGCACTTCCGCTTCCTTCATCACCGATAAGAATACCGAGTGACGGAAGTTTTATTTTTAAATTTTCTCCGTCAAAATAACAGGAATTGGAGCCTGTACCCATAATACAAACGATTGCAGGCTTTCCGTTATAAGCAGCAAATGCAGCTGCAGCAAGATCTTCACGAACAGAAATTTTTGCATTGATAAAAACTTTACCAACTTCTTCTTCTATTGTATCGCAGTTTTGCTTCACGCCACACCCTGAACCATAGAAATAAATCTTGGTAATTGAATTTTTTACCGATGTTAAGCTTTTATTTTTTTCAATCTCAGGAACAATAAGCTCTCTGCTGATAAAATTGGGATTGAAACCGATGGTTTCTGTTTTCAGAAAAACATTTTTGAATTCGTCTAAAATTACCCAATCTGATTTTGTAGAACCACTATCAACAATAGCAACCATATTTCTTATTTTAAGAGTGCTAAATTATGAATTTATCTTTAAATAGCCCTTAAAAACAAACAAGGAAACCCTCTTAATGATTAAGCTCAGCTTTTGATTTCGGTTTTATTTTGGTTAAACTGTATGAGCCAGTCTTCTATCTCTTCTTCAAGATAGGAAGTCTGCATCACCATAGCGTTGATAAAGTCGTCGGGAATAGGTTCTCCCTCTTTATTTTCCAGATTCCAAAGTTCATCTGACATATTTTCGTACTCTGAATACACTCTTTTGAAACGAGTATTTTCTTTTTCTAAAGCTTCAATATTTTGTTGCTGAAGCTGAAATTTCCTGTATTTGTTTTGAGATTTCATACAAATATATGATTGTTTTTTAATGTGTAAAGTTTGAGCAAATAGTCTCAATCACTTGGTACAAGATAGAAAAGCCATCAACAGAAATGAGTTGAAAATGAATTTAGTATCAGGTAGATTATGTTTCTTTCTGAAAATTAAATTTAGAAATTATTTTGAAACGAAAAAAAAATTTAACAACTTTTTTCACTGTTTAACATATAGTTATAAATTTGCACATTACTAAAATATATGAGAGAACTATTACTACGACACAAGCAAGTCCTGTTTTTCATTATCGCAGGCGGACTGAGTGCCATTGTAGAAATTGGGAGTTTTAAGATCTTCAGCACTTACCTTCCGCAGATATTTTCTCAGGAACAGAATTTCCATGGAATCCATTATCCTTTAAGCAATATATTCTCAACGAGTTGCGGAATTTTATCAAACTATTTTCTAAGCATCTGGTTTGTTTTTGAAAGAGGAAAACATTCCAAAAGAAGAGAGTTTGTTTATTTTATGGGAGTTTCTTTTATTTCTACGTTATTCAGTTTATTTTTCTTCCAGATATTCTACAGCTTTATATTTAAAGATAATATTGATTTAATTTTTTATACCTTGAGTCCGGAAATGATCAGTAAGATTGCTGCAATTCTATTGGTTTCTATTCTGAACTATTCGGTGAAGAAAAAAATAATTTTTAACGGTTGATTTGTGGTAAAGATTTTAAATTATCTCTGGAGATTTTGGCTGGTTGTTTTGGCATTTTTGCTGACAATCTTATTAGGTTTACCTGTTTACCTATTTTCCCTCAATAAGAAAACCTACAAATATGCCTATATTTTCATCAGAATCTGGTGTTATGGAGTTTTCTACGGTATGGGAATGAGATATGAACTCATCAATCTGACTGATAAAAAAATCGATAAAAACACCCAGTACGTTGTCATCTCGAATCATACTTCAATTATGGATATCATGCTTCCGTGTATTTTATTTCCAAATCATCCGCTTTGTTATGTTGGGAAAATTGAGTTGGTAAAAATCCCGATTTTCGGAACTATTTATAAGAGAATCTGTGTAATGGTTGATCGAAGCAGCCCAAGAAGCCGTGCCGATGTTTACCGAAGATGCGCCGAAAAAATGGAAGAAGGAAACAGTATCGTACTTTTCCCCGAGGGCGGTGTTCCTGATGACACTTCTATAGTTTTAGACCAATTCAAAGACGGTGCATTTACTTTATCTTCAAAACATCATTCGCCGATTGCCGTGTTTACTTTCATTGGTTTAAAAGAAATGTTTCCATTTGATAATTCTAAAGGTTTCCCCGGAAAAGTGAAAGTTTATTTCAACGACATTCTGGAACCAAAAGACTCTCCGAAAGATTTAAAATCGTCTTCATTTGAGACAATAAAAAAAACTTTAACAGATTACAGTTAATCAAAGAAAAAAATTATATTTGTTTAACTTAATTTTAATATATGGATTCAAAACCACAACAGACCAAATGGTCGCAATTTTTATCCCTAATCGTAGTTTTCTTTTTCTGGGGATTTGTTGCAGCAAGTAATGACATTCTTATCCCGGTTTTTAAGAAATGGTTTGTACTGTCACAGGTGCAAAGTCAGCTTGTAGCCTGGGCATTTTATGTTGCTTATTTTGTAGGATCTGTTATCTTTTTTATCATTTCTTTAAAAAGTGATATCCTTCAGAAATTCGGCTATAAAAAAACACTTGCGGTTGGTTTAGTCCTGTCTGCGTTTGGAGCATTTTTATTTGTTCCGGCAGCGGCTGCAGCCAATTTCTGGTTTTTCTTAGCAGCTTTATTTATAGTAGGGCTTGGTTTTTCTGTACAGCAGATTGTTGCCAATCCACTTGCCATCAAAATGGGAAGTGCCGAAACCGGAGCACACCGTTTAACATTGGCAGGAGGTATCAATTCATTAGGAACCACCATCGGCCCCATCCTTTTGGGAATTGTTCTTTTCGGAATGGGAAACAAAGAAGATTCTAAACCAAAAGACACTCATTTAACTAAAATTGAAATCGTAAAAAAGGAATATCAGACTCATAAAGACGAGCTTGCGAAAAATATTCTTGAATTACGAAATGACAGACAAGATGACCCCACAAAAGTAAAAGAAGTCATCACAACTGTTGAAAAAAACATAGCTGATCTAGATACTCAGATAGCATCGATTGCACAAAATACTTCAGCAAGTGATTCGCAGGTTGATGTGTACACTACCAAACTGGGAGAGATTAAGCAAAGATCTACCAATATATCCTATCCTATAGGGTTTGTGAAAGATCATTTGAAAGAGGTTAAAATGCCTTTCATTGTTTTGGGAATCGCTTTTATTTTGGTCGCCATCTTTATGCTCTTTTCAAAAATTGAAGACCCTGCGAAGGAAGAAGAGGCCGAGATTGAAGAAGATTCAGCAAAATTCAGTATTTTTAAATATCCACAGCTTTACTTAGGAATGCTTGCCATCTTCATTTATGTAGGCGTAGAAGTTTCTATCATCAGTAACCTTCCTGCACTGCTTCATACTAAAGAATTTGGAGGTGTTTTAGAACATAATATTGCTCCGTTCGTATCTTTATATTGGGGAAGTTTAATGATCGGAAGATGGAATGGCAGTATCAATGTATTTAATATGTCTAAAACGACCAATATGCTGATGAAACTGATAGTTCCTTTTGTAGCATTTGCGATCATCATTTTTGCTAACGAACTGAGCGGAAAAGACGTCTCAAGCTTCTACGTTTATGCATTCTGGATTCTCGCCTTTATCATCATGAGTTTTATTGGTGGTAAAGCAGCCGGCAAAACACTTATGATCTTTGGGATTGCAGGGGTAGTGATGATGATTTTAGGCTTAGTTTATCCTGATAAAGAAATTGCTAAATATTTCTTCATTTCAGGTGGATTATTCTGTTCGATTATGTGGCCGTCAATTTTTGACCTTGCTATTGCAGGACTTGGGAAAAATACAGGAAAAGCCTCATCATTCTTGGTCATGATGATTTTAGGTGGTGGTATTATTCCTCTAATTCAGGGATGGATCTGCGACTTTGATAAAACCAGCCCTGAAGGTGTGATGGGAATCACCTGGACCCATTTTTCTTATGTAATCCCGATTCTTTGCTTTATATATCTTGCATTCTATGGTTTTGTAACACCTAGAATCCTTAAAAAACAGGGAATCATTATGGGCGAAACAACATCTGGTGGACATTAATACGATAAAAACATATCATAAAAAGAGATTTTGGGCAGCTATTTTAGTTGTCCAAATTCTTTTGTTCTTTATATTTTCAAAGTCGAAAGTGATGATTTCTTTTTTTGAAAGTTTTTTTGAAATTCAAAAAAAAATACATCAGCTTTTATTTTCCCGGATTCCGTTTTCAGTTGGAGACGTATTATATATTTTGCTGGGAATTTTTCTTTTCTATTTTATAATTAAATGTTTTAAGAAAAAGAGTCGAAATGAATCCTTTTTGAAAATACTGATTTTACTGAACATCTTTTATTTTACTTATCAGATTTTTTGGGGAATGCTTTACTTCCAAAAACCTATTATTGCAAAACTTCCCGAAACAGAAATTACATTACAAAAAAGAAAAAATTTAGCTCTAAAATACCTTGGAAAATGCAAACAGACAAGATTGCTTGTCAATGAAAATCAACAGGGTGTTTTTAGCACTTTAAATATCAAAAATATTCAGGTGGAAATTCTGAATCAGCAGAATAAACTTCCGTCTTTCATTTCAGATAAAAAGGCAGATGAAGTCAACTCTTTTAAACCAAGTTTATTTAAAAATGTAATGAGTTTTACGGGCATCTTGGGATACTACAATCCTTTCACCGCAGAAGCTCAGTATAACGCCGAATTACCGTCTTCTTACCTACTCTTTACTTTGGCTCATGAAAGTTCACATCAGCTGGGATTTGCCCGCGAACAAGAAGCTAATTTTATCGGGTATTTAATTGGCATCAATTCATTGAATCCTGAACTTAGATACAGCACCGAATATTTTACTTTAAAAAGTCTTTTGAACTCTATTGTGTATGAAGATGAAAAGTTCGTTAATAATGTACTTAAAAATTACTCTGCAGGCATGAAAAGAGACAGAGCTTATGAAAGACAGTTCATCTCACAACACCAAGGTTGGCTCAACGATTTTTTTGGCTTTACAAATAATCTATTTTTAAAAAGCAATCAACAGGAAGGTTCTGTCACTTATTCTTATTTCATTGATTTGTTAGTTCGTTACGAAAAGTAAAACAAAAAAAAGAATCGTATCAGGCGATACGATTCTAAAAACACAAATGATGAAAAAAAATTTATTACCTTGACTTGTTCCCTCATTCAAGGCTTTGTAAAAGTACAACAATAATTCAAATTTCAAAACCCGATACCACACTTTAATTAAACTTTAAGAAAACTTTATGATTTCTTAAGTTTGATTTAATTATTAATCTCTTTTAAATGATTTACTTATTGATTGTTTTTTATTATTTTAATTGAAAAATTATTAACAAAAAATGAATTCATTATTAATTTACCAATAAGAATCATGTATCATTTATATTAACATTACTTCCTTAAATCAATCTATTTTTTGATTGGGATTTTTCAAAAAAGCTATTTTTGAAGTAAATCTTAGAAATTATTAAGTCTATTTGAAGTAAAAGAAGCTGAAAAAGGAAACTTTTTTCCTTAAAAGATAGGCCCATTGCTTCAGAATGAAATTTTAGTAAAATTTTACACTATTTTTCTATAAGCCTAAATTTAAAAAAAGTTGTTTTATTTTAAATCAATTATTTTATAGCAAATTCAATTTCAAATATTATTAAAGAAGTAATGATTTTAATATTAAAAACAAGATAGAATATATAAACGAAAAAACCCCTATTACTAGGGGTTTTACTGTAGCGAAGACGGGAATTGAACCCGTGACCTCAGGGTTATGAATCCTGCGCTCTAACCGACTGAGCTACCTCGCCTTTTTGGTGGTGCAAATATATAAAATATTTGACATTTACCAAAATTATTTTAGATTTAAATATGTTAAAACATCACCTACGTGGTCTGGTTTGCTGATAATCTTATTGTTAGCATCCAAAATAAAATAGCTTGGTGTTGCATGTATATTATAGGTTTCTGCATAAGAACTATTCCAGCCTCTTAATTCTGAATCATTGATCCATGGGAATGCTACAATTTTCTTAGTATAAGAATCTTTATCAGAATCTAAAGAAAGACCAATGATTTGAATGTTTTTGGCTTTCATATCATTATATTTTTCCAGAAGTTTCGGAAGTTCACTTTCGCAATGCGAGCATGTAGAAGACCAAAATACAATCACTTTTTTATCAGCTTTTACATCAGCAATCGACTTAGCGGTTGTATTAACCGCAGATTGAAACTTGTAATTAGGAAATACCGCCCCAATTTCTACATTAGCATTAGACTTTATAGTTGAAGCCAATCTATCTGTAATAGTACATTTCAGGTTTTTTGCGAGCGTCAAATATTTATTTTTAAACTCTGTCATCTCATAGATGTCAAAAATATCAATCAATTCTGATAATACTGTTTGCCCACGGGGTGTCTCAACCTTCAATCTATCTAATAATTTATCTACAGACTGCCCAACATTGGTATTCCCGCCATTGTTCAGAAAAGATACTAAAATAGGTCTTACTAATGATGATGACTCTAGCATGTCATTTGATTTGTCAAAGAAATCTATTACTTCATCCTGACTAACTTTTTTAGTTGGATCATTTGATAAAAATTTCGCATAATTGGTATTGTAATAAGAGACAAAAGGATGCTTAGAGAAATCAGCAGTACTTGATCCGGAAAGTCTTCCGATTTCTGTAGTAAGTGCTTTGCCAAAATCTGTATTATCTTTATAATATTCTTTGATCTGAGCCAAAGCGGGAAGGATCATTTCCTTCTTTTGGGAAGACTCCTGAATACTATTCATCAGTTCATTGGCCTCATCCTGATAAATAACATTTTTAACTTTGTTATTAAGAGTCTCAAGCTTGATGCTTACATTTTTATTTTCAGAAATAAAACTGACGCTGTTATTGGTATTAGGAAAATAAACCTTCATCATCCCGGAATAGCTTTTGGGATATTTAAAAGTCCATGAATTATTCTTGTTGAGTTCTTTTGTAACGATGATGTCTTTGGAGCCATTGAGCGTGTATAAAACTGCTTCCTGCTCCTTGAAATCTGCAGGTGCCTGAATATTTACAGAAAACTGTGCCTGCACTGAGAATGCACACAACATTCCTGATACTACGAATATCTTTTTCATATAGAGATATTAAATCTTTTTTAGGATTGCATAAAATTGCTTATTCTTCATGATTACAATATTTTGAATCATTCCAATTTTATGATGTAAAAATAAAAAAACTCCCTGACTAATCAGAGAGTTTAAAATATTTTAATAAAATTTTTATATTTTTTGCGTCTTGTATTTTTTAGCAAAAAACACAATCATTAAAATTGCTGCAATTGCTAAAACATAGACGTACATATCGATTGGTGAAGCAGGTTTGTTACAAGGCTGACCTGGAAAACATGGCGTACCTGGGGTATCTGCTGCCCTACCTAAACCGTAGAATACCAAAAAAAGAAGAGGTAATATTTTTTTTACAAGAAATTTCATGTTTTTAGTTTATTTTATTAATATTTTGCTATTTACAATAGTTCCGTCGTTACCAACTACTTTTACGATATAGAAAGCTTTAAGACTAGAATCTAATTTAATAACATAGTCAGAATCTGTTTTCACAGATTTCTCAGAAATTACCAATTTTCCACTTCCATCGAAAACCTCTACAGATGCAGACTTCCAATCGGCATCAAAACGAACAATATAATGATCAATTTCTGGATTATGAACGACTACTGTTCTAGATTTTTTAGCTACATCACTTGTATTAAGAGAGCCTTGTGGTACTGGAGCTCCATAGTAAAGTCCGAAGTTTGAGCTATTTACAGGAATAGTAGCACCCTGATAAACTTGTGCAGCTTGACCATTCCCTACACTATAGTAAAATCCTGTTCCGCTAGATAATGTATGGGTGTTATTTGGAATCAAAACTGTATCATCTCTAACTTCAAATTTCAGTGAAGCTACATTTTGACCAAATATACTCAAATCAATTCTCTTGCCTTGATAATTAGTTTCATTAGCCTCATTAATATATAATCTGTAAGCTGATGAATTATTAGGATCAATACCACCTGTAGGAATCTCTTCATACGTTTGAATTACCGAACTCATAGAAGATGTAACAGCCTGCACCGAACTTATGATTGGATCAGCAATAGAGCCTGAAGTAAACTGTGGAGCAACTACATAATAAGTTTCACCAATTTGATTACCCGCAGCATCAAGAGCTAATACTCCTAATTGTTTTATAGTGCCTACATTGCCGTTTTTTGTTGCAGTAACCGAATATGGATTTGTTGATGACTCAGTTCTCGGGGTATATCCAAATCTTCTTAAGTTATCAAAATCTAACGTTTGAGAAGTATTGTCTCTAAGTTTCACTTTGAAAGTATTCATAGGCTTAATAATAAGCGCATTGAAGTTTCCGGTTGGTTTTCGGGAAGAAACATCAAAAGTTACTTTCTGGGTATCTGGATATGAAGATGCACCTCCTGTATTAGAATTCCAAGTGACATTTTGTGGATCAACAGCAATTCCTAAAATATTTGTTAAATTGTTATTATCTGTAGCGCCTCCTGTTACTTCATTAAATCCTATAAACGACAAATCTAAATTTGTTAAATACGGATTTGAAAATTGAAATAAATTTCTTGCAAATGATGCAGAATAAAATCCTAATCCATTAAATGGGTCATTAACATACGTGTTATATCTTTCGTAGTACACGTTTTGTGCATTACCAGCTACACCGTAATTTACTGTGGAAGGAATCAAATTAATCGTATTTCCAGTACCGGTAATGCCATCAGCATAAGGCCTTCCTTTTACAAATCTTGGTGTTACAGGATTATAACCAGTTGCCGTTGCACCTCCTGTACCAACCGCATAATAAGATGTTCTATCCGCAGAAGTGGTAAGTGTACTTAATGGAATAGTAATCCCCGGAACTGTTGCGTTAGGGATTGGAGCCGTTGGTATAATGGAACCGTCATATTGCATAGCACTATTATTCCACTTTAAGATTTCTTTTCCTCCCCAACGAACTTCATCAAAAACATTAGCCGGTGCTCCACCTGCCAAATCATTGCTTAAAGAAGCAAAAGTTTTATTGAAAAAAGGAACACCAATCTGCTGGTACGCACCATGCTTATTATTAGCATATTCTTTATCAACAATACCTGTAATGTTTGCTTGCGAAATTCCCGTGATGTACAATTGTCCATACGTCGCACTTACAGCTGGTGTTGGAGTCGGAGTTGTTGCGGTGTTAAGACGAAGAAAAATATTACTTCCTGTGTCTTTAAGTGTGTTTGTTGTAGTAAGAGTTCGAACAACATCTGAAGACGAATTACCTACGACCATCATATTTCCGTAAAGATCAATATTTCCGGTACCTTTGGTTTGCAGTCCTCCTCCGTTATAAACGAGAGTACCACTGCTTACATACATTTTAGCTGTGTCATCTACATGTAGTAGAACTGTCTGCGCCTGAACAGAACCAACAATCGCTAAAAGTCCTATAGCTAATAAATTTTTTTTCATTGTATATTATTTTTTTGTGTTAATACAATTCTCAGCGACAAAGATATAACAATTTTTCAAAAAAAATGTTAAATTCACTTATTAATCAAAATATTATCTTCTGTTAATGTGATTTCTTCATCCTCACCTATGGAAAACATATAATCTTCCAAAACTTTTTCCGTAGTCCCCCGTAAGCCTCTCGCACCTAAACCTTTCTCCATTGTTTCCTCTACTATTTTATCAATTGAACCTTCCGTAAAGATCAGTTTTGTACCGTCCATCTTGAAAAGTTCGACGAATTGATTGGTAATAGAATTCTTAGGCTCAGTCATGATTCTTATCATCGTTTCTTTAGTCAATTTCTCTAAATAAGTGATGATAGGGAATCTTCCCAAAAGCTCAGGAATTAATCCAAAAGACCGAAGATCAATAGCATTAAGATTTGTTAATATATAATCATCCTCTCCTACTTTGTTGATTTTTTCTGAACTGAAACCAATTGCCTGCTTATTCATTCTTCTTTCAATGATTTCTTTAATCCCATCAAAAGCTCCGCCAGCAATGAACAAAATGTTTTGGGTGTTTACCTGAATATATTTCTGATCCGGATGCTTTCTTCCTCCTTGTGGCGGAACGTTTACAATACTTCCTTCCAACAATTTCAATAAACCTTGCTGCACACCTTCTCCCGAAACATCTCTTGTAATGCTCGGGTTATCTGATTTTCTTGCAATTTTATCAATTTCGTCGATGAAAACAATTCCTTTTTCCGCCTTTTCTACATCATAATCTGCAACCATCAGAAGTCTAGACAAGATACTTTCTACATCTTCACCTACATATCCTGCTTCTGTTAAAATTGTAGCATCTACAATACAGAAGGGAACATTCAGTTCTTTTGCAATGGTTTTTGCCAGTAATGTTTTACCTGTTCCTGTCTCACCGATCATGATGATGTTTGATTTCTCAAGCTCAACTTCTCTGTTTTCTTCTTTTGCGTGAAGCAGTCTTTTATAATGGTTGTAAACAGCAATTGACAATTGTTTCTTTGCCTGATCCTGCCCGATTACATATTGATCAAGAAACTCTTTTATCTGCTTTGGTTTTTTTAATTCGTCAATAGTTTCTGCAGGAGAATATCCTGTAGGAGAAACACTGTCTTTTACGATAGAATGTGCCTGCTCTATGCAGTTTTCGCAAATAAATCCGTTTTGTCCTGAGACCAGCATTTGCACTTCATTTCTTTTCTTGCCACAGAAAGAACATTGGTTTGCATTCATTTTAATTTAAATATAAGTAAAGAAAATCGCAAAAAATTACTTTTTCACGACCTCTTGTTTTGTTAAGAATTAATTATTGAATTTTGAATTTCTGTATATTCTTCTACAGATAACTTCAGCCGCTCGTTTTTAAAATTCATATCTTCTACTTTCTGCAAAGGGATCAGATGAATATGAGCATGAGGAACTTCAAGTCCCACTACCGCTACTCCTATTCGTATGCATGGAACTGCATTCTTCACTTTTTTTGCAACTTCCTGAGCAAAACCCCAAAGACTTTTGTACTCATCACTTTCAAGATCAAAAATCAAATCTATTTCCTTTTTGGGAACGACCAATGTGTGACCTTTCACCAAAGGCATTGCATCTAAAAAAGCAATAAAATCTTCATTCTCTGCAATTTTGTAAGCAGTAATTTCGCCGTTGATGATTTTTGTGAATATTGAACTCATTGTAAAAGCTATAAGTTAAAAGTTAATAATTTGAACTTTTCTAAAGTGTAATTTCTAATACCTCGAAAGACAATTTGTTTCCGTTTGGTAAAGTAATTTCGGCAGTTTCACCAATTACTTTTCCTAATAAACCTTTTGCAATAGGTGTATTTACTGAGATTTTACCAGATTTCAAATCACTTTCGTTATCCGGAACCAATTTAAAAACCTGTTCTTTTTTTGTATCATTATTCATCAATCTCACCGTTGTTAAGATTGAAACCTTGGAAGTATCAAGCTGAGTTTCGTCAATCACTTTAGAAGTCGTTACAATATCTTTTAGTTTAGAAATTCTCATTTCCAACATTCCTTGTGCTTCTTTGGCTGCATCATATTCTGCATTTTCAGACAAATCTCCTTTATCTCTTGCTTCTGCAATCTGTTGAGTAATTTTGGGTCTCTCTATTTTTTCCAATTGCTCAAGCTCGGCTTTCATTTTCTCTAGTCCTTCCTTAGTTACATAGCTCGCCATAATTTTTAAAATTTAGTTTTAGTATAAAAAAATAATCCGACATTTGTCGGACAATGTTTTTGCGTGTTAATCGTTATTGTTTTACAAATATATAAAAATTTATATTCTAATGAAAAAAACTTTCTCAATCATATCATTTTTCATCTTATTGACTTTCAGTTCATTAATTATAAACTCATGCGGCAGCAGTGAAGATACGGTAAGCTGTTTTCCCAACGCTCCCATCAATGTAAATTTGAACTTAAATCTTGCTACATATAACAACCTCAACTTCGTAGGACAACCGATTTACATTGATGAGCAACAATCCGGAACACGGGGCCTTATCGTTGTAAGAACTGCAGATTCTCCTGCATCATTTAAAGTGTATGACAGAAATGCACCTCACATTTGCCCCGATAACAATACCACTTTAGAAATTAAGGATAACATCAGTATTGTTTGCCCGAAAGACAATGCAACATGGATACTAATTTCAGGTCAGCCAACTGCTGTCTCTTCAGTTCCTCCAAAGACTTATTTCTGGAATTATGACGCCGGAACCAAAAACTTAAGTATCTATAATTAAATGAAAGCTGTCATCCAAAGAGTTTCTGAAGCGAGCGTAAAAGTAGACGGTAAAATTGTTGGAGAAATCGTGAAAGGACTGATGCTCCTCATTGGTATTGACGAACAGGACGAAAAAACCGATGCCGACTGGCTCATTCAAAAAATCTTAAATCTCAGAATTTTCGGAGACGAAAATGAAAAACTCAATCTTTCGGTAAAAGATATTTCCGGAGAAATACTCTGCATCAGCCAATTTACACTCATTGCTGATTACAAAAAGGGCAACCGCCCATCCTTTATCAAAGCGGCAAAGCCTGACAAAGCAATCCCGCTGTTTGATTATTTCAAAGAAGAAATTGCAAAATCCGGATTAAAAACGGAAAGCGGAATCTTCGGTGCAGACATGAAAATTTCATTAATAAATGATGGCCCGGTTACCATCGTGATGGATTCTATTTCAAAAAGCTAACCTTACCCAATCTTTTCGGCAAAACCCAGACAATAATTCACTCAAAAGAATTATTGCATACCACATTTATATCCCACAAACTTGAATAGTAACAAAAAGTAACATTCGATTATAATTAACATAAAACACATTATGTTAGTTTTTCAGTAAATATATCTTATTATTTTTGTTTTAGTCGTAATTTTTTATTTAAATTTAACAAGCCAAAACTAATACGAAAAAATATGAAAAAACATTATTTACTACCCTTCCTATTGATAATGGGATATGGAATTAGCGCACAAGTAGGAATTAACACTTCGGATCCTAAAGCAACATTAGATGTTCAAAGAGGAACAGACCCCACCAAAGCTGACGGAATTATACCACCCAGAGTGACCGGTGATCAGCTGAGATTAAACACTAACAATTACGGCGCTGCTCAAGACGGAGCTATAGTCTACGTAACTGCGCCTGTTACCGTAACCACCGAACCTAAAACTACAGCTGTCATAGCTCGAGGATTATATATTTATGATCATTTACAACCTAACGGGAGCGGAACAGGAATGTGGCAGGTGTTGCCTGACGGACCAGCAACTCCTTCTTCTGGTACAGGAGACGGAGTCTATGCCGCAAAATTTGTCAGTGCATTCAATCTGCTAGGGATTGGAATTCTTGGAGGAACGGTAGATTTGAATATTGGAGGAGGCTCAGGTGGAACAACTACTGTTCAGGTACCCTCCGCAGCCATGAGCAATGGTGTTTATACAGTTCCTTCTACTGGAGTTTATCAAATTACGTTTAATTACAAGGAAGGTACAGGAGCTAGTGTTTCTCTTCTGACAGATTCAGGAATTCGTATTGTAAGAACACCAGCAGGCTCAAGCACAGCATCCGTTTTAGATTCAAAAGGATTTGGTGGAGTAAGTGTTGTAGGGCTCCTTACGGTTAGTATAACACAAACGGCGATTAGCCATCTCTATAGTCTTACCGCCGGTGATAAAATTCAATTTGGTGTCACCAGACAGGGCGGTATCAATTTAGATTTATTAACGGCCGCGGAAGCAGATGTATCTATTTACAGAATCAAATAATAAAATAAAAAATGCTTTCTCAAAATTCTGGGAAAGCATTTTTATACATTTATTGATAATTTATCTCACTGGTACACTACTGAAATTCAACGCCACTTTAAGATTCATATCAGAAGTTGTTTGATTTTTTAACTCGTACACCGTTCTTACCGTAACGCCCGTGCTCTTTACAACCTCATCCAAAAATCCTGTATCACTGTTTAAATCTAAATTTAAACTTGATGAACTTGTAGATATATCAGATCTTGAGGCTACCAATCTTTCATTAATACCGGTAGATGAAATGTAAATCTTTACTGATTTTAAAGCACCAAGATTACCACCTGCCGGAGAAACTACCGATATTTTTGCATCAGAAATCCTTACGTCTTTGATCTGAGCATTATTATTTCCGCCAAACCAAGTCTGAACATTGGTTGCCGTTGCTGTTGACGAGACCTCTTTGTTTGCAGGAACTCCCGTAGAAACCAAAACATTTGCCGTATAAGGAAATGTATTCTGAATAACCGACTGAACGGTTCCGCAACTCACCAAAGCTGTTGAAGCGATAATGGCTGCTGAAAATATGTTTTTCATAAATAGATATTTATTTTAAGTTTTATGCTGCCTAATGCAATTTGAAATTAATAATAACATTAAACTTTAAAAGTTTGGTTTGCACAAATTATACCAATCTATTCTACCTTGACAGAAAAACTGCCTGTGGTTTTTCCGTCTGCCATATTATTTTTACCGATAATTAACCACAATTCTCCAGATGCAGGAACGTTATAGGTAATTTCTCTCATAAAAGGCCCATCCATCTTGCCGTCAGGAAGTTTAATCTGATTAAATCTGATATTGAAGTCCTGCTGTTTTGTGGTAATCTTTGCCGAAATTTTAGGTTTATTGAAATTCGTAATTTTCAAAATCAGCTTATCGTGTTTATCAGTAAATTCTTCATCGATTTTGAAAGAACTGCTTCCGTCTTTTGTGATGATAATTACTTTATCTTTTTCTTCTCTTATCAATTGTTTATTGACAGAATCTTTTTTGAGTAAAGAATCATTTTCAGACATATTTGCAGAATCTAATCTCGACTGAGGAGTTTGCAACTCGCTTATAGCCGAAGAGTCTTTTTGTGCCGTATCCGAAACCGTCGCTTCCTTTTTGCACGATAAAATCATGAAAGGAATAATTAACAAGATTGATTTTTTCATTTGACTATTTTTTATGAAGAAACAAATCTATTTCAATTACCTTATTCACGAATGGTTTCATAGTAAAGGATTTTCGAAAGAAATGTCTCTGATTTTTCAGTTTTGACTTTTTCTAAAATCTCTTTTTTCAACGGTGTGTTTTGTTTTTCTTCAGCATATTTCAACAGATATTTTTCGCTGAAATTGATGGATTGCAAATGATAATTGATGGCAAAATCATCTCTCTTCATATTTTGAGAAGTAATCAATCCGCCCCAATTGATGTAACTGCAAGCTAAAATTGTTCCATAAAAATACCACACCATCGCATTGAAAAGAAAGACATTCTTTTTTCTCATCTGAATTTTGACAAAGGTCATCACCAACCCGATCAGTGATAAAATAAGAAAAGCATAAACTCCCAGACGTTTGTAAGTAAAACCGTAATTGACTGTGTATTCCGTATTTTTAAGCATTGCTGAAATAACTAAAACAGCATTTAAAACAATCCAGATTTTCACCAAGATTTTCATGGAACCCGCTTTTGGATCAAAATTGAAATTTGATTTAAAATAAAACATAATCACCAAAATTGCCATCACGATTGACATAATCACTGCCCCTACTCTTTCGTGTGTTTCCTCAGACAATTGATTGGGTGACTTTACGGCTTCGTAAAACTGCTCATAATTAAAAGTAATAATAAAGAATACCAACAAAATATTTAAGCAAAAGAAAGAAATTACGCCACTCATCCTTTCGGAATTTAAATCTAAAAAAGAATACGTTGGCTTTTGAATTTCATCTTTAGTATCAAATTCGTTTTTCAGAACATGGTTTTGCTTGTAAATAAGCTTCTCCACAGAATAATTCCAAAAATTAAAGGCAATAAAAAACCCAAAAACAGAAATACACAGCAATTGCCAAAGATCTATATCTAGCTCATAATCTGTAAAAATGCTTGCAAAATGGTCACTTCCCACAGAATAAATTCCAAAGAAAATAGAAATGAAAATAAGCGGAATCAAAACAAAAGCTAAAATTTTCTGCCAAATACCCGAAGTATTCTGTTTCGGAAGCCATTTGTCTAAATTGAAGACCCTGCAGATAAACGTAAAGCAATTGACGACAAAAACCGGAATCAGCAAAAGAATTTTCATTCTTTTGTTTTGTGAACGGTAAGAAAGCAGCAAAAGCGAACTTACCACCGCCAAAAATGAGGCAAAATCTCCGTACCATGCAAAAGCAATACCCGAAAAAATGCTGGCTATCAAAATAACCATAAAGGTTCTCGTCCTATTTTTCTCAGGAGTTCTAAAAACTGTGAGTGCAGAATATACAATTGCTAAAACGCCAAGGTTGAGCCCGATATTTTCGTTGTAAAAAAGTGCCACAAAGATGGCGGTTGTAAGAAATATATAATGATGTGTTTTCATAAGATTGAGGTTAAGTGGGAGTTTAGTTTAATATAAAACCTGAGTTTCTTTCTGGCGGATGAAGTCTTTAAGATTATCGAAATTTTGCCAGAGAAGTTCTTCAAAATCCCAATGATGAAACGGCCGCATATTTTGTCCTTTACGGAAAGCCTGTATATAAGTTTTAAAATATTCAGGGAAAACAATTGTTCCCAAAGCGAGAACACCTAAAAGATAGGCACTTCGTTTTCCGTTGCCGAAAAGCAGATATTGCATTGCAATTTCATCCTGAACATTTGTGCTGCAATCGGTGATTAAGTGATATACGTCGTGGTTTTCCATTTTGGGAATCATTCTAAAGCCGTGATTGTGGTAAAATTCTCCCAACGTTCTTCCCAATGAATCTTCATTGAAGCTCAACAGTTGTTTTTCATTGAACTGCCATTGCCTTTTTTTCTTTTTAAAATATTTTCTGTACTGTTTCTGTGAATTTTCGTACATGAATATGATAAAGCGGATGCGTAGTTTTTTCATAGTTTATGTATTTTAGTAATAGTTTAAAAAGTAAGAAATCAAAATCATTAAAGGAGCTAAAAACGGCAGGGAAACCGAGAGCCAAAAGCCAAGGTGAAAAAGGTTTTCTCGAAATTTCTCAGTATTCTCTTTATTATGGTTAAGGTCGCAGGAAAAGCCTAAAGAATACAATAAGTTGGCAATTAAAATCATTATCAGATAACCAATTCCCTGAGGTACAATAGTGAACAAAGTTATTTCAAAATCCTCATCGTATGGCATAATGAGATTTACCCCGAGAATTACGTATAAAATAAAAGCAAGTATTCCCGAAACAATTAATCCTACATTATATTTACTTCTTTTCTCAGTCCACCAGTCTTTTATTTGTGATTGAGTAAAACTTGAATTCTGTTTCATTTTTAAGTAATTAAAAGTTTAGAAGTGATAATCCTATGTAGAAATACAGAACTGCGATAGGAATATTAATACAGATAATTAATGATGCTTTCATACAAATTTTGAGTTGAGGCTTACTGAATAGACCGTAAATCATTAAACACAGAATAACAAATAAATTAATGGGTGTTGCAAATTGTAAAAGAGTAAATCCAGCAGCAGCAAATTCATCATTTTTGGTAATTAAATATCCGAAAAGACAGGTATTTCCAAGAAGAAAAAACAATATGAAAGTGTAGTTTCCTGTATTTTTGATGATTGAATTTTTCATAAATTTTGATTTAAATGAGTAAAATGATTGAAATAGAGAAGTACAGAAATAACAAATTGGGAAAATTAAAGAGTAGTAAAACCGCTGAGTTTTTAAATTCTGTTTTATTTTCAGGAAATACATAATAAAAAACAAAGAGAAGTACTATTGAAAAAATGTTTACAATTGAATTGAATGCAGATAAAAAAAATAGACTATATACTAAATCATCCTGCTTTTTAATTACAATTAATAATATAATTATCAACCCAATCAACCAGTTGATGAAGAAATAAATTAATGCAACATTATTTAGTTCAAATTTTTTCATCTCGACAAAGTTTAAAAACTGTAATCTCCGGTCTCACCATAAACCTTACCTGAAAAGAATGTCCTAAAGCACGATTGATGTACAACATCCTACCATCTTTCAAATCAATTTCTCCGGAAACATATGTTCTATTTTCTACCGGAAGAATTGGTGTAATCACTCCAGGAATTCGACATTGTCCGCCGTGAGTATGACCGCTTAGAATCCAGCCTTGATAGCCGTTCCAGACGTCTTTGTCGCAGACATCAGGATTATGACAAAGAACGAGATTTGCTTTTTCGGAATTGTAATCTTTCATTACTTTCATTGGATCAAAATTGGGAGACCATAAATCATCAAAGCCAATAATGTTTAAACCGTGAGATTCAACTTGCTCGTTATTCAACATGGTTACGCCATTGTTTTGAAGAATACGGCAAATTTCTTTTGAAGAGCCGAGATCCTTCCAGGTTTTCCCGTAATCGTGATTACCGAGAATTCCTAAAGTTCCCAATTTTCCATAAACTGCCTTTGCCATTACTTTTTTCAGACTTTCATGGTCTTCTGAAGTTCCGTGATTCACATAATCGCCGGTGTACACGACAAAATCCGGACTGTAATTTTGGGCTTTTTGAAAAGATTCAATTAGAAAATTCCAGTCAAAACGGTCTCCGACATGTAGATCTGAAATCTGCATCAGAATTTTCCCTTCAAGATGTTCAGGTAAATTTTTGATGGGAAGTTTTCTTTCAACAAATTCCACCCAAAATGGTTCAATCTGCCATGAATAAAGAAAAGGTAAAGCTCCAACCGCAGAAAGCTGTAAAAGTCTTTTAAGAAAATGTTTTCTGGTCATGATGATGTGATTATTTTGCTTTAAACTCTCGCAGAATATGTAGATTTCAACCGGATAAAAATCTGCGGAATCAGCACAATCTGTGAGAAAATTTTCATCTTTAATTATTAAAAAGGTACATTAGCTTCCTGCGAAAGGACTTCCGAAAAGACCTACTGCTAATTCGATCCAGACCATAATAAGAATTGCGATGATTGCGAGGCTTATTAAGATCTTGTAATTCCTGTTTTTAACGGTTGCTCTCACCAAGCTTATTAAACCAGCCGTTCCGAAAAGTAGAATTGCTGCCAATAGAAAGTCAAATCCTGACCAGTTCCAACCTTCTACAAAAAGGTTTCCTAAAAATGCTGCCACTATCAAGAGAGCCGGTACCGCAAAAATTGCCAGAGTTGTTTGTTTTTTTGTAATCATTTTAATTAATTTAAATTTTATAAAGTACTTTGTATTTCAAAGTTAATTTTCAAAAAAATATAAAGCTTATCTTCCTATCAATTTTTCTAAAGCATCTAAATGTTCTGTAAAAGCAGTTCTCCCGTTTTGAGTTACACGGTATGAAGTTTTTGGCTTTTTACCGACAAACTCTTTTTTAACTTCAATGTAATTGGCTTTTTCCAACGCATTGCTGTGACTTGCCATGTTGCCGTCTGTGATTTCAAGAAGGTTTTTCATTTCAGAAAAATCAACCCAGTCGTTGACCATCAGAACGGACATAATGCCCAATCTTACACGGCTTTCGAATTCTTTGTTGAGTTTTGAAATGTTGATCATAACTGTTAATATAAATTAATCTTGTCTTCGTTTGTGTTCAACTTGAAACACTTTATTATTTCTAAATCTTATAATCAGTAAATGTTCAACGAATCCAAATCCATTTCCCATACCTGCATAGTATTGCCAATAATTTGATTTATAATTTTTGTATTCCGGCTCTCCCAGAATTCTTTTCACTTCGACAGAATCTTTGTTAATGATTAATTCACTCTCTACAAGATTATCAATCATCTCATACTTTTCAACATTACTTTCAGCTTCACTTTCTTTCCAGATATTTTGATCAAACTCTCTGTTTCTTTCTATATGTTTTAAATAAACAAATCCAACAATTACTAAAAAATATATAATCGGAGTAAGAATAATTGTTACTATTGAACTTAATAAAAAACGCTTCTTTTTATTTCTGATCAATGTAAAAGTAATGCTGAAAACAACTAAAGCTAGAAATAATATATAAAAGAAAATCGAAAAATCCATTCTACTTATACTTCTTATGCATAATCAAACCATACACAATATGCAGTACACCAAAACCAATGGTCCATGCAATTAGCCCCCACCCTAAAAACAGGAAGGAAAGCAATCCTAAAATAATCTGGCAATATCCTAAATATTTTATATCTGTCAAAGTATATCTTTCTGCGCTTACCAAAGCCAGTCCATAAAAAATTAAAGTTGCCGGAGCTACCAAGACAAATAAGTGATGATACAGAAGCACCAGACAAAATAGTCCGCCCGTAACTAAAGGAACGGCAAATGTCACCAAAAGCCTTCTAGTGGTTGCATCCCAGATTTTTAATCCTTTCTTTTTACTTTTATTGGCAGTGAAAATATATCCGCTTGAAATGGCCACTACTAAAATGATCGCACCAATGACAACAAGCTCCTTGACCAATTCCTTTCCAAAAATATTTCTGTCGCCGTCAAAATAATCAATTCCTTCTCTCTGGAAAACAAAATAAACATAAGCTGCCCCAATAATCGCTGCCAAGCCGGCAACAACTCCAGATAAACCGCTTAACGAAATAAAACGTGACGACCGCTCCATCATAGAACGGATGTGTGATAAGTCTTCGTGATAGTTTTTTGATTCCATATAAAAGAACTTTGAATTGCAAAGTTATATTTTATTTTCAAATAGCAAAACTTTTCTGCAAATAATTTGTTCAAATTGTTAACTTTAATAAAAACATAGTTATGGATAAAGAGATTCTGCGCTCAGAAATTTTCAGACATTTGGATGGCGTTGTTACTGCGCCTGTAGTTGCTTCACTCATGAAAAAGGAAATTATGAATTTCATTATTGACCGTGAAAAAATAACTTTGAGTGAAATTTCAGATGAGTTCAAGACCAATGAAGGTTATCTGAATGTAGCAATTCGGGCATTGGCGTCGCAAGGTTTCCTGAATTATGACGTCGATCATGAGAAAGACAACATTATAATCTCTGCAAATAATAAAACTCAGTTTCTTCAAAAATACAGCTTGCTTTATCTAAAAGTTATTCCGTTTTTGAAACATTCTGTCAATATTAAAAATCAAATCAACGAAAATTCATTTATTGAAGAATTTACACAGCTGAGTGATTCGGTGAAAAATCATTTTGGCATTAAGCTTTCTGATCATGTGGAAGAAAAAAATATTCAGGAGCAAATTTTAAAACATATCGAAGGCGGCATTATCGGCCCGGTCATCGTCTATCTTGGAATGACGGGGATGTTCCATAAATATTTTATGGAAACTTCGTTTCAGGCGGCAGAATTTCATAAAAACTCTGATAATTTTGAGGTGATTTTAGATTTTCTGACGTTTTTAGGTTGGTTTAAAAAAACCGGCGACAATTATAAATTTACCGAAACCGGAATTTACTTTGCCAAAAGAGCCGCATCGTACGGCGTTACAGTTTCCTATCTTCCTTTGTTGAATAGAATGGACGATCTTCTGTTTGGAGACGCATCCAAAGTAAGAGAAATCTCCGAAGGCGAAGATGAAATTCATGTAGACCGAGCGATGAATGTCTGGGGAAGTGGCGGTTCGCACTCTAATTATTTTAAAGTGGCGAATGATTTTATTATTCAGATTTTCAATCAGCCTATTCATCTTCAGCCGAAAGGTGTTTTAGATATGGGTTGTGGAAACGGCGCATTTATTCAACACATATTTGAAACGATTGAAAGATATACACTTCGTGGGAAAATGCTGGAAGAACATCCTTTATTTCTGGTGGGTGCAGATTACAACCAAGCCGCTTTGAAAGTGACCCGGGCCAACCTTATCAACAACGATATTTGGGCAAAAGTAATATGGGGTGACATCGGTAATCCGAAACAGTTGGCTGATGATTTAAAAGAAAATTATGAGATTGATCTCTCAGATTTACTGAATATCAGAACTTTTCTCGATCACAACCGTGTTTGGAAAGCACCTGAGAACGGTCAGACGGAAAGAATCAGTACTTCGACCGGAGCGTTTGCACATCGTGGAAAAAGATTAGCTAATAATTTGGTAGAAGAAAGTTTGAAAGAACATCTTGAACTTTGGCTTCCATACATTCGTAAAAACGGACTTTTAATCATCGAACTTCATGCTTTAGATTCAAAACTGACAGCTGAAAATTTAGGAAAAACTCCAGCAACTGCTTACGAGGCTACGCATGGTTTTTCTGATCAATACATTTTGGAAGTGGAAGTTTTTAAAAAGATTTGCTTAGAAACAGGGCTGCAGATTGATAAAGAACTATTCAGGAAGTTTCCGAATTCTGAGTTGGCAACGGTTTCTATTAATTTATTGAAGAGTCGAGACACTTAGATATATTTTACTTTCGCTGACTGAACTGATAAAGCAGATTTCTTAGTTCAAATTCAAAAATAAAAACCACCCTGAAACTCAGAATGGTTTTTTGTGATTTGGTTTGGTTGGTATTAGATTTTTTATTTTTTCAATTAGGAAGTTTGGTTCCTGAAATTTCAAATGGGAAACTTACTCTTTGTCCACCATCATCCAAATTTACCCAGGTAGAGCTTGCAACCACAAACTGTTGTGCATTGTTTACTTTACCTGCATCATGAGGCAATTGTGGGTAGAAATGACTTCCTGTAGAAGTTTTTGAACCCCATTTTATCCAATAAGTACCTGCAGCAAGATTAAGATCAGAAGCATTTATTTTCATCTTATAAATTTTTCTGGTCATATTATCAGGTTGCCCCTGCAATATTCTGTACCATTTGGTTTCTTCGGATGAGGCGTATCGGTTTGTAGTTATATCGCCATACACTTTTACAGCTCCTGCCACAGAGGGGTCAGAAGAGTATATTTCAAAGTAAAACTCGCTTACAGGGAATGTAGTTGCTGAGAAACCCGTCTGATATGCATAAAAATAAAAGTTCTGAATATTCCATTTTTCACCAGCAGGAACCTGAAAATCGTCTGTTAACATACGGTCAGTAATCGTTCCGTTAAGTCCCCAAGTGCTTTGAGGAGCTTTCACTTCGCTCCATGTATATCCTGCAGGGGCTGAAGTTCCTGCAACAGATGTGTTTCCTGTACTCATCCCGGTCACTGCGCTGTAAGTAAACGCTTCCGGCTGTGGTACAACTTCGTCATCGTCATTTTTACAGCTTACAACTAAAGTGGCGATAGACATCAGGCATAAAAAAAATCTTGATTTCATAATAAAAAGTTTTATAAATTATTTGATACAAAACTACGTCGCCCGACCTTCGTTTTATACAGGAAAACCACCCTTTTAGAAGAGTGGTTTTCTTGTTTTTCAGTACTTCTGAATTATTTTACAATCATTTAAAATTTATTTTGCTCTTAATCTTTCTTTGATCGCTTCAATATTTTTCTTTGCAGAATCTTCTAAAATAAGGCTTGCGCTCATGTGAATTCTTGCAGGCATCAGCTCATTAAAGTGCTCTGTACCTTCCCAGGAAACTTTCTTAATTAAAGCTAAAGCGTCTTCACTTCTTGAAGCCAGAGTATTTAAAAACTTCTCTAGTTTAGAATCCATCTCGGCAACATTCTCAGAAACTGAATGATAGATATTATGCTGTTCTGCCCAATCTGCCGATCTGAAATCTGCATCAATTGCCATTGCTGAAAACTGAGATTTCCCGATTTTTCTTTCAACGTAAGGACCGATGACGAAAGGGCCGATTCCTAAGTTGATTTCAGTTAATGCCAAAGCAGAATCTTTTGTTGCAAAACAGTAATCTGCACCACAAGCCAATCCTACTCCGCCACCCGTGGTTTTTCCTTGAACTCTTACGACAACAATTTTACCACAATTTCTCATGGCATTTAAAACTTTTGCGAAACCGCCGAAAAATTTTGTGGATGCTTCCAATTCGTCGATTGCTAACAATTCGTCGAAGCTTGCGCCTGCACAGAAAGCTTTTTCGCCTTCGCTTTTTACAAGAATTGCTTTCACTTCTTTTTTTGCACCTTCTTCAAGAATTGTTTCAGCTAATTTTTCAAGAATTGCTCCGGGAAGCGCATTGCTTTTTGCAGTTCCGAATGTAATTTCGGCAATATTGTTTTTAATTTCTGATGTTACAAAGTCACTCATTTCTTTAATATAGTTTGAGATTTAATAATCACAAAAATAGTGTAATCTTGTTAAATATTACCCGTTGTGCATTTTGAAAAATTTCAATATTGGATTCGGCAATTCGAGTGTTTTTTCGTAACAAAGTGGAGAAAAAATGTATTGAGAATAGATTTATCTTCAAATTACAAACTTCTCGATACGGTTTTCTTCAAAAACCTACTCGAAGTGACGAAAGTATTTTAAAATGCACAACGGGTTAAATATTTCTAATATCAACATTATTATTCATTTTATACTCATAATTATATATCTTTAAAAACAGTTCTCAGAAATCTAGTCATATTGAAATATTTTCAAAAAATTAATGCCTAATTTTTGCTTACAGCAGTTTATTTATCTACTTTTATCGCTAAAACTAAACCTATGCAAAAAATGAATTATGAAGACTATCTGTCTGCAATTAATGAATGGGATAATACCGTTTCAAACTTTGCTGAAATTGAAAGACTCATCCCTTTACCTTATGTTTTTGAACTTTCTGCAGAGCAGATTGAGAAACTGAACACAGAAGATGAATATCCTAAAAATTTCCGTCTGGATATGGGAATTCTAAAAGATCAGGTTGTTCTTATTTTAGTACCGAGAGATTCTAAAGGAGGACTAAAAATAACCGATTACAGTTATTCAGTTTTGGGAAGTCTTGAAAATGATATTGAATTAAAGGAAGTAAAGCAATATACTCTGGTTAACAGAAGTATTCTTTCGAAGGATCTTACAAAAACTTCTACAGATTCAGATATGAGCTTTCCAATTCTCAGCCAACCGGCTGCAGAACAGCAGGTAGCAGTAAAAGAAATTGAAGACTGGAGAGAAAGTGGTATGGAATGGTTTCAGAGAGAAGATCAGGATTTTGGAGGAAAAAGAGTTTTCAGACGCTTTTTCATTTCAAAAGATGATTTCCTGCATGATCAGAGCAGCACAACAAACATTATCTGCTCTTTTGCACTTAAGTTTTCAGATATTTACCAGAGAGTATTGGTAAGTCTTGTTTTCATTTCTTTTCAGAAAAATTTACTTGGGGGTGAAATCAGTTCAGATTTCAGCATATCAAACACTTACAATTATGCGAGGCCATGTCCTCCGGTTTGCTAAATAATGGGGTCGTATAAATCATGAAGTATCTTTATTTCACTTCCTTATATATCTCTTATGGGCTCTTGGTTTTTGCATTCATATCCGGGTTTAAGAAATATTTTTTGTTGGGAAATAAAGAAAAATGGTATTTATACTATTGCGCTTTTTTGCTTTTAATAGAAATCGCAACAAATACATTGATTGAAGTGTTTGGTTTTAAAAACACTTCTTTCATGTATCCCATATTTATTGGTGGAGAATTTTTTATACTGACCACTTTATACATTAAGAAATTGTCTCTGTCTGATTGGTGGTTACTACCTACAGCAATTTTAACAGCCGGGCTTTTGATTATTAACCAATGTATTACTCTGACCAATGATTATATAAAGGTAATCTCTAATATTATCATTATTTGTTTTGCAGGATATACCTTACTGCAGGAAATAAAAAGTGAGAAAAAGGCGAATCATTTTTTATCGGTTGATGCCTTTATTTTTATGTATTATACGGTCTCTGTTTTTATATTTGTTCTTCAGAATCAGTTGACAACATTATCTGAAAGTACTTATTTTATTATTTTGAGTACTAATAATATGTTGCTGATTGTATTTTATGCCTCTTTACTCTACACATTTTTACGTTTGAAAAAAATCTATTAACCAAAACATAATTATTAATTTCTAAATATTTACCATTAAAGAAATCACCCTTAATATCAGCTTTTTTGTCTATTTAATTATCGTCTTGGTAATTATTATTACGTTTGTTTTGCTGGCTTATAAGTTCTTTATCGACCGAATTATAAAAGAGAAAAGCATCCAGCACAAAGCAGAAATTCAACATCAGAAAAATCTCACGCTAGAAAGCACAAAAACTCAGGAGGAAGAAAGAAAAAGAATGGCCATTCTGATTCATGATGATATTGGCAACAGGCTCAATATTCTTTCGCTGTGGCTTCAAAATCTAAACGCCGAGAACAAAGAAACTTCTGAAAAAATAATTTCTAATCAAATTTCTGAGCTGATAGATTCGGCGAGAAGTATTTCACATTCACTTTACCCTGTCAATCTCGAAAAATTAGGACTCGTTTTATATGTTGAAGAACTGATTACCAATCTTTCAAATAAAATTAAAATCACTCTGCATGTAGTTCAGGAATACCAGAAAAAAGATATTTTTACAGAAGTGCAGATTTACAGAATTATTCAGGAGTTCACAACCAATGTTATCAAGCATTCTAAAGCCGCCGAAATGAGTATTTATATAAAGGATATCAAAGAAAACAGAATTGTCATTTTATCTGATAACGGAGAAAGCTTTGATTACGATAATGCAAGCAAAGGAATGGGCTTAAAAAACATAGAATCGAGAATAAAATCGCTCAACGCCCGCTTCAAATGGAAGAATACAATAGGAAAAGGCAGCAGACTGATTATCATAATTCCACAAAATAACGACCATGAAAATTAAAATAGCCTTAGTAGATGACGAGCAGCTTATTTTGGAAGGTGTAAAACTTTTGCTTTCTATAGAAAAAAGCATTTCTGTAACCATAACTTCAAACAATGGCCCGGATTTTTTAGAAAATTTAGCCCGTATTGGTTCTGAAGAGTTCCCGGATATTGCTCTTATCGACATTCAAATGAAGCCGATGGACGGGTTTGAACTTGTAGAAAATTTAAGACAGAAATATCCTGCACTTAAAATAATCATTCTCTCTTCTCATTACAAAAGCAGCATTTTGGGCTACATGGTAAAACTGGGTGTTTCTGCATTTTTGCCTAAAAACTCTGCTAAGAAAGATTTTATCGAGGCTATAACCGAAGTATACACCAAAGGATTATACTTCACCTCGGAAGACTACAAGATGCTTTTCTCATACATGAATAATCCTCCGAAGACCAAATCATTATTCGATCTTGAAGATGAACTCAGTGACCGTGAAAAGGAAGTCGTAAAACTGATCTGTGAAGAGATGACCAATCATGAGATTGCAGAAAAACTTTTCCTCAGCCCCAGAACAATTGAAAGCCACAGACAGAGAATTTTAGATAAAATAGGTGCTAAAAACACAGTGGGCATCGTAATCTATGCTGTCATTAATGACATCTATTCTCTCCCGGTAAAACTTTAATTATTTAAATATAAAGCTTTTACAACAATATTAAGCCTTCAAAATCTGAAGGTTTTTTCATGCCCTTAATTCTGATTACGTATAAATACTGAATGGTGCATTTGGTGCTTTATACTCAATCACAATCCATGTTTTCATCGTTCCTTTGGGGTATAATTAAAACAAAACATACCAAGTGTGTTTAAAGAAATCACATCAATTATAAACCTAAAAACAAATATTATTATGGAAGAATTTATGGGAGTTATTAAGCCTTTTGCCGGAAATTTTGCGCCAAGAGGATTCATGTTATGCAACGGAGATTTATTGAGCATTGCACAATATTCTGCACTATTCTCAATTTTGGGAACAATATATGGAGGCGACGGGCAGACAACATTTGCTTTACCCAATCTAAACGGACGTACTCCTATAGGTGCGGGAAATCCTTATGTATTAGGGGAAGTAGGAGGAACTACTCAAAATACACTGATGGCTCAAAATCTGCCAAGCTTCAACAGTCAGCTGAAAGTTGCGAATGTTAATTCAAATTCATCTACGCCTTCTGTTACATCTTCAATCGCTATTACAGGTACGCCAAACGGAAGAGAGTTTACTGCTGTTCCAAATTACGTAGATGGTGATCCGGATACCGTGATTAATGCCAACTCGGTTTCATTTGCAGGTCAGAATTTGCCTATTAACAATATGCCTCCTTACTTAGCATTAAACTATATTATTTGTGTAGAAGGTATTTACCCTTCGAGACCGTAATCTAAAATTGATAACTGAAAAAATATTATTATCATGGAAGAAATTTTAGCAACAATAAAATTATTTGCAGGAGACTTTGCACCGAGAGGCTTTATGTACTGCAATGGACAGTTATTAAGTATTAACAGCAACACTGCTCTTTTTTCGATATTGGGTACAACATACGGTGGCAACGGGCAAACAACTTTTGCATTACCTAACTTAAACGGACGTTATCCTATAGGAGCAGGAAACTCAAATACCGGAAAATATTATGCACTTGGCGAGATGGCGGGTACTATACAAACTACGATTATGTCTCAAAACCTTCCGAGTTTTGTAAGCCAGTTGAAAGTAGCTAACTCTAATTCTAATTCTTCTACACCATCTGCAAGTTCTTCAATAGCAATTACAGGAATCCCGAACGGACGTGAATTTACCGCCGTACCAAATTTTGTAGATGGAGATCCGGATACTGTGATTAATCCAAAATCCGTTTCATTTCCTGGTCAGAATTTGCCAATTAACAATATGTCTCCTTATTTAGGATTAAATTACATCATTTGTGTAAATGGTATTTATCCTCAAAGACCCTAAAATTTAAACAATCTAAAAAAAAATCAACATCATGAAAAGCACTACTTTTTTATTGATCTGTAGTCTGTTCATTTCTACTTTATCACTTGCACAGACAAGTACAGAACAGTTTGAAACCGAATCTGTAGGAAGTTCTAGCTTCACTGATAATGGGGTAATTTTTAATATCCTATCAAATCAGGGAACTTTTGACATATTTAACTTTATAAATGGTGGATGGAATGGCACTGCGAAGGATCTGAGCTTTATAGATAACTCCGGATCCATTGGCCCAGATAGATCATTTAGTATAAAAACAACATCAAATCTTTTTAAAGTAAACAGATTTTGGATATTTTGCGCAAATTTAAATACCAATCCAAACGTAGTAGGAACTCTTACGATTACCGGTAAATTGTCTGGTGTTATAAAATTTAACCAAGTAAAAACTACCGGATTTACAACGTCTACCTCTACAACAAACGGATATACTTTAATAGATCTCACCAACCTGAATGGCCAAAATTACAGTAATATTATAATTGATCAATTACAGATAACAGCAGGAGAAGGTTTTCAGTATTTGGCACTTGACGCCTTCACTTGGGTAAAAGATACCGGTATTGTATTATCTACTAACGAATTGAAAAAATCAAAAAGCAATATGTCTGTTTTCCCAAATCCTACGACAGGCCAGTTTTCTGTAGAAACATCTGAAGATTCTAAAGCTCAGCTTTATGATCAATCCGGAAAAATCTTAAAAAACTTCGAGCTTAAGAAGGGAATCAATAAAGAAAACATCGCAGAACTTCCATCAGGAACTTACCTGCTGAAAACATCTTCAGAATCTAAAAAAATCATTAAAAGATAGTCATAATTTAACCAAAAACTAACCACCATGAGAACTCTTTAGACTATAAAATGACTTCATTCTTACGATTCTATCTCCCAATGATTAAACCTTTGTAATAACTTCAAAGGTTTTTGTTTTATAAAAAAAGCATCTATTTTTTCCCGTAAAGCAGTAACCTCTTAAATGCGTATATTGCAGGAAAACTCTTGAAATGCTCACCAATTCTTTTTTTGTATTCTGAAATAAAATTCTCTTTACCCACCTCATCCAATCTCTCGACATAAGGAATCAAGGCAGAACCCGAAATGAACTGATACAATTTTTCCGCATCGTCTGCAATAATCGGATAAACTTTTACCGAAATATTTAAATCTTTTAAACCATGCTCAAACATGATTTGTGCATAATCGTCAATACTCAAAACAGGTGAAACTCTGTTCCAGCCATCAAGTTGAGTACGAAAAGGTTCTTCAGAAGCAAGTTGAAATAATATTTTATTTAAAACATTTTCAGCCTGAATGGGCATCTGCACAGCGAACTGTCCGTTTTCGCTTAATAATGAAATTAATTTTGGAAATAATATTTCATGATCATCAGACCACTGCAATGCGGCGTTACTGAAAATTAAATCCCATTTTTCATTAGTTTTCATTAAATCTTCAACTGACATTTGCCTGAAATTCAATTTGTCATTTTGAAACTGATTGGCTTCGGCGAGCATTTCTACTGAAGAGTCAATTCCCAGAAATTCTGCATCTGTGAATTTTTCTGAGAGAATATGAGATTGCTCGCCCGTTCCACAGCCGATATCAATAGCTTTTTTCAGATTTTCAGATGAAATTAAATTCATCAGATCAAAAAAAGGCTGATAACGGATATTTTTAAATTGATTGTAAACTTCAGGATTCCAGGGCATAATTTTTTTTGATTTTATTGGGCGGATAATCAACCATTCGAAATTACTCCAGAGATAGCATCCCTACGAAATATCCTTTCAATACGTTGATTCATATCTTAGAATCGCTTTTTTTCAACGCTAAAATATACTTATCAATATACAAATCTTTTTCTTTCGATTTATACTGCTGAATATATCTTGGATGTTCCAAAACCGTCATTTGATCGAACAATGTTGCTTCTTCATTCAATTTAGAAATAAAATCTGCATTTTTCTTTCCTAAAACAAAAACTTCTGAGGTATCTAGACCTAAACTGATATGTTTCTTTAAAGAATTGATCATAAAATCTTTCACGTCATTGAAAAGCTCTCTATCATCATAATAATTGGCATTGACCCAATTACCTTTTGATTTTCTTACGATTGCCAAAGGAAAAGGTGAATTGATGTAAAAGTCTCTGTAAAACTCTTCTGCTCCGCCGTAAGCTGCAATCATGTCATAAATAAAAACGGAAGATATTTCATGCGTATGCGCAGATTCCATTGTAATTCCGCAAACCGTTTCCAACCGCTTTGTATCGGTGAACGGGACTCCGGTAACTCCTGCTCCGTGACGGCTGGGATTAATTCCGACCATAAATTTCCTTTGATTGGAATCATTATAATATTTCTCATAAAACTTTTGCATCACAACCAGCGTTTCAGGATTGTCCAAGTACGGATTCAGAACCTGAAAATCCTCAGGAAGATTTCCTTTAAAATTTAATTTTTTATTAAATTCTACTACCTGATCTGCAAAAGTTTTATCAGACATTTTATTCTACATCTTCATCGTCTCCATCTTCACTCAATGCCAATTCGACATCGATAAACTGAATGTACAATCCACAAACTTCACCATTGGCATCGTACGCAAAGTATACAGGATAACTGCCGTCACCAAACCCGCTTGCAAACATCGGAATCTGATAATTTGTATTGGGAACTGTCCAGCTGATCCAGTCTCCGGCATCTCTTTGATTATTAGGATGATCTTTATAACTTTGCGCAAAAATTTCAGCAAAATAATCATCGTACACATTGTCGACATCTGTTGAAGCAACAAATTGGTCTACAAAAGGAAGAACTTCAGCATCCGTAATACATCCTAAACCCGCATCTACACTGAAACCGAAAAAATCGTCTTCGGCTACATCTTCCAAGTCTTCAATTCCAATTAAAGCTTCACGGTACACGACAGGTTTTTCTTTGGTAAATTCAACCTTTACAACAGCATATCGGTCGCCCCAGTCTTCAGATTTTACCACAGCAATCGTAACAGGAAAATCTCCTTTCGGAGCCTGAATAAAATATGGTTTTTCATTAGAACTCAGATAAACAAGTGGATCACGCACTACTATTTTCCCGGACGGAAGCGATACATTTCCTATCGCCATCACTTCCATTTTCTGTCCCAAAATCTCATTTGTGATAAAATAAGTTTCTAAGTCTGTTGGGCATACCAAAACATCTTTTACTTCTTTCCATTTTTGCATCCAGCTTTCGTTCATAATCATTGATGGTTTAATTGTAATTTTTAAAATTCAGATTTCTATTCTTCCTCAAATTCTTCTTCCGCTTTCAAGCCCCTGATGAAAGTTTCAAAATCTTTAGCCAAGAAAGTTTTCTTAAAATCATTTTCCTGATCTACATGTACTACTTCCGGTTCACCATCTTTACCACAGTTTGAATAATCAAATAAAATCATGTCATGACCTGCGGAAGGGCAGTCTGCAAAATACACTCCGATTGCAGGATATCCCCATTCGTCAATCATAAACTGGCTTCCCATTTCTCCGCAAAGAGAATAAATACGTTCTCTTCCGATACCCATAATTCCATTGATAGCAACATGATCATCTGCCCAGGAATTGGCTTCAGTAGTAGGAAAAACAGATTTGTTTGCCAAACCACCGTTCTGTGTTTTCATCATCTGGATGTAAGAGCCGGGAAGCTTATACCCCAATTCTTTTTCAACAGAATCAATCATCTCATCATCAGCGATACTACCAATATAGTCTCTTGCAGAGTAGCTGCATTCACTCCAAAAATTCTTAAAATCGAAGTCTTTGAAAAATTCTGTTATCATAATATTTTTTTATTAAAAAGAGAACTGTAAAAAGTTCCCCCAAATATCCTTATTTTATTTGAAAAATCAATCGAATTTGCTTAAAACATGTGTGAATTATTTTATCTTTAAAAGTTTAATTGTTATTAACATAATAAAAAATTAAGTTTTTAAAACAAGACGGATGATTTTTAAATCATTATTCTAGTGATTAATTAGAACTAAAATCTCATCGGTTAGTTCAAAATTTAATTATTTAAATCTCAGATCGGGAACAATTCCTATCAATTATTAGACTTTACAAAAAAAATGTAGCAGTTTATTGTTAAACTGCTACATTGTTATATTGATACATTATGAAAATTAAATCAATCCAAACTGCCCAAAATGATGCGTAAAATGTTTTCTCTGGAAAAGCTCCATCATCTCTTTATTCAAATGTCCGAATCGCGGATTATAATGTTCCGCAAAAGGATTTTCTTTGAAATAAACGGTAAATTCTTTTAGAGTTTCAATCAACTTTGATTTTGCTTCGTCGAGATTTTTATTTTTATTCTGAGGAACTTCGCCTTCTTTCCATAAAGGATATTGCGCTCCCGGACGAATCTTTTTATCGGTGTATAACCAATCCTGAAGCAGTTCTAATTTTTCGGCAGGAATTTCAGGAAAATCTTCCGGTTTCAGATTGCCAAAGCCGTTTCTCAAAACTTCTTCCAAATGCTCAAGCATCAATTGCGGCGTAAAATCTCCGAAAACAGGTTTTGTGCTTTCAGTTAAAGCATTTAATTTTTTCTGAATATTCTGAACTTTAAAATCAATAAATGGCGAATGTTTTGCCACTAAGGTTAAAATAGTCGCCACGCAGACGATCTCATCTCTTTGATTGACAACTTCCACCAACCATTTCACAACGCCGGAAGGAATATTTCTTCCTTTAACTCCTCTGTTGATCTTTTCTTTTGCCGTTAAATAAACAGTAATCGTATCTCCTGCATACACAGGTTTGAAGAACGAACAGTTTTCCAGTCCATAATTGGCGATAACAGGACCTTTCTTGCCTGAAACAAACAGTCCGGCTGCGGCAGAAAGGATAAAATATCCATGGGCTACCGTTTTATCAAAAATAGTTCCTGATAAACTCGTTGCATCTGTGTGTGCGTAAAAATGATCCCAAGAAACATTAGAGAAATTAACGATATCTGCATCAGTAACCGTTCTACCTGCTGTTTCTAAAGAATCTCCCACCTCAACATCTTCAAAATATTTCTGGAAAGGATGCTTGTCTGCATATTTTTTCTCTGCTCCCTGCTGATATACTTTTGTAATCGCCGTCAAAATATCCGGAGAACCTTGGATTGCTGTTTTTTGAAGGAAGAAATGAAGACCATTCAATCCACCCATTTCCTCACCACCACCAGCTCTTCCAGGACCTCCATGCATTAACGTAGGAAGTGGCGAACCGTGACCTGTACTTTCTTTCGCATTATCTCTGTTTAACACGAAAATTCTACCGTGCTGAGAAGCCATTTTCCAAGAAGTTTCAGCAACGAATCTCTCATCGTGAGAAACAATTGAACCTACCAAACTTCCTTTTCCTCTTTTTGCCAACGCTGCAGCTTCTTCCGCATCTTTGTAAGGCATCATCGTAGAAACCGGACCGAAAGCTTCGACATCGTGAGAGATATTTTTAGTGAACGGAGAATCATTTAAGAATAATTTCGGAGACATGAATGCACCGTTTTCGTAATCTGCATCTACCAGTTCATGTTTTCCGTCGTAAATCAGTTCGTTTTCAGTTTTCAGAATATCTACTTTTCTTAAAACTTCGTCATACTGCTGTTTTCCGACCAAAGAACCCATTCTTGTGTCTCTGCTTAACGGATTTCCTATTTTTGTCTGGTCTAAAGCTTTAGACAAAGCATTCTGAACATCCCCAATTAAGTTTTCAGGAACAATAATTCTTCTGATCGCTGTACATTTCTGACCCGCTTTTGTTGTCATTTCTGTACGAACCTCTTTAATGAACAAATCAAATTCGGGAGTTCCAGGTTTTGCATCCAAACCAAGAATCGAACAGTTCAAAGAATCGGCTTCCATATTGAAACGAACAGAATTTCCTGAAACAGAAGGCAAAGCTTTTAATTTTCTACCTGTCGTTGCAGAACCGGTGAACAATACAGAATCTCCATCCTGAACATAATCCAGAATATTTCCCGGGTCACCACAAACCAATTGAAGCGCACCTTCCGGAAGAACGCCGCTTTCAATCATATCCTGAAAAACAGCATTCGTCAAATAAGAACCATAAGGAGATGGCTTTACAATAGAAGGAACACCAGCCAATAAAGAAGTTGATAATTTTTCCAGCATTCCCCAAACAGGAAAATTGTAAGCATTGATTTGTACAGAAACACCTTCACTTGGAGTTAAAATATGCGTTCCTAGGAAAGTTCCGTTTGCAGAAATTTTCTGAGTTTCCCCATCCACCCAAAACGGAGTGTTCGGAAGCATTCTCTTTGCCAACCCTGAGTATGTAAAGAAAGTACCGAAACCTCCCTCAATGTCTACCCAAGAATCTGGGTGCGTTGCTCCTGTTTTATATGATAATTCGTAATATTTTTTCTTTCTTTCTAAAAGGTAAAGCGCCACTTTTTTCAACATTTCTCCACGATCGTAGAAAGTCATTGAAGAAAGATTTTTGTAACCTACTGTTCTTCCGTAGTCAAGAGCCTGTTCAAAATTCAGCCCTTCTGTATCTGAAACTGCAACCTGCTCTCCTGTCACAGCATTGTATAAAGGAATTCCGTTTCCGTTACCTTCTACCCATTCGCCGTGGATATAGTTTTTTAATTTTTCCATAAAATATTTTATATTTTAGTTTAACAATGTATCAATGTAACAGTTTACCAATCTTTAGAAGAATTTTACTATTGTTACATTTTTACATTAGTATATTGTTACATTTTATTTCGGTTCCTGATAAGGAAATAATTTCACCAAACCTTCATACAAACTTCTATGAAGAATCGTTGCATGATTATCTCCTTCCATCATTTTATATTCTACCGTCCAGTTTTTCTTATTTGATTTTTTAAGAATATCATATAGATCTTCTGCATCTTTTACCATTACAGGATGTTCTCCTTTTCCAACAGAAACATAAACGAATTTTTTAGTATCTAGAATTTTAGCTAATAATTGGCTGGACTGTTTTAAAAGACTTTCATCATCCCACCACAAACTCGGACTGATGATAAAATAATTATTGAACATTTCAGGTTTTTTCAACAAAATTTCTGTTGCTAAAAGTCCGCCAAGAGACTGACCGAAGATGTAAGTGTCTGTTGTTTTAAACCGACTTTCGATATAAGGTTTTAATTCTTTTTCCAGAAAATTAATAAACTTATCAGAATGTCCTGTTGTAGGATAATCTTTTTGTAAATCTTTTAAATCAGTGTGAAATGTGAAATCTTTTTTTCTGTCAATATTAGCAATCCCAATCACAATTGTTTCAGGCATTGCATACATTTGATTAAAGAACTGAACCAATCCTGTAACATGGATAAAATCTTCATTCATACTCCCGTCCAGAAGATAGATAATCGGATAAGATTTTGCTTTATCAAAGCCTTGTGGAAGATAGATATTTAACGTTCTTTCTTCATTTAAAATCTTAGACTTGAATGTTCTGATTTCTCCAATAGTCAATGGTTTCACCATTCCATTTTGAGCTAAAACCATACTTTGAAATGCAAACAAAATACTACAGAAAATGAGAATCTTTTTAATCATATTAAATTTTGTAAGGTCGTATTATTTAACATCATCCCAAATGCTGTAATCCACAATTTTCGTAGGAATCTGCTGAACATATTCAGTAAACGGTTCGCAAGGCAGAATGGCCTCTTTTCCTTCTCTTGCCAGTTCCTGGTAGAGTTTTGTACCCTCTGTTTTCCATCTGATCATTTCATCAGAAACATCACGGATGATTTTTGCCGGACTTCCGACAATCAGTTTTCTTGCATCACACTTGAAATTTGCAGGAACAAAAGCCAGTGCACCAATGATACATTCGTCACCAATTACAGCTTTATCCATTACAACCGCGTTCATTCCGACCAGACAGTTTCTTCCGATATGTCCGGAATGAATAATCGCACCGTGACCGATGTGCGCAGATTCTTCTAAAATGGTTTCGATGCCCGGGAAAACGTGGAGCGTACAGTTTTCCTGCACATTTGCTCCGTCTTTGATGATAATTTTACCCCAGTCTCCACGGATTACAGCATTCGGACCAATATAAACTTCTTCGCCGATTTCCACATTTCCGATAATTACCGCTTGTGGATGAACGTAAGCGGAAGGTTTGATGATGGGACGAATGCCGTGATATGAGTAAATGTTCATAAATTTTTTGTTAAAAAATAAATTTACCAGTGTATCAATCTAACAGTTTACCAATTAAAATGCTTCGACAAGCCCATCATAAATTGTTATATTGATACACTTTTATATTGTTACATTATTGAAAAGTTATACTTTTTTAATCACCATTGCATAACCCTGTCCGACACCGATACAAAGGGTACATAATGCATATTTTTTGTCCTGTTTCTGAAGTTCTAAAGCAGCAGAACCGATGATTCTCGCCCCGGAAACACCAAGCGGGTGACCGATGGCAATGGCTCCTCCGTTTGGATTTACTCTTGAATCATCATCTTGTAAACCTAAACTTCTTGTTACGGCTAAAGACTGAGCTGCAAAAGCTTCGTTCAGTTCAATAACATCCATGTCATCTAATGAAAGATTTAATCTTTTTAATAGTTTCTGAGTTGCTTCAACCGGTCCGATTCCCATAATTCTCGGCTCAACACCGGCAACAGAAGATCCTAAAATCCTTGCTTTTGGTTTTAATCCGTATTTTTTTACGGCTTCTTCACTTGCCAGAATTAAAGCAGCGGCTCCGTCATTCATGCCTGAAGCATTTCCGGCCGTTACCGTTCCGCCTTCTTTTCTGAAAGAAGGACGAAGTTTCCCTAATCCTTCCATTGAAGAAGTCGGTTTGATGAATTCGTCTTTATCAAAAACTTTCGGTTCTCCTTTTTTCTGTGGAATTTCAACTTTTATAATTTCCTCCGCCAGTCTTCCGCTTTCCTGAGCTTTAGTAGCTTTTTGTTGTGACCAAAGGGCAAATTTATCCTGATCTTCACGGCTGATATTGTGCATTTCTGCTAAATTTTCAGCAGTGTCTCCCATTGCGTCAACGCCGTACATTTCTTTCATTTTGGGATTCACAAACCTCCAACCGAAAGTGGTGTCAAACATCTGGCTGTCTCTTCCGAAAGCAGCGCTCGGTTTTGACATTACATAAGGCGAACGCGTCATGTGCTCTACTCCACCCGCAATATAAATTTCACCTTCTCCAGAGGCTATCGAACGGAAAGCATTGGCCACCGCCGACATTCCTGAAGCACATAATCGGTTTACGGTCTCCCCTCCGATTTTGTAGGGAAGTCCGGCCAGTAAAAGTCCCATTCTTGCTACATTTCTGTTGTCTTCTCCTGCCTGATTGGCGCATCCGAAAATAACATCCTCAATTTCCTCGACCGGAACTTCAGGATTTCTTGCCACGATTTCTTTAAGGACAATGGCCGCCAAATCATCGGCTCTCACTTCTGACAGTCCTCCGCTTAGTTTCGAAATGGGAGTTCTGATATAATCTATGATGTATACGTTGTTCATAATAATTCAATTTAACAATCTTGTAATGTAACAATGTAATAATCATTGGTAGACTGGTATATTGGTACATTGTTACACTAATTTTTTAAACTTGTACTTAATATTTTATAAATAATTTTTCCTAATTCTACAATCTGATATTCTAGTTTTTCATCAAACGGATAATTTTTGGAATGCTTACACAGGTAAAGCCAATATTTAGTTTCTTCTAATTCTTTAGCTGAAATTTTTATCTTGTTGATAAAATCATTTTTACTGTGAGGGTTTTGTGCTTCAAATGCATTTGCTCCAATGCTTGTTCCGGAACGTAACAACTGTTTTGCAATAACAAACTTTCTTTTATCTTCTAATAATTCGCAGAATTCAATTATATCTAAAGAAAATTGAACAGTTTTCGTTATCAAAGGATTATTCTCAAAATTAATCATGCCTTTAAAATTGTTACATTGTTAAACTTTTACATTGTTACATTGAGCCTAAAGCTCCGTTACTTTTTTTCCTATTTTATAGACTGTCCCGACGAATTTTGCAATCAGTTCGTTATTTTGATTGGTAATTTTAATGTCATAAACAGCGGTTTTCCTGGTGTTGTTTGCCAAAATACTTTCTGCTTTGAAAATATCACCTTCTTTTCCGGCTTTCGTGAAATTAATAATACAATTCAGCGCAACAGCCGCATCTCCTGTGTTGTTGGACGAAAATGCCAATGCAGAATCTGCAAAAGCAAACGTAACGCCTCCGTGAACCGTTTTTAACCCATTAATCATCTCTTTTTTGATGGGCATTTCCAGCAAACAATAATTTTCTTTGACTTCGATCATCCTGATATTCATCCACTGGGAAAAATAATCCTGATCAAACATATATTCTGCAACCTGTCTTGGATTCATTTACATTAATTTTAATGATGTAACAATATAACAATTTACCAATGAGATGCTTCGACAAGTTCAGCATGACAGCACACTTGCTACATTGTTAGATTTGTATATTGTTACATTTTACGAAGCAACGGGCTTTGTCTGTACCTTTCTTCCTGATATTCCTCATAAAGATTCTGCAGGGTTTCGGAGATTTTTGCATAGCCAATCTCTTTTCCCCAGGCCAATAATCCTTTTGGATAATTTACTCCTTTTTGCATTGCCAATTCGATGTCTTCATCATTTGCGATGCCTAATCTTTTTGCTTCAACAGCCTCATTAATCAACATGGAGATAATTCTTAAAAATATTTGCTGATAAAGAGCATCATCTTTTACAGGTTCTGTTTTTAAAGCGCCTTCAGCATAATCGTAGAAACCTTTTCCTGTTTTTCTGCCGTGAAGTTTTGCTTCAGACATTCTTTGCTGAAGAAGGGATGGCTTGTATTTCGGGTCGTAGAAATATTCGTTGTAAACCGTTTTTGTTACTGAGAAATTCACATCAACACCAATCAAATCCATTAATTCAAACGGTCCCATTTTGAAGCTTCCGATTGTTTTCATGGCATCATCAACCTGCTCTACCGTTGCAATGTTTTCTTCAACGATTCTCAATCCTTCACCGTAATAAGGACGAGCAATTCTGTTCACAATAAATCCGGGAATATCTTTAGCAATAACAGGAGTTTTGCCCCAATCTTTCATAAGATTGTAAATCTTTTCCGCTAAAGATTTTTCTGTAATTAAAGATGGGATAACCTCAACTAACGGCATCAACGGAGCCGGATTGAAAAAGTGAATTCCGATGAAACGTTCCGGTTTTTGTAATTCCGCACCGAGAGAGGTGATGGAAATGGATGATGTATTGGAAGCAATGACGCAGCTTTCTGAAACATGTTTCTCTAATTCCGTGAAAACCTTGGTTTTAATTTCTTTATTTTCAATGATGGCTTCGATGATTAATTCGCAATCTTTGAAGTCTTTCAATTCTGTGGCGATGGAAATATTCGTTAAAATCTCAGTCATTTTTTCTGCTGAAATCTTCTGTTTATCAACCAATCTGGTCAATGTTTTTTCCAAACCTACGGTTGCCGTTTCTACTTGCTTTGCATTGGCATCATAGACCCAAACTTTACATCCGTTCGTTGCGGCTACTTGTGCGATGCCGATTCCCATCGTTCCGGCACCGATAATTCCTATATTCATAATCTAACAGTGTATCAATGTAACAATGTAACAATTACGCCCTGTCATGTTGAGCTTGTCGAAGCATCTCAATTAGTAAACTGCTATATTGGTACATTGTTATATTAATTCTTATTTTCCTTTATATTCAGGTTTTCTTTTTTGTAAAAAGGCTTGTACCCCTTCTTTAAAATCTTCTGTTCCTGCTGCTTCCTGTTGTAAATCTCCTTCTAATTCTAATTGTTCTTTTAATGTATTGTTGTAAGAACTGGCGAAAGCTTTTTTGGTTAATTTTAAACCAACCGTCGGCATATTCGAAACTTTTTCTAAAATTTCCATTGATTTTGAATTGAATTCTTCTTCATTGAAAACCTCAGCCACCAAACCGTAAGATTTTGATTCTTCAGCTGATAATTTTTTGCCTGTGAATGCTAAATAATTTGCCAATTGCCTTCCCAATAATTTAGGTAAGAAATACGTTCCGCCTGTATCAGGAATCAATCCGATATTGGAGAATGCCTGAGCAAAATAAGCTTTGTCATTCGCTAAAACAAAGTCACAAATCAACGCCAACATTGCACCAGCTCCAACTGCAGGACCGTTTACCAAAGCAACCACAGGTTTTTTGCAACGGGTAATTTCAAGCACCAAAGGATTGTAATAATCGGTTACAATTCTTCTGATAATGTCATCGTCATGATGGTCGTTACCCTGAACGAAAGCATCATCTAAGTTCTGACCAGAACAGAAAGCTTTTCCTCTCCCTGAAATCGCTACACATCTTACTGTAGGATCATCGCTACACTCTTTTACAAAATCTTTCAAGTCTGACAGAGATGGCTTGGTTAAAGCATTCATCGTATCAGGCTGATTAAGGTAAGCGATTTTTAATTTTCCGCCAAAATGCGATTCAATATCAAGTTGTGTGTACATAGTTTTAATTTTTATTATTAATGTAAATTTACGTATAAAAACGCAGTAATCTATCGGTTTACGCATGTAACAATATTTACTGCATTCAAAATTGTTACATTATTACATTGCTAAATTATTACATTAATTTAATGGCATTTAAAATAATCAAACGGCTCTAAACAATCTAAACATTGGTAAGAAGCCTTACATAAAGTAGACCCGAATCTGCTGATTTGCTTAGAGTTCATCGAACCGCAACGCGGACATTTTTTCGGTTTCCCGATGTGATGTTCGTCTGCTCCTTTTTCGGGAGGTGAAATTCCGTACACACGAAGTTTTTCTCTCGCTTCATCTGTCAACCAATCTGTCGTCCAAATCGGAAACATTTTGGTGACTACTTTCGCATCCCAACCGTTTTCTTTCATGATTTTCATGATGTCTTCCTCAATGGTAAACATAGCGGGACAGGCAGAATACGTCGGCGTAATCGTTACTTCACAAGAATTCTCACTCGTAACTTTTGCTTCTCTTACAATACCTAATTCAACGATATTGATTACCGGAATTTCCGGATCGGGAACTAATTTTAATATTTCTAAAGGATTTTTCAATTTCAAATCTAACAATTTAACAGTGTATCAATGTACCAATCACTGCTAGACTGTTACATTGATATATTGGTACATTTTTTATTACCACGTACATCCCGGATATGCTCTCTGCATATACTGCAATTCGCAAAGCATAAATCCGAAATATTCTGTGTGATAACCTGTTCTTGATTTTGGCTGCATGAATGGATTTGTAGGATATTCCAAACCGAAATCCGCAAAATCTTTTGTTGTAATTGATACAAAATCTTCATACAAAGCATCTGTATTCGGAGCGATATTTAAAGCTATTAAATCATCTTCGCCTTCTGTTTTTGCAAATAAACCTTTGGTGTATTCCCAGATATTTTCAATTGCTCTTTCCAAACGCATTTTGCTTTCTTCTGTTCCCTGTCCGAAAATTTTCATCCAGGAAGCAGCGTGAGTGTAATGGTATCTCACTTCTTTCAAAGATTTCTGAGCGATGGCAGAAAGCTCTTCATTTTCAGAACTTGACAATGCTTCGTACATTAATTTCTGATACACAGAAAAAACATATACTTTCAGGATGGTCTGTGCATAATCTTCGTTCGGAAGCTCTGTCCAGTGTGCGTTTACATATTCATGCTCATGTCTTAAGAAAGCCAGATCATCTTCGTTTTTGCCATTATCGGCAACTCTCGAAGCATATACATAGAAGTTATTGGCCTGTCCGAGTTCATCCAAAGCAATATTCGTCAATGCAATATCTTCCTCCAGATAAGGACCTTCACCGCACCACGCAGAGAGACGCTGTCCCATGATGAAACTGTCGTCTGCTAGTTTTAATAAATAATGATATAATGGGTTCATTGTTTTAGTAGATTTCAGATTTCAGACATTAGATTTCAGATTGACAATAAGTCTAGTATCTGACATCTCACATCTTAAAATCTTTATTAATTACATATTTTTCACATCGTTAGGAATATCGTAAAACGTCGGATGACGATACAATTTGTCATCAGCCGGATCAAAAAATGCTTCTTTATCAATTCCTTCTGAAGTCACTATATATTTACTTGGAACAACCCAAACAGAGGTCCCTTCTTTTCTTCTTGTATAAACGTCTCTTGCATTCTGCAAAGCCATTTCTGCTGTTGGCGCCTGTACTATTCCAACATGTTTGTGAGATAATCCCGGTTTAGTCTGAATAAACACTTCCCACATATCTAATTGACTCATTTATTTTATTTTTAATGTAATTTGATGTTAAAATTACTTTCAACGTAATTTAAAATTTTAATGAAACTTTCATATTCATCAATCCCAGGATGTTTATCCAAATAACTTTGGGGATTGAAATAATGAAACTCATTTTCCTTTTTATTTGATTTATACTTCACTAAAAAATCATCTCCATCTACAAATCCTATTTTTTGTGATATTATAACATACTCTTTTTCATCTTCATCGAAAACAACTTCATTTTTTGACTTTTTATATTGAAAGATTTCTTCTTTAGGAAGATGTTGAATATTTAATGATTCAAGATTTAAAAAAGCTTTTTCCACTGGTACTTTACATTTTAATTTAGTTACAATTGGTGGAATTAATTCAAATTCATCATTGCTTATTTTTTTTGGCAAATACCATTGTATTAATTCAGCATTCCATTTTTTATTTTCACTAAAATAAATTCTAAAAACTTTTCCGCTGTTTGTAATTCCATTACCAATATAAATTCTTACTTCACTCTGGCTCCCAATTTTTGAAGAAATGTTTGCAAGTGTGTCAACATTTTGACCTTTAAAAAAAGAAATTATTAGAAGTAATAATATTTGAAGTAGGACTTTCACAAACTTCTTAATTTACTTTCTCGCTCTGCTTATCAGCAAAAGCTGCCGCCGCTTCTTTTACCCAAAGGTTTTCCTGTTGCGCTTTTACTTTTGTCTGTAATCTTTTCTTGTTACAAGGCCCGTTTCCTTTTAAGATTTCCATGAATTCATCCCAAGGAAGTTCTCCGAAATCATAATGCTGTCTTTCTTCATTCCATTTTAAATCTTTATCCGGAATGGTTAATCCTAAAAATTCAGCCTGAGCAACGGTAACATCAACAAATCTCTGACGAAGACTGTCGTTACTTTCTCTTTTCACCCTGTAGTTCATCGAGATTTTAGAGTTTGGCGAACTGTCGTCATTCGGGCCGAACATCATCAGAGCCGGCCACCAGAACTGATCTAAAGATCGTTGGGCCATTTCTTTCTGCTGTTTGGTTCCACGGCAAAGCGCCATCAGGATTTCATACCCCTGCCTTTGGTGGAAAGATTCTTCTTTACAGATTTTCACCATCGCTCTGGAATAAGGACCGTAAGAATTCCCCATCAACATTACCTGGTTCATGATCGCTGCACCATCAACAAGCCAGCCGATCGCTCCGATATCTGCCCAGCTTAATGTAGGATAATTGAAAATACTTGAATATTTCGCTTTTCCTGAAAGCATATCATCATAAGTGGCATCTCTGTCCGCTCTGATCGTTCCGTTTCCTAATGTTTCTGTTGCAGAATAAAGATATAAACCGTGACCCGCTTCATCCTGCACTTTAGCTAAAAGAGCCATTTTCCTTCTCAATGAAGGTGCTCTGGAAATCCAGTTGGCTTCCGGCAACATTCCGACAATCTCAGAATGCGCATGCTGTGAAATCTGACGAACCAATAATTTCCTGTAATCATCAGGCATTACGTCTTTCGGTTCTACTTTATTTTCGTCGTGTACGTATTGTACGAATTTTTCTAAGTCCATAATCTTTCAATTTAGCAATGTATCAGTTTAACAATGTACCAATGATTTTTACACTGGTAAATATTATATTGTTACATTAATTACACATCATAATTAAGCATCACCACATTGGTTGTCGGGTGACATTGACACGTCAGAACGTAACCTCTGGCTACTTCATCTTCGGTAAGCGCATAGTTTTTCTCCATGAAAACTTCTCCTTCCAACACCTGCGCCTTACACGTACAACAAACCCCTCCTTTACAAGCAAAAGGTACGGGAAGATTGTCTTTCAATGCTTTATCTAAGATACTTTCTTTTTTAGAATTAAGGTGGAACGAATATTCATCATCATCAATAATGACCGTCACCATACTTTCTAAATTGGCAATTGCCTTGAATTCATCACTCATTTCCTCCGAATTTTCTTCGTCAGGAGCAGTGAAATATTCAAATAAAACCTGAATTGCAGGTACTTTTTTCTCTTTCTTTAAATAATCAGCGATGCCTTTTATCATCTCTGAAGGCCCACAAATGAAGAATGTAGATTCTTTAACATCAATGTCTGCATATCTTTCAAATAATAAATCTAATTTTTCAGGAGAAATTCTTCCTTCAAAAATCGGGTCTTCATGCTGCTCACGGCTTACTAAATAAACAACTTTCAGTCTTCCGTTAAAAGTTTCGACCAATTTATCGATTTCAGCCTTTTTCATTACATGATTCATGCTTCTGTTGCTGTAGAATAAGTAAGCGTTAGAATTTGGTTCCTGATAAAGACTTTCTTTAATATTTGATAAAACTGGAGAAATTCCGCTTCCTGCCGCCAAACCAACGTAAGTTTTTACATTTGTCGGGTGATAAGATGTGTTGAAACCGCCCATCGGAGGCATCACTTCCAAGATTTCATCCATGTGAAGATGTTCGTTGAAATAACCAGAAACTTTCCCATTTTCCAACAACTTAACCAATACTTCCAGCGTGTTGCTTTTTTCACTCGGAGCATTGCAGATAGAATAAGAACGTCTCTCTTCGTTTCCGTCGATCATCATTCGGAAATTAAGATACTGCCCCTGCTTGAATCTGAATTTATCTTTCAGCTCCTCAGGAATTTCAACGGCTACATTCACTGCATCGTTGGTATCTTTCTGAACCTTTACCGTTTTTAATTTATAAAATGAATTCATTTTGTTTTTAGTATTCTATTAATTTTTCCACCTTCGCACTTAGGCAAACTGTCCTGAGCATGAATTTTCACTTTTGTGGTGATCCCCACTCGTTTTTTTATTTCGTTTTCTATACTTTTTCCAAAGTTTCCGACAAAAATAGCATAATCATCGGTATTAATTTCAATTTGTTGCGCTTTCACAAATTCATCATCGATTTCCAGATCAATATCAAGGGCAACACACATTTGTTCTTTCTCAATCGGTGTTAAATAATAATTCGGAACCACGCCTTCTACATGAGAAAATGCTTCTTCAACCTGACTTGGATATACATTTACCCCTCTTACAATCAGCATATCATCAGCTCTTCCAAGAATTGGTTTCATTTTAACCATTGTTCTTTTTGAGTTTTCTTCATAATAAAGACTTGTGATATCATTGGTCCAATACCGTAAAAGCGGCATTGCTTTTTTCGTTAAAGTTGTAATCACCAAAACACCTTCTTCGCCAAAAGGAACCGGTTGTTTTGTAATCGGATCTAAAATTTCAGGATAGAAATGGTCTTCCCAAATGTAAGAACCTCCTTTTTCCTCAAAATCCTCCATCGAAACTCCAGGTCCGATAATTTCACTCAAACCATAAATATTGGTAGCGTGAACGCCCAATTTTTCTTCAATATGATGTCTTATAATCTCCGTCCAGGGTTCTGAGCCTAAAACGGCATATTTTAAACTGATTTCGTCTGCTGAGATTCCTCTTTTCGCAAATTCATCAGCGATTGTTAAAGCATAAGAAGGCGAACAACAGATCACTTCGGGTTTAAAATCTATGATTAAATCTACCTGTCTTGTTGTCATTCCTCCCGAAATCGGAAGAACGCTCATGCCTAATTTTTCCGCTCCGTAATGAAGTCCGAGTCCACCTGTGAAAATTCCGTATCCATAAGCGTTGTGTAACTGCATTCCGGGTTTTGCTCCGGCTGCATTCAACGATCTTGCGACTACTTCACTGAATAAATCAACGTCTTCTTTGGTATATCCTACCACCGTTGGTTTTCCTGTTGTTCCGCTTGAACAGTGAATTCTTTGTAATTCATCTTTCGGAACAGTAAATAATCCGAACGGATAATGATCTCTTAAATCCTGTTTGTAAGTAATCGGCAGTTTCGTAATATCTTCAATTGTCCTTATTTCCCCAGTTGATATTTGTAATTCATCAAATTTTCCTTTATAAAAATCTGATTTCTCCTCAAGATACACAACCAAATTCTTCAATCTTTCGGACTGAAGAGTTCTTAATTGGTCAAGTTTTAAATATTCAACATCAAACCTCATTACTAACTAACATTTGTTAGGTGTAAATTTAAAAAAGATTTTCTAACTGACCAAATTTTAATGACTTTTGTCATATGTTGAATGATCCTAAATAATTTTAGGCCAGTCTTACGTTGGGTTTTGTCATTCTGAAACGAGCGCAGCGGAATGAAAAATCTCTAATAATCAAAGTTGAGATTCTTCCTTCGTCATAAGGATAAAAGAAGTTTATTATTTGTGATTTCCTAAAAGTCCAAAAAGTATTTTATCTCTGATTTCCTCTTTGATATCAACAGAAGATTCCGTATTTCTTTTGAACCAGAAATAAGAATTGTTTAAAGTATGAAGAATAAATCTTGTGGTAAAAGTTGGTGATTTAAGTTCCCAATTTTCAGCTTTGTAGATTTCAAGCAAAAATTGTTCGACCTCCAGCTGATAGTTTTTCCTCATTTCTATAAATTCCGGAAGTCGTCCGTCCAGATGTTTCCATTCGTTTGAATAGATGTGGGTCACATCACGGTTTTCGAGTACGACAGACAAGTGCTTGTCGATAAATAAGTTTAATTTTTCTTTTGGAGGAAGATTTGTGTTTTTAATTTCCTGAAGCTGGGCGAAAAATTCGTGAGCAATTCCGAAGCAAATCCATTCAAGAATCTCTTCTTTTGAACGGATGTGCGCATATAAAGAAGCGGCTTTTATGTTGAGTTTCGTCGCCAAATCTCTTACCGAGCTGCCCATGTACCCTTTCTCTTTGAAAAGTTCTACCGCAACGTCTAATATTTTCTTTTGTTTTTCTTTAAGCTCCATGATATAACTGCAAAAGTAATTATTCTGTTTTAAATCTTAATTCAAGAAATTAAAAATAATAAATGGTCAAATTGTACATTTTAGATTCAAACAAAACCACTATTCGGAAAATTTGACAACAAAAACAAATTCAAAAATACAATATTCGGAAAATATGTCTTTAAAATTTATAAATTTAACAATAGAATACTTTTTGCGATAAGTTAACCGAATTAAATGATTAAATAAGATTGAGAACATCAGAAATTAGATGATCAGCTTTAAAATTAGCACTTATTAGACTCATATGGTCTGAAATCTGATGTTTAAAATCTTAAATTGACAACTAAAAATACAGAATCAAAATATACACAATATGAACTTAAACCAATATACCGTAAAATCACAGGAAGCCATCCAGGCCGCTCAGCAAGTGGCAATGGAATTTGGCAATCAGCAAATAGAACCTCAACATCTTTTGGAAGGAATCTTTCAGGTAGATGAAAATATATCACCTTTCTTGCTTAAAAAGTCTGAGGCAGATGCTGCTTTGGTAAGAGAGCGCAACCGTGAAAATCTTGAAAGACTTCCGAAAGTACAGGGCGGAAATATTTATCTTTCACAATCAGCAAACAAAGTTTTGTTGGACGCACCCAACATCGCTAAGAAAATGGGTGATGAATTCGTAACCATTGAACATCTTTGGCTTTCATTGTTAGAAACCAATTCAGAAGTTTCAAAAACTTTGAAAGATATGGGCGTAACCAAAAGTCTTTTGGAAGGCGGAATTAAAGAATTAAGAAAAGGCTCGAAAGCGACTTCGGCAAGTTCGGAAGAAACGTATCAGTCCTTAAATAAATATGCTAAAAACTTCAACGAATTAGCAGCAGAAGGGAAACTTGACCCTGTAATCGGGCGTGATGAGGAAATCAGAAGAGTTTTACAAATTCTATCTAGAAGAACAAAAAATAATCCGATTTTAATCGGTGAACCGGGAGTTGGTAAAACTGCAATCGCAGAAGGAATTGCCCACAGAATTATTTCCGGAGATATTCCTGAAAACCTGCAGGATAAAACTTTATATTCTCTGGATATGGGTGCCTTGATTGCCGGTGCAAAATACAAGGGTGAATTTGAGGAACGTTTGAAATCTGTTGTCAATGAAGTCATTAAATCTGACGGACAAATCATTCTTTTCATTGACGAAATCCACACATTAGTTGGAGCCGGCGGCGGTGAAGGTGCGATGGATGCAGCGAATATCCTAAAACCAGCTTTGGCAAGAGGAGAATTGAGAGCCATAGGGGCAACCACTTTAAATGAATATCAAAAATATTTTGAAAAAGATAAAGCCTTGGAAAGACGTTTCCAGAAAGTGATGGTTGAAGAACCAGATACGGAATCTGCAATTTCTATTCTTCGTGGAATTAAAGATAAGTACGAGGCGCACCATAAAGTAAGAATCAAAGACGAGGCGATTATTGCGGCGGTGGAAATGTCTCAACGATATATATCAGACCGTTTTTTACCGGACAAAGCAATTGATTTAATTGACGAAGCTTCAGCTAAGTTGAGAATGGAAATCAATTCAAAACCTGAAGAACTTGATGTTCTCGACAGAAAACTGATGCAGATGGAAATTGAACTGGCTGCTATTTCAAGAGAAGGAAGTCAGACCAAAATCGACCATTTAAAAGAAGATATTTCAAAAATTTCAGAAGAAAGAAACGAAATCAATGCGAAATGGCTGAAAGAAAAACAAAAATCTGAGGATTTAACGTCCATTAAAAAAGATATTGAATCTTTGAAACTCGAAGCGGAAAGAGCTTCAAGAGCAGGAGATTACGCCAAAGTTGCTGAAATTCAGTACGGAAAAATTAAGGAAAAAGAAGATGCTTTGCAGAAACTTGAACTGGAGATGCAAAACCATCAGAATGAATTGATTAAGGAAGAAGTAACCGCAGATAATATTTCTGAAGTGATCGGAAAATGGACAGGAATTCCTGTTACAAAATTGCTTCAATCTGAAAGAGAAAAATTACTCCATCTTGAAACCGAACTTCATCACAGAGTGGTTGGTCAGGAAGAAGCAATTCAAGCGGTTGCAGATGCGATTAGAAGAAACAGAGCGGGATTGAGCGACGAGAAAAAGCCGATTGGAAGCTTCCTTTTCTTAGGAACAACCGGTGTTGGTAAAACGGAGTTGGCAAAGGCTTTAGCTGAGTTTTTATTCGATGATGAAAACAATATGACGAGAATCGACATGAGTGAATACCAGGAACGTCATTCGGTGTCTAGATTAGTTGGTGCGCCTCCCGGATATGTGGGTTATGATGAAGGTGGTCAGTTGACGGAAGCTGTGAGAAGAAGACCTTATTCAGTTGTGCTTTTGGATGAAATTGAAAAAGCACACCCGGATGTTTTCAACACGTTGTTGCAGGTTTTGGATGACGGTCGTTTGACGGATAATAAAGGTAGGGTCGTGAATTTCAAAAACTCGATTATCATTATGACTTCGAATTTAGGTTCACACTTAATTCAGGAGAATTTTGAGAATATTACAGAAGAAAATCAGGATGAAATTGTGGACAAAACAAAAATTGAGGTTTTTGATTTATTAAAACAAACCCTCCGTCCGGAATTTCTCAACAGGATTGATGAGACGGTATTATTCCAGCCTTTAAGAAAAAAAGAAATCGGAAAGATCGTTCAGTATCAGTTGAGAGGTTTCAATGATTTGTTGCTGAAAAGAAACATTATTATGACTGCAACACAAGATGCTCTGAATTATCTGACCAACAAAGGTTACGACCCTGTTTTCGGAGCTCGACCTCTGAAAAGAGTGATTCAGCAGGAAGTTTTAAATAAATTATCAAAAGAAATCCTTGCGGGAACCGTGAACGACGGCGACAGAATTACGTTGGATTACTTCGAAGAAACAGGTTTGGTTTTCAGGCCGACAGACATATAAAGTAGTTTTTTTCATATATATTATTTTTAAAGAATTTCCGCAGATTGTATCTGCGGAAATTTTCATTCGTAAAATATCAACTATAAAATAAGCAAATTTTAATATCTATATCGCATTATCTCACAATATAAAATTAACCTTAAAGTTTAACAAAAAAAGAAGCCTTACAGCTTCTTTTTTGAATATTTTAAAAAAATATCTTTAATTTATGTTCACTAATTCTACATCAAAGATGATGGTAGCACCTGCAGGAATTGCGGGTCCGGCTCCGTTATCCCCGTAAGCCAAATCTGAAGGAATATAAAATCTGTATTTAGATCCTTTGCTCATGAGCTGAATACCTTCTGTCCAACCTTTGATTACTGCTCCAAGATTAATATCCATGGGTGCGCCGCCATTTTTGTCGGTAGAGTCGAAAACAGTTCCATCAAGTAGTTTGCCTGTATATTTTACCTGTACAACATCTGAAGCTGTTGGTTTTGTTTTTCCATCACCTTCCTGCAACACCTCGTACTGCAGACCTGAAGCCGTGGTTTTCACTTTTGGATTGCTTTTATTTTTTGCCAGAAACTCCAACCCTTTCTTCTTATTTTCACCCGCTTGCAATCCTGCTGCAGCCTGCTTTTTCTCATGCTTCTTCTGCATAAAGTCTTGCATAAAAGCAGTCATTTCTTCAGCCGGCATCAACTTCTTTTTTCCGTCCATCTCCTCTTTAATAGCCTGAGCCAAAAGGTCTGCATCTACTTTGAAACCTTCTTGTTTCATGTTTTGGGCAATACTTAAACCTATGTAATAAGAAGCTTTTTGGTCATCTGTATATTTGTTATCCTCTTTAGTTTCATTTTTCTCAGCACATGAAATACTAAATGTTGCTATGCAAAATAATGCGATAGTCTGTCTTTTCATTTGATAATTTTATTATTTATGATTAACGAATTAAATCGGTGCAAATCTATCATTTATTACAGAAACTTTCCTGCAGTACAGGAATTTTTCTGCTATAAATTTTTCGAATTATCATCCGGTGTATAATCCATAAAAAGCCCACCATCAAGCGTTACAGATTTTACTTTCTTTTTTGTTGTAATAGAAATCACTGCTTTTTTCTGATCATTCTCCCAAATCTGAGGAGTAAAATGAGTTTTCTCAACCGACTGATCTTCGTATGTCACAAAGGCATCAAAAGGAACTGCAAAACCGCCTACATTATCAACCTTAATCATTAATTTCCCTTTCTGCTGACCGGCACTTGTGATTTTTAAATCGATATAATAATTGGTATAAAACCAATTGTTAAAAAACCAATTCAGATTTTTCCCAGATCCTGTGTTCATCGAATAAAAATAATCCCAAGGAACCGGATGTTTCCCGTTCCAGTTATCCATGTAATGATGTAAAGCTTTTTTAAACAAATCATCGCCCAGATAATCTTTTAAAGCCAAATAAGACAGAGATGATTTCACGTAAGAATTATTTCCGTAACCTGCTCCGCTTACCTGCGTGCTCATTGTGATAATCGGCTGATCCTGTTCTGCCGAAGCATCATTGATCCATCTTTTGACACGGAAGTTTTTATAAAATTTTTCGGCGGCATCTTTTCCGTTCTCATCAATTCCTATTAAATATTCCAGGGTCGTAGCCCAGCCTTCATCCATAAAGGCATAACGGGTTTCGTTAATTCCCATATAGAAAGGAAAATAGGTGTGTGCGATTTCGTGATCTGCCGTCAGTCTTGCATCCTGTAAATCATCCGGAATACTGGTATCGTTGATCATCATTGGATATTCCATATCTGCATACCCCTGAATGGCCGTCATCACAGGATACGGATATTCTACACCCGGCCAGTTTTTTGAAAACCAATCGAGATTGTAACGCATCCATTCTACATAATGTTCGAAATCTTTTGCGCCAGCTTTGTAAGCCGCCTGAACACTTGCTCTCTTAGTTTTAAGCTGAACGCTTGATCCATCCCAAATATAATGATTGCTTAATGCAAAACAGAAATCTGTGATGTTGTTGGCTTTAAATTTCCAGATATTCCATTTGTTATTTTTGGTGACTTTACCAGATTTCATTTCTGCTTCATTGGCAATATGAATGATTTCATTGCTCGTAAGAGAATTTTTAAATCTATTTAAAAATTCCGGCTGCAGAACTTCTTCAGGATTCAGAAAATCACCCGTAGACCAGACCACATAATTTTTCGGAGCAGAAATAGCAAAAGAATAATCATTAAAATCATTATAAAACTCCTGTCTGTCAGAATGCGGCAGCATATCCCAGCCATTATAGTCATCGTAAACAGAAATTCTCGGAAAAGAGTAGGCTACATAGAAAGTCTCAGAATCGATCTGTCCTTCCCGTCCGCTTTGTACCGACAGAGGATATTCCCATTCAATTTTAATTTCAGCTTTTGATTTTGATTTCAAAGCGGTTTTAAGCTTTACTTTTTCTACCGTTCCCCAACTTTCACTGTTGATATTATATGCGGAGCCATCAACGATGAAAGATTTAATTTTTAAACCTGATGACAAAAAATCTTTAGAAACAGAGCCTGATCGTGGAGATTCGGGCTTGTGCAGATTATTGACAAAGCGTATTGCCAATTCATCTAAATCATTCGGACTGTTGTTGCTGTAAACAATTGTTTCTTTTCCCGAAACAATCTTCGTTTTAGCATCTACTTTTACCTCAACATCATAAATTCCTTTGTTCTGCCAGTAGTTTTTTCCGGGCGCTCCGGAAATATCACGAGTTCCGTTTTCGTATGCTTTTTTAATATTTCTTGGCATATACAATTCCTGAGCGGAAATCTGCCAAGACAAAACAGAAGCTACAATTAAAAATATTCTTCTCATTACATTATTTTTCAATCAGTACTTAATTTCACCTAAAAGTAACAAATCATATTGATATAATTTTTAAACTCTTTATCTTTTGATAACTTCAAAATTAAATTGATATGCTTGATTTAATAAAATAAGCTTCATTCAATTGAACAAAGCTTATCATTTATTTTTATTTTAATATTTTTTAAAATTGCAAATCAACCAAAACCGGAAAGTGGTCTGACGGATAAAGCAGATTTTCTCTTCTGTCATTGAGGTGTCTGTGAGATTTTATTTTAAAACCTTTCGTAAAAATATAATCGATTCTGTCTTTTGGAACTTCATTGACGTTAAATGCAGTGAACGTTCCCACCGGACCATAGTGTTTCTTTTCAGCATTGTAGAAAGTATCTTCAAGATTTTGTGAAAGAATTTTCACAGGCTCTGTGTCTTCGGTTAAATTAAAATCTCCTGTTAAAACTAATGGCAAATTTTTCGGATTCAGATCTTTTGCTTTTTTCAAAATCAGTTCTGACGATTTTACTCTTGCAATATTTCCTATGTGGTCAAAATGAATATTCATGGCCAAAAATTTTTTATTTGAATCTTTATCTTTAAGAATCGCATAGGTGCAAATTCTGTTCAATGCAGCATCCCAACCTTTTGAGGGTTTTTCAGGAGTTTCAGAAAGCCAGAAGGTTCCGGATTTTACAATCTGAAGTTTTTTAGTATCATAGAATATCGCTGAAAACTCACCTTTTTCTTTTCCGTCATCTCTTCCCACACCTACATAATCGTAATACTTTAGACTTGTTTTAATATCTTTCATCTGCTCCGGAAGAGCTTCTTGAACACCAAAAAAATCCGGGTGGTAATACATCAACAAATCTGCAACATCCTGTCTTCTCTGTGGCCAGGCATTTTCTTTATCCGAATCAACATTCAGTCTGATGTTAAAACTCATCACTTTAAGATCCTGAGAAAAACCTAAGGCGAAAAACATCAGCAATACGATTGAAAATCTGAAATTCATTTTATTTCATTTAAAATTAAAAAACAAAAATAAAACTTCTCTGTTACAGAAAAGCTTTATTGTGATGATTAAATTGTTAAATTATTTTTATCTTCTTCAATGCTTTTACAAAATTTATTAAAATCGTTTTCTGAAATCTTCTTTTCGCTTTGCAATTTTACAATTCCCACACTTTTATAGTGTTCCAGAAATTTTATTTTTTTCTCTTTAAGATTTCGTTTAAATTCTTCTAAATTAATATCGTTTTTCAGAACAGCCAGATAAATTTTCATTTTTAAATTATTTGAATTAAGCCACTTCCTATATCTCTGTATTTCAAACCTTCGATAGGTTTTGCATTCGTCTCAATCATTTCCCAGATTTCTTTTGCGGTCTTATCGGGAAACTGCTCCATATATAAAGCTGCAAGTCCCGAAACATGTGGAGTCGCCATACTGGTTCCGCTCAAACCAAAATAATAGTTTTTGTTTTTTGCGCTTTTAGGATAACTGCTCATAATATCAACTCCGGGAGCACAAACATTAATACTGCCTCCGGTTGATGGATTTAATCCTCCGTTTGAAAATTTCGCCACTCTCATTTGTCCGTCAATCGCTGCAACTGCCAAGATTGAAACAGAATTTGCCGGTGCAGAAACAGGTTTCGGAATAGAAGGTCTGCTGCTGTCATTTCCTGCCGCTGCGATGATGAGACAATTATTTTCTAATGCTCTCATTCCTACAGTTTCAAAAAGCACGGAAGGTTTTTCATTGAGCTGAACGGGTGCGGCAAGTGAAAGCGATAACACTTTGAATTTTTTAGAAATTGCCCAGTCGATTGCATCTACAACGCTGCTTGTGGTTCCTGATCCTTTGTTGGAAAGCACTTTTGCGATTTTCAGATTGCAGTCTTTGGCAATTCCATATCGTTTTCCGTTATCTGATCTTAAATTTCCTGCTGAAACACCTGCACAATGCGTTCCGTGACCATTCGGATCTTTGTCCCAATCTTCGCCTTCGATGAAAGATTTTCCTTCAATTTCTCTTGATGCAAAATCCGGATGCGATAGATCTAATCCTGTGTCGAGAATGCAAACATCAATTCCTTTTCCGGTGTACAAAGCTTTTTCAATTCCTACAGCTTTTAATCCCCACTCCATTTCGACAAAATTTTTCTGAGGAATCGGTTTGTTGTTGAGGTATTGCTCGAGTTCATTAATCTTATCTGAAATTTCCGCAGATTGTTTTTTTAGTTCACTGATAATTTTCATTTCATCTGCGGGAAAAAACTCACGTTCTTTTTCAAAATAAATAATGGGATTTGAATCATCTTTCACTGCTTTTTTAAGCTGATCTTCATCCATATTTTCTACAACGACAACTCCAAGGTTTTTATATAAAACTCCGTTATCATTATTTATCACCTCAAAAGACCGATTTTCTTTGGAAAGAAATTCTGAGGATGTGATGCTTACCTGAAGTTCATTTTCTACTTTTTTGAGTGATTTTTTCTCCTGATTCCTAAGCAGGACGATGTATCTTCCTTTTTCCATGGCTATTTAGTTTTATAAAAGTTTAGCTAATATTTTTTCAAGAATCAGATAAATATCTTCTGACAAAAGAGTAAGTCTCAGTTTTTTATTGATCCCCGCAATTGTCGTGTTCTGCGGAAGTAACTGATTCCAGAATAATTCAATTTTTGCGATTGAATTAAGTTCATTTATTTTCGCATCATTTAAAATTCCGTTCTGATACATTGAAATCATCAACCCGGAAAGCAATTCTTCCGATTCATCCAGTTTTCTTTGTTCTTTTGAAAGTAAGTCAGTTAAAAACCCATGAATACTTTCAATTCCGTTAAAAGAAAATCCGTAAATAAGATCTCTTTTCCCCACGTTCACTTTTTCCATTTTCACAGGATTAAAACCACGTTTAACGGTAGAAATCATGCTCATTATTTTTAAAACTTCAGATTCATATGTTGTGTTTCCTTTAGCTTTAAAATAATCTAAAAGATGATGAAGAAAAGCTTCAAAATGAGCATCAAAATCAAAAGATTTAGACAGATAAAGCTCCTGAACTTTATTCAGTTTATCCAGATGAAATTCTAAAGTCTGTGTGCTATGATGTACAAGTTCCTGCATCACTCAAAAGTTATCTGTTCCACCTCATTTCCGTCTTTGTCTTTGTAGGAAAGCACTTTGATACCTTCCGCTTCCATTGTGACCTGCAGATTGATAAAAAGTTTGTCTTTGTCTTCTGCAGAGTTTGTATTGGGATCGATGTAAATGTTGTTGAGCTTAGAATTGACGAGTGTATATTTATTCAGCAAAACGTTAGAAAAAATATCTTTCAGCTCATTTATTTCTGTATCTGTGCTTCCGTCTTGTGGTCTGAAAATTCCCGTATTTAAACTTTGTATTTTTGTTTTCAGATCAATTTTGATGACTTCAGCTGAGGGAATTTTCCCAAATTTCTGATCATCGGATTCCAATTTTTTAAACAAAGTTTTAAAATCATCATTCTGAATCTGCTTCTTTGTAATCTCAGAAATATTAAGCTTTTTTTCTCTGTTAACCAGACGGATTCTGTCATTTAATTCTCCGATCAACTGATCTTCATTAAGTTTAAAATTATATTTAGAATCAGAATCTATATCGGTAATTTTCAGAGGAATATCCATTTTTACACTTGGCATAGCATATCTCGGTGCTGTAAAAAATTTCAGATACGGATGTTTTGCATATTCTTTTGCAATCGCAACAGCATTTTCGTCAGCTCTTTTACGAGCCTGAATTATCTCGTTGTTGAGATAATCCAGGTAATCTGATAATTTGATCATGATCGTGAAAATTTAGAAATTACTGAGCCAAAATTCCTAAAACTTTTTCCAAACCGGCAGGCATTTCGTCGTTGGTTGCTCTTACTTTTACGCCTAGAGAATATTCTTTCTCCACTTTGATTCCTGTGCTTGAAGATCTTTTATAAGATACATCTACACTTAGTTTTACAGGACCCCATCCTCCGGAAGCGCCAACTTTTAAACCAAATTCGTTACTTACATTTTTGGTGTAAGTAGAATTTAATTTAACATTAAAATCAACTTCACAAGATTCAATTCTGAAGCTCGGAACATTCAGTAAAGCAATAAAAGGAACAGAAAGTTCTACATCTGTAGGAATCATCGGTTCTTCATCAGGTGTTTCCGTTTCACTGATGTAATCGGGATTTGGGGCATTTTTTTTGTATTTAAAATCTGCCATCCTCAGTTTTTTCGCACTTGCAGGGTCATTAGGATCAGAAAGTTCGAAACCAACTTCGTTGATAAAACTTACTGTTGCAATTGAAGCGTTCGACTGTGCTTTTACACAAGCATCCAAAGGTCCGCCAATGATCGTCGCAAAATCTATACTTCCCAATTCTGCGGCAAAATCTGCATTTGCTGCGTCTGATGTTTTGAAAATTTCGTCATCGGCTGCCATTTTCAGAGAGATTAGTTTAAGAACGTCTGATGATGCGTTTGCGAGAGATTTTTCCCATTTTTCATCATAGCTGTTTTTAAACTGCTCAACAATTGAAAGAAGGTCTTTAAGCGAAAGATTTTTGAGTTCAGCCATTTCTATTCCAGAAATTTTATCATAAACACTTGGAGTAAGCACTTTTTCTACGCCTGATAAAAGATTGATCAGTTCACTTTTTGTTTTTTTGGTGTGATTGGTTTCCAACACCGATTTTAATGTTTCCATTTGATTTTGTTTTATTGGTTAATGATAATTTGTACTACAAATCTATATCTCTAACTATGAAAACATTACAGGAAATACACTAAAAGCAGAGGGTGAAATCACCCTAAATAAAAAAGCAGATTCTCTGTCATGGAAAATCTGCTTTTATTTTATTAAAATTAATTGATTTAATTCGATTTCTTTGCCTTAATCATTGCTTCCAAAGCATCCCACATTTCCTGAGGAATATCTTCAAGCATATTAAATTCGCCTGCGCCCTGCAGCCATTCTCCTCCATCAATCGTTACCACTTCCCCATTCACAAAAGATGAAAAATCTGAAACCAGATAAGCCGCAAGATTTGCCAGTTCCTGATGTTCTCCCACTCTTTTCAACGGATTTTTTTTAGCCAGATCAAACTGGTCTTTCATATCTCCCGGTAACAATCTGTCCCATGCACCTTTTGTTGGGAAAGGTCCCGGCGCAATGGCATTAAAACGAATGTTATATTTCCCCCATTCAACTGCCAAAGATCTTGTCATCGCCAAAACCCCTGCTTTTGCACAAGCTGACGGAACGACGTATGCAGAACCAGTCCAGGCATACGTAGTAACAATATTTAAAACCGTTCCCGGTGTTTTAGAATCAATCCAGTGTTTTCCGATGGAAAGCGTGCAGTTTTTTGTTCCTTTTAAAACGATATCTAAAATAGAATCAAATGCTGAATGTGTCAGTCTTTCTGTCGGTGAAATAAAATTTCCGGCAGCATTATTTAATAAAATATCAATTCTCCCAAATTCTTTCAGGGTCGCTTCTTTCATCGCTTCCACTTCATCCCAGTTTCTGACGTCGCAGGCAACACAAAGCACTCTTCCGCCGGTTTGGTCCTCCAGTTCCTTGGCGGTTCCGTACAATTTTTCAAGATTTCTTGAAGTGATTACCACTTTTGCACCCAACTGCAGAAAATATTTGGTCATTGCCTTTCCAAGACCGCTTCCTCCACCGGTTACAATGGCAACTTTTCCTTTAAGAGCATCTTCCCGCAACATGGGCTGTGTATATTGATTCATATATTTTATTTTTCTTAAAAATAATAAATATTAAACGGATGGAGTGTAAAATCTATGGATAAATAATATTCTGTGCATCGCAGTGTTCAACATGATTACGAAAGTTGCTTGTCAAAGGGTTTTAAGAAACAATATAAGATACATTTTACAATTCAAACATAAAAAAGCAACCTTATAAATGAATACAAGGTTGCTCTTATTGATTTGAAATATTGATTTGAACCAATAGCAAAATTAATTGCTATCAGAGTCTAATTATGCTGCTGTTACTGTTCCTTTGAAAGAAAGAGTTTTAGGTGTTTTGCTATCGCTTGTTGTTACGTTTACGGTTTTAATAAACGGACCTGCTGCTGCTGCATTATAACTAGCTTCTACGAAACCTTTTTTTCCTGGAAGGATTGCAGTCTTACTGTAATCTGCAGTTGTACATCCACAAGATGGAGCAACGTTTTCAATAATAATTGGCTTTTTTGAGGTGTTTGTAAACTCAAATCTGATTAATTTCGGTTTTCCCTGAGGAATATTCCCAACGTCAATAGATTCTGATTTCCACTTAGCTGCTTCTGCAATTACCTTTACGATAGAAGTTCCATCAACCGGAAATACATTAGCATAAAATGGAGAAAATGCCATAACTGCAAGCAATGCTGTAATTTTTAAATTTTTCATAAGTAAATTTTTATCATTAATTAGGTAAAGAAATAGACTATTCTGTTTCGATGGAACAAATGTAAACACGAAAATCATGAGATATTGTTAACCGTTCTCAAACATTTGTTAACAAGTTGTTAATGATAAAAGATAAATAGATATTTTTGGATAATATTGCTTCTGAAAATGGAAATCAAAAAACTCAATATCATTATCACGCTTGGGCTTGTTGCTATCATCGGAATTCTTATCGCTCAGCTTTTGTGGACGAGACAGGCGTATAACCTTGAGGATAAAAAATTCAATCAAAAAGTCAATATCGCTCTTCTTGAAGTGGTAGAAAAACTTTCAGGCGAGCAAACTTCTTTTATTCAAAGTCCGGTGCAGAATGTGGATAACGATTATTATGTGGTTAACATCAACAATGAATTTGATCCCACTATTCTTGAATATTATTTAAAAACTGAATTCACCAGATTTCAGATCAACACCAATTACACGTACGCTGTTTACAATTGCCATAGTGACAAAATGATCTACGGAAAATACATTTCTGCGCATCAGGAAACTTCAAAAAACAAAACCATCAATTTTCCGAAACACGAAAATCTGACGTATTATTTCTCTATCCGTTTTCCTGATAAGATGACGTATATGATTGGTTCGCTGAAGTTTTGGTACATTCTCACCTTTGCGCTGATTATCATTTTGTTGGTGTATGTTTATTCGATCTACACTATTATTCAGCAGAAGAAATTTTCAGAATTACAGCGGGATTTCATCAACAATATGACCCATGAGTTTAAAACGCCATTATCATCAATTTTATTGGCTACAGAATCTTTGAATAAGCAGGAAATTGTAAAAGAAAATTCTAAACTGCAGATCTACACTTCGATTATCATTAATCAAAGCAACAAACTGAACAATCACATCGAAAAGATATTAAATATCGCAAAAAATGATGCTGCCGGACTTTCATTAAAAACAGAAAAAATTTCACTTCTTCCTTTTTTTCAGGAGATTGCAGAGACTATGCAACAGAAAAATGCGAACCTGACGATTGATTTAAACATAGACAACAATACTTATGTAATTGCAGATAAATTTCACTTCACCAATATCATTTACAACCTTTTAGACAACTCAGTCAAGTATTGTGAAACTGAGCCCCACGTCAGCATTTCGGCAAATAAAGATTCAAAAGGCTTATATTTAAAGTTTAAAGACAACGGATTTGGAATTCCGACTAAAAATATTCCGCAGATTTTTGATAAATTTTACAGAGTAAATTCCAAGAAAAATAATGAAATCAATGGTTTCGGATTGGGTTTATTTTATGTAAAAAAAATCATTCAGCAACATCACTGGAAGATCTCTGTAGAAAACAATCAAGACCAAGGAATTACCACAACGCTGTTTTTGCCTTTTTCAAAATAATTTTTACATGATGGAGAAATCTAAAATTTTATATGCAGAAGACGACCAGACTATTGCTTTCCTGATTCAGGACAGCTTAGAACCATATTATGACATTGATTATCATGCCAATGGAAAATCTGCACTGAACGCTTTTGACACTCAAAGTTATGACATTTGCCTGCTCGATATCATGATGCCTGAAATTGATGGTTTTGAGTTGGCAAAACACATCAGAACACACAATTCAGATATTCCCATTATTTTTATTTCTGCTAAAGCTCTAAAAGAAGACCGCATCAAAGGTCTGAAGATTGGTGCCGATGATTATTTGGTAAAACCTTTCAGCATTGAAGAGCTTATCTTAAAAATCGAAATTTTCTTAAAACGTACCAAGAAAACAAACATCACTCCAGCAAAATATAAAGTCGGAAAATATAATTTCGACCCTAAAAATTACACTTTACAAGAGGCAAGCAACATCATTACCCTTACCCAAAGAGAATCTGAACTGCTTTTATATTTTATCACCAATAAAAATTCAGTTTTAAAAAGACAGGATATTTTGAAGGCCGTTTGGGGCGATGACGATTATTTTATGGGAAGAAGTCTCGATGTTTTCATTTCGAGACTGCGCAAGGTTTTTGCAGATGAAAAAAGTATCACCATAGAAAATCTTCACGGTATTGGTTTCCGTTTTTCTGAAAGCTAAAAGATGATATTAGTCGTATTAAAATTTTAATCAACAATAATTATCTTTTGATTTTAATTAATTTTACGCTTTCCAAATCTTCTTACATGAAAAATTCTGCAGTTTCACTTCTTATATTTTTTCTTTTTTTCAGCTTAAATTGTAAATCTCAACAATTCGAAAAATTATTTCAGTATGTCAATCCCTTGATCGGGACCGAGAAAATGGGGCACACATACCCCGGAGCAACTGCACCTTTCGGAGCCGTTCAATTGAGCCCGGAAACTGATACTATTGCTTACGAACTCAACGGAAAATACAATGGTGAAGTCTATAAATATTGTGCAGGATATCGTTATGAAGACAAAACAATCGTAGGTTTCAGTTCAACCCATTTCAGCGGAACTGGGCATTCCGATTTGGGAGATTTTCTCATTATGCCGACTGTTGGCAAATTACAGTTGAATCCCGGAACAGCTTCCCATCCTGAAAATGGTTATAGAAGCAGATTTTCACATCAAAACGAAAAAGCAGAAGCCGGATATTACAAAGTAAAACTGGATGATCACAATATTTTAGCGGAATTAACGGCGACAACCAGAGTCGGGGTTCATCGGTATACTTTTCCAAAGTCTGATCAGGCTCACATCATTTTAGATGTAATAGCCGGAATTTACAACTATGATGGTAAAAATGTGTGGACTTATGTTCGTGTTGAAAACGGGAATACAATTACGGGTTACCGACAGACTAACGGCTGGGCAAGAACAAGAACGGTTTATTTTGCACTGAAATTCTCAAAACCATTTAAATCTTACGGTCAGAAAAATTATGACGGAAAGCAGGTTTATAACGGTTTTTGGAGAAAATTTGACCAAACCAAAAACTTTCCTGAAATCGCTGGTAAAAATCTGAAAATGTATTTTGATTTTGATACGGCTGAAAATGAAGCCATTGAAGTTAAACTGGCAATTTCACCGGTAAGTCAGGCAAACGCATTAGAAAATTTAGAAACCGAAGCCGGCAATTTATCTTTTGATCAGGTAAAAGCACAAACACAAGAAAACTGGAATAAAGAATTAAATAAAATTGCCATCAAAAGTTCTGAAACAGAAAAGACGAACTTTTATACGGCGATGTATCATACTTTTATCAGTCCGACAACTTATACCGATGTCAACGGAGAGTATAAAGGTTTAGATCAAAACATTCACAAAGCGGAAGGTTTTACCAATTATACAACCTTCTCAATCTGGGATACTTATCGTGCGTTACATCCATTTTTCAACATCGTTCAACCAAAACGGAATAATGATATGGTGAAATCGATGATGGCTCATTACAATCAGTTTTCCATGAAAATGTTGCCGATTTGGTCACATTACGCAAATGACAATTGGTGCATGAGCGGATATCACAGCGTAAGCGTAGTTGCCGATGCAATTATTAAAGGAAATTATGACGGAGATGCAAAAGTAGCCTTGCGGGCCTGTGTAGAAACTGCCAACAAAAGAGATTATGAAGGCGTCGGGCAATATATAGACTTGGGCTATATTCCTGCGGAAAAAAGCGGAACTTCGGTTTCCAATACATTAGAATATGCTTATGACGATTGGGCAATTGCGCAGTTGGCAAAACATTTGGGTGAAACGGAAACTTACAGTCAGTTCATCAAACGTTCTGAAAACTGGAAAAATAATTTTGATAAAACTATTGGATTTATGCGTCCCCGTTTGGCAGATGGAAGTTTTAAAAAAGATTTTAATGCATTAAGCACTCACGGACAAGGCTTCATTGAAGGAAATTCCTGGAATTATAGTTTTTTTGTCCCTCAAAATCCCGATGAATTAATTCAACTAATGGGTGGAAAGAAAAAATTCGCTTCAAAACTTGATGAATTATTCACCATGCATTTGCCCGATGAGTTTTTTGCAGACACAGAAGATATTACCAGAGAAGGAATTATCGGCGGTTACGTTCACGGAAATGAACCAGCGCATCATGTTGCTTACTTTTATAATTGGGCAGGACAACCTTGGAAAACTCAGGCACAGGTCAGACGGATTTTAGAGATGCAATACAAGGCAACTCCCGATGGATTGGGTGGAAATGATGATGCCGGACAGATGAGTGCGTGGTATATTTTAAGTTCGCTTGGCTTTTATCCGGTCGCTCCGGGATCAGAAGAGTATGCCATTGGAAGTCCTGCAATTGATCACGCCGTTTTAAATTTAGAAAATGGAAAAACTTTTGAAATTGAAGCCATCAATCAAAGTTCAAAAAATGTCTATGTTCAAAAAATTCATCTCAACGGAAAAGAACTTAGAAACTTTACTCTGAAACATTCTGAAATTGTAAAGGGTGGGAAATTGAGTTTTTATATGAGTTCTAAACCTAAAAAATGATTTGCTTAAACACAAATTACACTAATGTTTTACTAATTTTCACAAATAAAACTCGTAATACTTTCATTCAAAATGAAGTAAATTTGAGTTAAGAATATTCTCAAAGTTTGTCATTCAGAGCGGAACGCAGTGGAGCGTGGAATCTAAACACAGCTTTATTTACGTTGTATAAATTTCTGCAGAATGACAAATCTCGGATCAATTCTCTCGCTGATTTTGCAGATTGCGCAGATTTTTTCAACGCAATCATCTTCTAAATTTGCACAATCTCGAAGTAAAGTGACAAATTCTGCGAGAAAAAAATTAAAATTCACTCATCCGTAATTTGCATACGATAATCGTTGTTTTGCAAACTTCAGCTCTGTAATTTCTGCTCAACTTTGCTTTATTAAAATTAATATTAAAAGATGAATAAAGTAAAATTAGGAAACCAGGGATTAATCGTTCCGAATATCGGTTTGGGATGTATGGGAATGACTGGTTTTGGCGACGCAGATGTGTATGGCAAAACCGATGAACAGGAAGCCATCGCAACCATTCACCGTTCCTTGGAATTGGGTGGAAATTTCCTTGACACGGCAGATTTGTACGGACCTTTTACGAATGAAAGATTGATTGCAAAAGCAATTGAAGGAAACCGTGACCAGTACATCATTGCCACTAAATTCGGTTGGGAAATTGACGACAATGACCAGTTGACGTGGAAAATTAACGGTATGAAAGATTATGTAAAAAAATCGGTTGAGCGTTCACTTAAAAATCTGAAAACCGACTATATTGACTTGTATTATATGCATCGTCTCGATAAAAATGTTCCGATTGAAGAAACGGTTGGAGCGATGAGCGATTTGGTAAAGGAAGGAAAAATTGGGTACATGGGTTTGTCGGAAGTTTCATCTGAAACTGTAAAAAAGGCACACGCAGTTCATCCAATCACAGCTGTGCAAAGTGAATATTCTCTGTTTGAAAGAACGGTTGAAGAAAAAGGCGTTATCAAAACTCTGAATGAACTGGGAATTGGTTTTGTCGCTTATTCTCCGTTGGGAAGAGGATTTTTGTCGGGACAGATCCGTTCGATTGATGATTTGCCGGAAAATGATTTCCGAAGAGGAATTCCTCGCTTTCAGGAACTGCATTTTCATAAAAACCTCGAATTGGTGGAAGCCATTGAAAGTCTTGCAAAAGAGAAAGAAATCACCTCTTCTCAGTTGGCATTGGCGTGGATTATCAGCAAAGGAATTGTTCCGATTCCGGGAACGAAACGCAGAAAATATCTTGAACAGAATATCGAAGCAGGTAAAATAGTTTTAAGTGAAGCAGAACTTCAGAAACTTGAAAATATTGTACCTTTAGGAACCGATACAGGAGCAACCTACGATGAGTTTGGGATGGGACTTTTGGATTATTAATTTTAAAGCTCTCGCAGGACTTGTCCCGACACTTCGGGATTAAGCAAATTTTGCAGATTTATTTTAAAATTAAACCTCACAGATTTTTAAAATTTGTGAGGTTTAAACATAATGTTGGAACGCAATACGATTGCAGCCCGACTTGAGCGGAAATCCTTTTTTGCTTGCTCATTGTTTCTATTGAACTGAAATCGTCTGCAAAAAAGATTGGGAGCGGAAGGCGGAAATAGCTGCCCAAAAAATTATCATTATTTTTATTATTCAGAACTTGAAATTATGAACACAATACCATCTATATCAGCTTTTCACAGATTACTGTCGCTTCCGGAACCGAAACACCCGCTGGTCAGCGTGATTGATATGTCAAAATGCACCTTCGTAGAAGATGAGATCTGGAAAGGTTTTACGAACAGATTCTACTGCGTTGCCCTAAAGCGGAATGCGACCGGAAAGATGAAATACGGGCAGCAGCATTATGATTATGACAAAGGTGTTTTGAGTTTTACAGCTCCAAATCAGGTTCAGTATCTTGATTTGCAGACAATGGATTGCGACAACAAAGGATTTTTAGTGGTTTTTCACGAGGATTTTCTATTGAAACATTCTTTAGCGAATACGATTTCTTCTTACGGATTTTTCTCTTATGCTGTGAATGAATCGTTGCATCTATCTGAAGATGAGGAAAATGACTTGCTTGAAATTCTGAATAAAATCGATAAAGAATGTCAGCATATTGACCAGCATACACAGGAAATTATCTTGTCGCAGATTGAACTGTTGCTCAATTATTCCAAACGGTTTTATGAAAGACAGTTCATTACCCGAAAAAGTGGAAGCCATCAGCTTTTGGCGAAATTTGAAACGTTTCTGAATGATTATTTTGGCAAAGAATCTTCTGAAAAAGGACTTTTGACGGTACATCAAATTGCTGAAGCAATGAATCTTTCACCCAATTATTTAAGTGACTTATTAAGAATCCAGACCGGACAGAATACACAGCAACATATTCACGAAAAGCTCATCAGCAAAGCGAAAGAAAAACTTTCGACGACTGAATTATCGGTAAGTGAAATTGCTTATGAATTAGGCTTTGAGCATTCGCAGTCTTTTTCTACGCTTTTCAAAAAGAAAACAAAGATGTCACCGTTGGAGTTTCGACAGTCTTTTAATTGATAATATTTCTCTCGCAGATTTTGCGGATTGGGCAGATTGAATTTAAAATCTGCATTATCTGTTAAATCTGCGAGAGTCTTATCTATTTTCGAAAATATCTTCTCTCAAATTATTTTTATGCTCTCTTCCCCACTCGGAAAGTGCCATAATAACCGTTTTCAAAGTTTTGCTGTAGTCTGTGGAAATATATTCTACGACAACCGGAATCTGTTCTGAATGCACAATTCTTTTTACGAAACCATTCAATTCTAAGTCTTTCAATTCGTTTGAAAGTACTCTTGCAGATATTCCGGTAACGATTCTCTGGAGCTCATTGAACCGAATATTTCCGTGTTCCTGCAGTGCAATAATAATTTTAAGCTTCCATTTTCCACCGATGACGTAAATGGCATCTTCCACCGAAGACAGATGATTTTGGCAATTTATTTTGGTCATTGGTTCTTTGATTTCAATAAGATTTTCCATAAAAGAAATTTTAACTAACTAAAAGGTTATTGCTAACCTTTTGTTCACTACTAACTTTTGACAAGCAAATGTACATAATTTTGTAAAAGAAATTTTAAAATTAAAATTATGAAACAAATTTTGCACATCATCTCAAGCCCGAGAATAGAAGTCTCTGCAAGCAGAAAATTAGGAAGAAGTGTCGTAGAAAAGATTCAGGAGAAATATCCCGACAGTTTGGTAAAAGAACGTGATCTGACAAAAGAACCAGTTCCGTTTTTGGAAAATGTACACATTGATGCATTTTTTACACCTGCTGAAAGCCGTACTCCCGAACAGGTTGTGATCAGCCAATATTCTGAAAACCTGATTTCAGAACTTCAGGAAGCAGATGTGATTGTGATAGAATCACCAATGTATAACTTTTCGGTTCCGGCAATATTGAGAGCTTATTTTGATCAAACTTCAAGAGCAGGATTTACGTTCAGTTATGGCGAAAACGGACCAAAAGGCCTTCTTAATAATAAAAAATTATATGTGGCTTTTTCTTCGGGGAACATCTATTCGGAAGGGCCATATCAAAGTTATGATTCCAATGTTCCTTATGTAAAGAATGTATTTGGGTTCTACGGTGTCACAGACGTGAGTGTTTTCCGTGCGGAAGGGCTTTCAATTCCGGGAATTATGGAAAATGCTTTGGAAAAAGGGATTGAAAGTATTGTCATTGATTAGTTTCAAGTGATTGTTAGATGATATTCTCTCGCAGATTGAGCAAATTTCGCAAATGATTGTTTTTAAAATCTGCCTAATCTGCTCAATCTGCGAGAAATAAAAAAGACTGCAAATTTGCAGTCTTTTTCTTTATTCCTGAACTTCAAAAAGCAATCGCTCCCCGAATTTTTCTTCATTAATTTTTCCGTTGTCGTAAACCAGATTTCCATTGACAAAAGTGTGGGTTACTTTAGAATTGAAATTCATTCCTTCCAAAGGACTCCAGCCACATTTGTATAAAATATTTTCTTTAGCGACCGTCCAGTTTTCATCCAAATCAACCAAAACCAAATCCGCTTTGTACCCTTCTCTGATGAATCCACGTTTTTCAATTCTGAACAAAATCGCCGGATTATGAGCCATTTTTTCAACAATTTTTTCAAGTGAAATTTTCCCGTTTCTGAAATTTTCCAACATCACCACCAAAGAATGCTGAACCAAAGGCGCGCCTGATGGACATTTTGTATAAACATTTTGTTTCTCTTCCCAGGTGTGAGGCGCGTGGTCGGTAGCTATCACATCAATTCTATCGTCAAGAAGTGCTTCCCAAAGTCCGTCTTTATCTTTTTGCGTTTTTACTGCAGGATTCCATTTGATTAATCCACCTTTTGTATCGTAATCTTCGTTGGTGAAAGTCAGATGATGAACACAAACTTCAGCCGTTATTTTTTTATCTTTTAAAGGAATATCATTTCTGAAAAGTTCCATCTCTTTTGCGGTCGACAAATGGAAAACGTGAAGCCTTGCACCTGTTTTCTGTGCCAACTCAACTGCTTTGGAAGAAGATTTGTAACAGGCTTCCTCACTTCTGATCAAATGATGAAATTTTACCGGAATATCTTCACCATATTCGTCCAGATATTTTTGAGTATTTTCTCTGATCGTTGCTTCGTCTTCACAATGAACAGCAATCAGCATTTTGGTGTTGCTGAAAATATTTTCTAAAGTTTCAGGATTGTCAACAAGCATATTTCCTGTGGACGAACCTAAAAACAATTTGATTCCGGGAACATTTCTTGGATTTGTTTTTAGGATTTCTTCAAGATTGTCATTGGTTCCGCCCATCATAAAACCGTAATTCGCGAAGGATTTCTGAGAAGCGATTTGATATTTATCAGCCAGTAATTCCTGAGTCACAGCATTCGGAACCGTGTTGGGCTGTTCGATAAAACTTGTAGTTCCACCTGCAATTGCAGAACGGGATTCTGTTTCTATATCGCCTTTCCAGGTTAGACCGGGCTCGCGGAAATGCACCTGATCATCAATAATTCCTGGCAACAAATATTTTCCTGAAGCATCGATAATCTGGTCAACATTTTCTTCAGAAATATTTTTTGAGATCTTTGAAATCAAATCATTTTCAATCAGAATATCACTTTCGAAGACCAGATTTTCATTGACGATTTGGGCGTTTTTTATTAGTATTTTCATTTTTACTTTTTAGATATAAAGATTTGTATTGCACAAATTTAATATTTTCAGGAATGATTTTTAAACTTAAGTCTGAAAATTGTGAATTCTAATATTTACATTTGCACTTTAAAAAATTTAATTTGTACAAGAAATTATTTGGCCAAACCGCTGTATATGGACTGAGTTCTGTTTTGGTGAGGATTTTTCCTTTCCTGATTGCACCCATCGTGACCAATGCATTCGGACCTTCAGCATCATCACCTTTCGTAGATTGGTATTCGATTGCTGGTGTCATTACGGTTTTTTTGACCCACGGAATGGAAACTTCTTTTTTCCGTTTTGCTCAGGAAGGCGATATCGATAAAAAAACTTTGGTTTCTACTACCGCATTGAGCATTTTAGGAATCGGTTTAATATATCTTATTTTAGGATATGTTTTCAGGCAGGAACTTGCGAATGCTTTTGAAACTCCGGATCAGGTTAATTATCTTGTTATTTTCCTTTTCATACTTTCATTTGACGCTTTTGCAACAATTCCGTCGGCAGTTTTAAGATTGGAAGGCAAACCTATTTTATATACCATTTCAAAAGTTGCAGGATCATTGGTTTATTATTTTCTAATCGTATTTTTCATAGAATGGCTTCCTCATTATCCTAACGGAATTTTAGGTTTAAAATATGACCCTCAAATTGGTGTCGGTTATGTTTTCATTGCCAACTTGGTTCAGAGCATCATCACATTAGCGATTGTAGGAAAAGAATTTGTGAACTTCAGCTTCAGAAAATTTGATTTTCCACTTTGGAAAAGAATCATGAGCTACTCATGGCCGGTAATGGTTGCAGGATTAGCCGGAGTGATTAATCAAACTTTAGACCGACAGTTCCTTAAATTTTTACTTCCGAAAGAGGAAGCCAAACATCAAATTGGTGTCTATGGCGGAGTTTATAAAATAGCAACATTCATCACAGTTTTCCGACAGGCGTATCAATTGGGAATTGAGCCCTACTTTTTCTCAAGTTTTAAAGATAAAAACAATCACAAAACCTACGCAGTTTTGATGGATGTATTTGTGATTTGCAACTGCCTAATCTACATCGGATTAATGGTCAACCTTCAATGGATTTCTGAAAAATACTTAGGAAACCCACTTTATTTTGAAGGCATAGAAATTATTCCTTTTGTCATGCTTGGTGCATTATTTTTAGGAATTTATCTCAATCTTTCTATTTGGTATAAATTGTCTGATCAAACCAGAGTTGGCTTATATATATCTTTAATCGGAGCAGCGATTACAATCATTATTAACTTTACTTTTATTCCAGAATACGGATATTGGGCGAGTGCCTTTGCTGCATTAATAACCTATACAAGTATGATGGTTATTTCCTATATTTGGGGGAAAATACAGTATCCGATTCATTACAACGTCAAGAAATTAGCAGTATATTTAACGCTTTCAATTGCCATTTCGATGGTTTCGTTTTACTTTTTCCGATATAATTATTTTATAGGAAACGGAATGTTCATCTTCTTCGTCGCATTTTTGATGTACAACGAAAGAACGATGATTAACAAAATACTCAGAAAATCATAAAATCATAAAATTTAAACTATCATTATCAATGAAAATAATTGTTCCTATGGCTGGACGTGGTTCCAGATTACGTCCGCATACATTAACGGTTCCAAAACCATTAATTCCTATCGCAGGAAAACCTATCGTACAAAGATTGGTAGAAGATATTGCTAAAGTTGCCGGAGAAGTGATAGAAGAAGTTGCTTTCATTATCGGTGATTTTGGGGATGAAGTTGAGAAATCTCTTCTTCAAATTGCTGAGAGATTGGGTGCGAAAGGAAGCATCTATCATCAGGAAGAGGCTTTAGGAACGGCTCACGCTATCAAATGTGCAGAGCAATCGATGACCGGAAATGTGGTTGTAGCTTTTGCCGACACCCTTTTCAGAGCCGATTTTACTTTAGATACTAACTCAGATGGAGTTATTTGGGTTAAAAAAGTAGATGATCCTTCGGCATTTGGAGTTGTAAAATTGGATGACTACGGTTTCATTACCGATTTTATTGAGAAACCACAGACTTTCGTTTCAGATCTTGCCATCATTGGAATTTACTATTTCAATTCGGGAGAAAAGCTAATGTCTGAAATTAACCACATCATGGATAATGACATCAAGGTAGGTGGAGAATATCAGTTGACGACCGCATTAGAAAATCTTCGTCAGAAAGGTGCAAAATTCTCTCTTGGAAAAGTAGATGACTGGATGGATTGTGGAAACAAAAACGCCACCGTAGAAACAAATAGTAAGATTTTAGCCTACGAAAGAGAAGAAATGTCTCACTTCACAAAAACTGCTACGATTGAGAATTCTCTAATCATTCAGCCTTGCTTTATCGGTGAAAACGTAAAAATTTTAAACTCAAAAATTGGCCCCGGAGTTTCTGTTGGAAATAATACGGTAATCATCAATTCAAATATTGAAAATTCTCTGATTCAGGAAAACACAAAAATCAATCACGGAAACCTTTCTAATTCTATGATTGGAAATTCTGCCCAGTATTTCGGAGTCTCAAGAGAAATATCTTTAGGTGATTATTCTGTTTTGGATTTCCTAAATAAAGATTAATTTTATAAAAATAATTTGACTTCAGACCACACAAAATGTTTTGTGTGGTTTGGCGTTAATATTGCAAAGTATTTTACATAAAAAAAGAAGATAAAATCGTGTGTCTTAACTTCGAAATATAGAAACAAATGAAGATTCGGCGATTGCATAGATCTTTAAAAACAATAAAAATCCACCTATGAAAAAATGGATCACGTTATTGCTGGCAACCATGGTTATACTTTCATGTAAAACCAAGAAGAATGCTATGCAAAGCGCTGCTAAAAACGACAGTATCAAAGTTGAAAATCCAGATGGTAAAGACAAGATTGATGATGGAAAAAATATCTCAGACCGCCTAACTTTTTACGAAAACATTTATATACATCCAAAATTTGATCAGATTAAAATCAACAGTAAAATCACAGCAGATAATATCAGAGTAAGCCCTCTGGATGCTACGATTTATATTGAAAGTGATAAAAAAATATGGTCGAATATCAATTTCTTATTCTTCAATGCTGCGAGAGCAATCATTACTCCGGAAGGCTTAAAGGCAGTTGACAAATACAATAAAAATTATATTGATTCTGATTTTGATTATTTAAATAATTTATTGAATATCAACTTTATCGATTATAAAACTTTGGAAAAAATCCTTTTGGGACGTACTTTCCTTTTGGTGAGCAACAGAAATTCAAGCATTACAAAAAATGAAGACGGTTACCAGCTTACTTCTATTGTCAATCAAAAGATTGTCACCAATGGTGTTGAGCGTGAGTATAAAATCAACATGAGATATTCCAACGATTATAATTTAAATTACGTTAAATTGCAGGATGTAAAATCCGATGACGCAGTTGAAATCGTATATGATCAATGGGAGACTTTTGACAATAATCTCAAATTGCCGCAAAGTGTTAAAATAATTATAAAAGGTTCAAAAACGAGTCAGATTTTATTGGAAAACACGAAATTTGGCTTCACTAAAATGGAAACACCTTATTCAGTTCCAGCCAATTATAAGAAAATTGAGATTAAATGATTAAAAAATTTAGCTTTTTAATAGGAATTTTGCTGTTCTCGTTGCACTTTGGGCAAAAGAAAGAGCAATTACAGCAACAAAATGCCGAGCTTAAAAAACAAATTGCAAAAATAAATGCTGATTTAGCAAAAACAAGAAATGAATCTAAGCTTTCATTATCTTATCTTACAAGCGTTAATCAAAAATTAGCTTTAAGAGAAAAGGTTTATAACAATACTCAGAAAGAGAAAAGATTTATAGAAGATGAAATTTATCTTCGTCAACTCGAAATAAACAGACAAAATCGTGAGTTAGCTGTATTAAGAAAAAACTACGCTCAGGTTTTGGTTAATGCTTACAAAAATAAAGGTGTTCAGAATAAAGTTACTTTTATCCTTTCATCTAAAGGTTTTGGTGAAGCGATGAGAAGAGTACAATATTTAAAACAGTATTCTGACTATCAAGACAAAAAAGCTGCAGAAATCACCAATGCAGCAGTTGAGCTGAAAAAATCAGTTGAGAAAAAAAGACGATCTGCAGTTGAGAAGGAGAATCTTTTGGTTAATCAGCAAAAAGATTTAACAACCATCAGTGTTGAGAGAAAGCAGAAGGAGCAGCTAGTAAATGAGTTTAAGAAAAATGAGACTAAACTTGCCGGCGAATTAAAACAAAAGCAAACCCAGTCTAAAGCTCTTGAAGGACAGATACGATCAATCATTGCGGAAGAAATCCGAAGAGCAAAAGCTGAAGAAGAATCCAGAAAAAAAGCTGAAGCAGAAAAAATACGTTTAGCAAAAATAGCTGCGGACAGAGAGAAAGCAAGGATTGATGCAGAAAACAGAGCAAGAGCTGAAGCCTTAGAAAGAGAAAGAAAGTTAGCTGAAACTGAAGCTAAAAAAGCAGCAGAATTTGCCGCAAAAAGAGCAGAAGACGAGAGGAAAAGAAACGAAGAAGCTGCAAAAAGCGAGGCAAGTGCAAAAGATGAAGCAAGAAAAATAGCTGCTAAAAAGGCGTCAGATGATGCCGCTCTAAAATCCAGAGAAGCTGCAAATAAATTAGCCGCTGCAAAAGCTGCCGAAGCAGCATTAGAGAAAAAAACAGATGCTGATAAAAAAGCTGCCGAGACCAAAGCAATGACCAATTATGGTGTTTCTACATCAGCCGGAAATAGCTTTGCAGCAAATAAAGGGAGATTAGCAATGCCTGCCTATGGTACAATTACCCACCGTTTTGGCAGACAGCCTCACCCGGTATTTAAAAATATCGTGGAAGAAAATAACGGAATTAAAATTTCTGTAGCAAAAGGAACCAGCGCAAAAGCAATATTCCCGGGAACAGTTTCCCAAGTGATGCCGGCAGCGGATGGAACAAAAACAGTTTTGATAAAACACGGAGATTATTTCTCTATTTATTCAAATCTTAGCAGCAATACAGTTTCGAAAGGTCAGCAAGTTTCTGCAGGAACTACTTTAGGCACTGTCGCTCAGGATTTTGATGGGTCGTTCACTTTAGATTTCCAAATTTGGAGAGGAGATACACCCGTAGATCCATTAGGTTGGGTTTCAAATTAAAATATTAACTTTGTAAAAATTTTAGACATGTACACACTTACAATACTGTCATTATCTTGGCAACACTTATTGATCGTAGCGATCATTCTTCTACTTTTATTTGGAGGGAAGAAAATCCCGGAATTAATGAAAGGTTTGGGATCAGGTATTAAAGAATTTAAAGATTCAGTGAAAGAAGAAGAAAAGCCAGTAACTAAAACTGAAAATCCTACTTCGAACACAACAAACAATACCAGCAATTAATATATCAGTTCAGATGAATTTTACTGACACCGCTTGGCAAATCTTCAATAAATCAATTGAAGATTACCATGTTTTAGATAATATAGAAACTCCGATTAATAATACATATCCTGCTGATAGTTTGGAACGGATTTTGTATGCTAAAAATTGGATTGATACCGTTCAATGGCATTTGGAAGATATAATCAGAGATGAAAATATAGATCCCGTACATGCACTTCAACTTAAAAGAACAATTGACGCTTCTAATCAGAAGAGAACAGATTTGGTTGAGTACATAGACAGCTGGTTTCTTGATAAATACAAAAATATTACTCCAAAAACTGATGCGAAGATAAATACCGAAACTCCCGCTTGGGCAGTGGACAGGTTATCTATACTTTCGCTAAAGGTTTATCATATGTCGTTGGAAGCTCATAGAGAATCGGCTTCTGAAGAACATCGTGCAAATTGTAAAGCAAAACTCGATGTACTTCTGGATCAGAAACAAGATTTAACTACTTCAATAAGTCAATTGCTTACTGATATTGAGAACGGTGACGTTAAGATGAAAGTGTACAAACAAATGAAAATGTACAACGATGAAAGTCTTAACCCAATCCTTTATCAAAAGGAGCAAAAATGAAACGACTATATTTTCTCGGATTACTACTATTAATAATTATTACTTCCTGCGCTACAGAAAAGCCCAATGTATCTCCGTTGTCAACCAGTTTTTACAGCGAAGCAAAAAAAGCGGAAGCAGAAGCCGGAGCAAGCAGTAGCTTTTCTATCAATATCAACGAAAACGTAAATGCTGCAGAAATTTCTAATCTCATTTCTACTTTTCCAAAATTTAAGAATATAGCATTAAATGAGGAAATAAATACGTTGAAATATTCTTTACAGAATTATTTATATGCCATTGACGCAGGTAATATTCCCGGGAAAAATAAAACTCTTAAAAGTTTAGAAAAATCTTACAAAAAAATTCAGAAGCTAAGGTCTTATCTTGCAAAAGATGACGATGCAATTCTCAACAGATATTTGGTAAGACTAAAAACCAATGTTACTTTTATTGAAGACTCAATAAACAGTAAAAAATAACTTACAATTAAATGATTAAAATTCAGGCGGAAGCTAATGTTCCTACAGATCATGGGAATTTCCGAATGATAGCTTTTTCGGAAGAATCAAGTGATTGGATGCCTCATATGGCAATCATAGCAGAGCATACAGATTTTTCAAAACCTATCAATGTACGTTTCCATTCTGAATGTATCACAGGTGAAGTTTTTCACTCTCAAAAATGCGAATGCGGACAGCAATTGGATGCAGCAATGAAATACACCCACGAACATGGAGGAATCATTGTTTATCTGCGTCAGGAAGGAAGAAATATAGGCATCATTAATAAGTTGAAAGCTTATTCGCTTCAGGAAAAAGGGTTCGATACCGTTGAAGCCAATTTAAAGTTAGGTTTACCGGCTGATGACAGAAATTTCTCAGTTGCTATTGATATTTTAAATATTCTTGACGTGAAAAACATCAATCTTTTAACCAACAATCCTGAAAAGGTAAAGTTTGTAGAAAAAAGTAACATCAATTTAAATTCAAGAATTCCTTTACAGATTCCAGCAAATGATTCGAGTCGTGGCTATCTTCAAACAAAGAAAGACTACTTCGGACATCTTTTGGATGAACAAGATTAAATCAATTTCACATTTAGATAAAAAAGCAAAGCTCTGGAAATTTTCCAGAGCTTTTTTAATTATAAAAAACTGAAAAGATATATTCTTATTAATTTACTTTAGAAACCGGTACTTTGGTATCGTTTAAGTTATAATATTTAATTACAGCGTTATAGTCATTGTAATCTACAGGTGTCGAATTTGTACCCTTAGCAGCATTGGCAGGAACAAGTACAATTCTAAATGTCTGACCGTTTAAAAATTCATTTGCTTCTGCAGTAGATAATGAAGCCTGACTACCCTCTACATATATCTCAACTTTTTGAGCACTAAAAAGGAAATTATAATCTAAAACTCTGCTGCCTGATAAATAATAAGATTTAGGTATTAGCTGCCAAGCATTAAGTGCACTTGGGTCTCTTCTGTACACTAAAACTACATCTGTATTTAAAATATTTAACGGCTCAACATGAGAATAGCCATTACCACTATTTAATGTAACAGTTACGTCTCTCATCTGAGAGATTGTATCTTGATCTTCCACCTGAATAACATCATCATCATTATTATCACAGCTGTAAACAAAGAAACTAGCAAAAGCCAGCGTAAGAATTGGAAGAATTTTTCTCATTGTATTAAAATTTAATATTATTAGTAATTACTCCCAATCAAAACATATACCAAAAAATTAAAAAACTTTGTTTCTGCTGTTTTTTTTAGTTGTATTTTTGTTCTTATTCAAAAATCATGAACAAAGTAGCTTTTCAATTACTCTTCATTTTACTGTTTATCAATTCACAAGTTTCAGCACAATATCAGCCGAAGAATATATCTCCGTCAGAGCAAAAGAAAGCCCAGCAATGGGTTGACAAAACCTACAATTCTCTTTCTCAGGACGAAAAACTAGGTCAGTTGTTTATTGTTGCACTTTACACCAATAAAGATGAAAATCACATCAATCAGGTTAGAAATATAGTTACCAATGATAAAATTGGCGGGCTCATTCTGATGCAGGACGATGCCGCAAGAGAAATTAATTTAGTGAACGAATTTCAGCAGAAATCTAAAATCCCTTTGATGATCGGGATGGATGCTGAATGGGGTTTGTACCAAAGAATTGCAACGGCTCATAAATTTCCCTGGGCAATGACTCTGGGAGCTATTCAGGATAAAAATCTGATCTATCAGATGGCTGCAAAAATTGCCGAAGACTGTAAAAGAATGGGCATCAATTGGGATTTTGCTCCGGTTGTAGACGTCAACACAAACCCAAATAATCCGATTATCGGGAACAGAAGTTTTGGGTCGGAAGTTTCTAATGTTACCCAATCAGCACTCTCCTATTCTAATGGTTTGCAGGATAATAATATTTTGGCTGCGATCAAACATTTCCCGGGACATGGTGACACAAGCACAGACTCACATTTAGATCTCCCGGTGGTTTCACACAATTTAGAAAGATTAAACTCCATCGAATTGGCACCTTTTAAAGCTTTAATGGATAAAGGAATTGGTGGCGTGATGGTTGCACATCTCTATGTTCCAAGCTTAGAATCAGGGAAAGGAATTCCGGCTTCGGTTTCAAAAAATATCATCACTGGTTTACTGAAGGAGAAATTTGGATACAAAGGTTTAATCATTACTGATGCCTTAAATATGGGAGCGGTTGCTAATAAATACAAACCTGGTGAATTGGACGCCTTAGCTTTCAAAGCAGGAAACGATATCATGCTTTTCTCACAAGGTGTTTCAGAAGGTAAAAAACTCATTCAGAAGGCGATTGACAATGGGGAAATTTCACAAGCAAGGGTTGAGGAAAGTGTGAAGAAAATTTTATTGACTAAATATTTTTTAGGCTTAAACCAATACACTCCAAAAAATCCTGAAAACGTCAACCAAGATATTAATAATGATTCTCACAAAATATTGGTTCAGAATCTTTACGCAAATGCTTTAACTTTAATAAAAGACGAAAAGAAATTACTTCCTCTGAACTGTAGAAACACTTGTTACTACGTTCCTTTAGAAGAAGCTCCATATCAGACTTTTGCGGATCAACTCAATTTAAATTCAACCGTTATCATTAAAAAAGCTTCGGAAATAAATACAATCCCTGCAAATTCTACGGTGATTGTAGGTTTTCATAAAGACAATTCGACGGCGTACAAACCTTATAAAATTTCGGCAGAATCAAAAAAGGTTTTGGCAGATTTAACTAAAAATCAAAATGTTATTCTCACTGTTTTTGGAAGCGCTTATGCTTTAAAAGATATTGATTTATCTAAAGTTTCCACGGTTATGGTTTCTTACGAAAACAATGACGACTCGATGACCGCAACGGCAAATGCCATCAACGGAAAAACGAAAATCTCAGGAAAACTTCCTGTTTTAGTGAATGAGCAGCTGAAAGCAGGTATGGGAATTACGTTAGAGGCTCCACAGTTTTCAACATCAACAGAATTCACCACATCAAAATAATTCAAGATGAACGTCTAACGCATTTATCTTACAACTGAAAAAATAAATATACAGATGAAAATAGGCATACTTTGCTACCCAACATACGGCGGAAGCGGAATCGTGGCAACAGAACTCGGGATGTCTCTCGCCAACAAAGGCTACGAGGTACACTTCATCAGTTCGGCACTTCCGGCAAGATTAGACATCACCAACCCCAATATTTTCTTTCACAAAGTTAACGTTCAAACGTATCCGCTTTTCCAGTATCAACCTTATGATATTGCGCTGAGCTCGATGATCTACCGTGTTGTGAATCTCTATAAACTAGACTTGTTGCATGCACATTATGCGATTCCTTATGCATATGCGGCATTTACGGCAAAGCAAATGTTGAAGGAGGACAATAATGATATTCCGTTGGTGACCACCCTTCACGGAACAGACATTACTTTGGTGGGTCAACACCCAAGTTACAAACATGCGGTAGAGTTTTCTATCAATCAGTCGGATGCGATCACTTCCGTTTCAGAAAGTCTGAAAAAAGATACCCTTCAGTTTTTTAATATTAAAAAAGAAATTCAGGTGATCACCAATTTCATCGACAATTCTGAATTTGACGAGCTTAATGAATGTCAGAGAACACAATTTGCAAGTCCGGACGAAAAAATTCTTATTCACGTTTCCAACTTAAGACCTGTAAAGCGTGTAGATGAAGTTCTGCAGATTTTCAAAAGTGTTGAGAAAAAGGTAAAATCTAAATTGATTATCATCGGTGAGGGTCCCGACATGGAAAAAGTGAATTCATTTTTAGAAGAAAATCCAGAATTGATTTCTAAAATCCGTCTTTTGGGTAAAGTGAATGATCTGTACAGAATTTTACAGTTGTCTGACGTGTTTTTACTTCCTTCCGAGCAGGAAAGTTTCGGTTTGGCAGCTCTGGAAGCGATGGCCGCATATACGCCTGTTATCAGTTCAAATGCCGGCGGAATACCGGAAGTAAACATTCAGGGAGAGACCGGATTTTTAGCTGAAATAGGGAACGTAGAAGCGATGAGCAATTACACGATAAAGCTTCTGAGCAATGAGGAATTATTAGCCCAAATGAAAATCAATGCGAAAGAGCAGGCGATTAAATTTGACCTGAAAAATATTCTTCCTATCTATGAGGAAATGTATAAAACGACGATTGCAAATTTTGTAAAGGAAACGGCAAAGGTTTAAATCTTCATTAAAATATAAAATAAAAATCAGGGCAAGTTGCTCTGATTTTTTTTGAACTTAAACCTCTAGAACACCCACTAAAGTTTGCAGAAAAGAAATAATTTTCATGTATTTCATTGTAATCAACTTTTCAAATTCAAATTTTTCCTAAATTAGTGGTAACACAAAACACTACTGATGAACGAAAAATTATTACAGTATCTCTGGAATTTCAAAGTATTCACACATTTCAGCTTCCACGACCTCGATGGAAAACCTATTGAAATATTAGATTTCGGGAAATGGAACAAAGATTCCGGGCCAGATTTTCTGATGGCTAAAATCAAAATCAACAACGTTATTTTAGCCGGAAACATTGAACTGCATGTAAAATCCTCTGACTGGATTTTTCATCAGCATTCTAAAGATCCAAACTATGACAACATTATTCTTCATGTTGTTTTTCAAAATGACGCAGATATTGATGAACTCAACAAAAAGAATATTCCAACCCTGGAATTAAGAAATCATATTGATGAAAATATTTTTAATAAGTATGAGAAACTGTTGAAAGAAAGTCAGTTTATAGCGTGTGAAGACATCTTTAATTCTAATAAAATTCCGGTTCATTTTCATGAAGAAAGTTTATTAAAGAAACTTGAGGAAAAATCTGCCGAACTTGAAAAAGACCTTGAAATTCACAAAAACAATTACGAAGCAGTACTATTTCACAGCCTTGCTTATTCTTTTGGGTTGAAAGTGAATGCATATTTATTTAAACAAATTGCCGAAAGCATTGATTTCAATGTTTTTAACAAAATCAGGCAGAACAAAACCCAGGTCGAAGCATTACTGTTTGGAATTTCGGGATGGCTGGAAAAACCTGAAGACGAGCAAATGAAAATCTGGAAAAGAGAATTGGATTTCATGAAAACTAAATTTAATTTCTCTGATTTAATCATTCGTCCAAAATTTCTAAGACTGCGACCACCTAATTTCCCAACCCTTCGTTTATCGCAATTGGCTGATCTTTATCATCAGCATCACAACTTATTTTCAAAAATTATTGATGCTAAGAACGCCGAACAACTGATGCAGATATTCAAAGATGTAAAGGCTTCAGAATATTGGGACAATCATTTTAATTTTGGAAAAATTTCATCTGTTGACCAACCAAAGGTTTTAACTAAAGATTTCATTGAGCTGATCATCCTCAACAGCATTTTGCCTTTAAAGTACACTTATCATAAATATCACAACGAAGAAATCGCTGAAGAGATTCTCGCATTTTATAAAGAAATTACTGCTGAGAAAAATTCAATTGTTGACGGCTGGAAAAATTTAGGTTTAAAAATAAAAAATGCATTACAAACTCAAAGCTTGATTTATCATCATAAAAATTACTGCACACCAAAAAATTGCTTAAATTGCAGTATCGGATTTAAAATTTTAAAAGAAAGCAATCATGTTTGATAATCTTCGTCACAAGATGGAAAGAGAATGGTTTGGAGTACTCACAAGAATGGGCGCCAAACTCGGAATTCCTGTTTCTAAATTGCGGGTTTTCTTTATCTACTCTACTTTTGCGACGGCAGGATTTTTCTTTTTAATCTACCTCGGACTGGCTTTCACGCTTTGGATCAAAGATATTTTCATCACCAGAAGACCCAGTGTTTTTGACTTATAATTATGGAATTTTTACAGATTACTTCGCCTGACGATTACCGCGTACAGCAGATTTACGACTCTTATGCTTCAAGCTTTCCCGAAGATGAAAGGCGAGATTGGTACAAGTTCGTACGTTTGTTTGAGCATCCGCAAGTGAAAGTGATTTCTGTTTTACATGAATCTGAAAACATTGGTTACCTTGTACTTTGGGAATTGAAAAATCACGTGTTTGTTGAACATTTTGAAGTTTTTGTTGAGTTTCGAAATCAAAAATTTGGCTCACACATTACAGATTATTTATTTAAAAATCATCCGAGAATTATTCTGGAAATTGAACCTGAACATTTGAATGAAGATTCTAAACGACGTTTTTCGTTTTACCAGAGAAATGGCTTTAGTTTGATTGATGAGCTATACATTCAGCCAAGTTATGGTGAAGGCAAACGACCACTTGAATTATGGCTTTTATCAAATTATCGTCCCGAAAATCTTAATGACGTTAAAGATGAAATCTATGATGTTGTTTATCATTAATTTCGATCAAGGATTGGCTTTATTCACCGCTTAATTTATTCAGTTTAGAATATTCTACGAATGCAGTTTTTAATTCATATTCTATTTCCAAAGGTTTGAAAGTTTTTCTGAATCTTTTTGAAAGATGATTTACTCGTTCAGCATAATAAAGAAAATGGTCAATTCCTTCTTCATTCATACCATATTTTATAAGAAAAGATAAGTCTATTTCTTTTTTTACTCTACTTAAAAAATCCTGCGTTTCACCAAAAGTTGGTGCCGTAATTTTGGGAGCCGATGCTTTTTTGATTAAACGCACCGCTTCGCCGATCACTTTAATCACATTAACCTGCCCTGCATTAAAGTCGTGACCTTGAAATGTTTTTGGAACTTCATTCTTCGGGATTGGCACCGACATAGGAGCTTTTATATATTCTTCCATTGAGGATTTCAACTTCGCTACTTTCCTCGAATCACTCATGTGCTTATTGTCTCTTTCTAGATTACCGCTCGGGTTGTATTCAATTTTCACCTCAGGAATTAAGGTTTCAACTCTCAAAAGGATAACATTCATTTGATGATTAAAACTTTCTTTTTTGATGATTTTATCAGTTCGGTAATAGCTTTCTTTTATAAAACGTACTTCATCATTTTCTTCAGCTTCAATCGTGAAATTTCCTGAAATGTCACTTGCTGAACGGATATTTTTAGTAACATTTAAAACTAAAACAGCATTTAAACCCAACTTTTGATCGTCCGTAATTTTGCCGGAAACTTTTTGCTGCCCGAATATTTGAGTAACAATAAGAGAAAAAATAATGATCAGACTTTTGGTAAAATTAGTTTTCACTTGGCAATTTTTTTGTTTGAGATTTTACTCTTTCATTAAATTTAGGAACTGCTTTTTCAATTTCGAAAATGGTCCCGTTAATATTCTTGGATTTCACAAAATCTAATGATCTTGGGTTTTCTAGAAAAGCAAACTCCAGAAATTCTCTGATTCGCTCTTCAGAAATCCCTAAACTCATAAAGTATTCCGCATCAAGCCTGCTTATTACCCATTTTAAATGCCTTTGTAAATCCTCATATTTATATAAAGTCTTCATTCTGCGGGTATCTCCGCTGATTACTTTGTACAAAGCATCAATATTAATTGCTGCCGCCGGAAAGCCAATCACAAATGCATCTGAAAGTTCAGGAGCTTTTTCTCTCGCAACTTCAGGAGGTCTTGGAAGCCCAATATCTTTTTGTAATCTCGCAATTTTATCATCTTTGGAAAGTCTTTTAGAATCTTTATTTAAATCTCCCGTAAGATTTAGAATTTCAACTTCTTTTATCTCTTCCGGAATTCTAATGAGAACAACATTCAGTTGAGGATTAAAATCAAAAATACGTTTTGCAGCTCTTTCATATCCTGCTTTTGAAAATCTTATTTCGTCATTTAAAGAAGCTTCAATTTCAAAATTTCCGGCAGCATCACTGTACGTTTTTTTATCATTAGAAATATTGACTACCAAAACATTGGTTATGACCATATCATTTTCACTGATGATTTTGCCTGAAATTTTCTGTTGTGAAAACAGATTATTAAGAACAAAGAAAGTAAGAATCAAAAAAAATATTTTAAAAAAATATGATTTCATCACCTTCTATTTTTGTGTTAGTGGAGCTTTATAAGATGAAATCCTCGTTAAAACGGCTCTTTGAAATCTCATTAAATCAGCATCACTGACAAAACCGTACTTTAAAACACTTCTCCGTTCAAAACCGCCTGCCAATACATAGCCAATGAAATGCTGAACCTGAGAATTTTCTATTTTTAAATCATTGAAATACTCATATCCCAAAGCACTTACCAAATAATTCATAAAATCGATGTCATCCCATTTATCTTTCACTTTCCCGATGGCAAAACCTTGTCCTTTTGGCTGTACAAACTCGCCTGGTCTTGCAGCAAGAATTCTCGGGTCAGATTTTTGCTTGATATAAATCGCCAAATCTTTTTTCAGTTTTTCAACTTTTCTTGGCGGATTTAAAGTCTTCGTATCAATTTTCAAATCACCGGTCAATGATTTTTTAATTTCAACTTCATCAATCAGTTGTACAGATCTTGTCAATTTAATATTAACGGGTGAAGCGATATTTTCTTTCGTAACACTTGTATTGACTCTGTCATAACCGATTTTGATGAAACGGAGATTATCACCTTGTCTTCCCGAGATCATAAAATGCCCGTCTCGATTGGTTTCCACACGTTCATCTGTTCTGATATTAATGACCGTAACATTAGGCATTTCTATATTTTCTTCAGAAGTCACCTTTCCAAAAATATATTCCTGGGCATTGATGCTGACAAAGAAAAATAAGGATAAGATAAAGAGTAATTTTAATTTCACAGATTATTGTTTTATAGAGCAAAACTAAAGTAATTTTTGTTGAATTTCAGAAGTTTAACCAGCGTTAACGCTTTTAGTATTATTTTTTGAATTTTTCTTTTTGAAACTGTTAAAAACCAATCTTTAATTGTTAAAATTTCATTTATATTTTAATTAAATTGCAGGCTCAATCTCTCAAACATGAACAATTCTTATACAGTCATCAATGCTTCGGCAGGCTCCGGGAAAACCTATGCACTCGTGCAGCGGCTTCTGATGATTTGTCTGCGATATCCCAATCAGCAGCATTCTATTCGTAATATTTTGGCGTTGACGTTCACCAACAAGGCAGCGAATGAGATGAAAGAAAGAATTTTGTCGTGGCTGGGGAATTTTACCGCAGACAACTATGCTGATAATCCAGATTTAAAAAATATTCAGACTGCTTTTGAAAGCGAAGGCCTAAAAATTACGATTGATGAACTTCATTTCAGATCCAAAAAATTATTGGATTATGTTCTTCATAATTATTCCACTTTAAATATCGGAACGATTGACCGTTTTAATTCACGTTTGGTAAGAAGCTTTTCTTACGAACTAGGCTTGGCTAAAAATTTCAACCTTGAGATTGACGCAGAACCATTCCTGATTGAAGCCGTTGACAAAATGCTCGATCAGATTGGAGAAAACGACAGCATTTCAAATTCTTTCATGGATTATGTGGATTACAGTCTTGAGAATAACGAGCGAATTAATTTAAATAAAAACCTGTACGATTCTGCAAAAGAATTTGTAAAAGACATTCATTACGAGCACCTTAAAAACAACAAAAGCTTCGACGACAGCAAATACGAAGACATTAAAAATACGCTTCGAAAAGAAATTATCACCAACAAGAAACGCTCATTAGATATCGCAACCCAATCGATTGAGCTTTTTAAATCAAGAAATATTGAAGTCGAAGATTTTTCTCAGGGCAAAAATGGGATTGGAGGGTTTTTCACTAAAATTTTAGATTTCTATAATAAAAAAAGACCAGGATTTCCTTTTCCAACGAATGAAGAAAGTGCTTTAAACAATATTCAAAAAGGCGCTGCAGCGAAATCTAAACATAAAGAATCAGAGATTTTTGAAATTCTCGAACAGCTTTTGGAAAACAGAATGCAGCTGATTGTTTTATTTATTGAAACTCAAAAAAAGGAGAAAATCTTATCCGCTTTACTGCCTTTGAAGGTTAATAAAGATATTCAGGATGAGCTGAAAAAAATTGAAGATGAAAATGATTTGGTTCTGCTTTCAAAATTCAACATTCTCATCAATGAAAATCTTAAAAATGAACCTTCCGCATTTATTTATGAAAAAGTAGGTTCGCAGTTTCAGCATTATTTCTTTGATGAATTTCAGGATACATCAGAACTACAGTGGCAAAACTTTATGCCGTTGAGAGACCACAGTGTTTCTACAGAAAACACGTCATTCACCTTGGTTGGGGATCCGAAGCAGAGTATCTATCGTTTTCGTGGTGGCGAAAGCAAACTGATGCTTGATATTATCAATAAAAAAGAAATCTCCCCTAAAGAAGCTGAATTATTAGTATTAAAAGACAACTGGCGAAGTGCGAAGAATATTGTTCAGTTTAATAATGAGCTTTATCAATTTCACTCAACCGATTTAGAAGAAGAACACAAAAATATTTTCGGAGTTGATGCTGAGCAAAATTCAAAATCTAAAATTGAAGGTCGTGTAAAAGTTAATTTAATTGAAAACCTTACAAAAGAAGATTTTTACAATGACGTTTCTGAAAAAATGCAGAAAGACATTCAGGAATGTATCGACAACGGATTTAGATTTTCTGACATCACGATTTTGTGTCGTGGTAACTTTGATATTTTCAGTTATTCTCAAAAATTGGGAAATCTGAAAGTCAATTATCGAGGTGAAGAAACGAATATCAAAACGATTTCCGATAAAGGTCTGACTTTAGAATTATCGAATACTCTACAAGCAGTTATTCAGTTTTTGAGATGGGAAACCAATCCGAAAAACAAACCTCATCTGATTATGTTGATGTTTTATCTGAACCGTTTGGGCAGAATTACGATGAATGATTTCAGTTTAGATATTAAAGAAATTCTTGGGATCAATACTCATGAAGAAATTTTAGAATTTATTCAAAACAAATATGCTTTAAAACTGAAACAGGATAACTTCCCAAAATTTAATCTCTACAATTTTGTTGAATACTACATCAACGAATTTGCTGTGGAAAATAAGGAGACTGATTTCCTTTTAAATTTCCTCGAAATGCTTTTCAATTTCACTCAAAATGCCGGAGCAAGCACGAAAGAATTTTTAAAATACTGGGATGAAGAGGCCTCAAAACACACCATTCAAGCCTCTGAAAACATTGATGCGATTCAGATTATGACGATTCACAAAGCGAAAGGTTTAGAATTTCCAGTGGTTTTCATTCCATTAGAAAACAAAAATTCTGATGGTCAGTTTAACAATTGGTTTGATACGGATAGCGATGAAGCTCTGAAATCGGTGAACATCAATCAGTTTAATAAAAATCTTGAAGCCTACGATCCTGAGATTGAAAAATTTAATCAAATTAACTCCTACAAAAATTTCGTAGACCGACTTTGTCTGCAATATGTTGCGACCACAAGACCTGTGGAACAGCTTTTCTTTTATCTTCAAAAGGCCAATAAAACATCGAATAATCTGGAGATTTTAGAATTTATTCAATCTAAAAACACAGAGAATCTAGATGAGTTTGATTTGTATGAAACAAAACCTGAAATGTTGGTAAAACATACCAAACACAAAACTTCCTCTTACAAAACCAAAGACATCGAAAACCTGAATAACAAGCATGAAAAAAACACTTCAATAAAAATTGCAACGCCTTCGAAAACGTATCAGGAACGTAATAAGAAAGTACGAACCGGAATTTTTGTTCACGAACTTTTATCAAAAATCAATACTGAAAAAGACATCGAAAAAGTATTGGAATCTTACATTTTGGAAGGTCAGATTACTTTGGAGGAAAAGGAAGAAATTCATCTCGCCTTGAAAGAAATTATTACAAAACATTCTGAATTTTTTGATGAAAAATGGGAAGTCATCAATGAAAAAGACATCATGATTTCAGATAGAGGAGTCAGTAAAATTTACCGTCCGGACCGTATTTTGAAAGGTGCTGAAGGTTGTATTATTGTAGATTTTAAAACCGGACAAGAATCTGAAAAGAACGAAAAACAGATTGAAATTTACAAAGCTGTGCTTGAAAGTTTGGGAATGAAAGTTTTGAAAACGCAGTTGATTTATTTGTAATATTAAATTTTTCCAGCTAACAGTATCGGCGGCACCAAAGGTGCCGCCGATACTGTTAGCTAATCTTTATTCATCGGGGTACCGATGATTTGTTAAGTTACCCATATTTCGGACTTGTTAAACAAAATCGAATTAATAAGCAGCTGTAAAACGTTCACGGATGTGATTATTCTGCTCTAACTCATCAACCAAAGCAACGGCAACATCTTCCACAGACAGAATACTTCTTCCGTTTTCGTCAAATACAGGAGATTCTAAAGAGGTTCTGTATTTTCCGGTTCTGATTCCTGCTGTTCCCGGATGCATTTCGATCGCAGGACTGAAAAAGGTCCAATCTAAGGTCTCATTTTTCTTGATTTCATTTAAATAATCTCTTGCAGCCGTTGCTCCCGGTTTGATATCTGCAGGGAAATCCGGACCGTCAACCAATTGATTACCGTCGATGAACAAGCTTCCTGCACCACCAACAGTGATCAATCTTTTGACACCAGACTTTTCAACTGCTTTTTCGATATTTTTACTTCCGTTTAAAAAGTCGTTGTAAAGATTAGGGTTCGTCCAGCCTGCATTGAATGTGTTGATTACGGCATCATTTCCTTTTAAAGCTTCAGCTAAATCATCGATGTTATTGACATCAATACTTTTTGCAACTACATTTTCTTTCTGCTCAACTTTTGAAGCATCTCTTACAATGGCATCTACAGAATATCCTCTGTTTTCCAATTCTTTTACAACCTGTGTTCCCACAAATCCTGTGGCTCCTATTACTGCTACTTTTTTGTTCATATTTTTATTATTTTAAACTAATTGTAATGATTATTGTTACATTTTAAAGCAAAAAAATTTAATCAAACTGATCGGCAAATTGCTGAAGAGATTTATCTCCTAAAAAGTCTTTCACCAACTGTTCTGTTTGCTCAAAAAGTATAGAAAGATGATTGTTAATCTCCTTCCCCACAGGGCAAGCAGGATTTGGTTTCTGATTTTTCTTCCCTAAAACTTCATTGTTTTTTACCGCTCCATAGATTTCAGAAATTTTTATTGCTTCAGCGCTTTTTGCCAGCTTGGTTCCGCCTTCTTTTCCCAACCGGCTTGTTATTAATCCGGCTTCTCGCAATTCGCTTAATTCCTTACGTACAATTACAGGATTTACATTAATGCTTCCCGCAATCCAATCAGAAGTGAGCCACTCCTGAGGAAATTTTGCTAATAAAGTCATGATATGTACTGCCGTAGCAAATCTTGTATTGCTCATAAATTATGTGGTAAAGATACAAAATTTTAAATTGTAACAAAATTAATTACAATTAAATAATTTAACTGTAATTAATTTTATTAGAAGTTATTTTGTTTCAATTTCAACAATTTTTTTCCCTATTACTCCAAAATATCGGTTGATAATTGATTCATAGATTTTATAACCGTCATCCACATTTGTAAAGATCACTAAGCCTTGTTTTGTTTCAGGCAAAATGATAGCGATCGTATTTACTCCTTTATCAGAACCGCCATGTGAAAGTGCAATTTCATTATTCCCAAGATCATAAATTTCAAAGCCTAATCCAAAAAATTTATTCTCTTTTGTTTTAACCTGTTTGGTTTTAATTTCTTCAAAAACTGTATTTGAAAGCAAATCATTATTCATCACAGAAACTAAAAATTTACTATAATCTTCTACAGAAGTTACTAAATCATCTGCTGCACTTGCGGTTTTATTTTTTACAATATCATATGGCTTTCCGTTTTTGTCATAACCTGTAACAATTCTTTCTGAGTATTTTTTCTCATTCCAAATGTAACTTGTATCATTCATGTCTAATGGTTGGAAAATCATTTCTTTAGCTAAATCTTCCAAGCTTTTATGAAATTTATTTTCGATCGCTTTTCGAAGATATTCAAAGCCTTCACCTGAATATTGATATTTTGTTCCGGGATCAAATTCAAAGCTTAATTTTTTGTTCGTTTTCTGCCATCTCCAGTTTGGGAAACCTGTTTGATGACATAAAATCATTCTTGTTGTTAATTTTTTATGTCGCGGATCTTTTGCAATATCAGGATCAACCCAATATTTATCGAGTGACTCATCAAGATCCCATTTTCCTAAACTTACCAATCGTAAAACTGTCATTGCGGTCACAGGTTTTGTTAATGACGCCACATTGAAAAGACTGTTATAAGGAGCTGTTTCATTTCTATCAAGAGTTCCGTAAACTTTGATTTTTGTTAATTTTCCGTCTTCAATAATCCCCAATCCCAAAGTCGGAATATTATTGTCTTTTATTAACTGCTGAAGATTATCTGTGAGTTTTGATTTATTCGGTTCACCATGATCATAACTGAGAACATCACTCATCATCCAAACACCTTCTTTTTTAATCCAGACGCTTGTAAATTTTGCCTGACCACCCAAAACATCTTCTTTATTCTTTTCACGAATATAAAACTGATGCTCTCCGGTTTGTATTGCTCCATACAGAACGCCGTTGTTGTATAAAGGGAAAACATCCAAACTGTTTTCAATTACCTTACGAATCGGTTTTTGTTTTGGGTTTGAACAGATATTTTCTTTTGTTCTTTGCAAAAACAATTTTTTGTCCTGAAAACCTCCTTTGTCGTGATAGAATTTCAAATTATCATCGACTTTTTTTTCTAAAAATGCCATATCACAACCATTAAATCCACGTTCGAAAAAGACACTGTCTTCTTTTTTTAATTCTAAAAATAATGGGGAATTTTTCTCAATTTGGGCTTGTACATTTCCGATGAAAAGGAAGAGAATAAAGATACTGATGCTGAGCTTTTTTGTCATTGAATTATTTTTGACAAAGATTCAGAATAAATTGATTTCAACTCAAAAAATGAACCCGACAAAAACCCGACAATGATGTTTCAAGTTTATATAATACTGAAATTCAAATGATAACGCAGTTCTTGCTTTTTATCAATTTCGTAGGCATTTCTCAAAATAATGTAAAAATTTGCGAGTGCTAAAAAAATCATGGTCATCATTACAGATTCTGGACCTAATTTCAAAAGTGCAATCAGCATAAAAATAATTGGCGAAATGATGGCTAAAAATATTTGTAGAGAAATGATTTGTTTTACGATTTGAGATTTCTCTTTTGTAAAAAGCAGAATCAATAACGGCGGCAAAAAATTAGCAATCGGAAGCCATGCAAGAGGAAGTGATGAAAGATTAATCATTTTGATTAAAGTAGAATTGAAGACCTCATCTTTTTCTGTCATCAAGATTGACTCTTCAATCTTGATTTCTTCATTTAAAATTTCCGGATCCAATAAATCTTTTTCAGAAATTTCGAGACTTGAAGCTAAAGTTTTCAAAGTATATCCTTTCGGTTCAGTTCCTGCTTCAATCCGTTGAATTGTTCTTACAGAAAGACCAGACTTCTCAGCTAATTCTTCCTGAGTTAGATTTTTTTCTTCTCTGATTTTTTTTAATTCCGACATTACAAACAAATTTAAATATTCAGGATTACAAAATCAATTTATCTAAATCTAAAAGCAAATAATTGATGGTCTGATTAATCGTTCTCGTCGCCGATTGCATCTGATTGAGCATTGCCGCACGGTTTTGTAAATCTCCTGCACGATAAAATCCGCCGTCACTGAAAATTACCGATTGATCTGCTTCAGCCTGTTGATCATCAAACTGATAATGCAACCAACGTTGCTTCATATTTTTTACAATAGAATGATCCTGTCTATTTGAAAATTTATTTTCAGTATACATGTACCAGATAAAAGGTGGGAAATTCGGAGATTCCAGTTTTTCGTTCCAAACATCTCTTAGTAAGTTTCGCTGATGAATGAACTCTACTTTTTTACCTTTCGGATTTAAAGTTGCCAAACCAAAACCTGCTCCCAAACCACCACCGGCAATATCGATGGCACTACTCCAACTATCATTTTTTACAATTCCACCAGCTACGGAAGCGGCTGCGCCAGCGACTATTGAATACAGAATTAATCGATTATTTCGTGAGTCATTCAGATTATCAACATAGCTTCCGATTTGTGCGACACGCTCACCTTCACAGTCAAACTCGGCAGCCACAGCATCTAATTCCGTCAGTGCAATGGTAATTTTGCTGTTGATTTTCATTTTAAGCTGCAGCACTTTCACCTGCGAACTTAAAGAGGAATCTTTTTTAAGTTCTATGATCTCGTTCACTTCACCAAGATTGTCCAAAGCATTTAAAACCAAAATACTTTGGTCAGAAAATACATTTTTCAGCTTTTGATTGGCCAAAAGAATAGAGTCTGAATTGTAAGAAGGTAATTTGTTGTTGTAGTTATATTGAAAAGGTGCTTTGCAGTAACTGTCTTTCAGAGTCAGGATATTCTGCTTTATCATTTGATTCTTTTTGGAAACACAAGACGTAAACAAAATGGAAATTATTAAAAAACAGGAAAACTTCTTCATTCACATCAACTTTAAAATACGATGTTCTAAAATAAAAAAATTACCCGAAAAACAGGTAATTTAATTCAAATATATACATTGCAATTATTTAATATCTAACAATTCAACCTGGAAAACAAGGGTACTGTTAGGTCCGATTTCCTTGCTGATCTGCTGATCTCCATAAGCCAAATGAGGCGGAATGATCAATCTCCATTTGCTTCCTACAGGCATTAACTGTAGAGCTTCCGTCCACCCTTTGATCACTTTGTTTAAAGGAAATGATGCAGGAGTTCCTCTTTTCACAGAACTATCGAAAACTTTCCCACCAATTGTAGTACCATGGTAATGGCATTTTACCATTGACTTCGGTCCCGGTTTTGGCCCGTCACCTTCAACCATGATCTCGTACTGTAAACCGCTTGGCAATTCTACCACGCTTTCTCTTTTACCGTATTCCATCATGTATTCCTGACCGTCTTTCAGGTTTTTCTCAGCCTGCTCTTTTTTGCGTTTAAATAACATATCTGCTACTCCCATATTTTTTTTACAAAGATAGTATTTTATAGACGGAAGCCAGAAGCCGGGTGAGTGAAGTTTTAGAGTTCTAAATTTTGTTCTATTAATCTGCATCTCAAAATTCAAATAAGTTTAATATTCTCTTAACCTAGAATTAAAAACTTGGCATTATCATTGAGTTTTAAAAACTATATGCCAAATCCCCTAAAATATAATAAGAATTTTGACAAGCTTTCATACGAAGAAAAACAACTTCTTGAGGAGAATAAAAAAAGTATTGCGGATTTTGTAGAGCATTCATCAACGCTTAGCGATGTTAATTATGCCACAAGAAACGCTCATGCAAAAACCTATGCTGTTCTGAAAGGAGAATTTATCATCAATCCTGAAATGCGGTCTGATTTACTTTATTTATTTGATAAGGAAAAATACAATGTTGTGGTAAGGCTTTCTAATGCCCATTTAAAGATAAAAAAAAACAAAAAAGACATTCCTGCGTATGGTTTTGCGATCAAAATAAAAGATGATGCAGATCGCACCATTGCCAATTATCCTTTGGTAAACTTTCCTCTATTCCCTGTTAACTCCGTTTCTGTTTTTTTAAAATTATTTACAGCAATTAACCGTTTTTTTATTAAAAAATGGGGAAATATAACACCGTTATTAGTACAGTTTTATAACGTTATGCCAGGCATTTTTACAGGTTCATTTTTAAAGAAAAGTTTGGAGTTACTATTTAAAAAAAATGACTTTATGCTGTCTTTCGATTATTATTCTGTCGGAGTTTACCGTTTGGGAGAACACATGATGAAGATAAAATTGAGCCCGAAAAATCCACAGAGAAAATTTGATAAAGATTTAAACGCAAAAAAAGCAATTGAAAAATTTTGTCTCGAGGAAAATTATGATGCTGATGTGATGATTCAGTTCTGTTATGATTTAAAAGATCAACCCATTAATATTTTAAACCGGGAATGGAAAAATTCACCATTTATAAAAATCGGTGAACTAAAAATTGAGAAAAACTCTTTTCTGACGCCAAATACCTGTGATAACGAATTGCTGTCTTTCAACCCTTTCGAAAGTGCAGAAATCTTCCAGCCGGTTGGGAAGATTCAGAAACTACGGGATGAGGCTTATAAAGTTTCGCTGCAGACTAGGAAGAAGATTAATAAGCTTTTGAAATATAAATAAGGTGAATGGCGAATTTATTCTTATAAAACCTTGAAGAAGTTTAAATAAAAAAGGCTCTACAAATTGTAAAGCCTTTCAATATTTATTATTCTATTGTTTCTTTTTCTTCTTCCTTTTTATCAGGGAAAATGACTGAGAGCAGAACCGAAATAACCAATACACCGCCTACAATTCCCAATGAAACCGGCGATGAGATATGATACCAAGGTGCAATCAACATTTTGACACCGATAAAGGCTAAAATAATCGCTAAACCATAAGGAAGTTTGCTGAACATGTGAATGAAATTCGCCAGCAAGAAATACAATGATCTCAATCCTAAAATCGCAAAAATATTCGATGTATAAAGAATAAATGGATCATTTGAAATTGCAAAAATCGCCGGGATAGAATCTACTGCAAACAATACGTCGGTAAACTCAATTACTGCAACAACGACCAAAAGAGGCGTTGCCATTTTGATTCCGTTTTGTACGGTGAAGAACTTGTCGCCATCGTAGTTATCAGAAACTTTCCAGAAACTTTTGATTAATTTTGCTCCTGCTGTATCTCCGTAATTTTCGTTATCATCGTCACCATCATCGCCCCAGGATTTAATTCCGGCATAGATCAGGAACAATCCGAAAAGCGTCATTACAACATTGATTTTAACGGTATGCCCAAAAATATTCATTTCAGGTAAATACGTCAATTCAATCAATTCAACTCCTGCAAAAATAAAGATCGCTCTGAAGATCAGTGCTCCGATAATCCCCCAGAATAAAACTTTGTGATGAAGAAATTTAGGAACTTTAAAGAACCCAAAAACCAATATAAATACGAATAAATTATCCACGGAAAGCGCTTTCTCAATCCAGTACGCTGCCTGATATTGTGTAAATTTTTCTACAGCTACGGCATGACTTCCGGCCGTTCCGTCGGTATTGAAAACCCAATACACAACTCCAGAAAAAACCATTGAAAGAGAAATCCAAACGACTGACCAAATGGTCGCTTCTTTTGAAGAAACCTCGTGACTTTTCTTATTGAAGACTCCTAAGTCTAAGAGCAGCATGATAACCACCGTTACCGCAAACCCCCACACCAAACCCGGGTGTAAATCTAAAATGTTATGTTGTTCCACTATCTTTATTATATGTTATTATATGATAAAAGCAATAACTGTAAAAATACAGCTATTGCTTAATTTTGAGTCTAAAATTATATAATTTCAGACATCTTTTATGTAAATTTTACAAATATTTTTGCTTAACGGTTTCAATCGTCTGCTCCAGTTTTCTGTCAGCTGTAGGATCTCCGATAGCATTGAACTTCCATTCATTGTTTCTCTTATAGAAAACACCCATCACCATTGCAACGTGGCCACTGAAAGATTTGTCGTTGGCAATATCATATTTAGCAAAAACTTCTCTCACGTTCGTAGGAGTTCCTTCATAGATACGAATTGACGCAAAAGGAATGGTTCCGAAATCCTGACCTTTATAACTGTTCAAAACCAAAGCAACATGCTCTACCGTCGGATCTAGATTCGCAAAATCAACCGTGATCACTTCATTATCTAATCCGTCATCTCCGCTGATATCACCTATCAAATCATCTCCGCTGTGCTTTACAGAACCGTTTTTAGATTTCAGGTTACCGAAATAGATTACTTCAGTTGCATTTTTGTTTGTATCATATAAAATGCAGCTCCCGTCTAAATCCACTGCTTCTTTTGAGGTTCCGCCGAAGAAACTTTTCTTCTCGATTGCACCCCAGTTTATTCCGACACAAGCCTGGGAAAGCGTTGTTCCGTTTTCTTTGGTAAGGTTTATTCTCTGACCTTTCTGTAAGTTAATAGCCATATTTATTTTTTTGTTTAGTTATATTTTGAATCTTTGTTTTATTGCTGAAATTTATTTTAATCCCGAAATTTCGGGACAAAGATTTTTTTTAAATCCCCTGTATATTTTTCGTTCGCAAAGGTGTTCCGCTCAGCAAAGAAAAACAAGTCTATCACAACTTTAAAGTTTTAGCTAAATTAGATATTAAAAATTTTTACTTCTTACTTTAAATCAATTATTTAAGTTTAAATTCAACATTGCCCTGAGAATATTCGTTTCTTCGTTCACGTCAAATATTTTACTCATAATATCTACATTTTCGAGATTTCTTTGATAATCTTTTAAAACCGCATCTACACCTTCAGGAAGAATTCGCTTGTTTTCGTGAATAGTTTCTTCAAGTTCTTCATTTCTTCTCTTGAGCTGATTCATAACCGAAGCCTGATTCGATTCGTTTTCTGAAGTATCCAAATAAGATAATTCATCATCAATCAGGTACATTTTTTTTTCTTCAACATTAAAAATAAAATGTTCATCTGATTGAAAAATTTTAAACAATTCATATTCGTCACGCCCGATTCTGTAGCCACACACAAAACGAACTTTAAAATTCTGAATATTGAGCTTACCCAATAATTTTCTTTCTATGGAATAATCCTGATATTGGTAAGACGGAAAGTTACCTAACTTCAATTTATTTTCGTCAGCTTCTGTTCTGTAGAACTCTACTGCATATTTTTTGTGAAAATATAAAACATCATTCCAATTCAGAGTAAATTTATCTTCGGTGAGATCTTTATACAGCTTTCTTAAATGTTCAGAAAAAACTCCGCTGTAGAATTTTCGGTCTGTTTCAAAATTATCTATTTTCTTTTCTTCAAAGGCATCAATATATTGGTTGTTGATATTGATTTCGTTAATCACTGCCAATAGATCATTTTCCTTTTTCTTTTTGATCTTCGTGAGCAGTTCTATCAGACTGTCAGTATATTGTAAATGAAAAAGCTCGAGTTTATTGTAATCTAAAGTCTTATTTTCTTCGAATAATTTATGAATAATATCTGTTTTTATGTACACCGATATTACGTCAATATTTTCAAAGAAATTAGAGAGAAGTTTAAGCTTTGTTAATCTTCTTCTGCTTTGGGACATTATGATTGCAACCTCCTCATTCACTCTTTTCGTCTATTTTACCCTCTGATATTTGCTTTTAATTCTGATTCTAAAGTCTGTAGATCCTGATCTAATTTCCTTCTGCTTTCGGTACCTTGTTTCTGAATCTGCTTCACTTCGTTCAGGGTATTAATCAACATTGCAGTCGTTTCTTTCAATGTTTCTGCCGATACAATTGTCTGCTCGTTTGCTTTTGCTACGTTGATTGAATTCTGCCCCAGACGTTCTGCATTTTTTCTAAGAATTTCTTCTGTTGTAGAAGATACTTTCTGCTGAACTTCAATATTTTGCTGCTGTCTGTGCATCGCAACCGCTAATGAAAGCTGGTTTTTCCAAACAGGTAAAGTCGTCGTTAAAATCGTCTGTGCTTTTTCAGCAATGGAAACGTTGTTATTCTGAACCAATCTGATCTGAGGAAGCGATTGCATCATAATCAGACGCACCACTTTCAAATCAGCCAGTCTTCTGTCTAGTCGGTTGATAAAATCTCTTTTGTCAGCAATTTGGTAATCAGCAAAATTCTGAACATTGGTTTCCATATTTGCCAATTCAACAGCTGCTTTTTCCATTCTCAGATTTCCTGCGATCACCAATTCTTCAATCGCTTTGATTGAATTGACGTTACTGTCAAAAATGGTCTGTAAAACTGCATTATCTTTCGTAGAAGTAATGATTCCAGCATTTACTTTATGAGAAATCTGATCGATATTGCTGGTGATTTTATCATATTTAGCAAAAAGATTATCTACCTGAGTCAGCATCTTTTTCATGAAAGGGAGTCTGCTCAGGAACCCTTTTACGCCGCCGTTATTAATCTCATCAACGTCTACATAATTAAGTTCAACCAACAAATTATTGATCAGTTCTCCTACTTCACCGGAATTTGATCTTCTGACGTTTCCTAAGAAACTGTCACTCTGATTGGCTAAAGTTTTCTGCAAATCCGAACCGAAATTCACGATAGATCCCGGATTAGATTCATCAATTGCGTTAGCCAATAATTCATACTTATGACGCTCTGCATCCTGAATCTGGCTTAAATTTACGTTTCCGTCTCTATCCACAAGAACTGCCGGAGCTGAACTTTGAGTGGGCTGAGCAGGTTGCGCCGGTGGCATTGGCGTTGGCTCAAACGTCTTCAAAGGCTCGATCGACTGAAGCGGATCTATATTTTGATTTTCCTGATTATCCATATTCGATTATTGATACATTGATACAAATTTCTCAAGACCTTCTCTTTGTCCGCTTCCTACCGCTTCGAATTTCCATTCTCCGTTTCTGTTATAGATTCTTCCGAATTCTACGGCAGTTTCGATAGAGAAATCTTCGTCTAATTCATATTTTAAAATCTCTTCGTTGGTATCTGTATTAAAAATTCTGATGAAAGAATTCCTCACCTGTCCGAAGTTTTGTCTTCTGGCGTCAGCATCGTGAATGGTTACTACAACGGTAATTTCTTTTACGGCATCATCAATTTTAGTTAAGTCTATTTTGATTTGCTCATCATCACCATCACCATCACCCGTTAAGTTATCACCAGAGTGAATCACCGCTTTATCAGGAGATTCAAGGTTGTTATAAAAAATAAAATGGTTTTCTGAAACCAGTTTTTTGCCGTCATTCAACAAAAATAAAGAAGCATCCAGATCAAAAGCACCTCCGGTAGATGTATTATTGATATCCCATCCTAAACCGATCGTGAATTTTGGTGCGTTTATGTTTTCTCTTTGTCCTTTCTGTAAGTTAATAGCCATAATTAAGTTCTGTTTGTGTTAAAGTGTTTATATTAGTTTCGTATTCTTTTAATAAATGATAATTGTTGCTTATTGCCAGCTCGAGAAGATGATCCATCTGCTCTTTTTTTATTTTAGACGTAATATAATCAAAATTACTTGATTCTAAGCCCAAAATATATTTTACAATTCTTGTATTAAACTGGAAACTCGGCTTCAGCATTACTTCCGCAACGTCTTCGACGTTTTTCACAGCGTAATAGTTGAAATAGTTTTCAATTTTAGGATCTAGTTCAAAATTCATTAATTCAGCGTAATACATGAATAGAAAATCTGCCTGTACATTAAATTCATTCAGGATTTTATTCACTGTAAATTCATGACTTCCCGTAATTTTTATATCGTCTATAAAAATACAAAGTTTTCCTCTTAAAAAATCTTTGTCGAGATAATAAGTATCATTGGCAATCAGATTTTTACGGTCTTCAAAACTTAAATTTCCGTAATCTGTCGTATACGTATGATTTCGGTTAATTTTTGATAAAATACTCGACTTTTTTCCTTTTTGAAAAAGATAAAAATCAAGTTGTTTTTTGAAGTAAAAACACAGAAAATTAGAAGCCGTCGGAATCGCCATGTAAGGGCTCGGCAATACGAGAATTTCTTTTTCCGTATTTAAGATTTCTTCGTGATGAGCAATAAATCCTTCAAATAATTCTTTGGCAAATTTCTCTGCATACGACTTATCGCCATACTTGAAATAGCTGTATTCAGCAGGCGAAAACGTAAACTCGTCCGCCGAATGAATATGGTGCAAGCTGTATCTTTTGTTCATATTATATCGTGTGTTTTAATAAATGTGCATTGAAACCAAAATCTTTTGCTCCTTTGTAATCTGCAATCGGATTATCACCAATATGCAAAATCTGCTTCATTTGTAAATCCTGATTTTTAATTAAATTTTTAACTTCCTGAAAAACGAGCGGATTGGGTTTAGAAATCTTCAATTCATCAGAATAAATATGAAAATCAATATACTGATCAAGGCTTTCCTCAATCAGAAATTTTCTCATCGTTGTTCCTTTGATAAATCCTGTATTACTTAGAATATTAATTGTTTTTCCCTGATTTTTAATTTCGTTAAAAAATTGATGCAGATTTTCGAAAATAACAACAGGCTTGTATTCTAAAAACAAGTTTTCACTTCTTTGATAGAACTCAGTTAATACCTCCCTGTTTAATTGCTTTAAATCAATTTCTAAAGAATTCAAAATCAACAGATAAATCTCGAAAGTATCTACGTTCCCACCAATTACTTCATTAATGGAATTACAAAGATCATCGTAATATTTTACAACTTTTGCAACTTCATCAATCGGTTTATTCACTTCAAAAAATGAAGAGAACAACTCAACTCTTTTTGCCTTGAATTCGGGATGAGATTTTATTAAGGTAAGCCACAGATCAAAAGAAAAATGTGAGTGATTTTGGATGTCGATATCTGTTTTCAAAATGTTTTTAAGTTAAATTATTTAGCTTTCTATTGAAAAAGATTTTTAAATGGTTCATATCTTTTTTTAAATCAACTGTGTTTGAATTTCAATTCCACCCAAAGATAAAATTTTTCTTTCAATCTGTATTTTTTTTAAGATTATTTAAGATATGATGACATGATTAGGAATAAGACATTGGAGAAAATTTCCATTGTATTATCAACAACTTATTCAATTATAATTACTTTTCAGGCATCACTTTATACGTCGGATCATCCTGAATATTAACCTCAATAACCGCCTCTGCATTCTTCAGTAGTTTTACAGAATCTTCACTCAGGTGTTTTAAATGCAGTTTTTTATTCAGTTCACTGTATTTTCTCGACAGTTTATCCAACGCATCAATGGCACTCATATCGACAATTCGGCTTTCTTTAAAATCGATCACAACCTGTTCAGGATCATTTGCAGGGTCAAATTTTTCTGTAAATGCCGCTACAGAACCGAAAAATAATGGTCCGAGAATTTCATAATGCTTAATTCCGTTTTCGTCAATATGTTTTCTTGCGCGAATTCTTTTCGCATTGTCCCAGGCAAAAACCAGTGCTGAAATAATCACTCCCACCAAAACTGCTAAGGCAAGATTATGAAGAACAATGGTGATTAAAGCGACCGTCATTCCTACAAAAATATCAGATTTTGGCATTTTATTGACAATTCGGATCGAAACCCATTGAAAAGTACTGATGGCAACCATCATCATCACACCCACTAACGCAGCCATCGGTATTTTTTCAATGAAAGGGGCTCCAATCAAAATGATAATTAAAATGGTGATTGATGCAATAATCCCTGAAAGTCTGGCTCTTGAACCCGCATTTAAATTCACCAAAGTCTGTGCAACCATCGCACAACCTCCCATCCCACCGAAAAAACCGTTGGTAATATTGGCAATTCCCTGTGCAACAGATTCTTTATTAGCGCTTCCTTTTGAGTTTGTAATTTCATCGACCATTGATAATGTTAAAAGAGATTCAATCAAACCAACTCCGGCCATAATCATTGCATAAGGAAAAACAATTTGTAAAGTTTCCAAAGAAAATGGAAGTTTCGGAATATGAAAACTGGGTAAACTTCCGCTGATGTGGGCAATATCTGCAACCGTTTTAGTATTGATTCCAAAACCTAAAACAATTCCAAAAACGATTAAAATCGCAACCAAAGAAGCTGGAATAACTTTCGTTATTTTGGGGAAAAAGTAAACAATTGCAATCGTCAAAGCTGTTAAACCCGACATTATATATAAGGATGTTCCCTGCAGCCAACCTACAATTCCATTGGCATCGGTAATTTTAAATTGCTCAACCTGCGCCATAAAAATAATGACCGCCAAACCATTTAGAAAGCCATACATTACAGGCTGTGGAATTAATCTTACAAATTTTCCAAGTTTAAAAACTCCTACTAATAATTGAAAAGTCCCTGCGAGAACTACAGTTGCAAAGAGGTATTCTACGCCGTGAGTTTTTATTAAAGCGATTAAAACGACAATCGTAGCTCCTGCCCCACCGGAAACCATTCCGGGACGTCCGCCTAAAATTGCAGTGACCAACCCCATCATAAAAGCCGCATAAAGTCCCGTCAATGGTGATAGTCCGGCGAGAATTGCAAACGAAAGCGACTCCGGTATCATGGTCATGGCGACCGTAAAGCCGGCTAATAATTCATTTTTATAATTTATTTTTTTTGAAAAATCAAAAAGAGCAAGGGTATTTTTCATTTGGAGAGCGTCGCCGTAAGCGATTATATATCTTACAATAAAACAGGCAAATATTTATTTAAAATAAAATAGTTACTTGTTTTGATGATTGAGATGATTTAAAATTAATTAATTCACTAAATCAATTTTATTTTTTATTTTCGTAAAGATAAATACTATCAGCAAACTATACAATTCTTGAAAGGAAAGAATTTTTATTAAAAAATGCATTGTATCTTATTGAATATCTTAAAGTAAGCAGTAAAATATTTAGAAGATAACAAGTCCAATCCCGTGTATTACCTATTAATTAATAACATAAATTAATTATTGTTAATAATTATTAAATGCGATTTTAGTGATTTATTGATTAATTTTTTTTAAATTTGGAGGATAGATAAGTTAATTTTTAATCAAAGATTGAGATCAGATTTAAATTCCCTTAATCAAAATATCGGTGCTATTATTCATCGTTACGGGAAAAATTAGAGAAAATCTAATATTAATGAGCCTTAATTGTTATAGCTAATCTGAGAACTGCCCTTGTCTTTGAATAGTTTCAGTAACATTTTTTAAAATGTATAAAATTTGAATTTTTATTTATAATAAACTGACTATCAGTTATTTATTTAAACACAAATTAAATACATATTAAATATTCAGTCTTCATATCGCAGACCTTAGAATAAGATTTCTATAAAGTTTAAAATAAAACACAAATGCTTATCATTTTTGATTAATGGAAAATATTTAAAAATAAATTATTATTTATAAATGTTATACAAAGTAATACACATAGGTCAATCGATCAAAGAACTTGTAGACCAGAAAGGGATTACAATAGACAGAATATGTAATTTCCTGAATAAAGATGAAGAGTCTGTGCAGAAGATGTACGAGAATAATTCAATTGATACAGAAGTCCTTTTGAGATGGTCTAAGTTGCTGGAGTATGACTTTTTCAGATTTTACAGCTCTCATTTGATTTTGTATGCTCCGCCATCAGCAGTAAACAAAAGCAAAGAAAAATCAGACAAGACACCACAATTCAGAAAAAATATTTACACTCAGGAAATTAAAGATTTTATTCTTAAAAAAATTGTTTCCGGAGAAATGACGCAGGCAGATGTTATTAAAGAATACTCAATACCCAAGAGTACACTTCACCGATGGCTGCAAAAAAATCAATCATAAATCACCAAATTAATTATTATGAAAATGAGACCAAATTACAGCAAGATTTATCATGATCTTCTTCTTGCGGAGCATCCTGAGAAATTGAAAGACTCAAAAGTCACTGAGCTTCTTCAGAATCTTAACACCAGCGACGAGGTCATTAGGTTTAATGAAAAAATTTTCAAACAATCAAAAGAAAGTTTAGAAAACAACCAGAAGCTAAGAACATACGACAGGGAAACGATGCTGAAGATATTATCTTACCAAAAGCAACACGGATTCTCTAGCAATTATATTTCAAAAAAATATAAGATCAGCAGAACGACCATCGCAAAATGGAAGAAAATCTGCGAAGACGATATTAAATAGTTAAAACAAAAAATGCTGCGATGACGCAGCATTTTTTATATAAGGTGCACATATTAACCTCTTTTTAAAACATCCTTAATCCCATCTAAACCTTCACTGAACTGAGCCAACAGAGTTACAATCTGATTCATTCGATCATTTTCGCCCAAACCTTTGATCATTTTATTTTTGACAAAAGTTTTCTTAATCTCTTGCCAACGTAAAGTTTCGTCTTCAGAAAGCACGGTCATTAATTCTTTCAGTTTAAGCATATTAGATTCTGCACCGGTTGTCAATGTTTGGGATTCATTTTGATAATGATTTAAAACAATCTGAATTACCTCTTCTTCTTTTAAAATAGGCTGAATCTGAGTAATCAGCTTATTCATATTTCTGTAAGAACCTTGCAATTTAAACGGCGGTTCATTCCTGTAGTCATCTGACATTGCCGCAGAAGCGATATACTGTTTATTGACTTTTAAAACAATATCTCTTACTTTTAAAGTATTTTCCAACACCTTTCTGAAGTCTGAAATTTCGTTGGAATTGAAATTTCCAGCCAGATCAACATTCGGAGAATTGGTTTGAATGCTTTTGTATAGACTGTACAGATTTCCCATTCCCTGATTCGTCAGTCGAGTGAGGTAATCATTGGACATCAATGCATTTTCAATTAAGCTTAAATCAAACAATTCCGTTTTGCTTCCTGAAATTTCACCTAAATTATACGTATCAGAACGGTTTGCCAACATATCCGGGATTTTGAATTTCTCGCCACTTTCTGTATAAGGATTTCCTGCCATAACGAGACAGAAACGTTTTGATCTTAAATCATAGGTTTTGCTTTCGCCGTTGTAAATTCCTTCAATTTTTCTCTGTCCGTCAGCTAAAGAGATGAACTTCTGTAAAAACTCAGGATTACAATGCTGAATATCATCGAGATACAACATTACATTATCACGCATTTCCAGAGCTAAATTCAATTTTTCCAGTTCCTGTTTTGCTCCGGCATTTTTCGCTTCATTGGGATCTGTAGAGACGATATCGTGCCCGATTGACGGACCATTTATTTTCATAAAAACCAATCCCATACGGTCGGCCATATATTCCATCAATGTGGTTTTTCCATAACCAGGCGGCGAAACAAGAAGCAACATTCCCATTCTGTCGGTGCGTTTATCATTTCCAACGGTTCCCAATTGCTTGGCTAAATTCGCTCCGATCAAAGGGAAATAAACATCGCTGATCAATTTATTTCTTACGAATGAGCTCAAAACCTGGGACTTGAATGTATCAATTTTCAGACTTTTCTTTTTATCATTCACCCATTTTGCTTTCAACTCCTGCAACTGTCTGTATTTTAGAACAACCACTTCATTGAAATTGGATAAACGTGAATTGAATTCATAATAATTCAAATGATAATCTAAGTCTTTCTCTAATGATTTTAAACCTTTTAAATCCGCTTCATACGTGACATGCAGAATATTTTCAGCGTTAAATTGCTGGGTTACAAAAAAAACGGCGGCTTCTTTTTTAATATCATCCTCAAAATTCAGTTCTGAATTGATTAAGAACGCATTCAATGCACTTTCCGCAATCGAATAGCAGGCTGAAGGATAATTTTTCAACGCATTCAGCTGATCGGTGAATTCAAGATCTTTTCCTTTTTCTTTTAAATTTTTTAGGAATGATCCGTACAACGCAGCTGCCTTTTCAGAAACCACAAATGCTGGCTTATTTTCTTTTTTTAAATAAATGGCAGCATTGAAATCATTAACCTCAGCAAAAAGATGATGGGTTTTGGCAAAAGATTTAATTTCATTCGACAGTTCTTCATTGAGATATTGAAAGCCTTTATCAGTTACAAAAGATTTTGCAATTAAATTGGCCGCTTCAAATTGCTTCTGATAATATTCTTTTCTTTCCTGATTCAGAAAATACCAGAACAACTGCGCCAATGCTCTTTCAGAAGGCGTAAACTGCATCAATCCCAGTTCATTGTGCATCTGCTGAAGTTTTGAAACAATCGTCAGCGCATCTTCATCATGAATCCCTTTCACCAAACCTTCTCCAAAATGCTCAGTCATAAACTGCTGAATCGCATTAAGGTTTTGTTCTTCAGTATTGATATTTTTATTTTTTGAGAAAATATTCCAAGCTAAATATTCAAAACGTTTTACAGCTTGATTTTCAGAAATATATTCCTGATCCCAGACGTCTTTGTAATCCGCAACAGCTTCAAAATTCAAAGGCTCATAAAATCCGGTTCCGGTTAAATGGTAATAATACTGAGCATTTCTAAGCACCAAAGTGAGATCTAATTTCTGATGGTTGACGGCAAATTTATAATCACCCAAAGCAATCACATTGTCGCCGTCTGCGTAAATTTCTTTTTTATCTTTGAGTTTTCGGACTGCTTCCTGCTGCGAAGTTTTCAATAAAGTCTGAATTTCTTCCGCTTTGGCAGAATCTTCCATTTCCATCAGCTGTCGGGAAATATCACGGACTTTCTCAACCATCAAATCGGTCGCAAAATAGCCGTTGATCTCATTGTCCGAATCGAAAGATTCCGATTTTGTCTGAACAGATTTTAAAATTCTCTGTGCAGAATCGTATAAACTTTGAGTTCTCTTGTTACGGGATTCTGTTAACTGAACTCTTTTGTTTTGAAAATGACCGTAAACTTCTTCACGCTTTTCTTCAATTTTAAGAATAAACTCATCAAAATCAACAAATTTAGTTTCCATTTCTTCCAGATGAATGGAAAGTTTGGTTAAATATTCATCGCATTTTTCAGGAGTCTGAGAAAGCTCGAGAAAATTAATCACCGATTGGTCAAACAGAGTCATTTGTGCCTGAAAATCAGCAGACAGTTCTTTACCGGAAATTTCTCTTTTCCTTTTTGAAAGTTCTAATCTTTCCTGATTTAATCTTGCAAAAATCACCGAAATATTTTCAATAATCTGCGTCGATTGCGAAGTATCTTCAATTTTTAAATTATTAACAATATCTACCAAAAGCTCGAGCTGCGAAGACAAATTGGTAATTTCTTCTTCAATTGTTTTTGCATCGATCGCTTTCTGCAAATTGATGATATTTTCAAAAATCGACTGTGCTCTCTTTTCGTAAGGTGACAGAGAATTTTCCTGCAACAGAAAATTTACGCAGGCATTGGAAAGTTCTTCCGATCTTACAGCCAAAGACTGATCTAAGGCATCAAGAATTTTAAGATCAACATATTTCAGATCCCGGGCACCGGTAATTTCTCCACGCAACGCTCTGATTTGCGACAGCATATCAATGTACTCCGTCAGTTCAGAATAATGAATCCGTTTCGTATCATCCAGAATTTTTTCACAGGCTATTTTGATTTTCTCAACGGCTTCTGCTGTATTTTTTTTCTGTTCAACTACTTTTTCAAACTCATTGATCGCCGAATGGGCAATGCTTCTGATTTCTTTTAAAGGCCGATCTAGACTTTCAACCTCATCATCACCGAGGAAGTAATACGCATCTAAAATCGTTGTGGAAAGTTTAACTATATCATTATACAATCCGCTGTAAGAATCTTCTTTATTGAGCAAAGTGATTAATTCCTGACTTTCCGCCATCACCCGCACAATATCTTTATTCCCGATTTTGTAAATCAGCGTGTCTGATTTTTCGGTATTTGGCAATAATTCCTTAGCATACGGCGTTTGCCAGATCTGAGCTAAATGATGCTTCGTAGTTTCTACACTTTCTCTTAAATAAATGAGTTTTCCATCATTTAAAATTGAATATCCGCTGCATCGGATCGGTGTCTCGATAGTTTGTGTGATAATATTGTATGAAATCAGCTGATAATTATTGGTTTTATCATCATAAAAAACATACATGAAATTTTCGCCATTCGGTTCAGAAATCGTTTTCAGATAATGAAGTCGGTTTAAATCCTGAGAAATCACTTTCAAGCCTCCCGTCTGTAAAGCATAACCATTTGAAAAAAGTACACCTTGATTTTCAGGAAGCAAAACTGCAGAATGCTTCAAGGTGTCAACTCTTGAAACGATTTTCTCTTTATGATTATAAATGAAATAACGTTCGGATTCCTGATAAGGTTTAATTTTAAATAAAACTAAATTATCGAGGTCGCAGAAGTGAATCTCAGCATCATCAAGATTCTGATCTTTATGAATGACATCTTCTGAATAAATTCCCTTTCCGGTGTCGGTATTGTCTTCGATTTTTATCGTAATGTCGCCACCGATCGATTCCACAAAAACTTTATCTGCCAGAGAAACGTGCGGAAATTTTCCACTACGCTGCATATCTCTGGTTGCTTTCGTCCATGCAAAACCATGCTGCGGCGGATATGTCACCTCCGAAGCACTTCTGGAGTCCACATAAACCAACTGATCATCTTTGATTAACCATTTGAAAGCCTTAATATCAGACGTACTTTCAGACAACTGGAAAACCATATACAGATAGTTTTCGGTAAAATGAAAGCGGGCGAAAAAAGTATTTCTGTAATATTTATAAAGATTTTTGAACTCATCAATAAAAATTTCATCTCCTATTAATGAAGAATCCTGTGGTTCAAAACGATTATTATTTATTTTATAGATTGAAAAAACATCAGTGATATTAATCTCCGTTTGTAAACCCAAATGCGCATTAGAACCAAAGATCAAAATGTCTTTCAGCGAAAAAATATCTTTGGCAACGCAGTTGTGCTCCGTAGAAATTCTTTCGTTGGCAATGAGTGAAAAATCTATCCCACCAAAAATTTCTTTACGGTTTCCGTTTAGCTTCTGAAGCCTTTGAATGAGATCTTTTCTCTGCTCATTCAGACGGCTTTGAATTATTTCGTATGTCCCTGAATTTAATGTTTCTGACATAGTTTTGAGATATTAGATGTTAGATGCTAGATTTTAGACTATCATCATTCTGTTAAAATGCTATTAAGAAAGCAATCAGTTTTTTTTAAACATTAAGAAGTTTAGGAAAATATAACATTTCTTAATATTAAAAAAACTCTCAAAGTATCATTGAATAAATTACAATGAGAGTTTTACAATATAAAATAGCTGTTGTTTAGCTTGTAACTTTTTTGATAGGATTTTATCCTATCCTTTATTAAGTCGTCCCTTTGGGACTTCCAGTGAGTTCAAAGTAACGTTCTTGTTTTATCTGATTGGTTTTTGGTCAACACCTAAATGTTTCGCCATATCCATTGCTCTGGACAGAAAACCTTTTTCCTGCTGATCGGCAACTCCATTCAGTTTGAAGATGAGGCTTGCGATGCTCATATTTTTGATGTCTTCGGAAGAAATATTGTATTTATCGACCATTCCCATTACTTTTCCGATGATGTTTTCGCCGTCACCCAAAAGATTTTCTTTAATCAAAGTAGCGTTTTCACTGTGGCTGATAAATTTATCTAAACCTTTACCGGCAGAAACCTGACGAACGACATTATCAAAGAATGTATTATCTCCGCCGACGATATCAATTTTTGCAGACTTGAACGCTTCCGCTAAAACTCCAGCCTGAGCCTGTGCAATATCTTTCTGAATTGAAATCTGAGCCAATTCCACTTCTTTTTCTTTCGCTAAAGTCAATCTGAATTCTTCGTGATCTTTTCCGGCATCGTTCAGTTTTTTCATTGCTTCTGCTTTTTCGGTAATTCCGGCTGCTTCTGCAAATGCTTTTTCCTTAATAACTTCCGCCTGAGCAATGCCTTCTTTTCTTTCAGCTTCTGCTTTTTTCTCGATCACGATTGACTCTACAATCCCCTGTCTTTCGGCAGCATCAGCTTTTGCATGAAGAACCTGAGCTTCAGACAAACCAACCGTTGCTTCTTCTTTCGCTTTTGCATCAGCAATAATTTTACGAGCTTCTGCTTCTTTTTCGGCTCCGTCACGTTTTGCCTGCGCTTCAATGACATATTTCTGAGCATCTTTCTCTGCAGCTAATCTTCTGGATTCTGCCGCTCTGGTTTCCTGGATTAATTTCTTTTCCGCTTCCTGAGTCGCCAAAGTAATTTCTACCTGCTTTGTTCTGTCGGCAGTTTTGAATGCTTCCAGATCCTTAATTCCCTGCTGCTCTTCAACTACCGTTTTTTCCATGGTCAAACGCTCACGGATGGCATCCTGAATATTTTTCTTTTCCAGTTCAATCGCTTTTTCCTTTTCAATCTGAGCCAGAGAAACAATTCTCTCTCTTTCTGTTGCTTCCAACATTTGATCTTTCTGCACTCTTTCGGTTTCTACCAAATCGGCACGTTCTTTATTTTTAGCCGCAATAACAACCTGACGCTGTTTGTTTTCTTCAGCAATCTGTAATTTTTCTTCTGTTGCAATGCGCACCGTTTCATATTTTAAACGTTCTTCTTCATCCACTTTTAGAATTTCAGCATTTTCACGAGCTTTGATATTGGCAACTTCTCTTTTTTGAGACTCTTCTTTTTCCGCCAATTGTTTTTCAAGCTCTAAAATCGCTTCACGAGCTTCCACATTCTGTTTTGTAATCGTTTTTTCCTCGTCTCTGCGAACCTGATTGGCTTTGATATTCTGAGTAGCCGTCAGTTCAGTAATTTTCTTAATCCCTTCAGAATCAAGGATATTGTCTTTATCTAAGTTTTCAATTTTGGTCTGCTCAAGGAAATCAATCGCACAGTCATCCAAAACATAACCATTCAGATCCGTTCCGATAATATCCAAAATTTCCTGACGGAATTCGCTTCTTGCTTCATACAGCTCGATAAATTCAAACTTTTTCCCTACCGTTTTTAAGGCTTCAGAAAATTTAGCTTCAAATAATTCTCTCAATGTATTAATGTCTGAAGCTCTTTGACATCCGATGGTCTGACCAACATTTACAATATCATCAACCGATTTATTAACTCTGATAAAAAAAGCTACCTGAATGTCGGCTCTCATATTGTCTTTACAGATTAATCCGGCTCTTCCTTCTCTGGCAATTTCCAGCTTTTTTACAGAAATATCCATAGATTCCATTCGGTGAATGACCGGAATAACGATTCCTGCATTGAAGAAAACCTTAGTCCCTCCATACCCTGTTCTTAAAATCACGATTCCCTGAACGGTTTTTTTATACATGGATAAAATCCAGAAAATCAACCCGATAGAAGCTATCACAATGATAACAATCCCTGCAATTAAAGTTGTGTTCATATTTTTTTAGTTTATATATTTAATGTGTTTTTAATTCATAGCTAAGTGTTATAACATTTAATTATTCTCATTTGTCATAATTCTTATTTTAACGCAAAGTCCGCAAAGATCTTGTAACTACTAACTGCTTTTAAGTTACACAAAGCCGTTTCACTTATAGAAGTTTTCGAAGTTTTTCAGTTATGACAAACTGCGGACAACCAGATTATTTAAATTTTAGAGCAGAAGCTCTAAAATGTAGTTGAATATCATCAATATTAGGACAACCATAACATTAATTTTAAAAACGAATTTCTGTGGCTACATAATAGAATTTCCTTTGAGGATCTTCATCTACGATAATCACTTTTGTACCGTGTTCTATTTTTTCGCCGCCTTTACTTTTAACCATCAAAGTCATAGGATCACTCCCGATAAAAACCTCCAGAATCCCTGTTTTATTTCCGTGAATCGTTGACTTCATTCTTCCTTCCCTTCCTAAAAAATCATGTGGCTTTTCTCCTTTATGATTAATTTCCCTAAAAAAAGGATTCAAAGGTTTTAAAAGGAGTTTTGTTAATAAAACACTCAACAAAAGCGTCGGAAAAACCATTACGATTGCTATCCAAAGTTCCGGCGAAAAATAGACCTCAAGATAAAATGACCCAAACCAAGTAAAAAACAGCGCAATTGTTAAAAAATAAGTAATGGGAACAATATCCAGATTCAGAAACTTCAAAAAGTGAATAAAATCCGAAGGATTATCTGCAACATGAACATGAGCATCCGGCACGTCTACATCCGTATCAAAATCTGCATCAATTCCTACATCGATATCCAAACCCGTGATGATGGTAAATAACCAATAGATCACAGCTAAAATCAGCAGCACACTCAAAACAGTATTTACCGGTGAAAATGAAATATGCAGAAATTCCTGAAAGGTCATAGGTTCGCCTTTTTAAGTGATTCTTTCAGTTTCTGTAAAGCATTTTCCGCTTCACCGTCTATATTTTTTACCAGATCATCGATTTCCTCATCAAGAGATTTTCCTGCTTTGGAAATATCGCTGTAAGCTTCTGCCATTGCTTCCTGCTGCACTACTTTTTCTTTAAGTTTTTCGAGCATAGAAACGGCGCTGCTGCTGTCAATCTGTGTCATTTTTTGATTGATATCTTTCGTTGCCTCGCTTACCTGCACTCTTGCTTCCAAAGTTCTGAGCTCATTTTCCCATTTTGAAATACTCGATTTCAGGTTATTAATGTTCGACTGCATTTTCTCACAATCATCCTGCAGCTTTTCATTTTCCGTTTTTAAATTTTCGCCTCTTTCCTGGGCAATACTTTGCTTTTTAAGCGCTTCTTTCGCCAAACGATCTGCTTCTGAAACTTCAATTTCACCCTTCTCCGATTTCTGAATCAGAAGAATGGCCTTTGTATAATAATCTTTTGCCGTCTGCTCTTCAGATTCAATTTCGTTTTTCTTGCGTATTGAAAGCGCTTTTAGTTTAGCCAAAGCCTCCATACTTTCCGACAGCTGATTTTTCATATCGGAAATACCGCTTTCCGTAAGCTTTATCGGATCTTCAAAATTTTCCAAAACCGAGTTAATCTCAGCTTTTCCTATCGTATATAATCGTTTAAAAATATTCATCTTTTTTAGTTTATGCTTTATTTACTCATTTCAATCATTTCATTATTAAATTCTCCAACTAAAATTCCTAACGAATTTATAGAAGCCATCACTTCATTCTGCGCCATATTATCTGTAGGCAGAGTATCTCTGAAGATTACTTTTTTACCAGACTGATCCAAAACAAAAGCGCCATGCACAATATCTCTGTTTTTCTGAAGCAAAGTTTTGTAAAGCGTTTCCGTAGGGTTTTTGATTTCAAATAGAAACTGCTCCATAATCAGTATAGAATCTGAAACAATTAGAATCATATTCTTGATCCCGTTGGATTCTTTTTCAATAATTAAAACTTTCTGATTTTCGTCCTGAAAACTGATGTTAAACTCATAATCTAAAAGCCAATGTTTTACTTTATTAAAGATCTTATTTTTTTCACTCATTTTTCTGCGTATTTATCTCAATGGTTATACAAATGTAATAATTTCTTGTTAAATTGCAAATATTATTAGCAAAATAAATTTCAAAATTCTGTACATTTGCAAAAAGGATTAGACTTATGAGTTTTTTCGGAACCAACATCAAGAAGATAAGGCAGGTAAAAGGGCTGAGCCAGAAGGCTTTTGCAGATTTATTTGACCTTAACCGCGGCGTGATAAGTGCCTACGAAGAAGGTCGGGCAGAGCCAAAAATAGATACACTGCTAAAAGTAGCAGGATATTTTAGTTTAGACATTAACGATTTCCTTACAAAACCACTACAGGTAAACAACTTAGTAAGCGGATCTGTAATTGATACTCTGATGTTTTCACCGTTAGAAAAAATTTCTGAACAGAAAAAAGCGGTACAGGCACCCACAGAAAATGATGAAAACAGCAGTATTTTGCAAAAAATATTAGCAAAAACCGATATCCTTTTCGAGTTTACGGAAAACACTCCTCTTTTACCCAATTACAGTATTGGAGATTGTCTTTTTTTAGTTAAAGAAAACTCAGCAAACCAACAAGAAACTTTACTGACATTAGAAAAGGGAAACTTAAAATATCTATCTGAAATCCCTGAAAAAAACCGTTCTGAGAAAACTGCTTACTCCATTGCGGGATATGTTTCTTTTAAGCAAAAAAATATCCTTTCCAGTATTTTGGAAAGGATTGAGATTTTGGAAAACAAATCAAATAAATAATCAATACCTCTATATTTTTTCGAAAAAATCCAGAATTGCTTTATTAAATTTTTCGGGCATATTTTTAGGAGCTTCATGATCTCCACCTTTAAAAATAAGCATTTTTCCGTTTGGAATTTTATCTGCGATAAGTTGGGTATTTTTTTCCGGCATAACGTCATGCTCTCCGGCCATCACCAAAGTTGGAGCCTGTATTCTTTTCAAAGCGTCCGGATTGATATTGGGCTCGGTAAGAAGAAGCATTTTGAGACGGTAATCCATATTATTTCCTGCGACGCCTCTTGCTTTCATTTCCTTGACCTGTTGATTGAGGATTTTATTGATTTCAGGGTCTACTGATGTTTCATTATTATACAAAACCGTTCCCATAATCGCCATTTTCTTCACTTTATCAGGATGTTCCATTCCTAAAATGACCGCAATATTTCCGCCGTCGCTCCAGCCTAAAACGTTTACATTTTTTAGATTCATTTTGTCTAAAAAAACATTCACGTCATCCGCCATTAATTCGTACGTCAACTTTGTATCATTGGAACTGGAATTTCCCTGTCCGCGGCTGTCTAAACCAATCACCTGATATTTTTTGCTTAAAACTTCCAACTGATTATCAAAACTTGCCATCGAACTGTTGTTTCCGTGGATTAACAAAAGCGGTTCGCCCTGTCCGTATATTTCGTAGTATAATTTTATACCATTGACGTCCATCAACTTTCCTATTCCTTTATTGTTTCCGAAACCTGGTTTGGTATCAACAGCAGAATTATCAATCAATAAAGACTGTTTTCCCGAGAAAGGTTTAGCAACTGAGATTGACATTTTAGAACCCTCATCTTTAGCGTAAGATTGCCAAGGCACCAAAGATGCTTCTTCAAAACCACCGTTTTTTAAAGGAACTTCTATTTTATTTTTCCCTTGCAATACAAACAATTTAAAATCATCAAGATAATAGCTTCCATTACCTGCAACAGAAATTCCTACAGCGATTCCTTTTGCATTTTTAATAATTTTTCCTTTAAGCTCGTACAAACTCCACTCTCCTTTTTTATAATAAATCTGCGCATCATCACTATGAATCATGTCTTTCATTCCTGTACCTTTTCCGTCAAGAAACAGAGCACTTAAAACCATCCATGAGTTACTGTTTATATCATTGTTGTAAAATATTTTTCCTTCAAGAACAAAATTTTCACCCTGATATTTTTCAATATTGACTGTCTGAAAAACCTGGTAGAGTTGTCCTGAAACTTGAGAATAAATAATAAAGTATAGAAAAAAGAAAAGTTTTAAAGTTAATTTTATCATGATAATGTAATTTAGTTGATAAATAAAAGACAATATAGATTTCCATTTGGTTACAAATCTCTGCAAAAATTAATATTAACTAATATACATGGCGTACTACTAAGAAAAAATCAACATACATATTTTATTGTATCAGTACTTTCCAAAGAAAAACATGGCTCGAACCTTCGCAGTTAAATTTGTATGAAAAAAAATATTTTTTATTGCGAGGAATGAAATAGCGAAGCAAGCTCTTTAATCACAGAGATTCCACGCTCCGCTCTGAATGACAAACATACCGTTGAATTTTTCCGCTTTTTTCAATTAAAACAACGATCAACTAAAACATAAAATCTATCTATCATTCATTTCATATAAAGGAATCAATAGTTTAAGTTTTTAGAAATGCGTTGTGTAGCTTTGTTTCAATTAAAATTCAAGCTATGATAAAAGGATTATATGAAACTCACGTACAGGTAAGCAATCTGGAAAACTCGATAAAATTTTATACTGAAGTTTTAGGATTGAAATTTGCTCACAAAGATGAAACTCGCCCAATTGCATTTTTATGGATTGGAAAAAAGAAAGAAGCCATGTTGGGTTTATGGGAACAGAAAGAAATTTTGCAGACGAGACATTTTGCATTTTCTGCTGATAAAGAAGATATTCTAAATTACTCTGTTAAGTTCTTGAAAAATAAGAATTTAAAACCTTACAATTTTTTAAAAGACGGAATTGATGAACCCATGGTTTTTGCATGGATGCCGGCTTTGGCCATTTACTTTAATGACCCAGACGGAAATCAACTGGAATTTATTTCGATTTTGGAAGGTGAAGGAAAGCCTGAGTTGGGAGTAATTTCTTATGAGGAATGGTTGGAGAGGAAATAAAAAGCCAAGTTTAAAGTATAAACTTGATTTTTATATTATTTTTTTCCATTTTTTCTAAAAGCAACAATAAGTTGATATATACCAAATCCTGAAACAATTCGTCCTAGTAAATCCCATAAACCACTCCATGCACTTGGATCAAGCTTTAAATTTTTATTACCAGTTATAAAATCCACTCTTCTAGCTGGATTTATAAATTCAGGGTAATATCTAAAGAGATTTTTAAACGAAAAAGTATTATCAAATTGCAATTCTTTGAAATCCGAAATACTATCAATAAATTGATAATTTAAACTTAGAAAGTAAAATATGTATATAAAAAAAGATGCTACAAAAGTAAATACAATAGCTTTTATCCAATTTTCTCCATGCGAATTAGAAATTCTATTCAGTGTAAAAGTAAGTAAATCTTGGCTTGTTTCTGAATAGTTTTCATGTTTCAATATTTTTAAACTTTTAAAAAATCTTACAACTCCAAAATCACTTTTAAGATAGTTTTCAGATTTATTAAGATTGAGTAATAATAATGTTTCTTGAACATTTGCCCATTTTGATTGAAAAATCCCTGATACATATACATTACCTTGTCTTTCATATACTTTTTTTATTTGTGTATAAAAATCACTTTCTTGTTGATAATAAAATATATCTCTTTTATTTTTATAAACTTCAGTCTCATTTTTAAGAATTTCAAGTTGTTTTTGAGGTATAGTACTATTTAAAAAAATAGTATCAATAAAATTTGAACCTTTATATTGGAACTGAAATCCATCTAAATTAGAATCACAAAATTCAGTTTTTCCTAATGAAGACTGATACATACGAAATAAAGGTTTATTAATATTTTGAATTCTTAAATCATATGTTTGAATTTTATGAAAAACATCCCAAATAAAATTTATCATTGCTAAATTATATTTATAATTCTCTTTTTGTGCCGAATCCAAATTTTCTGCATTTTCTGCAATCATCCTAATTAGATTTGACTCATACCATTTCTTATCTTCTAAATATGCGTCTTTTAGTTGCTCAATCAATTTTTTAAAATTTTCGTTAACAATCTTCTCTTGAAAATAATTGTTATTCAATAATGATTCGAGGTTATTATGTGTATCAATGGATTTTGTAATTATCCATGAAGAACTATTTTCTACAATAGGGTTTAAATAATTTAAAATACTTTTTTTCATTTCGTATATCTCAATATCAAAACTATAATCTCTACTTTCTTTGCTAGGTCTGAAACTATATTTATTAATATCACTCCATTGATCAGAAAATGGCAGATTTAAAATATCTAATTCTCGAAAATACAAATTACCTATTACACTTAAATGCTCCATTACGATAGCATATATCTTTGTTGAAGAAAAAGAAAACAAAGAATCTTTTGTTAATGAGGTCTGTTGAAAATTTAGTTTGTTAATTTTAGATGCATGAATATAACATTCTATTTTACATCCACTTTGAATACTTAAAGTATTAACACAACATTCAAATAATTTGAGCGCACCAATTGTAGCATTGTAAATATTAAAAGATGATTTTTGTTTATTTAAAGTTAGGAATTTAATTATGGAATCATAAATATCAAAATCTCCAATAAGACCATCTTCGTCACATGTTATATAATCTATTGTATTACTCCTATAAATCAAAAAATTAAAGATTTGACTATCTGACAAAATAGAAAACCCTTCTATAATATTTCTTTCAGTCATTCTTACTAATCCAATATTTGTCTTTTGCTCTATTATAAACTGTCCTAAAACGCAATGATTATTTATCACTAAACGCCCTATATTAGATTTACTAAAGTGTATATTTTCAATACTAGTTTTTTTTGTAATATTTAATTCTTCTAAATTGAATATATTAAGTAGATAAAGAGATTCTAATTTTGCATCTTTAAAAATAATTTTTCTGATAAAAGAATTATGAATTGACAGTAATCTTATCTCTGAACTTTCCAAAAAATACAAGTCTTCAATTTCAGTTCCAGTAATAACTAGCCTATCATTCTTTAATGATTTAAAAATAGCCCCCTCAGCTCCAAAATTAATCTCGTTCAGATTAATCAAATCACAAGTAGTGTTTTCAATATATAGCATTCTAATATTACTATCTTTTAATAAAGCCTCATCTATATTAGAATCTAAAATTGAAATAGATTTTATTTGAGAGTTAGAAACTTTTATAATATTAATTTCAGTATTATAAATTCTTAAACCTAAGTCACCTATTGATTGTATATCAATAGTTTTAATATTACTATCCTTAAAAATGGTATAAGTTTCTTCAACATTTTTAATGTTAATTTCAGAAAGAAATGTAACATTATCAAATATTAGATTATGTTTTATGTTCGTGATCTCAAGATCGAAATATAAGGAACAGTTCTTAATTATAATGCCTTCAATTTTTTCACCTTTTATATTTATTTCTCCATAAGAGATTGGAACACTAACTAATAAATCCCTTAGATAATTTTTTAAATTTTCGACATTTTTACTATTTATTGCTTTATGAAACACTTCTGAAGTAATATGCATATTATTAGTTTTTATAAATATAGTATAATAATTTATAAAAAAATCCCTTTCAAAAGGAAGTCATCATTACATTTTTAGACTGCTGGATTGTTACATTAGTATTGCTGCAAACACCAATACAAAATCTTCGCAATATTTTTCACATCGTCAACACCTCTGTGATGTGTGCCTTCAAGCTTAAGATTCAGTTCGCCCAAAGCTCTTGCCATTCCGACACTTTTTCTGACTGTCGGATGCGTTTGTCCGAATAATGTTTTCACATTAATATGATCATCACTCAAAGGATAATCGACGTTAAATCTTCTTGCCTGATTTTGAAGCATGTTCAAATCATAATTTCCATAGCTTGCCCAAGTCAGGTCTTCAGAATCGTATTCTACTCTCAAAATATCTAATGCATCTTCCAACAAAATGCCTTCTTCATCAACCATTTTCTGAGTAATGGAAGTCAGTTCCGTACAAAACGGACTTACTTTTGAGTATTGAGGTTTTACTAAAATTCCTTCGCTTTTCGAAATCTTACCGGTTTTTGCATTCATGATACAAACTCCGATTTCTATGATTTCACTCTCCTGACCTCTCGGCGGTCGGTCATCCCAACACGTGGCTTCGAGGTCTATAATTAATATATTGTCTGTTGTTTTCATTTGTTTAAATGTTTATTGTAAAGAGCGGGAAGATGGGAGCAAGAAGCCGGAAGTTTGTGACAGTCATTATTCACTTCCAGCCTCCAGCTTCAAACTTCCAGCCCAAGGTTATTCCAAAATTTCTCTTAAAATTCTGGCGGCATTGTAAGAATCGTCTGCTCCGCTGTGATGATGTCCTTCAAAATCCATATTCATAGCTTTAAGAGCTCTTTTTAAACCCATCATTTTGTAAAGTCCGTTATAGGCTTTGAACTGATGCATAATGTTAAGATAATTTTCAGAAAAAGGATTTTCGATACCGAGATAATCACATTGTTCCATGATCTGCTCTTTATCAAAATTTCCAAAACCTGCCCAGGTAAGCGAAGTTGAATCATATTCATCCCTGATTTTCTCACAGGCTTCTTCGAAATGAACTCCTTTTTCTTTTATAAGTTGTGGAGTTATTCCCGTAAGATCTGTACAAAATTTGTTGATTTTAGACCTTCCCGGAATGACGTAGATGCTTTGTTTCTTGGAAATTGCTTTCGTTGTTCTGTTTAATTCGCAAATTCCTATTTCTATAATATCGACTTTCTGCCCGGCAGGAATCCTGTCGTGTTCCCAACAAGTCGCTTCTAAGTCGACAATTAATATTTGATTTGTTGTTTTCATGATTTTTGGTTTAAAGGATGAAAGCAGGAAGTTGGAAGTTGGAAGAAAATTACATATTGTAAAAACTTCCCGCATCCAGCTTCCATCATACTAATTTCTTGGAGCAAAAGGGGGCGTCCACTTTTTTTTCTTCATCAATTCCTTGACTTCCTCGTAAGAAATCGGATAAAAATTATGACAATCGACTCCAACGTCAATACTTAAAGCGTTTTCATCATCCGGTAAAGTTCCGTGGGAATGACCGTAGAGTTGCCAAACTCCGTGATGCGACGCATTCCAGGTACGCATTGCGTAATGAAAAAGAATGATTTTCTGTTTGCCATGGGTCGCTTCCTCATCTTCAATGGAGAGTTCGTGATAATCTTTAATCCATTCGAATCTATCCGAAACCCGAAGTGCAGAATATTCGTGATTCCCTTTTATCAAATGGATTCTACCATTCAATCGATCCAAAATATCCTTTGTAACATCCGGTTTTCCTAAACTTACATCGCCTAAATGGTAGACAATATCACTCTCTCCTATTTTCTCATTCCATCTTTTGATGAGCTCTTCATTCATCTGTTCCAAAGACTCAAAAGGTCTTTCGGAAAATTTTATAATATTTTCGTGACCAAAATGATGGTCTGCTGTGAAAAATATATTAAGTTTCATTTTTTTGATTTTGTTTTAAATTGTTAAGTCACGTGTCTTTTACACCTCAGAATAGATTAGTTTTTCACTTAAAAAACAATTTAGTTTACATGAGATGAAAATCAAGGTTTCACAAACTTAATGGTTCACTTCAGCATAATTTTACAAACTATAAATAACTTAAGTGTTAAAATTTAATGGTTTTAAAATTTTTTAAAAGACCTTCAATATTTGCCTTTCCAACAGGATTCATTGAGTGGCAATAGAATTTGGTAAGTCCAAATAGTTATCCATACAATATTCTACCAACCATTTTGCACAATCGTAGCCTGTTCTTTCAACAAATTCCTGAGAATCTGGTTTTAAATAATGTTCATCGGCAAGGTCGTGGTCAAAAGAAATCATTTCCGGAAGTCCTTTTTCTAAAATCCTGTTGATAAACTGCTCGTAATTTCGAACGATATGCCAGTCTTTTCTGAGGAAAATATCCTGTTTTGTATCATGATAAGCCTCGATAGGATATCTTATATCATCCAGAAATAGTAATCTTTTTGTAATTTCCATTGCTTTAATTATTTTTTTGATGGAAGTTGGAGGCTGGATGCAGGAAGTTATATCAAAAAACTTCAAGCTTCTCACATCCCGCTTCCCGCTTTATTACACCATCATATCAGCACAATTTGAACTTGCGAATGCGTAAGGTTTTGCTTTAAATATATAGCCCATTCCCAAAATATACCCCATTGCGTCTTTCAAAGCAACGTTGGATTTAAAATCGGGGTCGGTGTTAATGTCTGCGTGTACCTCCATTTCCACATCATAAGTTTCAAGAATAGAGCAAATGGCGTAGGCGATTTCTACGGATTTGTTGACCTCGTTCAACATTCGCTCTTTGATACTGATATTCTGTATTTCTCTTTCTTTTCTGATAAAGGTAAACGCTCCTTTTCCCTCACGAATAAAGACAACTGCCGTAGCATAATTAATGGCGTCACCATAAACGTGGGAGTCCGATCCCACACACACTTTCAGTCGGTGTCCATTTGCCTGTTCGCGAATGATGGCTTCTTCTACCAACTGTGTGATAGAGTGTTGGAAAATTTTTCCGGTCATATTTTGCCATGTTTGTTGTTGCGTTTCCATTTTTTCTACATGTTTAAGTTGTATACTTTTTATAATTCATAAATGACCATTGATAAATGATTTTACTTGCGGTTATTTTTCTAATTTCTATCCTCTAGTTTCTAATTTCTATTTTTCTGTTGATTCATCAGGATTGTTCATGAATTTTATATTTAATTTAATGAATTCACGAATGCTCCGCATTTCGAACCTGAACAACAAGAGTCAAAGTCTTGTTTGCTGACCAATCACACTATGAATCAGAGTCTTATAAGCAATGAGCAATAGGTAATTGGTAATATTTTTCATGCTTTATTATTACTCATTGCACATCACTCATTACTTATATTGTGCACTCTATAAGGGAATCGAACCCTTGTTTTCTGCTCGAAAGGCAGGCGTCCTGAACCGTTAGACGAATAGAGCATTTTTTTCTGAACTGTGAATTGTGAATTGTTAATAGTCAATTACTTTGTAGTCAATCTTTAAATTCACTTGCACAGCAAAATTCACCCTTCACTTATTCACTTTTTTGACCATCTGACTAGGAATCGAACCTAAACAACAAGAGTACATTTCCTGCATGCTGCCATTACATTATCAACGGTTTTTGTAGAAGTAGTAGGATTTGAACCTACTCAGCAATGAAGCAACAGATTTACAGTCTGCCCCGACTCTCCAACTTCGGCGTACTTCCCTTTTTTATAAATGATAATTTATAAGAGATTAATGATTTTCATTCTAACTTCTAATCTCTAACATCTAACTTCTTTTTTGTGAAGAAAAACAAAGCCTGTCATTATTTTTTTAGTTTGATATAAGAACTTCTGCGCTCGACAAACTTTTACTTTTTCTTCGGAACTATTCTCATTTTAGTTATTTGAGATGGCTATGGGATTTGAACCCACTCAGTTTTCACAACGGTGTTGCAGACCGCCCCGACTCTCCCACTTCGGCGAACCATCAAGTTTTATGAATAATAAGCAATTGGTTATGAGTAATTTTGCAACTCTTAATTTTTCATATTTAAATTTTCATTAAAAAAATAAAGCCTGTCTTAATTTTTGTTTGATATAAGAACTTCTGCGCTTTGACAAACTTTATTTTCACCTAAAAAATTTATATTATGTTTAAAACTTCCATTTTCCTTCTTTCAACCTTCATCTATTAATTTTCATTTTTTGAGTTAAGAAAAAGCCTGTCTATATTGTGTTTTTGGCGTAAAGATCTTCTGCGCTTGACAAACCTTTTCTCTTCTCTTTTGAAACAATTAACATTTAGTTTTTGCGATTCCGGAAAGATTCGAACTTTCAACTTCTGGTTTAACAGACCAGCGCTCTACCATTGAGCTACAGAATCATTTTGTAATTTCGGAAGGATTGTTCATGAATTTTATATTTAATTCTATATTCACGAATCCTTCGGATTTCGAACCTTCAACCTTCGGCTTATGAAACCGATACTCTAACCTATTGAGCTACGAAATCTTTTATATGAACTGCCAATTATCAATTCTCTTTGCTATCAATTTTCAAATTCACTTACGAAGTGAAATTCACTATTGACCATTCACATTATGCACTCCATAAGGGAATCGAACCCTTATTTACTACTCGAAAGGCAGCCGTCCTAAACCATTAGACGAATGGAGCAAATTGTCTGGAAAATAGGATTCGAACCTATAACCTCCCACATCCAAGGCGGGTAAACAACCACCGTTATCTTTCCAGTTTTGCAGATTCACTTCAAAATTCTTTTCCGAGAGACAGTCGGATCGGAAATTTTTCCGTGAACCGTTGCGGTCTATGCGAGATTGTTCATCTCCCCTATATTTTTTCTTTTGAATTCGCGAATGCTTTGCATTTCGAACTCGCAGTGCCTGAGCGACAGTCAGGCAGGTTAGCCATTACCTCAATAGACCTTTTTTGCGGAGAGCAAAGGAATTGAACCTTCACTACTGTCGTAAAACTCATTAGCAGTAAGCCGCAACAAACCAATATTTGCCTACTCTCCTTTTGTGACCTCGACAGGGATCGAACCTGTAACCCTCGGTTTAGAAAACCGATGCTCTATCCAATTGAGCTACGAGATCTTTGTAACCCCAGAAAGATTTGAACTTTCAACCCCCGGTTTAAAAGACCGGTGCTCTAACCATTTGAGCTATGAGATTATTTTTTGTGAATTGTCAATCGTCAATTCGCTTTGCTTTTCAATTTTTAAAAATTCACTTGCGAAGCAAAATTCACCATTCACCCATTCACACTTTTGGGTATCTCCGGGGATCGAACCCTGTTCTCCGGTTCCACAGACCGACGCTTTACCAAATAAGCTAAAGAAACCATAAAAAAAGCGCCTCTTTTCGGGAGGCGCTATATATATTTTGACGTGTCGCTACATTAGCTGACCCATTTATATAAGCACCTTTTATCCACAAATTCACTATCAAGAATACACGCAAGTCCCATCGGCTCTTGTCCGTGTCTTGAATACTGATTAGATATGTTATGTAATTGTTTCATTATATTCTTGTTGTTTAAAATTGTTTTTTTGAAAGATTAAAAACGTGTTGCTTTTAATTTTCGGTTGCAAAGTAAGTATGATTTTTTTTAACTCGCAAATTTATTTTTCAATTAACTATTTGAAAATCAATTGATTGTATTCAATTTTGAGCATAGAAAATTTCTGTCCGTAATATTTTACAGATATCTTAATTACCTAAATGACTGTCTCTCATCGGGTTATTGATCACGCTTTATTTTCTTATTAATTGTCCATTGTTGATTAAATAATTTTCACTTTTATTGTTATTTTTTTTCATTCTAAATAATTTCTGCCAAAAAACACAAAAAACGCCCCGATCATCGAGGCGTTTCTGCAGTATTTTGATTAAATTTTTACGAGTTTACAGTAAATAATTTTCAAAGCAAGCACATTTCGCCTCATCCAATATCATCCATTCATATCCAAACGATCCCTTTATTGCAGGGTGATCGCATAGATTTAAACTGATATGTGCTCTTTGTATTATCATAATTTTATTGGTGCAAAGATAAATGTTTTTCTTATTTTTTTAACACATTTTGTAATCCAAGAACAAAACTCGCAGCTTCAAAAAGCTTTACTTTCTATTCTTTATTAATTTCTTCTTCATTCACCAATCTATCCAATTCTTCAAAATCCTGAAGCAAACTTCCCTGGTAATCATATAAACTTTTATGTTTGCTGGTTCTAATGACAACAATTTCTTTAGCATCTATTAAAGAAAGATCAGGAAAAATTTCTCTGAGTTTCTTTATTGTAATTAATGGCGATTTATATTTTTCCATTATCTCATCTACAATCTCGTATACACTTTTTTCTTCATGCCTTAAATGAAGATATTTGATTGTGTTATCCATTATTAAATATTTAATTCAAATAAAAATCAATTCCTAAACATTTTATTCCTCCCCGTTTTATACCTAGAAATATCTTTCACAATCACCTCATCTTTTGGATTAAAATGTTTCAGTTCGTTAATGATCGAAGAGTGATTTTCAACATTTTCAGCAATGATTTCGTAGGCTATGTTTCGGGTTGTTTCCTGAAGTTTCGGGTCTTTGCTGAATTCATGTTTCATCGCCTCCAGATAAATTAATTTCTTTTCAGAAGGCGTTTTTTGATACAAGCTCTGAATTTTTTCATTCAAAATTCCGACATCAGAAATATTCACGAAATAATTATTGAGGCAGTTGAAAGCATCTTTATTTTCTTCCCACCCTTTCAATAGAATTTGCTGAGCATCTTCAGGCAAATCCATTTTTTTGCGGTAAATGAGTGAACCTTTTATTATCTGATTATTGCTTACATAATCGTCGACAACCATCTGATAATAGGAATTGGCAGATTTCGTATCGTTTAATTCTTTATACAAATCACCCACTTTTTCTTTTTGTTCAAGCTCTTTGTACAAATCGATTGCCTTTTTATACTGTTTTGCTTTTTCGTAACATTGGGCAGCCTCAGGTTTATTATTGAGCTTTTTAAGATAAATTACTGCAGCTTCATTGTACAAACCGCCATCTTCCAATGTTTTGGCTCCGCGGTAATTATCCTGAAGCAGATTGATGTAGACTTTTGCAGCTTTGTGATAATCTTTTTCGTCAATATATTTTTGAGCTAAATCTTCATATTGATTTCTGATTCTGTCAAAAAGTGAATTCTCCAAATAAAACGTTCCGTCAGCCCTTCTTCTCCGTCCCTGACTTTGATTTTTCTCTTTGTCTTTCATGAAAATTACCACAAGAAGAACAATGATAATGGCGACCAAAAAAATGAATAAATTGCCCATTACTGTCCAAAATGTTTTCTCGTACAGTTCGGCAAAGACTGCAATGATTTTCAGAAAAGCCAGGACGACCAAAGCTCTCAAAAACTTATCGGTAAATTTCTGTTTATTCATTGTCGTCAGATTTTAAAATCGTTTTATCTTCTCTGAAAAGTCTGTATAAAAGCAATATTACACATATAATTAAAATCCAGACAAACCAGTTATAGCCAAACATTTCGATGAGCGGATAAAATAAATATCCCATCATCACACAAAGGATAACCATCAGGAAAATTTTGATTCCTGTAGGCAGGTTTTCTCCTCCAATATTCATTTTCTTTTTTTGAAACAGGAAAGAAAACAGTCCTACAGCACCTATAATCAAAACAACCAGCCAAAAGATTTCTGAAAACGAAATATTCTGCACTTCATCCTTTTTATGATCATCTTTATTAATCATGACCTCCTCATTTTTCTGAAGTTCTGCTGGTGGTTCGATCGTTCCGTAGGCTTTCCCAAGAGAATCTGCCATCAGAATCTGCTTCCTGTTGAGCACTGTTTCTACGACACCTTTTTCAGCAGGAATTCCGTTACCTTTTCTTTTAATAGAATCTGATATTTCCTGACGGAGATTTTCAGAATTTTCACTAATAACTTTTACAATTTTCTTGTTATACACTCTTTTCAGTGAATCTTTGGATGTCGCAATATTATTTTTTAAAGAATCAATTTCTTCAGCAATTTCAGGAAGTGGTTTTCCGCCTTTTTCGAGATAATCTTTATATTCCAATGAATTTTTAGATGAAAAAGGGATGACCGCTTTGATGTACTCATCAGAAACTTCTTTTCTTTCTTTTCGGTAAATAGAATCAATTTTCAGGTCAATTTCTGTGATGCCCGATTCGAAAGACAGAGTTTTTGAAAACTCTGTTTTATCATTGGAAATTTTTCCGGACGATCCTTCGCTGTAAACAGGTTCATCTTTCGTAAAATGAAAACCTATTCTCGCCATCGCAATCAAAATCATAAAAACCCAAAATACCCAGCGATAATTTCGTGAACCGGAACTTCCGTTTCCGTCAGATGAATTATTTCCGGCACCACCAAAAATTTGAGTCCACCAATTGCTTCCAAATTGAAATTTCCCGAAACCATCGCCTCTTGACGTTCCCATAATATCCAACGGAACGCCTAAGTGCAAAGCTCTTTCAGGATATTTTTCAATATATTTTAAATATTTTTCAAACTCTTTTTTATTTCCTGCCATTACTTTTTTGAGATCGAAAGGAAGATTTTTCATCCATTCTTCTTCAGTTTCGGGTTTTTGTAAAGATTCAAGAATTTTTTCTTCGCTGATTTCCACCGTAAAGCTTTCAATATTTTGAGGAATTTTCACTCCGTTGGATGGTTTTCTTACCTTATCTACACTTTGTTTAGGGTTCTGAATCATTGAAATCCAGTCGATTTCTTCCGTTAATTTCACCAGACCAAAATCTGGATGCATCACGATAAAATCAGCATTGATGTTTTGCCAGTCTTCAGGATTGATTTTAGGATAAAAAATCGTATTTTCAGGAATGAACAATTTATCTTCGACACTCTGGAAATAAGCATTTTTTCCAATTTCTGAAGGTGCTACATGTTTAAAAATCAAAAAGCATCCATACAAAACATTCGGCTCGTTGGATGGAATTGGATATGATTGAACTTCATTTAAATCTATTCCTAAAGTTTCCATCTCGTGAAGCCACGTCAAGGGAGAAGAACCTCTGATTAAAAGTCCTTTCTTAGGAAAACTATTTTTCGGAAAAGGTTTAATCCTCAGTTCCATACGCCGTAATTTGATTAATGAATGGTATTAAATATTCAGTATACATATGGTTGAGAGTCTTAATTTTTAACAGCGTATTTTCCGGAAGATAATATTCAGAGCCACCAAATTCGGTATCGGTTGCCAGCGCTAAAAAACCATCCGTAGTCGTTGCCAGGTAAAATATCGGAATGGAATTATTAACACTTTTAAAAGTTAAAATTCCACGAGAATCTGCAACAATCTCACTTCCTTCAGAGAAAATGAATCTGTTCTTTATTTTTTGAGCATAAAAAGATACTTCCGTTTTATTTCTTTTCAACATGAGTGAATCATGCTCGGTCATAAATACTTCAAACTTTGATATTACCAATAAGTCTTCTTTGTTGATTCCTATATTGTTATAGTTGCTCAGAATTTTGTCATCATGATACGTAGGCAATCTTTGGAGTTCACTGTTTACCTTTTCATTATTCTTCCTGATTTCTCTGTCATTTTTCACATTTTCTAATGTAATAAATCCATCAATATTAATTTCTTCAATCCAAATTGCATCTTTTTCCCAGAGGTAAAATTTTCTATTAAAATAAATTAACCGCAGAGAATGATGGATTTTTCTTCCACTCAAATTGAGCTCAAAATACTCTTCTGTATTTAAATTTAATTTAGAAATAAGCTTTTTATCGGGTTGATACTGACATAAAATATAATGTTGCTGTCGGTTTTTTGCCAAAGCAAATTGTCCTCTAGGTTTCACAGAAATATTTTCAAACAAAACCTCACAACCTCGATGAGTTCTGTATTGATTATAATAATTTTTATTGTAATAATTATCTGATAGATAAGTTCTTAAAAGTTGTTTTTTTGAGCTCAGAATAAAAAATTCACCTTCCAGCAAAAAGCTTTCAATCTTATTTTCCGGCATCGGAAACAACAAAGGATAATTGATCGGAACCTCAGTTTTTCTTCCTGCAGAATCCTTATTTTGATTTTTTGGAGGTTTATTCTTTGGCGGATTTGCCCATAATTCTTTTAAAGGAAGAACAATTTTCTGCACATGCTTTCTTGTTCCTTTGTGGTGTTTGTAAAAATTCAGTTCGCCCTCTGCCGAAGTTGTAACCAAAAATTTCAGTCGGTCTCTGTTTTCGTGAATGACTTTCTGAAGTTTTTGATTGTTTAAATTTTCCTGATGGGTGATAAAAAAAACTTCCAGATCTTTTTCGGTATGCTCTTCATTAAAAAACTTTTCCAACGCCTGAGAAACTTCCAAAACCGGACTTACCTGATTGAGGTGATCAATGACCTCCTCCAATGTATCCAAAGAAATCGGTACTGTATCTTGCCCTAATGCAAACACTTTACATTCTGAATGTGCTTTCGGATGTTTGATCACCGCAATCGCCGATGCAAACGCCAAAACTTTTGGTGTACCCCAGTTTTTCAGCGAAGTATCAATCAAAATAATTCTTTCAAAAATATTTTCTTCAGGCGGAATTTCCCTTTGAATATATAAAGCTTCATTATTGGCTACACGGTTCATGAAAACCTCATCTTCATTGGCAAATTCCGACAAAAGCATTCTGCTGAAATCGCTTTTGTTGGTCATATCAGAGACACCGCCAATCGGTTGTTCGCCGGGAGATAGATGTCGCATGGGGATTTTGAGGCCGCTCCAGATTCTTTTAATCAAACTTCCGACCTGAAAAGTTTTTGGTTCGTCAATAAGTTCCTGAATAAAATCTTTGTCAGTTTCTACCGTGGTTTCTTCTTCTACAACTTCATCGTCCAGATCAGGAATATCGATCAAACCTCTCATCGCATCAGCGATAGATTCTGCAGTTGGAAATTGTCTATCTGCATACGCTAAAGCTTTAATGTCTTTTCTAAAAGCTTCATAATTCAAATTTATTTTACTGGCACTGTCAGCTAAAAGGTGTGGAATTTTAAGATACCTTTTGAATAATATTTCTGACTCTTTAACGGTCAAACACGTTTTATTATCTTTAAAAATAGTCTGAATTAAGACGACTCTGTTTTGTCCTGTTTTATAAGTTTTATCTAGAACTTCAAGCTTTTTCAAGAAAAATCCTGCTTCAGACAATAATTCTTTTGTCTGTTCGCGTTCACAATGATCTTCAAGTTCAGCCAATACATTTCGCAATTGTTTGTAACCATCCTGCGTTGCATACAAAACCAGCAATAGTGCTCCGAAAGGAGGCCATCCCTGAAGTTGCAGCTCCTTTAAAACTTCAATCACATAAACCCGATATGTAACTGTGGAGCTTACTTTAGGGAAATAGATGACATTATTTACCGAATAGTTGGAATTATCGGCTACATCATAATCAGTTCTCCACTCCCAGAAATAATCTTTGTACGATTGGAAATATTCTCTTAACTCCATTCCTTTGATTTTTCAGTCAGACGAAATGAGCTTACAGATAATTTTCTGAAATCTTCTTTATTAAGATGCAAAAAAGTTCCGTCTTCTTTCCACAAAAGCCATTGATTCTGATCTCCATTATACTTTCTTTGTAATAAAGAACTCAAATTTTTAAACTCAAAATCAAAACCTGTCGGTAAAAGATGACCGTCTCTCATCCAGAAAGTTTTTCCGGGAAAGCTTAAAAGAGGCGTTCCCATGAAAAGTGCTTGATCATTAATAATAGTCCAATCTAATTTTTCAAGTTTAAATTTAGGCAAAGCAATGATTGTTTCTTTTATATCTGAAATAGAACATAATAAAGCGATTGCAGATTGCTCTTCTTCACTTGGTTTCAACTGAACTTCAACCTTTTCTTCAATTCCAAAAAAATTATTGTTTGACAAAGGAAAAGCTAAGCGTAAAGCTTTATCAATCGGCATCCAAAGCAAAGCTGTTCTTACTTTTTTACTTGGAACCAAGGCATCTTTACGAAATAAAAGCCCCTCTCTTAATTCGTACAAGATAAAATTAGGCAACTGTTGAATTTCCGATGAAACAGCCTGTTCATCGGTAAAACCTTTCAGCCAGATTTTCTCATCTTCCAAAGCAATCTGAATATTTTTCCAGTCACGAATTGCGCCAAGAAAATCTTCATCAGCTTTGGGAAGTTCTGCCCAAAACTGTTTTAAACTGACTGCAGAATCTTTTGCCATAGACTTTCTATTTCCTGTTGAATGTATTGTTTCTGCTCAGTATTTCTGATCCAGTCACAACGTGTTTGAAGATATCTTAATTTATCTTTAATCACATTTTGTTCTTCAAAACTCAGATTTCCCAAATTCCATTGATCTACAAGAATTTTCACATCTTTCATCACTTCTTCCGGGTTTGGAGTTTTGTTGTGCAAAGCTTGAGGATGAGATTTCGGATGGTCGTCTTTTTCAATTGTTCTGTTGATAATTCCTTCCAGAATTTCAATTTGTTCTTCTGTATCCCAAATGTGTTTCAAAACCCATAAATCTGAAAGAATCGCTTCATTTCTACCACAAATTAAAGCACTTGCAGCGATCAGATTCTGAAGTTTCACGGCTCGACGGTCGGAAATTGCAATTCCTGTATTTCGCAGATTGATAATCGTGTTTAAATATACTTCGTAAATTGGCTTTAAATCAACTGTTTTACATAAATTCTGAAGCTCTTTTATTTCGTGCGCAAAAATTTCCGGAGTTTCTGTTTCAATATTATTTTCCAGTTTCCTTCCGGCTAAAAGTACCTGCTGAAGCAAATCGGGATGTACATAATCTACATTAATTCTAATGAGAAAACGGTCGAATAATGCGTTCAAAGCTTCATCTTCGGGGAGAACATTGCTCGCTCCCACAAACATCAGCGCAGGAAGATTTCTTGTTTCTTTTCCTCTTTTGAAAATCTTTTCGTTCAGAGCCATCAAAAGGGAATTCAGAATAGCGGAGTTTGCATTGAAAATTTCATCTAGGAAAACCATTGACGCTTCAGGCATCATTCCGTCGGTATTGGTGAAAAGTTCACCTTCTTTAAGCTTTCGGATATCAAAAGGTCCGAAAATTTCGTTCGGTTCCGTGAAACGTGTTAAAAGATATTCGAAATTTTTGCCGTCGGTTACGGTTTTTGCTAAAGTTCGGACGATTGCAGATTTTGCTGTCCCGGGAGGACCGTAGAGAAATGCATTTTCTCTTGCCAGCAAGCAGATTCCGAGTAGATCTACGACGTCGTTTTTTCCGACGAAAGTGTCTTTAACGTAGGTAAGAACGGTATTCAGTTTTTCTATATTTTGATTCATTGATTTTTAGTTAGTTTTTAAAAGCAAAGGGCGCAAAGTTTTTTTTTAATATTTTTCTGCTTATTTTTTCGTCCGCAAAGGCAGAACTATGTTCATAAACCTTCAGTGTATGCTCAGCGAAGAAATACAAAATGGTTAGTTTTCTATTATTTTTAATTCTCTCCAAAAAACATCTTTGTACATTCCAAATTCTGCGATGAGCAATTGATTGATGTATGGAATCTCAGCAAGATTGTAAGCTTTTTTTTGTACAATTCTTTCGAGATATAATTTTCTGTAAGTTTTGTCTTTCAATTCTTCTTCCCAATTGATGTTTTCCAAATCTAAGTCATACCCAATTCCCGAATAATGAAATTGTTGCAGGATAATTTTCAGCATTTTGATTAATGGGTCTTCAGAATCAACATCGTGCAAAACAGATATGATCTGAGGTAAAAATCTCAAAGATAAATCTGCTGATAAAATAGAAGAAACGTCTCTTTCACCTTTAAATGATGGAATTAATTGGTTTAAATCTTTAGCTGTATTTTCTCTTATCAAATGCAATTGTGAACTATGATACAGAACTTTTGCTGCCCAAACTGCCGTTTCCCGGCTACAGTTTATCTTATCGGATAAAAATTCCAATCGTTCTTTTTCGAATTCAGATTCAAAGTAATCTGCAGCATCTTTTTCTTCCTTCTGTGATATCGATTTAATATCAGAAAAAATGGTCATCACACCTTCTTTTCTGAGAAGAAATAAAGTATCTAAAAATGGGGATTGGGTTTCCATCATCTAACAAAAATAGAAATATTATTTGTGAAATCTCAATTTACGCTGTAAGTTAATTGTTAATTACAAATGATGAAAAATGACGAATAGAGTAAAGTCAATTTATTACATAATGCAGACAACATTCCTAGCCCCGATTGTAGTGAAAATCCTTTTTTGAAAAAAAAGATTGTAACGGAAAGCGGGAAATAGCTCCTAAATATGAGTAATGGATAATTGGTAATGAGTAATTAATAATGTGCAGTTGGAGTTGGTTTACAACTTTGTTTCATGCAATGACATTTAAAAAGTTTTTATCTTTGCTAAAATTTAAAACAAAAATATGAGTGTACACATCAGTGCCAAAAAAGGAGAGATCGCAAAAGTTGTTTTGCAGCCTGGAGATCCGCTTCGTGCACAGTATATTGCAGAAAATTTTCTTGAAAACGCAAAACTGGTAAGTAAAACGAGAGGTATTTTTTATTACACCGGAACTTACAAAGGCAAAGAAATCTCTGTGGGAGCCAGCGGAATGGGTTTCCCGAGCATCGGAATTTATTCTTTTGAACTGTACACAGAGTATGAGGTTGACACCATTATAAGAATCGGGACTTGTGGCGGATATTCGAGTGACGTGAAATTATTTGACATTCTCAATGTTGAAAATGCGGCCAGCGAAAGTACATACGCAAAATATGCATGGGGATTTGAAGAAGAAATTTTTTCGCATCAGGGAAATATTTTTGACATCATCAATGAAACAGCGAAAGAATTATCATTAGATGCTAAAGCAACGAACATTCACAGCAGCGATATTTTTTACAGAAAAGATCCTGCAACTCCTGCGATTGCGACGAAATACAACTGTCCGGCAGTTGAGATGGAAGCTTTTGGATTGTTTGCCAACGCAAAATATTTAGGTAAAAATGCAGCGACGATTCTTACGGTTTCTGATATTATTCCGACTAAAGAATTTATTTCTGCAGACGAAAGAGAAAAAGCTTTGAAACCTATGATCGAATTGGCTTTGGAAGCAGCTTTGAAAGTGATTTAATAAGAGTCAATTTATATTATTAAAAGAGCTTTACTTGGTCAGTAGAGCTCTTTTTTATATTCTGAAAAAATTTCTTGCGACTTCTGTAGTTTCATCTGCAACCTTGGAAATACTTATTTTTTTGAGATGGGCAATTGTCTGGGCAACATAGGGCAAAAATTTAGGTTCGTTTCGGCGGCTTTGCATTTTCGGCATATTTTTCGGAAGCATAAAAGGTGCATCGGTTTCAATCATCATTCGATCGAGCGGAACATATTTGATGACTTCTTCCAAATGTTTAAATCTATTGGTATCGCTTATTGCTCCAGTAAATGCTAAGTAAAATCCTTTATCTAAATAAGTTTTCGCTTCATTTAAAGTTCCTGTAAAACAATGAACCACTGCTTTTGGAAGTTTTGATAAATATTCGTCCGTGATTTCGTTAAACCTTTTGAAAGCGGCTCTTTCATGTAGGAAAAGAGGTTTATTCATTTCAATGGACAATTCGAGTTGGGCACGATAACATTTTTCCTGAATAGGTCTTGGCGAAAAGTCTCTGTCGAAATCTAATCCGCATTCTCCAACAGAAACGACGTGGTCTTGTTTTAATAATTTTCTTAATTCCTTACTACTTTCGTTGTTGAAAGATTTTGCATCATGGGGATGAATTCCAGCCGTTGAAAATAAAATTTCAGGATAATCTTCTGCGATTTCCGCTGATTCTTTACTTCCACGGACGCTTGTTCCTGTTAAAATCATTTGTTCGACTCCGCTGTCGAGAGCTTGGTTGATGATTTCTTCGTGTTCATTGTTGAATTGTTTATTGGTCAGATTAATGCCAATATCGATAAATGTGTTCATAATTAAATTTTAGTTGGCAAAACTAAAATGAAACTGCGCAATCTTTTTACGCAGTATTTTTTTATTTAAAAATTTACATCATTCATTTATAAAACCCTCCAAAAAGCCAATCAAATTTTTTCCACCATGACTCCAGCGAATTCCGTGACCATCTTTTTCTCTGACTTCAAAAACCAACTCGTGCTTATAGTGATAGAAAATATTCCACCAAGTTTTATTGTCGAGAATATAATTGATTTTCTCCATGACGATTTGCTGTTTCTGCTGATTATTTCCATTTACTTCGCCCCAAAATTGGTCTTCCATTCTTCCTACATGCTTTTCCCAGGCTCTTTGTGCAATGGTAACTTCATGATTAAAAGGCTTTTCGCAGGCTTCAATCAACATTTCTTTCAACGGTGGAATTGCATTTTCATCCCGTAGACTTGCAGAAGTCAGTCTTTGCCCTAAAATATTCAGCCAATGTTCAAATAGAATTTCTTCTAATTTCTTGACATTAAATTCATTTGAATTTTGTGAATTAAAAACATTGATGAACTGATTAAAGCTTTCGTCCCGGTCAATTTTTATTTCCTCATTGAAAAACGGAAGATTGAAATCTAAAATTTCGTCTTTAAACTTCTGAATATTTTGACTTATACTGTTCAGATGTTCTTCAGCTAAAATTAATTGATATTTTTCTTTCCAATCTTTTGAAAACAACGGAATAAATTTTTCTAATAAATTCATGACTAAATTTTCTACTTGATCTTTAAATTAAAAATGCTGAGTTCTTAGAACACTTTCATTTCTTTTAAACACAAATAACACGAATATTTTCACAAATATCACAAATAATTATTCGTTTTTTTGTATTCAATCAAAACATTTTCACAAGGTTAACAGAAAGCTTTTCTTCAGTAATCAAATATCCAATAAGATTGAACCAGTTTTTACAATGATCTAAAATCCATGCATCAGAAGAAACGATTATTTCCGAGTGTTCAGCTAAAAATTTATCCGGATTAAATTCAAGCTCAACGCTCCAATGGAGATTATTTTCTTTGGCAAAATCTATAATGATTTGTTTGATTCTTCCACTGTTCGAAACAGGTTTGTCAAAAATCCAAATCAGGTTTTCCGCTTGAGATTTCTTGAAAAATGAAGCAACCCATTCAATCGACTGTTGTGTTTGATTAACTCTTTTATAAGTTCCATGAACTCCGGAAAGATCACGAAAACAACCATCGGTTCCTTCAAAAATATAGGCCTCGGAAAGTAAACTTTCCAACAAAATCAAAACATTAAAACCATCCAAATAAATCGTTTTATCTTTTAATCTGAAATTTGAAGTTCGTTATTTTTTCTGTTCTGAATCTGAATTTCCGAAGCTGAAGCACCACGCAAAGCCTGAGTTTGTCTGGCTTTTAATCGATAATGATTTCCTACCAAATCTGACGAAGCCTTTTCAGCATAACCCCGACTTAAAAGATACTGCAGATCCCGAAGAGCCAACTTCAGTTTATCCATCTGTTTCTTTGATGAAAATAATGTATCGTCGCCCGTATTTTTCCCGCGATTTCTGCTGTTCATATCCAAAAATAATATTTTCAGTTCGAATCCTGAAATTTATTTCTAAAATCTCATTTGAACAGGAGATTAGCCCATTTCGCAGATTCACTCACCTTTTTTAGTGAAATTCTTAGAGTGAAAAATACGAAAAGCAAACCACCTTATCATAAAAAATAAGATAACTAAAGTTTCAAAAACGCCTATAAAACAAGCATTTAAAATAGATAATTATCATAAAAAATTACGAATTCAAAATAAAAATTTAATTTATATTATAAAATTATTACATTTAGTCACTAACAAATATTAAATCAAAAAAATGTTTATAGGATATGATGTTGGAAGTTCTTCGCTGAAAGCTTCAATTGTTGACGAACACGGAAAAGTAATTGCTCATGCCAAATATCCGGAAACAGAAATGCCTATCGATTCACCAAAAATCGGATGGGCAGAACAGGATCCCGAACAATGGTGGCAAAACCTGAGAATTCTGACTCAAAAAATAATTGCAGAAAGCCACATTGATAAAAACGAAATCAAAGGAATCGGAATTTCTTATCAGATGCACGGTTTGGTTTTGGTGGGTAAGAACAAAGAAGTTTTGCGTCCTTCCATTATTTGGTGCGACAGCCGTGCGGTAGAAACCGGCGATCAAGCTTTTGATGATCTCGGTGAGGAAGTTTGTATGAATAAACTTTTGAATTCTCCAGGAAATTTTACTGCTTCAAAATTAAAATGGGTAAAAGAAAATGAGCCGGAAGTATATGAAAAGATCTGGAAATTTATGCTTCCCGGAGATTTTATTGCTTTAAAGTTAAGCGGAGAAGCAACGACAACAGTCACAGGATTATCTGAAGGTGTACTTTGGGATTTCCAGAAACATCAGGCTTCAAAAACATTATTGAATCTTTGGGGAATTGATGAATCTTTGGTTTCAACGGTTGTAGAAAATTTCACGGAGCAATGTGTAATTTCAAAACAGGGTGCTGAAGAAAGCGGATTACCGGAAGGTATCCCAATTTTGTACAGAGCAGGAGACCAGCCGAATAATGCATTATCTTTAAACGTAATGAATCCGGGAGAAATCGCTGCAACAGGCGGAACTTCAGGTGTTGTTTATGGTGTGACAGACACTATTCATTCTAAAGAATCTGTGCGGGTAAATAATTTTGCGCACATCAACCATACGAAGGATCAACCGAGAATCGGAAAAATGCTTTGTTTAAATGGTGCGGGAATTCAGTACAGCTGGTTGAGACATCAGGTGGACCAGAAAAGACATTCTTATCAGGAACTAAATGATTTGGCTTCACAAATCCCGATCGGTTCAGATGGAATCATCGTTCTCCCATTCGGAAATGGCGCGGAAAGAGTTTTAAAAAACAAAGACATCGGTTCCTCTACTTATAATGTGAATTTTAACCGTCACAAAAGTGTTCATTTGTTCAGAGCCGGATTGGAAGGTATTGCCTACTCATTCGTGTACGGAACAGAAATATTAATAAATGATGGTCTTCAAAAAGGAATCATCAAAGCCGGAGGTGACAATTTGTTCCGTTCATCATTGTTTGCGCAATCGATTGCAACACTGCTGGATACGGAAATCAGAATTTTTGACACAACAGGTTCTACCGGAGCAGCAAGAGCAGCGGCAATCGGAGCAGGAGCTTTTGAGACATTGAATGATATTTTAACAGAGAAAGATATTACCACAACTTATATTCCTGATTTTAAAAATATGGATCTGTACAGAGAAAGTTATGGGAAGTGGAAAAATAAATTGGAGCAAGTGATAAATGGTTCTTAGTCTTGACAATGATAAATTAACGTTCATTTAATAGAATGACAAAATCGCAGCCCGACTTGAACGGAGCTCTTTTTCTAAAAAAAGAATGGGAAATGCGCTGGATTTTTTAGAAAAAAGCGGGAGTGGAAGGCGGAAATAGCTGCCATAGAAAAATAACAAATAGCTATTCGACAAAGTCAAATAGCTGCCCAAATTAAAAAAATTAATAAAATATAAAATCAAAATAATGGCAATTACAACAGGAAACAAAGAGTATTTTAAAGGAATAGATAAAATTAAGTTTGAGGGAAGAGAGTCTGACAATCCGTTGGCATTCAAATTTTACGATGAGAATTTGGTGGTTCGCGGAAAAACAATGAAAGAATATTTCAAATTTGCTTCTGCTTACTGGCACACATTCTGCGCAACCGGTGGAGATCCGTTCGGTGCTGGAACTCAACAATTTGACTGGTTAACCGCTTCTGATGCAAAACAAAGAGCAACAGAGAAAATGGATGCTGCGTTCGAATTTTTCACAAAATTAGGCGTTCCTTACTACTGTTTCCACGATTATGATTTGATCGATGAGGCAGATAATTTCATAGAATCTACGAAAAGATTAGAATTCATCACCGATTACGCTAAAGAAAAACAGGCTGCTTCGGGCGTGAAATTACTTTGGGGAACTTCTAACTGTTTCTCAAACCCAAGATTTATGAACGGTGCAGCAACCAATCCTTCATTTGACGTTTTGGCTTATGCTGGCGGACAGGTAAAAAATGCTTTAGACGCAACCATTAAATTAGGCGGAGAAAACTACGTATTCTGGGGCGGCCGTGAAGGTTATATGTCACTTCTAAACACGAATATGAAGCGTGAGCAGGAACATATGGCGAAGTTTCTACATTTGGCGAAAGACTATGCAAGAGCTCAGGGCTTCAAAGGGACTTTCTTCATCGAGCCAAAACCAATGGAGCCTACAAAACACCAGTACGATTTTGATGCGGCAACGTGTTTGAATTTCCTCCGTCAGTACGACCTATTGAATGATTTTAAATTAAACCTTGAAGTGAATCACGCTACTTTAGCACAACATACTTTCGAGCACGAACTTCAGGTTGCTGCTGACAACAATGTTTTGGGAAGCATCGATGCAAACAGAGGTGATTATCAAAACGGTTGGGATACAGACCAGTTTCCGGTTGATTTATATGAAATGACTCAGGCAATGTTGGTAATTATCCAAGCTGGAGGTTTCCAGGGTGGAGGTGTGAATTTTGACGCAAAAATCAGAAGAAACTCAACAGATCTGGAAGATATCTTTATTGCTCACATCAGTGGAATGGACAATTTTGCAAGATCTTTCTTAGCTGCAGATAAAATTTTAGAAAAATCAAAATATTCTGAGATCAGAACCAACAGATATTCTTCTTTCGACAGTGGAAAAGGTAAAGATTTCGAAAACGGAAGCCTATCTTTAATTGATCTTGCAACTTATGCTCAGGGATTGGGAGAAGTTGGCAGAGAAAGCGGAAAGCAGGAATATCTTGAGAGTATCATTAATCAGTATTTATAATATTGGTTAATCGCAAAGGCGCAAGTTTTTTTACTTTGAAAATATTTTAAGGCGCAAGAAAATCATAGATTTTCGGCAAGGAAATATCTTAAATTTTATCTTCGATAAAATCTTTGCGTCTTAAAACATAAAGCTTGTCAATTTATTTGCGCCTTTGACTACGTCGAATCTCCGATTTGCGTACAACCAAAATAATTAACAATTAAAACTAAATCAAAATATGCAAATAATAGATTCCGGTCCTAAATATTCTTCAGGAACAAAGGCGCAGATCAATATGCTGTACGTTACTGTACTCACGTTGGTCGCCACTTTGGGAGGACTTTTGTTTGGATACGACACCGCAGTAATTTCAGGAGCCGAAAAATCAATTCAGGAATATCTTATTATTCCTTTGGGATTGAGTTCACTGGCACACGGAGCCACCATTTCGAGCGCATTGATCGGATGCATTATCGGTGGCGCCATTTCCGGGATGATTTCCACGAAGCTGGGAAGAAAAAAATCATTGATGCTTTCGGCATTCCTTTTCTTCATCAGTGCTTTGGGAGCGGCATATCCTGAATTTTTATTCTTCAAACACGGCGAACATTCTATGGGTGTTTTGCTGGCATTTAATTTTTATAGGATCATTGGTGGAATCGGTGTAGGGCTCGCTTCGGCAGTCTGCCCGATGTACATTGGTGAGATTGCACCTGCCGAAATACGTGGTAAACTGGTTTCACTGAATCAGTTTGCCATTATTTTCGGGATGCTCGTGGTTTACTTCGTAAACTGGGGCATCGCAAGCGGACAAACCGTAGAATGGATCAACGAAATCGGATGGAGATATATGTTTTTATCCTTAACTATTCCTTCTGCTTTATTTGGAATTTTGCTGTTTTTCGTTCCTGAAACACCACGTTATCTGACTTTCATTAATAAAGATGCGGAAGCACTGAAAATTTTAACCAAAATCAATGGTGAAGCGCGTGGAAAAGAAATTTTCTCTGAAATCAAAAGCACTGTGGTTGAACATAAAAGTGAAATTTTTGCCTTCGGAAAAACCGTGATAGTGATTGGAATTTTACTTTCTGTTTTCCAGCAGTTTGTGGGAATTAATGTGGCTTTATATTATGCTCCGAGAATTTTTGAAAGTATGGGCGTTCATAAGGATTCGTCGATGCTGCAGACCGTTGTGATGGGATTGGTGAATGTTGTGTTTACCGTAATCGCCATTTTCACGGTGGATAAATGGGGAAGAAAACCTTTATTGATTGTAGGTTCTGTCGGAATGGCGATTGGAATGTTTGCGATTGCTATTTTATCGTATTATCAGATAATCGGAATTGCCACGTTGGTATTTATCATCGTGTACACCGCGTCATTTATGATGTCATGGGGCCCGATTTGCTGGGTTTTGATCTCAGAAATTTTCCCTAATAAAATCAGAGGAAGTGCAATTGCTATAGCTGTTGCCGCACAATGGGCAGCGAACTATTTAATTTCATCTACCTATCCTTTCATGATGGAATTCAGTGGTGCTTTTACTTATGGATTTTACGGTGTGATGAGTGTTCTGTCACTATTCTTCATATGGAAATGGGTTCCGGAAACCAAAGGAAAATCTCTTGAAGAAATTGAAAAGGTGTGGGAAAAATAAATATACTTTAGTTTTAGAGCCTGTTTAAAAATTAAATTAGAAAAATTCGTAATGGGTTTATTTTTAGAAAACAATTTTATAATAAATTGATTGTCAGCTGATTATGTTGTTTGTTTTTCGTAACTTGTTGGTATCGAATCAATTAAGTCACATGAGAAACTATCCCACAAACGTTACTGACAATCAATGGCAATTTATTAAAAATACTTTAGAATTAGTTAATCGAAA
>Ga0308164_10000116_pt1 | contig 226858 bp, 211 predicted proteins | sample PhyTR2_FD_201031 | JGI IMG/M metagenome (GOLD analysis project Ga0308164, IMG submission 201031) | Phyllosphere microbial communities from UC Gill Tract Community Farm, Albany, California, United States - DLSLT.R2 | ecosystem: Host-associated > Plants > Phyllosphere > Unclassified | place... | reverse complement strand
GCCTGTCCCTGCACCAGCTCGACGAGATCTGCGAGGACCAGCGCGCCGCCGTGCAGGACTGGGTCGATGCGCTGGAGACCTGGCCCCAACCCGAGGCGCCCAGCGCCCAGCGCGAGCTTGAAGCGCTTAAGGTGCGCAGCCGCGATGTGCTCGAACATATCGAGCGCGTGGTGCACCATGTGCGCCGGCTGGAGCAAAGCACCGAGACCGCCGTGCAGATGCATTTTTCGGTGCAGAGCAACCGCGCCAACGACATCATGCGCACACTCACCACCATCACCGCCATCTTCCTGCCGCTCAACCTGATTGCCGCGATCTTTGGTATGAACTTCGAGTTCATCCCGCTCATCCACAAGGAAGACGGCTTCTGGTGGGCGATGGGCGTGATGGCCTTCATCACGGTGGCGCTGATCGGCTTTTTCTCGTACAAACGCTACCTGACCCGCACGGGCCGATAGCGCTGTACAGCCCCCAGCAGCGGCGCATGGCGCGCCGCTGCTGGACGGCTTACTGGCCCAGATCAATGCGGTAGACCGCGCGCTGCGTGCCCGTGCCGTCATCGGCCTTGTCCAGCGAGACATTAGCCAGGCCCGCTGCCTGCGCCACAGGCAACGCGTTGGCCGCCGACGTGAACAGCACCTTGCCGGCAGTGGGCGTCTTGGCAAAGCGCCAGCTGTGGGCAGCGCCGTTGGCCGCGCGGCTGATCTGCGGATGCTCCTTGATGTAGGAGATCACCACATCGCGGTTCGCATCGGGCGAGGCATAGATCGTGGCGCGGCCATCGAGCTCAGGCAGAAAGCTCTTGCCGCTGGTGGCGCGGTAGTTGTTGGTGGCGATCACAAAGTCCTGCGCCGGGTCGATCGGGGCGCCCTTGTACTGCAGATCCACGATGCGGCTGCCGACGGGCAGGGTCACATCGATCTGGTAGCGCATGTCGGCGGTGGTGAACATGTCAAAGTTGTAGCCGGGGAAGCTGCTGATCAGCCACTGGTCTGCGGTCGCAGCCGGGTCGATGCGGTTGAAGCGCTGGGCAGCGGCCTCCAGCCAGCGCTTGATCTGCGCGCCGTTCACCTTTACCGCGTAGACGGTGTTGGGGTAGAGATAGAGGTCGGCCGCGTTGTAGATCGCCAGCGGGCCGGCGGCCACATCGGTGTAATCGCCACCGCCCTGGAAGCCCGACTTGAAAGGCGCGCTCACCGACAGCACCGGCAGCTGCGCATACTGCGGCAGGTTGGCCTGCACATAGCGCTGCACATAGTCCTGCTGCGCCTGGTTGACCAGCTGGATCGCGCCGGGGTCGCCCACATCGGCAAACTGCGTGCCCATGCGAAAGTCCGTCTGGCCCACCGGCGTCTTCACATAGCTGATCGCCGCCTGGTGCTGGCTCTCCACCACCGGTGCAATGCTGCTGTCGACGGCGACATAGCTGGTCTTGCCGGCGGCATCCTTGCCGGTGGTGGTGCTGCGCAGCTCCGACTTGCTCTGCGTCTTGTCCACGCTCCAGGCCTTGCCGTCCCACTTCAGCGCCAGCGCCACCACGCCCAGCGCCTTGCCCCAGCTGCTGGCCATCACCGCCGGCACGCCGTTGATGGTGCCGGCCTTGTTGTCGACACCGGCCATGCTGAATGCCGGTTGCGCGGCCGTGTCGGGGAACACGCTGTGCTGGTGGCCCATCACCATCGCATCGATGCCCGCCACCTGGCTCAGGTAGAGGCCCGGGTTCTCCATGTCGGCGCGGTATTCCGAGGCGTCCAGGCCGCCGTGCAGCAGCGCCACAACGATGTCCGCACCCTTGCTGCGCAGCTCGGGCACATACTTTTGCGCCGCCTCGACGGCGCCGGTCACCTGCACCTTGCCTTCCAGATGGCGCTTGTCCCAGCCGAGGATGCCGGGCGTGGTAAAGCCGATCACGCCGATCTTGATGGGCAGCTTGACGGCCTTGCCGTCGCTGTCGGTGCCGCTGATCTCGCGCTCCAGCACCACATAGGGCGACACCAGCGGGGCCTTGGTCTGGCTGCTGATCACATTGGCCAGCGCCATCGGGTAGCCATTGCCCACGCACTTCTTGCTGGCATCGACGCCATCGACCTGGAGGCCGCCACCGAGCACCTGGTTGAGAAAGGGCAGGCCATAGTTGAACTCATGGTTGCCCAAGGTGCCGGCATCGAACTTGAACACTGCCATGGCCTTGTACATCGACAGCTGCTGGTCGCAGGCAATCGGCGCCACCTGCGCCTCGTAGTCGGCCAGCGCCGTGCCCTGGATGGTGTCGCCGTTGTCCACCAGCAAGGTATTGGCATAGTCGCTGCGCGCCTGGCGGATCAGGGTGGCCGTGCGCTCAAAGCCGTACGAGGGGTCATCGGCCAGCTTGAAGTAGTCGTAGCTGCGGATGTTGAAGTGCAGGTCGGTGGTCTCCAGCACCGCCAACGTGGCCGTGGCCGCTTTGGTGCTGCTGGAGCCGCCACCGCCGCAGGCCGTCAGCATGGCGGCAGCGGCCAGCGCGGACAAGGCAAGCGGCGCCATCCGCAGGTCGGTGGCACGGAAAAAGGGGATACGCATGGTGCTTATCGTTGAAAGTGAGCGATGCGCGCATCATCTGCAGCCCCTATGACGACGGTGTTACGAACGGCCCCCGAAAATGCAACAAAGCCTTGCAGGCTGCGGGCCGGCAAGGCTTGGTGCGGAGCACAGCGGGAGTGACCGCTCAGCCTACATGCTTGGCAAAAAAGGCCATGCTGCGCGCCCGTGCGGCGGCCGATGCTGCTGCATCGTACGAGCCGCGCTGGTCGCAGTTGAAGCCGTGGTCGGCCACGTAGACATAGACCTCGGCCTCGGGGTGGGCAGTGCGGAAAGTGTCCACCGACGCCAGCGAGATCCAGTGGTCCTTGTCGCCAAAATGGGCCATCACCGGGCACTTGGGCGTGCGCGCGATCTCTTCGCCCGTGGTCATGCCGCCGCCGTAGTACGGCACCGAGGCCGACAGGCCCTGGAGCTCACAGGCTGCGCGCCAGGCCAGCAGACCGCCCCAGCAAAAGCCGGTGATGCCGACCTTGCCGCCGCTGCGGCGTGCGCCTTCATCAATCGCAGCCTGCAGGTCCAGCAGCACACCGGGCGCCACCGCAGGCGCTTCGGCAGCGGCCTTCAGGGCCACGCCGGCTTGCATGTCGGCCTCGCTGTAGCCCAGGTCCACACCGGGCTTGATGCGGGCAAACGTGGCCGGCGCAATCGCCACATAGCCGCTTTGGGCAATGCTGTCCGCCACCGAGCGGATGTGCGAATTGACACCAAAGATCTCCTGCACCACCACGATGGCGCCGCGCGCCTGGCCTTCAGGCTCGGCGATGTAGGCCGGAAACACCTGGCCGTCGGCCGAGGTCAGATCTACAAAATGTCCCATAGCGATCACTCCTTGCTAAACAGATTCGACAGATGCGAGATTGGGGGCCTGGTTGATTATGGCGTTGCGCAGGCCGCTGCCGGCGCCGGACGCGCCAGCATCGTCAGCCAGGCGGCCGCTAGCAGCAAGGCCAGCCCGCCATAGACCGCCGCCAGGCCCAACCCGGTCTGCGGGTTCACCAGGTGGATGCCCAAGGACGCGAGCAGCGAGGTCAGCAAAAAGGCCAGACCGCCGGCAATGCCGCCCGACAAGGCAGCGTGTTTGGGGAACATCGACAGCACATTGGCGAAGTGGATATTGAACACCAGGCCCGCTGCCACATGGATGCAAAAGGCGACGGCCGCCATCACTTCCAGCGATGGCCAGGACGCGGGCAGCCAGGCCGTCAGCGCCAGCAGTGCGATGAAACCAGCCATCGCCAACAGCGCAGCCTGGTGCTTGGCCGCCAGCGAGCGCGCCATCGCCGCGCGGGCGATCAAGCCGCCGCCCATCCAGGCCAGGCCCATCAGCAGCGCGAGCGACCCCGTCGTCGTGGGCGGGCGGTGGTACACGGTCTCGACGATAAAGGGCGAGGCCATGCTCCAGCCCATCACCATCGCATACGCAGCGCTGACGCAGAGCACGCCGCGCGCAAAGGCGCGGTTGCGCATGATCTCCCAGGCCCGGCTGGCCACTTCACGCGGCCGGATGGGCTGGGGCTGGGCGAGGGTCTCGCCACCGCCCAGCAGCTCCAGCACCAGCGCAACCACCGAGAACACGGCCAGCACCACAAAGTTGGCGCGCCAGCCCCAATGGGTCTGCACAAAGCCGCCGATAAAAGGCGCGCAGATGGGCCCCAGCGACCAGACCACGGTCATCCAGGTCAGGTAGCGCTGCAGTGCCGGGCCCCGGAACACATCGACAAAAAAGGTGCGCTTGCCCACCACGGCGACCGCGCCCAGCAGGCCTTGCAGCAGGCGCAGCGCGCAGATGACCACGATGTCGTCACTGACGGCAATGGCCGCGCTCGACAGCGCAAACAGGGCCAGCGCCACCATCGTGGGCCGCCAGCGGCCAAAGCGGTCCAGCAGCACGCCCACCACCAGCTGGCCCAGGCCATAGCCGGCGATGAACAAGGTCAAGGTCAGCTGGATCTGGGACGCGGTGCCGCCCAGGCTCTGGGCCATGGCGGGCATCGAGGGCAGGTAGATATCGGTGCCGATGCCCGAGAGCGGGATCAGCAAAAAGGCCAGAAAAACGCCGAATGTGGCGTTGTCAGCAGTGATTCTTCGCATGGGAGTCTGCGCCTGAAAATAAACAGGGCGCCAGTGTGTTATGTTTTTTAGACTGGTACAAGATTCTGCTTAGCCTAGGCTTGAAAGGCCTATACTGCACTGCACCATTGACCGCGAGACTAGCGCCCCATGACATTGTTTGCAGCCCCCCCACCCCATGACCCGCCTGCTGTCGCGGCCTCTGTCCGCTCGCAGGAGCTGGGCCACTTTCTGCGCGCGCGGCGCGAGAGCCTGTCGGCCGACGCCATGGGCCTGGCGCGCCACGGCCGGGTGCGCACCCCGGGCCTGCGGCGCGAAGAGGTCGCCCAGCTCGCCGGCATTGGCGTGACCTGGTACACCAAGCTCGAACAGGGCCGCGAGGTGCAACCGTCGCGCCAGGCGATCGAGGCCATTGCCCGGGCGCTGCAATGCAATGACGACGAACTGCGCCACCTCTTGGCGCTGGCGGGCATCAAGCTCGACCAGGCTGCACCCTCCGCCGACGACGCCCCGGGTGCGCTGCACATGCAGCTGCTCGACAAGCTGCTGCCCTACCCCGCCCAGATGCAAAGCGCGGCCTTTGACCTGCTGGCCGCCAATGCCGCCTATGAGCGGCTAATGGGCGTGTCGCTGCAGCAGTTGCCTGCCTTGGAGCGCAACTGCCTGCACATGAACCTGTTCAACCCCCAGTGGCAGCGCGTGGTGCGCCACGAGCCCCAGGCCATTGAGCGCATGGTGGCGATGTTCCGGGCGGCCTCCACCCAGCAAAGCGGCGATCCAGCCATTGCACAGCGGCTGGACTACTTTCTCAGGCACTCCGAGGTCTTCCGCCATGCCTGGGAGCGCTACCAGGTGCGCAGCCCCGAGAACAACGAAAAGACCTTTGACCACCCTACGCTGGGCATCATCCATCTGCGCCAGACCTACTGGTGGTCGGCCCCGCGCAACGGCATGCGCATGGTGGTCTACCTGCCCGTCAGCGACCAGGACGCCGAGGCGCTGGACCGGCTGGCCGCGCTGCCCGCGCCTTGAATGCGACCTGGGCAGCACAGTGGGCAGCGGCCGCAAGCTCGCCTAAGAACCTGTTCAAAGTCTCCTCGCGCTGCGACAGTGTCTTTGCGGGATGGGATGCTAGGCGCAGTGCGCAGCCAATAGCCAGCTATTGGCAAGCGCTGCAACGCCGCAGACCGCCCCTGCCCGGGCGGCCCTAGCCGGGCGCCCGCAAAGCCACTGTCCCGAAGGGTTGGAGTGAAATCGGGCGATTTCTGCGCGCTGGCCCTTCCTTGCACCCCGGTGCAAGCTGCGTTCCATCCCTTCGAACTCATCCCGATTGCACTCCAACGCGGTTACGTAGTGACTTTGAACAGGTTCTAAGATAGGGCCTCTTTTGCGAGCCGACATGCCATGACCTCAATCGTCCTTATCACTGGTGCCAGCCGTGGCATCGGTGCCGCCACCGCCGTCCTGGCCGCCCAGCATGGCTGGGATGTGGCCGTGAACTACAGCAGCAATGAAGCTGCGGCCCAGGCCGTGGTGCAGGCGGTGCAGGCCCTGGGCCGCCGCGCCATCGCCGTGCAGGCCGATGTGGCCGACGAGGGCCAGGTGCTGGCGATGTTTGCGCGCGTGGACAGCGAGCTGGGGCGCATCACGGGGCTGGTCAACAACGCCGGCGTGGTGGACCGCGCCCAGCGCCTGCAGGATATGGACATGGCGCGCTGGCGACGCATGTTCGACATCAATGTGCTGGGCAGCTTTCTCTGCGCCCGCGAGGCGGTGCGCCGCATGAGCACCGCCGAAGGCGGCGCGGGCGGCAGCATCGTCAATGTCTCGAGCCGCGCCGCCTGCCTGGGCTCGGCCCACCAGTATGTGGACTATGCGGCGTCCAAGGCCGCTATCGACACGATGACCCTGGGCCTGGCCCATGAGGTGGCCGCGCAAGGCATCCGCGTCAATGGCGTGCGCCCGGGCCTGATCGAGACTGACATCCACGCCAGCGGCGGCCAGCCCGACCGCGTGCAGCGGCTGTCGGCAGGCGTGCCCTTGGGGCGCGGCGGCACCGCAGACGAAATCGCCCAGGCCATCTACTGGCTGATGTCCGAGCACAGCAGCTACTGCACCGGATCCTTCATCGATGCCGGAGGCGGCCGCTAGGCCGCCCGTTCTGACGGAACCCACCATGCGCCCTGCTCCCCATGTTCTGCTGCTGGAAGACGATCCAGCCATTGCCCGCACCGTCTGCTATGCGCTCGAGCGCGATGGCATCGGCTGCACCCACAGCCTGTTGCTGGCCGATGCCCGCGCGCAGTGGGCCAGTGGCCACTTTGATGCGCTGCTGCTCGATGTGGGCCTGCCCGATGGCAATGGCCTGGACTGGTGCCGCCAGCTGCGCGTTGCTGGCTCGCCCGCGCCCATCCTGGTGCTCAGCGCCCGGGGCGAAGAAGTCGACCGGGTGCTGGGCCTGGAGCTGGGCGCCGATGACTACCTGAGCAAGCCCTTCAGCCCGCGCGAGCTGGTGGCCCGCACCCGCGCACTGCTGCGCCGCGCCCAGCAATTTACGCTGGCGCCGGCCAGCGCCAGCAGCGCCCCGCCCCATGCCGCCAGTGCTGCCTTCCAGCTCGACGAGGCCGGCCAGTGCGTGCGCCTGCAGGGCGTGCTGCTGGATCTGACGCGGCGCGAGTTCCAGCTGCTCAGCAGCCTGCTGGCCGCGCAGGGCCGCATCCTCAGCCGCAACCATCTGCTCGATGCCGTCTGGGGCCTGCACAGCGACAGCACCGACCGCACGGTGGACACCCACATCAAGACCCTGCGCGCCAAGCTGCGCGCCGTGGTGGCCGACCGCGACTTCATCACCACGCACCGCGGCATGGGCTACAGCCTGCGCGATGGCGACTGAGGACCGGCCATGCGTCTGGGGATCCGCCTGCTGTTTGCGTTCTTCCTGATCAACGGGCTGGCGGCCTTTTTTGTGCTGCGCGTGTTCATGGCCGAGATCAAGCCCAGCGTGCGCAAGGTGACCGAAGACACGCTGGTCGAGACCGCCTACTTGCTGGCCGCGCAGGCCAGCGATGACCTGGCCGATGGAAAGCTGGGCAGCGGTAGCGGCAGCAGCACCAGCCGCTTTGCCCAGCAGGTGCAGGCCGCCTTCCAGCAGCCGCTGCGGGTGTGGATCTGGGACACGCGCAAGGCCGCACTCGACCTGCGCGTGACCGTGACCAATGCCCAGGGGCGCGTGCTGTTCGATTCGGCAGGGCTGGATGTGGGGGCCGACTACTCCCGCTGGCGCAATGTGGCGCTCACCTTGCGCGGCGAATACGGCGCCCGCACCTCGCGCGAAGTGGCCACCGACGAGGCCACCAGCGTCATGTATGTTTCCGCGCCCGTCGTGCAGGGCGGCACCATCCTGGGCGTGCTCACCGTCTCCAAGCCGGCCAACGCGGTGCAAAGCATCATCGACAGCAGCGAAAGCAAGATGCTGCGCGGCGGTGTGCTGTTTTTGCTGCTGTCGGCGACCGTCGGCTTTGCCATCACCTGGTGGCTGGTGGTACAGGTGCGCAAGCTGCGCAGCTATGCCCAGCAGGTGCAGGGCCCCACCTTGCAGGAGGCGCAAGGCAGCCGCATCACCCGCGCGCCCAAGACACCCGAGGTGCCCAATGTCCCCGGCGAGCTGGGCGACCTGGCCCAGGCCATGGATTCGATGCGCCGGCGCCTGGAGGGGCGCGACTACATCGAAGGCTATGTGCGCGCCCTCACGCATGAGCTCAAGAGCCCGGTCGCCGCCATCCGGGGCGCGGGTGAGCTGCTGCAGGACGAGCTGCCCGCCGCCGACCGCGCGATGTTTGCCCAGCAGGTGGTGGACCAGAGCCTGCGCCTGCAAAACCTGATCGACCAGCTGATGCAGCTGAGCCAGCTGGAGCAGCGCAGCGCGCTGGCTACGGTCAGCCAGCACACCAGCCTGCGCGCCTGCGCCGAGCAGGCCATCGCGCAGCTGCAGGCCACCGCCTCGCAAAAAGGCATACAGCTGGTACTGCAAGGCGATGACAGCCAGGGCGCCTGGGATGCGGCCCTGGTCACGCTGGCGATCAGCAACCTGCTGGCCAATGCGCTGGATTTCTCGCCTGCCCACAGCCAGATCGTGCTGACCTTGGCGCCCCAGCGCCTGGCCGTGCAGGACTGCGGCCCGGGCGTGCCGGCCAGCCTGCTGCTCCGCCTGGGCGAGCGCTTTTTCACCACGCCGCGCCCCAACGGCGAGCGCAGTGGCAGCGGGCTGGGCCTGTCCATCGTGCAGCGCATCATGCTGCTCCATGGCGGCCGGCTGCAGTTTGCCAATACCCATCCGGGCCTGCGCGCCAGCCTTGATTTCTCGGCCCAGGACTGAGCACTTCCGCCGCAAGCCGCTGCACTTCACACTGCCTTCACAGACTTCATGCTCGGCTCACCGGGGCCGCAGACACTCGCCGCACCGATACACAGAGCAACGAGGAATGCATGAAAAACAGACTGGTGCAAAAGGCCCTGAGCCTGGCCATCACCATGGCGCTTTTGCTGGTGGCGCTAATGATGATCAGCGATGTGGTGCGCGACCGCATCTACAACCGCGACCGCGCGGTACAAAGCGTGGTCAACAGCACCGCAGGGTCGCAGACCCTGTTTGGCCCGGTGCTGGCCCAGCGCTGCAGCCGTGAAGTGAGCGGCAAGGACAGCGAGGGGCGTGTGGAGACCCGCCTGGTCAGCTTTCAGCGCTACGCGCTGCCCGATGAGATCAGCCACCAGACGCGGGCCGAGATGCAGCCGCGCGCGCGCGGCCTCTACCAGGTCAACACCTTCCTCATGCACGACAAGCTGGTGGCCCGCTTTGCGCCCGGCAACCAGCTGCAAGGCAAGCCCGAGGGCGGTGCCGTGCGCCACTGCGATGCGCCGCGCCTGGTCCTGCCGCTCAGCGATCCGCGCGGCATCCGCAGTGCGACTTTGCAGGTCGATGGCAAGCCGCTGCCGCTGGAGCCAGGCACCGGCCACGGCGTCTACACCCGGGGCCTGCAGACCAAGCCTATGACTGCTGCCAGTGGCAACGACAGCAGCGCCATCGAAGTGGTCGTGCTGCTGCAGTTGATGGGCACCGAGCGCCTGGCCTTTGTGCCGCTGGGCGGCACCAACCAGGTCAGCATGCAGGCCGACTGGCCCCATCCCTCGTTTGGTGGCAACTTTCTGCCGCTCAGCCGCGAGATCAGCGACCAGGGCTTCAACGCCAGCTGGAGCATCCCGGCGCTGGCCTCATCGGCGCGCCAGGCCTTTGTGCAGGAGCGCTCGCTGTGCAGCCTGGGCACGCCCGACACCACCTACGCCCATGCCTCCGACGAAAGCCAGTGCCTGGAGCAGTTTGGCACCAGCTTCATCGACCCGGTCAACCCCTATAGCCTGAGCGACCGTGCCACCAAGTACGGCCTGCTCTTTGTCGTGCTGACCTTTGTCGCCGTGGCCATGTTCGAGGTGCTCAAAAAGCTGCGCGTACACCCGGTGCAGTACCTGCTGGTGGGCTCGGCGCTGTGCATTTTCTTCCTGCTCCTGATCAGCCTGTCCGAGCACCTGGGCTTCAGCCAGGCCTATGCCATTGGCGCGGGCGCCTGCGTGCTGCTGCTGGGCTACTATGCCAGCCACATCCTGGGCAGCCTGCGGCGCGGCCTGCCGTTTGCCGCGCTGATCGCAGTGATGTATGGCCTGTTGTTTGTGCTGCTGCAGCTCGAACAAACCGCGCTGGCCGTCGGCTCGCTCGCGCTGTTCGCCGTGCTGGCGATCGTGATGGTGGCCACCCGCAAGGTCGACTGGTATGCGTTTGGCAAAGGCGACGCCCCCGAGCCAGTTCCCACCCCAGCCTCCAAGACTTTTGGCCCACGCACCCAGGAGAGCGCATGAACACCGACACCCGCATGGATCAACAGCGCCAGCAATGGCGCCAGGCCCAGCACCAGATGAGCCGCAGCCAGTTGCGCGCGCTGCGTGACCAGTGGCTGGAGCGCGGCAGCCAGCTGCCGTTGCAGGCCAATGCCCGGCGCCTGATGTGGCTGCGGCTGCGCTGCTCGCTGTTACTGGCGCAGCAGCGGTTCTGAACGCCTTTTCACACCCCAACGCAACAAGGCAGCCCTCGGGCGGCCTTGTTGCTTTTTTAAAAATGAGAGCCTATTTGGCAGGCGGTACGCCGCTGCCCCGGCTGATGGCGCGCAAGCGAGCTTCCGGCGACAGGCCGCGCACGCACTGCACATTGGCGTCGCCCAGCAGGCTGTCGCACTTGCGGATGGCGGTGTCCAGATCGGCTTCGCGCTGGCGCTCGGCCTCGCTCTTGGGTGGCGTGAAGATGGACACCTCGCTGGCCGCCTGCTGGTGGGCCTCCTGGATGCCGGCTGCGCGCTGTTGCTTGGCCCCGCGCAGGCACTCCTGCTGCGCGCTCTTGCTGTCCTTGTCGTTGCCGGCATGGCCGGTCTTGCAGTCCTCGACCGCCAGCGCATAGCGGCGGTTCACCTGGGCGGCCAGCGCCTTGAAGCGGTTGTTGCCGCTGGGGTGGCGGCGCGCCTGCAGCTGGGCGGCGTCGACCTCGTGCTGGGTCTGGGCCTCGGCGGTGCAGCGGCGCTGCGCCGCCGAGCCGGTGGCCAGGCGCTTGCAATGCGCCAGGGCTTTGTCTGCGCGGGCATCGAGCTGTGCCACCGCCTCGCGGTAGGCATCGTCATCCATCGCGGCTGCCAACAGCGGCAGCACGGCCACGGAGCCTATCACCCAGGCAGCGGCCAGGCGCCACAGCGGGCGCATCACTGCGCCGCCCATCAGCGGTTTTGTTGGCGCAGCCAGGTATCGAGCTGCTGGGCCACCTGGTCCGTGGCCGAGGCCAATGCGGCGGCGGCACCAGCCGCATCGGCGCTGGCGGCGGGTTGCTGGGCCTGGAACACCTGCTGGGCCAGCCAACGCTCCCCCTTGGGGGTGATTTCGCTCAGAGTGGCGCGCAGGCGCAGCACGCCCTGGCTCGACTGGGCCGAGTCGAAGACCTGGCTGAAATCCACCACTTCGAGGCGCAGCATCGCCGGGTAACCGCTCTTGCGCAGCAGCTGGGTGGCGCCATCGTCATCGAGCACGACGGCGCGCTGGCCACTAAGCACATCGCGCATGCGCTGCTGGATCAGCTGCATGGCCGGCAGCACCCAGCTGGCCTGGGTGTAGGGCCGCAGCTCGCGCACATCGGCATAGGCCAGGCGGTAGTAGATGGCGGCGCTGGCATCGGGCACGCCCGCGGCGCGCACATTGGCCAGCACCAGCGGCTCGGCGCCGGCAGCTGCCGCGCTGGGTGAGACCGGCGCGGCTGTCGGGCCAAAGTCATAACGGGCGACGGGTTGGGGCTTTTGCGGCAGGGCCGAGCAAGCGGCCAGCACCGCCACGGATGCAGCCACCAGGGCTGCACGGCCTGCGCCTTGCAGGCGGCGGCCCCATGGTGCACGCAGGGAAGTAGAAATCATGGCATCCATCCTATCGGCCGCTGCCTGCGGCGGCAGGGGCTACAAAACCTGGCTCGCCAGGGCCCGGCAGCGCATTGGAGCTGCCATAAATCAGAGACTGCGGGTTGTTCTTGAATGCATCGGCCGTATCGCCCATGCGGCGCGCGGCCGAGCCCACGTCATGCATGGTGCGGCCCATCGCCGGCAAGGTGCTGCGGTTGAAGTTGTCGGCCGCGTCGCTCACCTTCTCGACCGCCTGGCCCATCTGGTCCACCACGCCGCCCTTGGCCGCCAGGCTGCCCACTGCCGTGCTCACGTCATTGGAGGTCTTCTGGATACCCGCCAGCGTCTTGCGCGTATCCTGCGCGATGGCAGGAAGGCTGGCGAGTGCAGGGTCGAGCTTGGTGTCGACCGTCACCATCAGGCGCTTGCTCAGCTGCTCCATGCTCTGCGCTGCCTGGCCCAGGCTCTTCATGCTGTCCACCAGCACCTGCTGGTTGTCCTCGCTGAGCAGGTCGTTGACCTTGCGCGTCGCGTCTTCCACCTGCTGCAAGATGATGGGCCCCTGCTCGGCAATCTGGCCAAACGGCGAGGGCTTGACGCGCAGGCGCGGAATGCCGTCGGGGCCGGGGGGCAGCGGCGTGGTCTCGGTGTTGTCGTCATCGAGCTGGATATGGGCCAGGCCCGTGACACCCTGGTAGCCCAGCATCGCGTAGGTGGTTTGCGTGATGGGCGCTTCCGCGTTGACCGCAATGATGATCAGCACCGTGCCGTCGCGGGCCGGGTCGAACTCTATCTTGGTCACACGGCCCACGGCCACCCCCTTGTAGCGCACCGCCGCCTGCGGCTGCAGGCCGCTGACGGTCTCGCGGGTGGACAGTTCATAGCGGATGTAGTTCGTGTTGTCCCGGCCCATCCACAGGCTCAGGAAGATGACCAGCGCCGTGAGCAAGACCACAAACAATCCAGCCGCCAGTGCGTGTGATTTGTTTTCCATAGCTATTCCTTCACCCCACCAAGCGCCACTGGAGCCATTGCACGGCGTCCACGCTCACCCAGGAAGAAATGTTCAATAAAGGGGTGCTTGAACTGCACCACATCGGCCGGTGTGCCCGAGACAATCACCTTTTTTTCGGCCAGCACCGCCACGCGGGTGGACAGTGCAAACAAGGTATCGAGGTCATGGGTGACCATGACCACGGTCAGCCCCAGCTCGGCATGCAGGTCCTTGAGCAGAGCGCAGAACTCGTCCGAGCTGTTGGGGTCGAGCCCGGCCGTGGGCTCGTCGAGCAGCAAGAGGGGCGGGTCCATGATCAGCGAACGGGCCAGCGCCACGCGCTTGATCATGCCGCCCGACAGGTCAGAGGGCATGCGGGTGGCATGCTCGGGCTTGAGGCCCACCATCTGCAGCTTGACCATCGCCGCATCATGCACCACGGATTTGGGCAGCGTGCCCTGCTCGCTGAGCGGAAACGCGATGTTCTCGAGCACATTGAAGGCCGAGAACAGCGCGCCCTGCTGGAACAGCATGCCGATGCGCGAGGCCGCGCCGCGCAGGCTCAGCTCCTTGACGGGCTGGCCCATCACCAGCACCTCGCCCTTGGCCGGGTGCAGCAGCCCCAGCATCTGGCGCAGCAGCACCGATTTGCCGGTGCCCGAGCCGCCCACCAGGGTCAGGATCTCGCCCCGATAAACCGTAAGGTCCAGGTCCTGGTGGATCGCAAAGGCCCTGTCGCCCTGGCCAAACACGGTCCAGAGCTTGCGGATATCGACCACTTTCTCATCGCTGGTCGGCGCGCTGGGGGGTTGGGAGATGGCATGGCTCATCGCTAGAACCCCACCTTGCGGAACGCGATCGCAAAGATCGCATCGAGCACGATCACGGCCGTGATCGAGATCACCACCGACGAGGTCGTGCCCCGGCCCAGGCTCTGGGTGTTGGGCTCGACCTCCAGCCCCCAGTGGCAGGCAATCAGCGCAATCGCCACCCCAAAGGTGACCGACTTGGCCAGCGCCAGGTAGAGGTTGGCAATATCGACCGCGCCGGGCATGGCCTGCAGAAAATAGGCGGGCGATACGCCCATCGCGGCATCGGCGGCCATCATGCCGCCCACCAACGCACAGACCGTGGTCCACATCGACACCAGTGGCATCGCCAGCGCCAGCGCCAGCGCGCGCGGCATTACCAGGCGGTAGCCCTGCGCAATGCCCATCACCTGCATCGCATCGAGTTCTTCGTTGACGCGCATCACGCCGATCTGTGCGGTAATGGCCGAGCCGGTACGGCCGGCCACCAAGATGGCGCCCAGCAAGGGGCCCAGCTCGCGCACCAGCGAGATGCCCAGAATATTGACGATGAAGGCATCGGCACCGAACTGGCGCAGCTGCAGCGACATCAGGTAGGCGAGCACCACGCCAATCAAAAAGCCCACCAGGGCCGTGATGGGCAGCGCGGTGGCCCCCATCGCATACAGATGGCCCGATACATCGCGCCAGGGGCCGCGCAGCGGGTTCTTGATGAGGCGCAGCACATCGAGCAACAGCTGCCCCACCATCTCGACCATGCTGCGCACATGGGCCATGAAGCCCAGCAGCACCAGGCCCAGCTGGATCAGCCAGCCCCACCAGTTGACCTTGGTCTCCGGCGGGCAGCCCATCGTCAGCGACGCGACCCGTTCGAGCATCTGGCGCTGCAGCTCGGTGGTGCGCAGCTGCGCGGGCCACTGCTGGCCCCAGTGGTCCCACAGGAGCTGCGCGCCCACATGGTCGAGCCACTGCACCTCACTGAGGTCCCAGCCCTGATCGGCGCTGGGTGCAGCGCCATCGAGCTGGCGGCGCAACTCGCGCCACATCGGGCGTTGGCCCAGCTCTGCCGCACCCCAGCGCCCACGCAGCTGCGCCCAGCGCTGCGTGCCGTCCTGAAGTTGCTGTAGATGAGGGGCTGTATCGTCCATGGGGTCCAAAAACAAAGCGTGTCGCCCTGCGCGCACGCCATTCGCACTATAGCCGGTCTGTCACCCAGGCGCACCCAGCGGGCTGGCGATCACAGCGCGTGCCGCTGTAGGAAGGCATCGCCGAGCCACGCTTGTGCGGCATCTACACCACGCTGGGCGGCCAAGGGCAGGCAGTAGGCGCGATGGGTGACAGGGCATTGGTTTTCCCGCTTGGCAAGCCCGGCATACTGCTCACAAACTTGCCGATTCGATGGACCGAGGGAGCCCCATACTCCCAATGAGAAAAAGACCGCACATGCAATCTGGAGACAACACAAGTTTCGACTACATCGTCATCGGGGGAGGCACGGCGGGCGCACTGCTGTGCAACCGCCTCAGCGCCAAAACCCACAACCGGGTGCTGCTGATCGAGGCGGGCCGGCGCGATGACTACCACTGGATCCACATCCCCGTGGGCTACCTGTACTGTATCGGCAACCCGCGCACCGACTGGCTGTACAAGACCGAGCCCGATGCCGGGCTCAACGGGCGCAGCCTGCTCTACCCGCGCGGCAAGACGCTGGGCGGCTGCTCCAGCATCAACGGCATGATCTACATGCGCGGCCAGTCGCGCGACTACGACCACTGGGCCGAGCTGACCGGCGACGCCCGCTGGCGCTGGAACGACACGGTGAACTACTTCAAGCGCCATGAAGACCACTGGCGCCTGGACCAGGAAGGCGAGACCAGCCCCAGCTTTGCGCAGTGGCATGGCAACCGCCGCACCGGCAGCACCGGCGAGTGGCGTGTCGAGAAGCAGCGCCTGCGCTGGGACATTCTGGATGCCTTTGCGCAAGCCGCCCAGCAAGCGGGCATCCCCGCCACCGAGGACTTCAACCGGGGCAGCAACGAAGGGGTGGGCTACTTCGAGGTCAACCAGAAAAACGGCTGGCGCTGGAACACCGCCAAGGCCTTTTTGCGCCCCACCTGCTACGGCCGCTCCAACTTCGAGATGTGGACCAATGCCCAGGTCTCGCGCCTAGTGCTGGAGCGCCAGGCCGGCGGCCAGCTCGCCTGCACCGGGGTGGAGGTCTGGACCGGCACCGAGATGACCATCGTCAAGGCCGACAAGGAGGTGGTACTGAGCGCGGGCGCCATCAACTCGCCACAGATCCTGCAGCTGTCGGGCATCGGGCCCGGCGCCTTGCTGCAGCAGCATGGCATTGCCGTGCAGCATGACCTGCCCGGCGTCGGCGCCAATCTGCAGGACCACCTGCAGATCCGCTCGGTCTTCAAGATAGATGGCGCGCCCACCTTGAACGTGCTGGCCAGCAACCTCTGGGGCAAGGCCCAGATCGGGCTGGAATACCTGCTCAAGCGCAGCGGCCCGATGAGCATGGCGCCTTCGCAACTGGGCGCCTTCACCCGCAGCAGCGCCAGCCAGCCCCACCCCAATATCCAGTACCACGTGCAGCCGCTGTCGCTCGACGCCTTTGGCCAGCCGCTGCACAGCTTTCCTGCCTTCACCGCCAGCGTCTGCAACCTCAACCCCACGAGCCGCGGCACCGTGCAGATCAAGAGCGCGGATTTCCGCACTGCGCCGGCGATCGCACCCAACTACCTGTCCACCGCCGAGGACCGCCAGGTCGCAGCCGACAGCCTGCGCGTGACCCGCCGCATCGCCGCGCAGCCCGCGTTGGCCAAGTACCAGCCGGTAGAGTGGAAGCCCGGCGCGCAGTACCAAAGCGATGAGGATCTGGCGCGCCTGGCCGGCGATATCGCCACCACCATCTTCCACCCGGTGGGCACCACCAAGATGGGCGCCGACCACGACCCAATGGCCGTGCTCGACAGCGAGCTGCGCGTGCGCGGCGTGCGGGGCCTGCGCGTGGTCGATGCCGGCGCCATGCCCACGATCACCAGCGGCAACACCAACTCGCCGACCTTGATGCTGGCCGAGCGGGCCTCGGAGTGGATACGCGCCAGCCATGGGCCATGATGGTGCGCCGCAGAGTTTCAGCGCGGTTACCGCGCCCACCGCACTGACCCTGCCCTCTTCAAGGGCAATCAAGCGCCCAACACGCCCTGAAACGGCAGTTTTGTCTCATTTTTTGCCGTTATGGGGCGGCTGGGCGCAGGAAAGGGGCAGAAATCGGTCGCATCCTGCAATCTGCACCAAATCAGTTACCTTTGGGGTAAATCCCAATGCACCATGCAGGTGCGATGACCTATAGTAGAGGCACTCGAGGCACTGAAACAGTGCTCTGCGAGAGGACCGAGGAGACATCTCTACAATTCGAACATTTATAAAAAGCATCAATAAAAATGAGATGCTCCTTCAAAGCGCCTTCGGGCGCTTTTGTTTTTCTGGCGCCGCATTCGCCGCCGCCCGCCTCCGCACCCGCACCCGCCGGCCAGCCCATCACGGCCTGGCACCACCGCCCCTTCTGTTCCGCTGGCAGCGCTGCATTTAGCGGCCCTGGTACGGTGCTGCACCCCACGCGGCGATGCGACAATCTCGCCCCATGGAATGGATCTTCGTTACCTTCGCGTCGATGTTCGCGGGCTTTGTGGATGCGGTCGTCGGTGGTGGCGGCCTCATTTTGGTGCCCGCGCTGTTTGGCGCTTTCCCCTCTGCGCCGCCGGCCACCTTGCTGGGCACCAACAAGAGCGCCGGCGTCTGGGGCACCTTGATCTCGGCGCGCCAGTACGCCAAGCGGGTGGACATGCGCTGGGCCGCCATTGCACCGGCCGCAGGCGCCGGGTTTGTGGCCTCGCTGCTGGGAGCCTGGGCGGTCACCGTGGTCGACCCCAGCATGCTGCGCAAGGCCTTGCCGGTCATCCTGGTTGCCGTGCTGGCCTACACCTTGTACAAAAAGCAGCTGGGCCAGACCCATGCGCCGCGCTACAGCGGCCGCGCCGAAGCCTGGGTGGCCTCGGCCATTGGGGCCACCATCGGCTTCTACGACGGCTTCTTTGGCCCGGGCACCGGCAGCTTCTTCGTCTTCCTGATGGTGCGCTGGCTGGGCTATGACTTCCTGAATGCCTCGGCCAGCGCCAAGATCCTCAACATCGCCACCAATATCGCGGCGCTGATCCTGTTCACCGCCAAGGGCCATGTCTGGTGGCACTTCGCGATTCCGCTGGCCGCAGCCAACATCCTGGGCAGCATGCTGGGCACCTGGATGGCCTTGAAAAAAGGCTCGGGCTTTGTGCGCGGCATGTTCATCGTCGTCGTGGCGGCACTGATCCTCAAGACCGGCTACGACGCGTTCTTGCGCTAGAAACCGGCACTCAGCGCGAAGGCCGGCCTCGTTATTGCCCCGGCTCGGCGGCCGGCTTGAGCTGGATATCTTCGACCCTGCGCGGCGTGCCCATTGGCGCGCGGCCTTCACCTCGCTGCATTGCGGCCATGTCGGCCTCGCTGGGGTACTCGCCCAGCAGCCAGTAGTCCATGATGCGGCGGGCAATCGGCGCGGCCGAGCCGGCACCAAAACCCGCATTCTCGACAATCACGCCGACGGCGATCTTGGGGTCATCGGCCGGTGCAAAGGCGATGTACAGCGCATGGTCGCGCTGGCGCTCGGCCAGGCGCGCGGCGTTGTACTTTTCCTTCTGGCCGATGCTGATGGCCTGGGCCGTGCCGGTCTTGCCACCGGCCGTGTAGCGGGCCGTGCCAAAGGAGCCGCGCCCGGTGCCGCCCGTCACCACCGACACCATGCCGCGCTTGACGGCCTCGATATTGCTTTGCTTGTAACCCAGGTTCACGGGTGGGGGCTGCTCGATGGGGCGGCGCTCGCCGGTGACCGGGTCGATCAGCGAACGGCCCACATGCGGCACCCGGCTGTTGCCATTGTCCAGGATCGTGGCCAACGCATGGGTCAGCTGCAAGATGGTGAAGTTGTTGTAGCCCTGGCCAATGCCCAGCGAAATGGTCTCGCCCGCATACCAGCGCTTTTGCTCGGGGCGTTTGTAGGTGTCGCGCTTCCAGGTGGTGCTGGGCAGCACGCCGCGCACTTCACCGGGCAGGTCGATGCCGGTGATCTGGCCAAAGCCCAGCGGCTTCATGAAATCATGGATCGCATCGACCCCCATCTCATTGGCCAGCGTGTAGAAGTAGACATTGCTCGAGTGCTGGATCGCGCGGTTCAGATCGACCGGGCCCAGCGCATGGCCGGAGCGGAAGGTGTGGCCGCCAAAGGTCCAGCTTCCGCCGTCCTGGATGATGGTCGAGGGCGTGCGCTTGCCCGTCTCCAGCCCTGCCAGGCCCATGAAGGGCTTGTAGGTGGAGCCGGTGGGGTAGGTGCCGCGCATCGCGCGGTTGAGCAAGGGGCGGTCGATGGATTCGTTCAGCGCCTTCCAGCTTTCCTGGTCAATGCCTTCGACAAAGATATTGGGGTCGTACGTGGGCTTGCTGACCATGGCCAGCAGCTCGCCACTGCGCGGGTCGATCGCCACGGCCACGCCCCGGCGGTCGCCATACAGGTCTTCGACCATCTTCTGCAGCTTGATGTCCACCGACAGCACGACGCTCTCGCCGGGGGTGGCCGGGGAGCTGTCGAGCTTGCGCACCGCATGGCCGCCGGCCGAGGTCTCCATGCGCTCCACGCCGGTGTGGCCATGCAGCTCCTTTTCGTAGCTGGCTTCGACACCGGTCTTGCCGATGTACTCGGTGCCCCGGTAGTTGGCCGCTTCGTCGGAGTCGTCGATGCGCTCCTTCTCGCGCTGGTTGATGCGGCCGATATAGCCGATCAGGTGGGCACCGGTCTCGCCCATCGGGTAGGAGCGAAACAGCCGCGCCTTCACATCCACGCCGGGAAAACGGTAGCGCTGGGCGGCGAACTTGGCCACTTCCTGGTCGGTCAGGCGCGAGCGGATCGGCAGCGAGTCGAAATTGCGCGAATCCTCGCGCAGGCGCTTGAAGCGGCGCCGGTCGCGCGGCGTGATCTCGATCAGCTGGGACAGCGCATCGATGGTCTCTTCCACATCACCGACCTTGTAGGGCGTGATCTCCAGCGTGTAGGCTGAGTAGTTGGTGGCCAGCAGCACGCCATTGCGGTCATAGATCTGGCCCCGGTTGGGCACGATGGGCACCACCGCCGTGCGGTTGCTCTCGGCCTGTGCCAGCAGGTCATCATGGCGTTCGACCTGCAGCACATACAGGCGCGAGAGCAGAATGCCAAAGCACAGCACCACCACCAGACCGATGACGATCACCCGCAGCCGAAAGCGGCTGAACGCGCGGTCTGAATTCTGGATCTCGGTCATGGTCTGCGCAAACGCCCCCGCTTACAAAGGGCGGTTTTCGTCATCGTCGGGCGGCTGGCGCTGGGGCAGCTGCAGCAGCCAGCTCACCAGCGGCCACAGCACCACGCACCACAGGCCGGGCGTCAAAAAGCCCCAGCCCGGAAAACTGCCGCGCAGCAACATGCGCAGCAGCATCAGCACCACGTCGGACGCGAGGAACAGCGGCATCACCTGCACCGCCTGGGCCATCACGCTCAGCCAGGTGATGCGCTGGCGCAGCAGCGCCACGCCATACAGCACGGCCGAATACACCAGCGCATGCAAACCCAGCAGGGACGACTGGTGCACATCCATGCACAGGCCCAGCACAAAGGCCCAGCCCATGCCGATCTTGCCGGGCTCGTGCACGCCCCAGTACACCAGCACCAGCAGCAGCACATCAGGCAGCCACAGCGCGCGGCCCAGCGGCAGCATATTGATCATCAGCCCCAGCACCAGGGTCAGCGCAATAAAGCCCGGGGGGACAGGGAGCAGCAAGGGCTGCCCACGCGGCATGATCATGGCTGCATTCCTGGTGTGGGGTTCATCGTAGCGGGCATCATCCGCGCTTGCCCTTGCGGGGGGTGGAGGCCGGGCCTTCCTGGGTCTTGGTCTCCACCGGCGGGCGCGGAGGCAGCGCGTCTTCGGGCAGCGGGTTGATCACCATCACAAACTGCGTGCCGAACATCTGCGCCAGCGGCTCGCAGTAAACGCGCGAGAACGGCGAATCGGCACGGCGCTCGATCTTGACGATGCGCGCCACCGGCAGGCCCGGCGCATAGACGCCATCCACACCGCTGGTGGTGAGCAGATCGCCTTCCTGGATATCGGCATTGCTGGGCATGAAGCGCAGCTCCATGCCGCCGCCATAGGCATTGGTCGGGTCGCCATAGGCCACGGCCCGCGCGCCGGTGCGCGGGTTGAGCACGGGGATGGCCTGCTCCCGGTCGGTGAGCAAGGTCACCTCGGCCGACATCGGAAACACCCGGGTCACCTGGCCGAGCACGCCCATCTCGTCCATCACCGGCGAGCCGCGCGCAATGCCGGCGACCTCGCCCTTGTCGATCACGACGCGGCGGTTGAAGGCGTCCGCCGTCTCGTACACCACCTGGGCAGCGCGCCCCTCGGTCTTGAGGCGGGGCACCAGGTTGAGCAGCTGGCGCAGGCGCTGGTTCTCGTGGTCCAGGGTCTCGACCAGGTTGGCGCGATGCGTCAGCGCGATGGCGTTTTTCTCGGCCACTATGGCCGCTGCCTGCGCGGTGTGCAGGTCTTCAAAATACCTGGCGCCGCCCTGGGCCAGCAACACCGGCTGGAGCATCACCCACTGCATCGGGAACAGCACCGTGGCGACGGCCTTGCGCAGCGGCTCGGTGAGCTTGAAGCGCACGTCGGCCACCATCAGGAACACGGCCAGCGCCACGCACAGCGCCAGGCGCACATTGGCGCTGGGCCCCTGGGGTCGGAAGGTCGGTATACCGCCGGAGAAGACGTTGCGTGCCATGCGGTGGCCTCAGCAGAACCGGGCCCTGCGCGCTGCGCCTGGTCCGGGCGCGTGCCGCCCCGCCGCTCGGCGGTCAGCACGGTGGACAAGGGACAGGAGCAGGGACATCAGAGAAAAGCGAAAAAGCAGAAGCGGGCGCATGGCGGCGGCGGGCCCATCAGCCAGACCTTGTGCACACTGCCAGTGGCAAGCGGGCCACAAAACGCAATGGCGGGCCGGCAGCGGGCTATGGGTTGCATAGTCGCTGACGCTCGCCATTATTGCGTATCCGCGCGGAGGGCGCCCGGGTTATTCGCTGGTGAAGATGGTCACGCCCTTGCGGTCGAGCGTATCGAGGGCGATACCGCAGCCGCGCACCACGCAGGTCAGTGGCTCCTCGGCCACCAGCACCGGCAGACCGGTTTCCTCGGCCAGCAGGCGGTCCAGGTCGCGCAGCAAGGCGCCGCCACCGGTCAGCATCATGCCGCGGTCGGCAATATCGGCCCCCAGCTCGGGCGGCGTTTGCTCCAGCGCGTTCTTCACGGCAGAGACGATTTGGTTCAGCGGCTCGGTCAGGGCTTCCAGCACCTCGTTGGAGCTGATGGTGAAGCTGCGCGGCACGCCTTCGGAGAGGTTGCGGCCCTTGACTTCGATTTCCTTGACTTCGGAGCCCGGGAACGCCGAACCAATGCTCTTCTTGATCAGCTCGGCCGTGGGCTCGCCGATCATCATGCCGTAGTTGCGGCGGATGTAGTTGATGATGGATTCGTCGAATTTGTCACCGCCCACGCGGACACTGCCCTTGTAGACCATGCCGCCCAGCGAGATCACGCCCACTTCGGTGGTACCGCCACCAATGTCGACCACCATCGAGCCCGAGGCCTCGGACACCGGCAGGCCGGCGCCGATACCAGCAGCCATCGGCTCTTCGATCAGCTCCACCTGGGTGGCACCAGCCTTGAGCGCAGCATCCTTGATCGCGCGGCGCTCGACCTGGGTCGAGCCGCAGGGCACGCAGATGATGATGCGCGGGCTGGGCGAGAGCAAGGTGCGGGGGTGCACCATCTTGATGAACTGCTTGATCATCTGCTCGGTGATCAGGAAGTCGGCAATCACACCGTCCTTCATCGGGCGGATGGCTTCGATATTGCCGGGCACCTTGCCCAGCATGGCCTTGGCTTCGCGGCCTACGGCCTGGATGACCTTGCGGCCATGGGTGCCACCTTCATGGCGAATCGCAACCACGGAGGGCTCATCGAGCACAATCCCTTTGTCGCGTGCAAAAATCAAGGTGTTGGCCGTGCCCAGGTCGATGGCCAGGTCGGTGGAAAAGTAGCGACGGAACGCTCCGAACATGCAAGTTTCCTCTAGGGCATGGAACGCGCTTCGGCGCTCCATCGCCCTTCATTGGTGTGTGGTGAGATGACAGAAGGGTTTTTGATGCGCAATGACCGACGTTGCCGCGTTATTGCGTCAAAGACGGGATAATACCCCATCCCCTGTGAATAACTTACAGGGCAACGCTTTCCGGCCCCGTTTTTTTACGACTGGTTTACATACGACTATCTATGGCCCTGACAAAAGATGACATTGCCCGCATCGCCAACCTGGCGCGGCTCGAATTATCCGGCTCCGAGAGTGAGCGCATGCTCTCGCAGATGAATAACTTTTTCGGCATTGTGGAGAAGATGCAGGCTGTGGATACCTCCGGTGTCATGCCCCTGTCACACCCCGTGGCCGCGATCCAGGAAATCAGCCTGCGCCTGCGCGATGACGTCATCAGCGAACCCAATAACCGGGAGGCCAACCAGCGCAGTGCCCCTGCCGTGGAAAAAGGCTATTTCCTGGTGCCCAAGGTGATTGAGTAATTCACAGCATCTTCAGGCCTGGCGGGCCGGGCAAACACCGGCCCCCGGCCGGGGTGGCAGCCCAGGCTTGCAGCCCGCCCCTGAGACCGGCGCCCCGCGCCCCTTCCCATTCACCGAGATCGCCAAGATCGCGAGATTTGCATGAGCATCCCTACCGAATTGCATGACTTGAGCGTGGCCCAGCTGGCTGCCAAGCTCAAAAGCCGCGAAGTGTCCTCCGTCGAGGCCGCCCAGCACTTTCTGGCCCGCGCCAAGACCCACCAGGATCTGGGTGCCTACATCCACATCAATGAAGACGTGACGCTGGCCCAGGCCCGCGCTGCCGATGCCGCCATTGCAGCGGGCACGGCCGGCAAGCTCGCCGGTGTGCCGATGGGCCACAAGGACCTGTTCGTCACCCAGGACTTCCCGACCACTGCGGGCAGCAAGATGCTGGCCGGCTACCAGTCGCCGTTTGACGCCACCATGGTGACCAAGCTGGCAGCTGCTGGCGCGGTCACGCTGGGCAAGCTGAACATGGACGAGTTCGCCATGGGCTCGGCCAACGAGAACAGCGCCATCAGCCCGGTGCGCAACCCCTGGGACACCAGCCGGGTTCCCGGCGGCTCGTCCGGCGGCTCGGCAGCAGCGGTGGCCGCGCGCCTGGCGCCTGCGGCGACCGGCAGCGATACCGGCGGCTCGATCCGCCAGCCTGCGTCGTTCTGCGGCATCACCGGCATCAAGCCCACCTATGGGCGCGCCAGCCGCTACGGCATGATCGCCTTCGCCTCCAGCCTGGACCAGGCCGGCCCGATGGCGCGCACCGCCGAAGACTGCGCGCTGCTGCTGAGCGAAATGTGCGGCCCCGACCTGGACCGAGACTCCACGAGCCTGGACCACCCGGCCGAAGACTTCACGCTGCACCTCAACGACTCGCTGGCCGGCCTGCGCATTGGCGTGCCCGCCGAGTTCTTTGGCGATGGCCTGAGCAGCGATGTGCGCGCCGCCGTCGATGGGGCTTTGAAGGAGTACGAAAAGCTGGGCGCCAAGCTGGTGCCCATCAGCCTGCCGCGCACCGAGCTGTCCATCCCCGTCTACTACATCATCGCCCCGGCCGAGGCCTCGTCCAACCTCTCGCGCTTTGATGGCGTGAAGTTTGGCCACCGCGCCAAGGACTACAGCGACCTGGTGGACATGTACAAGAAGACCCGCGCCGAAGGCTTTGGCGACGAGGTCAAGCGCCGCATCATGACCGGTGCCTATGTGCTCTCGCACGGCTACTACGACGCCTACTACCTGCAGGCGCAAAAGATCCGCCGCATGATTGCCGACGACTTCCAGACCGCCTTCCAGGACTGCGACCTGATCGCCGGCCCCGCTGCGCCCACCGTGGCCTGGGCACTGGGCGGCAAGAGCGACCCGCTTGCCAACTACCTGGCCGACATCTACACGCTGCCCGCGTCGCTGGCCGGCCTGCCTGGCCTGAGCGTTCCCGCCGGCTTTGGCGAAGGCGGCATGCCCGTGGGGCTGCAGCTGATCGGCAACTATTTTGGTGAAGCCAAGCTCCTGAACGCCGCCCACCAGCTGCAGCAAGCCACCGACCACCACCTGCGCCAGCCAACCGGCATCGCGAAGTAACGCAGGGAGGAAAACAGAACATGACCGAAACAAGCATCAAGCTCATCAACGGCTACGAAGTGGTGATTGGCTTTGAAACCCACACCCAGCTGGCCGCCAACAGCAAGATCTTCAGCCGCGCCAGCACCGCCTTTGGCGCCGAGCCCAACACCCAGGCCTGCGCCGTAGACCTGGCCCTGCCCGGCACCCTGCCGGTGATGAACAAGAAGGCCGTCGAATGCGCCATCAAGCTCGGCCTGGCGCTGGGCAGCACGATTGCGCCCGTCAGCATCTTTGCACGCAAGAACTACTTCTACCCCGACCTGCCCAAGGGCTACCAGATCTCGCAGTTCGAGATCCCGGTGGTGCAAGGCGGTGAGGTCAGCTTCTTCGTTGGCGACCAGAAAAAGACCGTGCGCCTGGTGCGCGCCCACCTCGAAGAAGACGCGGGCAAATCGGTGCACGACGAGTTCATCGGCCAATCGGGTATTGACCTGAACCGCGCCGGCACGCCGCTGTTGGAGATCGTCACCGAGCCCGACATGGGCAGCACCGCCGAGGCCGTGGCCTACGCCAAGGAACTGCACAAGATCGTCACCTGGATCGGCATCTGCGACGGCAATATGCAGGAAGGCTCGTTCCGCTGCGATGCCAACGTGTCCGTGCGCAAACCGGGCCAGCCGCTGGGCACCCGCCGCGAGATCAAGAACCTGAACTCGTTCAAGAACATGCAGATCGCCATCGATTACGAAATCCGCTGGCAGATCGAAGAGATCGAAGACGGCCGCGCGATCCAGCAGGCCACCGTGCTGTTCAACCCCGATACCGGCGAGACCCGTGCCATGCGCACCAAGGAAGACGCGGCCGATTACCGCTATTTCCCCGATCCGGACCTGCCGCCGCTGGTGGTCGCCGACAGCTGGGTGCAGGCTGTGAAGGCCGAGATGCCCGAGCTGCCGCGCCAGCGCGCCGACCGCTTTGTGGCCGACTACGGCCTGCCCGAGTACGACGCCACCACCCTGACCCAAAGCCAGGCGATGGCCGACTACTTTGAAGCCGCCGCCAAGGCCAGCGGCCAGCCCAAGCTGGCCAGCAACTGGGTGATGGGCGAGATCTCGCGCCGCCTGAACATGGAAGAGATCGGCATGGACCAGGTCAAGGTCAGCGCCGCGCAGCTGGGCACCTTGATCGCCCGCATCCACGGCAATGTCATCAGCAACAACAGCGCCAAGCAGGTGTTCGAAGCGCTCTGGAGCGGCGAAGGCACCGACGTCGACGCCGTCATCGACGCCAAGGACCTCAAGCAGTCCAACGACACCGGCGCGCTCGAAGCCATCATCGACGAGGTGATCGCCGCCAACCCCGGCAATGTCGAGCAGTACAAGGCCGGCAAGGACAAGGCTTTCAACGCCCTGGTCGGCCAGGTGATGAAGGCTTCCAAGGGCAAGGCCAACCCGGGCCAGGTCAATGAGCTGCTGAAGGCCAAGCTGGCCTGATCTCCCCGCCACCGCTGACAGCAAGAAGCCTCCAGCAATGGAGGCTTTTTTACGGGCTTGCCAGGCATGCACCCTGGCTGACCCTCCTGGTTATCGCGCGTTGGCGACTACCAGTTGCTTAGGCCAATGCGGGCTTCAGCGCTGCTGCTGGGAGCGGTCTTGCTGACCAGGCTGCTTTTGCTGCGGCGACTGCTGCTGGTGTTGCTGCTCTTTGGGCGAGCCGGGCTTTTGGCCCGATTGCTGCTGGTTCACCTGGTTGGGATTGCGTTGGCTGTTTGGCTGATTCATAGCGTTAGCTCCTTCAAGATGATGACCGGGCGACATGCCCTGCCATGGCTCTATGCTCGCGCTGCAGCCGAACGGCCGGTGTAGGAATTGACGCGCCGCTTGCATCGAGACGTTTCTCGGTGCACATTTTGCAAAGCCGCTTTGTGCATTCCAGGCGGTAAGCAGCGCAGGGCCGCCTACATTCCTTTTCCGTCCTTCACAGAAATACAAGCGAGGCTTTACTCCCAGCGGTCGGCCATATCTTCGGTATAGCCCATCACCAGGATGCGCTGGGTTTGCAGCAGCGCTGGCAAGGCTTGCCAGCCCGCATGGGCCAGCAGCGCCTCATCACCCGTGGCATACAGCGCCCGCAAATCCTCCACCAGCGCCTGGGCCTGCACGGCACCGGGCGGCTGCACGCGAGCCAGTGCCATCCAGGCGGCGCCCATGGCCAACAGCTGGTAGCCATGCTGCTCGGCCAGATGCTGGTGGATGGCGTGGTTTTGAAAGCTGTCCCAGTCTGCGCTGAAATAGCCATTGGGTTGGCCAGCAATCAGCGGATCGCCTTGGGCCAACGGCAGGCGCTGGATATAGACGACGTCATCGAGCAGCAGATCAGGCGCGCGATTCGCGGCCAGCAGTGCGTCGAGATCGCTGGCGCTTACCGCCAGGCTGCCGCAGACATCGGCCCAGCGTTGCGGGCCCTGGCGCAGCTGGCGCGCGCGGTGCTGCAGCGCCTGCAGATCCCAGGCCGCCTCCTGCACTGGGTCGTCCCAGTCCATATCCGGCGGGCTGGCCAGGTAGAGCCGGTCATCCTGGCTGGCATGGCCGCTGGTGTAGCTGCCCTGCTGGATATCGTCCAAGGTGCACAGATAGCGGTGCGCGGGGTCTGCGGCGCGCAGCGCTTCGACATGCGCCAGCAAGGCGGTCAGGCTGCCAACTTCTTCGATCCATTGGTAGGCAAAGCTGTAGTTGGTGCGGGGGTACGGCGGGCTGGGCTGCGCGAAGAATCCGGTGTTCATGGAGGTCTGCTGGCTGGGGGATGGAGAGCGCCAGTATCGCCGCGCATGCCCTGCCGCGCCCACAAAAAAGCCCGCATCGTGCGGGCTTTGGCGCAGGGTTCAGAAGATCAGCACATCTGTGCGTTGTCCGGCGTCTTGGGCTCGGTGCCCAGTTGGCGCCGGTTGCACTTGCACTGCTGCTGCGAGTACTTGGCCTCGCGCAACGGCTGGCCCTGTTGCAGCGGCCAAGGCTGCTGCTTGGTCATCGGCAATGGCAGTTGTTGCATGGGGTGCTCCGTGTGGTCTTCGTGGGCCGCGCTGTCGCAGCCTACTTCTGCGAGGACTGCTTGCGGTCCTGCTGGCCCGGTTGCTGCTGCTTCGGGGATTGCTGCTGTTGCTGCTGCTCCTTTTTCTGGGCAGGGTGCTGTCCGGACTGTTGGTGGTTCTGCTGGTTCATGGCGTTTACTCCTTCAGTGTCAGGTTGGCGGCAGGGACAAACGCCTGCCGTAAGGACATGGTGCCGCTGCAGGGTGGCGCTGGCTGTAGGAGTTTTGGAGATTCGTTTGGCTTTACGTAAACAGGCCGGCGGATTTGCAAAATTTCTTTACAAAACAGCGCTGTAGGCCAGCCAATAACTATCGGATGGCCCTGCACTTTTATCGTCCACTATCCACGTTGACAATGGGCCGCCCGGGCCGCGTGTGCTTGCCTTTGAACAGGTTCTTAGGCCTCAGTCCTCGCTGGGTTGCTCGAGGCGCTTTTGGGGCTGAAAGTCGACCAAGGTCTGGCCCTCGTTGTCGATCACCAGGGCTGGCAGGTTCAAGCCGGTGCTCAGGTAAAAACCGCCGGGCCAGGCCTGGGCCGCCAGGTGCTCGCCGTCAAACAGCAACTGCGGCATCTCGCGCGTGGACTTGCGCCACACCACTTGCAGGCTGTGCGCATCGACGATCTGCAGCACCACCTCGGCGGCGGTGGTAGGGGTCTCGTCGTAGCGCATCAGCACCCGGTCCGCATTGCGGGCCAGCACCTCGCCGCTGAACTGCACCGGTACGCTGGCCACCGCGGCAATCTGGGTAATGCCCGCGTCGCGTAGCGCCTGGCGGCTGACGACAAAACCATCGCTGACCGGCTGGTAGAGCTTGGGGGCGGCGCGCACCTGCTTGTCGGCGCTGGAGTGCACGCTCAGCCGTGGCCAGCGCTCAAACTCGCCTGGCCTAACTTTTTGCGCAAACTGCAGCAAGATCATCGGCATGCCGTACTGGGCCACGTCGGTGTCAAAGTCGGCATAGTCGATGCGCGAGGCCGTCTGCGGGTACTGTGCCCAGGGGCGCTGCTGCCAGCGCTGCAGCCGCTCGGCCCAGGGGTAGAGCTCGCCACTGGCCCAGTACAGCGCATAGCGGTCGCCGGTATTGCTGGTCACATCCAAGAGGCCCGGCTCGCGCAGCTCGCCAAACGCATATTTGGACACGCCTGTGCCCAGCTCGGCCGCAAAGCGCTGGCGCAGCGCGGCATCCATCGGCGCAAACGCGGTCTGCGCCGGCTCGCGCAGCCACCAGTGCCGGTCATTGAGCAGCAGCGACAGCTGGCCATGGGCCTCGCTGCGCAAGCGCGCCGGCTGGCGCAGCTGGGCGCGCGGCAGCACAATGCGCTGGGGCTCGCCCAGCAGCTGCTTGGCCTGCAGGTCGTTGTCCAGCAGCACAAACACATCGTCCTGCGCGGTGCTGTGCTTCATCACCCGCAGCATGCGCAGGCTGCCGTCCTCCCCTTGGTAGATGGCCGAGGCGGCCACATCGCCCAGCTCCTCGGCCTTGTCTGCACCCGATTGCAGCAGCTTGACCGTCGCGGGCACCAGCAGCGGCAGCACAAAAAAGAACAGAAAGCCCAGGCCCATCGGAAGATAAAAACGCCGAGGAATGCTCACTGCGCAGCTCCTGCGGCCGCAGCCCCAAAGTCCTGCAGCACCTCGCCGTCATCGCCAATCAGCAGCGCGGGCTGGCGCATGTCGTTGAGCAGCAAAAAGCCGGCGCTGACGGCCTGGCCGGTGACATACATGCCGCCTTCGCGCTGGCCCAGTGCGGGCAACTGGTCGATGGTGCGGCTCCACACCACCTGCTCGCTGGCCTTGTCCAGCAGCTGGATCACGCGCCCCTCCTGCCGCAGCGGCGTGGGGTTGTAGGCCAGCAGCAGGCGGCGCGCGTTCTCGGCCATCACATCGGCATGGAAGCGCGGCACCGCCGGCTGCACCACCTTGATGCGCAGCAGGCCCCGGTCCTTGGTGGCATAGGGGCGGGTCGAGAAGCCATCGCCAATGGCCACATAGCTGCGCGGCGATGTCTGCACCTCGCGGCTGTCGCTGGGCTGCAGGTCGTAATAGCCAAAGTAGGCGGGCTGGCCGGGCTCGTGCCGCCACCAGGACTGCACCAGCACGGCGCGGTTCTCCTCGCCGGTCGGGCGGGGCAGCGATTCATAGCGGTAGAAGGCGATCTCCTGGCGGTAGCCGGCCTGGGCCTTTTCGTAGAGGCTGCTGCTGTCGGCCGCCGGCCAGATCTGGCCGATCAGCCAGTACACCAGGTATTTGCTGCCGCTGCGGCTGGTGACCTCCAGGCTGTCGGGCCGGTCGCGGCCCTTGGGCGCTACGCCCACGATGCCCTCGCCCAGCTGCGCGGCAAATTTCTCACTGAGCTGGGGCAGCAGATCGACAAAGCGCAGGCTCGCCAGATCCAGCCGCCAAAAGCCGCGTTCCCGCAAAAATAGGTAGAGCTGGCCGTCCGAGAAAAACTGCAGCTCGGCCCGCCCGGAGCTGCCGGCCCAGGGCATGGCCATGCGCTGGGGCTCGCCCAGGCTGGCGCCGGTGGCCGCATCACGGACCAGCACGCGGTAGACCACATCGCCCTGCTCGCGGTTTTCAAACAGCTGCACGAGCAGGCGCTGGCCGTTGCGCTCGATCAGCGTCGTCGCCTCGCTGCGGCCCAGTGCCAGCTGCGGTGCCTTGTCTTGCCAGGCAGTGGGCAGCTTCAGCTGGAGCCCGGGTTGCAGCCGGGGCAGCCACCAGGGGATGGACACCAGCATGGCCACCGCCACCGCCAGCCAGGGCAGGTGCTGGCGCAACCGCGCCCCGTTTGGCGCCCCTGGCGCGGCCTGACCAGCCCCGAAGGACTGGCCCTGCAGCTGCTCCAGCCGGAACTGCGCGCCGCACTGCAGGCAGGCAAAGCGGTCGCGCGCACCTGCGCTGCGGCAGTTCGCTGCGCCGCAGCGCGGGCAATACGGGGATGACAGAGAGGACGATGGGGGCCAGGCGGGCATAAGCCAGCGATGATAAACCGAGGGCACAGAAGCGGAGGCAGCCGCTTTGCAAACGAAGCTGGGTGCCGCTGGGGCGGCGACTCCCAGGTGTCAGCCATGCGGCGCGGCTTGGCGGCCCAGCCGCTAACATCCAAGGTTTTGAACCTGCTGCGCCCTGCCCCATGACCACCACTGCATCCCCCGCTGTTGCCAACGACATCCCCGCCTACACCGTGGATGAGCCCGCCAACCAGATCTTCGGCCTCGGCATGGCCATGGCCGAGGCCTTCTTGCTCAAGGGCGAGGCGATCGGCAATGAGCGCGCCCGGGTGCGCATGCCCTACCAGAAGCAATACACCAACAGCCGGGGCGACATGCATGGCGGCGCCATCGCCACCTTGCTCGATGTGGGCCTGTCCTGCGCAGCTCGCGCGCATGATCCGTTGCGCTATGGCGTCATCACCGTGGACCTGACCATTCATTACATTGCGCCGGGCAGTGGCGATGTGGTCTGCACGGCCGTTTGCGAAAAGCGCGGCAAGAGCCTGTCCTTTGTGCGCGGCGAGCTGCATGACGATGCCGGCAACCTGTTGGGCCTGGCCACCGGCACCTTCAAGCTGGTCGATAAACAAAAAATCTAAGCCTGCAAAAAACCGGCAGATATGGCATGCTGGCGGTCTTATTGCTCACTTTTTGACCATGACGACGCGCCAATCCACCCATGCCATCCATCCCCAGTTTCTGGACCGTTTCTCGCCCCGCGCCTTCTCGGGCAAGGCGCTGACGCACAAGGACATCGAGACCATTGTGGAAGGCGCACGCTGGGCCCCTTCGGCCAGCAACAAGCAGCCCTGGCACTTTGCCTATTCGATCAACGGCGATGCCAACTGGCAGGCGTTTTCCACCATTCCCAACGAGTTCAACCGCCGCTGGTGCCTGAACGCCGGCGCCTTGCTGGTGGTGCTGTCGAACAAGGACGAGTCTCCCGCGCCCAGCTTTGACACCGGTTGCGCCTGGGGCTACCTGGCCCTGCAAGCCCATGCGATGGGCCTGGCCACCCACGCCATGGGCGGCATCGAGCGCGATGCCGCACGCGCCGTGCTCAAGCTCGGCGACAACTGGCAGGTCGAATGCCTGGTCGCCATTGGCGAGCGCGGCGACAAGTCCAGCCTGCCCGCCGACCTGGCCGAGCGCGAGACGCCCTCGCCGCGCAAGGCGCTGTCGGAAATCTTGACCGCAGGCCCCCTGGCTTAAACACCCGCACCCAGCAACGCAAAGGCTCCCGACTGGAAGCCTTTGTGCATGAGGTACTTGGTATTAAGCGACGTTGAGGCGCTCGCCACTTTGCCGGTCAAACACATGCCAGTGCTGCGGCGCCGTGTGCCAATGCAGCGCCTGGCCGGGCGCCAGCGCCAGGCGTTCCTTGACGGTCGAAATGAGTGGCTGCTGGCCAAAGCGGCTGATCACCTGGGTTTCGGCGCCGGTGGGCTCCACCACCTCGACGGTCGCAGCGCTGGTGGCGACACCGCTCAGGGGCGCCACTTCCAGCTGCACATGTTCGGGCCGCACGCCCAGCCACAGCGCACGCTCGCCCTGGGCCTGCAGGCCGGGCAGCAGCGGCAGGCGCAGGCCATCGTCGGTCACCAGCTGCCAGCCGTCCTGCGCTGGCTGGCTGCGGGCGGCAATCAGGTTCATCGAGGGCGAGCCAATGAACTGCGCGACAAAGGCATTGCGTGGCCGGTCGTACAGCTCCAGCGGCGTGCCCACCTGCTCGATCAGGCCGTCGCGCATCACCACGATGCGGTCGGCCATGGTCATGGCCTCGATCTGGTCATGCGTCACATAGACCGTGGTGGTGCGCAGGCGCTGGTGCAAGGCCTTGATCTCGGTGCGCATCTGCACGCGCAGCTTGGCATCCAGGTTGGACAGCGGCTCGTCAAACAAAAAGGCCAGTGGCTCGCGCACAATGGCGCGGCCCATGGCCACACGCTGGCGCTGGCCGCCCGACAGCTGGGCAGGCAGGCGGGCCAGCAGCGGCTCCAGGCCCAGAATCTCGGCCACCTGCTGCACGCGCTGCGCAATGGCTGCGGGCGCCTGGCGCTGCAGCTTGAGCGCAAAGCCCAGGTTCTCGGCCACCGTCATATGCGGGTAGAGCGCATAGTTCTGGAACACCATCGCAATATTGCGCTCGCGCGGCGGCACATCGTTGATGAGCTGGCCACCCAGCACGATCTGGCCGCTGCTGACCTCTTCGAGCCCGGCGAGCATGCGCAGCAAGGTGGATTTACCGCAGCCAGATGGGCCGACCAGCGCCACAAACTCGCCCTCGGCGATATCGAGCGAAATACCCTTGAGCACATCGTGCCCCTCAAAATGCTTGCGCAGCTGTCTCAATGCAATCGAAGCCATGTCAGTCCTTAACGCCACCGGCGGTGAGGCCGTGAACGAGGTATTTGCGCACCAGCACCGTGAACAGCAGCACCGGCAGCATCACCAGGGTGCCGGCCGCTGCAATCTTGGTCCACTCCCAGCCGTCGTACTGCAGAAAATTGACAATGGCCACCGGCGCCGTCACCGCCTGCGTGCGGGTCAGAATCAGTGCGAAGAAAAAGTCGCTCCACGAAAAGATGAAGCACAGCACGGCGGTGGCCACCAGGCCCGGCCGGGTCAGTGGCAAGGTCACATGCCAGAAGGCCGACCAGATGCTGCAGCCGTCCATCCAGGCCGCCTCTTCGAGCGCCGTGGGAATGGCCTCAAAAAAGCCCTGCATCATCCAGATCACGATGGCCAGGTTGAAGGTCAGGTAGACCAGCACCAGGCCCCAGACGGAATCGAGCAGGCCCAGCCAGCGAAAGGCCAGAAAGAACGGAATCGTGAACGCAATGGGCGGCGCCATGCGCGTGCACAGCACCCACAGCGCCACCTGGCGCCGCTGCTTGAAGCGCCAGCGCGACAGCGCATAGGCAGCGGGCACCCCCAAGAGCAGCGACAGCCCGGTGGACAGCACACTCACCAGCAAGCTGTTGCCAAAGGAGCGTGCAAAGTTGTCCTGCCATAGGCCCGCAAAGGCCTCTAGCGTGGGGCTGAAGATCAAATCCAGCGACAGCGCATCGCCCGCCGGGCGAAAGGCCATCTGCACCATCCACAAAAAAGGCAGCAGCACCACCATCAGCACCACCACGGCAGCGGTGCTGCGCAGATGGCGCTGCGCGCCTTGCACGGCGCGTTGCCATACGGGCAGCGCAGGTGCTGCGTGGTGCCAGGTCTCAGCGTGCATGGGCATCTCCCTTGGCCCGGCCCAGGCGGCTGACCAGTGCGCTCAGCACAAAGATGATGGCCAGCATCACCACCGCAATGGCGCTGCCGTAGCCCCAGTACGAGAAGTTGAAGGCCTGGATAAAGCCGTAGAAATTGGTGACCTCGGTCACGGTGCCCGGCCCGCCATTGGTCAGCACATACAAGAGCGGAAAGGCCTTGAAGCTGTCGATCAGGCGGAACAGCGCGCAGACCACCAGGGTGCGCTGCAGATAGGGCAGCACGATGTAGACAAACACCTGCCAGCGGTTGGCGCCATCGATGCGGGCGGCATCGACCGGGTCGCGCGGCACCATCTGCAGCTGGGCCAGCACCATCAGCATCGTGAACGGGAACCACTGCCAGACATCGACGGCCACAATGGCCCACAGCGCGGTGTCGGGGTTGGCGATCAGCGAGCGCAGCGGCCAGCCCCACTGCTCGAGCAGCGCATGCATCGGGCTGATGTCGGGCGTGTAGATGATCTTCCAGACCAGGGCCACCACAATCGGCGGCAGCACCATCGGGATCAGAAAGAACGTGCGCAGGCCCGCCACCACCCGGCTGCTGCTGTGCAGCAGCAAGGCCAGGCCCAGGCCGACGAGCAGCTGCAGCAGCACGCTGACCGACGAGAGCTTGGCCTGCACCCAGAGCGAATCTACAAAGCGCTGGTCCTGCAGCAGCTGCGCATAGTTGCCGCCAGGCTGGTCAAAATGGAAGGTCGCTGCCGGGTCGGTCAGGCTCAGCGGCGTGAGGCTCACCACCACCAGCGTGACCAGCGGCAGCAAGGTGATGGCGGCCAGCACTACCAGTGCGGGTGCCAGGCCCAGGCCATAGGCCCGCGCCGATTCGCGCTGCCAATTGCGCTGCCAGTGGCGCGACGCTGCAGCCGCAGCGGGCTTGCCGCGCGCCTGGCTGGGCAGCGGGCGCGCGGGTCCGGTGTCGAGCGCCTGCGGCGCGAGAGATGCAGTGGGCGGCATGGGCGCGTTCCCTCACCGCTCAGACCGAGACGCCGGCGCGGCGCAGCTCGGCAATCGACGCGGTCTGCGCCTGCTTCATCGCCTGCTCAGGCGTGCGCTGGCCGGTCACGATCAGCTCGATGGCCTTGTTGATCTGCTGGTCCACCTGCGGGTAGGCGGCCACGGTGCGGTATTTCATATGGCCTTGCTTGGCCGACAGCTCCACCGACGATGTCACCAGCGACGCGATGTCATAGCCGTTGACGCGCTGGCGCTCACGGTAAGCGGCCGAGTCAATGTCCGAGCGCCGCGTGGGCGAGCCGTAACCTGCAGCCACGGCGCGCTGCAAGGTTTCCTTGGACGTGGCCCAGCGGATGAACTGCCAGGCGGCATCCTTGTTCTTGCTGCCCACCGGAATGCCCCAGCCATGGATGGCCGTGCCCGGAAAGCGCCCGGCCACACCCTTGGGCACCTGGCCCCAGGCCGCCGATGCCGCCACCTTGCTACTGGACTTATCGGCCAGCTGCGAGAGGTTGATCTGGCCTTGCACGCTCAAATGGCTGCGCCCGGCCTTGAGCGACTGCACGGCCTGGTCCGAGGTGTAGGAGACCACACCGTCGGGCCCGTACTCGCGCAGCAGGCGGGCAAAGTAGTCGGCCGCCGCTATCGCCTCGGGGCTGTCCAAGGTGGGGAACAGGTCATCGGGCGCCTTGCGGAACACATCGCCGCCAAAGGCCTGCAGGAACGGGATGAAGGTCCAGCCATAGTGGTTGTCGGTGACAAAGCCGGCCGCGCGCTCCTTGCGGTTGAGCAGCTTGGCCGCTTGCAGCCAGGCGTCTGTCGTATCGGGAAAGGCCAGGCCCGACTGCTGGAGCACATCAAAGCGCGAGGCCGCCGCAATCGTGACCTCGGCCTGCCAGGGGATGCCGTAGAGCTGGCCATCGCGGCCGCGCTCGGGCGCCAGCGCGCCTTCGAGAAAGTCGCGGATGTCAAAGCTCGCCGGCGTCTTGTTGGGGTCGTTGATATAGCCATCGAGCGGCGTCAGCCAGCCCGAATTGATCCAGCGGCTCGAATAGATGAAGGTGACATTGACCGCATCAAAGGCCGCCCCCTTGGTGGACAGCTCCAGGTCAGCGCGCTGGTTGTAGACCGGAAAGCCGGGCGTGTCGAAATTGACTTTGGCGCCCGTGGCCTCCTCGAACTCGGGAATCCAGGGCCGCAGCAGCTTGGAATACGGCGAGCTGTACAGCGAGGTATTGAGCGTTACGCCCTTGAGCGGCTTGCTGTCCAGCGCCAGCGCCGGAAAGCCCAGCACGCTGCCGGCGCCGGCCGCCAGCGCAGAGACCAGCAGCTTGCGGCGCGGCACCAGCAGGCCGCCTTCGTAGTGGTAGGTGGTTCGGGTCATGGAAACTCTCTGTGGTGCGCGCAGGCGGCCATCGCCATCTGCGATCAGTGTGTTGCTGTTGGGGAGGGCGCTGCGCCCAGCCGGTGCGCCTGGCCGCCGCTCAGGCTGCTCAGGCCGCTGCCGGCTCGCGCACGGTCAGGTCGACGCTGGTGCGGCCATCGACCGAGGTCGCCACGTCGCCGGTGACCGTCACGCGCCGCATCACGCGGTGGGCATCGGCATAGTCATTGATGGCGTAGTGCTGGGTGGCGCGGTTGTCCCAGATGGCAACATCGCCCGGCTGCCAGTGCCAGCGCACGGTGTTTTCCAGCCGCACGATGCGCTCATGGAAGAGCTGCAGCAAGGCGGCAGACTCGTTGCTGCGCAGGCCCTTGATGCGCTTGGCAAAGTGGCCCAGCAGCAGCGCCTTCTCGCCCGTCTCGGCATGCACATGCACCAAGGGCTGCTCGGACTCGATGGTCTTGCTGGTGAAGACCTTGCGGTAGCTCGCCCGGCCCTGCGTCTCGGTCTGGCTGGCGGCTGTGTTCTGGCGGAAGTTCTCCGCATAGTCGTAGTCATTGCCATGCACGGCCCAGAGCTGCTCGGCGAGCTGCTGCAGCGGCGCGGGCAGGCCTTCATAGGCGGCCACGGTATTGGCCCAGACGGTGTCGCCACCATGGCCGGGCAAGGTCACGGCGCGCAGCACACAGACCTTGGGGAAGACCGCCTTGAAGGTCACATCGGTGTGCCAGGAATCGGCCCGGCCGCCGTGCTGCGAGTTGAGCTCCAGAAAGGCCGTGCCATCGGGCGCGGGCACGGTAGGGTGGGCCTCGATCTCACCAAACAAACGGCCAAAGGCCTGGTGGCCGGCGTCATCGAGGTGCTGCTGGCCCCGGAAGAAAATCACCCGGTGCTGCAGCAGCGCTGCCTTGATCTGGGCAAACAGCGCCGGCTCCAATGCACCCGACAGCGACACCCCATGCACCACCGCGCCGATGCGGCCCGCCAGGGGCTCGACGTGCAGGGCCGTGGCTGCAGCGGCATCGGCCGCTGGGCTCAGGTGGCGAACATTGGTGATGGCATTCATGGGCGCTCCTCGTGGTCTGGCAATCGGGTTGAAGCCTTCATGCTAGGCAGCGGGGTGCGCCACCACAACGACGCATTTCATGCATCGATATGCCAACAGCAGCTAAGAAAAAAGAGGCATAAGCCTCTTTCTTCGGTGTCTAAAGCCATCTACCGCATCGGCGCCGCTGGTTCGCCGTACGGTGGGCGCGGCATCAGAACAGCACGCGGCAGCGGATCGTGCCGGCGATCTGGGCCAGCTTCTCCAGCGCCAGGGCCGACGATTCCTGGTCGATATCGATCACCACATAGCCCACCTTTTCATCGGTGCGCAGGTACTGGCCGGCGATGTTGATGCCGTTGTCGGCCAGCACCTGGTTGATGGCCGACAGGATGCCTGGGCGGTTCTCGTGCACGTGCAGGATACGGTTCTTGCCAGGGTGCTCGGGCAGGGCCACTTCGGGGAAGTTGACCGCCGAGGTGGTGGTGCCGTTGTCGCTGTACTTGACCAGCTTTTCTGCCACTTCCAGGCCGATATTGGCCTGGGCTTCCATCGTCGAGCCGCCGATGTGCGGGGTCAGGATCACGTTGTCCATGCCGCGCAGCGGCGACTGGAACTCGTCCTTGTTGCTCTTGGGCTCGACCGGGAACACGTCGATGGCCGCGCCCAGCAGCTTCTTGGCTTGCAGCGCCTGGGCCAGCGCGTCGAGGTCCACCACGGTGCCGCGCGAGGCATTGATCAAAATGCTGCCAGGCTTCATCGCCGCGATCTGGGCCGCGCCAATCATGTTGTGGGTCGAGGCCAACTCGGGCACGTGCAGGGTCACGATGTCGGACTGCGCCAGCAGCGCGTTGAGGTTAGCCGCCTGGTGCGCATTGCCCAGCGGCAGCTTGGTGACCACATCATGGAACACGACCTTCATGCCCAGGCCTTCGGCCAGCACCGACAATTGCGTGCCGATCGAGCCGTAGCCGACGATGCCCAAGGTCTTGCCACGGATCTCGAAGGAGTTGTCGGCGCTTTTCTTCCAGCCGCCCCGGTGCGATACCGCGTTCTTCTCGGGGATGCCGCGCAGCAGCAAGATGGCCTCGGCCAGCACCAGCTCCGCGACGGAGCGTGTGTTGGAGAAGGGCGCATTGAACACCGCAATACCGCGCTCGCGCGCCGCATTCAGATCGACCTGGTTGGTGCCGATGCAAAAACAGCCCACTGCCACCAGCTTGTTGGCCGCAGCAAACACATCGGCCGTCAGCTGCGTGCGCGAGCGGATGCCGACAAAGTGCACGTCGGCAATCTTGCGCTTGAGCTCTTCGCCCTCCAAGGCGCCGGTCAGCGCCTCGACCTGGGTATAGCCTGCCGCCTGCAACACCTTGAGCGCAGAAGGGTGGATGCCCTCGAGCAGCAAGAACTTGATCTTCGATTTATCCAGCGATGTTTTGGTCATGAATGCGCGCTTTCTCTTTCACAAACGACTGCGGTCTGCCCACCAGGCTGCGATCGGCAGCTAGCAGACCCGGGTCGATCATGGCGCAGAACCTTTGCCATTACGTGTTGTCGGGTTGACCCTAGGTTGTATCGCAGCAGGGCTGGCGCCCAATCACCTGCGCCAGCTTGCCCGCCGCCCCACAGCAAACCTTTGATTTGTTGGGTATTTAAGAATCCAAGGCCTTCGCTGACAGCGCCCGGGCTTCAACCCTGGCCTGCAAAGGGCGGGGCTGCGTGGTACAAAAAGCGGGTGATTTTGTGACACAACCACCAGGAGTTTTGTATGACAAGCACCGCAACCCATAACCTGTTTGAACCTGTGCAGGTGGGTGATCTGGCCCTGGCCAACCGCATTGCGATGGCCCCATTGACGCGCAACCGTTCGCCCAAGGCCGTTCCCCAGCCGATGGCAGCCACCTACTATGCCCAGCGCGCCAGCGCCGGGCTGCTGATCACCGAGGCTACCGCCATCAGCCACCAGGGCCAGGGTTATGCCGATGTGCCCGGCCTTTACGAGCAGGACCAGCTCGATGGCTGGAGCAAGGTCACCAGCGCGGTGCATGCCAAGGGCGGCAAGATCGTCTGCCAGCTGTGGCATGTGGGCCGTGTCTCGCACCGCCTGCTGCAGCCGGACCAGCAGGCCCCCGTGGCGCCCTCGGCCATCACTGCCAAGACAAAGACCTACCTGATCGACCCGGCCACCGGCGAAGGCCGCTTCGAGCCGACCTCCGAGCCGCGCGCGCTGGATGCCGAGGAGATCCCCGGCATCGTGCACAGCTTTGCTGCGGCCGCCCGCAATGCGGTCAAGACCGCCGGCTTCGATGGCGTCGAGATCCACGGCGCCAACGGCTACCTGCTCGACCAGTTCTTGAAGACCGGCGCCAATGCGCGCCGCGACGACTACGGCGGCTCGATCGAAAACCGCGCCCGCCTGACCTTGGAAGTCACCCGCGCGGTGATCGACGCGGTCGGCCGTGGCAAGGTCGGCATCCGGCTCTCGCCCGTCACCCCCGCCAATGGCATCGACGACGCCGATCCCCAGAGCCTGTTCACCTACCTGGCCCACCAGCTGGCGCCGCTGGGCCTGGCCTATATCCATGTGATCGAAGGCGCCACCGGCGGCCCGCGTGAAGTCGAAGGCCGTCCCTTCGACTACGAGGCCTTCAAGGCGGAATACCGCCGCGCCGGCGGCAAGGCCGCCTGGATGGTGAACAACGGCTATGACCGTGCGCTGGCCGAGCAAGCCGTAGCCAGCGGCCAGGCCGATATCGTCGCCTTTGGCCGGCCCTACATTGCCAACCCCGACCTGGTCGAGCGCCTGCGCAGCGGCGCGGCGCTGAACACCGGCGACAGCAGCACCTACTATGGCGGCGGCGAGAAGGGCTATACCGACTACCCCACCCTCGCCGGCTAAGCGCCTTGAGCGGCCTGGGCCTACAAAGGCCCGGGCCGCGGCTTTACCGGATTTTGGTAGAGTGCGCAGATGCCATTGACTCCCCTCTTCCGCACCACGTTCTGTCTGCTGCTGGTCCCCGGCCTGGCCGCCTGCTCCAGCCTCTGGCCCTCCAAAAAAGAGGCCCAACCGGCGCCACGTGCGCCCCAGCAGGCTCCCGCAGACAAACCGGCACCGCAGGCACCGTCACCTGCGGCGGCCAGCATCAGCGAAGCCGACCTGGCCGGCGTCTGGGAATGCCAGTTCCAGATCAGCATGGGCAAGGACAGCGCCAGCTTTACCTATACCAACCAGTTCAACCCCGACCACAGCCTGCGCTCGCAGGCCTTTTTGGTCTATGACATGCCCAGCACCGACCAGCAGTACCGCTTTGTGCTGCAAGGCACGGGCCAGTGGCGCATGGACGGCAGCACCATCACGATGATCGTGCCCGAGGTGGTCAAGCAGGACCGCTCCGAGCACAAGAAGCCCGAGCTGATGCAAGACAAGGACCTGGTGCCCGAAGATTTGAGCGACACCTGGGCGGTGCAGGCCCACAAGGGCAAGAACCTGCGCGTGACCGTGGGCAGCCTGGCTGACTCCATGCTCTGCAACAAGGAATAAAGGCCGGGCCTGCCATGGATTCGCTGACTCTGGCCTTTTTGCCGCTGGCCCTGTGGTGGCCGGTGGCCCTGGGCCTGTCCTTGCTGCTGGTGCTCGCCGCCGTGCTGTGGATGTTTGTGCAAAACCGCCCCGCCCGGCAGCGCGCAGCAGGTGGCGGCCCCGCCTGGCTGCCCTGGGCCTTTGCGCTGTTGGCGCTGGCCTGGTGGGCCTGCGGCTTGGCGCTGGCCTTGTGGCCGCTGAGGGAGCTGGACGAACTGGGCCAGTGGGCCCGCGCACCCAGCTATGTGCTGGTGCCGCTGTGGATTGGCGGCATTGCCTGGGTGGGCGCGCTCCTGGTGCAGCGCCTGCTGCGCAGCACAGCGGCCATGCGCTGCTAAGAACCTGTTCAAAGCACCGGTTTGGTGGCGATTGCCGATTGACAGCCGCCCCATTTGCGCGACACTGGTGTTTACATCTGAGTTGGAGGCTTGCCATGACCGATATCGACAGCATCAACCTCGACAAGCTGCGCAATATTGTGCAGAAGTTCACGCACCGCGACTTCACGGCCGCCCAGATTGCCGACGACTACTGGGATGGCGCTGCCGAGCAGATCGGCGCCAGCGGCGCACAGTTTGAAGCCGTATTGCAGCGCAACGCGGCGCTGCTGGGCATACAGACCGTTGGCAGCCACCAGCCCGCCCGCTGGCATGTAGCGGCTTAACGGCTGTTTCACCTCCCCCTCTTCCCTATCGCACAGCACCGCCGCCCAGCGGTGCTAGGCTTGCACCATGCTGCAGCCCGAACGCCTCCATTTCCGCGATTTCTCCCCCGCCGACCTGTTCGTCGTCGCCCATGCGATGGGTGATGCGCGGCTGACCGCGTTCTACGGGCTGGAAACAGAGCACAGCGATGCCCGCGCGATTGCGCAGGAGCAACTCGATTGGTATGCGTCCGTCGCCAGTGAGGGCAGCGGCTGGTGGCAGGCGGTGCTGCTCGATGGCGCCGTCATCGCGGCCGTCGGCCTCTACGACCATGACGACGAAGCCGACAGCGCCGATCTGGGCTACTGGCTGCTGCCCGACCACTGGGGCCAGGGTTGGATGGACCAGGCGCTGCGCCAGTGGCTGCCCAGCGCCTTTGCGCGTCTGGACTTGCACAGCGTGGTGGCCTATGTGGAGCCTGGCAATGCGGCATCGACCCGGCTGCTGGACCGCCTGGGCTTTTGCCACGAAGGCCTGCTGCGCGACTGCAGCAAGCGCGATGGAGCGTATGTATCGCTGCAGCGCTATTCGCTGCTGGTCAGCGAACTGGCTGCGCTGTAGCGCAACAGCGCTCAGCCCGCCGGCTGGCCATCGCGCACATGGCAGCCCTGCAGATGGTCATTGACCATGCCCATGGCCTGCATGAAGGCATAGACCGTGGTCGGGCCGACAAACTTCCAGCCGCGTTTTTTCAGGTCCTTGGACAGGGCGACCGCCTCGGGCGGCACACCCATCTGGCGCACGGCCTCCAGCGTGATGCGCTCGGGGCGGCTGGCGGGTGCTGGCGCAAAGCGCCACAGGTAGGCGTCAAAACTGCCGAACTCGCGCTGCACTTCGGCCAGGCGCTGGGCATTGTTGATCACCGCCTCGATCTTGCCCCGGTGGCGCACGATGCCGGCATCGGCCAGCAGGCGCTGCACATCGTCGGCACCAAACTGCGCCACCTGCAGGGCATCAAACTGTGCAAAGGCGGCTCTGAATGACGCGCGCTTGTTCAGAATCGTCAGCCAGCTCAGGCCCGCCTGAAAGCCTTCGAGGCAGATCTTCTCGAACAGCCGGCGGTCGTCATGCACGGGGAAGCCCCATTCATGGTCATGGTAGTGCTGGTAGAGGGGCGAGGCCATGCACCAGCTGCAGCGCGCGCGCTGGTCGTCGGCCAGCGCCAGGCCTGGGGCGAGGGAGTCAAGAGGCATGGGGGCGTGCGCACGGCTACTTGGCAGCCGGGCTCCAGTAGGGTTTGAGGCTTTGGGCCTCTTCGTCAAAGCGCAGATTGGTGGCCTTGATCTCGTCGTTGATCGTGGCGATCTGCTCGTCCACTTCCTTGAAGTCACGGCGGTTGCCATCGAGGCGCGCCTGCAGCGGGGCGGGCGCCTTGCTCGGGTCCTTCTTGTAGAACTCCATGTCCTGGTCGATCTTCTTGCGGTCTTCCAGCAAGAAGCTGCGGCGCTCCTGCACGATGCGGATCTGGGCGCGCAGCACGTCGACGGCTTCAGCGCGTTCGGCGTCATGCGCGGCCTTGCTGGGGAAGCGGGTCGCCAGTGCCCGCTCGCGGCGCTTGCCGTCATTGGCGCGGTAGCGCTCTTCGGCCTCACGGCGCTGCTGGGCGGCCTGCTCGGCGCGCTCGCGCTCGGAGTAAGCAGGCCCGACCGTGCGTACCGCACCGCCGGGCATCGTGACCTGCTGCTCACGGTCCGCGCAGGCGGCAATGGGCCGGTCCGCCGTCAGGCGGCGCCCGCCCGCATCGACGCAGCTGTAGACCATGGTCGTAGACGGGGACTTTTGGGCATGGCTGGCGCCAGCGAGCATCAGCATCGCCATGGCCCAAGCAGCGGCACACCGGTCCTTGCGCATCGTCAGATCCTTATCATTCAAAACTATCGAATTCCAATAATCAATTGCCAACGCCATAACGTTCCCGGTACGCCAGCACCTGACTGTGGTGTTCACGCATCGAATCGGCGGCCGCACCCTGGGCCAGAAAGGCCAGCAGGTCCTCCAGCTTGGCGATGGTGCAGACCTGCATGCCCAGCTGGTCACGCACATATTGCACCGCACTATGCGCCACATCCTTGCCATTCTCAGTGGCTTTTTCCTGTCTGTCCAATGCAATGGCCATGGCGTGGGGGATGGCGCCCGCGCCCTGGATCAGCGCAATCGATTCGCGCGCGGCGGTGCCGGCCGACATCACATCGTCAATGATCAGCACGCGGCCCTTGAGGGGCGCACCCACCAGGCTGCCGCCTTCGCCGTGGTCCTTGGCCTCTTTGCGGTTATAGGCAAAGGGCACGTTCTTGCCCTGGCGCGCCAGCTCCACGGCCACGGTCGCAGCCAGCGGAATGCCCTTGTAGGCCGGGCCGAACACCATGTCGAATGCCACACCGCTGGCCAGAATTGCTTTTGCATAGAATTCGGACAGCCGCGCCATCTTGGCGCCGTCATCGAACAGGCCCGCATTGAAGAAATACGGGCTGATGCGGCCGGCCTTGGTGGTGAACTGCCCAAAGCGCAGCACGCCCGCGTCCACGGCAAACTCTACAAAATCCTGCGCCAGCTGCGCATCCGCGCCTGACTGTGGGAGACTAACGACCATGACCCAATCCTTGTTCAAATTAACCAGCCTCAACCTCAACGGCATCCGCTCCGCTGCCACCAAGGGCGTGATCCCCTGGATTGAGACAACCCGGCCCGATTGTATTTGTGTGCAGGAAATCAAGGCACAGCAAGCGGATATGCTGGACAAGTTCGACGTCATCGATGAGATGAACGGGTATTTCCAGTTTGCCGAGAAAAAAGGCTACTCGGGCGTGGGCATCTATACCCGCCATGCGCCCAGCGATGTGGTGATCGGCTTTTCGCCCAACGAGTTCGACGCCGAAGGCCGCTATGTGGAGCTGCGCTTTGACACGCCCACGCGCAAGCTCTCCATCATCAGCTGCTACTTCCCCAGCGGCAGCTCCGGCGAGATCCGCCAGGCCGCCAAGTACCGCTTTCTGGCCGAGCTGCACCCCCACCTGATGCGCCTGCGCGCCGAGCGCGACTTCATTCTCTGCGGCGACGTGAACATTGCCCACACCAATGCCGACATCAAGAACTGGCGCAGCAACCAGAAAAACAGCGGCTTTCTGCCCGAAGAGCGCAGCTGGATGACCCAGCTGCTGGAGAAAGAGACCGAGACCGGCGGCCTGGTCGATGTGTACCGCGTGCTGCAGCCCGATACCACCGATGCCTGCTACACCTGGTGGAGCAACCGGGGCCAGGCCTATGCCAACAACGTGGGATGGCGCCTGGACTACCACCTGGCCACGCCCGCGATTGCCGCGCTGGCCCGCAAGGAGCATATCTACAAGGATGTGAAGTTCTCGGACCACGCCCCGATTACCATCGATTACGACTTCCAGCTGTAACCCATCGCCCAGTCCCTGCGGCCTCCGTCCCGGGAGCTGCAACCGCCCTTCGGGAGCCTTCCATGCGCATGACCGCAGTACCTGTTCTTCTGGCCTGTCTGCTGGCCAGCACGGCCGCCTGCGCCAAGAATGCCTCCGACTACAGCACGCAGGAGCTGGTGGAGGCGCTGGCCCAGCGCCTGTCCAAGGTGCTGCTGGCAGGGCCTACGCGGGATTCACCAGACAATACCGCCGCCATCATCGTGCTCGAAGGCAAGGCCCTGGCACTGGCACCCCGGCTGCAGTCCACCGCCACGATGCGGGTGCTGAGCCGGGAGCAGCTGGTGGCCGAGCAGCGCGCCAACTTTCTGATCATCTCGCAGCTGGGCCAGCAGGGCGCGGACATGCTGGTCGATTACGAGACGCCCAATAACGCCTCGTACGGCACCCTGCGCATCCAGCACAAGGACGGCAAGCTGGTCTTCAAGGGCGAAGACACCTACCGCAGCAGCAGTGGCGCGCGCGCGACCTATGCCCGGCTGTATGGCGGCCTGCCCTGCCGCAATGGCAGCGAGATGGCCTACCGCTTCAACTATGCCGACCGCTATGCGCGCAGCGGCGAGTGCCCGGTCGAGCGCTTTCCCAAGAGTGACTCCGCCTTCGAATGGTAAGAGCGCTCAGCTTTTGAGCGTCGCCAGCACCTCATCGAGCATCTGCTTGGCATCGCCAAACAGCATGCGGTTGTTGTCCTTGTAGAAAAGCGGGTTGTCCACGCCCGCGTAACCGGTCGCCATCGAGCGCTTCATCACGATCGACTGGCGCGCCTTCCAGACCTCCAGCACCGGCATGCCGGCAATGGGGCTTGTGGGGTCGTCCTGCGCGGCCGGGTTCACGATGTCATTGGCGCCAATGACCATCGCCACATCGGTGTCGGGAAAGTCGTCGTTGATCTCGTCCATCTCCAGCACGATGTCATAGGGCAGCTTGGCCTCGGCCAGCAGCACATTCATGTGGCCGGGCATGCGGCCGGCCACCGGGTGGATCGCAAAGCGCACCTCGACGCCGCGCTCGCGCAGCGTGCGGGTGATCTCGTTGACGGTGTGCTGGGCCTGGGCGACTGCCATGCCATAGCCCGGCACAATGACCACGCGCTTGGCCTCACGCAGCATCTCGGCGGTTTCGGCCGCCGTCACCGCCACCACCTCACCCTGGGGCGCCGCACCTGCCTGGCCCGCGGACGTGGGCGCGCCACTGCCAAAGCCGCCAGCGATGACGCTGATAAAGCTGCGGTTCATCGCCTGGCACATGATGTAGCTCAGGATCGCCCCGGACGAGCCCACCAGCGCGCCGGTGACGATCAGCAGGTCATTGCCCAGCATGAAGCCCGTGGCCGCTGCGGCCCAGCCCGAATAGCTGTTGAGCATGGACACCACCACCGGCATGTCAGCACCGCCAATGGCCATCACCATGTGCAGGCCAAACAGCAGCGCGATGGCGGTCATCACCAGCAGCGCCAGCATGCCCAGGCCCAGCGATGCGCTCTGCACAAACCAGCAGCCCAGCGCGACCACCACCACCAGCCCCAGCAGATTGAGCAGGTGCCGGCCCGGCAGCAAGAGCGGCTTGCCACCAATGCGGCCATTGAGCTTGCCAAAGGCCACCAGCGAGCCCGAGAACGTGACCGCGCCAATGAGAATGCCGATATAGATCTCGGCCGCATGGATGGCCTTCTCGGCGCCTTGCAGCGGGTGCGAGGTATCGACATAGCTGGCAAAACCCACCAGGCAGGCGGCCAGGCCGACGAGGCTGTGCATCAGCGCCACCAGCTCGGGCATCTGGGTCATCTTGACCCGCTTGGCGGCATACAGGCCGATGCCGCCGCCCAGCACCAGCGCAACCACAATGGCCACGACGCCGGACTGCGAGACGCGCGGGCCAAAAATGGTCGCCAGCACCGCCAGGCCCATGCCCAGCATGCCCAGCAGATTGCCTCGCCGCGCGGTCTCGGGGTGTGACAGCCCGCCCAGGCTGAGGATGAACAAGATGGCAGCGCCCAGGTAGGCGACGGTGGCAAGGCTTTCGGTCATGCAGTTCTACCTCGGTGGCCTATTTGCGGAACATGGCCAGCATGCGGCGCGTGACCGCAAAACCACCAAACATATTGATCGCCGTGAGCACCAGCGCCACAAAGGCCAGTGCGCCGATCAGCAGCCCCGGCCGGTCCGTGCCCACCACGCCCGGCGGTGCCATCTGCACCAGCGCGCCAATGGCGATGATGCTGGAGATCGCATTGGTCACGCTCATCAGCGGCGTGTGCAGCGCGGGCGTCACGTTCCAGACGACCATGTAGCCGATAAAGCAGGCCAGCACAAACACCGTCAGATGCCCCAGGAAGGCCGCAGGCGCATGGGCGCCAATGAGCCAGAAGAGCAGCGCCAGCACTGCAAAGAGGATCGCCAGGGTGCGTGCCGGCAAGGGGCTGCCGGCGCCATGGCCGTGGCCGTGGCCGTGGCCGCGTTTTTTTGCAGCCGCCGGGCTGGCTGCTGCCGTGCCCGCAGCTCCCGCAGTAGCCGCTGCCGGTTTGGCCACGGGCGCGGCCGCCAGCGCAGGCGCGGGCCAGCTGATGCTGCCCTGGTACACCACCGTCAGGCCCCGGATCGCATCGTCCTCCATGTTGACCAGCGCATGCCCATCCTTGGCCTTGCACAGCTCCTCGGTCAAGCGCAGCAGGTTGTTGGCATACAAGGTGGAGGACTGCGCCGCCAGGCGCGAGGCCAGGTCGGTGTAGCCCACAATCGTCACGCCGTGGCGCACCACGGCCTCGCCGGGCACCGTCAGCGCACAGTTGCCGCCCTGCTCGGCGGCCATGTCCACAATCACGCTGCCGGGCTTCATCGCCTGCACCATCTCGGCAGTGATCAAGCGCGGCGCGGGCTTGCCGGGGATCAGGGCCGTGGTAATGATGATGTCGGCCCATGCCGCCTGCTGCGCATACATCTGGCGCTGCGCGGCCTGAAAGCCCTCGCTCATCACCTTGGCGTAGCCGCCGCCACCACCGCCTTCTTCGGCATAGTCCACCGGCACAAAGGTGCCGCCCAGCGACAGCACCTGGTCGGCCGCCTCGGCCCGCGTATCGTTGGCGCGCACCACCGCGCCCAGGCTGACCGCCGTGCCAATCGCCGACAGGCCGGCCACCCCTGCTCCCGCAATAAACACCTGCGCAGGCGGCACCTTGCCCGCCGCCGTGATCTGCCCGTTGAAAAAACGCCCAAAGGCATGGGCAGCCTCGACCACCGCCCGGTAGCCGCTGACGCCCGCCATCGAGGTCAGCGCATCCATCTTCTGCGCGCGGCTCAGGGTGCGCGGCAGCGCATCCATGGCCAGCACGGTCAGCCCCTTGGCTGCCAGCTGCGCCATCAGCGCGGGGTTTTGCGCGGGCCAGACAAAGCCGACCAGAATCTGGCCGGCATGCATCCATTCCACCTCTTCAGGCGTCGGGGGCCGCACTTTGAAGAGAATGTCAGCCCCTGCCCAGATCGCCGCACTGGGCAGCACCTGGGCGCCCGCCGCGCGGTAGGCCTCGTCGCCAAAACTGGCCGCCTCGCCAGCGCCAGCCGCCACACTGACACGAAAGCCCAGCTTGACCAGCTTGTCGACCACCGCAGGCACAGTGGCGACACGCTTTTCACCGGGAAATATCTCGTGCGGCACACCGATACACTGGGGCGGAGACGCCGCGGCCTGCGGCGCAGGCGCGGTGGGCGGTGAGATGCTGGACATGGATGCGCGCTCCTGGTTCAGGGATCAACGGGCTTGCAGAGCGCCGGTATGCCCGGCGATGGCTGCAGCGCTGAACCCCTTGTATCACGGGGCAGCCATTTGGGCTACGCGCATTTTTGCCTAGGGGCCCTATCGCGCCCCGGCACGTCAGTCCAATACACCCAGCCCCACCGCATTGCCATGGCGGTCGCGCAAACGGGTCATCGTGCCACCACGGTTCATGATCGGCATTTGCAAGAACTGGTGCCATGCCCAACCCACCTCGGGGGCAAGTTGCCCGCAACTGACGTCCGCATCGTATCGATCGCTCACCAAAGAACAAAACACCGAGCCATCGGCTGTGGTCACCACGTCTCCGACCACCTGGGTCAGCTCCAAGGTCTTCTTGGCACCGTGAAGAAACCACTTGCCCAGCATCGCTTCGGGGAAATTGGCCGGCTTCTCCAGCTGTAGACGGCGGATACGGACCGGGCTTTCTCCCGGCAACTGCAATTGGCCCACGGTCCACCACAACGACGCTTCGTTGGGCGGGGTATCAGAGCGGTCATTGGCGATGTCGTAGGCAAACTCCAGCTGTGCATGGCCTGCCTGGCTGCGCCATTGCGCGGATTGCTTGGCGCCGCCCACACTGCGGCCGCCAACGTACTCGTCCATCGGAATGGCGGCCACCGAAGCCATGGATTTCACCCCTTTGCTCAGATAGGCCGCACTGCCCATATGAAAGCTCGGCTGCAGATTGTCGCGGTAGTGGTAGACCTGCAAGATGGCCGTATTGCCCTGGATGTCCAGCGCCAGCCCCCTCCCCGGCTTGCCGGTCAGTTCATCTTCCACCACCCAGGTGCCATTGATCGGCATCAAAGTCGAGACGTTTTCCGTGGAAAAGCAGCTGACCTGGCAGACTCCACCTCGCCTAAAAAGCCCGCGCTGGTAGTTCTGCTCGACAGAGGTGGTCCATGTCGTGTTGCCCTCTTGGCGGCGGCCTCCTACCTCGTGCGCTCCCAGGTTATAGCCGGTAATGGTTTGCGCCTTTCCCGCCGGTGCACCTTGCAATTGCACGCTGCCTACCAGGTCATAGCCCACCAGCTCAAAAGTCAATGCCGCCACGCGATAGCTCGCCGCATCATTGGCCGGTGTGGCTGTGTTGGGGTGTGAGCAATGCCAACGCGCGCGCTGACCCTGCAGCTCGCAGTCCAGCTCTTCAAAAACAGTGAAAGCAGGACTGTAGTACCCTGCCTGGGCCTCCATCAAAGTGAGTCGGAAGCGGCCATCCGACATACGCGTCAGTTCGCTCTTCCATTGGTTGCTCACATCACCTTGGCCATCCAGCACCAGCATCGACAGCACGCGTATCCCCGTTTGCGCACGCGGGTTCGTGACGTTGGCATCATCGCTGCGCACCACAAAGCGTTCGATAGCCGTCTCCGGCTCGCCGGGGAACTGCACCGTGCCAGCAACGCCGTTGCGGAAGTTCACACGCACATTCCCGAGGGATTGGTCTTCAACGGCATCGCGCGCCTCGCTGCCAAAACTGCGGCCGCCCTTGTAGCGCATCAGTGGCGCGGTGACGCTGTTGCCGTCCATCTGGCCGGTGGCGGTGTAGAAAGTGGCATCACCATTCTTTTCATAGCCAAACACCTGCATGAAGAAGGTGTTGCCCTGCACATCAATCGCCAGGCCTCGGCCGGGCTTGCCGTCCAGCTCATCAGTCACCACCCAGGTGCCTGCTTGCGGCGTGAAATCACGTGCTGCCCAGCCAGGGGTGCACAACAGCATCGCGGCGCCCGCCAAAACTGCAGATCGAAAAAATGGAATACCCAGAGCTTTCTTCACCTTCTACCTCCTTTGATTATCGGGGCAGTATATACAGCAACTCCGCACTATTGCATTCACCAATACATCTTAGGTGGCGTTTGCAGAAACCCATGGCTCTAAATACTCAAGGCACCTGCACCGGGTACAAAGAAATTTCCAGACCTATCCCCAGCTCCCCGGCGCACTGCACCAGTACCGCAGGAAAAGCCAGGTACTGAAACCCCTCTTCTCTGGCCTCGCGCGCAAAATCCAGCGTCGCCGTCGACTCCGGCGTCTGCATCATCAACCTGATATCGGCGGCATGGTTGCTGAGAAAGGCCAGTGCATCCCGCAACTGGCCAGAAACATCATCGAAGTCGCAGTCGCTCACCAAGAAATGGGCCGTGCCGTTTTCCAGCCGATAGGGTTGGATCGTGGTATTGGCCAAACAGACTTCCACGTTCAAACCTGAAACTCGCAATACTGCGCTCATCGTCAATATCTCCCCCGCTATTTTGGTGCTTTATTGCGCTATAGCATTGCCCATTTTTTCCAGGCATCTGTCGAACCCAAAAGTCTAGCGAATATGGCGTAGCACCCACCATTTTCGTCTTTTCACTGGTTGGGTTCTAAATCCAGAGATCATTCGCCACCGTGCGCGCCCCCGCCTCCCCATCCCCCGTATTCGCCACCCCACGCGGCTCGATCAGCAGCAGCTGAACCTCTTCCTGTGCAAAGGGTTTGTGCTCTATACCCTGGGGGATAACAGCCATTTGGCCGGCCTGCAGGTGGATGGCGCGGATGTCACCGCTGGCGTCGCGCAGGTCGATGCGCAGCTGGCCATCGAGGACGATAAAGGTCTCATCGGTGTCGCGGTGCTGGTGCCAGAGAAATTCGCCAGCGATCTTGACGACCTTGAACTGGTAGTCGTTCATCTCTGCCACCACGCGCGGCTGCCAGTGGCCCTGCAGCAATGCGATCTTGCCTTGCAGATCGATGGACTGGCCTTGGCCACGGTGGCTTGGAGTGGGAGCTGTTTCGGTAGGTGCTGACATGGTGGTGCTGTAAGTGTTGAAAACAGCAGCCAGCTTAAGAATGCACCGCCCAAAAGTATTGAACGTTTGTGGGGAAGCGTTCAGCGGCGTGATGCCTGGCGCATGACCTGCAGCCAGCGCCCCGGCGTGATGCCAAAGGTCTTGAGAAAATGCCGCGTCATATGGCTTTGATCGGCAAAACCGGCATCCTGGGCGGCCTCGGCCAGCGACAGGCCCGCCAGTAGCACGCGCCGCACGGCATCGAGCCGGCGCATGGTGAGGTAGCGGTAGGGGCTGGTGCCGTAGAACATGCGGAAATCATGCGACAGGCTCCAGCGGTCGCGGCCGGTGGCCGCTTCCAACTCGTCCAGCGCCACGACCCGGGTGGCATGGGCCTGCAGATAGTCACGCGCGCGGAGGGCGGCTTGGTAGTCGCCCTTGCCTATGGCGCGCCGCGTGCCGGGCCCACCGGTGGCAGCGGCCAAGGCGTGGGCCAGCTGCACCAGCGCATCGCTTTGCTCCAGCGGCTCGGCAATATCCCCCACGCCTTGCAGCAGGACCTCAGCAGCGGCCGATATCGCCGGGTCGTTGGTGATGCCGCCCTCCAGAAATGGCAGCGCGCTGCCGCCCAGAATGTCCTGGATCAGCGCAGGCTCCACATAGACCATGCGGTAGCGAAAGCCCTCGTCCGTGCCGGCCTGCCCGTCATGCGCCTCGTCGGGATGGAGCACCAGGGTGCTGCCGGCCAGGCTGTCGCGCCGGCCGCGCCGGTAGTGAAAGCTCTGCACGCCCGCCAGGGTGCGCCCTATCGCATAGGTGTCGTGGCGGTGCATCGCGTAGGCCCGGCCCTGGAACCAGGCCTCGATGCGCTCCATGCTGTCGGAAGGCGGGCTGCGCAGCACCCAATCCGAACGTGGCAAGGCAGGGGGGCGGGGCATCCAGAGTCCAGACAGGTGGTGAAAGCAGGGGGCGAAGTGCTGATTCTACAAACCATCCCCCAATCGGCGCCCGCCACTTGCGGCTCCGAACCCCGCCCAGCCCCAAGCCCACCACAGCTTGCCGCACAATAGCCAGATTGCGCCCCGCATCCGCCAGCCCTGCGCGTTGCCGCAGGCACCGATTTGAACCATGCTCCACTACCACACGATTCCCGTCACCGCGTTTCAGCAAAACTGCTCCCTGGTCTGGTGCGACCAGCAGATGGAGGCCGCCGTCATCGATCCCGGTGGCGATCTGGATCGGATCGAGGCAGAGATCGCGCGCCTGGGTCTGCAGCTCCAGGCCATCTGGCTCACCCATGCGCATATCGACCATGCCGGTGGCGCCGGCGAGCTGGCCGCGCAGCGCGGCCTGCCGATCATTGGCCCGCACCCGGGCGACCAGTTCTGGATCGATGGCCTGCCCCAGCAAAGCCAGATGTTCGGCTTTCCACCCGCGCAAAGCTTTACACCTACGCGCTGGCTGCAGGATGGCGATACGGTCAGCATCGGGCAGGAGACCGTGCAGGTGCGCCATTGCCCCGGCCACACCCCCGGCCATGTGGTCTTCCATGCGCCGCAGATCACGCGCTGCTTTGTTGGCGATGTGCTGTTTGCCGGCAGCATTGGCCGCACCGATTTCCCCCAGGGCAACCACCAGCAGCTGATCGACTCCATCACCCAGCGGCTGTGGCCCATGGGCGATGCAACGGTGTTCATCCCCGGCCATGGCCCCGAGAGCAGCTTTGGCCGCGAGCGCCAAAGCAATCCTTATGTGGGTGGGACCTGATCCGGGGTTCAGGTTTTAACGCCAAAGGCCAGCGGCATGCCGCTGGCCTATTTTGCATGGGCGCCGATCAGAACTTGGCGGTCAGCGAGGCGTAGAACGAGCGACCGGGCTCGTTGTAGGTGGCGGCCCCTGCGCCGTAGATGGTGCGCGGGTTGTTCACGCCCACGGCATTGCCCATGCGGTAGAGCCGCTTGTCAAACAGGTTCTTGATGCCGGCGGTCAGGGTGACATCCTTGCTGAAGCTGTAGCGCGCGCCCACGCCCACCAGCGCATAGGGGGCCAGGCGGCGGGTTTCCTCGCCGGTCAGCGGCAGGCCCTGGTAGTCGAGCTTGTTGGGCTTTTGGCCGCCGTACCAGGTGACCGAGCCGAGCAGTTGCAAGGCGTTGGTGGTCTGCCACTCCATGCGTGAATTGAGCGTGTACTTGGGGATGATGGACAGCTGCTCGCCGGTGGTCTTGTTCTTGCTCTGCACCATGTACGTGAGGTTGTTGCTCAGGCGCACTGCGGGGCTGAGCTTGACGTTGAACGTACCCTCCACACCAGAGACCACTGCCTTGGGGATATTGGTCCAGGTGAACACATCGGCATTGGCATAGGCGCCGGTGCCGCCGGTCGCGGTGCCCACCGGAGTCATGCCCGCATCGATCTTGTTGCGGTAGTCGTTGTGGAACAGGGTCACGCCCGCCAGCAGGCCCTCGTCGGCATACTCGATGCCCAGCTCCTTGTTGATGCTGGTCTCGGGCTTGAGGTCGGCATTGCCCATCAGGTAGCAGGCGCCGCCCGCGCCCCAGCAACCAATGCCACGGCTGTAGAGCAGGTAGTTGGGGTTCGTCTGGTACAGATTGGGCGCCTTGTAGGCCCGCGCCACACCGGCCTTCAACGTGACCTTGTCCGTCAGGTAGTGCGACAGGTTCAGCGACGGGCTCCAGTTGGTGCCCACCTCGCTGTGCTGGTCCAGGCGCAGGCCGGGGGTCAGCAGGGTTCTGGCATTGAGCTCGATGTTGTCTTCGACAAAGAGCGAGGCAATGCGCGACGATGCTTTGCCGCTGCGGCCGGTGTTGTCCACCCCCGGCACGCTGCCGGCCTCGGTCGTGGTTTGCGAGACGGAGTTGCTGTCGTTGAGCTTTTGCTCCACCCACTCGGCGCCCAGGGTCATCACATGGGGCAGGCTGCCCCATTGGCCTCGGGCGCTGATCTCGCCATGGGCGGTCAGGATGTCGAGCTTGGAGGTGCCATAGGCATCGCTGGAGAACAGGCCTTCGGTACCGCCGGCCAGGCCTTCGTTCATGCGCGTGTTGCGCGTGGTTTCGTACTGCAGGTAGGCGGTGGAGCTGCCAAAGTCGTACTCGCCCTTGTGCGTGACGGCATAGGTCGAGCGGTACATGCGGTTGGTCTCGGTGCCCAGCGCATCGAGCACGCGCTGCGAGGTGGCCACCAGCTTGCCATTCGCATCGACCGTGTAGTTGTTGGTGTTTTGCGTATCGCCCGCGTAGATATTGCCCTGGCGCGCAAAGCTGGCATCGAAGTCGATGCGGTGGCCCGCTGCGGGCTTGAGGCTCAGGCGCCCCGAGAGGTTGCGGTCGCGCACGCCTTCGCGGCCGGCCGGAAAGGTGCCGGCATAAATGCCGGTGCGGGTCGAGGCATGGCCCTGGTTGATGTCCCAGGCGTCCGCATCGGTCTTGTCGACATTGCCGCTCAGGCGAAAGCCCAGCTGCTCGGAGATCGGCCCGGCGAGCGAAAAGCTGGTGCGGCTGCTGCTGCCGTCGCGCGAATCCTCTGGCTGGTTGTAGTACACGGTGGCGCTGCCGCTCAGCTTGTCGGGGATGCCCTTGGTGATGATGTTGACCACGCCGCCAGCCGCCCCATTGCCGTAGCGGGCAGCGGCGGGGCCGCGCAGCACCTCGATCTGCTCGACGGCCTCTTGCGGCACCCAGTTCATGTCGCCCCGCGTGTCGCGCTCGCCGCGCCAGCCGTAGCGCACCGATCCGCGGCTGTTGACGGGCTTGCCATCGACCAGGATCAAGGTGTTTTCCGGCCCCATGCCGCGCAGGTCGATCTGGCGGTTGTTGCCGCGCTGGCCGCTGCTGGAGTTGCTGGTCAGGTTCACACCGGGCTGCTGGCGCAGCACATCGGCGAGGTCATTGCTCGGCTGGCTGTCCAGGTCCTCGCGCGTGACGGTCGAGACGCCCGGCGCCTGCTTCCAGGCGCTTTCTGCCGTGCCCAGCACCTGCACCGTCGCCAAGGTCGGATCCTGCTCCGACGGCGCTTGCGCTGCAGCCTGTGTTTGCGCCTGGGCCCCTGCCTGCATGCCCAGCACCGCCACCGCCGCTGCCACGGCGCGCAAACGCCACCCCTGTTCCCCTGCCTGGATCGCCATACCACCCCTTTTTTGAAAGACAAATGATTTTCATTACCGAATATCGAATTCTTCCATTGCAGGGGTGACTCGTGGTTTGCGCGGCCAACAAAGATGTTTGCGCCAGCGGCAGCACAGGCATGCAGCAAGGCTAAAAGCCGGAAGGCGAGTGATTAAACCCGTACCCGCGCCAGCTTGGGCGCCAGGCCAAAGCGCCGGCGGTAGGCGGTGGCAAAGTTGGCGGCGCTGGTGTAGCCGGCCAGCAGCGCGGCCTGGCCCACGGTGATGCCATCGCGCTCCAGCGCCTGGCGGGCGCGCTGCAGCCGGCATTCGCGCAAAAACTCAAACACCGTGGTGCCGTAGACGCTGCGGAACTGGCGCTGCAAGGTGCTGGCATTGACGCCTGCCTGGCGCGCAATCGCATCCATCGACAGTGCATCGGCCTGGCCCGAGGCGAGAAACGCATGCAACTCGCGCAGCCGCTGGTGTTCGCGCGGCAGCAATCCCGCCGCACTGCCGCCCGCCGCTGCGGCCTCGCAATCGCCCACGGTGGCCAGCGCCTCGCCCAAGAGCTCCAGCGCATGGCTCTCCAGGTACATGTGCTGCAGCAGGGGAGTCAAGCCGGGCGGGTGCACTATCTGCTCGGCAATCACCGCAGCGCGCGGCGACAGCTGCCACTGGCGCGTGGCCAGGTGCTCGTGCATGAAGCGCTGCAGATCGGGCCAGCCGGCCCCATCGCCACCACCAGCCTGGGCCAGCCAGGCAGGGGTGAGCCCCAGGCTGACGCGGCGCGAGTACACGCCCGAGCGCGCCCGCCGCTCAAAGCGCTCGCGCTCGGCCACCGACACCAGCGCGGCGCTGGCGCCTGCGCCTTGGTGGCTCAGCGCCACCCGGGTCAGGCCGTAAGAGACATCGATACGCCCTTCGAGCAACACCACCAGGCGCAGCCCGGCATCGATATCGGCCTGCGCGGTCTGGTCGCGCGGGTCGCAGCCGTCTTCGCTGTGCAGGTGCAGGCCAGGGCGCAGCTCGCGCAGCCGCGAGACATGCGCGCGCAGCTCCGCCTCGGCGTTGATCGCGGAATCAGCGGCGCGCATAGGCCAGGCCGGTAGAGCGTGTTGAAGGAGCCCAGCATGCGCAAACATCTTTCTTGCTGCAGCAAACATGGGCCAAGCGGGTTTGTGCCATGCTTGCCATGATAATTTCTTAATGCAAATCATTCTCAAGCCCATGGTTGATTTGCCGCAAGCCCAGCCCTTATGCAACTCGCCCTGCCCCCTCTTCCCACCCTGCCCTTGGCCCAACTGGCCGATATAACCCGGCGCCGTTTGCTGGGCCTGGGCGCTGCGCTCGCGCTGCCCGGCTGCGCCTGGCACAGCAGCCTGAAGGACGCGCCACCGGTCACCCTGCCCGGCACGCGGCAGCTGGACCTGCGCGCCCCCGGCATGCCGGGCCCGGGCGCGCCCGAGCGCGTGCACCGCATCATGGTGACCGTGCCGCCCGCGCCACCACCGCCCCAGGGCTACCCGGTGCTCTATCTGCTGGACGGCAACCTGCTGTTCACGCCCACCGCGCAGCTGATGCGCAACCGTTTTGCGCGCGGGCCCTCGGTGCCCACGCAAGGCGCCGTGGTCGTTGGCATGGGCTATGCCGACAGCCAGGTGCTGGACCTTGCTGCGCGCAGCTATGACTACACGCCGCCGGCCCCCGGCCCGGCTACCGATGCGCGCGGACGCGCCGAAGGCGGTGCCGACCATTTCCTCGACTTCATCGACCAGCAGGTGCGCCCGCTGGTGGAGGGGAGCTTGCCGATCGACACGGCGCGCCAGACCTTTTTTGGCCACTCGTACGGCGGCCTCTGTGTGCTGCACGCGCTGCTGACGCGGCCGGGCAGATTTGGCCGCTATGTCGCCGCCAGCCCCTCGATCTGGTGGCGCGATGGCTTGGTGCTGCAGGCCTTGCCCGGATTCTTGGCGCATGCCGCCAGCCAGGCGAAGGATGCGCCGGCGCTGCGGCTGCTGGTCACGCAAGGCGAGCGCGAAGCGCGGCCTGTGGCGCCATCCACGCAGGCATCTCGGCCCGCGCCATCCCCCCCCGCCAGCGACCCGGCCCGCGACGCCATACGGCGCCAGCGCCAGAACGCCCCGGGCATCCCCGCGCTGATGGAGGGCCTGCGCGGCGCGCCGGACCTGGAGTTGCGCTATGCCAGCTTTCCCGGCGCCGACCACGGCAGCGCCATGCTGCCAGCGGCCCAGCAGGCGCTGGCCATGGCGATCGAGGACTGAGCGCCATGCCTGTGTCCACATTACCCATCCTCTCCAGCCAAGGCCAGGTCGCCACCCCGGAGGCCAGCCGCTATCTGCAGCGCCTGTGTTACCACTTCAGCCGCAAGATCAGCGTGCAGTACGACAGCCACCAGGGTGAAGCCCAGTTCCCCTGGGGCCACTGCAGCCTGCGGGCCGAGGGCGACATGCTGTCCTTTGTCTGCAGCGCTGACAATGCCGAGGCACTGGCCAGGGTGCGCCATGCGATCGACGCGCATGTGGCGCTGTTCTCGCGCAAGAACCCGATGGTGGTGGCCTGGGTGTAAGGTCGTCTTAGGCTTGACGTTTAGCGCTTGGCCTGCTCGTAGAGGCCTTGCACCTTGGGCACATTGGCCTGCAGGCTGGCAATGCGGTTGGGCCCAGTCGGGTGGGTCGACAAAAAGCCGATGCCGCCCTTGCCGGTGGCAGCGCCCATCTTCTCCCACAAGCTGACGGCGGCCTGCGGTGCATAGCCGGCACGCGCAGCGATCTCCAGCCCCACCAGATCGGCGTCGGACTCATCGGAGCGGCTGAACTTGAGCGTAAGCAGCTGGCCGCCCAGGTTGGCCGCAGCGGTGCCCATATCGCCCAGACCCAAAATCGCCGCACCCAGGCGGATGCCCAAGCCAGTGGCCTGGGTCTTGGCCAGCTGCTCGCGCGAGTGCTCGCGCAGCGCATGCGCCATCTCATGGCCCATCACCATCGCAATCTCGTCGTCGCTGAGCTGGAGCTGGTCAATGAGCCCGGTGTAGAACACGATCTTGCCGCCAGGCATGCAAAAGGCGTTGATCTGCTTGTTGCCGATCAGGTTCACCTGCCACTTCCAGTCCTTGGCGCGCGGGTTCCAGGGCAGGGCCTGTGCAATCAGGCGCTGGGCAATCGTCTGCAGGCGCTGCAGCTGGGCATTGCCCGGCCCCGCCAATGCGCCCTGCTGCTTGGCCTGCGCCAGCAGCTCCCCGTACTGCTGCTGTGCCGCCTGCTCCAGCGCTTCGGCCGGCACCAGGTTGCGCAGCGCCGACGACTTGCCAACCTCCACCTGCGCCCAGGCCGTGCCCGTCCCGCCAGCACTGGCCACCACAGCTCCGGCCACCAGGGCCTGCAGCCAGGCACGGCGCCCTTGGCAGGCGCAGCTGAACAGTGGTGAGGGATGGGGTAGATCAGGCATTCCAGTTCCAATCATTAAAGAGCGATGATTGCACAGCATTTTTAGCCCCATATACGATTTCGCTTGGTACATCGATGAACATATTTAACAAATAAATTGCAAACAATGGTGGGCTCTGGTACAAATCGACACCTTATTACATTTTGCTTCCAAGCAAAGCGGGCCGCCCATGCCTTACCTGCGTCTTCTTGCCGCCGCGTGCCTCGCGGTCGGCTTCGCCTCCGCCGCACAGGCGCAGATGGAAATCCCCGCCGGCTCTGAAGGGAGCCTGGGCGGAGGCAGCCAGGATCTGGGCTGTGAATCTGTCACGATTGCAGGCACTTACTCCCTGGATGGGGGCAGCTTGCAAAATGCCGGTGCCTTCCTCATTGAAGCGGGTGGCGTGCTCGATGCCCAGGGCAGCATCCAACTGGGTTCTGATTTCCGCAACCAGGGCAGCTTGAACGCCGCAGCCAGCGCCATGGTGTTTGACGGCTCCTGCGCCGCCCCCGGGGCCAGCATCACGGTCACCGGCGTCACCACCGTGGCCAACCTCACCCTCAGCTCCAGCAGTGGCCAGAGCTTTGTGCTGCCCAACGGCGCCAATATCGTGGTCACCGGCAGCCTGGTGCTGAAGGGCCAGCCAGGCCAGCCGCTGCAGATCACCACCGCTGCCGGCCAACCGGCGACCTTCACGCTGGGCCCCGGCGCACAAGTCACCCAGCAAAACGTGAATCTGGTCAATGTCTATGTCGGCCCACCGCCCAGCACCGCGCCCGTCGCCGTGCCAGTCTCCGGCCTGGGCTGGACGGCCAGCCTCGCGCTGCTGCTTTCGCTTCTGTCTTGGGGCGCCTTGCGCTCCGCCCGCATCCGCTCTTTTCTGAGAACCCAGCCATGAACCTCGTCACCTCCTTCTTCCACAGCCGTTGGCTGGCCGGCGGCATCATGGCCCTGGTTGCCAGCGCCGCTTGGTCCGCCGATACCAGCTTCAAGCCGGCGGCGGGCTCGGGCTTTGTCATCAAGGGCCAGGCCAACCAGGATCTGTTCCGGGTGCAGGGAACTGGCGAGACCTATGCCCCGCCGCTGCCTTCCGCGCCGGCCACCGGTACCGAGCAGCTGTGTATGGACCCCGCCACGGGCCGCCTGCTGCGCTGCGCCGACGGCATTGGCACCGGGGCGACGGGCCCTGCTGGCCCCACGGGCCCTCAAGGTGCCGCTGGCCCGGTGGGTGCCACCGGCCCCGCTGGCCCTGCCGGCCCTGCCGGTGAAATTGGCCCTGCAGGCGCAGTGGGTCCCGCAGGCGCCACAGGCCCTGCAGGCCCCACTGGCACGACCGGTGTAGCAGGCCCCGTTGGCCCGGTCGGCCCCACGGGTAACGCAGGCCCCGCCGGCCCAGTCGGTCCCGTGGGTGCGACTGGCGCCACGGGCTCCACAGGCCCTGCAGGCGCGGTTGGCCCACAAGGCCCCACTGGACCACAAGGCATTCCAGGCCCCGTTGGCCTCACCGGTGCGACCGGTCCCCAGGGCCCCATCGGCCCTAGCGGTGCAACAGGTGCGCCAGGCTCCATTGCTGCGGTCAATCTGCGCTCCGACACCAAATCAGGTGAACTCTGCCAGGCTTCGGCCTGCTGCGCCGCAAACGAACAAGTGGTGGGTGGCGGCTACGAAGCGGCCAATGCCAAGGGTGGCAATGCGAACTTTGATGTGCGCGTCTCGGCCAGTGCACCAGGCACGCCTGCCAGCTGTGGCGGCACGCAAGGCTGGACGGTACGCGTGCTCAACTCTTTCGTGGGTGATGGCTCCTTGAGCTGCACAGCCTACGCGCTCTGCGCTCCGGTCGCTCCCGCCGTCCCATGACCCTAGCAGCCGCTCCCTGCCCACCAGCCCAGCCCCGTCAGGGTCTGCGCCTGCAGGGCATCACCACCATGCGCCTGCCCTGGCGCCTGGAGGTAGCGGCCGCCTTGCAGCAAGCCCAGCAGTTGCCTGAATCGCTGTGGCGCATGCATTTCAACCAGGGCCGGCATGACGGCGGCTGGCAGGCGCTGGCCTTGCGGGCGTCTGCCCAGGCACCATCGGACATCATGCCGATGGATGCAGACGTGGACGCCTATACCGACTGCGAAGCGCTGCAGGCCTGCCCGGCCATTGCCGAGCTGTTGCGCAGCCTGGACCTGCAGTGCAAATCGGTGCGCCTGATGCGCCTGCAGCCCGACAGCGAGATCATGGAACACACCGACGCGGGCCTGTGTGCCGCCGAGGGCGATGCCCGGCTGCACATCCCCTTGCAAACCGAAGAGAAGGTGTTTTTCCACCTGGGTGGCCAGCGCGTGCCGATGCGCGTGGGCGAATGCTGGTACACCGATGTCTCCCTGCCCCACCGCGTGCGCAACCGCAGCGGCAAGGCGCGCATCCACCTGGTGGCCGATGTGCTGGTCGACGAGCGCCTGGCACAGGCCTTTGCAGCCGGTGACCAGGGCGAGCCTGCCACCGATGACGGCGACCCCTGGCTGGCCTTTGCGCAGTTTCGCCAGGCCGTGTTTGCGCAAGAATCTCTGGCCGATGCGCTGGCCGGCTGCCCGGATCTGGCCAGTCTGAGCGCCCGCAGCATCGCGCTGGGCCAGGCCCAGGGGCTGGTGTTTGATGCCTCCGATGTGGAATCGGCGATGAAGGCCGGGCGCCGCGCCTGGAATGCCCAATGGATACTCTGACACTCCGGGGCTGGCGGCCCGTTCGGCTGTACTGGGATGGGGCCCAGGTCATGGTGGACTGGGCGCGCCTGGGCGATGCGCCGCTGCGCGCACCGTTCTACCAAGAGAGCCTCAAGCCGCTGCTGGGCACCCCGTTCAACCAGGCGTTTCGCCGCCAGACACCGCTGGAGGTGCTGCTGGCTTGGCAGGCGCAGTCGCCGGGCATGGCACCCTGCTTGCTGGTCTTCCATGTCTCGCGCTGCGGCTCCACCCTGTTCCCCCAGGCCCTGGCCGAAAGTGCCCACCACCTGGCGATGTCCGAGCCGCCTCCCGTCGATTTCCTGCTGCGCGAAGCGCTGGTCAACGGCTGGCTCATCCCCGCGCAAGCCATCGCTGCCCTGCGCGCCTGGATGAGCGCCTGGGCCCAGCGCAGCGACGCGGCCAGCCCGGCACTGCAATCGGCCAGCCTCAAGATCGACGCCTGGAACACCGGCCAGGCCCCGCTGCTGATGCAGGCCTGGCCCGAGGCCTTGCCGGTGTTCCTGACGCGCGAGCCGCTGGCCGTGCTGGTGTCGCAAATGCAGGAACGCGCCTTTTACCTGGTGCCCGGTGCCTTTGGCCCCACATTCGGCCTGCCGGGCCTGAGCCTGCTGGAGCAGGCCACGATGCCGCCCGAGCAGTACTGCGCCCGCATGCTGGGCCGCATTTATGCGGACATGGCACGCGTCGCCGATCCGGCGCAAGCGCTGGTGCTGGACCATGCCCAGCTGCCCGAGGCCATCGAGCAGCTAGTGCTGCCACGCATGTCCTGGCAACCCGACGCGCAAGCCATGCAAGCGCTGCGCGAGCGCCTGTCGCGCCATGGCAAACGGCCCCATGAGCCCTTTGCCCAGGACACAGACAACAAACATGCCAAGGCCAACGCTGCATTGCGCGCGCTGGCCGAGCAATGGATGGCCACCCATTACCAGCAATTGCGGGCCCGGTGCGAAGCCCATGACCGCGCAGAGACTCTCTCCGAGGCCGCTATATGACCATGATTCCAAGACGCCATTTCCTCGCCTCCACCAGCGTGGCCGTCAGCACGACCGGTGGCTGGAGCGCAGCGCAGGCGCTGGCGCCCAGTGCCCCGGCCCGGCAAACCTCCAAGGCCTGGCAACTGCTGGCCGTCGCTCCCCAGTCGCACAAGGTGGCCGATCTGGGATCGGACTACCGCCGAGGCCTGGAGCTGGGCCTGGCCCAGCGGCCTGACGTTGCTGTACAGCTGCACTGGGTGGAAGCCCCACCCACCCCCAACCGCGCCGCCCGCAGCATCACGGCGGCGATCGATCAGCGGCCCCAGCTGCATGGTGTTGTCGGTTGGATGCCGCCCGCCGTCGAAGCCCAGGTCGCTGCCCATGCCCAGCCCCTGGGCCTGCCCCTGTGGGCCAGCGATACCGGCGCCGATCTGCCTGCCGCCGCCAAGCCCGGCCAGCCCCAGGCTGTCGTGCGCCATAGCCTGGATCTGTGCGGCAGCGCCGCGCAGCTGGCGCAGGCCGTCTACCAACAGTTGGGCCCACAGGCCGTGCTGGCTGTTGGGCAGATGGAAGGGGGCTATGACTTTGTCTATACGTTTGAGCATGCCTACCGGGCGCTGGGGGGGCGGGTGGTTGCTCGCCATGTGGGCGAGTTTGGGCCGCAGAGCGCGGAATTTGACGGCTTGCGCACTGCCGTTTTCAGCCACCGGCCTGATGCCGTTGTGGCCTTGTACTCTGGTCCGCAGTTGGCCCGCTTTGGCCGCTGGTGGCAGGCTCACGCCCAGTCGCAAGGCGCTTGGGGACTGGCTGGCTTGCCTTGGCTGGCGGATGTGCATACCGGCGGCAATGCCGTTACCGCCGGTGCATGGCCCAGCGCTGCACAGGCTCAGCCGGTTTGGAAGCAACGTTTTGAGCGGGTTGGATTGCCTTGGACCGCTGCTGCCCTGATGGGTGCCGAGGCGGGTTACAGCATTGCGGCTGCCCTCGACCAAAGTACGCAAGGCCCTTCTGCTTCTGCGTTGCACGAGGCTTGGATGATGCCGGTGCTGCAGGGCCCGCGCGCGGTTAGTTCGCGCATAACGACCTCAACCAACCACGTATTCAACCGCCCAGCCACCCCGCTTATCAGTGGATGGCTCAATGGCTATCTGCAAACCTAACAACATCAAAGGAACCGACCATGGAACCGTTTATTGGCATGATCACTATGTTCGCCGGTAATTTTGCCCCGCGGGGCTGGGCTTACTGTGCAGGGCAGACACTCGCTATTAGCCAAAATCCAGCCTTGTTCTCCATTTTAGGAACCACCTATGGTGGCAATGGGCAGACCACTTTTCAGCTTCCAAATTTGATGGGTCGGGTGCCGGTAGGCGCCGGTCAAGGACCAGGGCTTCCATTCGTCACCCTGGGGGAGCAAAGTGGAACCCCAACCATCACGTTGAACCTGCAGCAACTCCCCCAACACAACCACCCCACAATAGCTAGCACTTCAGCAGGTACGCTACAGGCTCCGGCTACGGGCGCATTCCTGGCGCAATCAAACCAGCGAGACGCGCAGTACGTTGAGGCCAGTGGGGTAGGTACAACGGTCCCATTGGGTGGAAGCAGCATCGCTGGTGGGTCACAGCCGATTTCCATCATGCAACCCTATCTGGGCATAAATTTCATCATTGCACTTGAAGGCATCTTCCCATCGCGCAACTGAGAGGGTGTTCTTTCAGCAGCCCGCTCAGCCGGGCCGCTTCTGTTCCAAGCCCAGCGCATCCAGATAAGCCAGCACGGCGCCCAGAGCAACTTCAGGCGCCAAATCTTCGCCCTGAAGATGCAGCTCCGGCTGCAGCGGCCGCTCATACGGGCTGCCGATACCGGTAAAGTCGCGCAGCTCGCCGCGCCGAGCGCGCGCATACAAGCCCTTGGGATCGCGCGCCTCACACACAGCCAAGGGCGTATCGACAAAGACCTCGACAAAAGCTCCTGGCGCAAACAAGGCCCGCGCCTGTGCCCGGTCTGCTGCAAACGGCGAAATCGCAGAGACGATAACGACCAGACCCGCATCGACCATCAGCCGCGCCACATGGGCCATGCGGCGGATGTTTTCTGCCCGCGCCTCGGCGCTGAATCCCAGATCGGCATTGAGCCCCTTGCGCAGGTTGTCGCCATCGAGCGCATAGGTATGGCAGCCGCGCTGGTGCAAGGCCCGCTCCAGCGCATGGGCCAGGCTGGTCTTGCCTGAGGCCGATAAGCCGGTAAGCCAAATGCAGCAGGGCGCATGGCCCATCAGCGCGGCGCGCTGCGCCGGCAGCACCGCCTGGCCTGGCGGAAAGATAAAAGCAGCGGGATCGGGTCGGCCGGTCATTCGGCAGGCTCCGTCTTGGCAGGCTCACGGCACATGGTCCAGTACAGCCCATCGCTTGGCAGCTGCACAAAGCCCAGCCGCCCATATAGATGGCGCGCCCGGTTCTGGGGCTCCACACTCAGCGCCATGGGCCGCTGCTGCGCGTCGGCGTGGTTGCACAGCCACCGCAGCAGCACGCTGCCCAGGCCTTGGCTGCGCTGTGCAGCCAGCAGCGAGATATCGACAACCCGCAGTGCATCAGCGCTGTCATCGACGATCAGGCGCCCAACCGGTTGGCCATCCCGCTCAACCAGGTAATGCAGCGCCTGGGGGTAGTAGCTGCGGTAATGCTGACGCTGAAAATCAAACTGCGAATGGCAGAAGGCATCGATGGCCTCGGGTGGCCAGCCGGTGAGCGCCAGCTCATCGCTGCGCACATCGCGGTAAAGAGCACGTAAAAAATCCGCATCTGACGCCAAAGACTGGCGCAGCTGCAAGCTGCCCAGTTGCAGGGCCGCAGGCAGCTCAGAGGGCATGGCTGAATTGGGCTTCGTAGTACACGCCTTGCGCATCGGCGCCGGTGGCGGACACCATGATCGCAAAATCACCCCAGTCCGCATGGCGTGCGCGGTAAGTCTGGCTGGGCAGAACCGGGGCCGTCGGGCCCTGAAAATTGAGCCGGTATGCGGCCATGCCGGGGGCGGCTCGGCTTTGCGCCTCAAAAGCGGTCACCAACAGCGGAATCTGCTGCGTCTGCCCGGCAGTGTCCCCCGCCAGAAAGACCAGCGACTGGCCCTGGAGCTGGCTGGCCATCTCTTGCGTCAACACCCGCGACCATACGGCGTCATCCAGTTGGTAAGTGGTGTCTGGCAAGGTCATACAGGGGCAGCAAACGCAGTCCGTGGTGGCAAGAGCGCCATTCTATCGCCGGGCCTGCAGAACACGCCGTCCATGTGCGACCCGGCAGTCAACTGCGCATCTCGGCTTTCACGACGACCCATAGCCCCAGCAGCACGGCGGCCAGCCCCACCCAGGCCACCCAGGGCTGGTGTTCGCCGACGATCCACACGGCCAGCACAAAGGCCGCCACCGGCTCGATGAGGCTGAGCGCCACGCCGGTGGGCCCGGAGATATGGCGCAGACCCATCGAGAACAATAAATGTGCAATGCCCGAGACAACGGCGCCCAGGTAGACAACAACCAGCACGGCAGACAGGCTCCACTGCGGCATGCCCGCATACAGCGCGGCCACCGGCAGCGCGAGCAGTGCCGCGCCGCTGAACACATAGAAGTTCACCACCTTGGGGGACATATGGCTGACCAGGCGCTTGTTGACCAGCGCATAGCCGGCATAGGACAGACCCGCCAGCAGGCACAGCGCCAAGCCGGGCCAGGAGACCTGGCTGCTGCCGCCCTCGCCCATCACCATGGCCACACCGCCGGCCACGCTGACCAAGGTGCCCAGCCACCACAGCGGCGACAGGGGCGCGCGCAGCACCACGGCCTGCAGCAGGCCCGCCCAGATGGGGCTGCTGCCAATGGCAACGGCTGTGCCCACGCCCACACCGGCCATCTGCAGGCCGGCGTAGAAAAACACGCTATAGCCGCCAATGCCCAGCGAGGCCCAGAAGAACGACGACAGCCGCAGCCCCGCCTGGCTGGGCCGCAGCACCAGGCTGCCGGTGCTGCCACGCCGCGCCCACAGCAGGCTCAGGCCCAAAAATGCCGCAGCCACCGCCAGCTGTGCAGCCCCCACCCAGAACGGCGACAGCCCCGCAGCCCCCAGGTACTGGGCGGTGCCGCTGGTGCCCCAGAGCACGCCGGCAATGGCGACCAGCGCAATACCTTGCGCAGAGGCGCTGAAAAATGAAGAAGGGGCGGGGCATGCCATGCCGCTGGAAGTCTGTGTCATGCCGCTATGGTGCCGCGACGGGGCCGGGGCAAATGTCGAGAAACGCTTGTGGCTGGGCTGCCAAACGCACCCAGCGCATCATGCGCCGCCGCGTTTGCGCAGGCTGCGGCTGCCCACGCCGCGATCGCGCCGCAGCGCATAGGCCAGCGCGCTGGCCGTGCTGTAGCCGCAGCGCAGCGCCGTGGTCTCCAGCGGCTGGCCGGCGGCCAGGGCCTGGCTGGCCTCGGTCAGGCGCAGGTCGCGCAGCCATTGCTGGGGGGTGCTGCCGGTCAGCTCCTGCCAGCGCACATGAAAACGCTGGGCGCTCAGGTGCGCCAGCGCCGCCAGTTGGGGGGTGCGCCAGTCGCCGGCCAGATCGGCCCGTACCGCAGCGGTGATGGCCTGCACATCCAGCGCGCGGCGCAGCAGCAGCGCGGGCGACTGCTGGACCCAGGCCACATGGGCCTGGGCCACGGTCAAGGCCGAGGCATGGGTGGCCAGCCAGTCGCGCGGCGGGGCGGCAAAGCGGCGCATCTGCGCCCAGTCTGCGCCGTCGGGCACATCCACCACGGCCAGCGCGCTGCCCTTTTGTGCCAGGTAGGCGTGGGTGGCACCAGCCGGTATCACCACGCCGCTGGCGGTATCGACATAGGCGGCCTTGCCATCGACCTCCAGCTCCATGCGGCCGGCCAGTGCATACAAGAGCTGCACATGGTCATGGCTGTGCGCCTGCTGCTCGCCTTCGTAGTGGCGAACAGAGTAGTCAGGAGCCAGCAAGCGGTGGTGGTGGTGGTCGGCCATGGCAGCAGCGGTGCATCAGTGCATAGCGCACAGTGTAGCCAAGCGTGGGCCCTGACCCCTTGTTGCGCCGCTTGCCCCGTTCAGCAGCGCGGATCAGCGTATATTGGCGCATTGTCCGGGCCTGGCCTGGCCCACCCCTTTTTACTGTACGCCTCGTCCGCATGGCCGACACCTCTTCGCCCGCTACCGCCTCCTCCCCCGCCGCCCGCCGCTCCTGGGCGGACACGTTTCGCGTCTATACCGAGCCGGCCAGCCTGCGCATGCTGGCGCTGGGCTTTTCTGCCGGCCTGCCGCTGCTGCTGGTGCTGGGCACCTTGTCGTTCTGGCTGCGCAAGGCCGGCATCGACCGCAGCACCATCGGCTACCTCAGCTGGGTGGGCCTGGCCTATGCCTTCAAATGGGTCTGGTCGCCGCTGGTTGACCGGCTGCCGCTGCCCGGCCTCACGCGCCTGCTGGGGCGCCGGCGCAGCTGGCTGCTGCTGGCCCAGGGCCTGGTAGTTGCCGGCCTGCTGGGCATGGCCTGGGTCGATCCGCAGCTGCACCTCCACCATGTGGTTTGGTGCGCGCTGGCGGTGGCTTTTGGCTCGGCCACGCAGGATATTGCGCTGGATGCCTACCGCATCGAATCGGCCGACGCCGATCGCCAGGCTGCGCTGGCCGCCACCTACCAGACCGGCTACCGCATCGCGATGATCTGGGCCGGTGCGGGCGTGCTGTGGCTGGTGGCCCTGGGCCTGCAAGAGGGCGCGGGCGACTACCAGCGCCAGGCCTGGGGCTTTGCCTATATGGTGATGGCCGCCTCGATGCTGGTGGGCGTGGTCACCGTGCTGCTGTCGCCTGAGCCGGCGGCCAAGCCCATGACCCCCGCCCGCAATGCCGCTCAGTGGCTGCAGGAGGCACTGGTCGCCCCGTTTGCCGACTTTGTCGGGCGTTACGGCTGGCACGCGGTGCTGATCCTGGCCTTGATTGCGATCTACCGCATCTCGGACGTGGTGATGGGCATCATGGCCAACCCCTTCTATGTCGACATGGGTTACACCGAGGCCGAGGTCGCCTCGGTCAGCAAGATCTTTGGCGTCATCATGACCCTGGTCGGCGCCTTTATTGGCGGCGTGATCTCGATGCGCATCGGCGTGATGCGGGTCTTGATGCTGGGCGCGGTGCTCTCAGCGGGCAGCAACCTGCTGTTTGCCTGGCTGGCCACGCGCGGCCATGACCTGGCGGGCCTGATTGCCGTGGTCTCGGCCGACAACCTGGCCGGCGGTATTGCGTCGGCCGCCTTTATCGCCTACCTGTCGAGCCTCACCAATGTGAACTACTCGGCCACGCAGTACGCGCTGTTCAGCTCGATGATGATGCTGCTGCCCAAGTGGATCGCCGGGTTCTCGGGCGTGTACGTGGACCATTTTGGCTATGCGCAGTTCTTTGTATCGACGGCGCTCTTGGGGCTGCCGGTGCTGGTGCTGGTCTGGCTGGCCTCGCGCATCAGACCTGTCACTGGGGAGTTTTGAGAACGTTGACAGGAGCTCGGTGCGGTTTACCAAACTTTACGGCAGGGACAATCCGGCGCGACCCCAGCGTGCCACGATGACTCCCTATAGCAAAATCTGCGGGTTCTCCCGCCCATAACCATGACTGCCATGCATACCCACCAACTGTTGATGATCGAAGATGACGAGCGTCTGGCCAATATGGTGAGCGAGTATCTGGCCCAGTCGGGGCTGCAGGTCAGCCACATGGCCGATGGCGCCAGCGGCCTGTCGGCGCTGCAGGACCCGGCCAGCGGCCAGTCGCCCGACCTGGTCATCCTCGACCTGATGCTGCCCGATCTGGACGGCCTGGAGGTCTGCCGCCGCATCCGTACCTTGAGCGGCCCCGCGGCCCAGGTGCCTATCCTGATGCTCACCGCCAAGGGCGACCCGATGGACCGCGTCATCGGCCTCGAAGTGGGCGCCGATGACTACCTGCCCAAGCCGTTTGAGCCGCGTGAGCTGCTCGCCCGCATCCGCGCCATTCTGCGCCGCCGCGTCGATGGCGGCAGCGCCGCGGCCCCGGCCAGCCAGGTGCTGCGCTTTGGCAGCCTGGAGATCGACCGCGACGCCCGGGCTGTCACCATCAGCGGCAAGCCCGCCGACCTGACCAGCTACCAGTTTGACCTGCTGGTCACCCTGGCCGAGCGCGCCGGCCGCGTGCTCAGCCGCGACCAGATCATGGAAGCGGTGCGCGGCCGCGAGCTCGAAGCCTTTGACCGCTCCATCGATGTGCACATGGGCCGCATCCGCGCTGCCATCGAGGCCGATGCGAAAAACCCGCGCCGTATCCTGACCGTGCGCGGCGTGGGCTATGTGTTTGCCAAACAGCAGGACTGAGACCCGGCGCTAGCGCCCCCTTTGCACGTTTGCACGCATGCATCTCTACAAATACTTCGCCGAGCGGCTTTATCTGCGCATCTGGCTCACCGTGGTGGGCGGCGTGGCCGTGCTGATCCTGGTGATTGGCTGGGCCTGGCAGGCGGCGGCGGAGAAAAACGCCACGCCGCTGCAGCCGCCGGCGCGCGAGCTGCTGATCCGCAGTGCCGATGGCGGAGTGCTGCTGCATGGCGAGGCGGTGCGCCAGCCTGGCGACCCGAGCGAATTGGTGCTCTACCTGATTGAAGACGACCAGGGCCGCACCTACGAGATGGAGCTGCAGCGCCGCTCCGGCCGGGGCGAAGGCCACCGCCCCCCGCCGCCCAACCTAGGCCCCTGGTGGTTCTGGGTCAAGCCGCCGTTTGGCTTTTTCTGGATGCTGGGCCTCATCGGTGTCGTCGTTGTGGTCGGCGTGTTCCCCATCATCCGCCGCCTGATGGGCCGGCTCGAAGCGCTGCGCAAAGGCGTCAAGCAGTTTGGCGATGGCGACCTGTCGGTGCGCGTCGATGTACGCGGCAATGACGAGGTCAGCGACCTGGCCGAGCAGTTCAATGCCGCCGCCGCCCGCATCGAGGCACTGGTGCAGGCGCACAAATCGCTGCTTGCCAACTCCTCGCATGAGCTGCGCAGCCCGCTGACCCGCATCCGCATGGGGGTGGAGCTGATGGGCGAGAAGCCCTCGCCCACCTTCAAGCAGGAGATCCAGCGCAATATCGCCGAGCTCGACCAGCTGGTCGACGAGATCCTGCTGGCCAGCCGCCTGGGCGCGCGCGAGGCCGATGTGGGCACCCCCGAGATGATCGACATCATCGGCCTGTGCGCCGAAGAGTGCGCGCGGGTCGAGGCCGATCTGGAAGTCGCCGACATGCATGGCGATGCCATCGAGGTGCGCGGCATTGCCAAGCTGCTGCGCCGCGCCGTGCGCAACCTGCTGGAAAACGCCCGCCGCTACTCCCAGGGCCCGATCACCCTGTTCCTGGACAAGCAAGGCGCCTATGCCGAGATCCGCGTGGCCGACCGGGGGCCCGGCGTGCCGCCCGACCAGCGCGAGCGCATTTTTGAATCTTTTTACCGCATGCCTGGCGCCAGCGAGCGCCATGGCGGCGTGGGCCTGGGCCTGGCCCTGGTGCGCTCGATTGCCGAACGCCACGAAGGCAGCGTGCACTGCGAGGGGCGTGACGGTGGCGGCGCAGTCTTTGTGCTGCGCCTGCCTTTGGCACCGCTGGCACGCACCGCGCCTGCGCAAGCGCTGCCTCCGCCCAACGTGTGACAGCGGCTCAAGCACGCGCCAAAGGGTCTCGCCTAGCGGCTGAGACTCTTTTTTTATTCAAGCGCTTTCAGGGCGACGCCTTCTTAAAACACCACGCCCGAATGCAGCACGATATTGGCGTACGGTGTGCATTCGCCGGTGCGCACCACCGCCACGGCCTGGCGGCTCAGGGTCTTGAACTCTTCATGCGGCACGCATTGCGGCGCGCTCGGCAGGCCATCGGCTTGGCGCTGCTGGTACCAGGCCGGCAGTTGCTGCCCGTCCAGGCACTCCAGGGCCACGGTGGCGGTCTCCACCTGCAGCTCGCTCAAGATGGCCTGCAGCACCTGGTCCAGGCTCGGCACGCCACGGGCCACGGCCAGGTCCACGCGCCGCACGCCGGGGGGCACCGGCAGCCCGGCATCGCCAATCACCAACATATCGCCATGGCCCATGCTGGCGATGATCTGCGACAACTCGATATTCAACAGTGCGGCTCGCTTCATACGGGACTCCAGGGGCTGGCTTCGGTGCGGGTGGCGACCTCGGCATGGAAGGGGATGGAAGGCTGCGCACCGGCGCGCGTCACGCAAATGCCAGCGGCGCGGATGGCCCACTGCGTGGCCTCGTCGAGGCTGGCGCCGGAGGCCAGTTGCACGGTGAGCGCACCCAGGAAGGTGTCGCCGGCGGCCGTGGTATCTACCGCCTGCACCTGGGGCGCGCGGTGCCAATGGGCAGGGGCCTCTGCGGTGCTGGCGCTGCGCGCATCGCAGCAGACGGCGCCCTGGCTGCCCAGGGTCACCACCACCTGGCCGGCGCCCTTGGCCTGCAGCCAGCGCGCGGCGCGGGCGGCGCTCTCGGGGCTGTCGACCGGGCTGCCGCTCAGCTGCGCGGCCTCGGCTTCGTTGACCACCAGCACATCAATCGCAGGCCACCAGGCATCGGGCAGCGGCTGCACCGGCGAGGGGTTGAGCACCGTCTTGCAGCCCACGGCGCGCGCGCTGCGCAAGGCCTGGTCCACTTCTTCCAGCGGCGTCTCGAACTGCAGCACCACATAGGCGGCATCCTGCAGCAGCGGGCGCAGCACCGGCTCGGTCACCTGCAAGCGCAGGTTGGCGCCGGGTACCACCACGATCTGGTTCTGGGCGCTGTCATCGACGCTGATGACGGCCACGCCGGTGGCATCGCGCGCGCTGCGCTGCACATGCTGCACATCGATATGGTCGGCCACGAGGCCAGCGAGCAGCTGGTCGGCATAGGCGTCCTCGCCCACGCAGGACAGCAGGCTGACGGCCGCCCCCTGGCGCGCGCAGCTGACGGCCTGGTTGCCGCCCTTGCCGCCAGGCACCTGGCTGAGCGACTGGCCCAGCATGGTCTCGCCAGCGCGCGGCATATGCGGCACGCGCAGCACCAGGTCCATGTTCAAACTGCCCAGCACCACGATACGCGGGGCCTGGCTCAAGATAGGCACATTCACAGGTTTTCTCCAATCGCAATCGGCACGGCGGCCCGGGCCAGGGACCGGCTGCTCTCGCGGGTCACCAGCGCCGGCACCAGCAGCTGCGTGGCCGCCGCGACAGGCTCAGCGCCGCGGCCCGCCTGGATGCGTTCGAGCAGCCAGGCCAGCGCTTGCTCGGCCATGGCCTGGGTGGGCTGGGCCACCGTGGTCAGCGCCGGCTGGGTGTAGCCCGCCAGCTCGATATCGTCATAGCCCACCACGGCCACATCGCGGGGCACCTGCAGGCCCGCTTCATGCACGGCGCGCAGCGCGCCCATGGCCATCAGGTCGTTGCAGGCAAATATGGCCGTGGGCCGGTCGGCGGCACGGTCGCGCAGCAGGCGCCGCATCGCCACATAGCCACCATTGGCGGTGAAATCGCCATGCACCAGCAAATCGCTGGGCAGGCCCACCAGCTGCAGCGCCTGGCGCCAGCCCTGCACCCGCTGCTCGCTGGACTGCAGGTCCTGCGGGCCGCCCACACAGGCAATGCGCTTGCGGCCCAGCGCCATCAGGTGCTGGGTGGCCAGCATGCCGCCTTGCACATGGTCGGTCTGCACGCAAGGCCGCTCCAGGCCGACAATGGCCCGGTCGATCAGCACCATCGGCAGCGCCGTCTGCGCCAGGTGCTGGGACATCAGCGCATCATCGCTGGTCGAGGCCACGATCAGGCCATCGACCCGCTTTTGCGACAGCACATCCAGGTAGACCTGCTGGCGCCCGGCATGGTTGTCGGTATTGCACAGCAGCAGTGCATAGCCGGCGGCAAAGCAGGCGTCTTCGACGGCGCGCACCAGCTCGGCAAAGTAGGGGTTGGAGTTGTCCGGCACCAGCATGCCGATGGTGTGCGTGGCGTTGATCTTGAGGCTGCGCGCCACGGCGCTGGGCACATAGCCCAGGGTCTGCACGGCTTCGAGCACGCGCTCTTGCGTGGCCGGCAGCACCGCGCGCGTCTTGTTGAGCACATGCGAGACCGTGGTGACGGACACGCCCGCCAGGCGCGCCACATCCTTGATACTGCTCATTGCCACCGTCAGGCCCGGCGTGCGGCACGGCGCTGGCGCACCGTGTCGATGATCACGGCCACGACGATCACGGCGCCGGTGATGATGCGCTTGGCAGGCTCGCTGGCGCCAATCTGGGCCAGGCCCGCTTCCAGCACCGCGATGATCAGCACGCCAAAGAAGGTCGCGATCACCGAGCCGCGCCCACCCATCAGGCTGGTGCCGCCAATCACGACGGCGGCAATCACCTGCAGCTCCATGCCGCTGCCGGCGTTGGGGTCGGCTGCTTCGAGGCGCGCCGACTGCATCAGGCCGGCCAGGCCGGCGAGCAGGCCGGTCAGCGCAAACACCAGGATGCGGATGGGGCGCGGGTCGATACCGGCCAGGCGCATGGCCTCTTCATTGGTGCCGATGCCCACCACATAGCGGCCAAACACGGTGCGGGTCAGCACAATCTGGCCCAGCGCAACCACCACGATGGCGATGACAAAAGCGGACGAGACACCATAGGCGATGGGTGCGGCCAGGCCCGAGATCGCATCACCCACATACTGGGTGCGCGAATCGGTCACCAGGTAGGCTGCGCCGCGCAGCGCTTCGAGCATGCCCAGCGACACGATGAAGGTCGGCAGGCGCCAGACCACCGAGATCGCGCCCAGCACCGCGCCGCACAGCAGGCCGCAGAGCAGGCCCAGCGCGCCTGCGGCCCAGGGGTTGAGGCCCCAGACCAGGATCGCCTGGGCCGCCACTGCCGCCGACAGCGCCAGCACCGAGCCCACCGACAGGTCAATGCCCGCCAGGATCAGCACAAAGGTCATGCCCACAGCCATCACCGCCAGCGCGGGAATCTCGTTGGCGATGGTGACAAAGGTCTCGGCGCTCCAGAAATACTCGCTCAGGAAGCTGAACAGCGCGACCATCGCGGCCAGCACCAGAAACAGGCCCACATAGGTGCCCCAGGCCTGCATGCGGCCCGAAGAGGCCTTGGCAGCCGACGGCGTAGGCGCGCTGGCGCGCGCGGAAAGGGGGGTGGTCATGGCTTGGTCCTCTTGCCTGCTTTTTTATTCGGGGGTTGCAGCCTGGGCTGCGGCGTGGGCCGATGGGGCTTCATCCACATTGCCAAAGGCGGCGGCCAGCAGCTGCTGGTCGCTCCACTGGCCGCGCTCGAACACGGCCACCAGCTCGCCGTCATGCATCACGCCGATGCGGTCGCACATGGCCATCAACTCACGCAGGTCGCTGGAGACCATCAAGACGGCCTTGCCGTCGTCGCACATGCGGTCGATCTCGTGGTAAATATCAGCGCGCGCGCCCACATCGACGCCGCGCGTGGGCTCGTCGAGCAGCAGCACATCGCAGGGCTGGTGCAGCCAGCGGGCAAACACCACCTTTTGCTGGTTGCCGCCGCTCAAGGTGGAGACGGCCTGCTCGGCGCTGCGCGAGCGGATGCGCAGGCGCTCGACAAAATGGCGCGCCACTTCGCTCTCCTTGGCGCGCTGCAACCAGCCGCCGCGCGCTATCTTGTGCATGCCCGCCAACGTGGTGTTGGCGCGGATGGATTGCGACAGCAGCAGGCCTTGCGACTTGCGGTCTTCGGTCACCAGGCCGATGCCGGCGCGGATGGCCTGCACGGGACTGCTCCAGTTGGGCGCCACCGTGTGCGTCGCGGCCGCGCTGCCAGCGGCATGCAGACTGATTTCACCCTGCTCGGCGCGGTCTGCACCAAACAGCAGGCGCACCAGCTCGGTACGGCCCGAGCCGACCAGGCCCGCCAGGCCCATGATTTCGCCCGCATAGAGCGACAGACTCACGCCGCGCACCTGCGCGCCGCGTTGCAAATTTTTCGCAGACAGGCGCAGCGCGCCACGCGTGCGGCGCGGCCGGCCTTCGTTGTCCTGCACCGCATGGCCGACCATGCGCTCGACCAGCTCATGTTCCTGCACGCCCTGCATGGGCCGCACATCGACGAGGCGCCCATCGCGCAGCACGGCCACCCGGTCGGCAATGCGCTGCAGCTCTTCGAGCCGGTGCGATACATAGACCAGGGCCACACCGCGCGCCTTGAGCAACGCAATCTGCGTGAACAGGTGCTCGGTCTCCTTGAGTGTGAGCATGGCGGTGGGCTCATCGAGCACCAGCACCCGCGTGCCGTCCTGCAGATTGCGGGCGATCTCCACCATCTGCTGCTGGCCAATGCCCAGCTGCGAGACGGGGGTGTCCGGGTCGATATGCTCCATGCCGATCTTGGCCAGCTGGGTGCGGGCCAGCGCCCGCATCGCGGTATGGTCGAGCCAGCCCATCTTGTGGGGGAGCTGGCCGAGCAGCAGGTTTTCGGCCACCGTCAAGGTGGCCACCAGGCCCAGCTCCTGCATCACCATGCGCACGCCCTGGCGCTCGGCATCGCGGCGCGATGTGGGGGCAAAAGGCTTGCCATCGAGCTGCATCTGGCCCTGCGATGGATCCACCAACCCGCACAGAATCTTGGACAAGGTGCTCTTGCCCGCGCCGTTTTCTCCGGTCAGCGCCATCACCTCGCCCGCATGCAGATCCAGGCTCACGCCCTCGAGCACCAAGGTGCCGGAGTAGGCCTTGCCCATCTGCTGCAGACGCACGCGTGGCGTGCCGGCGCCTTGCGCCTCAGTCGTTGCCATGGTGTGCGCCGTTGTTACTTGCTGTCCTTGGTCACCAAGGCCACATCGGTCTTGACCTCAGCGGGCAGCTCGCTCTGCTTTTTCTTCTCGGCCAGGGCCTTGAGCGCGATCTCGATACCGAACACGGCCTGCTTGGCAGCGTACTGGTCAGCAGTGGCCAGCACGCGGCCGTCCTTGAGCATGGGCTTGATGGCGGCGATGTTGTCATAGCCCACCACCTGCACCTTGCCGGTGCGGCCCGAAGCCTTGACCGCCGCGACCACGCCCAGCGCCATGCTGTCGTTGCCCGCCATGATCGCCTTCAGATCGGGGTGCTCGCGCAGCATGCCGGCAGCCACCGTGTTGCCCTTGTCGATTTCCCACTGGCCCGATTGCAGGCTGACCACATTGGCGCCAACGGCCTTCATCGCATCCTGGAAGCCCAGGGTGCGCTGCTGGGCGTTGAACGTGGTCGAGACGCCTTCAACGATACCGACCTTGTCACCGGCCTGCAGCTGCTTGCCCAGGAAATCGCCCACCAGCTTGGCGCCGGCACGGTTGTCCGGACCGACAAACGGCACGTTCAGGTCCTTGCTCTTGAGCGCATCGGCATCGAGCTTGTTGTCGATGTTGACGATCAGCACGCCCTTGTCTGCTGCATTTTTCAGCACAGACACCAGCGCCTTGGAGTCGGCCGGAGCAATCACGATGGCCTGCACGCGCTGGGCCACCATCTGCTCGACCATCTTGATCTGCGCGGCCGTATCGGTCTCGTCCTTGATGCCGTTCGCCACCAGCGTGTACTGGGCGGCATTGGCCTTCTGGTGCGCCTTGGCGCCGTCTTCCATCGTGCGGAAGAACTCGTTGGCCAGCGATTTCATCACCAGCGCCACCTTGGGCTTGTCAGCCGCGACGGCTTGGTGGGAAAAACCAGCCACGGTGGCCAAAGCCAGCGCAGCAGTCAGGGTACGGCGGGTAAAGCGCATGAGATAAGTCTCCGAAGGATTGTTGTGCATCACGCGGCGTTATCCACAGCAGTAGCCGCGAGATGCCGCATGTTTGCATAGGCGCAAACGTTTGCGCCCCGGAGTTTACCCCAAGGTCAAACAATGTTTCACGAGTTGGACATGCGGGCCGGGTGCCTTGGAGCGCCCGGTTTAGCAGCCCCTTTGCCCCGGGCTGCCAGCGGCGTTTCCGCCGCTCAGCCCTGGTGCGGATGGCGCCAGACCATGCCGGCCAGAATCACCATGCCCAGCACCAGCGCGCCGCCCGCTGCCGCCAGGCCATAGGCAAAGCCCTGCTGGGTGCTGGCACTGTGGGCCAGCATCCAGGCGACCATCGGCGGGCCCACGATCTGGCCCAGCCCATAGGCAGCCGTCAGCAGGCCCGGAAAGCTGCTGAGCGCAGTCGGCCAGATGCGGCGCGCCTCTTGCAGCGCAAAAAAGGTCAGCGCAGTAAACGGCAGGCCCAGCAGCAGGCTGCCCAGCGAAAAGCCCAGCGGCGTGGGCCACAGAGCGCTGATCGCAATCGACACCGCCTGGATGCCGTAACCGGCCATCAGGAGCCGGCGCCGGTCCCAACGGGCGGGCAAATGGGTCGAGAGGTAGGCACCCAGCGCCACGCCCCCGCCAAACATGGGCCAGAACAGGTCGGGCCAGATCGAATCGGCCGGCAGTGCGCCGCGCGCAATCACCGGCAGGTAGGTGGCGGTGACGATATAGCCCAGGCCGGCCAGGCTGTAAGCCAGGGTCAGCAGCAGCCGATCCACCGGACCCTCGGGAGCGAGCGCCACGGCGGCTCCCGCCTGCGTGGGGGCTGGCGGCGGCGCCAGCGGCCCGCGCACCACCGTCATCACCATCAGCCACAGCACCACGGCCAGCAGCGCAAACGCCAGCCAGGCGCTCACCGCATGCCAGCCGGCCGCCACCATCGCGCTGGTGGCCAGGCCCGTGAGCGCAATGCCGATGCCCGGGCCGCAAAACAGCAGGCCGCCCATTTGCGGCCGCCCCAGATGCGCCAGCTGCGACATGCACCACAAGGTGATATTGAGAAACACCACCGCACTGGCCACGCCCGAGACAAAACGCAGGCTGGCCCAGGCGCCAGGCCAGTTCAGCGCCATCGCCGCCGTCAGCACTGCGGTGATGAACAGCCACCAGTGCACCATGCGCGAGGGGTGCAGGCGCTGCATCAAGCCCGGGGCCACCCAGGGCAGCACCATGCAGACCAGCGAGCCGACAAAGTAGCCCAGGTAGTTGCTCATCGCCAGCCAGCTGCCTTGCGCCAGGTCGATGCTGCCGTCGTGCAGCATCATCGGCATCAAGGGCGTAAAGGCAAAGCGCCCTACGCCCATGGCCGAGGCCAGCGCCAGCATGCCGGCCACCGCCACCCACCAGGGGCGCTGGCCCCAGCGCAGTGAGGGTGCAGGGGTGGAAGAGGAAACCGAGGAGCTGACCGAGGGTGGCATGGTGCGGACCTAGTGCTTATGTATCTTTTTTGGAGATGCCATGTTAAATTAACATCTTCAAAAAAGATAGATACCGCCGTGTTGGATCTCGCCACCCTCGCCATTTTTCAGCAGGTCATTGCCAGCGGCAGCATCACCCGTGCTGCGCAGCAGCTGGGCCGCGCCCAGTCCAATATCACCACCCGCATCCAGCAGCTGGAGGAGTCGCTGGGCGTCGCGCTTTTTGTACGCGAAGCCCGGCGCATGGTGCTGACACCCGAGGGACAGCAGCTGCAGCGCTATGCCGACCAGCTCTTGACCTTGGCCGAAGAGGCCACGCAAAGCCTGCGCGGCCAGCAGCCCAGCGGGCGGCTGCGCCTGGGCTCGATGGAGAGCACGGCTGCCGCGCGCCTGCCGCTGCCGTTGGCCGCTTTCCACCGCAGCCACCCGCAGGTGCAGCTGGAGCTGTCAACAGCCGCCTCGCTGCAGCTGATGGAGCAGGTGCTGGACCACCAGCTCGATGCCGCACTGGTGGCCTGGCCGCCCCCGGATGTGGATGCGCCGCTGCCGCTCGATCTGGTGCCACTGTACGAAGAATCGCTGCTGCTGCTGCGCCCCGCCCAAACCCAGCAGGGGGAGCTGCCGCGCACCCTGGCCGGTTTCAGCGATGGCTGCACCTACCGCCGCATTGGCGAGCAGTGGATGGCGCAGGCCCATGGCCTGGCGCCTACGCGCGTGCTGCAGCTGTCCTCGTACCATGCGATCGTGGCGGCCGTGGCCGCAGGCAGCGCGGTCGCCGTGGTGCCGCAGACCGTGCTGGATCTGCAGCGCGATGCGCTGCCGGTGCGCAGCGAGCCCTTGGGCGCCTGCACCACCATGTTTGTCACCCGCCAGGGCTATGCCACGCCTGCGGTACAGCAGCTGCTGGCCGTGTTGCAGGCAGCGGCCCCCACCCCTTTACCCACCGCGATGGAGACCGTATGACCCGCAACCTGACACAAGAACTGGGCCTGCAGCTGCCCGTGGTGCAAGGCCCGATGACCGGCTCGGACAGCCCGGCGCTGGCCGCTGCCGTCAGCGCCGGCGGCGGCCTGGGCTCGCTGGGCTGCGGCATGCGCTCGCCCCAGGCGATGGCGGAAGCCGCCGCTGCGGTGCGCGCGCAGACCGACCGGCCCTTTGCGATGAATCTGTTTGTGCAGGCCGCCCCTGCACCCGATGCCGCCACCGTGCAGCAGGCCTTGCAGCGCCTGGCCCCGCTCTATGCGCGCTTTGGCGCCGAGCCGGCCGTGCCCGCGCAGTGGTGCGAAGACCTTGCGCAGCAGCTCGATGCGCTCGTCGCCTGCCGCCCGGCGGTCGCCAGCTTTACCTTCGGCATTCTCAGCGCCGCCCAGGTGCAGCGCCTGCAGGCCGCAGGCAGCCAGGTCTGGGGCACGGCCACCACCGTGGCCGAGGCGCTGGCCTGGCAGGCGGTGGGGGCCGATGCGGTCATCGCCAGTGGCAGCGAAGCCGGCGGCCACCGGGGTACCTTTTTGGCAGACTATGCCTCGTCGATGGTCTCCACCCTGCCACTGGTGCGCGACTGCGTGCGCCAGCTGCAGCTGCCGGTGATTGCAGCGGGCGGCATCATGGATGGCGCCGGCATTGCCGCCGCCCAGGCGCTGGGCGCGCAGGCGGTGCAAATGGGCACGGCCTTTCTGGTCTGCCCCGAATCGGCCATCAACGCGGCCTACCGCGCTGCGCTGGCTGCCGCCCAGGCCACCGACACGGTCACCACCCGCACCATCTCGGGCCGGCCGGCACGCGGCATCCGCAATGCGATGATCGATGCGCTCGAAGCCGAGGAGGCCGCCATTCCGCCCTACCCGGTGCAAAACGCACTGACTGGCGCGCTGCGCAAGCTCGCGGGCGCGGCAGGTGATGCGCAGTACCTGTCGCTCTGGGCCGGCCAGGGTGTGGCCCAGGCCCGAGCCCTGCCCGCTGCGCAACTATTGCAGCAGCTCAAGGCGGAGTGGCAGGCAGCGGGCGCACAATAGCAGCCAACGCCCGGCAGCCTGGTCCGGGCCTTGCAAAGACTGCCTACCGTGAACACTGCCGCACCCTCTGCCCAAAGCTCTGCCGTTAGCTCCGTCAGCCCCGCCGCTCGCCCCGTCATCCTGTCCATCCAATCGCATGTGGCCTGGGGCTATGTGGGCAACTCGGCGGCAGTCTTTGCGCTGCAGCGCCTGGGTTTTGAGGTGCTGCAGGTGCATACGGTGCTGTTTAGCAACCACACGGGCTATGGGCAGTTCCGGGGCCAGATCCTGAGCGCCGAACATATCCGCGAAATCCTCGCCGGCCTGCGCGAGCGCGGCGCGCTGCACCAAGTGGGCGCCGTGCTCTCGGGCTACCTGGGCAATGCCGATACCGGCGCGGCCATTCTCGATGCCGTCAATGACATCCGCCAGGCCAACCCGCAGCTGCGCTACCTCTGCGACCCGGTGATGGGCGATGTGGGCCGGGGGCTCTTCGTCAACCCCGCCATCCCCGATTTTCTGCGCGACCAGGCCATCCCGTTTGCCAACATCATCACGCCCAACCAGTTCGAGTTCGAGTTGCTGAGCGGCACCAAGCTGACCAGCACCGAAGAGGCCGTCGCCGTCGCGCGCCAGATGCGCGGCCGGGGGCCGGACACCATTGTCATCACCAGCCTGGCCACGCCCGATATCGCTGCCGACCAACTGGGCACCTTGGCCGTCAACGGCCAGGGCGCCTGGCTGGTCACCACGCCGCGCATCGACCTGCACCCGCTGCCCAACGGCATGGGCGATGTGTTTGCCGCCACCTTGCTGGGCCGCCTGATGGATGGCCGCCCCTTGCCGGAGGCGCTGGAGCTGGCGACGGCCACCTTGTATTCGCTGGTCAAGGGCACGCTGGCAGGATCACGCGATCTGCCGCTGGTGGCAGCGCAGGCCCAGCTGATCGAGCCGGCAGCGCGCTTTGCCGCGCGCCAAGTGGCTTGAAGGCCAGGCACCGCATGTCCCATCCCTCCTCCGCTCCCCGCCTTCAGCTGCGCGCCTTTATGTCCAGCGATTTCGAGGCCTACGCCCACTACCATCGCCAGCCTGCCGTCTACCGCTACCTGTATGCCGATGCACCGCAGGACACCGCTGTACTGCAGGCCCAGTTCGCACGTGATGCGCTGCCCCAGCGCCTGGCGCAGGAGGGCGACACCCGGCGCTTTGCCGTGGTGCGCAGCAGCGATGGCTGCCTGCTGGGCGAGACCTTGCTCAAGCTGGCCAGCGCCGCTGCGCGCCAGGCCGAAGTGGGCTATATCTTTGATCCAGCCTATGCTGGCAAAGGCTATGCCACTGAGGCGGTGGCGCTCACATTAGCGCAGGGGTTTGGCGACTTGGGCTTTCACCGTATTTTTGCGCGCCTGGATGCCGCCAACCAGGGCTCGGTAGGCGTGGTCGAGCGCCTGGGCATGCGGCGTGAGGCGCACCTGATCGAGAACGACCAGTTCAACGGCCAGTGGGGTGATGAATACATCTATGCGCTACTGGCGCGCGAGTGGCACCGCCGCCAAAGCTGACGCAGATTCTGCCTGGCAAAGCGCTGGGTTCAGCGTCTGGGGTGCAAGGCCAGCAGTGCGCGCTCACGCCCAATCAGCGCGCCCAGCACCAGCACCAGCAGGTAGACATAGAACAGATGCCCGCTGTTATGGGCAAAGAACACCTGGGTCAGGCCAAAGCCCATGTAGCACAGCGGCACCATGATGCCCAGCATGCGCAGGTAGAGGATCTGGCGGTCCATCGGTGCGCCGGGGCACTGGGCCATGCGCTTTTGCGTGGGCCAGAAGATCAGCAGCGGCACGGCATAGAAAGCCAGCAGCAGCGCCACCCCGACCAGGCCGCGCTTGGCAAACATGTCCAGCAGCTCGTTATGGGCATGGTCGTAGGGGAGGACCGAGGCACTGGCCTCGCCTGCTTGCACGCGGCGGGCCTTCTCGGCGATATAACCTTTGAGGCCCCAGCCGGTCAGCGGCTTGTCCAGCCCCATGTGCCAGGCCAGGTGCCAGTGGGCCAGGCGTTGGCCCACCGAGGTCTCTGCCGCATCGCGGTCCTGCACCTCGTAGCTCTGCACCTCGTGCACGGCGGTGTGGTAGCGCTGGGCCATCTCGTCGCCTTTGAGCGAGACCAGCCCGCCAATGCCCAGCACGGCGGCCAGCAGGCCCAGGCCCACCGGTTTGCGCAGGCCGCAGCGCCACAGCAGTACCGCGCCAATCAGCAAGACAAAGGGCAGCACGATCCAGCTGCCGCGCGTATCGGACAGGATGACGGCGAGCAAGCCGAACAGGCTGCACACCAAGCCCAAGGCGCGCTGCCAGGCCACCAGTGAGCGCCACAGCAGCAGCACGCCAAAGCAGCAGGCCAGCGCCAGCACCAGCGCAATGCCGCTGAACTGGATCGCATTGGTAAAGCCGTTGGCACGGTGGGCATCGGTCCAGCCCGTCTGGTAGACGGCGACCAGGCCCGCGCCCAGCGCACCGGCCAACATGCCCCAGCCCAGCGGCCGGACCCGGGGCGCACAGGTCTGCAAAAAACCCAGGCCGGTGATGGCCAGCGCATATTTGACGAACTGGTCGCTGCGCGAGCGCAGGTGCCAGTCATCAAAGCTCATGGTCCACAGCACGGCCATGGCGGCCAGCATCAGCGCCCAGGCGATCGCGCGGCGGTCCCAGCGGCGGCCCCACCACTGGCGCACAAATACGAGGCTGGCCAGCGCCAGCACGGCAGCGCCAAAGGAGTAGCCCGAGGGCAAGGTCAGCGCCACACCGGGCACCAAAAAAGCCGCCAGCTGGCTGGCCCGCATCGCGGGCGTGGGTGCAGCGGACCCCGCCGCAGCCAGGCTCATCGGCGTACGTCTCCGCTCAGATACGGGCGGTCATAGGCCAGGGCCACATAGCGGAAGAAGCTCTCGAGCGCGACAAAGACGCAGTACAAAAAGCCCGCGCCCCCACATAGGATGCCGAAATGGAAGAAGTAAAGACGCACAAACATGGCCACCGACGAGGCCAGACCGCGCAAGATACCGCCGCGCACGCCCTCTTCGGCGCGCTTGGCCGCGCCCAGCATCGCGTACTGGGTGAGTTTTTCCAGGCTGGAATGCACGGTGCTGCGCGAATGGTGCAGCAGCGGCGTGCGCATCAGGTGGCGCGTCACATTGGCGCGGCTCAGCTGCGCCTCTTCGTGCACCACGCCGGTGTATTCGCGCAGCAAACCGCGCCAGAACAGGCGCTCGACCTTGGCGGTGGAGCGCAGGTATTTGAGCTCCTTGCCGAAAGCGACCATGCGCCAGCGCACCATCCAGATCGCCTCCTCGCCCGACTGGACGATGGCTTCCAGCTCCTCGCGGAAAGCAGGAGAGATAGTTTCATCGGCATCGAGGAAGAACACATAGTCTCCCTTGGCGTGGCTGAGCAGCCGGTTGCGCTGCAAGGCAAAGCCCTGCCAGTCCTCGTAGCGAAACACCTGGGCACCGAGGCCGCAAGCTATGGCCGTGGTGCGGTCCACACTGCCACTGTCCACCACCACCACCTGGTCGGCAAACGAGGCGCTGCGCAAGCAGGCCTCGATGTTGTCTTCTTCGTTGAGGGTGAGGATGCCAATGGTCAGCGTCAGCCTGCGCGAAGCTGCAGCGCCGCCCAATGGGGAATCAGTCACTCAATGGCCGCCGTGGAAGGTTTCGCCCGCCTTGAGGCGATACACCGTACCGCAGTAGGGGCACTTGGCCTCACCGCTGTGGCCCACGTCCAGAAAGACGCGGGGGTGGCCACTCCACAATTTCATATCTGCCTTGGGGTTGGGGCAAAACACGCCGCCTTGGGCGTTCAGGTCTTTGGCCAGCAACTCAACAACTGCCTGCGTCATGGTTTTCAACTTTCCTGCGCCAGCCCTGCACCCCTGGGGCGGACTGGCTATCGATGATTCTGTGGGCACGGGCAAATGGTGGGTACCAGCCCCCAGGGGCTCCCATGCTGGGCAGTGATTTTACGTGGACGGCGCCCGACTTGGCAGAAGATGCAGACCACGCACCTCAGAATTGCGCGCCAACCCCGCCTAAAAGGCGTGCGCAAGCGCTCGGCAGGTCGCCCTTGTTACAAGTAAGCCTGCCTCAAGGCTGAGGGTTGGCGAGGCTGCCCGCCCCCTGCTGCGTGTCGCTGGGGCGCTGCAGTGTCCATTTTTGCAGTCGTCCGTGCACAAACTCGCAGGTGACGCTGGAGTCCGTGTTGTCGCGCCATACAAACACCTCGGGCTGCTCCAAAGCCTGCGACTGGCGCAGGCCCAGCGAGCGCGTCATGGCAACCACATGGACCAGCGGCACATTGGCTTTGAGCTTGGCATTGAGCATGACGGCGCTGGCCACATAGCCCAAAGGGCGCTCGGACGCGCGCTTCATGATGGTCATCAGACGGGTGAAGTGCAGCATCAGCCACAGCACAATGCCGCCACTGACGGCCAGCACGCCCATCCATTTGTAATTTTGGTAAGCAGCCCCCAGCAGCACCAACAGGCCAATGGGGATCAGTATGTTTCTCCAGTTCATGGCGCTATTGTCCACTGCCTGTGCAGATGCCCTTGTCGCCAGGGGCCAATTGTTTGCGCGCCTTGGCCCCAGGGCTCAGCGGCGGCAGGCGTACCTTTGGCCCAACACCGCCGGCCGCAGGCCCTAGCGCAACACCGCGTTGGCTGGCATGCTAGCGCGCCAAACCGTCCTATTGCCTGGTGCCCTTCCATGAGTTTTGCCATTGCCTTTGCCGCCTTCAGCAAGAGCTTTTTGCTGGTGGTCGCCACCATGCTGCCGATCTTGAACCCCGTGAGTGTCTCGGCCATCTTCCTGACGCTGACCGAAGGGGCCTCCAACGCCACCCGCCGCAGCATCGCCACCCGCATCGCCGTCAATGTGACCTTGCTGCTGATCTTTTTCATGCTGGTGGGCTCCTACCTGCTCGAGATGTTCGGCCTGTCCATCGATGTCGTCCGGCTGGGCGGCGGCCTGCTCGTCTCCGTCATTGGCTGGAACATGATCAACACCAACTCCACCGAAGGGCGCACCGAGAAGCTGGCCGAGGCCTTCACACCCGAGATGGCACGCCGCCGCGCGTTCTACCCGCTGACCTTCCCGCTCACCTATGGCCCGGGCAGCCTGGCGGCCACGATCACGATCGGCGTGAGCCTGCTCGACCGCAGCTCGCCAGGCATCACCGTGGTCAACGTCATGGGGGCGGCGGTCGGCAGCCTGGTGGTGGGCATCATCTTGCTGCTGTGCAACCGTTATGCCGACAAGCTGCTCAAACCCCTTGGCGAGACCGGCACGATTGTGTTTCTGCGCATCTCCGCGTTCATCCTGCTGTGCCTGGGCATACAGATCGCCTGGAGCGGGCTGAGCAACCTGATCAGCGATGCCATTGCCCATGGCGTCACCCAGGCTTATGAGCAGCGGCACTGAGGCATACATGGCGGTCTCGTCATTCGCCATGTCGGCCAATGCATAGGTGCCATAACACCTGCCCCAGGTGCAGCGCCACTTTTATTTTGATAGCATGCCAGGCTACTGGCTTGCCCGCTCCTGCGTCTGTGGCCCCATCCAAGACGCGAACCCCGACACCATGACCCATTGCTCATCTTCCTCTTTGTGGCGCAACGGCCTGGCGCTTGCGCTGGCTGCCGTGCTGGCAGCGCCCGCCCTGGCCCAGGCACCGTTGCTACAGGCGGCCACCCCGCTCGCAGCCGAGGCCGCCGGGCCAGCGCCCACGGCATCAGCAACGCCTGCAGCCGCCAACCAGCTCCCTGCGGCTGCCGCCGATGCTCCCCCGCCCTCGCCCGATGCCCAGCAAGCCTATATGGCCGCACGCGACAAGCTGGTGCAGATCCGCACCTTGCGCCGCCAGACCAATACGCAAAGCAGCACCGGCTCGGGCTTTTTTGTCTCCGAGGACGGCCTGCTGATCACCAACTACCACGTCGTCAGCCAGCTGGCGCTGGAGCCAGAACGCCACCGCGCGGTGCTGGTCTCGGTCAGCGGCCAGGAGGCACCGGTGCAGCTCCTGGCCATCGATGTGCTGCATGACCTGGCGCTGCTGCGCGTGGCCCCGGCCAAGGACAGCAGCGCAGGCGCAGAAGGGGCCACGGAGCGCCACTACAGCGCGCTGCCGCTGCGCCCCAGCAGCCGGCCGCTGAGCGGGGGCGAGCGCATCTTCTCGCTGGGCAACCCGCTTGATGTCGGCTTTGCGATCACCGAGGGCACCTACAACGGCCTGGTGCAGCGCAGCTTCTACCCGCGCATCTTTTTTGGCGGCACCTTGAACCCGGGCATGAGCGGTGGCCCGGCCATCGACACCCAGGGCCGTGTGGTCGGCGTCAATGTCGCCAAGCAACTGGGCGCCGAGCAGCTGAGCTTTCTGGTGCCGGTGGAGTTTGTCGAGCAGTTGCTCGCCCAGGGCCGCGAGGCCTCACCGGTCAAGGGCGCCATGCATGCCGAAGTCACGCGCCAGCTGATGGCGCACCAGAAGGACCTGGTCGACCGGGTGCTGAGCGGCAGCAGCCGCACAGAGCGCTATGGCCCCTACCGCGTGCCCGTGCCGTCCGAGACGCTGGCGCGCTGCTGGGGCGACGGCCGCGAGCGGCGCAGCGAATCGCTGTTTGATTTTGAGCGCAGCCAATGCCGCATCGACAGCGAAGTCTTCACCGGTGACGGCGATGTCGGCGGCCTGGGCATGCGCTACGAGGCCTATGACGCGCCGCGCCTGAGCCCCTGGCAGTTTGCGCACACCTATGGCGCCAGCTTTGCCAATGAGCCGATGCGCAAGCGCGGCAACCGCGTGCGCACCGGCTATGAATGCCGCGAGGATTTTGTCGCGGGCGACGCCAAGCTGCCGCTGCGCGCCGTCGTCTGCATGGCCGCCTACCGCAAGTTCAGCGGCCTCTATGACCTGACCGTGCTGGCCGTCTCGGTGGACCAGCCGCGCCAGGGCGTGCTCGGCCGCCTCAACGTCAGCGCCGTGAGTTTTGACAATGCCCAGCGCCTGGCCCGCCAGTATCTGCAAGGCTTCTCCAGCGAGGCCGCCCAATGAGCCAGCACGACTACCCCGAATTGACCGACATCGCCCCCGACCACGAAGAAGCCAGCACCCAGGCACCACCCCTGGCGCAGGAGCCCGAAGGCGCCGTGCTGGAGCTCGTTGAGCGCGGCCACCGCTTGGCCATGGCCTTGCCGGTGTTTGCCTGGCCCTGCACCATCGGCCGGGCCGCCACCAATGACCTGGTGCTGACGGACCCCAGCATTGGTCCCAGCCATGTGCGCCTGCACCAACCGCAAGCAGGCCATTACGACGTCGAGGTGCTGGACAGCACCAATGGCGTTTGGCACGGCCGGCGCCACTACCAGGCCGGTGAGCGATTTGCTTGGCAGCCCGGCCAGCGCCTGACGCTGGGCCGGGGCGTGCAGCTGAACCTGCGCAGCACCGCCCAGCCGCTGACCGCCACCCAGCGCTGGCGCCCGTTCTCACGCGCCCAAGGGCTGCTGACGGCCATGGCCCTGGTGCTGCTGGTGCTGCTGTCAGCCTGGACCACCTGGCTGGGTGCCACCGAAACTGGGGCGCTGGCCCGCCAGTTGCCCACCATCTTGCTGTGGATGCTGGGCGGCCTGCTGGTCTGGGCACTGGGCTGGTCGCTGATGGGCAAGCTGTTCACCGGGGTGACGGGCTTTTGGCGCCATGTCTGCATCGCCTCGGTCGGCATGGTCGCCATGGCCTTGCTCGATGTGCTGCTGTCGGTAACAGGCTTTGCGCTGTCCTGGCCGCTGCTCAGCCGCTTTGCCAGCCTGGCGTCCTTCAGCTTGATGGCTGTGGTCATCTGGCTCCACCTGCGCGCGGCCACCCTGGTGTCGGCCCGTACCTTGGCACTGGCCGTTGGCGGCCTGCTGGTGCTGGGCGTGGGCGCCAAGCTGGGCCTGCAGTGGCAGACGCAAAAGCGCCTGGGCGACAACCTGTACATGTCCACCATGCTGCCGCCTGAGTGGCGCTGGGCGCCCACCACCTCGGTGGACCAGTTCATGCAAGGCACTGACAGCATGCGCGAGCAGCTGCAAAACCGCAGCCAGCTGGAAAAGGACGACGACGAGGAAGGCGACGACAGCGGTCTCGATTGAGCAAGGGGAGCGGCGGGGCAAGCCGCAGCCCGTGACTGACAAACCGGCGGCGGCCCGCTAGCATCGAGGAACTCGACCTGATTCCCGAAGGACCAAGATGCAGTACCGCCAGCTGGGCGCCAGCCCCCTCCAAGTCTCCGCCCTGTGCCTGGGCACGATGATGTTCGCCGACCAGACCGACCTCCAGGAGGCGGCCGCCATCGTGGCCGATGCGCGCGCCCAGGGCGTCAACTTCATCGACACCGCCGATATCTACAGCAAGGGCGAATCCGAACGCATGGTCGGCCAGCTGCTGCAAGGCCAGCGCGATGACTGGGTGCTGGCCACCAAGCTGGGCAACGCCATGGGCAGCGGGCCCAACCAAGGCTATTACTCGCGCGCCTGGATGCTGCGCGAGGTCGAGGCCAGCCTGCGCCGCCTGCAGACCGACCGCATCGACATCCTCTACCTGCACCGCGACCGCGCCGGCCTGCAGCTGCATGAGCCCCTGTATGCCCTCAAGCAGCTGATCGACAGCGGCAAGATTCTGTACTGGGGCCTGTCCAACTTTCGCGGCTGGCGCATTGTCGAAGCGGTCTACACCGCGCGCGAGATCGGCCTGCCACCGCCCGTCGTCTGCCAGCCCTACTACAACCTGCTCAACCGCATGCCCGAGACCGACATCCTGCCCGCCTGCGCGCAGTTCGGCATCGGCGTTGTGCCCTTCAGCCCCATTGCGCGGGGCGTGCTCAGCGGCAAGTACCAGCCCGGCATGGCGCCGCCCCAAGACAGCCGCGCCGGCCGCCAGGATGCCCGCATCCTGCAGACCGAGTTCCGCCCCGAATCCCTCGTGATCGCCCAGCAGGTGCAGCAGCACGCCGAGCAGCAAGGCATCAGCGCCGCGCAGTTCGCCACCGCCTGGGTGCTGGCCCACAACGCCATCAGCGCGGTCATCGCCGGCCCGCGCACCTTGAAGCAATGGCAGGACTACCAGCCGGCGCTGAACTACCAGATCACCGTGGACGACGAGCGCCTGGTCAACGGCCTGGTCAGCCCCGGCCACCCCTCGACGCCCGGGTACAACGACCCGGCGCATCTGTGGCCCCAGGGGCGGCTGGCATAAAACGCCTCTCTCTGAACGCAGTCACACCGCGCAAGCCCAAGCCAGCCCATAGGGGAGCTGCGCTGGGCCATAGAGAAAGTGCAGCACGCGCCGGCGACTGCCGCCAGTCGCTTTGGAGGAGGCATGCAGCAGCAAGGGTCGCATGACCAAGGCATCGCCTTGTGCGGCAGGGCATGTCTTTTCTCCACGGCGGTCGCGCACCTGCCTGGCACGCGTGGCATCGATGATCCCCATGGCATGCGAGCCCGGCACCACCCGCAAAGGGCCGTCATCGGGGCCGCAGTCATCCAGATGCACACGCACAGCCACCAGCTGCTCCAGCAACTGCTGCGGCGCTTGCACAAAGTGGGTCCCACCCTTGGCCGACCAGCCCGTCAACGCAGGATGCTCGACCCGGGCCTGGACGGCAATTGCCAGGTCCTGGTGCAAGGCGACCAGCCAGTTGGTATCTCTGGATTTTTCAAAATACGTGCACTGCACCGCCCTATGGCTTTGAGGAATCAATGCCGCCAAGCCCAGGGCCGTGCGCAGTTGCTTGGATAGCCGCTCGCACCATGGCAAGGACAGCAGATGGCGCGCACCTGGGCCATCGCCGGTTTGGCCCCGGGGTGCCTCCAGCGTTGCGGTGCATTCGGCAGCAGTCATCACGCCATTGACCAGCGCGAAGCCATCGCGCACGAAGGCAGCAGCGGCCATACGCTCAGTCCAATCCCCGCACCAGCGATATCGCCTCGTCCACCCGGTCCACCGGGTGGATCGTGATGCCCTCGATCGGCTTTTTGGGCGCATTGGCTCTGGGCACCACGGCGACGCTAAAGCCCAGCTTGGCGGCTTCCTTCAGGCGTTCCTGGCCGCGCGGGGCGGGGCGCACTTCGCCGGCCAGGCCCACCTCGCCAAAGGCGATAAAGCCCTTGGGCAGTGCCTTGCCGCGCAGGCTGCTGGTGATGGAGAGCATGACAGCCAGGTCAGCGGCTGGCTCGCCAATGCGAACGCCGCCCACGGCGTTGACAAACACATCCTGGTCGGCGCAGGCCACGCCGGCATGGCGGTTGAGCACGGCCAGCAGCATCGCCAGGCGGTCGCGGTCCAGGCCCACCGACAGGCGGCGCGGGCTGGGGCCGCCGTCATCCACCAGCGCCTGGATCTCGACCAACAGCGGGCGCGAGCCTTCCAGGGTGACGAGCACGCAGCTGCCGGGCACCGGCTCGCTGTGCTGGCTCAGGAAGATGGCGCTGGGGTTGTTCACGCCCTTGAGGCCTTTTTCCGTCATCGCGAAGACGCCAATCTCGTTGACGGCGCCAAAGCGGTTCTTGATGGCGCGCACCAGGCGGAAGCTGCTGTGCGTGTCGCCTTCAAAGTACAGCACGGTATCGACCATGTGTTCGAGCACGCGCGGGCCGGCCAGTGCGCCTTCCTTGGTCACATGGCCGACCAGTACCACCGCGATGCCGGTGCTCTTGGCCATGCGCGTCAGGTGCGCCGCGCATTCGCGCACCTGGGCCACCGAGCCGGGGGCCGAACTCAGCTGGTCCGAGTACATGGTTTGGATCGAGTCGATGATGACGATGGCCGGCTGCCTGCTCTCGCAGGTGGCCAGAATCTTCTCCAGCTGGATCTCGCTCAGCACATCGACCTGGCTGTTGTCCAGCCCCAGCCGGCGCGAGCGCAGCGCCACTTGCGCGCCACTTTCCTCACCGGTCACATACAGGGCGGGCAGCCCCTGGCGCTGCAGCGCATCCACCGCCTGCAGCAGCAAGGTCGATTTGCCAATGCCCGGGTCGCCGCCGATCAGCACCACCCCGCCTTCGACAATGCCGCCGCCCAGCACCCGGTCCAGCTCGGCAATGCCGCTGGGGGTGCGAGCCACCTCGGTGGCCTCGATGGCGGCCAGCGGCGTGACGGCCTGGGCCTGGCCGGCGTAACCGGTGCGGCCGGTCTGGCTCAGGCGGTTCTTGCCGCCACCTGCCGATTCGGCGGCGCTCTCCACCAGGGTGTTCCAGGCATTGCAAGCGGGGCACTTGCCCAGCCAGCGCGGGCTGGTGCCGCCGCATTCGCTGCAGATGTAAACGGATTTTTCTTTGGCCATGGGGTGGACGTTTCGGAACAGACACCCATGGTAACGGCGAGCGCGGCGCGCGGCCGGCAAATCGATTAGCATCCCCAGGCGATACGGCAGGCGCCATGCGCTGGCGCTGCCGCCAACCCCCATCCAAGGAGCCCCATGAGCCAAGACCTGACCCTGTACTACGCCCCCGGAACCTGCGCACAGGCCGTGCTGATTGCCTTGCATGAGGCGGGCGCCGCCTTTGAGGCCCAGCGCCTGAACATGGCCGAAGGCGCGCAGCGCACGCCTGCCTACCTGGCCATCAACCCCAAGGGCCGCGTGCCCGCCTTGGTCACCCCCCAAGGCGTGCTGACCGAGACGGCCGCGCTGCTGCTGTATGTGGCGCAAACCCACCCGGACAAACAACTGGCGCCGCTGAGCGACCCGTTCCAACTCGCCCGTCTGCAGGAGTTCAACAACTACCTGGCCTCGACCGTGCACATCAGCCATGCCCACCGCCCACGCGCTGCGCGCTGGGCCGATGACGACGCCGCACAAAAGGCCATGCAGGCCAAGGTGCCGCAGAACATGCGCGATGCCTTTGCGCTGATCGAGCAGCACTACCTGGGCGACAAGACCTGGGTGATGGGCGAGCAGTACACGGTGGCCGACGGCTACCTGTTCACGATGGCCGGCTGGCTCAAGAGCGATGGCGTGGATATCAACGAGTTTCCGCGTGTCGCCGCCCATTACGCCCGCGTGGCAGCGCGCCCTGCGGTGCAGGCAGCGCTGGCCCAGGCCTGAGACGCTCCCAGTCTCAAGGCTGGTACTCAGCCGGATCCAGGTGCTCGGCCGGCGGCGGTGGCGGCCGCGATACCCCTGCCACCGGCTCCCAGCCTGAGCCGTTCCAGTCATGCATGGCCGCTTCGCGCTGGTAGAAGCGGGCCAGCAGCTGGGCCCCTGCGGTGCTGCAGGCCTGGCGAACAATGCCGGCGCTGTAGACGGCCTCGTAGGCCAGGGGGGGCGGTATCTTGCCCACCACCTGCAACTCGGCAGAGCGCGGCAGCTCGCTGCGCAGCAGCAGGCCCAGCTCCGCATCGCCCCGCGCCACCAACTGGGCCACCTGCGGGCCAAATACCTTGATGCTTTTGGGCAGCGCCTGGGCAGTCAAATCCAGCTCGCGAAACAGCTTTTGCTCGATAAAGTCGCTGCCATCGGCTGACGGGTAGGCGATGCTGCGGGTGGCCTCCAGCATCTTCTTGGCGTCTTCCGTGTCCTGGAGTTCCGGCACGGGGCGGCCGGCCTGCACGATGGCCATCAGCGGTGAACGCACCACATCGTAGAGGCGCCCCGGCCGCACCAGGCCCTGGGCCTGCAACAGCTGCAACACCGCGCGCGGCGCCAGCACCAGATCGACACAGCCCGCCTGCTGCAGGTACTGGGCCAGCGCCTGCGCCACCGCAGGCGACGCGCCGTAGCCGGGCTCGGCGCGGATCTGGGTGGGGATCATCAGCTGCCCGGCCAGTGCCCGGTGCACAGGCACAAAGCTCTCGGTCATCAGCAGCTGCACCGGCAGGCTGGCCTGGCCCAGCGCGGGTTCGGGATCGGGCTGCGGCGGCTCGGAGGCACAGCCCAGCAGCGCCGCAGCGGCACAAATGAGCAAGAAGGAGCGGCGAAGAGGCATCAGGCGCATGCAGGCATTATCAGACAGCGGCGCCGTAGCCCTCTCACCCGCCCGTCAATGGGCCACGTTCAGCAGACGCCAGTCGATGTAGTTGTCCGCGCGGGTCGGGATGCTGACCTTCTTGCTGGCCGCCCAAGGGGTGATCAGGTTGAACAGCGGAATATGCGAGATGGCCTTGTGCTCGTTGAGCAGCACCTTCTCGATCAGCTGGTTGCGCAGCTTCAGATCGGTCTCGGTCTTGACGCGCTCGATCATGGCATCTTGCTGCGGGTCGGAGAAGCGGCCCAGGTTGAAGTTGCCGTCGCCACTGCCGCCAGGCGAGCGCAACAGCGCCTGCAGGCTGTAGTAGGCATCGAACGTGGGCACCGACCAGCCCAGCAGATACACGCTGGCTTCGTAGCGCTGGATCATCGGGAAGTAGGTCGCAAACGGGTAGGTGCGCAGCTTGGCCTTGATGCCCACCTTGGCCCACTGGGCACTGATGGCCTGGCACAGCTGCTCGTCGCTCGGGTAGCGGCCGGCCGGGCAGGAGAACTCGAACTCAAAGCCATCGGGGTAGCCCGCCTGGGCCAGCAGCTTTTTGGCGCCTTCGGCATCAAAAGCCAGGCGCTTATCAGCTTGCTTGGTCCAGCCATTCACATGGTGGGCAATCAAGGTGCCGGTGGGCTGGGCCAGGCCGCGCATCACCACGCGCTGGATGGTGCCCATGTCAATCGACTGGTAAAGCGCCTGGCGCACGCGCACATCCTTGAGCGGGTTCTTGCCCTTGACGCTGGACTGGGGCAGCTCGTCGCGGAACTGGTCCATGCCCAGGAACAGGGTGCGGTCAGCGGCGGATTCGAGCACCTGCAGGTTGGGTGCCTGCTTGATGCGCTGCAGGTCGTTCATGCTCGGGTCGATGATGAAATCCACCTCGCCCGACAGCAGCGCGGCGGTGCGCGTGGCGTCCGACTTGATCGGCGTGTAGACCGCCTGCGTGATGTTGCTGGGGTACTGGGCCTTGCCCCACCACTGCGGGTTGCGCTTGAGCACCAGGCGCGAATCCTGCGACCAGCTGTCGAGCACATAGGGGCCGGTGCCCAGCGCATGGCGGTGGGCATAGTTCTCATCCTTGGCCTTGATGTCCTTGGGCACCTCGGACTGGTGCTGCACCGCCCAGGGCTTGCTCATGATGCGCAGCTCGGTCAGCTGGTTGACCAGCACCGGGTTGGGCACGTCCGAGAAGATATCCAAGGTGGTGGCATTGACCACCTCGATGCGGTCAATGCCCTGGGTGTAGACCACAAAGCCGGAGCTCTTGGCCTTGGCGCGCTCGAGCGAGAACTTCACGTCCTCGGGCGTCAGCGGCGAGCCATCGCTGAAGGTCACGCCTTCGCGCAAGGTGATGCGCAGCTGCTTGGGGTTGATGCGCTCCCACTTGGTCGCCAGCGAGGGCTCGGGCTTTTGCGTCTGGCTGTTGTACTCGACCAGCGCTTCGTAGACGGCGCGGTGTACCGAGTTGTTGACCCCAACATTTTGCGCATGGATATCCCAGGACGAGAGGTCGGCCGAGCGGGTCCAGCGGAAGTTCGATGCCTGGGCAGAAAATGCCATGCCGGCCACTGCGCCGGCGATGGCCAGGGTGCAGACGCTGCGCGCCCAGCCGTTGCGGCCTTGCAGATAAGTGGTGGGTTGCATCACAGATTCCTTCATTCCATGCAAAAAATCAAAACGCCGCACTATGGCAGTGCAGCCCGGCCGCGCCAACGATTTATTCGTTGTATCGATATGGGCCTGGTGCTGCGCATTTTCTGCTAGCGGCGGGCGGGCAGGCCAGTGTAACGGCCCCGCCAAAAACCAGATGCAGCCTAGGCCGAGGCACGCCAGGCCAGCGCAACTGCGCCCGCAGCACTGTCCAGATCCCAGAGCGCGATGCCGGCATTCCAGCCCTTTTGCCGGTGATCGGCTTCGGCCAGTGCCAGCCCGGCGCATTTGAGCTGGGCTTCCAGCCGCGCCCATTGCCGGGCAAAGCCGCGCTGCCAATCCATGCGCTGCAAGCCGGTCAGTGTGGCGGCCGCATCAGCCTCCAGATACAGCGCAGCCACCGCCGGCCAGCCAGCGGCATCGATATTGGTCTGCGCATCCCCGGGCGGGCCCTGCACATCGATGCCGATGGCGCCGCCTTGCGTGCAGGCCCACACCGCCAGCGCATCGGCATAGCTGATGGACAGTTGCCACCCTGGCAGCACCTGCCCGTTGCGCAGCAGCTGCGGCGCCTGGCCGGCCCGGCGCTGCACGGCCAGTTGCGCTGGCTCGCAGCCCAGCTGCGGCGCCAAGGTCTCGCCAATGGCCAGGTAGACGGCCTCGCGCATGGCCTCGCGCGGCAGCGCGCCTGATGGCGCTGCGCCCGCCATCACCACCGCCTGGGCCTGTACCCGGCCCTGCAGCGCTGGCGGCAGGGCCAGCGGCTGCCTGGTCCAGTGAAGTGCTAGGCCCGCCATGGCGCAGCAGGCGCGCCCTGCCAGCGGGTGCCGGCGGGCAGGCGCTCGCCCTTCATCACCAAGGTCATCGGGCCCAGCTGCACGCCATCGCCCAGCTCGGCGCTGTAGAGCACGGTGCAGCGCGCGCCCACCGTCACCCGCGCGCCAATCACCACGTCATCGACCTTCATCACCCGGTCTTCAAACAAATGGGTTTGCGGGCAAGACAGCGCATTGAGCTCGCTGTGCGCGCCAATGGTCACGCAGTCATGCTCGGTGATGTCGGTGGTGTCCAGGTAGGCGCTGCTGGCAATCTTGCTGCCCAGCAGGTTCATCGCCAGATTGAGCCAGGGCGTGCCGCGCAGGTAGCGCAAGAAGTTGGGCACCGCAATGCCTTCGTACATGCTGGTCGTCGCCTCGGACAGCCAGACAAAGGGCGTCCACATCGGCGCAGCCTTTTTGCGGTAGCGCCCCACCAGCAGCCACTTGAACAGCGCCACCGCCCAGAAGGCGCCCAGGCCAAAGACCATGCCGGCGACGGCCAGATCCAGCACCACCGCACCCCAGCGGCCCGCTGCTGCCAACGGCATGGCGTCCAGCACAATCGCATAACCGGCGGCAATCACCAGCGCATGGGGCGCGCCAATGCGGAAGGCCTCGACCAGGCCCCGGCCCAGCACGCGGCGGCGTGACGGGGCAAAGGTCAGGTGGTCGGGGTAGCCCTGCACGACTTCGCGCGCCGGCAGGTTGATGGCCGGCGAGCCAATCCAGGTCTGGCCAGCCTGCATGTCGGCATTGCGCGGCACGGCCGACATCACCCCGATCAGCACCCCTTCGGGGATGGTCGAGCCATCGGGCACATAGGCACCATTGCCGATAAAGCTGCGGCGCGAGACCACCGTGGGCTGCACCGTCATGTAGCCGCCGTCGATGCGCTCGTCGCCCAGCATCACCGCATCGGCCACAAAGCACTCGTCGCCCAGGGTCAGCATATCGGGCACCACGCCCAGCGCGGTCGACAGCTCGGTGCGCTTGCCCACCTTGGCGCCCAGCATGCGGTACCAACTGGCCGAAAACACCGTCGCATAGATGCCGTGCAAGGTCGCCAGGCTCCCCTCCTGGATCTGGTTGGTGAGCCACTTGCCCAGGTAGCGGCCGCTGTGCACCGACCAGGTGCCCGGCTGCAGCCGGGGCAGGAACAGGTAGCGGATCAAGGCGGCCACCAGCATGGTGCAGACCACCAGCACCAGGCTGGCAGGCAGCGCCAGCACAAAGAACTTGAAAAAGCGCAGGATAAAGGCACCCAGCGCATCGACCGTGCCGTCTTCGAGCAAAGGCCGCACCGAGATCGCGTCCACATCCAGCCAATCGATCAGCAAAAACGCCGGGAACACCGGCATGAAGAACAGGGTCGCGATGCTCAGGCCACCCACCGCATAGACCAGCATCTCCCAGGCGCGCCAGGCGGCGCTGGGCCGCAGGCGCTCGGGCATGCAGCTGGTGTCAAAGTCCGAGACGGGCTGGGCCGGTGAGCCGGTCCAGACGCTGCGCGCGGGCTGCACCTGGCCGTCGCTCAGGCTCGACTGCCCTTCCAGATGGGCCCAGTCGCCCAGGCGGGTATTGCCCTCCAGCACCACATAGGAGCCAATGCAGGCATCGGCACCGATATCGACCGTGCCCAGCAGCAGCCAGCCGCCTTCGACCCGGGCATTCTCCAGGCTCACCACATTGCCCACGCTCGCTCCGGCGCCAATGCGCAGCAGATCCGGGGCGCGCACCGTCATCGAGCCCAGCAGCACATCGTTGCCGATCTTGGCGCCCAGCGCGCGCAGCCACAGCGGAAACAGCGACGAGCCGGTGATCATGCCCACCGGCACGGCTTCCACGAGCCGGTCGGCCAGCCACCAGCGGAAATAGGTCAGGCCCCAGAGCGGGTAGCGCCCCGGCTTGAGGCGGCCGGCAATCAGCCACTTGCCGGCCCAGGCCACGACAAACTCCAGCACCGTGGCCAGCGCAAAGGCGAGCACCGACACCGCAATGGCCACGGCAACCGAATCGTTCTCGTCACCGGTAAAGAAGTGGTAGGTGAAGAACGGCGCCAGCCATTGCGCCATCTTGACCAGCACCAGCAAAGGAATCGCCACCGCCTGCGCAGCGCCACAGCGCCAGCGGCGCAGCGCCGAATGCTCGCGGAAAGCGCGCGGCGCCGCAGCCGGCGCATCGTCCGCCACCATGCTGGCCTGCAGCGCCTGGGCAATCGCGCCCACGCGGCGCTGCTGGTAGATGGTGCTGACGGTGGCCTGCGCAAAACGCGCATCGGCGCGCAGCACCGAGGTCAGGCGCGCGGCAAACAGCGAGTGGCCGCCCAGGTCGCTGAAGAAATCGAGCGAGCGGCGGATGGGCTGGCCCGGGAACATCTGCGCCAGCGCGGCAAACAGCAGCGCCTCGGCCGGGGTCTCGGCGGTGTCCGAATCACCGCTGTCCACCGCGGCACTGAGCGCGGCGGCACGCAGCGCCTTGCGGTCGATCTTGCCCGAGGTCAGGCGCGGCATCAGCGCCAGCGCCTCAAAGCGGGCCGGCACCATATAGGGCGGCAGGCGCTCGGCCAGCGCGCTGCGCAGCGCAGCATGGCTGGGGGGCGCATCCAGCGGCACATAAAAGGCCACCAGCTGGTCGATGCCGTCATCCTTGCGCAGCAGCACCGCCGTGGTGCCCACACCGGGCTGCTGGGCCAGCACGGCCTCGATCTCGCCCAGCTCGACGCGAAAGCCACGGATCTTCACCTGGTCATCGGCCCGGCCCAGGCACTGCATCTGGCCTTTTTCATCGATGCGCGCCAGGTCGCCGGTGCGGTAGAGGCGCGTGTCGTGCGGCCCTGCCGGCCAGGGGTTGTCCAAGAACTTCTCGGCCGTCAGCTCGGGCCGGCCCAGGTAGCCGGCGGCCACGCCGGGGCCGGTAATGCACAGCTCGCCCACCTCACCGGCCGGCAGCCCCACCAAGCGGGGCGCGGTGCCGGCGGGAAAGCTGTCCGCCTCGATCACCTGCACGACCACCATGCTGTAGTTGGGCAGCGGCGTGCCGATGGTGACGGGCTCGCCCGCCTGCAGCTCGGCCAGGCTCGCCGATACGGTGGCCTCGGTCGGCCCATAGGTGTTGAACAGCTGGCGCGGCGCGCCGGTGCCCGAGCGCGCCCAGCGATCGACCAGCGCTTCGGGGCACATCTCGCCACCCAGGTTGATGATGCGCAGGCTGGGCACATCCTGCGCAAACAGCGCCAGCAACGTGGGCACGGCATGCAGCACGGTGACCTGCTGCTCCAGCAAGGCCTGCGGTAGCGCCTCGGGGTCGCCGGCAATCTCGCGCGGCGCAATCCACAAGGTGGCGCCCACCAGGTAGCTGATCCAGATCTCCTCGAACGACATGTCAAAGGCCACCGAGAAGCCCTGGTAGACCTTGTCACCCAGGCGCACGCCCAGGCGCGCATTCTCGCTGCGCAAAAAGTGGCAGATGCTGCCCTGGTTGATGGCGATGCCCTTGGGCTTGCCGGTCGAGCCGCTGGTGTAGATCACATAGGCCGGATCGCCGGGCTGGGCATTGCTGCGCCGGCGCAGCGGGGTGCCAGCGGGCAGCTCGGCCAGCAGGTCCAGATCGGTCAGCAGCGGGCACAGCACCTGGGCATCGCGCAGGCCCTGCTGGGGCGTGGCAGCGGCCATCAGCAGCGCCTTGGCACTGGCGTCTTCGAGGCAGGTCGCAATGCGCTCGGGCGGTGTCTCGCTGTCAAAGGGCAGCCAGGCGGCGCCCGTCTTGGCAATGGCCAGCTGCAGGCTGAGCAGCGCGATGCCGCGCGGCAGCCACAGGCCCACCATATCGCCCGGGCCGATGCCCGCCTCCATCAGCCGGTGTGCCGCACGGCTGGCGTCGGCATCGAGCTGGGCATAGGTCAGCTGCCGCGCGCCGGCCATCAGCGCCACCTGCTCGGGGTGGGCATAGGCGGTGGCCTCGAACACATCGGCCAGCACCTCGTGGCGCAACAGATCGGGGCGCTCGGGCCCCCGCAAAACAACAGTCTCAGACATGGCAGCAATACCCGGCAGCTGCAGAAGGCGCAGGCGCACCGCCTTTCTGCACAAAACGCCCCAGAATGGGGCATTCGCGCATTATGCGGCGGCGCCAGCGCCCGCCACGCCGGGATCACCCCTGGCAAGGTCTGCCTGAGGGCTGGGCACAACGCTTTGCGCCCGGCTTAAGCCCCGCCTAATCTGCGGCGGCGGGTTGCGCAGCGGCGCTCGGCAACACCGCATCGGCCGACCAGCCCCCGCCCAGCGCGCGGTACAGCGCAATCTGGTTGTCCAGCCGGCTTTGGCGCAGGTTCACCAGCTCGGTCTCGGCCTGGAACAGGTTGCGCTGGGCATCGATCTGCTCCAAGTAGGACGCATAGCCCGCCTCGTAGCGGTCCTTGGCATAACCCAGGGTCTGGGCCAGCACGGCGCGGCGGCGCTCGGCGGCCTGCTCCTGCTCGGCCAGGCGCTGCACGCCCACCAGCGCGTTTTCCACATCGCCCAGGGCCGACAGCACCGCGCCCCGGTAGGCGTAGGCGGCCTGGTCGCGCTGGGCCGTGGCGCTGTCGTACTGCGCGTCGAGCCGGCCGCCATCCAACAGCGGCGCCAGCGCGCTCGCGCCCAGGCTCCAGACATTGATGGGGTTGTATTGCAGCGCATTGACAAACAGCCGCCCCGCGCTGGCGCTGAGGTTGACCTGGGGCAGGTAGGCGGCGCGGCTGGCGCGCAGGCTGGCATCGCTGGCGGCCAGGTTCAGCTCGGCCTGCACCAGGTCCGGCCGGCGCCGCAGCAGGGACGAGGGCAGCGCAGCGGGCACCACCGGCATCTGCAGCCGGGCAAAGCCCTGGCCGTCGGCCGCAGCCGTATCGCGCACGGCGGGCACGTCACCGGCCAGCAATTGCAACGCGTTGTACTGGCGCGCAATGGCCAGCTCCAGCGGCGGGATCTGGCCCTGGATGGCCTCGTACTCGGCCTGCGCCTGCGTCACCTGCAGGCGCGAGATATAGCCCACCGATTCCTGGTCCCGCGCCAGTTGCAGCGCGGTGCTGCGGGTCTGCAGGGTCTGGCGCGTCTGGGCCAGCTGCGCCTCGCGGCCCAGCAGATCGACATAGGCCTGGGCCGTGGTGGCCGCCACCGTCAGCGCCACCGCATCGCGGTCGGCCTGGCTGGCGCGGTACTGCAGATCGGCTGCGGTACTTCGGTCACCCAGGCGGCCCCAGAGATCGGGCTCCCAGCTGGCCTGCAGTTGGGGCTGGACGGAGCGGCTGGTGGTGATGCCCGAGGTGGTCAAGGTGTGGGTGGCGCCCACATTGGCGCCCAGCGACAGGCTGGGTTGCAGCGCGGCATCGGCCGCCGCCAGCTGGGCGCGGGCAGCCGCCACACGGGTGCCGGCCACCTGCAGGTTGGCGTTGCGCGCCAGCGCCGCCTGCACATAGCCGTTGAGCTTTTCATCGCCAAAGGCCTGCCACCAGGCGGTGGGCACCGCCGCTTGCGGCCCGCTGGTGGCAGCAGCCTCGGTCTGCGCCCAGGCGCTGGGCACGGTCACGGCCGCATCGGTGGGCGCCTGGCGCAATGCCGGTGCGCAACCGGCCAGCAGCAGGGCCATGCCCAGGGCCGTCAGCGTGGTGGCGGCCGAGCCTTGCAAAAACCGGCTGCGGGTCATGGCCGGTCTCCTTGCGCTGCGGCCTTGGCTGCGCGCGTGTCCACATGCACTTCGACGGACATGCCCGGGCGCAGGCGGGCGGCGAGCGGCTGGTTCGGGTCGATCGCAATGCGGATCGGCAGGCGCTGCACGATCTTGATGAAGTTGCCCGATGCGTTGTCGGCCTTGATGACGCTGAACTCCGAGCCGGTGGCCGGTGCCATCTGCTCGATATGGCCAGTCAGCTCGGCGCCTTCGAGCGCATCGACATAGAAGCTCGCCGTCTGGCCCTGCTGCATGTGGGCGATCTGGGTTTCCTTGAAGTTGGCCACCACCCACAGCTGCTCGGGCACCAGGAACAGCAGCTGCGTGCCCGAGGCCACATACTGGCCCAGGCGCACCGAGGCCTCGCTGATCTGGCCATCGCGCGGCGCACGCACCACGGTGTTGTCCAGGTCGATCTGGGCCAGGCCCAGCTGGGCTTGGGCGGCCTTCACCTGCGCTTCCAGGCTGGCGCGTGCCACCTGGGTGGATTTGATGCTCTGCTCGCCAATGCGGATATCGGCCTGCGCCTTTTGTACATTGGCCTTGGCCAGCTGGCTGGTAGCACGCGACTGGTCGCGCTCGCGCAGCGACACCGAGCCGCGCGCGGCCAGGTCCTCGACCCGCTGCAGATCGGCTGCCGCGCGGCGCGCTTCGGCGTCCACCGCCGACAGGCTGGCCTGGCGCGCACCCAGGTTGGCCCGGTTTTGCGCCTGGGTCTGGTCCGAGTTGGCCAGCTGCGCGCGGGCATTGTCGAGCTGCGCCTGGGCCTGGGCCACTTTTTCGGCATAGATGCGGTCATCGATGCGCAGCAGCACATCACCGCGCTTGACATGGGCATAGTCCTGCACGTTCACTTCCGTCACATAGCCGCTGACCTGGGGCGCCAGCACGGTGATCTGGCCGCGCACATAGGCGTTGTCGGTGCGCATCACGTCGGAGGCAAAGGGCGGCAGCTTCCAGGCCCAGAGCACCAGCAGCACGCCGGCCAATGCGACGACCGCCATGGTCAGCACCGCGCGGCGGCTGGGCCGGATCAGCTTGGCCGTCGGCGATGCTGTGGGTGCGGGGGTGGCTGCCGTAGCAGCGGCTGCCGACGCTTGGGCAGCCGATGCGGCGGCCGCAGCCGCCGTGGCTTGGGGGGCAGCGGGCTGCGCTGCGGGAGCGGGGGCCGCTTGGGGGGTGGGTTTTTCAGTATCAGCCATTGTTGTTGCTTTGTAGATAGGGATCGAAAAAGGGGATGGAGGTCAGACGGGCGCCGGCAGCTCACCCCGGCGCCGCGCCAGCCAGGCCAGCATGTGCTGGCGCAGCACGCGGTAGAACGCCCAGGCCAGAAAGGCCAGCGCCATCGCGCCAATCACGCGGAACACATCGTTGAAGGCGCGCACCGCCGCCTCACGCCGGATCACTTGCACCAGCTGGGCCTGGCTTTGGGCACCGCGCTGCACCGGGTCGGTGATGGTGCGGCCGAGCGACTGCGACTGCTGGGCCAGGCGCTGCGCAACCAGCGGGTTGGTCACCGGCATATCGGCAGCAATCGCCTGCGTGTAGAGCTGGGCGCGCTGCTGCTGGATGCTGCCCAGCAGCGCGGGGCCGAGCAGACCGCCCAGACTTTGGGTGACCGAGAACAGCACGACAAAGGTGACCATGTGGTCCAGCCCCTTGCCCAGCGCGCGCTGGATGCCGATCATCATCACCGGCCCCATGAACAGCGCCGCCGAGAACGCGATCAGGAACTGGCTGAAGAAAAAGTCATGCGGACGGCTCAGGCTGGTGGAGTGCAGATCCAGCCAGCCGCCCACGCCGATCAGCAGGATCGAGGTCAGGATCTGCGGCAGGATGGCCTGGGGGCTGAAGGTGGCAGCACCCACGATCACGCCCAGCAGCATGCCGACAAAAATGACGCCGTACAGCGCCTGCAGCTGCTCGGGCACCACGCCCATCGCGCGCAGCAGGCCGACCACGCCATAGTTCTGCTCCGAGATCATGAAACGCATCATGATGGCGCCGGCCATGAAGGTCAGCGTCGTGGGGTGCATCAGCCAGCGCAGCTGGATCAGCGGCGTGCGCCGGCTGTATTCCAGCAGGGCGGCCAGCGCAAACAGCACCAGCGACGCGATCAGCGCATAGGCCAGCCAGGGGGCGTTGAACCACCAGGCATTGACGCCCTGGGCCAGCACCGCGCACAGCAGACCCACCGCAGGCGCCACCAGCAGGAAGGTCACAAAATCCAGCGGCTCGAACACATGGATCTGCAGGCCGCGCGGCAGCTTGAGCACCACCACGGCGGCAAAGGCCATCAGCGCCAGACCCGCCTCGAATGCATACAGATGGGGCCAGGGGTTGACGTTGACCAGCGAAGGCGACAGCACCCAGGCCAGCGGCACGGCGATCGAGGACATGTTCATGCCCAGGATGAAGGCCGAGGGCACCTTGGAAGCCGGAAAGCCCTGCATCACATACATGACGGCCAGCGAGGTGGTGGTGGCACCGGCAAAACCAGCGACGGCCCGCACCACGATGGACATGGTGTAGCCTTCGACAAACACGTGCAGCAGCGCCAAGAGCGCATAGATGCCCAGGCCCCATTCGGCAAACACCCGCAGACCCAGCTGCTGGCGGCTTTTGAAGACCAGCAGGTTGGCCGTCACATTGACCATCACATAGGCCGCAGGCAGCCAGGCGGCCTCGACCGCTGTCAGGCCCAGCTGGCCCTGAATCGAGGTGAGGTTGGCCGTGACCAGGCCATTGCCCAGACCCCCAACCAGCCCGACAAACAGACCCACCATGATGTAGGCAATGCGCCGGGGCAGCGTATGCTGCAGCCGCGCGGGCGAGCCCGGCAGCACGGGGCGCTCATGCGTCTCCCAATCCGGGGGTTGCTCGACATAGCGAAAGGCAGGCGCGTTCATACCGTCTCCCTGGCATCCATGCGCAGGCCCTCGGTGATCAGCTGCCAGGCGCGGTCGCTCAGCTGCAGGCGCTCGGCCGGCGTGCGGCCGCGCCGCGCCGCGCTGAACATGCCCACAATCAGCAGCAGATCAGCGCCCTGCAGATCCTCCCGGCAGCGCCCTGCCGCCTTGGCTTGCAGCAGCAAGGGCGTCACCAGCGCCAACAGGCGCGCGCGCAGGTCGACGACCAAGGGGTCATCGAGCGGCAGCGAGCGCCAGTAATCGGTCAGCGGAACGGTCAGCACCGAGTCATGCGCCCAGAGGCGCAGAAACTCGAACAGCGCATCGGCATCACCCGTCTCACTCAAGGCATGGGCCTTGGCGGCCAGCCGCTCCAGGATATGGATCAGCAAGGCCCGCAGCAGCGCCGAGCGGTCCGCAAAATTGCGGTACAGCGTCGTGCGGCTCACCCCGGCGCGCTCGGCCACCACATCCAAAGCCACCGTCACCCCCTGCTCGGTAAACACATGCAGGGCCGCATCGAGCAACTGGCTGCGATGGGCCAGCGCATCACTGCGGGGTTGGCGTTCTTTGGTGGTCATGGGGTGGAGGCAAAAGCATTAAACGTACAAAACTGTACGCTAATTTTTTTAGGTCTGCACAAACCCTGAGAGCATCAGGGTAAACCCGTGGGTGGTTTTATTTATAGATTTGTATTTTTGGGCTGAACACTAATATCTATGAATGCCTCGCCAAAATACGCCGCCCTCGGACTACCCGGAAATCGTGCTGCAGCAGATCAAACAGCTGGGCCTGAACATTGCGATTGCACGCAAGCGTCGTGGTGAATCACAGGCGCAATGGGCCATGGGGCTGGGCGTTTCGCAACCCACAATGGCCCGTATCGAGCGTGGGGACCCATCCGTGGCCATGGCGTCCTATGTGATGTGCATCTCGTTGGTCAATCCACGCAGTTCTCTGGCGGAACTGATTGCGCCGCAGCATGACCATGGCGCGCTGGAGAAAGAAATAGCACGCGTCCGGTGCAAGCGCTCACCCGACAAGCAAGCCAACCCTTACAGTGCAAGCGCAGAGGAAGCTCCACCAGACGCGGGACCGCCTGGCCAGGCGGGGTCAGCCATTTCCCCGCTGAAAAAATGTCATCCACACAGACAGGCCCTGGCTTTTCCAGCATCCACCCGGGTATTGCAGCGCTGCTGAACAAGTCCCACCCAAATGAGCCATGAGTGAACTCGCAGCCAGCATCGGCCGCGACGCGCTCAAACGGCAAAGGCAGGCTTTTCTTTAAAGTCTGCGGGGCTGGAAGAGTCCTTCAACAACGAAGGCGCAGCGCCAACCCAGCCCTTGACGAATCTGCCTATTTTTGAGGCATCTCAGCGCCCATCCACGACCACCGGCACGCGCGGCGCCACCGCGCACATCAGCTCATAGCCCACCGTGCCAGCGGCCTGGGCCACTTCGTCGATGGAGAGCACCGTGCCGTTGGCCGCGCGGCCCCAGAGGGTGACCTCGCTGCCCCAGCCCGCTTGGGGGACGTCCGTGAGGTCGACGGTCAGCATGTCCATGCTGACCCGGCCGATCAGGCGCGAGCGCTGGCCGTCGACCAGCACGGGGGTGCCGTTGCCGCAGTGGCGCGGGTAGCCGTCGGCATAGCCGCAGGCGACGACGCCGATGCGCATGGGCTTGCCGGCGGTGAACGCCGAGCCATAGCCGACGGTGTCGCCGGGCTGCAGCTCCTGCACGCCGATGACCTTGGCCGACAAGCTCATCGTCGGCTGCAGGCCCCAGTCATCTGCCGTTTGCAGCGGGTAATCGGGCGCGCTGCCGTAGAGCAGGATGCCGCCGCGCACCCAGTCGCCGCGCTCGCTGGCCGACATACCGGGGTTGCGCAGCATCGCGGCGCTGTTGCAGATGCTGCGCTCGCCGGGCAGGTCCAAGGTGGTCTGGTTGAACAGCGCCATGGCCGCGCCAATGCCCTTGGCGGTGTCGGCATCGCTGAAATGGGTGATGAAGGAGATCTCGTCGACCTGGGGCAGCGCATTGAGCCGGGCCCAGGCCGAGCGGTAGCGCTCGGCGGTGAAGCCCAGGCGGTTCATGCCGGAGTTCATCTTCAAAAACACGCGGTGGGGCTGCTGGGTCTTGTGGGCGGCGAGCCAGTCGATCTGCTGGTCGCAGTGCACCGTGTGCCAGAGGTTCAGGCGCGAGCACAGCTCCAGGTCACGGGCATCGAAAACGCCTTCGAGCAGCAGGATCGGGCCGCGCCAGCCCAGATCGCGGATGCGCTGGGCCTCGGACGGCTCCAGCAGCGCAAAGCCGTCAGCGGCGCGCATGCCATCAAACACCTGCTCGATGCCATGGCCGTAAGCGTTTGCTTTCACCACGCACCACAGCTTGGCGTCTTGGGCCGCCAGACGGGCACGTGCCAGGTTATGTTGCAAGGCAGCAGTGTGAATGGTGGCTAGAATGGGGCGCGGCATGGCAAATACTCACAACAAGATTATGAAAACCCCTAGTATTCTGGCACCGTGCTTTCGCCCCTGCGTGCTATAACCTCGACTCCCTACACGCAGCTTACAAATTTCTCGCGCCATTAGCATCCCTTATCAGCCTCCCAACGAATGAAGCGCGGTTTCTACACCATCATGTCGGCGCAGTTTTTCAGCTCGCTGGCTGACAACGCCCTGTTTGTCGTTGCCGTCGATCTGTTGATCAGCGCAGGCGCTGCGGAGTGGCAGCGTGCCGCCCTGGTGCCCATGTTCGCGCTGTTCTACGTGATCCTGGCACCGTTTGTGGGCGCCTTTGCCGATGCCTACCCCAAGGGGCAGGTGATGTTCATCAGCAATGCGATCAAGGTGATCGGCTGCCTGCTGATGCTGTTTGGCCACCACCCGCTGCTCGCCTATGCCGTCGTCGGCCTGGGCGCTGCCGCCTACTCCCCGGCCAAGTACGGCATCCTCACCGAGCTGCTGCCGGCCAGCCAGCTGGTGCGGGCCAATGGCTGGATCGAGGGGCTGACCATTACCTCGATCATCCTGGGCGTGCTGCTGGGCGGCCAGCTGGTGGGCCCGCAGGTCTCGGGCTGGCTGCTGTCCTTTGATCTGCCCCTGATCGACACCCCCATTGATACCCCTTCCGAGGCGGCGATCTGCGTGATCGGTCTCTTGTACGCAGGTGCGGCCTGGTTCAATACCCGCATCCCGCGCACCAGCACCCAGCTGGTGCCACTGCGCCAGGACACGAGTCGCAGCATGTTCTCCAACGTGATGGACCTGCTGCCCGACTTCTGGCGCTGCAACAGCCGCCTGTGGCGCGACAAGCTCGGCCAGATCTCGCTGTCGACCACCACCCTGTTCTGGGGCGTGTCGGGCAATCTGCGCTATATCGTGCTGGCCTGGAGTGCGGTGGCACTGGGCTACAGCACCACCAAGGCCTCGGCGCTGGTCGGCGTGGTCGCCATCGGCACGGCAGTTGGCGCCATCCTCGCTTCGATGCGTATGAAGCTCGATGGCGCCACGCGCGTGATCCCGCTGGGCATTGCGATGGGCCTGCTGGTGGTGTGCATGAACTTTATCCATAGCATCTGGCTGGCGGTGCCGTTTCTGGTGGTGCTGGGCGGCCTGGGTGGCTTTTTGGTGGTGCCGATGAACGCCCTGCTGCAGCACCGGGGCCACAACCTGATGGGCTCGGGCCGCTCGATTGCGGTGCAGAACTTCAACGAGCAGGCCTGCATCCTGGGCCTGGGTGTCGTCTACAGCATGTTCACCCGCTTTGGCATGTCGGCCTATGGCGCCATCACCTGCTTTGGCCTGCTGGTGGCCGGCATCATGTGGTGCATCCTGCTGTGGCACCGGCATAATTGCAAGCAGCATCCGCAGGAAGTCCAACGGCTGCTGGACATTGCCCGCCACGACCACCACCACTGAGTGATCCGCCGGTGGGCCTCGCGCCAAGCCCATCCGCCCCTCCTGCATCCCTTAGAAAAATTGAAAGCGGACAGCGCCTGTTGACCCCAGGCGCTGTTTCACATCGCCCCATGCTCACCGCGCTGCCCTTTTTAGCCCTGATGACCAACGCCCTGATCTGGGGCACGATCTGGTGGCCGTTCCGCCAGCTGCAGGCCCTGGGAGTGCACCCGGTGCTGGGCACGGCCCTGGTCTACCTGATCCTGTTTTGCGGGCTGCTGCTGGTCAAACCGGCGGCAGCGGCCATTGCTCGGCGCCACCCGCTGCTGCTGCTGCTGGCCTTTACCTCGGGCAGCACCAATGTGCTGTTCAACTGGGCGGCCACCACCGGCGATGTGGTGCGCGTGGTGCTGCTGTTTTATCTGATGCCCGCCTGGTCGGTGCTGCTGGCCTGGTACTTTCTGGGTGAAAAGCCCAACAAGTACTCCATCCTGCGCCTGGTGCTGGCCTTCAGCGGCGTGCTGATCGTGATGATTCCGGCCGGCGCCACCTGGCAGAGCCTGACAGCCAACCTTTCGCTGCCCGATGCGCTGGCCATTGTCGGGGGCTTTACCTTTGCTGGCACCAATGTGGTGTTGCGCAGCCAATACCGCGTGCCGGGTGAGGCGCGCATGCTGGCCATGTTCTTTGGCGGCCTGGTCGCCGCCGGCGCCATGTCGGTGCTGGGCATCTCCCTGGGCCGCATGCCGGCCATGCCCGATATCGCCTGGAGCTGGCCGCTGATGGTGCTGGTCGTCGCTGTGCTGATCATGCTAAGCAACTGGACCTTGCAATACGGCGCCTCGCGCCTGGCCGCCACCACCGCAGCGGTGGTGATGCTGTCCGAGGTGGTGTTTGCCAGCGCGTCCAATGTGCTGATCGAGGGCACGGTGCTCTCGGGCCGCCTGCTGCTGGGCGGCGCGCTGGTGCTGTCGGCCTCGCTGATCGCGGCGCTGGAGTCGCGCCTGCCCTGAATGGTGTGACGGTGGGTTAGCGACTAAGATAGCCGCCATGCCCGCAACACCGCACACGATCCAGGACTTTGTTCTCCACGACGCCAGCGCCAAGCCCCTGCCGCTGTCGCGCTATGCCGGCCAGGTGGTGCTGGTGGTCAACACGGCCACCGCCTGCGGCTTTACGCCGCAGCTCCAAGGGCTTGAAGCCTTGCAGCAACAGTATGGCCCCCAGGGCCTGCAGGTGCTGAGCCTGCCCTGCAACCAGTTTGGCGCCCAGGCCCCCGGCAGCAACACCGAGATTGCGCAGTTTTGCGAGCTGAACTACCAGACGAGTTTCCCAAGCCTGGCCAAGGTGGAGGTCAACGGCCCGCACACCGACCCGCTGTTTGTCTGGCTCAAGGCGCAGGCCCCGGGCCTCCTGGGTGGGCGGATTCTGTGGAACTTCACCAAGTTTTTGGTGGCGCGCGATGGCCGCACGGTGCAGCGCTTTGCCCCGATGACCAAACCCGCCAAGCTAGCAGCGGCTATCGAAAAGGCCTTGGCTGCTTCTTAAATACCAAACGGCGCTCAGTCCATCAGCGCCGTCTCCAGCCCGGCGGCAATGCTGGCCAGGCCCGCAATCACGCAGACCGCACCCCAGAACTTGCGCAGCCAGCGGCGCTTGCGCTGGGCTTGGGGGGTATCGGGCTTCATGGCGTACTCCTTGCGCAGATGGTGGTCATCCGCAGGTCTCAGGAACTCAGTGTAAGCAGCGGCGGGTCAGCGAGCAAGCCAGGGGCATAAAAAAAGCTGTCCACGCTCCAGAAGCGTGGGCAGCTTTTTGCTGGGCGAATGCCGGGCTTATTCAGCAGCAGCGCTGTCGTCGGCCTTGGCAGCGGCCGGCTCGGCCGCATCGCCCTCGTCCGCCGCTTCGGGGGCCGCAGGGGCGGCTGCCGGGCGAGCAGCAATCGCCTGGGTCTGGGCGGCGCGGTGCAGGTGGCGCTCCACAGCAGCAGGGTGCATGCCGTACATATCGGCAAACTCGGCCACGCTCTTGCCGCTGGCGGCATGGGCGGTGGCCAGGGCCTCAGCCTTGGCATCGAACTCGGCTACTTCCTGCATGGCGGCAGCCAGCAGTGCCTGGGTCGCTTCATCCTTGACCTGGACCTTGGCCAGGAAGTCGTCGCGGCTCAGGTCGGACGCGATATAGGCCATGCCGATGCGGCGGCGCAGCTTGAGCTGCAGGTCTTCGCCGTCGCGCGGCTTGCGGCGGCGGAAGGACTCCACCAGCGCATGGAACACGTGCTCGGGCGCCATCGCCTCGACGACCTGGCCTTGCAGGTCATGGCGGGGCTGGCCCATGGCCACGGCGTTGAGGTAGCGGGTCGAGCGGGTATGCAGGCCCAGGGCCACCTTCAGCTCATTCTTCTCGAAGGCATCGGGGTGGGCGGCCATCAGGTCCTGGAACACACCGCGCTTGAGCGGCAGCGGCTGGTCGCCAAACAGTGCAGGGTACAGACCGGCGAGCTTTTCCACCACCGGGTGGCGTGGGCGGGCAGGGGCCTTGGGCGCAGCGGGGGCTGCCTGGCCACCGTCACGGCGTGGACCACGGCCGCCGCCAGCGCCCTGGCCTTCGCGGCGTGCGCCATTGCCGGGCTTGTTGCTGCGGCGGGGCGCCTGGCCCGTGCGGGCGGGGCGCTCACTGCGCGCCTGGCGCTGCACCGGCGCGGCATCGGCCTCGACCGGGGCCGCTGGCGCAGCGGCCACTTCCAGCGCATGGCCCTTGGTGGCCGCGCGCAGCGCATCGGCCATGGCCGAGTTCAGCACCGGCGCTTGGCCTGCAGGGCGCTCGCGGCGCTCCTGCTTGGGCTGGCGACGCGTATCACCGCCCGCTGCGGGCGCTGCCGCAGCTGGTGCCGGTGCGGAAGCATCAGAAGAGGTGGGGAGGGTCGGTTCGGTCATAAACAGAGGCTGGCGCAGAAAAAAGTGCAGACCCGCCAAGAGCAGCTGCACCGGTAAAAAGCAAAACGCCCTGGATCACCCAAGGCAAGACTGCAAGTATAACGAATCAAGCCCATCGCCCGGTAAGCAGCTGCACACCGCAGCAGGGCTTTAGAACGGACGCAGACAAGGCCAGTTGCGCGCTTGCATCGCGCAGCCAGGCCACCCAGCAGCCCCGGCTTTGTCCTTTGTCAATAAGTGCCCGGATACTCGCCCCCGTCGATCAGCCAGCTCTGCCCGGTCACATAGCCGGTGTGCTGCGATGCCAGGTAGGCGATCAGCGCGCCGACTTCTTCGGGCTGGCCAAAGCGGCCTGCGGGGTTGGCGGCCTCGCGGCTTTGACGCACCTGGGCCGGCGAGCGGCCGCTTTGCTGGGCGAGCTTGTGGATGTGGCGAGCCTGGGCATCGGTGTCGAACGCGCCGGGCAGCACATTGTTGATGGTGACGTTGTGGCGCACCGTCTGGCGAGCCAGGCCCGCGACAAAGCCGACCAGTCCCGAACGCGCGCCGTTGGACAGGCCCAGCTCGGCATGCGCCGCCTTGACGCTGCGCGAGACGATATTGATGATGCGCCCATAGCCGCGCTGCTGCATGCCATCGACCACGCGGCGCATCATGTCGATGGGGCCGACCATCATCATGTCCAGCGCCTCGTGCCAGGTCTCATCGCTCCAGTCACGGAAGTCACCGGGCGGGTAGCCGTCCGAGTTGTTGACCAGAATGTCCGGCTGCGGGCAGGCAGCCAATGCCGCTTCGCGGCCCGCCTTCTTGGTGATGTCAGCCACCACATAGCGCACGGGGCGGCCGCACTCGGCCGACAAGGCCTGCGCCGCAGCCTGCAAGCTGCTTTCGGTGCGCGCGGCGATCACCACGTCCACCCCTTCCAGCGCCAGCTGGCGCGCGGCGGCATAGCCCATTCCCTTGCTGCCGCCCCAGACCAGCGCGGCCTTGCCCGTTAATCCCAGATCCATGGTGTGGTTCCTCAGCTTTGTTCGCTCAACTCGGCCACGGCGGCCGCTTCGTTCTGGAAGATGAAGCTGTCGCTGTAGATCTTGTCCAGCGCCGCGCCCGACAGCGCCATCAGCGCTTTCGCATCGGCAATCATAGAGGGCGATCCGCACAGGTAGATCGAATGCTCGGACAGGTCCTCGAAGTCCTCGGCAATGGCGTCCTGCACATAGCCACGCCGGCCGGTCCAGCGATCGGACGGGCGCGAGAGCACCGGCACAAAAGTGAACTCATAGAGCTGCCCGGCCCAGGCCGCGATCTCATCGAGCAAATACAGATCGGCCTCACTGCGCATGCCCCAGTAGAAGTGGATCGGCGGGCAGTCGGCATCGCCCAGCAGCGATTCAAGAATCGCCTTGATCGGCGCAAAGCCGGTGCCGGTGGCGGCAAACACCATCGGCTGGTAGTCCTGCGCGCGGTAGTAAAAGCTGCCGTGGGGCAGTTCCACCTCCAGCACATCGCCCACTGCCATCGTCGCCAGCAGGCCATCGGTAAAGCGCCCGCCGGCAATCCTGCGGATCTGCAGGCTGACGCGCCGGCCCTGCGGCGGCGTGGCCATCGAGAAGCTGCGGTACGCGCCACCGGGCAGGCAGATGTTCAGGTACTGGCCGGGCACATAGCGCAGGCCATGGTCCTCGGGCAGGTCGAGCGCCAGGTGGTAGATATCGGGCGTGTGCATGCGCAGCTCGGCCACGGTGGCCTGCACGCGGGTGGGCGCGGAGCTGTCCGGCCCGGTCGCGATGCTGATGACCAGATCGGACTGCGCCCGGGCCTGGCAGGCCAGCGCATAGCCCTGGGCGTGCTCCTCTTCACCCATGGCCAGCGGCAGCTCGCCGTCGGCATAGGCAAACTCGCCCTCTTCGACCTTCATGCGGCAGCTGCCACAGCCGCCAAAGGTGCAGTCATGGGGCAGCGCCACGCCCTGGCGCGTGGCGGCGTCAAGCACCGATTCATCGGCACCCACGTCAAACGATTGCTGCGTCTGCAGCCACTGTACGCGGTAGTTCATCGCAGACCTCGTGCGCTATGCGCTGGTAGGTTGGTGCTTATTTCTTGATATCGGCCTGCACCAGCACATCGGCGGTGGCGCCCAGGTGGTCTTTCAGCGCCTGCAAGGCAGCCACGCCACAGGCGGTGTCCTGCTCGCCATTGCCGCCCGACAGGCCCACGCCGCCAATCACCTCGCCGTTGACGACGATGGGGTAGCCGCCAACGAAGACCGCAAACTTGCCCTCAAAGCTCCACTGGATGCCAAAGGCCTCGTTGCCCGGCAACGCCGGCCCGTTGGGCAAGGTGTTGAACAGGTGCGTGGAGCGCTTGTGTCCTGCCGCCGTGAAGGCCTTGTTCCAGGCGATCTGCGGGCCGGTGACGCGGGCGCCATCCATGCGCTCGAGCACCAGCGGAAAGCCGCCTTCGTCGGTGATGCACACCGTCTCGGTCACGCCAATTTCCTTGGCCTTGGCCAGCGCGGCCAGGGACATCACACGGGCTTCTGCCAGTTCCAGTTTCAGTGCGCTTTTCATCGTGTTTCCTCTTGCAGTCAGGGGTTCAGATACCGCGGTAGACGGTCTTGATCTGGGTAAAAAATTCCAGGCCGGCGCGGCCGGACTCGCGGAAGGTGGAGGTGCTGGAGTTCTTCAGCCCGCCAAAGGGCGCATTGACCAGGTTGCCGGTGGTCGTGCGGTTGATCTTGACGGTGCCCGCCTGGATCTCGTTGGTGAACACATGCATGTAGCGCGGGTTCATCGTGACAATGCTGGCCGACAGGCCGTACTGCGAGTCGTTGGCCTGGCGCAGCGCGTCGTCAAAGTCCGCGACTTCGATGATCGCCAGCACCGGGCCGAAGATCTCCTCCTGCGCAATGCGCATGCTGTTCTTCACATCGGTGAACACTGCGGGCGACAGGTAGTAGCCATGGTCGAACTCGCCGCCGGTGAGCCGCTCGCCGCCGCAGAGCCAGCGGGCCTCGCTCTTGCCGATGTCGATGTAGCGCTGCACGGTCTGCAGCTGCTTTTCCGTCGCCAAGGGGCCCAGGTCCATGCCCGGCGCCATGCCGTTGCCGATCTTGAGCTGGGACACGCGCGTGAGCAGCTTGTCGGTAAAGGCCGCCTTGACGCTGGGCACCACCAGGATGCGGCTGGTGCCGGTGCAGGCCTGGCCGGTGAGCGAGAAGCCGCCCTTGATCGCCAGGTCCACCGCCAGGTTGAGGTCGGCGTCCTCCATCACGATCAGTGGGTTCTTGCCGCCCAGCTCCATCTGCAAGCGGGTGGACAGGTGCACGGTGCGGTGGATCTGGGTGCCGGCCGTCGTCGAGCCGGTGAACGAGATCGCGCGGATGGCCTGCGAATTGGTGATCACCGGCCCCACCTCGCCAGCGCGGCCGGTGACGCAGTTGACCACGCCTGGCGGTACACCCGCCTGCTCCAGCGCCTCAACCAGGCGCAGACCCGAGAGCGGTGCATCCGACGAGGGCTTGAACACCACCGTGTTGCCGGTGATCAGCGCCGGCGCCAGCTTGCGCGCCGGGATGGACGCGGGGAAGTTCCAGGGCGAGATCACCGTCACCACGCCCAGCGGCTCGCGGTGGCTGAACACATGCATATTGGCATCGTCCTGCGGGTAGGTCTCGCCGCCCAGGGTCTGGCCTTCGGTGGCATAAAAACGAAAGGTTTGTGCGCTGCGCAGAAACTCGTCGCGCGCCTGGCTCAGCTGCTTGCCCTCCTCGCGGGTCAGTTCCTGGGCAAACTGCTCCACGTTCTGCTCCAGGTAGCTGGCCGCATCGTTGAGGATCTTGGCGCGCTTGCCAATGGCCAGCTTGCGCCAGCCGTCAAAGGCCTTTTGCGCGGCCTGCACCGCCGCCTCGGCGTCAGCCGGGCCCGAGGCCTGAAAACGCCCCACCACATCGCGGGTATCGGCGGGGTTGAGGTTGTCAAAGGTGCTGCCCAGCAGGCAGGGCACCCAGGCGCCGTCGATATAGTTCAGAAACGTTTGCACGGTGTCGGCCATGGTCGGGAGGTCTTGGAGAGGTGAGGGGTCGGTCACAGCGGCGGCCGCCAGGGGCGCGCCGCTGCGCGGGGCAAAGGGGTGCCGCCAGGCTCAGGCGGCCAGCAGCTCTTCCTGCGAGATCTGCAGGTCCTTGGCGACATAGTCGTGGTAGAGCGCCGTCGTGTAGAGCAGGCGCATCTGGGCACCGATCTCGCAGATGCGCAGGCATTTGGCTTGCAGCTCGGGCGTGTTGGCGTGCTCGAGCACGATCTGGTAGCCGCGCTCGCCATGGATTTCGTCAGAGACGATGTGCAGGTCAAAGAACTCGACCTCTTCATCGGTAAAGCCGTACTTGTCACGCAAGGTGGGCGTCTGCTTGCGGTAGATCGACGGCACCTGCGACTCCAGGCCCACGACCAGGCCGGCCACCGCGACCACCGGGTCTTCGCGCATCGCAATCGCATAGCACCAGGACTGCAGGCCGCGTGTGGTGGGCGACATATTGTTGGGGTCCACGACGCGCTCGCGCGTCGTGCCGCAGGCTTCGGCAAAGCGGATCAGCAGATCGGTGTGGCGGTCGCCACCAATCTCCTCCTCATACATATTGGCCAGCAGAAAGTCCTTGGCCTCTGTCATATGGTCTGGCGTGCGGGCATACAGATAGCCCAGGTAGTCGGCAAACGGGCCTACATAGTGGTAGTGGTTCTCGGCCCAGCGCGCCAGGTGCTCACGGCTCAGGCGGCCTGTGGCCCAGGCCACGCTGAAAGGGGCCTTGTTGGCGCTCTTGCCCTTGATGGCATTTTCAAGCGCAGCGCGGAATTCGTCGCGGTTCATCAATGTGCTGGTCATGGCGGGTTCCTCTGAAATGTTGGGGTCGTCGCCCAAGTCAAACCGATCCAAGCGACGAAGTTAGAATACTGTATACAGAAAACATGGTCAATGTTTTCACACCCCATTCCGCCTCAGTGCTTACCCCTATCTCCAGCAAATCTCAGAGGTAAGCATCGTCTTCTCATAGCCACAATCCCTTGATATTCCATCATTTTCAGGTGCGCCAATGCAGCCCCAATTCCCACTGCATCAGGTTATCCCTAATACATCCACAACATCCGTTTGTATACAGTATACGTAATTGCAATGCGGAGAAGCCCATGCCCCAGATCACCTTTCACAAGAACGGCCAGACCTTCCAAGGCGAGGTCAAGACCGGCGCCAACCTGGTGGTGCGCGCGGGGATCAAGCAGTTCCCCTATCCCCACCTGGCCTACCAGTGCGGCATGGGCAAGTGCGCCACCTGCGCCTGCAAGGTGCTGGCGGGGGCTGAGCACCTGCCGGCGCCGAACTGGAAAGAAAAGAAGCAGCTGGGCGCGCACCTGGACCAGGGCTTTCGCCTGGTCTGCCAGCTCTGGCCCGAGCAGGACCTGGAGCTGGAACAAGTGCCGCTGCCGGCCACCAACGCCGGCGCCGCCAGCGCCACCCAGCCCGTAGGCACAGCGCCCGCCACCCCTGCAGCCTGAGGAGCGCCCATGTTTGTGATCTTGACCAGCAAGCCCGGCCAGTACCGCACGCAGGCCAATGCCGACATCAGCCTGCTCGAAGCCTGGGACTACCACTTTTGCGGCCGCCTGCTGGCCCACTTTGCCGTGGGCGAGTTGCTGCGCGAGACCAAGGTCCAGGTGATCGAGGATGGCCCCGGCGGCACCACCAACCAGGTGCCATCCAAGTTTCTGGAGCGCTTTGACTCGCTGGAGCAAGCGCGTAGCGAGCTGCAGCACCTGTGCCAGTTCGGCGCGCTCGATGCCACCCTGACCCCGGCACCCCTCACCGCCCCGCCAGCCACCCCATCCGCTGCCTGATTGCCCCGTATGCCCACCATCACCTTTGTCAGCAACGACAACAAGACCGTCGAAGCCCCGGAAAACAGCAACCTGCTGCGCGTGTCGCTGCGCGAGAAAGGCGGCATCCCCTTCAAATGCGGCGGGGGCCTGTGCGGCACCTGCAAATGCCGCATCGAGGAAGGACTGGCCCACACCGATGCCATCAAGGCCAAGGAGCGCAAGCATTTCAGCGACGAAGAGTTTGCCGCCGGCCACCGCCTGGCCTGCCAGACCTTTGTCAACGGCGACATCAAGGTCAGCTGGGTGCGACCCGCATGAGTGCCTGGACGGCGATGGCCGAGCAGCTCTCCTGGGGCCGCTACCTGGCCATGGGGCTGATGGTGCTCGCGGGCGCTGCGATGCAGGGCGTGGGCGGCCTGGGCTATGCGATGTTCTGCGCGCCGCTGGCGGCGATCTTTTTCCCCGAGCTGGTGCCCGGCCCCCTGCTGGCCGTGGGCGCGCCGCTGGCCTTGCTGGCCTATCTGCGCGAGCGCGAGGCGCTCAACCGCCAGGTCGCTGCCGCCACCTTGGTGGGCCGCGTCATCGGCACCTTTGCGGCTACCGGCCTGCTGGTGCTGTTCAGCACCCATGCGCTGTCCATTCTGTTTGCGGTGCTGATCCTGGCAACCGTCTGCCTCAGCACCATGGGCTGGCGCGTGCAGCCCAGCACCACCAACCTGTCGATTGCCGGTGTGGCCAGCGGCATCATGGGCACGATCACCGCCGCCGGCGGCCCGCCGTTTGCGATTGCGATGCAGCACCTGGCACCGGCGACGATGCGCTCGACGCTGGGCGTGGTCTTTTTTGCCGGCACCATCGTCTCGCTCAGCGCGCTGGCCTGGGTCGGCCGCATGGGCAGTGGCCAGTGGCTGCTCAGCCTCGTGCTGCTGCCCTGGATGCTGGGCGGTTTTCTCGCCTCCAACCGCCTGGCCCGCCATATCTCCAAGGCCACCATCCGCCGCTGGCTGCTGGGCACCGCCGCCGTCAGCGCCTGCATCATCCTGCTGCGCGTCTGGCTCTGAGCGCATTCCCCCACCAACCCATCACCCCACACACACCATGCTGCACATCACCGATGCCATGGTGGACACCCTGGTGTCCACCGACCAAGCCCTGCAGGCCATGCACCGCGCCTTTGCCGCCTTTGGGGCGGGCGAGGCAGCGATGCAAGCGCGCGAGCGCACCGATGCCGGGGGCGTCAAGCTGTCCACGCTGGGGGCCGTCATCCCCGCGCAAGGGGTGACCGGCGCCAAGGTCTACACCACCATTGCCGGCCAGTTCAACTTTGTCATCCTGCTGTTTTCCACCGAGACTGGCGCGCCGCTGGCCACCTTGGATGCCAATGCGATCACGCGCCTGCGCACCGCCGCCACCACGGTGCTGGTGGCCCAGCACCTGGCGCCCGCCAACGCGCGCCATCTGTTTTTGTGCGGCGCTGGCGTGCAGGGCCTCGCCCATGCGCAGCAGATGGTGCAGCAATTCGGGCTGCAGCGCATCGATGTGTTTGACCCCTATGCGCCCAGCGGCCTGGAAGCACGCCTGGCGCAGCTCACCGGTTTGCCCGAGGCGCAGATCCGCCGCGTGGCGCACACCCAGGGCGTGGGCGAGGCCGACATCATCGTCACCGCCTCACGCGCCAAAGAGCCGCTGTTCAACGGCGCGCATGTCGCCCCCCATGCGCTGGTCGCCGCCATTGGCTCCAGCCTGCCCCACACCCGCGAGCTCGACGATGCCTTGCTGGCGCGCGCGCAGCTGATTGCGGTGGAATGGAAAAAGCAGGCAACGAGCGAAGCAGGCGACCTGGTGCTGGCCGACCCGGGTCTGTCGCTCGCAGACAAACTGGTGGAGCTGGGTGATATCGTCAGCGGCCGCCATGCCGTCAGCGCGCAGCCGGGCCTCCGGCTGTACAAGGCCGTGGGCGTGGGTTTGGAAGATATTGCGCTGGCTGGCGTGGCCTACCAGAACTACCTGGCCAGCCAATCGTAAACGGGAAACTCAGGGCTCGATGCCGGCCGCGTTGTAGATATGGCGCGCGGCCAGCAGGCCGGCCAGCTCGGGGTCGCCCTTGATCACGGCGCGCAGGATGGCGGCATGCTCTTCCCAGTTCTGCGGCGCACGCGCCTGGCTGCGCGGCGCAAACAGCACCTCGGTGCGGTCGCGCAAGGACAGCATCACCTCTTGCAGCACCGAGTTGGCGGCAATCTTGCCCAGCGCCAGGTGGAACTTCTGGTTCAGCACAGCCAGCACATCGCCATCGCCGGAATGGGCGTTCTTAGTGCCTTCGGCCAGCAAGGCCTCCAGCGCGGCAATCTGCTCGGGGTCATGGCGCTTGGCAGCCAGGCGTGCGTTGAGCGCCTCCAGGGTGGCGCGCACTTCGACCAGCTCGCGCAGCAGATCGCCATGGAACTTGGCAACCGAGGCACCGCGCCGGGGCTCGATGATCACCAGGCCGCTGGCCGCCAGCTGGCGCAAGGCCTCACGCACGGGCATGCGCGAGACGGAAAACTCCTCGGACAGACGCTCTTCCACCAGCCGCTCGCCCGAGGCCAGCTCGCCCGACATGATCTTCTCGCGCAAGGCCTCCACCAGCTGCTGGGTCAGCGGCGAGTGGTTGAGTCCAGGTTTTTTGTCTCCGTTGGCAATGGGCATGAAAGTCGGTCCGTTGGGTACGTTGCAAGCCCCAGGGCCAGCGCATTGGCTGCAACGCGCCGCTCAGGGTCGCGCCCAGTTTACATGCCCAGCCAGGGTTTGCAGCGTCTTTGCCTTGCCTTGTATACAGAAATCTGCGCTCAGCGCCGGGCGCGGCGGATCTCGGCCAATGAGCGCGTATCTTGCAGTGCCTGGGCCCACAGACGCCCCGGCTCCAGCTCGGCCAGGCGCTTGGCCTGCCAGCGCACAAAGGCGTTTTCCACCGCCGACAACCAGCCCAGTGATGCCGGCAGCAAGGCTTGGCGGGGCTCACGCAGTACCAGCAGATCGTCTTGCTGGGCAACCACAGAGGGGGAAGCAATGTTCTTCATGGAATAGCTCCTGGATAACCTAGTAATAACCCTAGTGTATCCAGTGTACAAATCCATGTCCTTGATCTGGGTCCATAACCCTGCACTATCCAAGCCTTTGATCCGTCTCGCAAATCCCCTAAAAAACGAAACTCTGACACCGCCATAGCGCCAGGCATGCAAAAGCCTTCATCGCACAAATGTGCCCTGACATTTCCATTTTTGTATACGAAAACAGCTTTTTTTCACATTTAACCCGGGTTCATCGCATGTTGCAATGCAATATTTCTGGTATTCCCTGATGATTTTTCGCATCATTGTATTTAGTATACAAATTGGCTGTTTAAACATACCAAGGAGTAGCCGCGATGGATCCGTCAGTCTCTATAGGCCCTGCGCACTGGGCCTACCTCGCCGGGGTGCTGGTCATCATTGTGACCATGGCCTTCCGTGCCAATGTGGTGGTGCCATCGATACTGGCCACCGTCGTCGTCGCCTTCGCCTGGAGCGGCAGCTTCATCACCGGGATTGGAAGCATATTTGGTGCCAGCATGGTGGCGGCCAAGGAGCTGTTCAACATCTTTCTGATCATTGCGCTGATGACAGCCTTGCTCAACGCGCTCAAGGACCTGGGCTCGGACATCCGCATGGTCAAGCCCTTCCGTGCGGTGATGAAAAATGGACACATCGCCTATTTCATCCTGGCGCTGGTCACCTACCTGATCTCGCTGTTCTTCTGGCCCACCCCTGCGGTACCCCTGGTCGCGGCCGTGCTGCTGCCGGCAGCGATTGCAGCGGGCCTGCCGCCCATCGCAGGGGCGATGGCCATTGCGATTGCCGGCCAGGGCATGGCGCTGTCGTCGGACTATGTGATTGGCGTGGCGCCAGGGATCAGCGCCAAGGCTGCTGGCGGCATCAGTGCGGTGGCGGTGGGCGACAAGGCCTTGCTGCTGTCCTGGGTGGTGGGCATGATTGCGCTGTTCCTGTCGTACTTCAAGGTGCGCAAGCTCATCGTGCCCAGCGACAACGCGCTGCTGGAGCGCTGGGAGCTCAACCCCGCCGGCATCGACGCGCAGATGGAAGGGGCAGGGCCCTACGACAAGGCCGAGATCGCCAAGGGCACCGCCCACGACGGCGACCTGGGCACCAACTCGGAGCTGGAAGCCGAGCTGCGCAAGACCCAGCCGCTGGCCTCGGCCTCCAAGCTGTTTGCCGTTGTCACGCCGCTGGCATTCTTGCTGGTGATTTTGGTGATGGTCGCGCCCAAGTTCACCAGCGCGGTGCCCGAGCTCAAGGGTGGCGATGCGGCCATGCTGATCGGCGGCGTCGCTGCGCTGCTGATGATCTGGGCCACCACCGCCGCCCGGGGCTTTCGCAAGATGCTCGACGGCGCAGCTGACCACATCACCGATGGCTTTGTGTTTGCGTTCAAGGCCATGGGCTCGGTGCTGCCGATTGCCGGCTTCTTCTTCATCGGCTCGGGCGAGACGGCTGGTGCCATCCTGGGCATTGCACCGGGCACCACGCCGCCGAGCCTGCTGTTCGAGCTGGTGCAAGCCGGCCAGCACCTGATCCCGGACAGCCAGCTGCTGGTCTCGCTGGGGGTCCTCATCATGGGCATGATCACCGGCATCGACGGCTCGGGCTTCTCCGGCCTGCCGCTGACCGGCACCATCGCCGGCGCACTGGGCCCGGCCTCGGGCATGGATGTGTCGGCCCTGGCCGCGCTGGGCCAGATGGGCGCGGTCTGGACGGGTGGCGGCACCTTGATCGCCTGGTCCTCGCTGATTGCGGTGGCAGGCTTTGCCCGCGTGAATGTGCTGGAGCTGGCCCGGGCGCTGCTGATACCGGTGGTGCTGGGCTTGCTGGCCGCAGTCTTCACCGCCGTGGCGCTCTGGGGCGGCTGAGATGGCACAGCTGCACCACCAAGGCGCGCCCGGCGTGCTGGGCCGGGGCGCGATGCTGGCCACCGGCCACCCGCTGGCCGCAGCGGCCGCGCAGGCCCAGCTGCAGCAAGGCGGCTCAGCGGTCGATGCCGCGATTGCCGCCGATGCGGTGCTGGGCGTTGTCGAGCCCATGGCCACCGGCGTGGGCGGCGACCTGCTGGCGATGCTGGTGCCGTCCGGCCAGGCGCCGCTGGCTTATAACGGCACCGGGCGTGCGCCCCAAGCTTTGACGGCGGCCCTGGTCGAGGCCCTGCCCCAGTGCCGCATCCCCGAGCGCCATCCGCTGTCCGTCACCACGCCCGGCGTGGTGCAAGGCTGGTGGGATCTGCACCAGCGCTTTGGCAAACGCCCCTGGGCGCAGCTGTTCGATGCCGCCGTGCAGGCCGCCAGCCAGGGCTTTGCGGTGGCCCCCGTTGCTGCCCGTGAATGGGCGCTGTTCCAGCCGGTGATTGCCCGCGATGCCGCCAGCGCCGCCCTCTACCGCGCCGATGCCCCGCCCCGCGCTGGCGAGCGCTTTGACAACCCGGCGCTGGCCCGCTTGCTGCAAGCAGTCGCTGCGCAGGGGCCGCAGGCCTTTTATGCGGGTGCCATCCCCACCGCTTGCGCCGCTGCGGTGCAGGCAGCGGGCGGCGTGTTGGCCGCTGCGGATTTCAGCGCCCACCAGGGCAACTTCTGCACCCCAGTGAGCACCTCGTTTCGCGGCGCCACCATCTACGAATGCCCACCCAATACCCACGGTGTGGCGGTGCTGCATGCGCTGGCTGCCATGCAGGACCAGGCCATCGACATGGCCAGCGCTGCCACCCAGGTCGCGCTGGTGCAGGCGATGGAGGCAGCGATGGCCCATGCCCAGCAGACCGTGGCCGACCCGGCCGGTAACACCGTCTGCACCACCGTGGTCGATGGCGATGGCCTGGCCATCAGCCTGATGAGCAGCGTGTTCAAGCGCTTTGGCTCGGGCATTGGTGTGGCCGAAGGCGGCTTTGTGCTGCAGAACCGGGGCCATGGCTTTTCGCAACCCGGCCATATCAATGGGCCGGCGCCCGGCAAGCGCCCCTACCACACGGTGGTGCCGGGAGCTGCCACACGCAATGGCCAATTCCTCGGCGTGTTTGGCGTGGTGGGCGGCGCCATGCAACCCCAAGGCCAGGTGCAGCTGCTGTGCCGCCTGCTGGCGGGCGGCGAGGCACCGCAGCCCGCGTTGAACCAGCCGCGCTGGCGCCTGGAAGGCGGCCGGGTGTTGGCGGTGGAGGCGGGCATGCCGCCCGCGATCACCGCCGCGCTGCGGGCCCAGGGCTACCGCGAGCCCAGCGGCGAAGGCGAGCTGGGGGGGCGCAGCGACTTTGGCGGCGCGCAGTGCATCTGGCGCCTGGCTGATGGACAGCTGTGCGGCGCCTCCGACCAACGCAAGGACGGCCTGGCGCTGGCCGTCTAAGCGCTAGCAGCCGCCATCCATCAGCGCTGGGGCTTTTGCGGCGCCAGCGCCTCGTCCACCACCTCGATCCAGTGGCGCACCGGCACATCGGTGCCCGATTGCAGGTGCGAGATGCAGCCGATGTTGGCCGACAGAATCGCGGCGGGCGGCGCATCGCTGCAGGCCTGGTTCAAGGTGCCGATCTTGCGGTCGCGCAGCTGGTGCGCAATCTCGGGCTGCAGCAGCGAATAGGTGCCGGCCGAGCCGCAGCACAGGTGCGATTCCACCCGCGAGACGCGGATGTCAAAGCCCAGGCGACGCAGGCTCGTCTCCACCCCGCCGCGCAGCTTTTGGCCATGCTGCAAGGTGCAGGGCGGGTGGTAGGCCAGGGGGGCTTCAGGCAAGTTCAGCTGGCCCTGCAGGCGCTGCTCCAGCTCGGGCAGCATGTCGGGCAGCAGCTCGCAAAGGTCACGCGCCAATGCGCTAATGGCAGCGGCGCGCGCGGCATAGGCCGGGTCATGGCGCAGCAGGTGGCCGTAGTCCTTGACCATCACGCCACAGCCAGAAGCCGTGGTCACAATGGCCTCGACCTGCTGGCTCTCCACATGGGGCCACCAGGCATCGATATTGGCGCGTGCCTGCGCCAGCGCGCCCTGCGGGTCGCTCAGGTGTTGCTGCACCGCGCCGCAGCAGGCGGCGGCTGGGGTAATCAAGGTCTGGATGCCCACGGCATCGAGCACCCGGGCAGCGGCGGCATTGATATTGGGCAGCATCACCGGCTGCACGCAACCGGCCAGCATCAGCACCTTGCGCGCATGCGTGCGCGTGGGCCACTTGCCAGCACGCGGCACGCGCGCCAGCTTGGCCTTGAGCGCAGCAGGCAGCACCGGGCGGGCCAGCCGCCCCAGCGCCAGCGCCGGTCCAAAGGCCTTGGAGACCATGCCCTTGCGCAGCGCCCAGCGCTGCAGGCGCTCGGCCGTCGGACGCTCGACCTTCTGGTCGACGATATGGCGGCCGATATCGAGCAGCTTGCCGTATTGCACGCCGCTGGGGCAGGTCGATTCGCAATTGCGGCAGGTCAGGCAGCGGTCCAGGTGGGTCTGGGTCTTGCGTGTGGGCTCCTGGCCCTCGAGCACCTGCTTGATCAGGTAGATACGGCCGCGCGGGCCATCGAGCTCATCGCCCAGCAGCTGGTAGGTGGGGCAGGTCGCGGTGCAAAAGCCGCAATGCACGCACTTGCGCAAAATGGCCTCGGCCTCCTGGCCTTCGGGGGTGTCTTTGAATTCGGGGGCTAATTGGGTTTGCATGGTGCAGGGGTGCCTCGATTAGCGGAGATGCGCTTAGCTCAACGCCCAGTCGCCCAGGCGCCCGGGGTTGAAAATGCCATGGGGGTCAAACGCATGCTTGAGCCGCTGCTGCACCTGGCGCAGTGCGGGCGAGGCAGGCGTCAAACCAAAATCATCGGATGCGACCAGGCCCACCTGCGGGCCGGGCCTGAAGCACACGGCGCTGCCGCCCACACTGGTGGCCAGCGCCTGCAAGGCCTGGGCATGCTGCATGGGGGCTTGCACCCAGCGCAGCGCGCCGCCCCATTCCATCAGCGGCTGCAGGCCTTCTTCGGTGCAGGGCAACACCGGCGTCGTGGCCGGCAGCGACAGGCGCCACAGCGCGTGGCTCGGGTCCATGGCACTGAACCAGGGCAGCTGCTGCTCACGGCAGGCCAGCCAGGCGGCATCGGCCTGGCCGTGGTCCAGCATGGTGCCGCCCATGCCATCCAGGGCCGACTGCACAGCGGCCACTGCGCCGCGCAGCCGCACCAGCAGATGGCCTTGCTCACCGTCGCCCGATTGCTGCCACAGGCTGGCATTGATGGGCAGCGGCTTGGCGCGCCAGGCCGAGAGCTTGTCGAGTGCCTGCTGCGCCGTGCATTCGTAGTACAGGGTCGCTTGGGCGCGCTGCATCGGCAGCACCTTGAGGCTGATGTCGGTGAGCAGGCCCAGGGTGCCCCAGGCACCGGCCATCAGCCGCGACACGTCATAGCCCGCGACGTTCTTCATCACCTGGCCGCCAAAGCGCAGCAGCTCACCCTGGCCGTTGATCAACTCCAGGCCCAGGATGTAGTCACGCACCGCGCCCACCGCCGCCCGCGAGGGGCCCGACAGGCCGGCCGCCACCATGCCGCCGACGGTGGCCTCCGGGCCAAAATGTGGCGGGTCAAAAGCCAGGCATTGGCCGCATTCGGCCAGGCTCGCCTCCAGCGCCGCCAGCGCTGTGCCGGCCCGCACGGTCACGACCAACTCACTGGGCTCGTAGCTCACGATGCCGCTGTAGCTGCGGGTGTCGAACACCTCGCCGCCCAGGCGCGCACCATAAAAATCCTTGCTGCCACCGCCCCGGATGCGCAGCGGCGTCTTTTGGGCATGCGCCGATCGAACGCGCTCCTGCCAGTCGAGCACGGTGGGGGAAAGAGAGGCAGCCACAGCTTGGTCCATGGCCCCATGGTAGCGGCAGTTACGCCAGGCGTGCGGCGCTCAAGTTAGATGGGGGACTTTGAAGTACTTCTCAGAACCCATGCCCGATTTCCCGCCAAGGCTGGGTCGGCAGGCCGGCCACACCGACGCGCATCGCAAACACGCAGCCCGACAGCGGCAGCTGGGCGAGCTCGTCGCGGCTGCGGCCGTGGCGGGCGGAGGTGACGTACAAGGTGCGGCCATCGCTGCCACCAAAGCAGGGCATCGTGGGGCAGAGCGCCGGCGTGTAGTGGCTGGCGAGGATGCGGCCTTGCGGGGAGATCTGCAGCACGCGCCCGCCCTCGTACATCGCGCACCAGTAGTTGCCTTCAACGTCCACAGCGGCACCATCGGGCCGGCCGCCATAGCCGGGCTCGCCCGGGGTCCAGCCCTCGGGCTTGGCATCAAAGCGCATGAAGACTTCGCCCTCGCCTTGCGGATAGCCGCTCACGTCGCAGGCGAATTTCTTGATCGTGTGGCTGGGGGTATCGGCCCAGTACATGGTGCGCCGGTCGGGCGACCAGGCCAGGCCATTGGCGTTGGAGACGCCATCTTGCACCTTGCGCACCGTCGTGGTGCCCGTCAGCCCATCGATGCAGTAGAGCGCGGCCACGGGCTGGCGCGGGCCGCTGGCGGGCTCGTGGATGGTGCCGACCCAGAAGCGGCCCTGCGCATCGCAGCGGCCATCGTTGCCGCGCTCGGTGGCCGGGTCTATCGGCAGGCGGGCGATGTCGTGCAGCGTACCGCCCCAGTGGGTGGCGCGGCAGATGCGGTCGCGCAGCACGACGATCCAGCCGTCCAACGCGCCGCCGCTGCGGGCCGGCGCAATGCAGCCGGGCTCGGCGGGCATGTCCCAGCGGTCCATATAGCCCGATCCGGGCATCGTGCGCCACAGCTGTTTGCCAGCGACATCGACGCCATAGAGAACACCACCGCTGGCTTGCCAGAAAGGAGACTCCCCCAACGCAAAGGGCTGGCTGACCACGGTATGCCAGATCATGGCGTTCCTTTAGAAATGAATTGCATGGAAAACCCTAAGCATTATCTGTGCCACCTGGCTTGCAGCGAGGCTGGCTTATGGAATATAGGACAGCGGCAAGGCGGTGGTGAACTTCAGCTCTTCCATCGCAAAGCTCGACGACACATCGAGCAGCTGGGTATCGGCGATCAGGCGCTTGTAGACCTTGTCGTAGGCGGCGATATCGGGCACCACCACGCGCAGCAGGTAGTCCACCTCGCCGCTCATGCGGTAGAACTCGACCACCTCGGCAATGGCCGCCACTGCCGCACGAAAGCGCTCAAACCACTCCTGGCTGTGCGTGCTGGTGCGCACCGCCACAAACACCGTCACGCCCACATTGACCTTGTCGCGGTCCACCAGCGCCACCTGGCGCTTGATGACCCCGGCCTCCTTGAGCCGCTGGATACGGCGCCAGCAGGGCGTGGCCGACAGCCCGACCTGGGCCGCCAGATCGGCCACCTGGGTCTCCGCGTCGGCCTGCAGCAACTCCAGCAGTTTGCGGTCAATAGAATCCAATTTCATTTTTTTCCTATTTTCTGGAATAGAACTCCAATATTGTGCAGTAGCTGGCGAATTTTGCGACTGTATTCCCCGGCCCGGGCTGGACAATTTGGGCATGGAAATCTACCTCGACGCCAACGCCACCACCCCCGTTCTCCCCCAAGCCCGCGCCGCCGCCCTGGCGGTGATGGCCGATGCCTACGGCAACCCCAGCAGCATCCATGGCAGCGGCCTCAAGGCCCGCGCGCTGCTCGACGAAGCACGTGCCGCCGCGCGCCAGGTGCTGGGCGTGCCCAGCGGCCAGCTGCTGTTCACCAGCGGTGCGACCGAGGGCATCCAGACCGCCGTGCTGTCGGCGCTGAGCGCCCTGCGCCAGCGCCGCGAGGCCGGCGACAGCACTGTGCTGCAGCTGCTCTATGGCGCGACCGAGCACAAGGCCGTGCCCGAGGCCCTCAAGCACTGGAACGCCGTACTCGGCCTGCACCTGCCGATTGCCGCCATCCCCGTGGGCCGCGATGGCCGCCATGACCTGGCCTGGCTGCGCGCGCAGGCACCCTCGGCCGGCCTGGTGTGCACGATGGCCGCCAACAACGAAACCGGCGTCATCAGCGACCTGGACGGCATTGCCGATGCGCTGCGCGGCAGCCCGGCGCTGTGGCTGGTCGATGGCGTGCAGGCGCTGGGCAAGCTGGCGCTCAAGCCGGTAGAGCGCGGCATCGACTACGCGCCGTTCTCCGGCCACAAGCTCTATGCCCCCAAGGGCGTGGGCATGCTCTATGTGCGCGAGGGCGCGCCCTTTACCCCGCTGCTGGCCGGCGGCGGGCAGGAAGGCGCACTGCGCGCCGGCACCGAGAACATGGCCGGCATTGCCGCGCTGGGCGCCGTGCTGCGCGCGCTGCAGGACGGCAGCAGCTTTGCCAGCGCCGCCACGATGGCGGGCCACCGCAGCCAGCTCGAAGCCGCACTGCGCGAGGCCTTTGCCGGCCTGGTGTTCAATGCGCCGCCCGCGCTGTGCCTGCCCACCACGTTGAATTTTGCCGTGCCGGGCCTCAGCGCCAAGCTGCTGCTCGATCTGTTTGACGCTGCCGGCCTGCGGGTGAGTGGCGGCTCGGCCTGCAGTGCCAGCAAGGCGCAGCCCAGCTATGTGCTCGAGGCCATGGGCCTGCCCGCCTGGCAGACGGCCGCTGCGGTGCGCATGTCCTTTGGCGCGGCCGACCCGGCCGAGATGATCGCCGAGGCCTGCCAGCGCATCCGCGCCTGCGGCGCGGCACTGCGCGCGAACTGTCTGGTGGAAGCGCCTGAGGACACCGCCCATGGCACAGCCCCGCTGCTGACGCGCTTTGTCGTTGACGGCGCCTGCTGCTACCTGCTGGCCGATGCTGCCAGCCAGCGCTGTGTGGTCGTCGATCCGCTGCCCGAGCTGGTCGAGCGCCTGGCGCAATGGCTGCGCTGCCGGGGCTTTACCCTGGCGGCCGTGCTCGATACCCACAGCCATGGCGACCATGCCTCATCGGCGGCCGAGCTGCGCGCTGCCGTTCCCGCTGCGCTGCAGGCCACGGGCGCGGTCGATGCGCTGGGCTGGCCCCAAGGCGCCACGCAGATCACGCTGGGCGCCTACCGCTTAAGCCGCCTGGCGCTGCCCGGCCACACCGAAGACTCCACCGCCTACCTGCTGCATGAAGGCACTCAGCTGCAGCTGGCACTGGTGGGCGATACCGTGCTGCCCGGCGCGCTGGGCCGCAGCGATTTTGTGCAGAGCGCGCCGCTCGCCTATGCGGACAGCCTGCGCCTGTTGGCCCGGGCCGTGGGCCCGCAAACCCTGCTGCTGCCCGGCCATGACTATGACAACCGCTTTGCCTGCACCTTGGCCGTTGAAGCTGCAGCCCAGCCGCTGCTGGCCGGCGTGCTGCAAGGCCAGCTCGATGCCGCCGCCTTTGCCGCTGCCAAGGCCGCGCTGGAGCAGGACCTGGCCCCCACCGCCTACCAGACGATGGCCTGCGGCGCCCGCGTCGATGCCGCCACGCCCGCCGTGTGTGTGGAGCTGCCCGTGGCCCGTGCCCAGGCGCTGCAGCAGGCCGGCAGCGCCGCGCTGCTGGTGGATGTGCGCGAGCCCTATGAACAGCAGCTGGGCCAGGCGCCTGGCCTGGACGATGGCGCCAGCAGCCAGGCCGTGCCGCTGTCGGGCCTGCTCAATGCGCTGCCGCAGTGGCTGGCCTTGCCGGCCGATACCCCCGTGGTGTTTTACTGCCGCAGCGGCAACCGCAGCGCCCAGGCCGCCCATGCATTGCGCCGGCTGGGCCACCAACAGGCCTTCAGCGTGGCTGGCGGCCTGGCGCTGTGGCCAGAGCGCGCCACGGCATCCGTCTGAGAACGCATTTCAACCGCCAGCACGGCGCATAAAAAAAGGCCGGCCGGGTTGTGCACCCGTCCGGCCCCCCAAGGAGTATCCGCAAGAATCAACGTCCGTAGGCCGCTTCGCCGTGGGAGGTGATGTCCAGGCCTTCGCGTTCGGCTTCTTCCGTCACACGCAGACCACCGGTCAGCAAACCTGCCACCTTGTACGAGATCCAGGCCACCACACCCGACCACACGATGGTGATCAGCACGCCCTTGGTTTGCACCCAGATCTGGTGGGCCATGTTGTAGCCTTCTGGCTCGACACCGCCGAGGCTGGAGGCGCAGAACACACCGGTCAGGATGGCACCCAGGATACCGCCCACGCCGTGCACACCGAAGACGTCGCAGGTGTCATCGACCTTGAGCAGCCGCTTGAGACCGGACACACCCCACAGGCACAGAGCACCGGCGAGCAGACCCATCACGATGGCACCCATGGGGCCGACAAAACCGGCGGCTGGGGTGATGACCACCAGGCCACCAACGGCACCCGAAGCGGCACCCAGCATCGAGGGCTTGCCCTTGTGCAGCGTCTCGCACACCAACCAGCTCACGCAGGCTGCGCCGGTGGCCACGATGGTGTTGATGAAGGCCAGGCCCGCAATACCGTTGGCAGCACCTGCCGAGCCGGCGTTGAAGCCGAACCAGCCCACCCACAGCAGCGATGCGCCCACCATGGTCAAGGTCAGGTTGTGCGGAGCCAGCGCTTCGCGGCCAAAGCCCAGGCGCTTGCCCAGCACATAGGAGCCCACCAGACCGGCCACACCGGCGTTGATGTGCACAACGGTGCCGCCGGCAAAGTCCAGCGCGCCATCCTTGCCCAGCAGACCACCGCCCCAGACCATGTGGGCAATCGGCAGGTAGCTGAAGGTGAACCACAGCACGGCGAAGATCATCACGGCCGCAAACTTGATGCGCTCGGCAAAGGCACCGACGATCAGCGCCACGGTGATGGCGGCGAACGTGGCCTGGAACGAGACGAACACATACTCCGGCACAGTGGCCATCGCACCCGACAAGGTATCGGGCGTGATGCCCATCAGGAACACCTTGCCGAAGTCGCCAAAGAAGTTGCCTTCACCGGAGAAGGTCAGCGAGTAGCCGTAGATGGTCCACAGCACGGTGATCAGCGAGAAGATCGTGAACACCTGGGCCAGCACCGACAGCATGTTCTTGCTGCGCACCAGACCGCCATAGAACAGCGCCAGACCCGGGATGACCATCAGGATCACCAGCATGGTCGAGGTCATGATCCAGGCGGTATCGCCTGCATTCAGAACGGGAGCTGCCGCATCGGCCGCAGCCGCGTTGCCCGCAGTGGCCAGTGCCACTGCCGCCAGCCCTGCCAAGGAAAGAAGTCGTCTCATGTTGTTCACACCTTCAAGATAAATTGGCTTGTTGCGCGCGCCTTGCCAGCGCGGAGCGCTGTTTTTTAGATCGCGTTCGGGCCGGTTTCGCCGGTACGGATACGCACCACCTGCTCCAGCGGCGAGACAAAGATCTTGCCGTCGCCGATCTTGCCGGTGCGCGCTGCGTTCTCGATGGCCTCGATCACCCGGTCCACCAGGTCCTCGGCCACCGCAATCTCCAGCTTCACCTTGGGCAGGAAGTCCACCACGTACTCGGCGCCTCGGTACAGCTCGGTATGGCCCTTCTGACGGCCAAAGCCCTTGACCTCGCTCACCGTGATGCCTTGCACCCCAATATCGGACAGCGCCTCACGCACTTCATCGAGCTTGAAGGGCTTGATCACCGCCACTACCAGTTTCATGTTCATAGTCTCTCCTGTCGTCACTTATTGCAGCGGCGCTGCGTCAAAAAGCCTTGGTCAGCGATACGATCGCGCGACCCTTGTTCACAAAGCCAAAGGCACCCGTCTTGTTGGCGCCCACCCAGGCAGCGCTCAGCGAGAAGCCATCACCCAGGTCATAGGCACCGCCCACGCTGTAGTCCAGGTAGTTGGGCACGCCCAGGTCCTTGATGTCGCTGGAAAAGCGCGTATAGCCCACGGCCAGCTTCAAGGTCGTCTTGGGCGCCACTTCCTGGGCGAATGCCACATTCAGGTAACCGGTGTTGCGGCCCTTGTACGTGCTGTCGTACTTGGTGCCGGCCCAGCCAAAGTAATCCTTTGACACGGTGTGCGAGTACTTCACGGTCACGGGACCGTAGGTGCCCGAGCCATACAGTTCGGTGGTGTTGCCCAGCGTGTTGCCGGGGTAGACATAGGTCAGCAGACCCACATCCCAATCCACATCAGCGGCCTTGAACTTGTAGCCACCGTAGAAATCCATCTCCAGCTTGTTGTTGTCGAGCCAGTCGACGGTGGAGTTCCAGTTCCCCACATAAAAGCCGCTGTCGCCAAAGGCGTAGTCGACCCCTCCCTGGAGTGCGGGCTTGACCCATTGGGCACTAGAGGACTTCTGGTCCTGACCGCGGAACTTGTAGTTCGTGGTCACGCTCACATTGGCGGTCAGCTGCGCGCTTGCCACCATTGGCAGCGCCAGGAACGCTGCACCCGCCACCACCATCCAGCCTCTGTTGCTCATTGCCATTGCCACACTCCTTGTTGATGAATTCGACCCATCCGTTTGTGGCAAGCACAATGCACAGAGCGTGCCAAACCCAGCGCTACCCGCTGCGTTGCGCGCACCAGACAAGCGCAGCGCGCTATATTTTTTTGCAAATGCTTACGTTCTGAGCCGCCACAGGGCGGCCGGGGGCGCGGGATGGCAGGCCGGCGCCGCCGCCACGCCTTCCCCGGGCTGTCGCCACTTGTTGCTGCCAGCGACTTTTGCGATGCTGGTGGCAGCCGTGCCTCCAAGAGGTGCTTCGCAATGCACCAAAAAGGTGCAAAACAACAAGGAAGCCCGCCCATGAGTCTCGCCGTGGTGCACAGCCGGGCCCTGGTCGGGCTCACCGGCCATCCCGTCAGCGTCGAAGTCCATCTGGCCAATGGCCTGCCCAGCTTTACCCTGGTCGGCCTGGCCGATCTGGAAGTGAAGGAAGCGCGTGAGCGTGTGCGCTCAGCGCTGCAAAACAGCGGGCTGGAGTTTCCGCACAACAAACGCATCACCGTCAACCTGGCACCGGCCGATCTGCCCAAGGAGTCGGGCCGCTACGACCTGGCCATCGCGGTCGGCATTCTGGCGGCCAGCGGCGCTATCGATGCGGACCGGCTCAAGGACTATGAATTTGCCGGCGAGCTGTCGCTGTCGGGTGCATTGCGCCCGGTGCGCGGCGCGCTGGCCGCCAGCATGGACCTGCACCAGCGCGGCCAGCAGGTGCGCCAGGTGCTGCCCCCGGGCAGTGCAGAGGATGCCGCCCTGGTGCCCGATGCCGAGGTCTACCGCGCCAGCCACCTGCTGGACGTGGTGCAGCACTTTGCGCCCCAGGCCGCCAGCGCCGAGCCCGATGCAGCGCCCAGCCAGTGGCAGCGCATGCCCGCCCAGCCCCGCCCGCCCGAGGCCCCCGGCGCCGACATGGCCGATGTCAAAGGCCAGGCGGCCAGCAAGCGGGTGCTGGAGATCGCTGCCGCAGGCGGCCACAACCTGCTGATGCTGGGCGCACCGGGCGCTGGCAAATCGATGCTGGCCCAGCGCTTTGCCGGCCTGCTGCCGCCCTTGAGCGTGGCCGAGGCGCTGGAGAACGCCGCCGTGCACAGCCTGGTCGGCAGCTTTGATGCCCAGCGCTGGGGCCAGCGCAGCACGATGGCGCCGCACCACACCGCCAGCGCCGTGGCCCTGGTGGGCGGCGGCAGTCCGCCCCGGCCCGGTGCGATATCGCTGGCCCATTGCGGCGTGCTGTTTTTGGACGAACTGCCCGAGTTCCCGCGCAGCGCGCTCGAAGCACTGCGCGAGCCGCTGGAGACCGGCCAGATCAGCATCGCCCGCGCCGCGCAGCAGGCCACCTTTCCCGCCCGCTTCCAACTGATTGCCGCGATGAACCCCTGCCCCTGCGGTTTTCGGGGCTCGCGCCAGCGCGCCTGCCGCTGCTCGCCCGACCAGGTCAGCCGCTACCAGGCCCGCATCAGCGGCCCCTTGCTCGACCGCATTGACCTGCACCTGGAAGTCAGCCCCCTGCCCGCCGATGAGCTGCTGACCGCCCCGGCCGGCGAATCGACCGCCACTATCCGCGAGCGGGTGACCGCTGCCCGCGCCCGGTCACTGCAGCGCCAGGGCATGCTCAACCAGCAGCTGCAAGGCCAGGCGCTCGACGATTACTGCCATGCCGAGCCCGCTGCGCTGCAGCTGCTGCAAACCGCCGCCGCCCAGCTGGCCTGGTCGGCACGCGGCATCCATCGCAGCTTGCGTGTGGCGCGCTCGATTGCGGATCTCGCGCAGTCGGAGACCATCAGCCCGGCCCATGTGGCCGAGGCGGTGCAGTACCGGCGGGCGCTGCTGGGCAGCAGCGGCATGTAGGCAGCACATGCACGCGGGCAGCGCTGCCGCATGTCCACCCTTATGCAGAAAACGCGTTTAGTAAGTCAGAAAAATTAGTTCCTCCCGCAACGCTGACTTCGCACAATCCCCCTTTTGCGCCGCGCAGCCCTGCTGCGAACGGCGGTTTTTTGAAAGCGGATATGGGCGTGAGCAAATTGGGTCAGTGGCGGGTCTTGGGCGTGGCGGCAGCGTCGCTTTGTGTGGTGGCCGGTGCCAGTGCGGCAGGTGCAGCCAGTGCCCCCAGCGGCGCCCCCATCCGTATCGGCTTGCTGGCCCCGCTGACCGGATCGGGTGGCGCCTATGGCAAGGAAGAGGAAACGGCGGCCAAGGCAGCCGCAGCCCATATCAATGCACATGGCGGTGTGCTGGGCCGTCCGCTGGAGATCGTCGTCGCCGATGACGAGACCACGCCCACAGCCGGCGTGTCGGCCGCGCGCAAACTGATTGATGTGGATGGCGTAGTAGCGATCACCGGCGTGTGGAGCAGCGCGGTGGCGCTGGCCGTGCGCCCGGTGGCACTCGAGAAGAGTGTTGCGCTGCTGCCCGTGGGCTCGGCCGATGAGCTGACCGAGGGCGACAACAAGGGCCTGGTCTGGCGCTTCCAGACCAATGGCAAGAACTGGGGCCAGGCCTTTGCCAATGTGGCCTACAAGGATGGCGCGAGGACCGCCTCCATCCTGGTGCTGCAGACGCCCTTCACGCTCAGCACCGTCAAGCCCTTTGCCGAGCGCTTTGCGCAGCAAGGCGGCAAGGTGCTTGACACCCTCTACTTCAACCCCAACCAGCCCTCGTACCGGGCCGAGGTGGAAAAGATCTTCAGCAAGAAGCCCGATGCGGTCTTCCTGCCCAGCTATATCCCCGAGTTCAGCGCCATCGTGCGCGAGATCTACCGCAGCGGCTACGAAAGCAAGCTCTACACCTTCAGCCATGCGGCCGACAGCGGCGGCAAGTTTGTGCAGAACGTGGGCAAGGCCGCCGCCGAAGGCGTGAACCATGTGCAGGCCACGCCGGTGGGCAACAACGCCAGCTACCAGCTCTACCTCAAGCAAACGCAGCAGCCCGAAGGCACCATCGTCGCCTTTGGCGCCAATGTGTTTGACGAGATCAATGTGCTGGCGCTGGCCATCGAAAAAGCCAAGAGCGCCAAGGCGGCCGACTTCAGCAAGGAAATCGCCAATGTGGTCAACACCAAAGGTCCCGATGTGCACGACCCCGTGCAGGGCCTGCAGCTGATTCGCGCAGGCAAGCCTTTCCGCTATTCCGGCGCGACGGCGGACTTCCGCTTTGCGCCCAATGGCGACCAGGTGGACCTGGACTACGGCCACTACCGCGTGCTCAACGGCGTGAGCAAGCTGGTGGGCACCACCAAATGAGCCTGCAGACAGACGATCTGCTCAGGGTTCAGGATGTTCATGTAGGTTTTGGTGAATTCACCGCGCTGGACGGTGCCCACCTGCGCATTGCGCGCGGCGGCATCACCGGCATGGTGGGGCCCAATGGTGCGGGCAAGTCCACCTTGTTCAACGTGCTGGGCGGCCAGCAGGCCCACCAGGGCGGCCGGGTGCTGTTCGACGGCCAGGACATCACGCACTGGTCCGTGCACCGCCGCGCCCAGGCCGGGCTCACCCGCACTTTTCAGATCTCGCGCGAGATGGGCGCGCTCACGGTGCTGGAGAACCTGCTGCTCGCCGCTCCCCAGCAGCCCGGCGAAAAGCTCTGGCATGCGCTGCTGAACACGGCGGCCGCCCGCCAGCACGAAGCCCAGGCGATGGCGCAAGCCCAGTCCCTGCTCGAGCGCGTGGGCCTGTGGCGCCTGGCGCATGACCGGGCCGACAGCCTCTCGGGCGGCCAGAAGAAACTGCTGGAGCTGTGCCGCGCGCTGATGCTCAAGCCCCGGCTGGTGCTGCTCGACGAGCCGGCGGCCGGCGTCAACCCGGTGCTGGTCGGCGAGATTGCGGACTTCATCCGCAGCCTGCAGGCCGAAGGCATGAGTTTTGCCATTGTGGAACACAACATGGACATGATTGCCGCGCTGTGCGACCCGGTGTATGTGCTGGCCCAGGGCAAGGTGCTGACCCAGGGCAGCTTTGCCCAGGTGTCTGCCAACGCGCTGGTGGTCGAGGCCTACCTCGGAGGTGTGGCATGAGCGCCGAACTGCGTCTGGACAGCGTCGTGGCCGGCTACGGCGCGCGCGCCGTGCTGCATGGCGTGAGCCTGGATGTGGCACCCGGCTCCAGCCTGGTGGTCGTCGGCCCCAATGGCTCGGGCAAATCCACCTTGATGCGCGTCGTGACCGGGCTGATCCGCCCGCAGTCGGGCCGCGTCATCTGGGATGGCCGCGACATCACCGCCCTCGATGCGCCGGGCCGCGCACGCCTGGGGCTGGGCTATGTGCCGCAGGAGGCCAATGTGTTCCGCAACCTCTCGGTGCTGGACAACCTCAAGCTCGGCCATGAGTTCATCGCCAGCGGTGGCGCCAGGGCCTTGCGCGAGCGGCTCGATGCGGTGCTGGCGCTGTTTCCCGAGATCGTTCCCAAGCTGAACGTGGCCGCTGGCTTGCTCAGCGGCGGCCAGCGGCAGATGGTGGCCATGGGCGCGGCGCTGATGCCCTCACCCCGGCTGCTGGCGCTCGATGAGCCCTCGGCGGGCCTGTCGCCGCTGAATGCATCGCGCCTGTTTGACGTGGTGCAGCGCGTGGCGCACACCGGGGTCACCTTGTTCATGATCGAGCAGAACACCCGCCTGGGTCTGGCCGCTGCCGACCGGGGCCTGGTGCTGGTCGCCGGCCAGGTGCGGGCACGCGCGCCCAGCCAGGAGCTGCTGGCCAACGGCCAGCTGCAAAGTCTTTATCTGGGAGCGCACTGATGCTGGCGCAACTCATCTTCAACGGCCTGGTATCGGGCCTGCTCATTGCGTTGCCGGCCTTGTCGCTGGCCTTGATTTTCAGCGTGCTGCGCTTTGCCAACTACGCCATTGGCGCGATGGTGACCACCGGCGCGTACCTGGTCTATGCCTTCAACGGCCCGCTGGGCTGGCCGCTGCCGCTGGCGGTGGCCGCCGGCATGGCGCTCAGCGTTGCGCTTTCGCTGCTGCTCGACCGGCTGGTGTTTGCGCCGCTGCGCGGGCGCTCGGGCGTCACCTTGCTGGTGGCCTCGATCGGCCTGGGCCTGGTGCTGGAGAACCTGGTGCGCCTGGTCGCCGGCAATGCGCCGCGCGGCTTTGGTGTGGAGATTGCCCGGCCCGCGCGCCTGCTCGGCCTGCGCGTCAACCAGGAGCAGCTCATCACCCTGGTCTGCGTGCTGGTGGCGCTGGCGCTCGTGTGGCTGGTGTTCCGCTTCACGCGCCTGGGCCGGGCCATGCAGGCGGTGGCCGACAACCCCGATCTGGCGGACGTGCGCGGCATCTCGCGCAAAAAGGTGACGGCCGCGGTCTGGGCGCTGGCCGCCGCAATGGCGACCTTGTCGGGCGTGCTGATCGGGCTCGATTCGAATGTGGATCCGCAAATGGGTTGGAACTACCTGTTGCCGGTCTTTACCGCAGCCATTCTGGGCGGTATCGGCAGCCCGATGGCGGCAGTGGCGGGCGCGCTGCTGCTGGGCGTGACCGAAGAGCTGGCCACCCTGTTGCTGCCGCCCCACTACCGCACGGTGGTGGCCTTTGGGGTCATGGCCTTGCTGCTGCTGCTGCGCCCGCAGGGTCTCTTTGGTGCCAAGTGGGTGCGCAAATGACAAGCTATCTGATTGCAACCCTGGTGCTGGTGGTCATCGCCACCTTGTCGGGCCTGGCGCTGAACCTGCAGTGGGGCCTGGGTGGCCTGGTTAATTTTGGCCTGTTCGGCTTTTATATGCTGGGCGCCTATGCCTGCAGCCTGCTGCAGATGCAGGGCCTGCCGCCGCTCGCTGCCATGCTGCTGGCGCTGCTGCTGACGGCAGCGGCCAGTGCGCTGGTCAGCTTGATATCCGTACGGCTGAGCGAGGACTACCTGGCCATCGTCACCTTGGGCTTTGCCGAATCGCTGCGGCTCTTTATCAGCTACGAGGAATGGCTGACCCGGGGCACCTTGGGCATCCCCAACATCGTGCGGCCTTTTGCCGAGCTGGTGCCCAGCGCCTGGCGCGACCTGTTCTTTCTGGGCTTTTGCCTGGTCTGGCTGGCGCTGGTGTTTGTGGTGCTGCAGCGCCTGGCGCGCTCGCCCTTTGGCCGCCTGCTGCGCGCCACGCGCGAGGACGGGGGCGTGGCCGAGGCGCTGGGCAAGAACGTGCTCTGGGTGCGGGCGCGCAGCTTTGCGCTGGGCGGCGCCATCCTGGGCATTGCCGGCAGCCTGCACGCCTTCTACTACACCTATATCGACCCGACCCAGTTCAGCACCATCTTGACGGCCTACGCCTTCATGGCTGTGATCCTGGGTGGGCGCGGTAGCCATGCCGGCGTGCTGGTTGCCGGCTTCACGGTGATCCTGCTGCTGGAGGGCAGCCGCATGCTGGCCGGCGTCGTGCCCTGGCTCGATGGCACGCAGCTGGCCGCCATCCGCCTGTCGCTGGTGGGCCTGCTGCTGCTGGCGATGCTGATCTTCAAACCCAACGGCCTGCTGCCGGAGTACCGGCTCGGCCCCCGCTCTCAAGGAAAATAGCCATGTCCCGAATCACCCGCAAATCCCGCGACGACCTGCCCGCCGCAGAGCAGCCGCTGTGGGACCGCATGCTGGCCGCTGGCGACTTTGCCGACCAGGCCGGCGTCATGGCGCAGCGCCTGCCGATCTTCTCGCAGACCTGGGCGCTGCTGCTGCAGCTGGGCCAGGAAGCGGTGCTGCCCAGGCGCTACACCGAGCTGGCCATCGTTACCGTCTCGCTGCTCAATGCATGCGAGTACTGCATCGACCACCATGGGCCCAAGCTGCTCGTCGAAGGCCTGTCAGAACAAGGCGTACAAAGCCTGCTGGACTATGCCAGCCACCCCGAGCTGGGCGAGGTGGACCGCCTGGTGGTGGAATACGCGATCACCGTGACCCGCAACTGGAGTCAGACGCGCGACGAGATCTTTGTGCGCCTGCACCAGCATTTCAGCGAAGCGCAGATTGTGGAGCTGACCTGGCGCACCGCGCTGTGCGGCGCCTTCAACCGCTTCAACGACATTCTGCAGGTGCAGACCGCGCCATTGGCCACCCCGGCAGCCAGCGAGGCGGCGGCGCAGGTCTAAGGGCAGAGGCACCGTGATGGATTTATGGGAATGAGCCGACAGCCTCGGCGTGAACTGCGCCTCAACAGCTTCCAGATGGCCGCGCCCTCCCACAACTGGGCCGGCCTGTGGAAGCACCCGCGCGACAACCAGGCGCAATACCACCAATTGCGCTACTGGGCAGACATGGCCCGCACGGCAGAGCGCGGCCTGCTCGACGGCATCTTTATCGCCGATGTGTTCGGCATCTACGACGTCTACGCGGGCAATGCCGATGCGGCGCTGGTGGCAGGGGCCCAGTCCCCGCAGCTCGACCCGACGATGCTCATATCGGCGATGGCCCTGGTGACCGAGCACATCGGCTTTGGTGTGACATCGAGTCTGAGCAACGACCATCCGTTTTCCTTCGCACGGCGCTTTGGCACACTGGACCACCTGACCAACGGCCGCCTGGGCTGGAACATCGTCACCGGCTACCTGGAAAGCGGCGCGCGCGGCCTGGGCCGCGATAGCTTGCGCGACCATGACGAGCGCTACGAGGTAGCCGAAGACTTCATGGCCGCGATCTACCAGCTCTGGGAAGGCAGCTGGGAGGCCGGTGCTGCCGTGCGCGACAAGGACACAGGCGTGTTCACACACCCCGAGCGCGTGCATGCCGTCGCCCATGACGGCCCCTACTACTGCGTGCATGGCCGGGCGCTGGCCGAGCCCTCACCCCAGCGCACACCCCTGCTGTACCAGGCTGGCAGCTCCGCGCGCGGCCAGCAGTTTGCCGGCCGCCATGCCGAGGCCTGCTTTATCAATGGCCCCACACCTGCGGCAGCGGCCAAATCGGTGAAGGCCTTGCGTGAATCAGCCCGCAACGCCGGGCGCGATCCCTACGATCTGCTCACCCTGCTGGGCGCCACCGTGATCGTTGCGCCGACGACCTCCGAAGCCCAGGACCTGCGCGACGACTACCGCCGCTACCTGGACAGCGCCGGCCAGCTGGCGCTGGTCTCGGGCTGGACCGGCATGGACCTGTCCCAGCTGGGTCTGGACGATGTGCTGCCCTTTGCCAAGACCAATGCCATCCAGTCCACCGTCGAGCACCTGACCCGCAACACGCCACAGCCGCCCAAGGTCCGCGATCTGCTGGATTTCAGCCCCGTCGGTGCGCGCGCGCCGGTCTTCATCGGCTCGCCGGTTGATGTGGCCGACCAGATGGCCCATTGGGTCGCCGAGAGCGATATCGACGGCTTCAACCTTGTGCGCACCGTCATGCCCGAGAGCCTGGACGCCATCGTCGACCTGCTGATCCCCGAGCTGCAAAACCGGGGCATGTTCAAGACGCGCTACGCAGAAGGGAGCTTGCGTGAGAAGCTGTTCCCGGCAGGGGGCAAGCTGCTGCCGGCTAATCACCCGGGCGCGGCTTACCGGCGTTGATAACCTTGGGTGGCAACATTCATCGCACAAACACTCGTGCATGGGCTGCGCAATACGCGCTTGCTCGCCAGACATACCAATGCCAACGAGTCGGGTGTTGACTCCAACAAGGTGGTGTCGTTCAACTTCATCCCGGTCGCGGTTACAGCTCCTGAATTTCAGGAATCTGACCCGCTACCGGACTGCCAACGACGCTAAACCTTGCAAACATGTACAGCCATAAATCGCGGCTGGACGCCTGCAACGGCGCTACTTAACATGCAACATGGACCTCAACACCGCTTACTGGCGGAAGGATAAGTATCGAATTCGGCTGGCAATTGAGCTTGGAAGGCGCAAACAAAAACGGCCAGCTAGCTGGCCGTTAACGAATAAGAGAGAACCTTCAGACCTTCCGCAAGCTTCGGAAGTAGTTTCCTGAAATCTGTCGATACACAGACATGTCGTCCTCGGAAGCAGGCAACGCCATGGACACTACTTTCCTAGTAGCTGAAGCGCATTGCTTTTCTTTGCCGTTTACGGCTAAGCTAGCAGAAGCACGCCCGCTAACATCGACCAGCAACCTCAATTGAAGCTGCCTAGTCTTATTTTGTGTTTTTCCCATGGTTGTCCTCACTCGGAAGAAGGCTCGGCAGTTGTAGGTTCTTGGTCTCGATCTCTGCGACAACAACCTCTTCTAACCGAGGAATCGCCTTCAGGCTCACTTGGGTCAATGGCATAGCCTCAAAGCGACCCTTCAATGCTAACACGCCTGACTTCTTGCGGGTTCCGCCCTCAAACATTTCGATGAACCGGCGTGGTGCAATTCCATCGTACTGCCGCACCTGAACCTTGCCATAGGAGTCAGAAGACTCAGTCAGCGCATCTTGATGCAATCTAGTCGCAAGACTTTTTCTGTATGGCTCAATGTAGTGCACCTCTGAGATGCCCGCAGCTACAAGATGTCGAGCGCAGGAATGGCAGGGATAGGTCGTCACGAAAATTTTTCCTTGCACTACCCGATCACCCGCAACACGGCTTGCTCCAAGAATCGCATGCATCTCAGCATGGACTGCCCTTGAAAATTCAATTAGATCTTTGACACGTGTATCGCCCAAAATCGCCTTGATGGCAGAGTCCTCAGCCCCCGCCACAAGCACACCGGCCTTGGCGAGACTCTCGACCACTTTTCGCGCTATCAAGTCTTTTTCTTGGTCGTTGTGACAACGCCCTCCCACCTGAGCAAAGCACCGCTGCTCTTCCGAGCCCTTTTGAGTCCCTAAGCGAATGGAAAGCGGCTTTGTACCATACAAACTACCCCCACTTTGAGGCACATCGTTCCAACCCACCGCTAGTAGTTCCCCAGTAGAGCTGGTAACTGCTGCCCCAACTTGCCTAGATAGGCAAGCTGAGTTGCGAGCTGCGGAGGTAGCCGCATACATAGCCATCTCCTCTGCCGTGGGAGTGATAACTACTGTACGAAAGATTAGATCGAAGAAGCGACGCACACGCTCATTGATTTGCCCCACGGCTTTCGCCTCGGATGGTCCGACTACAGAGTAGTCAACGCGCAAAAAGAAATCGCATTGTGGAAACGTATTACGTACCGACTGACCATGATCAAACTCCTCTCCAGAGTCAGTATCGATGAGCTGTTCGATCTCACTTACCTGAAGCTTGCCAGGCTTGGCCAAATTAGCCTCTCTTATTTCTAATGGCGAGAATACCCCTACAGCAAAAAGAGCATCGCCATAAATGAGCCTGAGCAAATCCAGCTCAGCTGTATTTTTAACAGAATCAATTACGTGACAGATTCTTTGCGTTCGGATCTTCTTATCCGCTGATGCCTCATACTCCGCCGCGACATCTTCGAAAACCCCGTAACGATGAGCACGATCCGCTCCAATCTTAGCAATAGCTAGCTTCGCAAGTACATCGCTCCCGTAATTTTTTCTTAAAGCATCACCAATCTTTATAAGCGATTGCACCTCTCCAAATTTAGAGGCACCGTCAATCGGAATGTCAACGATCACTGCATTCAAACGAATCAAATCACTCAAACGAACTATCTCTGTCTGATAATTGAATTCCACAAGGGTATTCTTAATTTGCTGAGCCGTCTCGTGAAGTGGAGAGCCAATCGGACCACAGAGAGCTATAACTAACTCTGGAGTTAAGCTACCGACCGCCTCTTCCGTTGCGTTAACTGAAGCCGATGCTAAGGAGCCCGCAGGCGCAATGGCAAGTGATGCAGTCATAAATCCTCTCCATTTTTTTTAAGCACAGATATTGGATCTTGGCTCTATGAATCTTCAATCCCACTTCCTCAAAAGAGACATCAGCACCAAGAAAAATCAATAAAAATCATAAATTAAATGAACCAGAAAATATGAAATACTTGTCAAAAAAACTCTACTAATACACAGATAAATTTGCCACAGGAAATTAAAATGACAATAAAATCAACGCACTACAAATTTTCCGAAAAACAAAAATGACTCCTCTCAGCCACACCTCTGGACCATCAACAGCGGTCACTCGTCAATCAAGCAGCCAAATTTTCGAATAGCTTTAAGCTCAATTGAAATATTTTTATTCGTAGCACTTTGATTACAATAAACCCACGATTGAATATTCAGATACCAAAAATTTTATTTGTAACTCAACATCAAATCAGAATTGGATTTTTCACAATAAAATTTAACACTCAATTAATGGACAAAATTGAAGTTAATTTTAATTAACATTCGCGATGTATATTTATAATTAACTCATATACATAGTATAAATATATTTGCTTCAGCAATTTTTCACTTTTTCAACGCAAACAATACACTAATATTATAAAAATACATAACAATCATAAAAGCATCTATACTTGCTACAGAATTCAAACAAATAAAAGATCCTCCCTCGTCATCAAAACTAATTTAAACAAGTGGAATTTAAAAAATAAACCACTGCTCAAGAAAAACCCCCACCGCCCGGCAACAGGCAATGGGGGTTGGCACATCAGCGCAGACAGCCGGCTCAGGCCTCAGGCATCAGCGGTTCGCCCAGGTTCAGCATCAGGCGGTTGGCCCAAGCAAAGATCGCGTCCGAGTGCAGGAGATCCAGCACCTCACCGTCGTTCAGGCCCTCGGCCTTGAGCGCATCGATGTCGGCGGCGTTGATGGCGGCGGGCTGCTCGGTGATCTTGATCGAGAACTGCACGATGGCCTTTTCACGCGCCGTGGTGCCGGCGGTGGCGGGCTCTTCGAACACCTGGGCGATGGTGTCGCTGCGCTTGGCCAGCTGCTCAAAGCGCTGCGCATGGACCGACGCGCAGTAGACGCAGCCGTTGATGCGCGAGACCACGGTGGAGCCCAGCTCACGCTCGGCACGCGAGAGGCCGCCGGGCGCATACATGATGGCGTTGAAGGCGGTGGAGCGCTCGCGCAGGATCAGCGGCTGGTGCACCAGGAACAGGTAGTAGTCCGAGGTCTTGGCCTTGGGGTGGCTTTCTTCGAGCACGGCCATCTGGTCGGGCGTGGCCTGGCCCAGCTGGACCACATCCAGCCAGGCCTTCCACTCCAGCGATTCGTTGGTAAAGCCGTGGGCGCGGATGACCTGGGCGGGTTGGAATGCGGCGGGCGTGCTCATGCGGTGGCCTCCTCGGATGCTTTCATGGCTTGCAGGCCGGCGACAAGGCGGACCTGGTAGGAGAGAAACGCGATCAGCTGCGACAGCGCCACAACGGCCGGGGTGCTGATGCCTGCGGCTGGCAGGGTTTCCAGCGCCGCCTTGTCGCCCTCGATCGGGTTCTCGATCAGGGTGCGGGTAAAGGCCAGCATGGCGGCCAGGCGCGGGTCTTGCGCATCCTGGGGCTGGCCGGTCTCGGCGACGGCGATCAGTGCAGCATCGACTGCCAGCTGCTGCAGGCGTTCGCGGTAGTGGGCAACCAGCTCGGGCGCAGGGGTCAGGCGGCAGGCGTAGAGCGCAACCAGCAGGCGCTCGGCCAGGCTGATGCCCGGCAGCGCCGGATCAAACAGCGCCTGGTAGCTGCCCTGGGTGGCGGCCACCACCTTTTCACGCTGGTGGCGCGCCGCATAGGTGCGGCTGCCCGGTGCCAGACCGACCAGCCGGTCGATCAGGTCATCGCTGGGGGATGTGGACATGCAAGACTCCTTGGATTTATGGTTGTGCAGCGCCGGCCTTGGCCGCCACCGCGCGTTCTAGAAACTGCAGCACGCCCTGCCAGGACGCGGCATCGGCATGGGCGTTGTCGGCCGGGTTGCCACCGCCGGTGCTGACCTTGCCCGAGACCGGGTGCGCGTAGACCAGCTGCGTGGTCGGCACATAGGGGAACAGGATCGCGTGGCCGGCGCGCTCAAAGTCCAGCCACTGCACATCGTGCGGGTGCTGCACCTCGGCCAGCTTGTCGCGCACCATCTGCGAATACACGCTCGACGGCCAGGAGCCATCGTCGGTGGCCGACAGCAGCATCACCGGGCCCTGGATGCGCTCGACCGGGATGCGCGCACGCGCCACGGCCTCGGCATCAAGCAAGGCGGTGCGCATCGCGCGCTCATGGCGGTGGGGCGATGGACCTTCGTCAAACGGTGCCCAGCTGGCTGTGCGGTTGTTCTCCCAGATGTGGGTCAGCGGTTTGCCGCCCAGCAGCCAGGTTGGGCCTTCGCGCCCCACCTGCGGGTCGCAGGCGTTCTGGCCGCTGTGCACAAAGGCGCTGGGCACATAGCCCACCACGGCCGATACCTGCTGCGCAAAGGTGGCCCCCAGCAGCAGCACCAATTCCCCCCCGCGCGACTGGCCGCTGAGCGCGACAAAGTCATGCGCGGGTTGCACCGTGCGGCGCAGCCATTGCAGGCCTTTTTCAAAATACTCCAACGGGGTGTTGGAGATGTAGGGCGACAGGCCAGGCGCCTTGAAATACGCCAGCGCAAAGGCCGCATAGCCGCGCGATGCATAGAGCGCCGCGCGCGGCTCATTGATGCCGCCGCCCGAGCCGTTGACGATCATCACCGCCGGGTGCGGGCCGGCGCCAGCGGGCAGGTACAGGGTACCGACCAGCCCGTCCTCGCGCACCTCGCGGCGGGTCACGCCGGGGGCTGCGAGCTGCTGGCTCAAGCTTGCCTGCGCCTGCGCAGTGCCTGTGCTGGCCTGCAAGGTCGTCAGCAGCGCATCGGTCACCGGCTGGTTGAACAGCTCGCGGCTGGTGGATGCCACCGGGCTTTGCGACCAGACCAGACCCATGCCATCGGCACCGGCATAGCTGCCGGAGACGGGCGCATCGCGGCGCAGATCTACCGTCCCCTTAGCATCGGCGATGAAACGCGCCTGCGCGCGCCACAGCACGCCGCTGCGCGGGGTCTCGGCAGTCACCTCCACCGCCTCACCGGGCTGGGCGCCTTCGATACGGATGTGGCGTGCCACATCGATCAGCGCGTCCGCCTGGTCCATCGTGATGGACAGCTGGGCCATCAGGGTGCCACCTTGGTCACCATCGATGCGGTGGTGCGGTCGCTGCTGAACGGGGTGACCTTCAGGCCCTTCTTCGCGGCCCAGATATTGCGGTAGTGGAACAGCGGGATGATGCCCACATCATCGGACACCACCTTGGCCGACTGGCGCAGGATGCTCTCGCGCTTGGCCATGTCGAACTCTTCGGTGGATTCGGTCAGCGCCTTGTCCACGGCCGGGTTGCTGTAGTGGCCCCAGTTGGAGGCGCCCAAGCCCTTCTTGGCATCGACCGTGGCCAGCACGTTCACCAGCGCATAGCTGGCCTCACCGGTGCCATTGCCCCAGGCCAGCATGCTCATCGCATATTCGTTCTTGTTGGCGCGGCCCGAGTACACGGCCCAAGGCACCACCTCCACCTGGGTCTTCACGCCAATGCGGGTCCAGAACTGGGCCACCACCTGGGCGGTTTCCGGGCCTTGTGGGTAGCGGTCGTTGGGCACATGCATGGTCAGCTTGAAGCCTTCGGGGAAGCCGGCATCGGCCAGCAGCTTCTTGGCCTTGGCGGCATCAAAAGGAATGTTCTTGATGTCGGGGTTGTAGCCATAGGTGTTCTTGGGCATCCACTGGTTGGCCTCGGTGGCCGCGTCCTGCAGGATGCGGTCCACGATGGCGCCCCGGTTGATCGCCAGGTTCAGCGCCTCACGCACGCGCTGGTCCAGCAGCGGGTTCTTAGGCAAAGGCTTGCCGGCGTTGTCGGTGATGAAGGCATTGGGCGCCGGGTTGAAGCTGGGCTGCAGCAGCATCACGCGCAGGCCGTCGTAGGGGTAGACGGTGACATTGGGCGCATTCTTCAGGCGCGCGAGATCAGAGACCGAGACCTTGTCGATCACATCCACATCGCCGGCCAGCAGCGCAGCGGTGCGCGATGCGGCATTGTTGATGTAGCGGTAGTTGACCTTGTCCCAGATCGGCTTGTCACCCCAGTAGCCATCGTTGCGCTGCATCACCACGCGGTCGCCTGGCGTGTAGGACACCCATTTGTAAGGGCCCGAGCCGACCATGGCCTTGCCCGAGTTGTAGTCTTCGGTGGCCGATTTTTCGCCCACATGCTTGCTGACGATGTGCACCGAGGCCAGGTTCAGCGGCAGATCGGGGTTGGGGATGTTGGTCTTGATGATCAGCGTGTGCGGGTCCTTGGCCGTCACCGATTCGACGGTGCGCAGGTAGCCGGCAAAGGTGGCCACGCTGCCGGGCACGGCGCGGGCGCGCTGGTAGGAGTAGATGACGTCCTCGGCGCTGAAGGCCTTGCCGTCCTGCCACTTCACATCAGTGCGCAGCTTGAACTCCCAGGTCTTGGGGTCCAGGTTCTTCCAGCTCGCAGCCAGGCCGGGCTGCAGCTTGTTGTGGTTGTTCTGCACCAGCAGATCCCAGAAATGCAGGTCCACCGAGCGGTCGCCGGCATGGTTGTTGAGCTGGGGGTCCATCGACGAGACCGGGTCGGCAAAGCCGATGTTCAAGGTCTGCGCATGGGCAGCCAGGCCAGCGCCCATCAGGGCAGCGGTGAGGGAAGAGACGATGATGCGTTTCATGGCGAACTCCTGGTGAAACTGTGAAAACGGTTCGAACAAATACGGAGAAAAAGGCGGCGCTCAGCTGAGCGCTCAGGCGTCGTTCAAATGGCAGGCGCTTTGGTGCTGGATGGCGATGCCCTTGAGCTGGGGCGCCTCCACCTTGCAGCGCGGCATGGCACGCGGACAGCGCGGATGAAAGTGGCAGCCGCTGGGTGGGTTGAGCGGGCTGGGGATTTCACCCTGGATGGCCGAGTAGGTCTTGTGGCGCGCGTTCATGTTCGGCACCTCGGCCAGCAAGGCCTGGGTGTAGGGGTGGTTGGGCCGGGCAAACAGCTCCTCGACCGGCGCGGTCTCGATCACGCGGCCCAGGTACATCACCACCACCCGGTCGCAGATATGCTCGACCACGCCCAGGTCATGGCTGATGAACAGATAGGTCAGGTGCAATTGCTCGCGCAGGTCCATGAACAGGTTCAGGATCTGCGCCTGGATCGACACATCGAGGGCGGCGACCGCCTCATCGCAGACCAGCATGCGGGGCTGCACGGCCAGCGCGCGGGCAATGCCGATGCGCTGGCGCTGGCCACCGCTGAACTGGTGCGGGTAGCGGCTGCGCAGCGCGGGGTCGAGCCCGGCGCGCTCCATCTGCGCGCAGACGTAGTCGTCAAAACCAGCCTGGTCGACCAGACCATGGATACGGGCCGCCTCGCCAACGATCTCGTCCACGCGCAGGCGCGGGTTCAGGCTGGCGTACGGGTCCTGGAAGATCATCTGGATGCGCAGGCGCTCGACATGGCGCTCGGCCGGCGTCAGGCTGGCCATGGCCTTGCCGGAGAACAGCACCTCGCCATCGGACGGGGGCAACAGCCCCGCCGCGATGCGGCCCAGGGTGGACTTGCCGCAACCGGATTCGCCCACCAGGCCCACCACCTCGCCGGGGCGCACCAGCAGATCGACCTGGTCGACCGCGCGGGTGACCGGGTGGGGCTTTTCCAGCCCCAGGCTTTGCAGCAGTCGGCCACCAATGCCTGGCTTTTGCTCGCCAAAGCGCTTGCTGACCTGGCGCAGCTCGACCACCGGGGTGTCTGCCGCGCTGTCGGCTGCTGTGGTATTCGTCATCTCGTTCATACGCGGGCCTCCAGGCCTTGCGGCGCGGTGGCACCAAGGGTGCTTGGGGCGCTGGCGGTCAGCGCCGGGTGAAAGCAGCGCACCAGGCGGCCGGGCAGCGGCTCGGTCTGCTCAGGCTGGGCCTGGCAGGCGGCAGTGGCGCGGGTGCAGCGCGCGGCAAAGGCGCAGCCGGGAGGAAGCTGCAGCATATTGGGCGTCATGCCGGGAATCTGCTGCAGGCGGCTGCCGCGCCGGTTGTTGGCCGGCAGGCTGCCGATCAGGCCAGCGGTATAGGGGTGCAGGGGGCTGTCCAGCACGGCATCGACGCCGCCTTGCTCAACGATGCGGCCGGCATACATGACAGCCACTTCATCGGCCAGACCAGCCACCACCGACAGGTCGTGCGTGATCCAGATCAGCGCCGTGCCCTGCTGGCGCGCGAGCTTTTGCACCTCGGACAGGATCTGCGCCTGGATGGTCACATCCAGCGCCGTCGTGGGCTCGTCGGCAATGATCAGATCGGGCCGGTGCAGCATCGCAGTCGCAATGGCCACGCGCTGGCGCATGCCGCCCGAGAGCTGGTGCGGGTAGGCCTGCAGGCGCTCGTCGGGGCTGGCAATGCCCATCATCGCCAGGGTCTCGCGGGCCCGCTCACGCGCCTGGGCCTTGCTGGCCGAGGTGTGGGCGCGCACCGCTTCGATCATCTGCGTGTCCACGCGCAACACGGGGTTGAGCGTCATCATCGGGTCCTGGAAGATCATCGCGATGCGGTTGCCCTGCAGCTGGCGCAGCTCGCGCGGCTTGATCTTGGTGATGTCGCGGCCCTGGAACAGCACCTCACCGCCGGTCACGCGGCCCGGTGCATCGACCAGGCCCATGATGGAAAAGCCGGTGACGGACTTGCCCGAGCCGGACTCGCCGACCAGGCCCAGGATGCGGCCGCGCTCCAAGGTGAAGGACACATCGTTGACCGCGCGCAGGGTGCCGGCGCGGGTCGCAAACTCGGTGCGCAGATTACGCACCTGCAAGGTGGGCACGCTGCTCATCGGGTGTTCCTCGGGTTCAGGACATCGCGCAGGCGGTCGCCCACCAGGTTGATCGCCACGATGGTGACCAGCAGCGCAATGCCGGGGTAGAAGCTGATCCAGTACTGGCCCGAGAGCATGAACTGGTAGCCGTTGGAGATCAGCAGGCCCAGCGAAGGCTCGGTCACCGGCACGCCCAGGCCCAGAAAGCTCAGGGTGGCCTCCAGGGTGATGGCGCGGGCGATCTGCAGGGTGCCGATCACGATCAGCGGCGGCAGGCAGTTGGGCAGGATGTGGCGCACCATGATGCGCCAGTTGGGGATGTCCAGGCAGCGCGCCGCCTCGACATACTCGCGCCGGCGCTCGACCAGGGCCTGGCCGCGTGCCGTGCGGGCGTAGTAGGCCCATTCCAGGATCACCAGGGTCAGCACCACATTGCCCACGCCCTTGCCCAGGTAGGCGAGGATCATCATCGCCACCAGGATCGAGGGGAAGGACAGGATCAGGTCCACCACGCGCATGATGATCGTGTCGGTCTTGCCACCGGCATAGGCGGCCAGCAGGCCCAGCAAGGTGCCCACCACGCCGGCAATCAGCGCCGAGCCCACGCCCACCAGCAGGCTGATGCGCAGGCCGTAGAGAATCGCCGAGTACAGATCGCGCCCCTGGCCATCGGTGCCCAGCAGGTAGTGGAAGCTGGCCAGCCCATTGGCTGAGCCCGGCGGCAGGCGCGCATCAAGCACATCGAGCTGCTGCAGGTCATAGGGGTTCTGCGGCGTGATCCAGGGCGCGACGAGCGCCGCCAGGATCAGCACGACGGCGACGATCAGGCCAAACAGCGCCAGGCGCGAGGCCAGAAAATCGGCCACATGCGCGCGCCAGGGCGAAGGCTGGCGCAGCGCCGCGGCCGGGGCCGTGCCCACGGGGGCGTTGGCAGGGGTGTTGGTGCCGCTCATGCTGCGCCCTCCAGGCGCACGCGGGGGTCGAGCACCTTGTACAAGATATCCACGATCAGATTGAGCGTGACAAACAGGCAGACCACCACCACCAGGTAGGAGACGATGACGGGGCGGTCCAGCGCATTGATGCTGTCCAGAATCAATTTGCCAGCGCCCGGCCAGGAGAAGATGCTCTCGGTCACCACCGCAAAGGCGATGGTCGAGCCCAGCTCCAGGCCCAGCACGGTGACCAGCGGAATCATCGTATTGCGCAGCACATGCAGGCCCACCACGCGCAGCGGCGACAGGCCCTTGGCGCGGGCAAACTTCACATAGTCGAGCGGCAGCACCTCGCGCACACCGGCGCGCGTCAAACGGATCACCAGCGAGATCTTGAACAGCGACAGGTTGATCGCAGGCAGCAGCATGTGGCGCAGGCCATCGGTGGTCAGAAACGACCACTGCGCGCCCAGGAACTCCACCGTCTGGCCGCGCCCGCTCGACGGCAGCATGCCCAGCGACACGCTGAAGGTCATGATCAGCATCAGGCCGACCCAGAACGTGGGCAGCGAAAAGCCCACGATGCTGCCGGCCATGATGGATTTGGAAAACCAGCTCTCGGGGTAGAGGCCGGCCAGCAAACCCAGCGGCACGCCCAGCACCACGGCGATGACCAGCGCGGCAATCGCCAGCTCCAGGGTTGCGGGCAGGCGCTGCAAAATCAGCTCGATCGCCGGCACGTTGTAGACAAAGCTCACGCCCAGGTTGCCCTGCAGCGCGCCGCCAACAAAGCCCAGGTACTGGCGCCACAGCGGCTGGTCAAAGCCCAGCTGGGCGATGATGCGCGCGCGCTCGACCTGGTCCACGTCCTGGCCGATCAAAATATCAACCGGGTTGCCGATGGCATGCAGGCCGACGAAGACGATCACCGTCATCAGCAGCACCACCACCACGGCCTGCGCAAGGCGGCGCAGCAGCCAGCCGATCATGGTGCGCCCGCCTTGTCCAGCAGTGCGGTGGCCTGGCCAGGTGGTTCAGCCGGCGTCCACTCATCGCCAAACACCTCGGGGTCGCTGAAGGCCTGCAGCTTCTCGAAATGCCACTGCACATCTTCGGCATACAGGCGGCTGCTGATGCCCTGTGCCAGGCGCTCGGCGCCCACGCTGATCGCAGGAATATCGCCGGACACCGTGCCATGCGTCAGCGCGGCCGGGTAGGAGAACGCATGGATGCGCTCCAGCCCCGGGCAGGCGCCGGGAATCTTTTGCTGCAGCTCGAAGGCCGGGCCCAGGTCGGGCGAATCGGACAGCTCCTGGTCGTCCTCGCCCTCGGGGTGGCGGTAGCGGTCGCCCCAGTTGCGCACATGGGCGGCAAAGGGCGCAAACTCGCTGCGCGCATTCCAGTCGATGCGAAAGCCGGTGGAGAACACGACAAAGTCCAGGTGGAACACGCCCTTGGAGGTATGGACGCGGATCTCGTCGCCGGTCCATTCCATGCGCTCGATCGCGCAGCCCAGGTTGAAGCGGGCATTGGCATGGCGCGAGACGCGCAAGGTGCTGCCCCGGGGTGGCGGCACCTGCTGCACATTGATGTAGTGGCGGATCTTCCACTTCCAGTCGTCGGGCAGCTGCAGGTGGCCATGGGTCAGGCCCGGGCTGCCGGCACCCTTGCCCTTGTTGACGCGGGGAATGTCGTTGCGGCGGATCAGCAGATCAACGCTGGCCGCGCCGCTCTCCAGCGCCGTCGCTGCGCTGTCCATCGCCGAGGCACCGGCCCCCACCACGCCGATACGCTGGCCAGCCAGTTGGGCGTAGTCCGTGCTGTCCGACGAATGGGCCCAACGGTCGCGCGGCAGGCTGCGTGCCATCTCGGGCACATAGGCGCCGCCCAGGCCGTCGCGGCCGGTGGCCAGCACCACATGGCGCGCCAGCACCTTACGTGCGCCGCCGGGCGTCTCCAGATCGAGCTGCACCACGCCATCGGCGCCGCGTGGGCGCACGGCCAGCACCTTGTGGCCGTTGTGCACCGGCAGCGCCAGCACCTGGCGGTACCAGCGCAGGTAGTCCATCCACTGCAGGCGCGGGATCTTGTCGAGCGCCTCCCAGGCCTCCAGGCCGAACTGCGACTCGAACCAGGCGCGGAAAGTGAGCGCCGGTTTGCCCAGCGCCGGGCCGGTGAGCTGCTTGGGTGAGCGCAGCGTTTCCATGCGCGCCGTCGTCGCCCAGGGGCCTTCAAAGCCCGCCGGCGACTGGTCAAAGATCTCGGCCGGCACGCCCATGAAGCGCAGCGCCGCGCATGCGGCCAGGCCCGACATGCCGCCGCCGATGATGGCCACGGGCAGCACCGGCTCGCCCTCCAGCGCGGTCTCGGGCAGCCAGTCCTTGGCGGGCAGGTCCAGCCAGGCCAGGTCCTGGCGCACCCGGGCTTCGAGTGCGGCCAGCCCCTGGGGCGGCAGTAAGCGTTCGTCGTTCATGCGTGGTTCTCTCAAAATTCTGGTGTGCCCGCAGCGGGCCGCTGGCCCTCGGGCAGCATTTCTTCCAGCAGCGCGGCGTGGGCGCGTGCGTCATGCAGTACAAAGCCGGGCAGCAGCGCCTGCGCCACCTCGGTCAAGGCCTGGCACAGCGCATCCATCGCAGGCGTACACGGCGTGGCCTGCTGGCTGACCACGCCAAACAAAAACGGGATCTCGGTATCGAGCGGGCGTACCACCACGCCTTGCAAAGGCAGGCCCAGCGCCGTCACCGGCTCCAGCACCGACACGCCCAGGCCGGCGCGCACGGCGGCCATCGCATTGACCGAAGCATTGGTTTCCATGAACTGGGTCTCGCCCGGCTGCGCGCCCGGGCGGGCAGCGGCAAAGGCTTCATCGAGGCGGCCACGCAAGCGGTAGGGGTTGGCCATGGTGATGATGCGGCGCTCGGCCAGTGCCAAAAGCGGCACCACGTCCAGCGCGGCCAGTGGGTCCGCTTCGGGCAGCACCGCCACGCAGGGCGCGCGGCCAATCCAGTGCACCTGCAGGCCCCGGTGCTCCAGCGGCAGGCTGCTCACGCCCAGCTGGGCGGCCCCCGTCAGCACGCCTTGCGCCACCTGCTCGGGCGAGGCGCTGCGCAGCTGGATGTGCGAGATGCTCTGCGCCATCGCGCCTTCGAGCCGCGCCAGCGCCGCAGGTACCAGGCCCGCGGCCAGCGCCGGCGTGGCCAGCAGGTTCAGCGGGCGTTGGCTGCCGCCTGCAATCTCGCGGGCACGCTGGCGGATCTGTTGCAGGCTGTGCAGCGCATGGGCCACATCCTCGTACAGCAAAAAGCCTTGTTCATTCGGGGTAATGCGCGGGCCGTTGCGGCTGAACAGCGCGTAACCAATCTCCTGCTCCAGCTCCTGCACCAGGCGGCTGATCGCGGGCTGCGAGCGGCCCAGCATGCGCCCGGCGGCCGTCACGCTGCCGGTCGAGATCACGGCCGCGAAGGCCTCAAGCTGGCGAAGTTCCATGGGTATTGAATGCGAAAACCGCATTCTGAGCTATCGAGTATGCAATCCACAAATACTAAATAGACATATCCAAATAGCAGAAGCGTATTTACCCGAGTACCAGGCGACCTGCGCTATGCCGTAGCCACGCAAAAAAGGGAGCATGCGCTCCCTGCGTGACGGCCGTTTCCGGCTGCTTCTAGCTCAAAACTCGCTCAGAGCCCCAGCTTCTTGGCCACATAATCGGCGTCCTTGTCGCCCCGGCCCGAGAGGTTGACGAGGATGTTCACCCCCTTGTCCAGCTGCGGCGCGATACCCATGGCCCAGGCGACGGCATGGGCGCTTTCGAGCGCCGGGATGATGCCCTCGACCCGCGACAGGGTCATGAAGGCGTTGAGGCAGGCCTGGTCGTCCACGGCTTGGTAATCGACCCGGCCCAGGTCCTTCAAGTAGCTGTGCTGCGGGCCCACGCCGGGGTAGTCCAGGCCCGAAGCGATGGAATGCACGGCCGCAGGGCTGCCATCGGCGTTCTCCAGCACATAGCATTTCATGCCATGGATGGCGCCGGGCTTGCCCACCGACAAGGTGGCGGCATGCTTGCCGGGCTGGTCCACGCCCTCGCCCGCTGGCTCCACGCCCACTAGCTTGACGCTGGCATCGGGCAGAAAGGCCGTAAAGATGCCCATCGCATTGGAGCCACCGCCCACGCAGGCGGCCACATAGTCGGGCAGCTTGCCGTGCCGGGTCTGGAACTGCTCGCGCGCCTCGCGCCCGACGATGGACTGGAAGTCGCGCACCATCTTCGGAAACGGGTGCGGGCCCACGACCGAGCCGATCGCATACAGGTAGTTCGTCGGGTCCTTGAGGTATTCCTCAAACGCGCTGTCCACCGCCTCCTTCAGAGTCGCCTGGCCAAAGGTCACCGGCACCAGCTTGCAGCCCAGGATGCGCATCTTGGTGACATTGGGGTGCTCTTTTTCGATATCGACCTGGCCCATGTGGATCTCGCAGGGGATGCCCACCAGCGCGCAGGCGGTGGCCAGCGCCACGCCATGCTGGCCGGCGCCGGTCTCGGCAATCACCTTGGTCTTGCCCATGAACTTGGCCAGCAGCGCCTCGCCCAGGCAGTGGTTGATCTTGTGCGCCCCCGTGTGGTTGAGGTCCTCGCGCTTCAAATGGATCTGCGCGCCGCCCAGCTGCTCCGATAGGCGCCGGGCATGGAAGATGGGGCTGGGGCGGCCCACATAGTCCTGGAACAGCTGCTGGAGTTCGTCCTGGAAATCCTGGCGCTGCACGATCTGCTCGTAGGCCTCGGCGATGTCGTCCATGGCCTTTTTCAGATGCGGGGGCACCAGCTGGCCGCCGTAGTCACCAAAGAAACCGTTGGCATCGGGCATCTCAGCAAAGTTCATCATGGTTGTCATAGGCTGCTTTATCTCTGTGAAGGCAAAGCTTGTTGATACCACAGCACTCCAGGCAAAACCTTGCAGGTTTTCCCGATGCCACAATAGCTGCCATGAAAGCTGACGCCGTTCGTGACATCGCCCTGGCCCATGCCATCGAGACCTCACCGCCCCATGAGGCCCTGCCCAGCGCTGCGCGCTGCGAGGCCATCACGCAGGAGGTGCTGCACACCTTGGGCAAGCCCGCGCTGGGTGGCAAGGCCGGCCAGGCCGCCTTTGCCCAGTTTCTGCAGCTGCGCGCCAAGCGCATCATCCAGGCCAGCCAGTTGCCCGCTGATGTGCGCCAGCTGTGGCAGCATGCCCCGGGGCTGGCGCACTGGGCACCGCTGGCGATCGGCCTGCTGGCGCTGTGCCTTGGCTTTGCCAGCCACCGCATTACCGATCCGCACCGGGTCGATCTGATGTCGCTGTCGCTGATGGGCATCGTGCTGTGGAACCTGCTGATGTACACCGTGCTCTTGCTGCGCAGCCTGCTGCGCCTGGCACGGCGCCAGCCAGCGCGCGTGGCGCCCTGGGAGCCCGCACAGCCCACGCCAGCCGGCACGGCACCCAGCGCGGCTGCTGCCGATGAGCACCCCGGCTGGATCGCCCGCCTGCGCGGCAAGGCCATGCCTGCGCTGCGCGGCAGCGGCCTGCGCAAGATGGCGCTGCGCTTTGAGCGCAACTGGTGGCAGGCCAGCGAAGGGGTGCGCAATGCGCAATGGCTGCTGTGGCTGCACCTGGGCGCGGCGCTGGTCGCCGTGGGCGCACTGGCCTCGCTCTGGCTCACGGGCCTCACCAAGGAATACCAGGTCGGCTGGGAGAGCACCTTCCTGTCGGCCCCGCAGGTGCAGCACTGGCTCAACCTCCTGTTCGCCCCCACCCAATGGCTGCAGTGGACGACGCCCTGGAGCCTGACCGATATCCAGGCGCTGCAAGGCTGGGTGAGCAGCAGCCTGCCCGCGGCGCCATCGGCCCCGGCAACCCAGGCCATGGCAGCCCCCGCCTCCGGTGTCGGCGCGCGCTGGGTCTGGGCCTATACCGCCTTGCTGGGCGCCACCGTGGTGGTACCGCGTGTGCTGCTGGCGCTATGGCAAGGGCTGCGCGCGCGCTGGCGCAGCCAGCACCTGCAGCTGCCGCTGAACCAGGCCTACTTTGCCCGGCTGCAGCGCGACTTTGGCGGCCTGGCCACGCGCCTGGTGCTGCTGCCGTTCAGCATCGATGTGACGCCCGAGCGGCGCGCCGCGATCGACCACTTTGCGATCGATCTGTATGGCGCCGGCGCCCATGTCGACTGGCTGCCGACGCTGGCCTATGGCGCTGCGCTGCCGGCCGTCGATATCGCGCCCGCTGCGCAGGCCATTGCGCTCATCAACCTGTCAGCCACGCCCGAAGCCGAGGTACATGGCGAGCTGCTGGCCCAGCTGCGCAGCCGCTTTGGCGCCAACGGCCAGCTCTGGCTCTGGGCCAGTGACTTTGCCGCGCGCAATGCCGGCGCCCCCCGCCGCCTGCAGGAGCGCGAAGCGCTGTGGCAGGAATTTGCCCAGCAGCACGGCTTCAACGCGCAGCTGATCACCACCGGCACCTGACGAGACCCGCACGATGACCGAGATGACGAACGCCCCCCCACTCCCCGCCGCTGTGCCGCAGGCAGCGGATGCGGCCAACGACCAGACCATCGCCTGGTGCCTGCTGTCGCACACCAATATCGGCAAGACCACCCTGGCCCGCACCCTGGTCGCCGAGGACATTGGCGAAGTCCAGGACGCCGCCCATGTCACCAGCCAATCGCAGCGCTACCTGCTGCAGCGCACCGAGCAAGGCGATGAACTGTGGCTCTGGGACACGCCGGGTTTTGGCGATTCGGTGCGGCTCTACAACCGCTTGAAGCAGCAGGGCAACCCGCTGGGCTGGTTTCTGTCCAATGTCTGGGATCGCTGGCGCGACAAGCCCTTCTACATGAGCCAGCGCGCCTTGCAGGCCGCGCGTGACCATGCCGATGTGATGCTCTACCTGGTCAATGCCGCCGAAGACCCGGCCGACGCCGGTTACTGGGCCAGCGAGATGCGCATCCTGCAGTGGATGGACAAGCCCGTGCTGGTGCTGCTCAACCAGATCGGCAGTGACACCACAGCCACCCAAACCGCCGCCGACCTGCAGCGCTGGCGCGCGGCAACGGCCGAGTTTGCCGGCACCGTGCGCTCGGTGCAGGTGCTCGATGCCTTCACACGCAGCTGGTGGCATGAAAAGCAGGTGATGCAGTCCATCGCGCCGCTGCTGCCCGATGCCAAGCAGCCGGCTTACCAGCGCCTCTTGCAAACCCGCGCACAGCGCCAGCAAGCGCGCGAAGCGGCCAGCCTGCAGGCCCTGGCCGAGCAGCTGCTGCTGGCGGCCACTGCGCAGGAGACCGTGCAGACCAGCGACAACAAGCTCTGGCAGCGCGCCTGGAGCAAGGTGAGCGGCTCGGTTGCACAGGCCATCCGTGGCAGTGGTCCTGAGGGCGCCGAGCTCAGCCCCGAGCAGACCGCCGCGATGCAGCGCCTGACCCAGTCCCTGCAGCAGGCCGACCTGGCCAGCACCCAGGCGCTGCTGGCGCTGCACCAGCTCGATGGCCAGGCGGCCAGCCAGATCCAGCAGCAGCTCAAGGACCACCTGAAAACCAGCACACCGCTGGATCCGCAGACGGCCAGCCTCTGGGGCGCGCTCACGGCTGGTGCTGCAACCGGCCTGGGCGCCGATATGGTGGCCGGCGGCATGACCTTGGGCGCAGGCGCGCTGGTGGGCGCCTTGGTGGGTGCCGTCACCTTTGCCGGTGCCGCCTGGAGCGCCAACAAGATGTTTGACCAGCAGGCCCAGCGCTTTCACCTCTCGCCCGAGTACCTGAGCGCCTTGACCGGCCAGCTGCTGCTCAAGTACCTGGTGATCTCGCACTTTGGCCGGGGACGCGGGCGCTACACCAGCCCCAGCGCACCGGCGCAGTGGAGCGAGGCCGTGCAGGCCGCCGTGCAGCACCGCGCCACCCAATGGCAGCAGCAGTGGAAGGCGCTGGGCAGCCTGGCCGCCGATGCCGGTTTGAGCGACGAGGCGCGCGCCGCCCACTTGCAGGCGCTGCAGCTGCAGCTCGGTGAATGCCTGCACCAGGCGCTTGGCCGCCTGTACCCCGACATGGATCGACCGGCAGGCAGTGCTCATGCCAATAATCAATAAAAACAAGCAATTACAAAATTAATGGCGATAAAAAACATATATCCGCATTGACCCGGTTGTTTTTTGCAGGTGCCCGTCGCAGCATGGGGGTGCCATGGCCCTGAGGCCCGGCATCCCTTGCAACAAAACGACAGGAGAGTTCTATGCGCAATACCTGGAAAGCCTGGATCAGCGGTATCGCCCTGTGCAGCACAGCGGCAGTTTTTGCCCAGACACCGGCAGCGGGCACGGCACCGGCGGCCAAACCAGCCCCTGCCACCAAGGCCGCGCCGGCGGCCCCCCCAGCCGCAGCGCCAGCGGCCGCTGCCGACAAGGCCAAGGCCAAGACCCCCGCCCCTGGCGGCGGTGCCGGCAAGGTCTGGGCCAATACGAGCTCCAAGATCTACCACTGCCAAGGTGACCGCTACTACGGCACCACCAAGCAAGGCGAGTACATGACGGTGGCAGATGCGAAAGCCAAGGGCATCCAACCGGCCAAGGGCAGCAAGGCCTGCAACAGCTGATCGGCGCCGTCCCGCACCACCCAGACCCTGCGCAAACCCGCAGGGTTTTTTACGCTGCCCGGCGCTGCACCAGCCACTGCCACCAGCGCTTGCCGTAGCCGGCAATGCCCTGGGGGAACAGCAAGACCAGCAGCAGAATCACCGCGCCCAAGGTGGCACGCCAGTAGTCGGTGTTGCGCGCCATGGCGTCATGCAGCCAGGTAAAGCTGAAGGCGCCCAGAATCGGCCCCACCAAGGTCTGCACACCGCCCAGCAGCACCATGACCAGGCCATCGACGGACTTGGCCACCGACATGGTCTCGGGCGAGATGCTGCCCTTGGAGAACGCAAACAAGGCGCCCGCCAGCCCGGCCACCGAGGCAGCTAGCACAAAGCCCATCCACTGCACCCGCGCCACCGCAATGCCGATGGCCTCGGCGCGCAGCGGTGCGTCGCGGCTGGCACGCAGCGCATAGCCCAGCGGCGCATACAGCACCCGCCACAGCGCCAGCACGCCAGCGGTGGCCAGCAGCAGGGTCAGCAGGTAGAACCAGCGCTTGTCCTCCAGCCAGGCCGCCGGCCAGACACCCGTGAGGCCATTGCTGCCCCCGGTGACCGAATCCCACTGGAAGGTGGTGGCCCAGATGATCTGCGCAAAGGCCAGGGTCAGCATCGAGAAATACACGCCCGTCAGCCGCACCGCAAACCAGCCGGTCAACAGGCCGCCCAAGGCCGCCAGCAGTGGCGCCAGCAGCAGCGCCCACAGCATCGGCAGGCCCGCCGCGTTCAGCAGCAGCGCCGCACCATAGGCGCCCAGGCCAAAGAAGGCCGCATGGCCAAAGGAATGGAGACCTGCCGGCCCCATCAAGAAATGCAGGCTGGTCGCAAACAGCGCGGCAATGACCAGGTCCACCATCAGCACCAGGGTGTAGGACTGCGCATCGACCGCCCAGGGCAGCGCCAGCAAGGCCAGCAGCACAGCAGCTCCCACGGCTTTCAAGGCAGGCGGGGGGGCGCGCAGCGGCTGCTCGCGCAGGCCCTGGCTGCGGCTCGCGGCCTGCGGCTTGCCCAGCAGGCCCCAGGGGCGCAGCACCAGCACCACGGCCATCACCAAAAAGTCCGCCACCAAGGTCAGCTGCGGAAACGCAATATCGATACCGGCGATCTGCACCACGCCCAGCCAGATGCACAGCGCCTTGACGGTGGACACCAGCAGTGCCGCGACAAAGGCACCGGTGAGCGAGCCCATGCCGCCGACCACCACCACGACAAAGGCCGAGCCAATGGTCTGCAGATCGAGCTCCAGGGTGGCCGGTTCGCGCGGCAGCTGTAGCGCGCCGCCCAGCCCGGCCAGCGCGGCGCCCAGCGCAAACACCGCCGTGAACAGCCAGGCCTGGCGCACGCCCAAAGCGCCCACCATTTCGCGGTCCTGCGTGGCGGCGCGCACCAGCATGCCAAAGCGGCTGCGGTGCAGCAGCAGCCAGGTGGCACCCAGCACCAGTGGGCCCACCGCGATCAAGAACAGGTCATAGCTTGGAAAGGCGCGGCCCAGGATATCGACCGCGCCGCCCAGCCCCGGCGCGCGCGGGCCCAGCAGCTCATCGGGCCCGCACAGCCACAGCACCGCATCCTTGATCACTAGCACCAGCGCAAATGTGGCGAGCAGCTGAAACAGCTCGGGCGCCTTGTAAATGCGGCGCAGCAGCAGCACCTCCACCACACCGCCCAGCAGCCCGACGGCGATGGCCGACAGCGGCAGCGACAGCCAAAAACCCCAGCCGCCCCCAAGGGGCGCCATGGCCTCGGCCAGCGCATAGGCCGCGTACAGCCCCACCATGTAAAAGGACCCATGCGCAAAGTTGACGATGCGGCAGACGCCAAAAATCAGCGACAGCCCGGCGGCCACCAGAAACAGCGACGAGGCGCCGGCCAGGCCATTGAGCAGTTGCACCAGCAGACCGGAAAAACTCATGCGCCTCCCTGCGCTTGTCGCCATGCCTGGCCGTCTTGCCGCCCCAGCCAGCGGGGCATGCGCGCCCACCGACCTGCGGCGCTTGCGGGGGCCAGGCAGCGTTCCATCAGCTTACTGCGGGCGCATCTTGCGCACTTCGTCATCGCTGGGCAGGTAGTCCTTGCCATCGCGGTAGACATAGTCCACCAGCTCGCCCTTGCCGCCCACGTTCTTGAGCTTGCCCACATAGGCGCCCATGGTCGATTGGTGGTCCTGCGCGCGCCAGGTGATCGGGCCAAACGGCGACACGACCTGCAGGCCTTCAAAGGCCTTGATCAGCGCCTCGGTGTCAGTGTTGCCGGCCTTCTTGATGCCCTCGGCCAGCGACTTGATGCCGGCATAGCCAACGACCGAGCCCTGGCGCGGGTAGTCCTTGTACTTGGCCTGGTAGGCGTCGAAGAAGGCCTTGTGCTCGGGCGTCTTCAGCGTGTGCACGGGGTAGCCGGTGACGATCCAGCCATTGGGCGTTTCGGCCTTGAGCGTGTCCAGGTATTCGGGCTCGCCGCTCAAAACGCTGACGACCTCGCGGTCCTTGAACAGGCCGCGCGTATTGCCCTCGCGCACAAACTTGGTCAGGTCGGTGGCAAACAGCACATTGAAGATCGCATCGGGCTTGGCATCGGCCAGCGCCTGCACGACGCTGCCGGCATCGACCTTGCCCAGCACGGTGGCCTGCTCGGTGACGAACTCCACATCGGGCTGGGCCGCCTTCATCTTGGCCTTGAAGGTGGCGACTGAGGACTGGCCGTACTCGTAGTTGGGGTAGACGAGAGCCCAGCGCTTTTTCTTGAGCTTGAGCGCCTCTTCGACCAGCATCGACACCTGCATGTAGGTGGAGGGGCGCAGGCGGAAGGTGTAGGCGTTGCCATTGCTCCAGACCATCTTGTCCGTCAGTGGCTCGGTAGCGAGGTAGAAGAACTTGCGCTGCTTGGCAAAATCGGTCAGTGCCATGCCGGTGTTCGACAGAAAGCCGCCGGCCAGCACATCGACCTTTTCGCGCGCGATCAGCTCCTCGGCCACGCGCACGGTATCGCCCGGGTTGGCATTGTCGTCGCGCGTGATCAGCTCGAGCTTCTTGCCGTTCACGCCGCCTGCGCGGTTGACTTCGTCCACCGCCAGCTCCATGCCGCGCTTGTAGGGCTCCAAAAAAGCGGGCTGGTTCTTGTAGCTGTTGATCTCACCGATCTTGATGACACCGGCCGCCTGGGCAGCCGAGGCCCCCAGACCAGCGAGCACCAGCGCACTGGCCGTGCGGGACAACAGACGGTAGCGGGCAGAAATAGGCATGCAAAAGTCTCCAGGTGAGACCGGCCCCACAGCGGAGGCAGGCGCTGACAGTCAGGCCGCTATTGTGACGGCTTCCGCGCGCTGTGAACGCCCCGAGCTGCAAAGGGCTGCCCGCATGCGGATGTAGATTCGTTTTTGACCGCTTGGTGCGACAGGTTTTGCGGCCTGCGGCGCCCTAGCCAGATTTTGACTAATTGCCATTCGATCACATGTATTCGTATTTCATCTAATACTAATCTTATTAAGAATTAGCGATCATCGGTTCCTCTCCCAGACTTTGGACCCGTGGGCATATGGCATTGATTCAGACCTTCATCGCGTTGCTTGGTGATAGCGCAGTTCTCCGCAGCCAGCAGGACCTGGCCGGCCATGTGACCGACTGGCGCGGCCGCTACCAGGGCCAGGCCCAGTGCGTGCTGTTCCCGTCGACGACGGCGCAGGTGGCGGAGGTGGTCCGGATCTGCCATGCAGCGCAGGTGCCGGTCGTGGCCCAGGGCGGCAATACCAGCCTCTGCGAAGGCGCGATTCCGCGCGCGGATCTGCCCGAGACCGTGGTCATCAACCTGGGCCGCATGCGCCAGGTGCGCGCGGTCGATCCGGCCAACAACTCGATGGTGGTCGATGCCGGCTGCGTGTTGCAGACCGTGCAGGAGACCGCCCGCAGCCATGGGCGCCTCTACCCGGTGAGCCTGGGCGCCGAAGGCTCCTGCCAGATCGGCGGCAATATCGCAACCAATGCCGGCGGCACGGGCGTGCTGCGCTATGGCAATACCCGCGAGAACGTGCTGGGCCTCGAAGTGGTGCTGCCCGATGGCCGCATCTGGGAAGGGCTCTACGGCCTGCGCAAGAACAACACCGGCTTTGATCTCAAGCATTTGTTCATTGGCTCAGAAGGCACTTTGGGCATCATTACCGGCGCCACGCTCAAGCTCCACCCGCTGCCCACGGCGCGCGCGATGGCCTGGCTGGCGGTGGAATCGCCCCAGGCGGCCATCGCCATGCTGGCCCGGTTCCAGAGCCGCTGCAGCGCCTCGCTGTCGGCTTTCGAGATGCTCAACGATGTGCAGCTGAACATTGTGCTGGGCCATGTGGCCGACCGCCGCGCGCCGCTCAGCCCCAGCTACCCCTGGCATGTGCTGGTGGAGCTGACCGACACCTGTGACGAGGCGCTGCTGTCCGCTGCGCTCGAAGAGACGCTGTCGGCCGCCGCCGAAGAGGGCCTGCTGCTGGATGCGGCCATCGCCACCAACGGCAAGCAACAGGCCGACTGGTGGGAGGTGCGCCACAGCGTCTCCGAAGGCAACAAGAAGGCCGGCATCGGCATCAACACCGACCCGGCGGTGCCGCTGTCGGCCATCCCGGCGTTCATCACCCAGGCGACGGCCGCCGCGCACGGCATCGTGCCGGGCGCGCCCATCATCATCGTGGCCCACCTGGGCGACGGCAATGTGCACTTCATCCCGCAGATGCAGTTTGCGCAGTGGCAGGCGCTCTCGCCCGCTGAGCAGGACCAGCTCTCGCACCGCGTCAAGCAGGCCGTCAACGAAGTGGCCTGCGCGCTGGCAGGCACCTTCAGCGCCGAGCATGGCATCGGCCAGGTGCTGACCGACGAGATGGCGCTGTTCAAGCCCGCCGTCGAGCTCGATCTGATGCAGGCCATCAAACGCGCCATCGATCCGCAGCAGCGCTTCAACCCCGGGCGCCTGCTGCCGCCCGCTCCCTGATCCCCTCCCTCCCTTGACTTCCCCTGCCTCTTCCTTCGAAAGGACACTTTATGACTGAGATCACTACCTCCCGTCGCACCGCACTGAAGGCGGCCGTGGCTGGCGCAGGCCTGATTGCTGCACCTGCCGTACTGCGCTATGCCCGTGCCACGTCCAAGCGTATCGTGGTGCGTGATGACGGCGGTATCTACACCAAGGCCTATGGCGCGGTGTACTACAAGCCTTTCACGCAGAAGACCGGCATCGAAGTGGTGGGGGTGCAGGCAACGGCCGAGCCCGTGGCGCAGATCCGCAGCATGGTCGAGACCAAGAACTACACCTGGGACATGGCCAAGATCAGCCAGCCGGCCATCCTGCTGCTGACCGAAGGCGGCAAGGTGCTGCTGGAAAAGCACGGCCTGGAAAACGACCCCTTCGTCAAGACCATCCCGGCGCAGTACATGTCGCCCTACGGCGTGGGCACCAATGTCTACAGCACCGTGCTGGCCTACCGCGAAGAGGCTTTCAAGGGCCGCGCCGCGCCCAAGTCCTGGGCCGATTTCTGGAACGTCAAGGACTTCCCCGGCCGCCGTGGCATCCGCAAGCACCCGTTTGACACGCTGGAGCAGGCGGCGATGGCCTCGGGCGTGTCTGCTGCGCAGCTGTACCCGCTGGATCTGGACCGCGCCTTCAAGGCCCTGGACCAGATCAAGCCCAAGATCGATGTCTGGTGGAACTCCGGCGCCCAGGTCGAGCAGATGCTCAAGTCCGGCGAAGTCGACATGATCGCCACCTGGGTGTCGCGGCCGCAATCGGCCAATGCCGATGGCGCCAAGATCGGCATCGTCTGGAACCAGAACATCTGGGGCGTGGACAGCTGGTCCATCCTGGCGGGCACGCCCAATGCCGACGCCTGCCGCGAGTTCATCAAGTTCGCGTCCGAGCCCCAGCGCATGGCCTCGCTGACCCAGTACTTTGCCGCCGGCGTGACCCAGCCAGAAGCGTTCAAGTTCATCAAGCCCGAGCTGGCCAAGGAATCGCCCACCTATCCCGACAACATCAAGAACGGCGTGCAGATCGATGCCAAGTACTGGGTGGCCAACCAGGCTGCAGTGATCGAGAAGTTCAACGGCTGGGTGCTCAAGTAAGCGCTGCGCGCCAGTGATGACCAAACCTGCTGAGGCACGGCACACCGTGCCAGCCTCAGCACAGGCACCACCAGGTTGATTCGTTGCAGCACGGTGCAATGGAGAAGATTGAAATGAAGAATATAAAACTGTCGATTGCGGGCCTGACCAAGCGCTACGGCTCCTTTGTCGCGCTGCACCCCACCAACCTGGAAGTGCCCGAAGGCGAGTTCCTGACCTTGCTGGGCCCTTCGGGCTCGGGCAAGACCACCTTGCTGAGCATGATCGCCGGCCTGTCCGTGCCCGATGGCGGCCATCTGCTGATCAATGGCAAGGATGTGACCTATGGCGCGCCCTATGAGCGAGACATCGGCATGGTGTTCCAGAACTATGCGCTGTTCCCGCACATGACGATTGCCGAGAACATCGCCTTTCCGCTGAAGATGCGCAAGCTGGACCGCGCCACCGCGATGAAGCGCGCCATGGAGGCGCTGGAGCTGGTGCACCTGCCCCATGTGGCGCAGCGCTTTCCCAAAGAGTTGTCGGGCGGCCAGCAGCAGCGCATTGCGCTGGCGCGTTGCCTGGTCTACAAGCCCTCGATCGTGCTGATGGATGAGCCCCTGGGCGCGCTGGACAAGAAGCTGCGCGAGCACATGCAGCTGGAGATCAAGCGCATCCACCGCGAGGCCGGCACCACCATCGTCTATGTGACCCACGACCAGGAAGAGGCGATGACCATGTCGGACCGCATCTGCCTGATGAACGGCGGCCGCATTGAGCAGCTGGGCTCGCCCGCAGACCTGTACTTCCGCCCGCGCACGCCGTTTGTGGCCGATTTTCTGGGTGAGAGCAATCTGTTCAAGGGCACGGTGGTGTCCAGCCAGGGCGGCCAGGCCCGCGTCGCCTTGAACGGCACCAACACCGAGCTGCTGGCCTCGGCCGACCAACCGCTGGCCACCGGCGCCAAGGTCTGCGTGATGGTGCGCCCGCAGAACATGGCCGCCGCAGCTGCGGCCCAGGGCACCAGCGAGCGCTTCAGCGGCCAGCTGCTCGACACGATGATCACCGGCAGCCTCACCAAGCTCTACCTGAAGGCGCCAGCGCTCAGCAGCGAGCCGGTGGTGCTGTCCTTCCCGACCTCCATCGCCAAGCATGACCACGCGCTGGGCAGCACCTTGGACTTTGGCTGGTCCAGCAGCGACGCCGTGGCCGTCGCGGAGCCCGCATGAACAGCGCCGCCACCCCCCGTGCCGCCTGGCTGAGGCCGCTGATGATGGCCGCACCGCTGGTCATGCTGTTTCTGGTGCTGCTGGTCTACCCGGTGGGCCAGTTGCTGCTGCTGAGCATCTACAGTGACGGCAGCTTCAAGTGGAACAACTACAGCCAGCTGTTCAGCTCCTCGGTGTATCTGGACACGATGTGGATCACCTTGAAGATTTCGCTGGTCACGGCGCTGTTGTCCATCGTCGGCGGCTACCCGATTGCCTACCTGGTCTCGTCGCTGCAAAAGGACAAGAAAAGCCGCTGGGTGTTCTGGATTCTGCTGTCGTTCTGGACCAGCTTCCTGGTGCGCGCCTTTGCCTGGATCGTCGTGCTGGGCCGCAATGGCCTGGCCAACCAGCTGCTGCTGGCGCTGGGCCTGCAGGATACGCCGTCGAACATGCTCTACAGCTTTGGCGCCGTGCTCGTGGGCATGGTCCATGCGCTGATGCCGCTGGCCGTGCTGACCATGCTCTCGGTGATGGAGAACATCGACCGCAACCTGCCGCGTGCCGCGCTCACCTTGGGTGCCCGCCCGGGCACGGCCTTCTGGCGCGTGTACTTTCCTCTGTCCATGCCCGGCGTGGCTGCGGGCGCGATCATGGTCTTTGTCACCGCCGTGGGCTTTTTCATCGTGCCGCAGTTGCTGGGTGGCCGCAAGGAGACCATGATCACCCAGCTGATCATCGAGCAGGTGATGCAGGTGATGAACTGGGGCTTTGCCGGCGCCATCTCGGTGCTGCTGCTGATCGTCGTGCTGATCGTTTTTGCGATCTATGACAAGGTGCTGGGTCTGTCGACGATGACGGGCGCGCAGTCGGACAAGAGCAACCACAGCAGCGGTTTCATGCGCCAGCTGTCCGAGATGGTGCTGGGCCTGCTCGGCAGCATCAGCGACCGGCTGATTGCGCTGGTGCCGCGCTCGCGCAAACGCGATCTGCAGCAGGGGGATTCCTTTGTGCTGCGCGCCAGCGTGGTGGCCCTCTTGGTGTTCCTGAGCGTGCCTGCGCTCTTGATGATCCCGATCTCGTTTGCCGACAAGTCGGGCCTGAACTGGCCGCCCCAGGGCTTTACCCTGCAGCACTACCAGGACATGCTGGCCTCGCCGCTGTGGATCAACGCCACGGTGCGCAGCTTTGTCGTGGGCTTTTTTGCCGCGCTGGCCGCCATGGCTGTGGGCACGCCAGTGGCCTTCTTGCTGGTGCGCGGCCAGATGCGCGGCAAGGCCTTGCTGCTGGCCTTTGTGCTGTCGCCGCTGATCATCCCGCGCATGATCATTGCCGTGGGCATGTTCTATTTCTTCTCCAAGGTGGGCCTGGTGGGCACCTCGCTGGGTCTGGTGCTGGGGCATACCGTCATCGCCATCCCCTATGTGGTGATGACGATGATGGCCGTGCTGCGCAACTACGACACGCGCCTGGACATGGCCGCCCAAAGCCTGGGCGCGCGCCCCTGGCAGACCTTGCGCTACGTGACCTTCCCAATCATTGCCGCCGGCCTGACCTCGTCCTTCCTGTTTGCCTTTGCCACCTCGTTTGACGAGCTGACCATCTCGCTGTTTGCCTCGGGGGGCCTGAGCTCCACCCTGCCCAAGCAGTTCTGGGATGAAGTGACATTGCAGATCTCGCCGGTGATCGCCGCCGTCTCGACCTGCCTGTTCGCCTTCATCGGCATTTTGATCACCTGTGCGGACTGGCTGCGTCGCCGCTCCGCCGCTTCTTTGAATTGATGAACCATGACTACACGTATCACCTCTGAGCAACTCCGCGGCATCTTCCCGGCACTGGCCACGCCCGTGACCGCCGACGGCCAGATCGACACCCAGGCCGTGCGTGCGCTGCTCGCCCACCTGCAAGGCAGCGGCATCAGCGGCACCGTGCCGCTGGGTGGCACCGGCGAGTACGGCGCCCTGTCGCGCGCCGAGCGGGCCCGCATGGTGGCCACGGTGCGCGAGCACCAGGCCGCTGACCTGCCGGTGCTGGCCGGCGTGCTCGACCCCGGCTACCACGACGCCATTGCATCGGGCCAGGCGCTGGCCGATGCCGGCGCCGACGCGCTGATGCTGCTCACGCCGTACTACACCACGCCATCGCAGCAAGGCATCCGCGACTACTTCATGCGCTATGCCGATGCCTCGCCGCTGCCGGTGGTGATCTACGAGATCCCTTACCGCACCCGCATCTCGATTGCGCCCGAAGTGCTGCACGAGCTCTCGCGCCACGAGAACATCATCGGCATGAAGGCCTGCAACACCGACATGTACCACTTCCTCAAGGTGGTCCAGGGTGTGGATGCCAGCTTTGCGGTGCTGAGTGGCGAGGACACCATCTTCCCCGCGCAGATGCTCTGCGGCGCCCAGGGCGGCATCATCGTGACGGCCAACCTGCTGCCCAAGACCTGGACCCGCATGTACGCGCTGCTGACCAGCGGCAAGACCGAAGAAGCGCTGGCCCTGCACCAGGAGCTGATTGGCCTCTTGGACCTGGCCTTTGCCGAAACCAACCCCGGCCCGATGAAGTCGGTCTGGGACCTGGTGGGTGTGCAGGCCCCGCACCTGCTGGCCCCGCTGGTCGATTGCAACCCCGATCTGTCCGCCCGCCTGCGCGAGGCGCTGACAGTGCGGCTGCAGGCCGAGCGCCAGCTGGCCTGAGCGAGCACCCGCGATGCTGCCCGCCATCAAAGACTACCGCGTGCTGGCCCGCCAGCGCCTGTCCCGCTTTGCCTTTGACTACCTCGAAGGCGGCGCCGAAGACGGCCGCAGCATGGCACGTAACCTCGCCTCCTGGGGCGATGTCACCTTTTTGCCGCGCGCCATGGTCGATGTCAGCCAGGTGGACACCAGCATCACCTTGTTTGGCCGCAAGCAGGCCATGCCGGCCTTTGTCGGGCCCACCGGGCTCAACGGCCTGTACTGGCCCCAGGCCGAGCAGGTGCTGGCCCGCGCAGCGCATGCCGCCGGCCTGCCCTTTGTGATGTCGACCGCCTCCACGTCGCTGTTGGAGGATGTGCGCGCCGCCAGCCCGGGCGATCTGTGGCTGCAGCTCTATGTGCAAAAGGACCGGCGCATTGCGCAGAGCATGATGGCGCGCGCGCAGGCGGCGGGCTTTAGCGCGCTGATGCTGACCGTGGACACCATGGTGCATGGCAAGCGCGACCACGATGTGCGCAACGGCTTTCGCATGCCCGTGCCCTGGACGCCCAGGCTGCTGGCCGATTTGCTCAGCCACCCGCGCTGGTGCCTGCGCATGCTGCGCCAGGGCGGCTCGCCGCAGCTGGTCAACCTGGCGCGCAGCGCCGGGGTGGAGAGCAATATCCAGAAGCAGGCCGCCGCAATGAGCCGCGAGATGGACATGGCCCTGCGCTGGGAAGACCTGGCCTGGGTGCGGCGCCACTGGCAGGGCCCGGTCATCGTCAAGGGCCTGCTCAGCGCCCAGGATGCCCGGCGCGCGCTGCAGGCGGGCGCCGATGGCATCGTGGTCAGCAACCACGGCGGGCGCCAGCTGGAGTGCGCACCCGCGCCCATGGCGCAACTGCCGCAGATTGCCGACGCCGTTCATGGCAAGATGCATATCTTTGTCGATGGCGGGGTGCGCCGCGGCAGTGACATCGCCAAAGCCCGGGCGCTGGGGGCCGATGCCGTTCTGCTGGGGCGCGCGCCCCTTTACGGACTGGCCTCGCGCGGGCCCCAGGGCGTGGCCGAAGTGCTGGAGATACTGCGCACCGAGCTGGAGACCACCCTCCGATTGCTGGGCGCCCCGCAGGCCACGAGGCTGGACGCGACCTTTCTGCAAAAATACTAGACAGTGACCCGAGACAGCCGCTTTTTACGATGCCTAAAACCACACACAGCATTGCCGAGCCCGTAGCAAGCGTTGAACCCACCGCCCGTGAATCCTCATTGTTTGTCGGCTCGCTGGCCAAGGCCTTCCAGGTGCTAGAGGCCTTTCGCGACACCCACCGCGAGATGTCGCTCGCCGAGATTGCCCGCGCCGCCCAGCTCGACCGCAGTGCCACCCAGCGCATCATCTTCACCCTGGAAAAACTGCGCTACATCCGGCGCCTGCCTGGCTCCAACCTCTACACGCTCGCGCCTGAGGTGCTGCGCCTGTCCTACAACTACCTGCGCTCGCAACGCATCGTCGAGCGCGCCTACCCTTATCTGATCGAGATGACCCACACCCTGGGCGAGACCTCGAACCTGCAGGAGATGGATGGCAACGAGGTGGTCTTTATCGCCAAGGTGCCGGGCCGCTACATCTACAACTCGGACTTTGCCGTGGGCTCGCGCCTGCCTGCGGCCTATACCGCCTCGGGCCGCGCGATGATGGCCAAGCTGCCGATGGACGAGCGGCTGCGCCTGATCGAATCGACCCCGCTGGTCAAGATTACCGCCCAGACCATGACCGACCCCGAGGAGCTGCTGCGCCGCATTGAAGACGCCGAGCGCGACGGTTATGCGATTGTGCAGAACCAGACTGTGGTGGGCGATATCTCGGTGGCCGCCGCCATTACCGGCCGGGGCGGTGTGCCCATTGGCGCCATTACCATCTCGGCCCCCTCCACCCGCTGGGGCACGGCCAAGGCCGAGGCCGAGCTGCTGCCCCATGTGCTGCTGGCGGCGACCTCGATCTCCAATATCCTGGATAATTTCTAGACATTCACCTGGTACGGACGGTCTGGGAGTGATAGAAACGCGTGAGTTCCGGTGTCACGCGGTCGAGCGTGATGGGGTCTTCGTAGAACTGCATCTGGTTTTCCTGGCCGAGCCAGACGAGTTCCTTGCTGGCCGCAGGAATGGATGCAAACAGCCGCCGTGGGATGTCAGGCCCGCTTGCCGCACGGTCCGCATGCACCATCAGCGTGGGGGTGCTGAGCTTGGCCATGGCCTGATCGGCGCGGTGCCCCCAGATGCCAGCCTCCGACATCATGGCGATCCGGTTTTCCCACAGACCATGGAAGTTCCAGAACGCATGCCGGTCGGCCCAGCGGCTGTAGAACTGCTGAACCGCAGACGCCTTCAGCAGTGCATCCGGGTTGGGCGGAGTGGGCCGCTCCGAGACGACCGGGATGTAATCCACGGCACCGGATTCCTGAAACTGCTTTAGGGCAGCCTGTGAGCGTGCGGCGCGGCGCTCGATCTCCTGCTCGCTGCCCAGGTACATCAATGCCGTCTGGGGCGTGAGGTAGTGCCCGGCCACCAGCGCCACCGACCGCACGCGCGGCTCGGTGATGGCAGCATCCACCGCCCAGTTCACGCCCTGGCAGATACCCAGCAGATGCAGCGCCGCGCTGTCCACCTCCGCCCGCTGGGCGAGATACTCCAACGCTGCTTGCAGGTCCTGCGTCTTGGCCGCTCCGCTCTCCAGCCGCCTTGGCGTGCCGGCGCTTTCGCCGTGGTAACGCGGGTCAAACACCAGCACCACAAAGCCTTCCCGCGCCAGCCGTGTAGCGTATTGCATCGGTGATTGCTCTTTGACAAAGCCGACGGGGCCCATCACCGCCACCGCAGGTCGAGGCCCCACATGCCCACTGGGCAGCAACAGGTTGCCAACGATTTCGGTGCCTTGCGACAGGAACCGCACCTGCTCGACCGCATAGTGCGTGTTGGCAATGCGGCCGCTGGCACCCCAGGCCTGGGTTTGGAAGGCCGCGCGAGAGTCAGCCTGAGAGGCGGGAGCAGCAGCCTGGGCATTGCCAGCGGTGAGGCCAGCGATCAGGGCAATGCTGCTGAAGATACGTGGAAAGGACATGGGACTTGACTTTCTTTGCCATTTGCAAGGGTTCGAAGTGTTGGCGAAGGCGTATATTTCTCCTAATGAATAGTTAGAATCTTGGTTATGCGCGAAATGGATATTAGGCGTATTGACCTCAATTTGCTGGTGGTGCTGCGTGTGCTTTTGGACACAGGCAGTGTTACCAGAACGGCAGAGCGATTGCATATGAGCCAGCCTGCGGTGAGCCGAGCGCTGGCCAAGCTGCGTCTGCAACTGGGCGACAAACTGCTGGTACGGGTGGCTGGAGGCATGGCACCCACGTTGCGTGCGCAAGCGCTGTCGACACCGCTTGCCGCATTGCTGCACCAGCTGGAAGAATGTGTAGCACCCGCAGTGTTTGACCCGGCCACCACCAGGCGCGTGTTCAGCGTTGCTACCACCGACTACGGCGCAGTCGCGGTGCTGCCCAGCTTGATGCAAGCTTTCGCACAACAAGCCCCTTTGGCCGGCATCGAAGTGATCCCGTTTTCCGATGCGGTTTTTGAGCTGCTCAGTGCGGGCCAGGTGGACTTCGTTCTGTACAGCGACGATCCGGTTGCGGGCACGCTGAGAACCCGCCCGCTGTTTCGGGAGACCTATTCCTGCGTGCTGCGAACAAACCACCCCTTGCTGGTAAACCAAGAGGCGCGCGCAGACGAGGTGCTCAGTCTGGAAGAGTTTGTCGCGTGGCCGCACGCGCTGGTCAGCATCTTTGGTGGGCGGACGGGCGAAGTGGATGATGCCCTGGCTGCCTGTCACCAGAAACGGCATATCGCTCTGTGGCTCCCCTACTTTGCCACGGCGGGCCTGGTCAGTGCTGCCTCGGATTTGATCGTCACCCTGCCCACGCGGGTCGCGACTGCGCTTGCGGACACCAATGGCCTCCGGCTTTTGAAGCCACCGCTTGAACTGCCCGGCTTTGGCTATCGCATGCTGTGGCATGAACGCAGCCACGAAGATCCGGGTTGCGTGTGGCTCCGCGATTTAGTGGCGGCCACAGCCAAACATCAGAATGCAGCGCACACCGGACCATCCGCTTGAGTGTTTCAGGGCTGCGCAGCCTTCGCTTATTGGCTAAAAACCCCGCTCACAACGCGCCGATATGTCCATATGACGTTTAAGTTGTATGAATAGTGAACAATAGCGTTTATAGATATACACAAGACCAACTGACTACTGCACTGCTATGAGCGCCTTTCTCGAAGAACGTGTCCTGTCTGTTCACCACTGGACCGATCGTTTGTTCTCCTTCACGACCACCCGTGATCCCGCGCTGCGTTTTTCCAGCGGTCACTTCACGATGATTGGCCTGAAGGTCGATGGCAAGAACCTGCTGCGTGCCTATTCCATCGCCAGCCCCAACTACGAGGAGCACCTGGAGTTCCTGTCGATCAAGGTCGATGACGGCCCGCTGACCAGCAAGCTCCAGCACATCCAGGTGGGTGACACCATCATCGTCGGCAAAAAGCCCACGGGCACCTTGCTGGTCGATTACCTGCTGCCGGGCAAGAACCTGTATTTGATCGGCACCGGCACGGGCCTGGCGCCCTGGCTGTCGGTGGCGCGCGACCCCGAGACCTATGACCACTTCGAAAAGGTCGTTGTGGTGCACGGCGTGCGCCAGGTCCAGGAGCTGGCCTACCAGCAGCTGCTCGAAGAAGAGCTGCCCAACCACGAGTTCCTCGGCGAAATCGTCAAGGACAAGCTGGTCTACTACCCGACGGTGACGCGCGAGCCTTTCCGCAACCAGGGCCGTATCTCCAACCAGATCACCGCCGGCACCTTCCCGCAGAACATCGGCCTGCCCGAACTGAACCCGGACACCGACCGCGTGATGCTCTGCGGCAGCCCCGCGATGCTCGCTGAGCTGAAGGAACTGCTTGAAGCCAAGGGCTTCAAGGAAGGCAATACCTCGACACCCGGCGACTTTGTCGTCGAGCGCGCCTTCGTCGAGAAGTAAGCAGCGCCCCCGCCCAGCAAAAAACGACCCTCGGGTCGTTTTTTGTTGCCTGCAGCGCAGATTAGATCAGCTGCTCGGTGTAGAAATTGCCACCGTGGTAGAGCAGCGGCGGCACGCCCACCACATGCTGGCAGTGCGCAACCTCGCCAACGAGGATCACATGGTCGCCCGCATCATGGTGCGGGCCGTTGCGGCACTCAAAGCTGGCAATGGCGCCCGCGAGCAGCGGCACGCCGGTCACGCCCACTTCATACTCCACGCCCGCCCAGCGGTCGATGCCCTTGCGGCTGAACTGCAGGGCCAGCTCCTTCTGGTGCGCGCCCATCACATTGATCGCGTAGTGGCTCACGGTCTCGAACACCGGCATTGACGAGGCGGTTTTCATCAGGCTCCACAGCACCAGTGGCGGGGTGAGCGATGCGGAATTGAAGGAGCTGATCGTCAGCCCGACCTTGTTGCCATCGGGCGCCAGTGCCGTGACCACAGCCACCCCGGTGGCGAACTGGCCCAGCGCATTGCGAAACTCACGTTCGGAAAACGAGGCAGAAACAGGCGATTGCAGGTGTTCAGGGGGGAGGGAGCGGTTCACGGGGCAGGCAGACGGCAGGGGCAGACGCCATGCCGTCAAAAGCATGGATGGGGTCATTATCGGCCAGGGGGCGAGGCCCCTGCGCGCGTAGGTGCTTGAAAACAAGGCAGGCGGGCCGCATCTGCAGGGGAAATACACGGCGAGAAGCAAACCTATGTCCTTGATTCCCAACTTCGCGATGCTTGGCAGTGGCCCGACGGTGCTGATGCTCCACGATGCCGACACCGACCACCTGGGCTTTGCCCCGCAGGTGGAGCTGCTCGCCAGCCAGGGCTACCGCGCGATCGCCTGGGACATGCCTGGCTACCATGCCAACCCGCCACCCTATGGCGGCTACAGCCTGAAGGCGCTGGCCGCCACGGCGGATGGCCTGCTCGAAGCGCTGAAGATTGGCCGCGCCCATATCGTCGGCCATGGCATGGGCGCGATGGTGGCCGCCGAGCTGGCCCTGCGCCACCCCACCCGCGTGCGCAGCCTGACCCTGGTGGCCGGCGGCCCGGCGCTGGAGGCGGACAGCCAGCAGCACTGGGTGCAGACGCGCCAGCAATTGCTGGCCCAGTGCCAGCAGCAGGCCAGCACCGAGGCGGTGCAGATGCAGCGCTTTGCCGAGCTGCTGGTGCAGCTGCAATCGGGCCAGCAGGCCTTGCCCGAAGGGCTGCAGCTGGCGCGCCACGCGATCACCCAGATCCAGCCGCTGGCCTATGGCCGCATGCTGGAGATGCTGGCCGGCCCCAGCACCCTGGCCGAGCGCCTGCCCCACCTCAGCCAGCGCTGCCTGCTGGTGAGCGGCGGCCAGGATGTCTGCATGCCACCCCAGCGCATGCAGGCGCTGGCAGACCAACTGCCCGACGCTCGGCATGCCCGTCTGGAGGGCGTTGGCCACTGGCCCCAGCTGGAGAGCCCCGATGCCTTCGAAGGCCTGCTGCTCGACTTTTTGGCGACCCAGCGCGCCACGGTGCACTAGGAAAAACCCGTAAATCCGGCGCCTGCGGCGGCGGTTTGCCTCTGCAGGTGGTTGACTTGCCATCCTGGCAATGCAGCCCGCTGGGCGCCACCGGGGCAAAAAACTGGCATGCTATGGGGTTTGGCGTGCAGCCCGTCACTTTCCTGGAGCCTCTCCAGGCTGGCGGACGGCCACCATGATCGGCAGCGGCTCCCCACAGGACGCTGCTGTCCCTGTTGCCAACTGAAGGATTAGTCCCGTGTCCCCCTCTTCCCTGACCTTTGCCGTCACCCCATCGAGCCAGCCACGCAGCGCCCAAGAGCGCGCCAAGATTCTGGACAACCCGGGTTTTGGTCTGCACTTCACCGACCACATGGTCTCGGTGCACTGGGACAAAGAGGGCGGCTGGCGCGATGCGGCCGTGACCCCGTACGGCCCGATTGCGCTGGACCCCGCCGCTGCCGTGCTGCACTACGGCCAGGAAATCTTTGAAGGCATCAAGGCCTACCGCCATGCCGATGGCTCGGTCTGGACCTTCCGCCCCCAGGCCAATGCCGAGCGCCTGCAACGCTCCGCCCGCCGCCTGGCGCTGCCGGAGCTGCCGGTCGATGTTTTTGTCGAATCGCTCAAGCAGATCATCGCCGTGGACAAGGACTGGGTGCCCAGCGGCAACGAAGCGAGCCTGTACCTGCGCCCCTTCATGATCGGTGACGAAGTCTTCCTGGGCGTGCGCAGCGCCCACAAGGCCACCTACTACGTGATCGCCTGCCCTGCCGGCCCCTACTTTGCCAAGGGCGTGGCGCCCGTGGCGATCTGGCTGTCGACCGACTATGCCCGCGCAGCCAAGGGCGGCACCGGTGCTGCCAAGTGCGGCGGCAACTATGCCGCTTCGCTGCTGCCCCAGCAGCAAGCCCAGGACAACGGCTGCTCGCAAGTGCTGTTCCTCGATCCTGCCGAAGGCAAATACCTCGAAGAGCTGGGCGGCATGAACGTGTTCCTGGTCTACGGCAAGCAAAACAAGCTGGTCACCCCAGCGCTGTCGGGCAGCATTCTGGAAGGCATCACCCGCGACTCGCTGCTGCAACTGGCACGCGACCGTGGCATGGTGGTCGAAGAGCGCAAGATCGCTGTGGACGAGTGGAAGCAGGGCGTGGCCTCCGGTGAGATCACCGAAGTGTTTGCCTGCGGTACCGCTGCCGTCATCACCCCCATCGGCCAGCTCAAGGGCGAAGGCTTCTCGGTGGGCGACCTGTCGGCCCCCGCTGGCGAAGTCACGATGGCCCTGCGCAAGGAACTGACCGATATCCAGTACGGCCGCGCCCCGGACCGCCACGGCTGGCTGGTGCGACTGGACGCGTAAGCGTTTCATTCGCGCATATACTCACCCGCCCAGCACCTGCTGAGGCGGGTTTTTTATGCGAATCTTGATGGAGCCATTCACATGTTCGTCTCCCGAGGCTTTGGAGAACGCATTGAGGTAAGCGGCAGCTCTGATATTGAAGCTATGCGCTTCGACCAAAATGGCTTACATATCTACATCGCTCAAGAGCGCGACCATCAGGACATCATTTCCGGCTTAATCGTTGAATTCGCAGATGCGCGAAAATTCCGATGTCTTGACGAGTCAGATATAGCCGATTATCTGGTCTCTCCAGAATTCATTCACGGTTACAACGTACTGGAGGTTTTGGCGGGAGGCTGGTCTGCAGAAAGCCACAGCCTGCTAGGTTATGGATGCGGACTGAGAGAGTGGCTAGTTGTAACCGGCAATCTATGCATCAGCGTCATCAGCGGAGAAGAGCCACTGATACGACAACTGCGCTGGTCCTTAGACAAAGGACCACAAGCGTAAGCAGGCAACCGGCCAGGATTTGCCTTTAGCGCTAATAGGCTGCTGCAATTTGCTGGGCCTCCCCCTCAAAGCCATAGAAGCCAAAGCGCATCTCCGGCATGCGCCCGCTCACCAGCTCGGCCATCGCCTTGCCGCTGCCGGCGCCATGGGTCCAGCCCAAGGTGCCGTGGCCGGCATTGATCCAGAGCTTGCTGATCTTGGTGCGGCCAATGAAGGGGATATTGGTGGGCGTAGCGGGGCGCAGGCCGGTCCAGAACTGCGGGTTGCCGCCCTGCTCGGGCAGGCGGGTGTCGCAGACGCCGGGCATCAGCTCCTCGATGCGGCGCGCCAGCATATGGCAGCGGGCCTTGGCCAGGGGGCTGTCCAGCGAGCTGTCAAAACCGTTGAGCTCGATCGTGCCGGCCACGCGCAGCTGGTTGCCCAGGCGGCTCATCGCCAGCTTGTTGCCATCGTCAATGCAGCTGACAAAGGGCGCGGCCTCAGGCTTCAAGATCGGCAAGGTGGCGCTGTAACCCTTGCCCGGGTAGATGGCCACATTCAGGCCCACCGTGCGCAACAGCGGCGCGGTATAGCTGCCGCAGGCGACGATGACGGCATCACCCTGCAAGGTGCGTGGGCTGCTGTCTGCGCCTGCAGCGGTGGCGCGCACGGTGACCGAGTCGATCGCGCCACCGGCCACATTCAGCCGCTCGACACGGTGGTTGTAGAGAAACTGCACACCGCCCTGGGCGCAGAGCTGGGCGAGCTTTTGCGTGAACACGCGCGCATCGCCGCTCTCGTCGCTCTCGGTAAAGGTGCCGCCCTTGATATGCGCGGCATAGGGCTTGAAGGCGGGCTCGATCTTCAAAAACTCTTCGGTGCTAACCATGCGGCGGTTCACACCGTACTGGCGCATCAGGTCGACGGCCATCTGCGCATCCTGCACCGCTTCGTCGCTGGTGAAGAAGTGGGCAATGCCGCGCTCGAGCCGGTTGAACTGGATGCCGGTCTGGGCCACCACGGCCTTCAAGGCGTTGTGGCTGTAGGCACCGAGCGCAACGATCTGCTGCACATTGCGGGCAAAGGAGCGGTCATTGCACTCGGCCAGAAACTGCGTGAGCCAGCGCCATTGCTGCGGATCGGCATGCGGGCGCAGCAGCAGCGGCGCCTCCTTGTCGAACATCCACTTGAGCGCCTTGAGCGGGGCATGCTTGTTGGCCCAGGGCTCGCAGTAGCTCACCGAGATCTGCGCGGCATTGGCATAGCTGGTCTCCAGCGCCGCGTCCGGTTGGCGATCCACGACGGTGACGTCGTGGCCGAGTTGCAGCAGATGCCAGGCAGTGCTGGTGCCGATGATGCCGGCGCCGAGGATGATGACTTTCATGCCTCTCAGTGTCTGGCATCTTGGCTGTAACATAAAGTGCAATTAAACTTCTTCAGGATTCATCAGTTCTACTAATACTGGAGCCCCATGAGCAACCTGGACCCTGTCGCGCTGGAATGCCTGGCCGCCGTGATTGAAGAAGGCGGTTTCGAGAAGGCCGCGCTGCGCCTGAATGTGACGCAATCGGCCGTCTCGCAGCGGCTGCGTGCGCTAGAGGCACAGATCGGCTCGGTGCTGGTGGTGCGCAGCCGCCCGCTGCGGCCCACCGCTGCCGGCCAGCTGCTGCTCAAGCACACCCAGCAGCTGCGGCTGCTGCGCACCGACCTGGAGCAGGAGCTGCACAGCCTGCTGCCCCACACCATGCGCCGCAATGCGCATGACGAGGCCATCTCGATTGCCATCAATGCCGACAGCATTGCCACCTGGGCGCTCGATGCACTGCAGGACATCGCGCTGCAGCAGCTGCCGCTGGAGATCATCACCGACGACCAGGACCACACCTTGGAGCTGCTGCGCACCGGCGAGGTGCTCGGCTGCGTCACCACCATGCCGCAGGCGCTGCGCGGCTGCCGCGTGACCGCGCTGGGCGCAATGCACTACATCGCCGTGGCATCGCCCGCCTTTGCCCAGCAGCATGTGCCGCAAGGAATCAACCGCAGCAACTTCAAGCACCTGCCGTTTTTGAGCTACAACCGCAAGGACGACATGCAGCGCGTGTTTGTCGCCCGCGCGATGGGCCTCAAGACCGTCGGCCTGCACCAGCTCTATGTGCCCAACTCCGAAGCTCAGGTGCGCGCCGTGGCCGCTGGCTGGGGCGTGGGCGTGGTGCCCGAGCTGCTGGCCCGCCCCTACCTCGCCGATGGCCGCCTGGTCAATGTGGCCGAGACCCAGGTGCTGCGCGTCGACCTGTACTGGCACTGCTGGAACCTGCAGTCGGCCTTGCTGGGCGCCCTGAGCGACGCGATGGTGCACAGCGCCAAGAGCAGCCTGGCGCCGCCCACGGCGGCCGCTCGCGCCATGGTCAAGGCATAAAAAAACTGCCTGCACCCCCAGGGGGATGCAAGCAGTTTCCGGATGTCCACAGGCATTCATCGCACCGGTGGTTCCATCCCTCCCTCATCAGTGACATCCATTGCATGCGCAGTATCCGCGCCAAGTATTGCTATATGGTGAATAGCAAATGACAGACGCATGATCTGATCCATTTACCGAATCAGCAATACCGGCAGCTTGCTCTCGGCCAGCACTTGGGTCGCCACCGAGCCCAGCACCAGCTTGGCCAGCGCACCATGGCCGCGGGTGCCCATGATCAGCAGGTCATAGCCGCCCTTATCGGCCGTCTCGGCAATGGTCTGGGAGATCGGGCCTACGGCAGTCTCGGCCACGGCCTTCACCTGGTGGGCGGCCAGAAACTCCTGCACCGGCACCAGCACCTTCTGCGCCTCTTCGCTGTGGTAGTCGTCCACCAGCGCCTTGCCCAAGGCCTTGGCGGCCCGGGGCGGCAGCAGGGGCTGCACCGTGAGCACCGTGTAATGGTGGTTGGGCGTCAGCCACTCTGCGTGCGCTGCCAGGTAATCGAGCATCTTCTGGGTGTAGGGGCTGCCATCAACGGCCAACAAAATACGCATGCCTTGACTCCTTCAAAAAAGGGGTGAGGGACCCAACACCGGTGGCGCCACCAACGCTGGACTGTGGCCTGGCAAACCCGCGCTCCATCAGCGAGAACGCGCTTTATAGGCTAAATCATGTGTATCAGCTTATAGATTTACCGTCAAACGGGCATTGATATGCATCAGGCGCGGCGACAAACTTAGGTAAAAACCCTTGGGCTTTGGCTTGACGGAGGGAATGCCAGAAGTGGAGCGACCCTGGCTACACCGCCACCAGGCAATGCGGATTGAAGCTCTCCTGCTCACCCTTGCGCGCATAGCCCAGCGGGTTGGCCACGACCCGGCATTGCCAGGGGCGGCCATCGCTGTGCTGGCCTTTGGCCAGGTAATCGCTGGGCGCATGCAGGTGGCCGTGGATCCAGAGGTCGGCATAGGGCAGCAGGTCATCGAGCACATTGCAAAAACCGGCGGTTCCGGGCGTCAGCCCATAGCGCGGATCGGCGCTGCGCAGGCTGGGCGCAAAGTGGGTGATGACGACGGTTTTGCCATCAAAGGGCTCGGCCAGTGCGGCGCGCAGCCATTCCTGGCAGCGCAGCGCTTCGTCGCGCATCTCGGCGGCCAAAAAGGGCTGGCCGTTGCGCTGCATCTGGGCCTTGGTCAAGTAAAAGTTCGCGGCCTTGAAGGCCTTCTCGCGCTGCTTCATCAGCGCGCCCAGCTCGGTCACGCCGTTGTGCAGGGCAATGGCGTCGTAGTCGGACCAGAGTGTGGTGCCGATAAAGCGCACGCCGTCGATGATCAGGGTGTCGCAGTCCAGCATCGTGATGCCCAACTTTTCGCAGCTGGCACGCAGGCGCAGCCGGGCGGCATCGAAATCCTGATTGTCAAACTCGTGGTTGCCAGGCACCAGGATTACCGGCTCGGGCCAATGGCCGCCAGCCTGCTGCGGGCTGAACTGGGTGAGGCCAAAATCCTTATCGTCCAGCATCGAGCCATTCTGGTAGGAGCCAATGTCGCCGGCCAGCACCAGCAACTGGGCGCCGGGCGCAGGCTGAGCACGGAAATGGGGGTGGGTCTCCAGATGCAGGTCGGACAGAATTTGCAGGTGCATGGTCGCCTAGCCTACCATGGGCTTTAGCGCCTTGCAGCCCGCTACATCGGTAATTCCAGGTCAGGAAAAGCCGCCCGGGCCGAGCGCTCCAGTGCATGCAGCATCCATTCCAGCGCCGAGGGCGGAATATGCCCGCTGCGGCTGCGCCACAGCGCATCCACATGCACGGCCTCGACGCGCAGCGGCAGCGGCTGGAAGGCCAGCAGATCGGCGATGCCGGTGGCAGGCACAAAGTGACGCGGCAAAACGGTCAGCAGGTCGGTGCGCGCCACCACGCGCGCGGCGGTGAAGTACTGGTTCACCGTCAGCACCACCCGGCGCTTGCGGCCGATCGATGCCAGCGCCTCGTCCAAAAAGCCAAAGGGCTGGCCGGAACAGCTCACCAGCATATGGCGTGCATCGCAGTAGCGCTCCAAAGTCAGCAAGCCCTCACTCAAAGGATGGTCCTTGCGCATCACGCAGAGGTATTCGCCGTCATAGAGGCGCCGGCTCTCGAAATCCACCAGGTCCCCCGACTGGGCGCGCGCCGTCATCTCGGCGAGCACAAAGGGGAAATAGCCCACGGCCAGGTCCGCCGTCTCGGCGTCCAGCTCCTCGCGCGGATCACGGGTAGTGAGTGGTTGCACATGCACAGAGACGCCTGGTGCCTCGGTCTCCAGAATGTGCATCAGGCTGGGCAGCAAGGTGGCGGCGGTGGCATCGGCCATCGCCACGACAAAGGCCTGGGTCGCATGGGCGGGGTCAAAGCGCTCAGGCGCAAAGCTGGCCTGCAGGCGCGCCAGCGATTCGCGCACCACCGGCCACAGCGCATTGGCCAGCGGTGTGGGCTCCACACCCTGGCCGCTGCGCACCAAAAGCTCGTCATGCAGCGCCTCGCGCAGGCGCCGCATCGCATTGCTGACTGCCGGCTGGGTGATGGCCAGCTTGTCGGCCGCCCGGGTCAGGCTGCGCTCATTCATCACCTCGTCGAATACACGCAAGAGGTTCAGGTCCAGGTGCCGAAATTGGTGGGGCAGCATTTTCAATCCTTTGCAGCGCTGGGCGAACCGCAATACATCACTGACATGAATGATACAGATTCAAAAGATAAATTTGAGAACGTCTAGGGTAAACCCTATACTTCGTTCATCGCTTCAAAGAAGCATTAATCCCAAAGACATCCATCATGACCAACAGTTTTGTACACACTGACATGGCTACCGAGCACACGGGCGTTCTGCGTGTGGAACGTGCTGCTGAACATCTCAAGACCACCTTCGGCACCAAGGGCGTTGGCGCATCGTTGATGCTGGCCGCGCTGGTCGCTGCCGTGCTGGTGGTTGCCACCCGCCTGGTGGACTCCGTCGCTGGCGGCAGCCACTGGATCGCTGGCTGGGCCCTGCTGTGGGCCGTCGCCTTTGTCGCCATCGCCCTGCTCGCTGCCCCTGCCCGCAACCTGAGCAGCAGCCTGCGCGCCGCTCGCCGCAGCTGGGACGAAGGCCACCGCCGCGCCCTGGAAGACGACAAGACCTGGCAAGTGGCCCTGCAAGACAGCCGCGTGATGGCTGACCTGAACCGCGCCATGAGCGACGCAGCGGTTTCGTTCTACCACAAGAACTACTGATCAACGCCGGGGGTCCTCCAGAGCCCCAGCGCCGGCAGCCACGATCTGCCTTTTCAAGAGCCACGGCATGCCGTGGCTTTTTTGTTGTCGGTGGTCGCCCCCATCCATAGCGGATCAGCAGCTTGGCATCGCTAAACACCTCCGCCAGCACAAGCGGCAGGTGCCTGGAAGAAGGTTGGCAAGCGCTTTCCTGCCCTCAGCGGTGCCGACTGTATGCAACAAACCACAGTCCTACCGATGCGCTGACGCTGAGCCCCAGCGGGTGTAAGGCCCGCCACTCCCACAAAACAAAACCCCGCATGCCTGAAACATGCGGGGTTTTGTTGTCTTTCGCTATCCCAGCCACTGGCAGCAGTGCTACCAGCGACCTCGTGAGCTACCGATCAGGCAGCGGCCAGGCGCTTTTCCAGATCGGCCTTGATGTCCAGCAAGGCCTGGGGCAGGCGCTGGGCCAGGTGGTCGAAATGGGTCTGGTGCGATGCCAGCTCTTCGGTCCAGACGGCGGTGTCGATGTTGGTGACGGTCTTGAACTGCTCGGCATTGAAGTCCAGGCCGGTCCAGTTGATCTCGGCGTACTGCGGTGCCACGCCAAAGGCGGTCTGCGTGCCCTGCACCTGGCCTTCGAGGCGGTCGAGCATCCACTTGAGCACGCGCATGTTCTCACCGTAGCCAGGCCAGACGAACTTGCCAGCGGCATCCTTGCGGAACCAGTTGGTGGTGTAGATCTTGGGCAGCTGCGCGCCAGCGGCTTCGAGCTTGTCGCCCAGGTTCAGCCAGTGGGCGAAGTAGTCGCTCATGTTGTAGCCCATGAAAGGCAGCATCGCGAATGGATCGCGGCGCACCACGCCTTGCGCGCCAAAGGCGGCAGCGGTGGTTTCCGAGCCCATGGTCGCAGCCATGTAGACGCCTTCCTTCCAGTTGCGCGCCTCGGTCACCAGCGGCACGGTGGTCGAGCGGCGGCCGCCAAAGATGAAGGCATCGATCTTCACGCCCTTGGGGTCGTCCCAGGCTTCGTCGAGCGCCGGGTTGTTGGTGGCAGCGACGGTGAAGCGGGCATTGGGGTGGGCGGCCTTGGCGCCGGTTTCCTTGGCGATCTGGGGCGTCCAGTCCTTGCCTTGCCAGTCAATCAGGTGGTCGGGCAGCTGGCCGCTGTCCTTTTCCATGCCTTCCCACCACACATCGCCGTCATCGGTCAGCGCGACGTTGGTGAAGATCACGTTCTTGTCCAAACTGGCCATGCAGTTGGGGTTGGTGTGGTAGTTGGTGCCGGGGGCCACGCCAAAGTAGCCGGCTTCGGGGTTGATGGCGCGCAGCGAGCCGTCGGCCTGGGGCTTAATCCAGGCGATGTCGTCGCCGATGGTGGTGACCTTCCAGCCTTCAAAGCCGGTGGGCGGCACCAGCATCGAGAAATTGGTCTTGCCGCAGGCGCTGGGGAAAGCGGCGGCCACGTGGTACTTTTTGCCCTGGGGATTTTGCACGCCCAGAATCAGCATGTGCTCGGCCAGCCAGCCCTGGTCGCGGCCCATGGTGGAGGCGATGCGCAGCGCAAAGCACTTCTTGCCCAGCAGCGCATTGCCGCCGTAGCCCGAACCGTAGGACCAGATTTCGCGCGTCTCGGGGTAGTGCACGATGTACTTGGTCTTGTTGCAAGGCCAGCTGGTGGTGTCCTTTTCGCCGGCCTGCAGCGGCGCGCCGATGGTGTGCACGCAGGGCACAAATGCACCATCGCTGCCGATCACGTCGTACACGGCGCGGCCCATGCGGGTCATGATCTTCATGTTGACCGCGACATAGGCGCTGTCGGACAGCTCGATGCCCACGTGGGCAATGGGCGAGCCCAGCGGGCCCATCGAGAACGGCACCACATACATGGTGCGGCCCTTCATACAACCGTCAAACAGCGGCTGTAGAGTCGAGCGCATCTGGGCAGGTTCCATCCAGTTGTTGGTCGGGCCGGCGTCTTCCTTCTTGGCCGAGCAGATGTAGGTGCGGTCTTCCACGCGGGCCACGTCCGAGGGATCGGACCAGGCCAGAAAGCTGCCGGGGCGCTTGGCGGGGTTGAGCTTCTTGAAGGTGCCGGCATCGACCAGTTGCTGGCAGAGGCGGTCGTATTCTTCCTGGCTGCCATCGCACCAGTAGACGGCATCGGGCTTGCACAGCGCGGCCATATCGGCCACCCAGGCGATGAGCTTGGGGTTCTTGACGTAGTCGGGGGCCTGAATGGCGACACCGGCCTGGATGTTTGCGTTCATGGGAAGGCTTTCAAAGTTGTAAACGGTTCATCAAAAACCGCTGCGACAAGCCCCTGGCCGACAGCAACCCATTTTTGAAAAACCGTCTCCACAACGTCGGACAAGGCGCCATGCCTGTGCGCAAAAATGCCTACGCTGGACTGGCGATTTTAGCAGTCGGCCCCCAAAACGGTGATTTTCAGTCTCAACATCTATGCATTTGACGCATGACGAAATGCATAACTGTATTGATACCGGTTTCTTTGGCAAGCCTCCTGTCGCGCAGGTGGCGCTGGGCCCGTCGTCGCCAAGCGGCCACAGCAGCGCGGGGCCGCGTCAACTATCGCCAGCCATCGCGAGGGAGCGGCAGGCAACAAAAAACCCGCCAGTTGAACTGACCCCAAGAAGTTGGACAGTTGGAAGCTAGGGACTGAAGGCCTGAATCCGGTATTGCACTGGACTCAGGCCTTTTAGTTTTAGCTTGATGCGTTGGTGATTGTAGTAATGGATGTAGTGGTGAAGACCTTCTTGAAGCTGCGCCACACTGCTGAACTTGTTGAGGTGGAAGAACTCGGACTTCAAGGTTCCGAAGAAGCTCTCCATCGCTGCGTTATCCAAGCAATTGCCCCGACGTGACATGCTTTGCACCAGGCCATGATCGGCCAGCAAGCGGCGATAGGCACGACTTTGGTACTGCCAGCCCTGGTCGGAATGCAGCAATGGTTTTTCCTCCCTGCCCAGCTTGCCTAGCGCCTTGCGCAACATGTCACCCACCATCTTCAAGCGCGGTTGCGTATTCATCTGATAGCTCACCACCTCGCCATTGAATAGATCCATGACAGGCGACAGGTATAGCTTTTTACCCAAGACGTTGAACTCTGTCACGTCCGTCACCCATTTCTGGTTAGGCTGCTCGGCCATGAACTGGCGCTGCAACACATTGGCCACGTCCGCGTGCTGCCCGGCGCGATAGGAGCGATATTTCTTGGGCCGAACCAGGGACTTCATCCCCATTACCTGCATCAGGCGCTGCACGCTCTTGTGGTTCACATGACAGCCATTGCGCTTGAGTTCAAGCGCAATACACCGATAGCCATAGCGTCCTTTGTGAAGCTCGTAGACAGATCGGATCTGAGCCTTGAGCTCAGCGTATTTGTCGCCTCTCCTGTGCACTTGAGCCTGGTAATAGAAGGTGCTGCGCGCCAGCTTACCTGCCCGCAGCAAGTCCTTGAGGTCGTGATCTGGCCTTAGCTCAAGCACTATCCGCGCTTTTTCTGCGCAGCTTGTTTTTTCGCCTGAACCAAGGCCTCCAATTTTTTTAGGTACGCCACCTCCGCGCGCAGGTACTTCACCTCTTTGAGCAAATCTGCGTGCGAACGCGTGTCGTCCGCAGACATAACTGCTTGTGCCTGTGCGGGCTTGGCTGTGGGTGGGTTTGGCATCTTCTTGGAGCGTCCTCTTGGCCGGGGTGCAAGTGCTTGCGGCCCACCGTCATGATATTGCAGCTCCCAGGCGCTGATGACACCCGTGCCACCCCGGATATCAAACAAGGTAATCGTCTCTCGTGCAGACAGATCATCTCGCCACATCCGCTGCAACACTGCCAGTTTGAAGTCAGCGCTGTAGCGACTGAACTTCTTGCGCAACCCTGATAGGCCATGCTGCTGGTAGCTCTTTACCCAACGTCGCACTGTCGCTTGGTCGAGACCGTGAGCATGGGCCAGTGCTCTAAACCCATGCTGCCCCTGCACGTAGCCCTGGACAACTTCCAGCTTGTAACTCTCGTCGTACTTCGCCATGAAAAACACCCCAAAGGTTGGATGGATGTCCAACTTTTGGGGTGCAGTTCAAGTGGCGGGTTCAGCAACAAGGACTGGGGCGCGGTTTGCGCGCAGCGCTCAGGCCATGTAGACGGCGATAAAGGCCAGCAGGAACATCATCAGCGCGCCCACCACGGGCAGCACCACCGGCATCAGCGGAACAATGGCTTCCACGGTATCCATCGGCGGGTGTTCGGTGTCGGTGTCGGTGTGCGGGCTGGACATGGGCTCTCTCCAATGCAAAGGCTGAGGACCATTGTAGCGAGCGGGCGCCGGGCCTGCATGCCGGGCGAACCCTGAGCCAGCTGCATGACCCTTTCGCCAACGATCAGCCCTCCAACACGGGGTAGAGCGACAGCACCAGCAGCGCCGCCATGCACCAGTTGAAGCGCTGCAGCGCCCGGGGCGTGCGCAGCGCGCGGCCCACCGCGCTGCCAAACAAGGTCCAGACGCTGACGCTGGGGTAGTTCACCAGGCCCAGCACCAGCGCGGCAAGCAGCAGATTGGCGGCATAGCCATCGCGCGGGGTGTAGGTCGCCACAATGCCGATGGCCATGATCCAGGCCTTGGGGTTCACCCACTGAAAGGCAGCGGCCTGCCAAAAGCCAAAGGGCTGTGCCCCGGCCTGCCCGGCCCCCGCCTGGCCCGAGCGGGCGATCTTCCAGGCCAGCCACAGCAGGTAGGCGGCGCCCAGGTACTTGAGCCAGGTGTAGAGGCGCGGCTCTCGCTCAAAGGCCACGCCCAGGCCCAGACCCACCAGCAGCAGCATGGCCACCACCCCCAGGCTGATACCCAGCATGTGCGGCACCGTGCGGCGGTAACCAAAGCTCGCGCCCGAAGCCGTCAGCATCACATTGTTGGGGCCCGGCGTGACGGAGCTGACAAAGGCGAAAAGGGCCAGGGGCACCACAAAGGCGGAGGTTTCGGGCAGAACGGACATGGAAAGGTGCGGGAAAAAGGAGAAAAGAAAAGCTGTTGACATGCTAGCGCTGCCATGCAGTACAGTACCGGTACACTTTATCTGGCCAGTTCAAGAATTGGCCTGCTCTTATGACCCTGACACTTTCACCTGCCGCCGCTGTTGCCCACGCTTCCCCCGCAGCTGCAACCGCCAGTACGTTGGCCGCAGCTGCCTGGGGCTGGCAGCCGGTGCGCACCGGCAGTGCCTCTCTGGTCGAGCAGCTGGTGGCGCATTTCAGCGACCGCATCCGCAACCATGGGCTGCGCGCGGGCATGCGCCTGCCGTCGGTGCGGGCGCTGGCCGAGCAGGCGGGGGTGAGCCGCGACACCGTCGTGCAGGCCTATGACCGGCTGGCGGCGCAGGGCCTGGTGCAGTCGCGCCGGGGTGCCGGCTTTTTTGTCTGCGCCCAGCGTGCGCTGGCCGAGGCGGCCGCAGCCCCTGCCGCCAGCCTGGCCCAGGGCGCGGCCTTTGATACCTCCTACCTGCTGCGCGGCATCTTCCGCGAGGATGCCGATGGCTCCGGCCACACCGGCAGCGCCGGCTGTCTGCCAGCCAGCTGGATGGACGAGGGCCTGATCAGCGGCGCGTTGCGCGCCATCTTGAAGCAAGGCCTGCGTGCCGAGCGCAGCTTGCTGGGCTATGGCCTGCCCCAGGGGCTGGCGCCATTGCGCCGCCAGATTGCGTCGACCTTGCAGGCGCAAGAGGTGCCAGCCCACCCCGAGACCCACCTGATGACGGTGAGCGGCGTCACCCACGGACTGGACCTGATCGTGCGCTGCTTTTTGCAGCCCGGCGACACCGTGCTGGTCGAGGACCCGGGCTGGTTCCTGATCTTTGGCCGCCTCAACACCATGGGGGTCAACGTGGTGGGGGTGCCGCGCCTGCCCGGCGGCCCCGATGTGCAGGCGCTGCAGGCACTGGCCGCGCAGCACCAGCCCAAGCTCTTTATCCTCAACACCGCGGTGCACAACCCCACCGGGCTGAGCCTGTCGGCCGGCGTGGCGCACGAGGTGCTGCGCATTGCCGAGCGGCATGATTTTCTGCTGGTCGAGGACGACACCTATTCCGAGTACCTGGGCAATATGCCGTTGCGCCTGGCCGCCATGGACCGGCTGCAGCGCGTGCTGCTGGTGGGCGGCTATTCCAAAACACTGTCAGGCGGCTTGCGCGTGGGCTATGTGGCCGCGCGCCCCGAGTTCATCCACCAGCTGACCGATCTGAAGCTGCTGGGGGGCCTGACCTCCGCCCTGCCCAGCGAGCAGATCGTGCACCGCATCCTGGCCGATGGCAGCTACCGCAAGCATGTGGACCGGCTGCGCGAGCGGGTGGACAAGGCGCGCCACCGCTGCCTGCGCCAGCTCGAAGCGCTGGGCTGCCACGCGGTGCATGAGCCCGTCGCCGGCACCTTCGCCTGGGTGGACTGCGGCATGGATTCGGAACTGCTGGCGCGCCAGGCCAGCGAGCATGGCCTGCTGCTGGCGCCTGGCGTGCTGTTCTCGCCGCGCCAGGCGCCGTCGAGCTTGCTGCGCATCTCGGTGGCGATGGCCGAGCAGCCGGCTGCCTGGCAGACCTTGGCCTTGCTGCTGGAGCGCCACCGGGGCGCTTGATCAGGCCAGGCATTTGAGGCGACAGCCTTAGCCTCCCGTACGCCCGCGCCCCTCGGTCAGCAGCACCGCGGCCTGCACGCGCGATGACAGGCCCAGCTTGCGCAGAATGTGCTGCACATGGATCTTCACCGTCGTCTCGGCAATGGCCAGGCTGCGCGCAATCTCCTTGTTGCTGGCACCGGCGGCAATTTCGCGCAGGATCTCCAGCTCGCGCGGCGACAGCTGCTCCAGCGGGTCGGCCGGCTCGGGCATGGCCGGCGGCGGCGCAACCGGCTCCAGCGGCCGGTTTTGCAGGGCGCTCACCAGCTTGTCGGTCATCTCCATGCTCACCGTCGATTGGCCGCGCAGCGCGCGCTCGATCGCGGCCACCAGCACCTCGCTGTCGGCCGTCTTGAGCAGGTAGCCCTGGGCGCCGCGCTGCAAGGCCAGCGCCAGCGTGCCCGCGTCTTCGCTGGCGGTGAGCACCAGCACCCGCGCCGCCGGCGCTGCTGCGCGCAGGTCCGGCAACAGATCCACGCCGCTCACGCCCGGCATATGGTGGTCCAGCAGCACCACATCGGGCTGTAGCTGCGCGGCCTGGCGCAGCGCCTCGCCCGCATCGCCGGCCTCGGCCACCACCTGCAGCTGCGGCTGGGCGGCCAGCAGCGCGATCACACCGCGCCGAAAGAGCGGGTGGTCGTCCACCACCAGCAGGCGTATCGCGGGGGTAGGCGCTTGCGCTGCCGTCATGCGGGGCTCCTGGAGGTGGCAAAGGTTGCGGCCGTGGGCGGCTGAAAAGTCGGTAGAGGCTGAAGGGGTTGCAGGGGCTGCAAGCGGGGCAGGCTCAGGCGCACGCAGGTGCCGGCCCCGGGGACGGAATGGATCTCCAGGCTGGCACCAATGCCAGCGGCGCGCTCGCGCATGATGCGCAGGCCCACATGGGTTTCATCCAGCGCCAGGGCGGCCTGCGCCATGCCCTGGCCATCGTCGCGCACCTCCACCGCCCACTGCGGGCCTTGCTCCACCTCCACCCACACCTGGCTGGCCTGCGCATGCTTGCGCACGTTGGACAGCGCCTCCTGCACCACATGCAGCACCTGCACCTGCACATCGGGCGGCAGCGCCATGCCTTCGCCGGCAATCTGCAGCTGCGCGGGCAGACCGGTCTGGTGCTCGAACTTGGTCAAGGTGGTGCGCAGCGCAGGCACGATGTCCTCGGCATTGGTACGGGTGCGAAAGTGCAGAAGCAGCTCACGCACATCGGACAGGCTTTCGCGGATGCCGGTATCGAGCTCGCCCAAGGTTGCCTGCACGCGCGCGCCATTCGGGGGCAGCCGCGCCATGTCGCTGCGCAACAGCCCCGCCTGGATCTTCAAGAACGCCAGGCTCTGCGCAATGGAGTCGTGCAGCTCGCGCGCCAGCAGGCCGCGCTCGTCGGCCACCGCCGCTTCGCGCTGCAAGGCGTCGGCGCGCAGGCCCTCCATGCCGCCGGCCAGGTGGCTGGCCAGCGCATCGAGCAGCGCACGGTCATCGGGCGCCAACATGGTGGCTTGGCGAAAGAACAGGTCCACCTCGCCCACCATGCGCTCATGCAGCCGCACCGGCACGCTCAGCACGCTGACAAAGCCCGCCCGCCGGCATTGCCCGGCATCGACCCGGCCGGCCGCTGCCGGCACGCCACGGCGCCAATCCTGCAGCGCCACCAGCTGGGTCTGCGCCTGGGCCTGGGGCTGGCCGCAAACGCAGTCACCGGTGGGCAGGCAGTGCTCGGCATCGACCATCTCCTCGGGCAGCCCTTCGGACGCGAGCAGCACATAGCGGCGGTTGTGCTCGTCCGACCAGCGCAGCGCCACCGCATCGGCCTGCGCCGTCTTGCGCATCTGGGCCGCAAAGCCCTGGGCCAGCACCGGCAGCGCATCGGCGCGCGCCACCAGCGCGGCAGCGTCGTACAGCACCGCCAGGCGGGCGCGTTCGGCCTGCAGGTGTTCGGTCTTTTGCTGCACGCGGCGCTCCAGGCTGGCATACAGGTCCTGCAGGCGCACCGCCATGCGGTTGAAGCCCCGCGCCAGCGCACCAAACTCATCGCCGCCATCGGCGTGCACCCGCACCGACAAATCGCCCGCCTCGACCTGGGCCAGGGCCGTCTGCAGCCGCGCCAGCGGCCCAAACACCAGCAGCTGGGCCGCATACAGCAGCGCCAGCGCGGCAGCAATGGCCAGCGCCATCATCACGAACTGGGCGGTGTTGAGCCAGGTCGTCCAGCGCGCCAGTTGCTGCTCGATGCGGCCGACCAGGTGGTCCACCTCGCCGACAAAGCTCTGCGCCTGCTGGGCCGTGACCTCGGCCTGCACCACATGGCTGCCAGTCACCGGCTGCTGCCAGGCTGCGCGCAGCCGCTGCCAGCGTTGCTGCACAGCTTGCAGGGCGGCACGCGAGGCCTTATCGCGCGGCACCGACAGCGGCCGGGCGGCATCACCCTTTTCCAGCAAGGCCAGGCTGGTGTCGAGCTGGCCGATCAGCAAGGCCAGGCGCTGCGGGCTCGCCTCCGGCAAGGCCTGCGCCAGCTGCCAGGTCTGCATGCGCATGCGCCCCGCTTCGTTCACGGCCGCAGCGCCGCCTTCGAGCGACCAGGTCAGCCGCAAGGTCAGGCCAATCGCGACCAGCGCCATCAGCAGCAGCGCGCAACCAATGGCGCCGATCTTGACGGCCAGCGGCCGCTGGCGTGCTGGCTGCAGTTCCCCTTTCATGGCCCCGCCTCCGGGTAACGCACCCCGCGCCGCTGCGCCATCTCGCGCCCCATGGCGGCTTGCACGGCTGGCTCCAATTGCGCTTGCGCGCTGGGGTAGGCCTGCGTCTCCTCTGCCGCGATATGGCGCGTATAGACCTCGGCAAAATCGGCCCAGCGGCGCCGGGCCGCCACCAGCGCCCCGCCCATCGGTGCATGGCCTGCTTGCACCGCCTGCAGATCCGCCCGTATCGCCGGCCACAGCGCCTCCATCTGCCGGTGCTCGGCCTGCAGCTGGTCTGCCAGCGCGCCCTGCCCCGCCGCCCGCAGTACGGGCAGCACATGCTGCTCTTCATCCTGGTGGTGCAAGGGCGCCGCCAGGTCAAAGTAGCGCTGCACATCGGCCGCCGCATCGCGCGCCTGGCCCTGCGCATCGCCGCCGCCCTGCTCGGCCAGGTAGGCACCCAGGCGGCCCAACAGATCCAGGCTGCGCGCCACCCGGCCGTGGCAGGCCTGCAGCATGCCGAACGGCTCGTCAAAGCCTGCTGTGGGTGGGGTGTTCAGGAGCTGTTTCACAGCCTCCATTTTCGCTGCCCATCGCTGACCGTGCGTTGCGGTGTACGCCAAGCATGATCCAGGTCAAATTTTGCTGACTGACGCAGGCGCACAGTGGTGCGGTACTGCTATATCTTTGCCCTGTTAGCTCTTTATGGCCAAACGTTTTCCTATCCATCCTGCGCATCCGGAGCGGACTTGCTGGGGGTGTGACCGTTATTGCGCTGCGTCGTCCATGGCTTGTGGCAATGGGTCGGAGCGGTCGGCGCATCCGGTGGAGTTGTTTGGGCCCGATTGGGCGGACTGGGATCCTTTGGCTTCTCAGCCTGCTGAGGATGCCGGTCTGCCAGGGCAGTCCTGATGTTTCGGGCGGCGTGCGGATCGTGTGACGGTCGGCATTCCATCGCTCTTGGCCCTGCAGGCTCCTGCTGTGGCCTTCAGGCCTGAGGCCGGTTTTCGCCCGGCAGGCGACTTACTTTCTTGCTCGTGCAAGAAAGTAAGCAAAGAAACACGCCCCTACCGTCTGCGACCCCTTCGCTGCGCTGCGGGGCAACCTGTGGTGTGACGTTTGCGGACTGCGCCGTGGAACTCACTACGCGCTAAAGCGCTCCGTTCAAACAGCCACGGCGAGTCAGTTCACGAAGCATGCGCGCTGGGGCGCGCATGCCAGCCCGCAAACGCCCCACCACAGGCGCATACAGAAGGGGGATGCCGTCACCTCCCATGCCGAGCGCAGCGATGCCAGCTTGGGCTGCTGGGCCCCCTCTTTCCCCTTCTGTCCGTGCCGAGAAGCACAGGCCCAGGGGCGGGCGTGTGCCGAAGGACACACGCCTTCGTCGTCATGCTTGCCGCATCTGTTTGAACGGAGCGCCCTGGCGCGTAGTGAGTTATGCGGCACGCCCCTGGGCCGAGCATCGCAGGTTGCCCCGCAGCGCAGCGAAGGGGACACGGACAGCAGGGGCGCACTTCTTTTGCTTACTTTTCTTGTGCGAGCAAGAAAAGTGAGTCGGCTGCCGGACGAAATCCGGCTTCTGTCCTTCAACAACAGAAGAAGTAGAAACCAGCCGCTGTGGCCAACGCTTCTCCATTAACTCGGCAATACCGTGCGATGGTCGGCCTTCCATCGCTCTTAGCCATGCAGGCTCCTGCTTTGGCCTTCAGGCCGGAGGCCGGTTTTCGCCCGGCAGGCGACTCACTTTCTTGCTCGTGCAAGAAAGTAAGCAAAGAAACACGCCCCTACCGTCTGCGACCCCTTCGCTGCGCTGCGGGGCAACCTGTGGCGTGACGTTTGCGGTCTGCGCCGTGGAACTCACTACGCGCCAAGGCGCTCCGTTCAAACAGCCACGGCGAGTCAGTTCACGAAGCATGCGCGCTGGGGCGCGCATGCCAGCCCGCAAACGCCCTACCACAGGCACATACAGAAGGGGGGATGCCCCCGATGCCGAGCGCAGCAATGGCTCGCAGGTTGTCGGGCCCCTTCTGTCCGTGCCGAGAAGCACAGGCCCAGGGGCGGGCGTGTGCCGAAGGACACACGCTTCGTGAACATGCTTGCCGCATCTGTTTGAACGGAGCGCCCTGGCGCGCAGTGAGTTATGCGGCACGTCCCTGGGCCGAGCATCGCAGGTTGCCCCAGCGCCCCAGGCGCTGGGGACACGGACAGCAGGGGCGCACTTCTTTTGCTTACTTTTCTTGTGCGAGCAAGAAAAGTGAGTCGGCCGCCGGACGACATCCGGCCTCTGTCCTTCGATTAAGCAATAGAGGTAAAACGGAAGCTGAGCCGGTCAGCGGCTCTTAATTGGACATGGACAGAGCGATGGCAACACTCTACGCACCATCGCTCTTGGCCATGCAGACTCCTGCTTTGGCCTTCAGGCCGGAGGCCGGTTTTCGCCCGGCCTCTGTCCTTAAACAAAAAGCAGGCGGTTAACAAAGAGCCGACGGTGAGACATAACCAGGCGGCAATCAAACAAAAGAGCTACTGCACCAAAGGCGTTTCCGCCCCTTCCAAATCCACCCCCACCACCAGCGCCCGCCCAGCCAACAACCGCAAATACTGCGACAACCCCGTCGCAAAACTCTGCTGCCGCAGCTGCTGCAACACAGCGGCCCGCACCTGCTCATAAGGCGGCACGGTGCCCGCCTCGCGCTCCTGCACCTCCACCACATGCAGCCCAAAGCGGCTGTGCACCAGGCGCGGCAACACCCCCACCTCGGCATGGCCGAAAAGCTCGCGGGCGAACTCGGGGGCGCAATCCTCGATGCGCAGCCAGCCCAGCTGGCCACCCTGCGCGCCGCTGGGGCAGTTGCTGCTGGTGCTGGCAGCGGCGGCAAAGCGGTCGCCGGCGGCCTGCTCTTGCGGGGTGGCGCTGCGCACATCCAGCAGGCAGGCCTCGGCGCGCTGGCGCAAGGCGTTGATGTCGACGCCGGGCGTCACCGCAAAGAGCACATGGCGTGCCCGCACGCGCTCGCCCCGGGCGTAGCGGGCTGCGTGGGCTTGGTAGTGGCGGCGGCCGGCGTTGTCGTCGGGCTCGGGCAGTTGCAGCTCGGCGTCCAGCAACTGCTCGATGGCGCTGCCGGCCGCTTCGCTGATGGCGCCGGCGCGGGGCACGGGGTCGTCGGCAGCGAGCAGGCCCTGGGCCTGGGCGGCCTGGCGCAGCAGCTCGGTGCAGGCGCGCTGGCGCAGCTCCAGCGGGTCCAGCAGCTCATCGGCATCGCACAGCGCAATGCCGTTGACCTGGGCAGCGGCCAGCGCATCGCGCGGGGCGCCCAGCGGCGCCTCGATGCGGGGCAGGCTGAGGGCGGCGGGGCTGTCCTGGCAGCTGCAGGCTGCGCTGCCACAGCCACCCGTGGAGGTGTGCAGATCGGCGTTCATGGGCGGCCTCCTGGCTGCTTGTTGGACAGGTTCAGACGGCGCGCACGCACCAGCTGGTAGGGGCGTGCCAGGTAGGCCACGGAGGCGAAGCCGCTCCAGACATGCACCAGGCGGCTGAAGGGGAAGAGCAGGAAGATTGTCATGCCCAGCACCATGTGCACCTTGAACGGCCAGTCCAGCGCCACCAGGCCTGCCGCATCGGGGCGGAAGGTGACGATACGCTGGGCCCAGTCGGCCAGCACCAGCATCGCGTGGGCATCGGCCCGGTGCGAGAACGAGGCGGGCAAGGTGGCCAGGCCCAGCACCAGCTGCACCCACAGGATGATGAGGATGGCCAGATCGGTGCGGTGGCTGGTGCGGCGGATGCGCGGATCGGCAATGCGGCGGTGCAGCAGCAGGCTCAGGCCAATAAAGCAGACCAGGCCGGCGGTGCCGCCGGAGATGATGGCCAGCATCTGCTTTTGCGGCGCGGTGATCAGCCACTCATACATGAAGTGCGGCGTGAGCAAGCCCACCGTGTGGCCGAACAGCAGAAACAGAATGCCGATATGGAACAGGTTGCTGCCCCAGCGCAGCTGGCCGGCGCGCAGCATCTGCGAGGAGTCGCTCTTCCAGGTGTACTGGTCGCGGTCAAAGCGCGCCAGGCTCCCCATCAGAAAGACGGCCAGGCAGATGTAGGGATAGACGTTAAACAGGAAGTTGTGCAATGCAATGGGCATGGCGGTCTCCTCGGGGTTCAGCGGGCCGCGCCAGCGGGTGGCTGGCGCCGCGTGATGTGGATGGGTTGGGCGCTGCCCGGTGCGGCCTGGCCCTGGCTGTTGCAGCCGCCAAAGGCGGCGGGCTCTTCCCAGCTTGCGTCCAGCGGCTCGTCGGCGGGCAGCGGCGCAGGAGGGGTGTCGGCCACCAGCGGCTGGCCGGCCAGATCGAGCACGGCGGACAGCACGGCGGCGTAGTCGCTGTGGCGGCGGCCGAGTGCCGCAGCGATGGACTGCAGGATGTGCGCAAACTCACCGATGAAGGCGCGCGCCTCCAGGGTCGGCTGGGTGGAGGCGAACTCCAGCAGCACCGTCAGGTGGTCGGGCAGCTCGGTGGGGTCGAGCAGCAGGCCGGCCTGCTCATAGGTCTGGACCAGGTCGACCATCGCCGGGCCCCGGTCGCGCGAGTCGCCATGCACATGCTCGAACAGGTGCAGCGCAGTGCCACGGCCCCGGTCAAACAGGTCCACATAGATGGCCTCGGCATCCATGCCTTCGGCCAGCAGGCGGTCCATCAATGCGTCCAGCTCGCTGCGGCGCACATGGCCCAGCGCGTTTTCGGCGTTGAGCGCCGTGTGGATGTCGACCAGGTGGCCGCGCATCGCGGCGTCGGGGTAGCGCAGCAGGTGGGCCAGTGCGCGCAAGGTAAAGCTGATGCTGTCTTTCATGTCGTCTCTCCTCACAGGCTCGCCTGGATCGGGATGGTGCGTTTTTTCTCGCTGCCGAACAGGCTGGTGTCGGTCACGCCTTCGCTGCAACCGTTGCCAAACGAGAAGCCGCAGCCGCCGCGCACATTGAAGGCGTTCTCGGCATATTCGCGGTGCGTGGTGGGGATCACAAAGCGGTCTTCGTAATTGGCAATGGCCATGGTCCGGTACATCTCCTCGGCCTGGGCCACCGTCAGCTCGGCCTGCTGCAGTGCGGCCTCGTTGGGCAGGCCATCGACATGCTTGCCGCGCTGGTAGGCGCGCATGGCCAGCATGCGCTCCAGCGCGCGCACCACCGGCACCGTATCGCCTGCGGTGAGCAGGTTGGCCAGGTACTTGACGGGGATGCGCAGCTGGTTCACATCGGGCAGCTCGCCATTGGCGCTCACATGGCCGGCCTGGGCGGCGGCGGTGATGGGAGACAGCGGCGGCACGTACCAAACCATCGGCAAGGTGCGGTACTCGGGGTGCAACGGCAGGGCCACCTGCCAGTCCACCGCCATCTTGTAGACGGGGCTGCTCCTGGCCGCGATCAGCCAGGCCTCGGGGATGCCATCGGCCCGCGCCTGGGCGATCACTGCCGGGTCGTTGGGGTCGAGGAAGATATCGAGCTGGGCCTGGTACAGGTCCTTGTCCTGGGTGACGCTGGCCGCTGCTTCGATGCGGTCTGCGTCATACAGCAGCACGCCCAGGTAGCGGATGCGGCCCACGCAGGTTTCGGAGCAGACCGTGGGCTGGCCCGCCTCGATGCGTGGGTAGCAGAAGATGCACTTCTCGGCCTTGCCGCTTTTCCAGTTGTAGTAGATCTTCTTGTAGGGGCAGCCCGAGACGCACATGCGCCAGCCCCGGCATTTGTCCTGGTCGATCAGCACAATGCCGTCTTCCTCGCGCTTGTAGATCGAGCCGCTGGGGCAGCTGGCCACGCAGGCGGGGTTGAGGCAGTGCTCGCACAGGCGCGGCAGGTACATCATGAAGGTGTTCTCGAACTGGCCGTAGATGTCCTTTTGCACCTCGTCAAAGTTCACATCCTTGCTGCGCTTGCTGAACTCGCCGCCCAGGATCTCTTCCCAGTTCGGGCCCCAGACGATCTTGTCCATGCGCTGGCCGGTGATCAGGCTGCGCGGCCGGGCCGTGGGCGCTGCCTTCATCTCCTTGGCAGTTTGCAGGTGCTCGTAGTCGAAGGTAAAGGGCTCGTAGTAGTCGTCGATCTCGGGCAGGTTGGGGTTGGCGAAAATCTTCATCAACAGCTGCCATTTGCCGCCCTGGCGCGGCGCGATGGAGCCATCGGCCTTGCGGACCCAGCCGCCATTCCAGCGGTCCTGGTTTTCCCATTCCTTGGGGTAGCCGATGCCGGGTTTGGTCTCGACGTTGTTGAACCAGGCGTACTCGACGCCGGGGCGGTTGGTCCAGACGTTCTTGCAGGTGACGCTGCAGGTATGGCAGCCGATGCATTTGTCCAGGTTCAGGACCATGCCGATTTGTGCGCGAACCTTCATGTTGGGTTCTCCGTGGGGGTTGGTGTGGGGGTCGGTGCGAAAAGCATGACCAGGGCCGATGCGGCCTCCTGGGCATGCACAGCGTGGGGCTCGCCCGCGGCGATGTGGCAAAAGTCACCCGGCGCCATGGCCAGCTGGCGGCCCATGGTCTCGAAGACGAAGCGCCCTTCGATGCACTGGATCACCATGCGCTCTGGCACCTGGTGGCTGTGCAGCGACTGGCCGGCCTGCAGCACCAGGCGGAAGATCTGCAGACCGGGATCGCGCACCAGGGTGTACGAGCGCGCCTCGCCCAGCGCGGCCGCCAGGGGCCGCGCCGAGAAGACGGCGCCAGCAGGGGTGTGGGTCAGTGCCATGGCGGGGACTCCTTCTGCGTGGCGCTCAGGGGTTCTCGCCCTGGGCCTGGTAGGCGGCGGCCAGGTGGTCATCGCGCGGCGTGTCCAGCCAGTCCACCTTGGCCATCTTGCGCACCACGACGAACTCGTCGCGGTTGGTGCCGATGGTGCCGTAGTAGTTGAAGCCGTAGCTGTACTGCGCGTAGCCACCGATCATGTGCGTGGGTTTGAGCACAATCCGCGTGACAGAGTTGTGGATACCGCCGCGCACGCCAGTGATCTCGCTGCCGGGCGTGTTGATGATCTTCTCCTGCGCGTGGTACATCATCACCATGCCGGGTTTGACCCGCTGGCTGACGACCGCCCGCACGGCCACTGCGCCGTTGAGGTTGAACATCTCCATCCAGTCGTTGTCCTCGATGCCGGCGCGCTGGGCGTCCTCCTCGCTGATCCAGGCCACCGGCCCGCCCCGGTTGAGCGTGAGCATCAACAGGTTGTCGGTATAGGTGCTGTGGATGCCCCATTTCTGGTGCGGCGTGATGAAGTTCAGCTGGATCTCGGGGTGGCCATTGGGCTGGATGCCCTGCATGCCGGCCGTGGCCTTCATGTCCACCGGCGGACGGTAGCTGGAGAAGCCCTCGCCAAAGGCCACCATCCAGGGGTGGTCCTGGTAGAACTGCTGGCGGCCGGTGAGGGTGCGCCATGGGATCAGCTCATGCACATTGGTGTAGCCGGCGTTGTAGCTCACGGTCTCGCTCTCGATGCCGCTCCAGGTGGGCGAGCTGATGATCTTGCGCGGCTGCGCCTGGATATCGCGGTAGCGGATCTTCTCGTCCTCGCGGTAGATCGCCAGGTGCTTGTGCGCGCGGCCGGTCACCTTCTCCAGCGCCTCCCAGGCCTTCACCGCCACATGGCCATTGGTCTCGGGGGCCAGCTGCAAAATCGTCTCACAGGCATCGATATCGCTCACGATGCGCGGGCGCCCCTCGGTCACGCCCGGCTCGGTGGTCAGGCCATTCAACTGGCCCAGCTGCTCAACCTCGGTGCCGGTCTGCCAGCCAATGCCCTTGCCGCCATTGCCCAGCTGGTCCATCAGCGGGCCCAGTGCGGTAAAGCGCTTGTAGGTGTTGGGGTAGTCACGCTCCACCACGGTCACCTGCGGCGCGGTCTTGCCGGGGATCAGCGCGCATTCGCCCTTTTTCCACTCGGTCACGCCATAGGGCTGGGCCAGCTCGGCGGGGGTGTCGTGCATCAGCGGGGTCAGCACGGTGTCGCGCTCCACGCCCAGGTGGCCCACGCAGACCTCGCTGAAGGACTGGGCAAAGCCCTTGTAGATCTCCCAGTCCGAGCGCGATTCCCAGACCGGATCGACCGCGGCCGACAACGGGTGGATGAAGGGGTGCATGTCGCTGGTGTTGAGGTCGTTCTTCTCGTACCAGCTGGCCGTGGGCAGCACGATGTCCGAGTACAGACAGGTGGTGCTCATGCGGAAGTCCAGGGTGACCAGCAGATCGAGCTTGCCCTGGGGCGCATCGGCATGCCAGGTCACCTCTTCGGGCTTGGCGTCATCGGGGCCCAGGTCCTTGCCCTGCACGCCGTTGTCGGTGCCCAGCAGGTGCTTGCAGAAGTACTCATGGCCCTTGCCGCTGGAGCCCAGCAGGTTGCTGCGCCAGACAAACAGGTTGCGCGGCCAGTTCTCGGGCGCATCGGGGTCTTCGCAGCTCATCGCCAGGCTGCCGCTTTGCAGGCCTTGGGCCACATAGTCGCGCGGCGCCAGGTTGGCGGCATCGGCGGCGGCCGCTATCGACAAGGGGTTGGTCTTGAGCTGCGGCGCGCTGGGCAGCCAACCCATGCGCTCGGCGCGCACGTTGTAATCGATCATGCTGCCGCCGTACTGGCTGCGGTCGGCCAGGGGGCTGACGATCTCTTCAAGGCCGAGCTTCTCGTAGCGCCACTGGTCGGTATGGGCGTAGAAGAAGCTGGTCGAGTTCTGCTGGCGCGGTGGGCGTGCCCAATCGAGCGCAAAGGCGAGCGCCGTCCAGCCGGTCTGCGGGCGCAGCTTTTCCTGGCCCACATAATGCGACCAGCCGCCGCCGCTTTGGCCCACGCAGCCGCAGAGCATCAGCAGGTTGATGACGCCCCGGTAGTTCATGTCGCAGTGGTACCAGTGGTTCATCGCCGCGCCGATGATGACCATGGACTTGCCCTGTGTCTTGTCGGCATTGGCGGCAAACTCGCGCGCCACCAGGGTGATCTGCTCGCGCGGCACGCCAGTGATGCTCTCGGCCCAGGCGGGCGTGTAGGCGGCATCGTCGTCGTAGCTGGCAGCGCCGCTGCCCAGGCCCCGGTTGATGCCGTATTGCGCGGCCTGCAGGTCGAACACGGTGGCCACCAGGGCCTCGTGGTATTCGCCCTCGCTGCCCAGGCGCAGGCGCACGGCCGGCACCTTGGCGCGGCTCACATCGCCTTGCTGTTCGTTGGCGGTGAAGTGCGGCGTGGCAATGCCGCCAAAGTAAGGAAAGCCGACATCGACAATCTCATGGGCCTGGCTGCCATCTTCCAGCACCGAGAGCTTGAGGCGGACCTCGTCGCCATGGCGCGCTTCCTTGGACTCCAGGTTCCACTTGCCCGCGTCGCCCCGGCCCTCGGCGCCCCAGCGAAAGCCGATCGAGCCATGGGGCAACACGGCGCGGCCCTGGCTGTCAAAGGCCATGGTCTTCCACTCGGGGTTGTTGTCCTGGCCGAGCTTGCCGTTGAAATCGCTGGCGCGCAGGTAGCGGCCAGGCACCTGCACTACGCTGCCATCGGCCAGGGTCTTGCTCTCGAGCAGCACCAGCATCGGCAGGTCGGTGTAGCGGCGCGCGTAGCCGTCAAAGTAGTCGCTGCGCTTGTCGAAGTAGAACTCCTTGAACGCCACATGGCCCATGGCCATCGCGAGCGCCGCATCGGTGCCCTGCTTGGGGTGCAGCCAGACGTCGGAGAGCTTGGCCACCTCGCTGTAGTCGGGGGTGACGGCCACGGTCTTGGCGCCCTTGTAGCGCACCTCGGTGAAGAAGTGGGCATCGGGCGTGCGCGTCTGCGGCACGTTCGAGCCCCAGGCAATGATGTAGCTGCTGTTGTACCAGTCGGCCGATTCGGGCACATCGGTCTGCTCGCCCCAGACCTGGGGGCTGGCCGGCGGCAGGTCACAGTACCAGTCGTAAAAGCTCATGCAGACGCCACCGATCAGGCTCAGGTAGCGGCTGCCGGCCGCGTAGCTGACCATGCTCATCGCCGGGATCGGCGAGAAGCCAATGATGCGGTCCGGCCCGTGTTGCTTGATGGTGTAGACGTTCGCAGCGGCCACCAGCTGGTTGACCTCGTCCCAGGTCGAGCGCACAAAGCCGCCCAGGCCACGCACCTGCTGGTAGTCGCGGCGCGCGGCATCGTCCTGTGCAATCAGGGCCCAGGCATCGACCGGCGTTTTGGCCACCTGGAGCGCCGCGCGCCAGCGCTCGAGCAAGCGGCCCCGCACCATCGGGTACTTGACCCGGTTGGCGCTGTACAGGTACCAGCTGTAGCTGGCACCCCGGGCGCAGCCACGCGGCTCATGGTTGGGCATGTCCCAGCGCGTGCGCGGGTAGTCGGTCTGCTGGGTTTCCCAGGTGACGATGCCGCCTTTGACATAGATCTTCCAGGAGCAGGAGCCCGTGCAGTTGACGCCATGCGTGCTGCGCACGATCTTGTCATGCGCCCAGCGGGCGCGGTAGGCGTCTTCCCAGGTGCGGTCTTCGCCGGTGGTGCGGCCGTGGCCGCCGGCAAAGCTCTCCTTGGGCAGGCGAAAGTGGGTGAGTCGGTCGAGGAAATGGCTCATAACGGTTCTCTTTCTCGTGGGGTCCAGGCTCTGGGGCCTTTAGCAGGGCATCGCGGCGTTGCGGCGGGCATAGCACCACCAGGTCACCACGGCGCACAGCAGATAGAAGGCAGAAAAGACCCACAGCGCGGCCTCGGGCCCGCCGGTGGATGCGATCGAGCTGCCATAGCTCTTGGGAATGAAAAAGCCGCCATACGCACCCAGTGCGCCGGCAAAGCCGACGGCGGCGGCGCCCAGCACATTGCCTTCCTTGAGGGCGGCGGCCTGCGAAGCCGCATCCTTGCCTGCGCCTTGCGTGGCCAGCTGGTTGAAGATCACGGGGATCATGCGGAAGGTGGAGCCATTGCCGATGCCGGTGGTGACAAACAGCACCAGGAACATCAGAAAAAAGCCGGTGAAGCTGCCCGCTTGCGGCCCCCAGGCCAGCGCATAGCTGCCCGTGCCCTTGGGCAGAAACCACAGCACGCCCAGCACGGCCAGCGCCATCACCAGAAAGTTCCAGAACGTGACCACGCCGCCACCGACCTTGTCGGCCAGCCAGCCACCAAAGGGCCGCACCAGCGCGCCCACCAGCGGGCCCAGCCAGGCGTAGGCCAGCGGATTGACGGCGGGGAACAGGCCCTTGATCAGCAGCGGAAAGCCGGCGGCAAAGCCGATGAAGGAGCCAAAGGTGCCCAGGTAGAGCAGGCACATGATCCAGTTGTGGGGCTGCACAAAGATGGCGGCCTGCGCGGCCACTGAGGCCTTGGCATCGGCCACATCGTTCATCCCGAACCAGGCAACGACCGAGGTCAGCGCAATCCAGGGCACCCAGATGAAGGCAGCGTTCTGCATCCAGACCTCGACCTGCACCCCGCCCTGGGTGATGGTCTGCGGCTCACCGCCAAAGATGCCCAGCAGACCGACGGTGACGACGATGGGGCTCAGGAACTGCACCACCGACACGCCCAGGTTGCCCAGGCCGGCATTGACACCCAGCGCCGAGCCCTTGCGGTCCTTGGGGAAGAAGTAGCTGATGTTGGCCATGCTGGAGCTGAAATTGCCCCCGCCCAGGCCGCACAGCAGCGCCAGGATCAGCATCGTCGGGTAGGGCGTGGCCGGGTCCTGCACGGCCATGCCGATGCCGATCGCCGGGATCAGCAGGCTGGCAGTCGAGATCGCCGTCCAGCGCCGGCCGCCCACCAAAGGCACCATGAAGGAGTAGAAGATGCGCAAGGTGGCGCCCGACAGCGCAGGCGCGGCCGCCAGCCAGAACAGCTGGTTGGTGGAGTACTGAAAGCCCAGGCCCGGCAGGCTGACGGCGACCACGCTCCAGACCTGCCAGACGGCAAAGGCCAGGAACAGCGCCGGCACGGAGATCCACAAATTGAGCTTGGCGATGGCCTCGCCCTCCTTTTCCCAGAAGGCCTTGTCCTCCGGGGTCCAGATCGTCAAGGTGCTGCCGCGGCGCGGCGCAGAGGGGGTGTTGCTTGTCATGGAGAGTCTTTCCAGCAGAAATCGATGGCGGCTGTCACGCCTTGCGGCCCGCAGCGGGGCCCATCACATCGGTGCGGCGCACCTCGGTCCAGTACATCCAGATCAGCGAGACCCAGACCACGCCATAGAGCAGCATGAAAGCGCTGGAGCGCAGGCCCGTCAGATCGAGCAGCAGACCGAACAGGATCGGCAGCACAAAGCCGCCCAGGCCGCCGGCCAGGCCCACGATGCCGCTGATGGCACCGATGTTGTCGGGGTAGTCGTTGCCGATGTACTTGAAGACGCTGGCCTTGCCGAACGCAAAGGCCACGCCCAGCACACCCATCAGCGCGGTGAAGCTGTAGACGTTCAGGCCCAGGTGGAAGGTCTGGGGGCCGTTGACCGTGGCAACGGTGAAATCGGTCTGCGGGTAGCTCAGCAGGAACAGGCAGATCCAGCTCACCCACATCACCCACCAGGTGACCTTGTGGGCGCCGTATTTGTCGGACAGCACACCGCCAATGGCGCGCAGCACGCCGCCGGGCAGCGAAAAGCAGGCCGCGAGCAAGGCGGCGACGCGGATGTCCAGGCCGTACTCGCCCACGTAGTACTGCACCATCCACAGCGCCAGCGCCACATAGCCACCAAAGACGATGCTGTAGTACTGGCAGTACTTGAGCACGCGCGGGTCCTTCAAGGCCTGCAGCTGGTCGACAAAGCGGACGTTGCTGGCCACCAGGTGGCGCGGGTCATGCGCGCTGAACAGCCAGAACAGCACCACGGTGCCCGCCAGAATGGCCGCGTAGACCTGGGGCACCAGCGCCCAGCCGCCCGCCACCAACAGCGCCGGCGCAAGAAACTTGTTGACGGCCGAGCCGGAGTTGCCCGCGCCATAGACGCCCATGGCCATGCCCTGGCGGCTCTTGGGAAACCAGCGCGCCACATAGGGCGTGCCCACCGAGAAAGAGCCACCGGCGAGGCCGACAAACAGGCCGATGACGAGGAACTGCCAGTACTGCGTGGCGTAGGCCATGAGCCAGACGGCCGGCACGGTGACGGCCATCAGCACGGTCATCACGGTGCGGCCGCCAAAGCGGTCCGTCCAGATGCCCAGCGGCACCCGCACCAGCGAGCCCGAGAGCACCGGCATGGCGGTGAGCAGGCCAAACTCGGTCGCGTTCAGGCCCAGTTGCTGCTTGAGCGGGATGCCGATGACGCCGAACATCATCCACACCATGAAGCAGACCGTGAAGGCCAGCGTGCTGACGGCGAGCACGCTCCAGGCCTGGCGCGAGACAGCGGGAGGGGCAGTGGCGGAATCCATGGTGGGGGCAGATGTTGTTGGTCTGCCTCTACTGTGCTGCGCCAGCGCGCAGCGCACCATCCACCGGTTAGCGCATCAGGCCGCGCCGCAAGAACGATGGCCTGCGCCCTGCCATCGTTCTGAAGAACTATGGCGCCGCTTTTCTCGGCAGCGCCTGATGTGCATCAAACCGGCCATGCAGCCTGGCCGGCATGATGCCCGGTTGCTCAGGCCAGATCGACCTGCATGCCCACGGCGCGCAGCTTGTCCACCACCTCATCGATATGCGCCTTGCTGCGGGTCTGCAGCACGATGTCGATCTCGGTGTTTTGCGCGGCCAGCTTGGTGAAGGCGCGCTGGTGGTGCACCTCTTCGATGTTGGCGCCCGCCTCGGCCACGATGGCCGTGATGCGTGCGAGCATGCCGGGCACATCGCGCGAGCTGATGCGCAGGCGCGCGAGCCGGCCCGAGCGCACCATGCCGCGCTGGATGATGGAGGCCAGCAGCAGCGGGTCGATATTGCCGCCCGACAGCACCAGGCCCACCTTCTGGCCGGCAAAGCGCTCGGGGTAGCGCAGCAGCGCCGCCAGCCCCACCGATCCCGCGCCCTCGACCAGGGTCTTTTCAATCTCCAGCAGCATCAGCACCGCCTGCTCGATATCGCTCTCCTCGACCAGCACCAGGTCGTCCACCGTGCGGGCGACGATCTCGCGCGTGATCAGGCCGGCCGTCGCCACCGCAATGCCTTCGGCCATCGTCGAGACGCCGACGGGCAGGTCCTGGTGCTGCACCGCATTGACCATGCTGGGAAAGCGCGAGGTCTGCACACCCACCACCTGGATGCCGGGCTTGACCGCCTTGGCGGCGGTGGCCATGCCGGCAATCAGGCCCCCGCCGCCGACGGCGACCAGCAGGGTGTCCAGGTCGGGCTGGTCTTCGAGCATCTCCAGCGCCAAGGTGCCCTGGCCGGCTGCAATGTCGGCATCGTCAAAGGGGTGCACAAACACCAGCTTCTGGTCCTCGGCCATCGCATAGGCATGGGCGCGGGCCTCTTCCAGCGTGTCGCCATGCAGCACCACCTCGGCACCAAAACTGCGCGTGCGCTCGACCTTGACGCCCGGCGTGAAGCGCGGCATCACGATCACCGCCCGCACACCCAGCTGCTGCGCATGGTAGGCCACGCCCTGGGCATGGTTGCCCGCGCTCATCGCAATCACGCCCCGTGCGCGCTGCTCGGCGTTGAGCTGCATCAGCTTGTTGCAGGCACCGCGCTCCTTGAAGGCCGCCGTGAACTGCAGGTTCTCGAACTTGAGGTAGACCTTGGCGCCCACGATCTGGGACAGGGTGTGGGAGTACAGGCACGGCGTGCGCTCGACCTTGCCTTGGATGCGCTGGGCGGCGTCGCGGATGTCTTGAATGCTGAGCATGGGATGACTCGCTGGAGGGTGGGCCGCCCGGCCAGGGGGCGGCAGTGGTGATGGGTGCCGTATCCGTGTTGCCGGGCGTCAGTCGGCGCTGGGCGGCTGGTAGACATGGTCAAAAAACGCCTGCTCCAGCGCCACCGCGCGGCTGAAATAATCGGCCGCCTCGGCACGCACGTCGGGCTCGATGCTCTCGCCCATGCGGTCGAGCTCGGCGCGCAGCCAGCCGACAAAATCGCGGAAGAAGTCATTGGCGTGCAGGCTGATCCATTCGGCATGTTCAAAGCGCGGCGGCAGGCGCTGGCCGGGCTGGTCAAAGCCGTCCAGGTACAGGCCTTCGGCCACGCAGAGCACGGCCAGGCAGTTGGCGTATTTCTGGCTGCGCGCAGCCTGCCCCATCAGCGCCTGGAACTGCACGGTAGGCAGCGTCAGCGGCGGCGTATCGCGCTCCTGCTGGGACACGTCCAGCGCGTCAAAACTGCGCTGAAAGTAGGTGTTCTCGTCGCTGGTGATCATCGCCGCAAACTGCGCCAGGCGCACGCGCGGCGCAAAGCTATCGGCGCTGGCGATGGCCGCGCCCAAGAGCGCCACGAACTGGTTGATGAACTGGTAGTCCTGCACCAGGTAGCGGCGCAGCACCGCATCATCAAGGCTACCGGCCCGCATCTCGTCAATGAAGCGGTGCTGGATGCAGGCATCCCAGACGGGCTGGTTCAGCGCTTGAAGCGATTCGGAAAAACGGTCGGTCATGGTGGGCGGCAGGGGCTGCAACGGCAAAGAGGGCCATTGTGCCGCAACAGCCTTGTGCCTGCGTACCACCCTTGTGATGCGCTATGATTTTTGCACATCCCCACCCTCTCCCTCTGTTACCGAAAGACGAGCATGACCTCTGCCATCGACCGCCGCCATGTCGGCGCCCGCCTGTCCGAAATCGCCATCCACAACGGCACCGTCTACCTGGCCGGCCAGATCCCCGAGAACAACCCCGGTGCCGATATCGTCACCCAGACCCAGGAAGTGCTGGGCCATATCGACCGCCTGCTGGGCGAGGCCGGATCGAGCAAGGCCAGCATCCTGCAGTGCCAGATCTACCTGACCGACATCAGCGAGATTGGCCAGATGAACAGCGTCTGGGACGCCTGGGTGACCCCCGGCCACACGCCGCCCCGCGCCACCGTGCAGGCCACGCTGGGCAACCCGGCCTACAAGATCGAAGTGGTGGTGGTCGCCGCCGTCGACAAGGCCTGATCGGGGCGCGCTGGCCCTGCCCAAGAACCTGTTCTAAGGCTGCGCTGAACGCAGCATTCCTTGCATACAAAGCCTGTCTTGCAACTTGCATGGCAGGTTTTTTGCTTGTGTCTCCCAGGCTGCACAAGTCGGTGAACGCTCACGGGTAATCCCTGTTCACTGATCGGTATGTGCATGGGTACATTTTGCATACAAGAAATTTACAACTTGTATACAAACCGAAAAGGAATGCGTATGCGTCGTTTTGTCAGATCGCTGTTCGGGCAGGTGGTGGTGGCTCTTATCGTAGGGGTCCTCATCGGCCTGCTGGTGCCGGAGTGGGCCGTCAAGCTCAAGCCTTTGGGCGATGGTTTCATCAAGCTCATCAAGATGATCATCCCGGTGCTGGTGTTCTGCGTGGTGGTGCATGGCATCGCGGGCGCAGGCGACCTCAAGCGCGTGGGCCGGGTCGGCGTCAAGGCGCTGATCTACTTCGAGGTGCTCACCACCATTGCACTGGTGTTGGGCCTGGTACTGGCCTTTGTGTTCCAACCTGGTGCAGGCATGAACGTGGACCCGAGCAAGCTCGATGCCTCGGCCATGAGCGCCTACGCCAGCAATGCCGACAAGCTGACCAGCGGCGGCACGGTCGATTTCCTGATGAAGCTGATCCCCACCACCGTGGTGCAGGCCTTTGCCACCGGCGACGTGCTGCAGGTGCTGCTGTTTGCCGTGCTGTTTGGCTGCGGGTTGACCATGCTGGGCGAGCGCGGCGCGCCGGTGAGCCTGCTGATCGACACGATGTCGCATGTGCTGTTCAAGGTGATGGGCATCATCATCAAGCTGGCGCCGCTGGGTGTGCTGGGCGCGATCGCCTTTACCGTCGGCCAGTACGGCGTGGGCTCGCTCAAGCAGCTGGGCATGCTGGTCTTGCTGTTCTATGTGGCCGTCGCCTTCTTTGTGTTTGTGGTGCTGGGCTTTGCGATGCGGGTCTCGGGTTTCAGCCTCATCAAGCTGCTGCGCTACCTGCGTGAAGAGCTGATGGTCGTGTTCGCCACCACCTCGTCGGACAGCGTGCTGCCCCAGATCATGGCCAAGCTGCGCCACCTGGGCATCCGCGACTCCACGGTCGGCCTGGTGATCCCCACCGGCTACTCCTTCAACCTCGATGCATTCTCGATCTACATCACCTTGGCGGCGGTCTTCATTGCCCAGGCCACCAATACGCCGATCTCGATGACCGATCTGCTGACCATCCTGGCCATTGCGCTGGTGACCTCCAAGGGCGCACACGGCGTGCCCGGCTCGGCGATTGTGGTGCTGGCCGCCACCTTGCATGCGATCCCCGCCATCCCGGCCATCGGCCTGGTGCTGGTGCTGTCGGTGGACTGGTTCATGGGCATTGCCCGCGCGCTGGGCAACCTGATCGGCAACTGCGTGGCCACCGTGGCGATTGCCTCCTGGGAAGGCGATATCGACCGCGAGCGGGCCCATAAGGTGCTCAATGGCGAGAAACTACCGCAAGACACGGCACAATCGGAGCTGTCTACACCCCACGCCTGAGCCCATGACTGCTGTCAGCCCCACCACCATTGCAGAACGCGTCGTCGAAGCCATCCTCGCGCAGAAGCTCTCGCCCGGGGAGCGCCTGGGAGAGCAGGCGCTGGCAGACAACTTCTCGGTCAGCCGCACCTTGGTGCGTGAGGCGCTGATGCAGCTGCAGGCGCGCGGCTTTGTGCAGGTGCAGCCGCGCCGGGGCTGGTACGTGGTGCAGCCCAGTGCCGAAGAGGCACGCGACGCCTTCGCCGCCCGGCGCATCATCGAGGCGGGCATCCTGGAGACCGCAGGCCGCCCGATGCAGCAGGTGATCCGCCAGCTGCGCCTGCATATCGACGAGGAGCAGCGCGCGATCCAGGGCGCCGACGCGGCCACGCGCGCCTTTCTGCTGGCCGATTTCCACGTCTGCCTGGCCGAGAACATGGGCCACCGCCTGCTGGCCGATACCCTGCGCGACCTGACCGCCCGCACCACGCTGGCAGCAACGCTCTACCAGTCCGACCACAGCGCCGAGCAGTCCTGCGCGGACCATGCCAGCATTGTCGAGGCGCTGGAGCGGGGCGACGCCGAGCAGGCCCGCGCACTGATGCTGGCCCATATCGGCAACGTCGAAGAAGCGTTGGAGACCACCCCTCCGCCCCCGGAGACTGCGCCTGGCGAGCGCCTGCGTGCCACCCTGAGCCCCGTGCAGCGCTGATGCCCGAGCCACGCATGCGGCCGCGCAAGAGCGGCGGGCCGGGCCGACTCCTCAAGCCTGCCAGGCCCGCAAGCCCGGCCGGCCCGCCCCGGCTGCTGGGCTTTCACAAGCCCTATGGCGTTGTCAGCCAGTTCACACCCGAGGGGCGCTGGCAAGGCCTGAAAGACTTTATCGACGTGCCCGGCGTCTATGTCGCTGGCAGGCTCGATGGCGACAGCGAAGGCCTGCTGCTGCTGACCAACGACGGCCAGTTGCAGGCCCGCATTGCCGACCCGCGCCACAAGATGGCCAAGACCTACTGGGTGCAGGTCGAAGGCATTCCCGATGCCGCCGCCTTGCAGCAGCTGCGCGATGGCGTGGACCTGAAAGACGGCAAGACCCTGCCGGCCCAGGTGCGCATGCTCGACCCGCAGCCTGCGATGTGGCCGCGCCACCCGCCGATCCGCGTGCGTCAGAGCGTGCCCGATTGCTGGATCGAGCTCATCATCCGCGAAGGCCGCAACCGCCAGGTGCGGCGCATGACCGCTGCCGCCGGCCACCCCACCTTGCGCCTGGTGCGCATGGCCATTGGCCCCTACTCGCTCGCTGGCCTGGAGCCCGGGCAGTGGACGGATCTGGCGCTGTAAAAAGTCGCCGCGCCAGGCATCATTGCGCCAGCAGCGGCAATGCATCCAAAGCCTCTTGCCCCGAGGGAAGGGCCACCGCCTGCCAGCCACCACGCCGGGGCCAAGGCCGGTAGTGCGCCAGCGGCAACACCTCCACCTGCTCGATCTGCCCTTGCAGCTGCGCGCCCAGCGCCTGCAAGGCCTGGCTGCGCTGCTGCGCGCAGGCCTGCACCTGCGCCCACTGCGCGCGCCGCTCGGCCGCGCTGAGGGCCGCCATCGCATGGGGCGCTGGCAGGCATTGCGCCGCAGCCAGCCAGCGCAACGCGCTGATGTCGCCCGCGCCCAGTTGCTGCAGCTGCTGGGCATAGCGCTGCAGCCCCTCCGGCTCCAGGCGGCCCGCCAATTGGATGTCGAGCACATCGCCTTGCAGCCGGTAGCGCGCTGGCAGGGCGGCGGTCCAGTGGCTGCTGCCGTGGCGGCTACGCATGCTGGCAGCAATACGGCGGCTGCCCTGCACCAGCAGTGGTTGCACCAGCTCCAGCAGGGCCACATCGCGCAGGCGGGCTTGTTCCGGGTTGCGGGCAGGCTCCAGCTGAATGCGGATAGGTTGGCTGTCATAGCCGCGCCATTGCAGGCCCCAGGCCTGCAGCCTGGCCCGGTCGGGCGCCATCAGGCCCATGGCCAGCGCTGCTGGCACAAAGGCGATCGCCGCCCAAATCCACCATTCGGGCGACATGCGGCGCGCATTCCAGGCCTGGCCCTGCCGAAGCAGCGACCAGCCGGTGCTCAGCTGCCCCAGCAGCCAGACCGCTACCAGCACCACGATGGCGCCGGCCAGGCCCGTGCCCATCTGCAGCATCTCGGCCGGGTGCAGGCTGTCGGGCAGCAGGAACAGGACCATCCAGCCGCAAGCCGTCGCCAGCAAGGCCGCCAGCATCGCGTAAAACGGCAGCCACACGGGCGTGCGCAGCCGCCCATCCTCCATCAGCAAGCCTGGATCGCGCAGCGCGCGCCGCCCTTCCAGCATCCAGCCGATGCGGCCCGCTTGCGACAGCAGCACAAACACCAGCCCGCCTGCGGCCACTGCTATCAGCAGCGGCAACCACAGCCACAGCAGCAGCACGCCCAGCGCCGCCATCAGCACCCCGCCCAGCACCAGCAGCGCCGCATGGCCGCGCTGCTGCTTTCCCTCGTTGCTCCCGCCCATTCTTCTCTGCACTCCCTTGTCTCTCATCTCCACCGGCATCCGGCATTCCTGTGCAAGAATGCCCTTTCGCACCCACTAAGCCTGCAAGACCAGCTATGGTTTTGGGAGTATATGAACTGGAGGGGATGGACGCGGCTGCCATACCCCCGCTGTAAGAACCTGTTCAAAGGAAACCCCATGCGCCCCTTGCTCAGCCTCTGCCTTGGCCTGGCCTTTCAACTGACGCAACCCCCTGCCCACGCACAGAACATGACCACGCTCGCCCTGCACCAGGCAGCGGCCGCCAACAACGGCAGCCGCATCCAGCAACTGCTGCAAAACGGTGGCGCCAGCGCCCTTGATGCACGCGATGCCCAGGGCCGCACGCCGCTGCTCGTAGCCACCCAGAGCAACCAGGTGGCAGCGGCCAGGGCCTTGATCGAGGCCGGCGCCGATGTGAATGCCAAGGACCACATCGAAGACAGCCCCTACCTGTACGCCGGCGCACGCGGCCACCAGGAGATCCTGCAGATGACGCTGGCCCATGGCGCCGACCTGCGCAGCACCAACCGCTATGGCGGCACCGCGCTGATCCCGGCAGCCGAGCGCGGCCATGTCGAGACCGTGCGCACCCTCATCAACGCCGGCGTCGATGTGAACCATGTCAACCGCCTGGGCTGGACGGCGCTGATGGAGGCCATCGTGCTGAGCGATGGCGGCCCGCGCCACCAGCAGATCCTGCAGCTCTTGATCGATGCCAAGGCCGATGTCAACCTGGCCGACAAGGAGGGCGTGACACCGCTGGCCCATGCCCGGCAACGCGGCTATAGCGCGATGGTGGAGATGCTGACAGCGGCCGGTGCGCGCTGAGGCGCAACGTTGTTTTATGCAATACGTTAATAAAAATTAGACTTTTTATAACTATTGCTTTATAGTGAACACCGTCTGAGAGGTATTTGCCGCTGTGCAAGCCTCTTTTTCCCGCTGGTGGGTGGCAGGGCTACTTCCAGCGTTCTTGGCGACATTCGCCTGGTTGGTCTGCAGAGCAGCAGTCAACCGCGTACCTACACGCTCACACAGGCTGCCCAAGCCCGTGATCCTGATTGATACCCATTTCTAAGACTTTTATTTCCATCGGGAAGTACCTCGTTTCCCCGTCGACCCACCAAGCGCCCAATGGCCGCTTTGGCGCCTCCTTCTCCTTCCAGCGATCACCGGGCAATGGCAGCTATTGCCGGGTATTCCGCTTCGACAAGACATTCGCCTCTGCAGAAGCGGCGCGCATCTTTGCAGTGACCCAAGGCTGGCTGCAGTCATCCATGCCCAAGCCTCCGGTCTGCTGACCGCGGGGTGGCAACACCACCCCTCCCATTCCTTGGCGACATGGCCTGGTCTGTCCAGTCCGCCGCCACTCCATGCGCACCCATGGTGCAACTTCTTTCAGAAAGGCTCTGACATGAGCAGCAAAATTTATGTGGGCAACCTGCCCTATTCCGTGACCGATTCCAGTCTCCAGGACAACTTCTCCGAATTCGGTTCGGTGACCTCCGCCAAAGTCATGATGGACCGCGATACCGGTCGCTCCAAGGGATTCGGCTTTGTCGAAATGGCCTCGGCCGATGTGGCCCAGGCAGCAATCGACGCGCTCAATGGCAGGTCGGTCGACGGACGCCAGATCGTCGTCAACCTGGCCCGCCCCCGTGAAGAATCCAGAGGCGCGGGTGGCTACAGCAACTCGGGCGGTCGCTCCGACGTGGGCTACGGCCAAGGCGGCTACGGCGGTGGCCGTTACTGAGCGCATCGCATCTTGAAGACCCGGCTGTCGTAGCCGGTTCGATCAGGCCTTACAAAGCGCCTCTCGGTACCGCTGGTACAGAGAGGCGCTTTGTCATGGAGCGGACACGGGGCCGTCCGGGCCGGGCGCAATCGCTCCGGCCTGCGCCAGCAGCTGCGCGATCCAGTCGATGAACACCCGCACCCGGCGCGACAGCTGCGCCCGGTGCAGGTAGAGCACATGCACCGGCAGCGCAGGCGGCGGGTAGCTGTGCAGCACCTGCACCAGCTCGCCCGACTGCAGATGGGCCTGCACGTCATAGCGCGGTATCTGGATCAGGCCCAGGCCCGCCAGCGCGCAGGCGATATAGCTCTCCACATGGTTGGCACCCACAGCCCCGGGCAGCACCATGCTGTGCTCGGCGCCGCCCTCCACCCATTCCCAGGCGGCAGGGCGCCCACTGGTGGGCGAGTTGTAGTGCACGCTCTGGTGGCCTGCCAGGTCAGCCGGTGTCTGCGGCGTGCCCTGCCGGGCCAGGTAGGTGGGGCTGGCGCAGTTGATCAGTTCCATGCTGCCCAGCGCCTTGGCCACCAGCGAGCTGTGGGCCAGCGGTCCCACGCGCAAGGCGCAGTCGATGTGCTCCTGCACCAGGTCCACCGCCCGGTCGCTGGAGCCCAGATCCACCTCCAGCCCCGGGTGCTGCGCCAGCAGCGCTGGCAATGCGGGGGCGACGATCAGCCGCGCCACGCGGCTGGGCACATCGATGCGCAGGCGCCCGGCCACGGCATGCGATTGCGGGCGAAAGCGCTGCTCGAGGTCCTGCATCTCATCAACCAGGCTGCTGGCGCTATCAACCAGCGCCTGGCCATCCAACGTCAGCGCTACCTTGCGTGTGGTGCGGTGGAGCAGGCGCGTGCCCAGCCGGGCTTCCAACTGCTGCACCGCCAGCGACACGGTGGGCCGGGGCAGCGCCAGCTGGTCGGCGGCCTGGGAAAAGCTGCCGGTCGCGGCCACACGCAAAAAGATGCGCAGCAGGTCAATGCGGTCCATAGCCCGGATCCTGCACATTCATTGTTAATAAATTCTGGATAAACATGGAATAAATTCTATATTTATCTTTGTTTCGTGACCAATTACGCTGAACAGCTCTGACCTATCCCCAAGGAGCTTTTCATGTCCAAACCCCAACACAGCCTGCAGGGCAAGACCGTTTTGATCGCCGGCGGTGCCAAAAACCTGGGCGGCCTGCTGGCCACCGACTTTGTCCAGCATGGCGCCAAGGCCGTGGCCATCCACTACAACAGCGCAGCGAGCAAGGCCGATGCCGAGCAGACGCTGGCAGCGCTGCAAAAGCTGGGCGCCAAGGCGGTGATGCTGCAAGGCGACCTGACCACGGCCGCCGCCGTGGAGAAGCTGTTTGCCGACACCGTGGCCGCGCTGGGCCGCCCCGACATTGCGATCAACACCGTCGGCAAGGTGCTGAAAAAGCCGATGGCCGAGATCAGCGAAGCGGAGTTTGACGAGATGGATGCGGTCAACAACAAGGCCGCCTTCTTCTTCTTGAAGGAGGCAGGCAAGCAGGTGAATGATGGCGGCAAGATCTGCACGCTGGTCACCTCGCTGCTGGGCGCCTTCACGCCGTTTTACGCGTCCTACGCGGGCACCAAGGCGCCGGTGGAGCACTACACCCGCGCAGCGGCCAAGGAGCTGGGCGCGCGCGGCATCTCGGTCACCGCCGTGGGCCCCGGCCCGATGGACACGCCCTTCTTCTACGGCCAGGAAAGCGCTGACGCGCAGGCCTACCACAAGAGCGCAGCGGCGCTGTCGCCGTTCAGCCAGACGGGCCTGACCGACATCGAAGACGTGGTGCCCTTTGTGCGCCACCTGGTGAGCGATGGCTGGTGGATCACCGGCCAGACGATTCTGATCAACGGCGGCTATACGACAAAATAAAGCCTGGAGGGCGCCGCCCTCCCACCACCACAAGGAGTTGCCCATGCATATGATTTTGGTCATGCTGACCGGCTTGCTGCTGCTGGCCGTCTTTGCCCTGCTGGGCAAGCTCTGGGGCGCCGATGCGGCCAGCATCGCGCTGGCGGCCAAGTACTTCATCCCCGCCTGGCTGGGGGTCGCGCTGGTCAATATGTGGGTCGGCGTCCACAAGGCCGGCTATACCGTCGCGCAGGAGCTGCCCATCTTGCTCGTCAACTTCGCCGTGCCCGCCGCGCTGGCGCTGGGCCTGGTCTGGTGGCTGGGCCGCGCCTGATCGGCGATTGGACAGAACACCACAGTTGCCGCGCTGCAGCATCGAAAACACTGGGCCCGCTGCCTGCCTTGCACTACGCTGGTGCGTGGAATTGGATGCCTGCAGCGGTTGATGGGGGTGTTCTCTACAGGCGGCAGCAACAGCCGACAAGTGCCTGCACACCTCGCCTGTTGTGAGCCGCAGACGCGCGCTTTACATTGTCACCGTGCCGTCATACCGACCCCGCAGCATCCATCCACTTGCTGATTCACCAACCCTGGGGACAACGGACGATGACAACACACCAACCCACCTTTCGCCTGGCCACGCTGGGCGCTGCGATGTGCGCAGCTCTGCTGATGACCGCCTGCGGCGGCGGCGATGATGATCCGAGCTTCAAGACCCTGGACGGCAAGCAGCCCCAGGTGATCGCCCACCGTGGCTACTCGGGCATGTACCCCGAGCAGACCCGCATGGCCTACGAGAAGGCGGCCGACGCCGGTGCCGACATGCTGGAGCTGGACATGCACATGACGCGTGACTGCCAGCTGGTGGCCCGCCACAACGCCTGGCTGAGCGACAGCACCAACATCGCCGATGTGGCCAAGACCAATGCCGCCGTGGCAGCCCGCAAGCGCACCACGCCCGGCGTGCTGGTGAATGTGAAATACCCCGCCATCCCGGCCAACGGCCCCAGCCAGTACCTGACGGACCTGATCGAGCCGGGCAACCAGAAGTCGGTGCTCAAGGCGCTGATCGTCGACGGCGAAGACCACAGCAATGACTGGTCGATCAGCGACTTCACGATGCAGGAGCTGCGCGACTGGATTGCCGGCACCACCTTGGACAACCGCGCCGACCGCCCCACCGAGTGGAACGGCAAGCTGCCGCTGATCAGCGCCCAGGATGTGATCGACATCGCAGCGGCCAAGGGCAAGTCGCTGGGCCGCACCATCCCCGTGTATGCCGAAACCAAGAACCCCTACTGGAACAACCAGCAGGCGATCGCCAATGGTTGCGGCAGCGGCAGCCACCCGTTTGAAGATGCCGTGATGGCGCTGCTCGAGAAGAACAAGCTCAACAGCAAGGACTCGGCCATCTACATCCAGAGCTTTGACCCTGAGAGCCTCAAGTACCTGCGCAAGGCCGGCATGAAGGCCAAGGGCGTGCAGCTGATCGATGGCAATGACTTCGACCTCAAGGACGGCTCGATGGTCTACATCACCACCGATGAATGGACCTTCATCAGCGGCCGCCCCTACAGCTGGACCCTCGCCGGCGATGCCCGAACCTTTGCCGTGATGCAGACCCCTGCCGGCCTGGCCGAGATCAAGACCTATGCCGATGGCATCGGCCCCTGGAAGCCACAGGTCCTGGCCCACTCCGTCGTGCCGTACAAGGAAGGCGCGGGCTTGAAGGATGTCAACACCCTCAAGGATACGGGCCTGATCGCCAACGCCCACAAGGCCGGCCTGATCGTGCACAGCTTCACCTTCCGCAATGAGGCGGGCCGCCTGGCCGGCATCTACAAGGGTGACCCGGTGCAAGAGTTCCTGGCCTACTACCGCCTGGGCATCGATGGCGTGTTCACCGACTTCACCCCGACGGGCGTGCAGGCCCGCGATGCCTACATTGCCGAGCTGAAGAACCAGTAAGCAAGGCAGCTGCTTCCACCCCCAAGGACGCCCTGGCGTCCTTTTTTGATGCCTGCCTCAGCGCGCCAAGCGCGGCTGGCTGCGCCGCGCCAGCGCCCAGGCCAGCAGGTTCAGCGCCGAGCACATCAGCCAGTAGATCGCGCCCACCAGCAGGAACACCTCGGCCGGGTGCACCATCAGCCGCGCATTGACCTGGGTGGACAGAAAGGACAGCTCGCCCACGCCGACGATATAGGCCAGCGAGCTGTCCTTGATCAGGGTCACCCACTGGTTCACAAACGAGGGCAGCATCACCGCCAGCGCCTGGGGCAGGATGAGGCTGCGCAGCACCTGCCAGCGCGTCAGGCCCAGCGCGGCGCCGGCATCCCACTGGCCCGGCGCAATCGCCTGCAGGCCGGCGGCCACGCCATGGGCCAGGTAGGCGCCGCTGACCAGCGACAGCGCGCACACCACCGAGACGCTGCCCGGCACATCCACGTTGAACAGCACCGGCAGCAAAAAATAAATCCAGAAGATCAGCAGCAGCACCGGAATGGCGCGCAAAAAGCCCAGCACCACCCGCAGGTACTGCAAGGCCCGGCCCCGCCCCATCACCAGCGCAATGCCCAGCGCCAGCCCCAGCAATGCAGACAGCACGCCGGAGACGGCGCTCAGGATCAGGCTCAGCAGCGCACCGCCCGGCGGCCCTTCGGGAAAGGTGTCCAGCAGCAGGTAGCGCCAGTCATCGCCCAGTGCAGCGAAGTTCATGCGCGCCGCACCTCCACCCGGCCCCAACGGCGGCGCTGGGCCAGGTGCTGGCTGAGCAGCTCCAGCACCACGATCAGCACGATGTAGAGCAAGGTGCTGATGCCGTAGACCTGGAAGGACTGGAAGGTCTCGGCCTCCGCCTGGCGTGCCCGGTACGAGAGCTCGGCCAGGCCAATGGCCATGCCCAGCGAGGTGTTCTTGACGATATTCATGTACTGGCCCATCAGCGGCGACACCACGCGCGCCAGCGCCTGGGGCAGCACGATATGGCGCAGTAGCTGCCAGCCATCCATGCCCAGCGAGCGCGCCGCCTGGCTCTGGCTGGCGGGCACGCTGTTGATGCCGGCGCGCACCTCTTCGCCCACATAGGCCGTGGCATAGAACACCATGCCGATGCATGCCGAGAGGAACTCCAGCGACGGCCAGCCCAGGCTGAGCGGGCCCAGCGCCAGGCTGTGTGCCTGGTTGAGCCAGGCCATCCACGCGGGCGGCAGCAGGCTGGGCACGCCAAAGTACCAAAAGAACAGCTGCACCAGGAGCGGCGTATTGCGAAACACCGACAGGTAGCCCAGCGCCAGCCAGCGCAGCGGCGCCCAGGCCGCACTGCGCGCGACCGCAAAGGCTATGCCCAGCACCGTGGACGCTGCCATCACCAGCAGCGACGCCAGCACCGTGGTGCACCAGCCCTCCAGCAGCCAGCGCCAGTACTTGGCCGCCAGCAGATGCGGCCACAGCGGCTCCAGCCAGGAGATCAAAAATTGCATAAACACCAACCCCAAAAGGCACAGCCCCGCGCCTTCTCAGACGCGGGGGTTGTGCGGTACCTATGCTGTTATGGCTTGTCGCCGATCTTGAAATTGCGCACCAGCGGTGTCGCGCTCTGCGGCCCGAACCAGGTGTCGTAGATCTTGCCGGCCTGGCCGCTGGCCTCCAGTTCCTTGAGGGCGGTGTTGACAAAGTCGGTCAGCGCAGCCTCCCCCTTGGGAATGCCCACGCCGATGTAGTCGCTCGATATCGTGAACGCCGGCACCTCCCACTTGTCGCGCTCCTTTTTATCCTTGATCGTGGCCAGCAGGCCGACCAGCTTGGGGCCGTCTTGCGAGATGGCCTGCACATTGCCATTGCGCAGCGCAGTGAACGCAAACGGCGTGTCGTCATAGGCCACCAAGGTGGCTTGCGGGTGCTTCTCGCGCAGCACGATCTCATTGGTCGTGCCCTTGTCCACACCGATGCGCAGCTGGTTCAGTTGCGCGGGCGAGGTCAACGTGCCCTTGGCCGCGATGAACTGTGTGCCCGAGGCAAAGTAGGGAACGCTGAAGCCCACCTGCTTGGCACGCTCCTCGGTGATCGTGAAATTGGCCAGCACCAGGTCCACCTTGTTCGACAGCAGCAGCGGCACGCGGTTGGCCGGGTTGGTCGGCACCAGCTGCAGCTTCACGCCCAGTCGCTGCGCAAAGGCCTGCGCATAGTCCACATCCAGACCCACGATCTTGCGCGTCTTGGGATCGACAAAACCAAACGGTGGATTGGCATTAAAGGCTGCCACGCGCAGCACCCCCGCCTGCTTGATATCCTGCAGGCGATCGGCCCACACCGCCCCCGATGCCAGCGCTGCCACCGCAGCGGTGGCCACCATCGCCCATGCCTTGTTTTTCATAGCTATGCTTTCTGAGATCCCCACGCCAGGGCACCATGCCCGGGCCAGCGAAAACTTGATTGAGGGCCCAGTGTAGGAATACAGACCGTCGTTGGACAACGACGATTTCATTCAATCGATATGTAGATTTCGCATGTACGACTCGACGACAAAGCACATCGCCCAAAACGCTCAAAAGGCTTTATAAGCAGGGGTGCGCGGCACACCCGATGTCTGCACCTGCCGCCCCATCCCCCAAGAACCACCCACCATGGACCGCAAAACCACCACCAGCGAATTGCGTGCGCAGTTCTTCCCGCAACTTGTGGCCGCCGGCTTTGTCCGCCAGGGCGATATCGCCCGGCGTGTGCTGGACGGTGGCGTGGTGCATGTCGTTGAGGTCCAGCACCGCCCGCGCAGCGCGGTGTTCCAGGTCAACCTGGGCGCCCATCTGCTGGCGCTGGGCGATGTGGCCGGTGGCGCCATGCCCGCGCCGCCGGCGATGCGCGACCATGACTGCGCCTGGCGCGGCTCGGTCGTCGCCGGCTTTCGCAACGCCGCAGATGCCGAGTTTGCCTATGGCACCAGCGCACAGGAGGCGGCCGAATCAGTGGCCTTTGTAGTGTCGGAATGGCAGCGGCAGTCCCAGGCCTTTTTTGCCCCTTTCAGCGCCTACCCCGCGTCGTTCCTGGCCGCCGCCCGGCTGGCGGCGCAGGACAAGGATATGCACCCCGCCCACCTGCTCACCTGGGCCCGGGTCGCCGTCGTGTTGGGTGAGGCGTTACTGGCGCAATCGATCGCCCAAGCAGCGCTGCCGCGGGTGACGGAGCGCGCTACGGCGCTGCGGGCAAATCTGGAGGGGATCTTGGCGGGTTGAGCTGTGAAGCCTTGGGGCGAGCGCTGTCCTGGATCAACACCGCAGCTCAGTCATGCACCCTGCCCAGGCGGTTCGCGGCGTCTTGCAGGCCTTGGAATATGGCCGTTGACACGCTCTGCGGAAAGTCAGGGGGTAGTTGCTTTTCGGCGCGGGCAATCACGTCCGGTGTCATCTCCACCACTTGGTCGATGATTGCTCGCACATCCAAGCCTTGGGGCGAGCGGATGCCATAGCGCTCGCCCACAGCCTCCCAGTGGCAGCGCATGATCTTGTTCATGTTCCAGTGCGCATTTTTGGAACGCACGGCCATGGCCATGCGCGCCTTGTGGGGCGACAACTTGCCAGGCCCGGCTCCCCAAATGGGGTAGGCCGAGAGCACGTCATACAGCGGCGTCATCTCGAACACGCCCTGGGGCCGCAAAAAGATGCTGAAGTTCTTGGCATGGCCGTCAGTGGCACACAGCATCCAAAACAACAGCTGTGCCATAAAGAACTGGAACCGGTCTGTCCCCGGACTTTTGGATCTCGCCAGCAAGTCCATGATGGTATCGACGCCGGGCCCGCCATCACTCTCGTATTTGAGAATGGGCGAGACACCACTGGCCTGGCACATGTCCTCCTGCGGGATCCGTACCAGGACCTTCTCCTTCCATACGCTCCGGTCAAAGCGTTCAACGGCCAACACCTTCTGGTCTTCAAAGCGCAGCACGTCGCAGGGCGCAATCGGAATCCCAAAGGCGGCCACCAGCTTCGAACACAGCCATTCGTTCTCTACCGAGTGGCGCATGTCGATCTGCATATTGCCAATCAGACCCAGCGGCAATTTCAGGATGTGTGAAGTCGGTGTTGCACCCAGGGGTCTGCACCATTGGCCGGCCCAGTAAAGCAGCGCGGTTTTCTCCTGCGCCCCGGCAATCGAGATCCGGAAATCGTCGTCATCCAGACCGCCATCGCCAGACTGCGTCGGGTTCACCACGGCGCGAACCAGGCGCGCCACGTCCGCCTCGCTCAGCACCTCGTACTGCATCTCCGGTTCTTCGGGGGCGCCTCACCAGCGGGCAGGATCTGCAAGGCGCCAACGCAGTCTCTGCCAATTTCCCGCAACAGCGCATTGGGGTCTGTAGCGCCTACTTTGTAGCGGCGCGCGATGCGCTCCAAAATCTGCTCATTGTCCGGCAGCAGGTTCTGGAAATAAAAGCGCACCGCCTCGCCTTTGTGCGGACCATTTCCCGGTGTGAAGGGCAGTGACAAGGACAAGGGCCGGCGCAGAGCCACATCACGCACCCAGGCGTCGTCGTACTGCAAAACATCGCTACCCGCCTCTACGCGCCATGTCCCGACACGGTGGCCGTTCATCCACAGGCCCAGGGCTTTGTTATGGCCAACGCTGCGCATGGCTTACCAGCTATCCAGTGTCTGCAGTTCACGGCCGGTGTCCGGAGACGTGGCCGGGCGGGCGCGCAATACCAGATCCACGCCCAGGATGCCCATCAGCTTCATCAAGCGTTCGGCGCTGACCGACTCGGCATTGCGCTCCATGGCCGAGACCGTCTGCTGGGTGACCCCCAGACGCGTGGCCACATCCGCCTGGGTCAGCTTGGCCGTCTTGCGAAAGGCTTTGAGCAGCGTCGGCAGCTGTGCCGTCGTGCGTACGGTGAATTCGTCCATGGCGCGCTCCTCTGCAAGAAGCAGAAAAACACACTATACGCTGTATTTGTGATTTACAAAATATAGGCTGTATTTCTGAAATACAAATCGTAGTTTGTATTTCCGTTTTACAACCTAAGGATTGTATTTACGCCAGATTCGGCGCCAGCGCGCGGCGCAGGACCTCGATGTCCATGCCCCGGCGCTGGGCCATATCGGCCAGCTGGTCCTCGCCGATTTCGCCGACATTGAAGTAGACGGCTTCGGGGTAGCCCAGGTAGAAGCCACTGACGCTGGAGGCGGGGAACATGGCCAGGCTCTCGGTGAGGTGCATGCCGATATCGGCGGCATCCAGCGCCTTGAACAGGTCGATCTTGGCGGTGTGGTCCGGGCAGGCGGGGTAGCCGGGGGCGGGGCGCACGCCCTGGTATTTTTCCTTGATGAGTTCCTCGTTGCTCAGCTGCTCATCGGCGGCATAGCCCCACAGGTCTTGGCGCACGCGCAGGTGCAGGCATTCGGCAAAGGCTTCGGCCAGGCGGTCGGCCAGGGCCTTGAACATGATGCCGCTGTAGTCGTCCAGTGCGGCTTCAAATTCCTTGTCCTTTTTCTCGGCGCCAATGCCAGCCGTGACGGCAAACAGGCCGGCGTAGTCGCCGATGCCCGATTCCTTGGGGGCCACAAAGTCGGCCAGGCAGCGGCTGGGGCGCATCACGTTGTCCACCGCCTGCTTCTCGGTTTGCTGGCGCATGCCGTACCAGGTCAGCAGCTCGGTGCTGCGCGACTCGTCGGTGTAGAACACGATGTCGTCGCCCACGCGGTTGGCGGGGAACAGGCCCATCACGCCATTGGCCTGCAGCCAGCGGCCTTCGATGATCTTCTTGAGCATGGCCTGGGCATCAGCCAGCACCTTGCGCGCCTCCACACCGACCACCTCATCGTCGAGGATGGCGGGGTACGGGCCGGCCAGGTCCCAGGTCTGGAAGAATGGACCCCAGTCGATGTACTGGGCGATCTCGGCCAGGTCAAAGTTCTTGAACACGCGGCGGCCCAGCACGCGGGGCGTGACGGGCGGGTGCGCGGCAAAATCCACCGGGGTGGCATTGGCGCGGGCCTGGGCCAAGGTCCACAGCGGCGTTTTCTTCTTGTTGGCGTGCTGGGTGCGCACCTTGTCGTAGTCGGCCTCCACCTCTTGCAGGTAGCGGTCCTTGTTCTCACCCAGCAGGCTCTGGGCCACGCTCACGCTGCGCGAAGCATCGGGCACGTAAAGCACCGGGCCTTCGTACTTGGGCGCAATCTTCACCGCCGTGTGCACGCGCGAGCAGGTGGCGCCGCCAATCAGCAGCGGAATTTTATTGATGCGGAAATAGTCGTCCTTGTGCATCTCGCCGGCCACATACTGCATCTCTTCGAGGCTGGGCGTGATCAGGCCCGACAGGCCAATGATGTCCGCGCCCTCGGCCTTGGCACGGGCCAGGATCTCGTGGCAGGGCACCATCACGCCCATATTGATGACCTCGAAGTTATTGCACTGCAGCACCA